>Ga0209570_1000031_pt1 | contig 419704 bp, 410 predicted proteins | sample EBPBio172007_DNA_FD_185861 | JGI IMG/M metagenome (GOLD analysis project Ga0209570, IMG submission 185861) | Wastewater treatment Type I Accumulibacter community from EBPR Bioreactor in Madison, WI, USA - Reactor 1_9/17/2007_ DNA (SPAdes)... | ecosystem: Engineered > Bioreactor > EBPR >... | reverse complement strand
TGTGTGGCGGCGCGCCAGCTTTTGCACAAATATGCGTTATCTTTTGCACACGGCATGCAGGCGTTGCCACAAGGATCGAAGCAAAAATTTTCTACTGGACTAATATGTCCTCCGGCTCGCCCGGCGCGCCGCCTCGTCAACAAGCTTCTCGATCTCGCGCGAGTGCTCCTGAAGCTGGCGCGCGAAATCGGCCTGCGCAGTCTTGGCGTCACCGGTGATCGAAATCGTTGGGTTGTAGTCGATCTTGATCGCCACCGGCGCTGCCGACGCCACACGCATCTGCGCCACCTTCGCGCGGACAACATCAGCGCTCGGCTGGGACGCAATGCGCGGCTGCGCGACTTTCGGCGCTGCCGTTATGGCCGCTTGCGGAATTGAAGGCGCTGCAAAGGCTGGCGCGGTCGGTGTGGCTACAGCCATGGTCGCGGCAGTTGCAGCGCGCATCGCCTTCACCATCGGTGCGGCGCTGATCGACGAGGCAATTGTCTCGCCAAATTTCAGCCGGTGGATGTCTGACAGCGGCCCGGTCTTGGCTGGCGATGACGGCAGCATGTTGCGCACCTGCTGGGCCACTTTCTGGATTTCGGCGGTGACCGCTCCGGCGCGCGCGCGGATGCCTGCGGCCATCGTATCCATCAGCGCCACGCCCTGATTGTAGAAGCTCAGGTTCGATACATAGGCCTGCGCCTGCATCAGTGACGAAATCACCGACGCCTTGACGCGCGCACCGGCAGCTTCCAGCGCGCCGAGCTGCGCCATGGCCGGGCCGGTATTGACTGCCGTGACGGACTGCATATCGGCCTTCAGGCTGGCTACCGCCGCCTGTGTCGCCTTGATGGTGGCCGGATCGGCAACGTTGAGATCAGGCGTTGCGGCGGTGCCGAACGAGAAGGCCGACTTGACCTTGCCCCACGCATCGCCGATGCGCGCGCTGATGCTGTCGATCGCCGCCATCGCCTTGTCGCCGAAACCGGCAATCCAGCTCGCAAATTCGGGCAACTGCGGCAGCTCGAATGTTGGCAAAGATGGCCACTGGATGGAGGAAAACCATGCCGCCACATTCGACCAGGCCGAATTCAGATCGGAGGTTATGCTGTCAAAGACCTCGGCAAAGGCGGCATTGAAATCTGGCAATTGCGGCCACTGGAACCCGGCCACAAACGCGCTGACCTTGCTCCACAGCGCCTTCAGGCCGTCAAGCGAAACATACTTGTCCCAGCCGAGCGGTTTGATCAGCATGCTCCAGATCAGCTCGCCCGCAAGCGCGGCCCAGCCAATCACCGGGATGAAGCGCGCGACCCAGCGCAATGGCGTGATCAGCGCCGACCATGACAGCCGGGTTGCCAGCGCGCCCCATGCGATCTTGGACACATAAGACAGCCAGCGGATGGGCGTCACAAGTGCATTCCAGACCAACGGCACGGCCATGGACGCCCAGCGAAGCGGCGTCACGAACATGCGCCAGACCAGCGGGCTGACGAGAGTGCGCCATGCCAGCCGGATCGCGAAGCGCGGCCACAGCAGGGCCGGAACGAAAGCCGCCCAGGACAGCGCAGGAATGACATTCGCCCAATCGAAGGCGAACAGCTTGGACAACGCCTGACCGGGATCTGAGAAGACCTCTCGGATCAGCGCCTTCAACTTGCTGAATGCGCTGACAATGCCGCTTGCCTTGCCGGCGATCCATTTGAACGCTGCGCCCCAGTCATCAACGAACAGCCATGCCGCAGCTGCGAAGCCTGCCAGAACAAGGCCAACCGGCGACATGGCGATCATCGACAGGCCCATGGCGATCTGCATCAGACCGGCTGCTGTTGCCACCAACATCGGCGCGAAGGCCAGCCCGCCGATAATATAGGCGAGGTTTTCCCAGCCGCCGGCATAGTCTGCAGCGATCGACAAATAACCGCCGAGTTTATCCAGAACCCCATAGGCTCCCGTCGCAAATCGCCACGTCGCGTCCAGCACGCTGACAATGCGGTCGCTGGTCGCTTTCGCCCACGCGGCGAGCGAGCCGTTGGCAGCCATCGCGTTGACCGTGTCCAGCGCCAATTGCAGCTTGCCTTTCATGAAATCGAACAGGCCCGCATTCATCACCGCGAGTTCAAATTGTTGCCATGCATCGGCAAGATTGTTTGTGATGCCCTCCCATGTCGCCGCCATTTTGGCGGACGCGCCTGCATTCTTTTGGCCGATGGTGTCGATCAGCGCTGTTATTGCGTCACGCCCGAGCTTGCCTTTCGACGCCAGTTCTTGAAGTTCTGCGACGGTCTTGGCGTATTTCTGCGACAGGACATCCCAGACCGGAATGCCGCGCTCGAGCATCTGCATGGCTTCCTCGCCCTGCAGCTTGCCCTTGGTCCAAGCTTGGCCGAAGGCGATGATTAGACCGTCCAGGTGTTCGGCTCCCTTCCCTGACGCGGCCATCGTGTCAGTCAATGCCTGAAGGGTGCCGTTGGTCGGATCGATGCCGAAGGTCCTCAGGCTACGATAGCTTTCAACGACCTGATCAAGTTGCAGCGGCGTATCGACTGCGAACTTTGAAATCCACGCCATGGCCTGTTTGCCCTTGGCGGCAGACCCTTCAAGCGTTGCGAGCTGAATGTTGTAACTCTCGAATGCCTTGGCAGTCCCGAGGAACTGGTTTGCGGCAAGACCCGCAACGCCTGCAACTGAGGCTGCAAGCCCGACCGCAAGGCCGACACCGCGTGTCATGCGGCCAGCGCCGTCGCGCACATGCTGAACGCCGTTACGACCAAGGCGGTCAGTCGCCCGATAGAGCGCGGTCACTTTCTGTGTTGCTGCCGCCGCGCCGTTTTGAACTGACGTGAATGCACCGCGCGCTGCCGATTTGACACGAGCCAGCGCCGACGCCTGTTTGTTGGTCGCAGCCGTTGCCGCACTTTGTGCAGCACGCGCCGATTGCTGATTTGCCTTTTCGACGGCGTGAAGTGCCTTTGTTCCCGCCATCATCTTCTTCATGACATTCGTGGCGCGATCAACGCCTTGAAATATCATCATCATTTTCATGGCAGACATTGGCTTGGCCTATTGGAGCTTTGGCGATCCGGTCCCGATTGTGCATTCCTCTTCTTCAGGAATGTCCAGCATCTGGGCAATGTCGGCCAAGTCAAAGTCGAGCGGTTTTTTTGCCGTCTGATCCTGTTCGGCAAGACGTGCGATATCCAGTATGGCTTCCAGATCGCGGCGGACGCTTTCAAAGTCCTGATTGCCCGCGTAGGCGGCAAGACGGCGCTCGTCCATCAAGCAGCCGATGGCCGAAAACAGCGTTGCGGTCTCTGACAACAGGTAAGACCGCGTCATGACGATTTCGGCGATGTCTGGCGGAAGGTCGTATACGTCGAGGTGCGCGCGCTCGGCAAAAACGCTGTTTGCCGCCTGCACCTTGAACGCCAGCGACATGAGTGCATCAAGCGTATGCGAACCCGGAGGCGAGCCGCCCTTTGATTTGAGGGCCGCATTTGCCGCGCGGCGATCCTTGCGATTTCCGGCCATATTACCAACCCCTTTCGATTGCTTCCGCTGCCTCGACAAAGGACTTGCCAGACGTGCGCGCAAACTCCTGTATGCGACCCAGCAATGCGATGTCGTCTGCGTTGACGGTTGCGCCCTCCGGCGCGACAAAACTCACCGGCTCATCCGGGTCTACAAAGCATTCCGAGAATTGATCGGCGGGCTTGCCTACACGTTCTCGCGTGGCAGCTTCTTGCAGAAACGCCATCGCGCTTTTGAATAGCTGCTCGCAGATCGCTTTCTTGGATGGCCTATTCACGAGGGCCAACCACATTCTGAAACAGGAAACCGGCGTCAGGCCCGCACATTACTGGTTGGCGCTCATAGATCACGCCATAAATCCACGATTTGATGTCACCGTCCCACCGCTCTTGTTCAACGTTCGGGTGGCCTTTGAGGCGATAGGTATAGCCGAAGCTCGGCGCTCCGAAGCTTTCCGCCTTGGACGGGACATAGGCCAGCACTGCGCTGTTGCCCCACACATCGACAAACGGCGCATCGTCATCCACGCTTTCAAGCATGGAGGCCGACCCAACGGCGATCTCTTCCAGATCAAAGAAGTTGGCCAGCATAGCGACGGTAATGCTGTCCGATGACGTGTATTTGAACTGTTCGCGGATAAAGGGATTGGCCTTGAGCGCATTAAAGATCGGTCGGGAAATCACCAGTTTGTTCGGCATTGCGCCGGTGCGCAGGCGAACTGCGTCCTTCGCATCGTCCATATCCAGATCGGGCCGGCTGGTTGGGGAACTCCATTGATCCGACCCCACCAAGGTCAGCTTGGAATTGACCGCATATTTTGTTGGATCGGTCGCAAGCTTGGCTTGCTCAAACTCGAGCCCCAGAGTGATGTTGTCCATCACCTGCCTGACGGCAACCGTGCCTAGCCTTACGTTCGGCAATTTCTCGGTTTCTTCCAGATGCTCGCGCGGGACAATGCCGTCCAACGCGTCCTGAACCAGCACAAAATTGTCGGCAAGAACGCCAACCTGAACGCGCTTTGTGTTGCTGCCTGGCGCACGTCGCGCATTGGTGAGGCGAAAGCTCTCTTTGTTGAACCGGATGACCTGGCCTCCGCGTTCGGGAACGTCAACCGGAGGAAACAAGACCTGTCCGACCCTTGCCGGGTGTTTGTATTCACGCGCGATTGTCGTCAAAACGGGATTGATGACCCGATTTCCGGACGAGTTGAAAAGAGCGCTCATTTATCTGTTCCTTGGGAATTGAGTTCGAAATCGGTTTGAGAACGGCAGATGGCTTTCAATCAGCCATACGTGACCGCTGGCGCGCGTTCCGCGTCATCGGCCTCTTGGATGCTGTCATGGGACGGAAGGCGCGTTAGACCCCCGTTAGAAACGGCAGGCGGGCATTCCGATGAGTTGTCGGCGCTGATATGTTGCGCGATGCAGCCGAAATGCCGGTAGATCAGCGTCCAGCAAGTGACGGTGTTTTCCTCGCATCCCAGCTCTTGCGATGCTTCAGCCCGGGAGCATTCGCCAGAGACGACCTCACCGATGATCCTGTTGCGATAGCGCCAGATGTGACCGCTTGCGGCTTGGGCGACAATGCACCGAAATTCCGCGCCCCATCCTCGGATTGCCGCAGCGCGCCTGACGTGGCGCATGGACACCTTTTTCTCCGCCGCCATCTGCGATGAGGTTTTCCGCTGGAAATAGGCGCGCAGAAAATAGCTGTCCCATTCTCTGATGTCGTGCGGCCCGCCCGAAGGCACATAGAACCTTTCGGTCGTCTCATCGCAGAGCGCCTTGGCGTCATCCCAGCCAAGCCGCTGCACAAGGAAATGACCGTCATGCAACGCCGAGGGCCGAGGCGGATTAAGCTCACTACCACCAACTGCGTTCATCAAGCGGTTTACGAAAGCCTGTCCGTGCACCGCGCGGAGGTGGTCGATAATGCTGTCGCCTGCGTCGTCGATGCGTTGATGATGGGTCACAGTGTGGTCCGCCTGTTAAGAACAGGCGGACACTATGTCCGTGTGACAAATCATGTGCCCGGACCTCACGTCCGGGGAAACGTGAACGGGATTGCGATTTTCCTGACCCTCGAAACGGTGCGCAAAGTGACCTGTTGGGCTTGGCACAGATGCCTCGTTTCAGGCGCGGTTTTGTCCTTATTTCCCGCGTCGGCTGCTGGCCTGCATGGTGTTGCCGCATAGATGCAGGTCAATCGGGGCGGCGTTCTTGGGTTCCTTGAACGCCGCCCCGAACAGCCATTGAAGAATTCGCGCCGGTCGCGTATAGGTTTGATCGGAGCCTAGAAAACTCTTGCAGGTGGTCAGCGCCACCAAGATTGGAAATCCAGTCCGAACGGCGCTTTTTTTGTGCCCGGTTTCCGGGTCGGTCGCATCGTATGCGGCCGGGAGACTGTGGCGCATGTCCAGGGCGAAAGCCTAAAGGCCACAGTGCCGTCCTGCACGGTTTTCTACTCCCGGCTCCCGCGCCGAACGCGGGGATCGAAGCGCCCTAGAAAAGCGCTGCAGGAGCACAAGATGCAAAAAGAAACCCTCGACCGGCTTGACGACACCACCGACGCCTTGACGGCGCTATCCGACCTGATCGTCACCTCAATGGAAAACGATTTCGACCTGCGCCGCCTCGCATCGGGCGTGGCGCGTCTGTTTGAAAGCGAACTTCACGATCTGCGCGAAATCCGCGCTGTGATCGCAAAGGATCAAGCCGCCGAGCTGGTCGCCCCAATGGCCAAGGCCGAACCGCCCACAACTAAGCAGGATCAGACGCCTGCCGAACGCCTTGCCGCCCGCCGCGCAGCAATCGATCTACTGCGCTGGGAAACGGACTTCTGGCCGATTGCCGCCAAGCTGAAACTCGACAGGTCATTGGTCACCCTCATTCTCCGCGAAGTCGATCAGGCCCCGCTTTCGGGCGGCTCGCATCACGAAGTTCGATTGGCGGGCGCAGCGCCAGCGCCGATCTCACTTGATCAGATTGAAGGGGCGCAACCGTTAACATCCATGCCCGACGCTGCCGCCATCGCGGAACAACTCAACCTCAAAGTCGCCACTGTCCAGCGGGTGCTTGAATGCGCAGGGCAGTTGCAGGAACCACCCACGATCAAGGACGGCACAGCCGGTTGATCCAGCGGGCGCGGTCGGACAGGCCGCGCCCATTGTCTTTGTGTAGGAGTTCCAAATGTCAGTGTCCGAAACCTTCGATCTTGCCGTTCACGTTCCTGCCGACGAATGGGCGTACTGCCAGCGTCGTCTCGCCTTCCTCGAAACCCTCTTGCTGCGCTTGGTGCATGACCATGCCGAAATCCCCGAATGGTATGACGCCGCATCACTGGCCGCTCAACGCCTGCCGTCGCTGCCGGGTTCGGCGCAAGCCATTGCCCGCCGCGCCAATGCCCAGGGCTGGCTTGCCCGCAAGGACGGCAAGCGCCTTGTCTACCATGTCGTTTCTTTGCCGCCGCGCGCCTTCGACGCACTGCTTGCCCGCATTCTCGATTTGCCAATGCCGCATGTCCAACTCGACATGCGCCCCGAGCCGCCAGCGCGGCCCGAACCACAACCCGACACAGGCGACATTGCCCCGCCTTGGGTCTTGCCGTTGGTCCGGCTCATGAAGGGCGAGGCGCATGGCAATCTCGGCGCAGCATGGCTGCGCTTGCCCGATCACGTTCCGCAAGGCACCGTCTTGCCCACTGCCCGCCAAGCCGCCGAAACGCTTGTCAGGCTGGGTCTGGCATGAAGACAACAATAGGAGACATACCCATGACGCAGACGCCAAATGATTTCTGGTCGCCAATCCCGAACACCAATCCAGCCAAATGGTTCACGGCGGGTGAGGTTGCCGAGGTCGCAAAAAACGAGCAGGTAAAGTGCATTCCTTGGACAAAGGACGGCGTCATCAAATGGATAAAACGGGAGTGCGACCCAGAAGACGTCGCCAATTTCGCGCGGACAAGACGCGGCAAGGAAGGTGGTGGTGGCACGGAATATTATTGGGCCTTTTTCCCCGGCCAACTCTACGGCCCGCTGGAACGCGAAATCGAGCGGCGCAACAAAAGCAAGCCTTGGGAGGAGCCGACACCCAAACCGAAGCGTGTGCCGGGCAAGGATTTGCCGCGCGACTTCAGTGCGCCGTCAGGCGGGTTGGCCAGAACGCTGGCGGCGGACGCCGGGCTTGATCCGGCAACGGTCTTTGAACCCTACAGCATCCGCCGCGTCTCTCGCTGCCTCGTCAGGCTGTCCAACCGCAAATATTTCAGCGCCGCACTGAACAGCTACCATGACAAGGAAGTATGCGTAACGCGGTGCAACGCTGAACCTGATCTGATCTGGGTCATGCAGTTCGACAAGCCGCGTTATGCTGCTTGGGGGCCGGGCAAATTGATCTGCATCGCCGATGCGCGGGCCAACGTCGCGCCCTACGTCCCTCTCGAATTGCAGCGCGCCGCCGAAGCGAAAAGGGCCAAAGGCCAAACAAGGCGACTTCTTCTAAAATAGAAAACTGTTCTACTAATTAAGACATCGATAGAAAAATCTCCCATTCGCCTCACTCCCATCTTGTTTCAACAAGGTGGGAATTTTTTTGCCGCACCAAAAAGACATTGCAGGCGCTTTTCCGAATGATTTCAATATTCTAGCCAAAGGTGGGAAATCCCGGCACAAGGTGTATACTGAGTTTCCACCTTGGCCCGTGCTCAAGCAGGTCATGGCGCGACGGTTTTTGCCAGTCACCGTGGCTTTGTCGTTTGTATTCAGCATGATAGGTAGTGTTCGGAACACGCGAGGTATGTGCAAAAGGTTGCGCGATTGATGCTAGATTTCTGCTAGATTTTCAGGCTGATCTTTCACTGCCCGTCCGCCGCCACGTTCGGGCTAACCTATTACACCGCAACGCTTTTTCGGCTGTTTTAGTCAACCTCCACGGTGTGCAAAAGGTAACACCCCCCTACACATTGACAGCTGACGCGACGATCACCGTGTTGAAGAAAAAGGTCGCGATGGCGTGCACGAGATTGAAGCGGCGAATCCTGCGGCTGGAGATGGCAACATCGGATGTCTGCGCTGTCATGCCAATCACAAATGCGAAATAGACGAAGTCCCAGCCGTCGGGTGCGTCTGTGCCGGGAAAATCCAGACCACGGGTCGGCTTGCCCGGGTCGCTATCCGGCTCCCAGTAGAGGTGCGCGTAATGGATCGCCGCCATCATGTGGATGGTCGCCCAGCCGAGCGGGATCGCCAGCAGTGCAAACATCAGCCGCCAGCCGACCGGCTTTCCGTCGGCATTGATTGTCTCGAACAGGGCGCCGAAGGCAACCGCAACAGTCGCCAGGGTGATCGCGAAGATCAGCAGCACCGGTGCGTCGCCGCTGCCGGGATGCGATTTCAGGTAGGACTGGTTCAGTCTCTCCACCTTGAACGAGGTGATGGTAAGATAGATCACAAATGAAACATTGGCGGCAAAGATCGTCGCCAGACCACGGTCAACCCATTGCGACGAAATTATCGCAGCAGCGGCAAGTGCTGCCGCTGCGGTCAGGAAGGGAAGGTGGCGGGCGAGGCGCATCTTGCCCCGTCAGTAGATGACTACCGAGCGGATGCTCTCGCCGGCATGCATCAGGTCAAAGCCGCGATTGATTTCATCCAGCGTCAGCCTGTGCGTAATCATCGGGTCGATCTGGATCTTTCCGTCGAGATACCAGTCGACAATTCTTGGCACGTCGGTGCGTCCGCGCGCGCCGCCGAAAGCGGTGCCTTTCCAGACCCGGCCGGTGACCAGCTGGAACGGGCGCGTCGCGATTTCCTGACCGGCGCCCGCGACACCAATAACGATCGATTCGCCCCAGCCGCGGTGGGCGCATTCCAGCGCCTGACGCATCACCTTCACATTGCCGGTGCAATCGAACGTATAGTCTGCGCCGCCGATCTGGTCCGCACCGCGCTTGGTCAGATTGACGATGTGGGAAACGACGTCGCCGTCGATTTTTGACGGATTGACGAAATGGGTCATACCGAACTGGCGGCCCCAGGTTTCCTTAGCGTCATTGAGGTCGACGCCGATAATCATGTCTGCGCCCGCCAGCTTCAGACCCTGGATGACGTTCAGGCCAATGCCGCCGAGGCCAAACACTGCGGCCGTTGCGCCGAACTCGACCTTGGCAGTGTTGAACACTGCGCCCACGCCCGTCGTAACGCCGCAGCCGATGTAGCAGATTGTGTCGAATGGCGCGTCCGGGTTCACCTTGGCTACCGCTATCTCGGGCAGAACCGTAAAGTTGGAGAAGGTCGAGCAGCCCATGTAGTGGTGGATCTTGTCCTTGCCGATCGAGAACCGGCTTGTGCCGTCCGGCATCAGGCCCTGGCCCTGCGTCGAGCGGATGGCTGTGCACAGATTGGTCTTGCGCGACAGGCACGACGGGCACTGGCGGCATTCGGGTGTGTAGAGCGGGATGACGTGGTCGCCCTTTTTCACGCTGGTGACGCCGCGCCCGACATCGACAACGACGCCTGCGCCTTCGTGTCCGAGGATGGCCGGGAACAGGCCTTCGGGGTCTGCGCCGGACAGGGTGAACTCGTCCGTGTGACAGATGCCTGTTGCCTTTATCTCGATCAGCACTTCGCCATCTCTGGGGCCTTCGAGGTCGACCTCCATGATCTCGAGCGGCTTCCCGGCTGCGACGGCGACTGCGGCGCGTGTTTTCAAGCTACGTACTCCAATTTGCGATACGCAAATGGTTTCAAATCGCAGCTTGCGATGCAAGCCCGTTGCAGCGGGTGTCCGCTTTATTCGGCGGCGGTGGCGATGCTTTCCTGGGCTTTGCGTTTTGCGGATACAGCCATGGTCTTGGCAGGGAACTCGGCCGAAAAGACCGTGCCATTGTCGCGGCGGTATTCGAACTGCCCACCAAGCTGCTGCATCATGCCAGCGATCAGCCTGGCGCCCATGCCCTTGTTCGTTTCACCGGAATCAAAGCCGATACCATTGTCCCTGATGCGCAACCGCACTCTGTCTTCGGTGACAGTCAGGAGGGAAATTGTCAGGCGTGGATCGGCTCTGCCTTCGAACGCATATTTCAGCGAGTTGGTCACAACTTCGTTGAGAAGCAACGCGAGGCCGGTGGTGTGTTCACGGTCGATCGTCACCGGATCGATGTCGTATTCGACGGTAACCTGTGCGTCGAAGCTCTTCAGCAGCGGATCAACAATAGCCGGGATGAACTCAGTCGCGCTGACGTCGACATAGGTGTCGGCGCGATAGATATGTTCGTGAACTGCGGTCATCGCAGCGATCCGCCGTTGCAGGTCCATCTTGGCTGCTGCCGGTATCGCCTGCATTCGCACCAGCGACTGAACAGACTGAAGATTGTTCTTCACCCGGTGATGGGTGTCGCGGAACAGCAGCCGGTTGACTTCAAGCGTGCGCTCCAGTTCGGCCTGACGCTTCCGCTCGCGGTTCATCAGGCCGACGATCCAGAAGGAGGCTACTGCAAGACCAACGCCGGCGGGCAGGGCGAACGCAAAAGTGATTGCGGTGTTGCGCCAGAATGAGGCCATGGCCGTTTCTGTGCTGACAGCGGCGACGGCATAGACGTTGGTACCTGGCACGAGACGGTAGCCAACAATACGCCAGACACCGTCGACAATCGATTCGGCCTGAAATACGCCGGCCCGGCGATCCGCCTGCCTGAACAATTTCGAACTGGACTGATCGGCAGGGCCGGGAATTGGCGGATGCCGCGCAATTAACTGACCGTCGGCGCGGATAAGGCTGACCACCGACTTGTCGTCGAATTCGAGCGAGTTGGCGATGTTGACCAGTTGCCTGACCTCAAAGGAGATCGCGGCTGCTCCGGCGAGCTTGCCTTCGCGTTCCAGCCGCTGGGAGATCGTAAATATCTGTTCGCCGTTAACCGGGTTGATGGTCAGAGCAGAGACGTGCAGCGTCTTGTCTTTGGCGGCAACGGCGGCGGCAAAGAACTCGCTGCCAGTCTGATCAGCGTCCTTCGCCAACTGGTCAGTTGAGAACAGCGTCTCGCCGCTTGCATTGACGACATAGGCCTGGACATAGGTTGGCAATCCGTCAATTGCCTCGTCGAGGTCGCGCAGTTCTGCGCGCGTCACACGGGTAGCAATCCTCTTGCCGAGCGCCGAATCGATCCGTTTGAGCGCCTGCGTAGCAAAGTCTACATATGAACGGGCGTTGAGCTCGACCACCTGCGAGGCAGCAAAAGCGCGTTCCTGTCCCCGGCGCTTTGCGTCTTCGCGCGCCTGATAGGTGAAATAGCCCAGCGACAGCAGAAACAGCACAAAGAAGGCCGCGATCAGGGCAAACATGGCCGTGGTCGCATCGCTCTTGTGCTGTCTTATCTTGTCCGGAATTTGCAAATCGCGTCTTTCTTGGGTCAATCGTTCATCGCACCGCAAACGCACCGAATGATGGCATGACGCCTTCTAATTTTCGAGACTTTGATTGCAAGCCGTTTCGCACACTTCTCCAGTGCGGGTTGTGCTGCCTATGCCTGGCTTGACCGCCGTGGAGAACGCCATAAAAGAGACGGGCAAAGGGACGGAGCTAGTGGCAGGACCTGCTAGTCTGATTGAAATGGCGTTTGGGACGGCAAAGAGATGCGAGGAAAAGACCGATGGTCTGGCTGGTTGCCCGGCCAAGGTCTTCGACGCGGCAGCCCAAAGCCGGGCCAGCGTCCTTCGGATGTGGTTCAATTGGCCGGCAACTTCGTCGCAATGGACTTGAAAATGATGATATTTCCTGAGCCTTCGCTCCTCGTATCCGGCCAATTGGCCTCACACCATTTGAATCAGACTAATAGGTCCTGACCCTCGATGTTCAAGAAAATACTCATCGCCAATCGTGGCGAGATCGCCTGCCGGGTCATCAAGACCGCACGCAAGATGGGCATTGCCACCGTCGCGGTCTATTCCGACGCGGACCGTGATGCGCTGCATGTCGAGATGGCTGACGAGGCGGTGCATATCGGCCCGGCGGCGGCGGCGCAAAGCTATCTGATTGCCGAGAAGATTATCGAGGCGGCCAAGAAGACAGGAGCGGAGGCTGTTCATCCCGGCTACGGTTTCCTGTCGGAGCGTGCATCCTTTTGCGCTGCGCTTGAGAAGGAAGGCATTGCGTTCATCGGGCCGAAGCCAAAGGCCATCGAGGCGATGGGCGACAAGATCGAGTCGAAGAAATTCGCCAATGCCGCGAAGGTTTCGACGGTGCCCGGCTTTCTTGGCATCATTGATGATGCCGACCATGCCGTGCGCATCGCCAACGAGATTGGCTATCCGGTGATGCTGAAAGCGTCTGCCGGCGGTGGCGGCAAGGGCATGCGTATCGCCTGGAATGACGCTGAAACACGCGAAGGGTTTCAGTCTTCAAAGAACGAAGCCAAGTCCTCATTTGGCGATGATCGCGTCTTTGTTGAAAAATTCATTGTCGATCCGCGCCACATCGAAATCCAGGTGCTGGGCGACGGCCACGGCAACGTCATCTATCTTGGCGAGCGCGAATGCTCGATCCAGCGCCGCAACCAGAAAGTTGTCGAAGAAGCGCCGTCGCCGTTCCTCGACGAAAAGACCCGCAAGGCTATGGGCGAACAGTCAGTAGCGCTTGCCAAGGCAGTCGACTACCAGAGCGCCGGCACTGTCGAGTTCATCGTCGACAAGGACCGCAATTTCTATTTCCTCGAAATGAACACCCGCCTGCAGGTGGAGCATCCGGTGACCGAACTCATCACCGGCATTGATCTGGTTGAGCAGATGATCCGCGTTGCGGCTGGTGAAAAGCTAGAGATCAAACAGTCCGACGTGACGTTGACTGGCTGGGCGGTGGAAAGCCGCCTCTACGCCGAAGACCCGTATCGCAATTTCCTGCCGTCGATTGGCCGCCTGACGCGTTACCGGCCGCCGGAAGAGGGCCGGTTTGGCGACGTCATCGTGCGCAACGATACCGGCGTGGTCGAGGGTGGCGAGATCTCGATGTATTACGATCCGATGATCGCAAAGCTCTGCACCTGGGCCCCGGACCGCACTCACGCGATCGACGCCATGTCGGAGGCGCTGGACAATTTTGTCGTCGATGGCATCGAGCACAACATCCCGTTCCTGTCTGCGCTGATGCAGCATCCGCGCTGGCGCGAGGGCCGGCTGTCGACCGGCTTCATCGCTGAGGAATTTCCGGACGGCTTTGCGCCGCGCAAGCCAGACGACAAGGAGAAGACGGTGCTGGCGGCGGTTGCAACCGCGGTCGAACTGTGCCGCCGCGACCGGCTGGACCGGCTGACCGGGCGGCTCGCGCCCCACTCGGGCGAAATCAAGCCTGACTGGGTGGTGCGGCTCGGCGACGACTATATCGACGTCTCCTACAAGGACGGTCTGATCGGAACGCCGTTTGAAGCGGACTTTTCGATTGACGGCGAAAAGCCGGTGACGGTGGTGTCTGACTGGCGGCCGGGCGATCCGGTCTGGGTCGGCGTCGTTGGCGGCACGCCTTGTTCGGTGCAGATCAGGCCGGTGGCCAATGGCATGAAGCTCGACTGGCGCGGCCTGTCGGTGATCGCCAAGCCGATGCTGCCGCGCACAGCGGCGCTCGACAGGCTGATGCCGGTCAAGATGCCGCCAGATACATCAAAACTGCTGCTCTGCCCGATGCCGGGCATGCTGGTCTCGGTGTCGGTTGCGGAAGGCCAGGAAGTGAAGGCCGGTGAAACGCTCGCCGTGGTCGAGGCGATGAAGATGGAAAACGTGCTGCGCGCCGAGCGCGACGTGACCGTCTCCAAGATCAACGCCAAGCCGGGCGACAGTCTTGCGGTTGACGCCGTCATCATGGAGTTTGGATGAATGGTCGGCCCGAACTAGGACAGCCACCGGAACTCGCCTCGCTCGTCGGGCTCCGGTTGTCGATTATTCGACGGGCCGTAGACATGTTGATACTCCATTTCGGCTCGCTGCGAGAGATCGAGTCTCGCAAGCCTGGCCTCGCTCAAGTTGGAGAAATCGCAGTTCACATCTCAGGGCCGTGGCGTATCGATGGACCAACGCAAACTCTTGTTGGCCGGCAGGATTTGTTCCGCTTTGATGGCGTGAAAGAACCTTCGGGCTGGAGCTCCGAACAGGGAAATACCGCCCTGGATGCAGAGCTTGATGCTGGGTTTGGTCGAAACAGCGAGCGGAAGGTTTGGTTCGTTCAAGGCGTCGGGTTTGAAGTTGTCTCGACCATAGCGTCCCGATATGGCGATCTCGAGATTCAGTTCGCGAACGGGTTCGGTGTGAGGGCATTTCCTGACAGCACCGGCGACGAATGCTGGCGGCTATTTGTGCCACGCGGCAATTCGGATCATCTGGTTGTTCCGGACTATGACGATTGATCCCAGATTTCGACGCCTACATCATCTGCGCAACACCGCGCACCGGCAGCACGCTGCTGTGCGACCTGCTGACGTCGACGGGCAATGCAGGTGCGCCGGATTCGTTTTTTGGCCGCCGGCACATTGGCTGGTGGGCTGAACAATGGGGCCTGCCGCCAGCCGACGAGATCGCTGAGCCAGCTTTCTGTCGCGTCTATCTCGATGCGGCGATCCGTGCGGGCAGAGGGGAAACCGAAGTCTTCGGCCTTCGCTTGATGCGGGAAAACATCAGCGATCTGAATCGCTTTGTCGAACAGGTTCATCCGGGGATTCAAACCGACCGGGCCCGGATCGAAGCGGCGTTTGGCAAGGTGCTCTACCTGCACCTCTCGCGGGACGACAAGCTGGCGCAGGCAGTGTCGCTGGTGAAGGCCGAGCAGACCGGCCTTTGGCACATCGCGCCGGACGGAACCGAAGTAGAGCGGCTCGGGCCACCGGCGGAGCCTGTCTACGATTTTCAGCGGCTGCAGCGTGAGCTGGCCGAACTTGGCGCCCATGACGCCGCTTGGTTGTCGTGGTTCGATAGCCAGGGCATTCAGCCACTGCGCATCACATATGAAACGCTCTCAGCCGATCCGGCTGCGTCGCTCTCGAGCATTTGCCTCGCTCTTGGCATTGATCCGCCGCCAGCGGATGCCATCAAGCCAGGCGTCGCAAAGCTTGCAGATGCCGTGAGCCAGGAATGGATTGCCCGCTACCGGCGCGATGCCTCTGCTCAGGCCTGATCTTCACACCAGCTCGACGTCAACGACCCCCGGCACCGATTTCAGCGCCGCCGCCAGCTTTGGCCCGAGCATGAAACGGTCTTTGAGGCCGATCTCGACCTCGCCCTGACCTTCCGGCTTGATGACCACCAGCGACACCTGACCTTCGCCGCGCTCGCGCAGGTGCGATTGGATCAGGCTTGCCGGCTTGTCATCGCGCACAAAGATGCGCAGCGCCTTCTGGTGGCGTCCGGCCTCGCTGTCGAGCGACTGCACCGTCTGGACACGCAGATTGACGCCTTCCGGGCGATTTTCGGCGGCGACCGTTATCACCAGCGATTTGCCTTCGACCAGCAGGTCTCGGTAGCTGTTCAGCGTCTCGGAGAACAGCACCACCTCATACTGGCCGGTCATGTCGGACAGTTGCGCGACACACATCTTGTTGCCGGTCTTGGTCTTGCGCTCCTTGGCCGACGTCACCGTTCCGGCCAGCCGTCCGGCGGTCGCGCCGCGTTTGACGGCTGCCTCAAAGTCGGCCCATCCTTGCACACGCATCTTCTCCAGCGTCTGGCGGTATTCGTCGAGCGGATGCGCTGACAGGTAGAAGCCGACGGCGGCGAACTCGCGCTGCAGGCGTTCGGCTGGCAGCCACACTTCGGCTGGGGGGAGGCGGATCGGTTCAGGTGCGCGGCTGCCGCCGCCTGCGCCAAAAATATCGATCTGGTCGCTCGATGCTGCCGCATGGGCGAAATTGCCAGCGGCCAGCATCTTGTCGACGCCTGCGATCATGGTCGCGCGGTCGCGGCCAAAGCAGTCGAGCGCGCCAGCTGCAATCAGGCTTTCGTAAACGCGCTTGCCGGCAACCTTCGGATCGACGCGTGAGCAAAAGTCCTCAAGGTTCTTGAACGGCGACTGTTCGCGCACGTCGACAATGTGCCTGACCGCCGCTTCGCCAACGCCCTTGATGGCGGCCATCGAATAGAAGATGCGGTTACCGTCGACCTCGAAATCGCGGAACGAGGTCATCACCGATGGCGGCACGACCTCGATGCCGAGCCGCATTGCGTCCTGCCGGAATTCCGAAAGCTTCTCCGTGTTGGACATATCGAGCGTCATCGACGCTGCCAGGAACTCCACCGGATAGTGAGCCTTCAGATAGGCCGTCTGGAACGAGACAATCGCGTAGGCGGCGGCGTGCGACTTGTTGAAACCGTAGTCGGCGAACTTCGCCAGCAGGTCGAAAATGAAGTCTGCCTGCTGCTTGCCAACGCCGCGCTCGACTGCGCCTGAGACAAAGCGCACGCGCTGCTTGTCCATCTCGGCACGGATCTTTTTGCCCATGGCGCGGCGCAGAAGGTCAGCTTCGCCGAGCGAATAGCCGGCCAGTTCCTGCGCGATCTGCATCACCTGCTCCTGATAGACGATGACGCCCTGCGTCTCGGCCACCAGATGGTCGATCTTGGGATGGATCGAGGAAATCTCCTCTTCCTTGTTCTTGCGCGCATTGTAGACCGGGATGTTCTCCATCGGGCCTGGGCGGTAGAGCGCCACCAGTGCGATGATGTCCTCGATGCGGTCGGGCTTCATGCCGATCAGCGCCTTGCGCATGCCCGCTGATTCCACCTGGAACACGCCGACCACTTCGCCGCGCGACAGCATCTCGTATGTCTTCTTGTCGTCGAGCGGCAGTTTGGCCAGATCGACCTCGATGCCACGGCGGCGAATGAGTTTGACCGCCGTCTCAAGCACCGTCAGCGTTTTGAGGCCGAGGAAGTCGAATTTCACGAGGCCCGCATCTTCGGCCTTCTTCATGTTGAACTGCGTCACCGGCATGTCGGAGCGCGGGTCGCGATACATAGGCACGAGTTCCGACAGTGGCCGGTCGCCGATGACGATGCCCGCCGCGTGCGTCGAGGCGTGGCGGTAGAGGCCTTCGAGTTTCTGGGCGATGTCGAGCAGGGTCTGCACCACCGGTTCGCGCTCGACCTCCTCGCGGAAGCGCGGCTCATCCTCGATCGCCTGTTTCAGCGAGACCGGATTGGCCGGGTTTTGCGGCACCATCTTGCACAGCCGGTCGACCTGACCATAGGGCATCTGCAGCACACGGCCGACGTCGCGCAGCACGGCGCGCGCCTGCAGGGTGCCGAAGGTGATGATCTGCGCGACCTGATCGCGGCCATATTTCTGCTGAACGTAGCGGATCACCTCGTCGCGCCTGTCCTGACAGAAGTCGATGTCGAAGTCGGGCATCGACACACGGTCGGGATTGAGGAAACGTTCGAACAGCAGCGAGAAGCGCAGCGGGTCAACGTCGGTGATGGTCAGCACCCAGGCGACCAGCGAGCCTGCACCCGAGCCACGGCCCGGACCGACCGGAATGCCCTGCGACTTCGCCCATTTGATGAAGTCAGAGACGATCAGGAAATAGCCCGGATATTTCATCCGCTCAATGACGCCGATCTCGAACTCGAGACGCTCGGAATATTGCTCGAACGTGTAGCCGGGCGTGCCGCCAACGGTCGCCAGCCGCATCTCAAGACCTTCGCGCGCCTGACGGCGAAGCTCGTCTGCCTCAGCCTTTTCAGCGGCGGCCGGGTCATCGGATGCGCCGGTGGTGAAGCGCGGCAGGATCGGATTGCGATTGGCGGGATAGTAGCCGCATCGCATGGCAATTTCGATCGAGTTGTCGATCGCCTCCGGCAGGTCGGCGAACAGATCGCACATCTCGGCCTGGCTGCGCATGTAGTGGTCTGGCGTCAGCCTGCGCCGGTCGTCGACTGCGACGACCGAGCCTTCGGCAATCGCCATCAGCGCGTCGTGCGCGTCGTAGTCCTCGCGGGCGAGAAAGAATGCTTCATTGGTGGCGACCAGCGGCAGGCGGAAGTCATATGCGAGTGCAACGGTCGCGCCTTCGACCTGCCGGTCATATCCGACTGGGCGCTGCAGTTCGACATATAGCCGGTCGCCAAAGATGGCCGCGAGGTCCGAGAGCCTTGCGCTGGCGATGTCGGTGCGCTCGGCCTTGAGGGCCGCGCCAATCGGACCGCGCTCGCCGCCGGTGAGGCAGATCATGCCGCCGTTCAGTTCGCGCAGCCAGTCGAGTTGAACAACAACCCCGGCATCGGGTTCGTTGTTGAGATAGGCGCGCGAGACCAGCCGTACAAGATTGGCGTAGCCCGCCTCGGTGGCCGCCAGCAGCACCAGCGGGAAGACCTGCCCCCGCTGCTGGTTGCCCGCGCGCAATGCAGGCTGCGCTGGCGCCATTTCCTCGAACTGGACGTCAACCTGGCAGCCGATGATCGGTTGCACGCCGTCTTTCGAGGCGTATTGCGCAAATTCGAGCGCGCCGAACAGATTGTTGGTGTCGGTGACAGCAATCGCCGCCATTTCGTCCTTCACCGCATGGCCAACGATCTTCTTCAGGGGCAGGGCGCCTTCGAGCAGCGAATAGGCCGAATGAACCCTGAGATGCACAAATGGGCGTGCGGGCGCGGGCCCACGCGCCTCAATGGCTGCCGCCTCCCGCCGGAGCGGGTCCTTGATCCGTGATTTGTCGGCCATGAATGCTGCTCGCCGCTTTCGAGTCGACATCTATTGTCGGGGACCGGCCAGCCTGCGTCCAGCAAATTTGGAAGACATCCCCACTATCTGGTCCGGAAGCAGACTCTACTCGTCGTCCAGGGGCTCAGGTGGATGGGCGTTGCGCCCCTTGCCGAATGTATAGCCGGTCTCGACCGCCAGCCTGCCGAACTTCCCACGCAACGCGTCCACCGCGCCCTCTGCCTTGGCGCGTTTGGCTGCCTGAACGTCAACCAAATCAGGCGGATCGGCCTTGCCGTCATCGGTCAGGTCAGCGACGCCAATTCCGATCAGCCGGTATCTGACACCGGTGGTTTCTTTGGCCAAGAGCTCGCGCCCGACCGAAAAAATCCGGTCTGCCAGCCGGGTCGGATCGGCGAGCTGGCGGTTGCGGGTGCGGATACGGAAATCGGCGGACTTCAGCTTCAGCACTACCGTGCGCCCGGCAATGCCGGACTTTTTCAGCCGTTCGGAAACCTTTTCCGACAGCGCGCGCAAGATCGGCACCAGGTCCGCTGCCGTCGACAGATCCTCGTTGAAAGTAGTTTCGGCCGACACGCTCTTGGCTTCGCGCTCGACATGCACCGAACGCTCGTCCTGGCCGCGCGCCAGATGATAGAGCCGCGAACCCATCGTCCCGTAGCGGCGCAGCAGGTCCGTCTGTTCCATCGTCTGAAGCTGGCCAATGGTGCGGATGCCGTCGCCCTGCAATGTTGCTGCAAAGGCCTTGCCGACGCCCCAGATCAGGGTCACCGGCTGGTCGCGCAGGAATGAGACGGCTTCGGCCTCGCCGATCACCGAAAATCCGCGCGGCTTGTCGAGGTCCGACGCCACCTTGGCGAGGAACTTGCAATAGGACAGGCCGACCGACACGGTGATGCCGATGTCGGTTTCGACCTGATGCGCAAACCGCGCCAGCACTTCCGCCGGCGGCATGCCATGCAGGCGCTCGGTGCCGGACAGATCCAGAAATGCCTCGTCAATCGAGATCGGCTCGACCAGTGGCGTCAGAGCCTGCATCATCGTGCGCACCTCACGGCCGACCCGGACGTATTTTTCCATGTCGGGTTTGATTACGACCGCATGCGGGCAGGCTTCCAGCGCCTTGAACATCGGCATCGCCGAGCGCACGCCATTGATGCGGGCGATGTAGCATGCGGTCGAGACGACGCCCCGCTTGCCGCCGCCTATGATGACCGGCTTGTCACGCAGTTCCGGCCGGTCGCGCTTCTCGACCGATGCGTAAAACGCGTCACAGTCGATATGTGCCAGCGACAGCGAATAGAGTTCAGCATGAGCGGCGCGGCGTGGGCTGCCACAACGCTCGCAGCGCCGGCCCACCTTTTGCTGGCGGGTCAGGCAATCACGGCAGAAGCCTGACAGTGGATCGTTGCCGGGGAGCATGAGCCTGGGAACAGAAATGGAACACTGACACCCTATGTCAGGGTCCCTGTGGCGGCAAGGCGGTCGATGTCAGATGCCCAGAGCCGCAGCAATGATTGGCGTCGCCTCTTTCCAGTCTTCGACGACATAGGTCCCGTTGGGCGGCTCGGGCAGCATCTTTCGCAGCGAATTGTCCGCCATCAGGTGGATCAGGTGCGTATCGGGCACATGTTCCTGCGCAGATGCCAGATTGCGAGGCTGGTCGTCGACAAACACGACGGGACGGTTGGTTTCGCCTCTGAGACGCTTGATGGCGGGGCCTTTGGCCATCTCGGTCGTCAAGAGTGGATAATTCATGCCGAGCGCTTCCAAATGCAGACGGCGGGCGTCGCGGTGGCGGTGCGGCATCATGGTGAGAAGGATGATCTCGGCGCGGTCGCCAAAATGAGCCAGCGCCTCGGCTGCGCCCTCTGTGACGGCCTGCCAGTGGGCCTGTTCGCCAAAGAAATCGTCGATCAGGATGGTGACCTCATCAGGCTCAAGCGTCCTGCCGCTGGATTTTTCGGTGACATTGCCAAACAGACGGAAACTTTCCAGCGCCAGGTGGTAGCCGCGCTTTTCGAGAAAGCGCGGGAAGGGCCGCACAAATTCGAGCAGGACATCATCCACATCAAGCACCAGCAGCGGCCGGTTATCGTGCGACAGTTCTTCAATCTGGCGCAGTGTCTCTGGATCGTCGCTCACGTTGACCTCTCATATGTGCCGTCGCCAAGCGGCAACGCGTTGCAGGCGCGGCCGACTTCAGCTGGATCGATGTCTGCCTGTTGTGCGAATTGCAGCAGCGTCGGCTCATGCGCCAGAATGAATTGCAAGACGCCCGCCATAAAGCCCGGCTGGACAGCTGCGGCCCGGATATGGCCAGCCTCGATGCCGGTGATCGCGAGGAACCGCGGCAGCAAGGCGGGATCAGATGCTATGAAGCCGAGCGCCTGGATTGCCAGCGCTTGGGCGGCCTCGCGCTGCATTGGTTTCGGTTTGCGGCTATCGATCATCCTGACGAGCTTATGGAAGACGCAGCCCAAGCGCACAAGTGCGATTGGTCTGTACAGTTTTGCACGTGAGGTTTTCTGTTCCTAAATAAAATTGGGTTAGACTTTGTTGAGAATCATATCCGCTGGGGCAGGTGGGCTTCGCGATTGCGGGGGCTGGGGAACGGGCACATGGCCAAAAAGGTGATGATCGTCGAGGACAATGAGCTGAACATGAAGCTCTTCCGCGACCTGATTGAGGCAACTGGCTATGAGACCGTGCGAACCCGCAACGGTCTTGAGGCACTTGATCTGGCGCGCGAGCATAAGCCGGATCTGATCCTGATGGACATCCAGTTGCCGGAAGTTTCGGGGTTGGAGGTGACGAAATGGCTCAAGGACGATGATGGACTTCGGTCGATCCCGGTCATTGCCGTCACGGCTTTCGCGATGAAGGGTGACGAAGAACGGATCCGGCAAGGCGGCTGCCAGGCCTATATTTCGAAGCCGATCTCGGTTCCTAAGTTTATCGAAACGATCAAGTCGTATCTTGGCGATGCCTGACCGTTTTCGTCGGGCGTCAGGAGTTATGGCTGATGACCGCACGGATTCTCGTTGTTGATGACATTCCGGCCAACGTGAAGCTGCTGGAAGTGCGGCTTCTGGCCGAATATTTCGATGTCGTGACTGCTTCCAACGGGCCAGATGCATTGGAGATCTGTGCGCGGGGGGGCATTGATATCGTATTGCTCGACATCATGATGCCCGGCATGGACGGGTTTGATGTCTGCCGCAAACTCAAGGCAGAGCAGTCGACAGCCCATATTCCGGTCGTCATGGTCACGGCGCTTGATCAGATGTCTGACCGGGTTCAGGGCCTGGAAGCTGGCGCCGATGATTTTCTCACCAAGCCGGTCAACGACGTCCAGTTGCTGACGCGGTTGCGCAGCCTTGTGCGACTCAAGATGCTTGGTGATGAGCTGCGGCTTCGTGCGTCTACGACGCGTGATATGGGCATTCAGGAATTCCTTGACCGCAATCAGCCTGCCTTCGAGGCGCGCCCGAGCGTTTTGCTGGTCGATGAGCGAGCCGCCTCGCAGGCACGCATGACCGAAATGTTGCAGCCGATTGCCGACGTCGAGCTCTGCGCGGATCCGCAACAGGCGGTTTTCCGTGCAGCCGAAGGCAATTTCGACTGTGTCATCGCATCGGCCCGTTTTGACAATTTCGACCCGCTGCGGCTGTGTTCCCAATTGCGTTCGCTGGATCGAACGCGGCTTGTGCCGGTCATCCTGATCGTTGAAGCCGGTGAGGATGAACTCGTTGCGCGGGCCTTCGATCTCGGCGTAAACGACTATCTGATGCGGCCCGTCGATGAACAGGAGCTTGCGGCAAGATTGAGGACGCAGGTTCGCCGCAAGCGTTACACCGAACACCTGCGCTCAAGCATGGCGCAAACGATCGAACTGGCGATTACCGACCCTCTGACGGGCCTCCACAATCGCCGTTATCTCGACAATCACTTCGATACACTGTTTGCGCGCGCTAACGCCCGCAGGCGTGATCTGTCCGTGATGATTACCGATATCGACCGCTTCAAGCTGGTCAATGACGCACATGGTCATTTGATCGGAGACCAGGTTCTGGTGGAATTTGCACGGCGATTGAGAAAAAACGTCCGTGGAATCGACCTTGCGTGCCGGTTTGGTGGCGAAGAATTTGTTGTTCTGATGCCTGACACCGATCATGCAACGGCCCTGCTGATTGCGGAACGCGTGCGCAAGGAGATTGAAGGCAGCCTGTTTGCAATTGGCGACGGACCAGCCATTGCCGTCACAGCGTCGGTCGGCGTCGCCTCTCTTTCGTCTGGAGACGGCGGCGCGCAGTCGCTGATGGCGCGTGCTGATTCTGCGCTCTATGAAGCAAAACGCAACGGTCGGAACCAGGTTGTCGCCAAGGCGGCCTGACGGGCGTCTTAGCCGGACATGCTTTATTTGCCGTTGAATTTCTCAACGATTAACCGCGATTCCAGACCGGACGCGCGTTAGTTAAGAAACTATTGATTTTTCGAGCGTTTTGCGCGACTGTCCTTAGGTAAAGGTGGGCGCGCAGATCGTACTGTGTCTTTCGCCTGTTGAATGCCCCTCGATGCTCAGGTCCGCCGCATCTCCTGGGATCTATGGGGTTGGTCGGTCGGCGCTGGCGCAAGCGGCCTCCTCGTACCGCTGTTAGCAGCCGACCGGCCATCTTTCTTTTCCGACTGACTGAAGTTGATTCATGTTTCCGACGAGGAAGCATTCGCAAGCGCTTGGCGTACAAACAAAAAACGCCGCCCAGAGGCGGCGTCTTGTCAGCCATAGGCCAAGAACTATTTGATCTTGGTTTCCTTGAATTCGACGTGCTTCTTGGCAACCGGGTCATATTTGCGGAACGACATCTTTTCGGTCTTCGTGCGGCTGTTCTTGCTCGTCACGTAGAAGAAGCCGGTGTCAGCGGTCGAAAGAAGCTTGATCTTGATATTTGCGGCTTTTGCCATCGTTCTGGTCCGTGTCTTTTCGGTGGTTCACTTCGCGCGCAAGCGCCAGGTGATTGCCCGGCCGCGGAAAACTCGCCCGACCAATTACGGATTGGCCGCCAAAAGTCAAGTCTGCGCAGCGGGCGAGGGCGCGTTCGGCTTTGTCAGATCAGATCACGCAGGAATTTTCCATGCCGCATCCGGTAAAACGGGATCGGGTGGGCCGGACTCAGGTCTGGGTCAATGGCAAGCCGAGTCTCCAGATCCTGCAGAATCGACTTGGTAATCAGCGGCACTTCCTGTTGCATGGCGTCAGGAATCGGCAACCAGACCAGTTCCTCAAGCTCATGGGTCGGTCCGCCATCTGGCAGGGTAACAGCCACCGAGTCGCGCCATGCAGCGACAAAATAGGTGTCGAAGCGGCGCACTCTGCCAGGCGGCGTGATGGCGCGGGCGACAATTCTGAGATTGGCCAGACCAGGCACGACATTATTGTCGGCAAAAGCCTGCCAGGCGGCGCTGCGGCACTGGTAATTGCCTGCCTGCCCGATGAGCAACCCGGCTTCCTCGTAGGTTTCGCGCACAGCCGACAGGACAATTGCCCGGGCGCGAGTTTCTGACAACGCCTTGCTGCGGCCGCCCTGCAATTTTGCCGACACCTCCGGCAGCATTTCGCTGCCGGTTACAACGCGACCGTCGTCGCGGTCGGTGCGGCCGCCTGGAAAGACCAGACGGCCTGGCATGAAGGCGTGTTTTTGCGAGCGCCGGCCCATCAGTACGCGGATATCGCCGCCGGACCGGTCGAGCAGGATCAGCGTCGCTGCATCGCGCGGGCGCTTGGGGCCGGGGCCGAGTGCGAAGTCTTTGGATTCGCGTTTGTCGAGTTCGGTGCGGGTTATGCCCGCTGCTGCTGGGGTCTTGCTCATGCTTCTGGATGGGTCTCGATCAGATCGCGCTCGCTGCCGAAGCCGTGCATATAATTGGCCCATTGCAGGCCGACCACAGCGCCCTTGATCGGTTGCAGCAGGACCAGTGAGCCGATGATTGTAATCGGAACCCACAGGGCCAGATGTTGCCACATCGACCATGCCGTGGACGCTTCGATCGCCATGAACCCGCCGATCACGATGTGGCCGATCACGACGATCACGAGATAGGCGGGCAGGTCATCGGCGCGGTGGTGCGAAATGTCTTCCCCGCAAACGGCGCATTTGTCGACAGTTTTGGCGAACGACTTGAACAACTTGCCTTTGCCGCAATTCGGGCATTTCCCCAAAAATCCGCGCTTCATCGCTTCGCCAAGATTGCGCTTGGGTCTGCCCGAGTGGCGCTCGCCTCCAAATTCGACTTCCGACATTATTTGCTCCTTGCGCGCGACCGCCCTGTGGTTCCGCGGCGTGTGCGCGACTGCTTTCTGGCGCCCGATTTGTGGAACGATTGCCGCATTCCAGGCAGCGGAGCCGGTTCGGTCAACATCTGGAAACGCATTGAGCCCGCCAGCGGCGCAGCTTCCACCAGCTTGACCTCGACTGCGTCGCCAAGCCTGTAGCCTCGTCCGCTGCGGTCACCATAGAGAGCGTGCGCCGCCTCGTCGAACAGGTAATATTCGTTTCCGAGTGTAGATATAGGTATGAAACCATCTGCGCCAAAGGTTGGCAACTGGACAAAGAGTCCTGCCTTGGTGACGCCGGTGATGCGGCCGTCAAAACTGTCGCCGATCCGCCCCGACAGGTAACCTGCAATCAGGCGGTCGACCGTGTCGCGTTCAGCAGCCATGGCGCGCCGCTCGGTGGCCGAGATCAGCGCCGAGATTTCTTCGAGCTGGCCTTCCTCGGACTGCGTCAGCCCGTCCGGCCCGAGGTTCAGCGCCTTGATGAGCGCCCGATGCACGATCAGATCCGCGTAGCGCCTGATCGGCGAGGTGAAGTGCGCATACTTTTTCAGGTTGAGACCAAAGTGACCAAGATTGTTTGGTGAGTAGATCGCCTGGCTTTGGGAACGCAAGACGACCTCGTTGACCAGTTGCTCATGGTCTTCGCCGCGCACCCGCGCCAGAATCTGGTTGAACTGTTCTGGCCGCAGTTGCGGCCCGCGCGCCAGACTCATACCGACAGTGCCGAGAAATTCGCGCAATGATTCCTGCTTGGCCATCGATGGTGCGTCGTGCACCCGGTAGACCAGGGGCTGGCGTTTGCCCTCCAAAGTCTCGGCGGCCGCGACGTTGGCCTGAATCATGAACTCTTCGATCAGCTTGTGGGCATCGAGCCGGTCGGGAACAATGACGCGGTCAACTGTGCCGTCGGCCTTGAGGATGATCTTGCGCTCCGGCAGGTCGAGTTCGAGCGGGTTGCGCGCGTCGCGCCCACGTTTGAGGACCTTGTAACCGTCCCAAAGGGGCTTCAGCACAGTTTCGAGCAGGGGCGCGGTCTTTTCATCCGGAGCGCCGTCAATAGCCGCCTGCGCCTGCTGGTAGGCAAGTTTTGCGGGCGAGCGCATCATGACGCGATGGAAGCTGTGACGCAGCTTGCGGCCCTGCGCCGAAAAGATCATCCGAAGGCCGAGGGCAGGGCGATCCTGACCCTCACGCAGTGAGCACAGATCGTTCGAGATGCGCTCGGGCAGCATCGGCACCACGCGATCAGGGAAATAGACCGAGTTGCCCCGCTTCAGCGCTTCACGGTCCATGGCTGAGCCCGGCGTGACATAGGCGGAGACGTCAGCGATGGCGACATAGGCGACAACGCCGCCGGGGTTTTGCTCGTCGTCATCGGGCGTGGCGAAAACCGCGTCGTCGTGATCCTTGGCGTCAGCCGGATCAATGGTGAGGAGTGGCAGATCACGCCAGTCTTCGCGTCCGGCCATCGTGACAGGTTTCACCGCTTCAGCTTCCTCTAGCACTTGCGGTGGAAAGACATGCGGAATGTCGTGGGCGTGAATGGCGATCATCGAGACCGCCTTTTCACTCTCAAGCGACCCGAGAACGGCGATCACCTTGCCGCGCGGCAAGCCGTAACGGGTGCTGCTCACTGGTTCTGCTTCAACAAGATCGCCCGGCTTGGCTTCTGCGAGGTCGCTCTCTCCAACAATCATCTCAGCCTGCCGGCGTTCGACCGGATCAAGACGGTATGTTCCGTCTTCAAGCTTGCGCAGGACGCCGAGCACTGCATCACGGCGTCGATCGATGAAACGAATGACACGGCCGGAATAGGCGGGGCCGGTCTTGTCCTTTGATCCAAAAATCTTTGCCAGCACGCGGTCGCCGACCCCTGGGGCCGGACCTTTTTCGCCGCGTGGCTGGCGGATCGACACGACGACTGGTTCCGCATCCGGCTGTTGCTCGACCGGCCTTGCCAGCAGGCTGCCTTCAGAATCGCGCGAGAAAATCTCAAGCGCTGCTACAGGCGGCAGGCTGCCGGGCTTGCGGAAACTCCGCTTCTCGGATGTCAGCTCGCCGTCGTCGATCAGGTCGCCCAGCAAGCGTTTCAGAGCCGCCCGCTGGTCACCCTTGATGTTGAATGCCTTGGCAATGTCACGCTTGGACGACAGGTCCGGGTTTGCCTTGACCCATTCAAGCAGGGCCTCGCGAGTGGGTAGACCGTCACCGTCGAACGATGACGCGTCCGGCTTGCGGCTGCCGCCGGACTTGCGAGGGGGCGAAATCCGGCGCGCCATGACTATTCCGCTGCTTTCTTGGCGGCAGGCTTTTTCTTCGAAGCCGCCGTCTTGGGTTTTGCTGCTGCCTTGGGTTTGGCTGCTGCTTTCGGTTTGGCCGCTTTTTTGGCCTTACCGCCGCCCGCGCCGCCCTTTGCTGCGATCAGGGCAACTGCTTCTTCCATCGTGACGCTCGCTGGATCCTTGCCCTTTGGCAAAGTCGCATTGACCTTGCCGAAATTGACATAGGGCCCATAACGACCGTCACGGACTGTAATATTGCCTCCACCGTCCGGATGCTCGCCGAGATCCTTCAAGGCCGCTGGCGTTCCGCCACGACGTCCTGGACCCTTGGCGACTTTCTCTGCCAGGACCGATACGGCACGGTTGATGCCGACGGAAAACACGTCCTCGATCGATTCGAGATTGGCATAGACCCCGTCATGCAGCAGGAACGGTCCGTAGCGGCCCAGTCCGGCAGAAATCATCTTGCCGGTTTCGGGGTGTTGCCCCACGTCTCGCGGCAGCGCCAGCAGCGCCAACGCTTTCTCATGGTCGATTGAATCAGGCGCCCAGCCCTTTGGCAGGCTGGAGCGTTTGGCTTCCTTGCCGTCGCCACGCTGGACATAAGGCCCGAAGCGTCCGTTCTTCAGGAAGATTTCTTCTGACGTGTAAGGATCCTTGCCCAGCACCTTGTCGCCGCTGTCGCCGCCAATGGTTTCGCCGTTGCCGTCAACTGCTTCGCCGAGCTGACGGGTGAAACCGCATTCGGGATAGTTCGAGCAGCCGACGAATGCGCCATACTTGCCAAGTTTCAGCGACAGCTGGCCGGTGCCGCAGCGCGGACAGACGCGCGGGTCAGAGCCATCTTCTCTTGCCGGGAAGAGCAGGGGAGCGAGTTCTTCATTCAGTGCCGACAGCACGTCGGTGACGCGCAATTCCTTGATGTCGTCGACAGCGGCGGAGAAGTCGCGCCAGAAATCGCGCAACACGTCCTTCCACTCGAGCTGGCCGTCGGAAATCTCGTCGAGCTTTTCTTCCAGCGATGCGGTGAAGTCATACTCCACGTAACGGGCGAAAAAGTTCTCCAGGAATGCCGTAACGATGCGGCCCTTTGAGTGCGGGATCAGCTTGCGCTTGTCGATGACGATATATTCGCGGTCTTCAAGCGTCTTCAGTGTCGAGGCGTAGGTCGACGGACGGCCGATGCCGAGTTCTTCCAGCTTCTTGATCAGCGAGGCTTCGGAATAACGCGGCGGCGGCTCGGTCGAGTGTTGTTCGGCGACGATCTTTTCGCGCGCCAGTGCCTCGCCAGACCGGATTTCGGGCAGGCGGCGATTGTCCTCGTCTTCGCTGTCGTCGTCCTTAGGATCGATATAGGCGGCCAGGAAGCCGTCAAACCGCGTCACAGAGCCAGTCGCGCGCAGCGTCGCCGAGCGCGGTCCATTGGAGGCTTCAATCTCGACGGTTGTGCGCTCGATATCGGCTGCCTGCATCTGGCTGGCGATAGCGCGCTTCCAGATCAGGTCGTACAGTTTTGCCTGGTCGGCATCGAGGTGCGCGCGCATCTGGGTCGGCGTGCGGCCAAAATCGGTCGGACGGATCGCCTCGTGCGCTTCCTGGGCGTTTTTGGCTTTTGCCGCATAGTGGCGCGGCTTTTCGGGCAGGTAGCGTTCGCCGAATTCCTTGCCGATTGTGCTGCGTGCGGCGGCAATCGCCTCCGGCGCCATCTGAACGCCGTCGGTTCGCATATAGGTGATGAGGCCGGCGGTCTCGCCGCCCAGATCAATGCCTTCATAAAGGCGCTGGGCGATCTGCATGGTGCGCGAGGCAGAAAAACCGTAACGGGAGGAGGCCGCCTGCTGCAGTGTAGAGGTTGTGAACGGAGGACCGGGATTGCGCTTGGTTGGCTTAGCTTCGACCGATGCGGCCTTGAAGGTAGCACCTTCCAGCATCGACTTGATTTCATTGGCGCGCTCAGCGTTACCGATGTCGAGCTTTTGCAGGCGTTTGCCCTCGAACCCGGTGAGCCGCGCTTCAAAGGAATCGCTGCGCGGCGTCGCGAGCTGGGCGGCGATCGTCCAGTATTCCTCGCGGACAAACCGTTCGATTTCGTTTTCGCGGTCGGCAACGAGGCGCAGCGCCACCGACTGGACGCGGCCAGCGGAGCGCGCACCGGGCAATTTGCGCCACAGGACGGGCGAGAGTGTGAAGCCGACGAGGTAGTCGAGCGCGCGGCGCGCCAGATATGCGTCAACCAGCGGCATGTCGATGTGGCGCGGATTGGCCATCGCATCGAGCACCGACTGCTTGGTGATCGCATTGAAGACAACGCGCTTCACCGGCTTGTCCTTAAGCGCCTTCTTGCCGCGCAGGACCTCAAGCACATGCCAGGAAATGGCTTCGCCTTCGCGATCCGGATCGGTGGCGAGGATCAGGCCGTCCGCGCTTTTCATCGCATTGGCGATGTCAGCAAGCCGTTTTGCTGAAGCGGAATCGACTGACCAGGACATGGCAAAGTCCTCGTCAGGGCGCACCGAGCCGTCTTTGGGCGGCAGGTCGCGCACATGACCAAACGAGGCCAGGACTTTGTAGTCCTTGCCCAGATATTTGTTGATTGTCTTCGCCTTTGCGGGCGATTCAACGACGACAACGTCCATTATCTTGTCCGGTGGTGTGTGGCCGGCTGCATGTTTTGCATTACGGCTGAACTGAAAGAGTCCGTCAAATGGCGGTGCTTTTGGCGCGGGTCAAGTAGCAGAACGAATTGGTCCGATTTCGCTCGCCGGTTGCAGCAGGTTGAGTCCTAATGGAAATTGCTATCACAGGGTGTTTCGGTTAGTGTACAAACTCTTTCAAGTTGTTTTGGGCAGGGGGCTCGTTGCGACATGAACAGAGGTGCGTCTTCTTCGATTGCTGACATGCCAGTTTGCGCCGCCAGCCGGCGCATTGACGACCTGAATTTTGTCAACGACATGCTGGTCGAACTTTGCGTGATTGCCCGCAAGCAGCGGCTGGATTTGCTTGTCTACTTCATCGATATGGCACACTTCGAAGCTGCCGATCAGATGAAGCGGATGTCTGGCGACAAACTCACATTGCCCGAGTCGACACCTGCGAACCTTACCGCACTATCGATGCAGCCATCCAAATAGACGCCGCTTCAACCGGTTTCTCATCGGTTGTGTAGATCTCAGGCAAAATAAGCCTGCGCAGTGCGCATTGGCCTGCGCAAGTCCTCGACAATTCTGCGAATAATCGGAAGATTGGCTCCCCGGGCCGGATTCGAACCAGCGACCAACCGGTTAACAGCCGGTTGCTCTACCACTGAGCTACCGGGGAACGGATGCTCGTTTGAGTGGGCGAGCCTATAGCAAACACCTTTCCACTTTGCCAACTGCCGTCTGCGTTTTTTTCATCACTCATGCAAACAACTCTCGAATTCGCGCGTTCCCGGTCCAATATGGGACTGCAGGAAGGCCGGCTCTTGATCAAATCCGGTGCGTAGAACTGAACGAAACCGATGACACACAACGATTCCCAGCCGATCGCGCCAAAACTGAAGCTGCTTGGCCGAGAGATTCCTCTGCCACGTTCAAGGCCAGTCAGGGTCGGAATTGCTTTGTTCCTGATTGTCGTTGGAGCGCTTTTTGGCTTCCTTCCCGTTCTCGGCTACTGGATGGTGCCGTTGGGCCTTTTGATCCTCGCTCATGATTCTCCCAGGATACGCCGAATCAATCGCCGGGTAGGGGTGTGGATCCGGCGGAAGGTTCGACGCGGCGTTTGACCAGTGTTTGGCTGCGACATCGACTACAAATGAATTTTGTTGCAATGCGAACGGTCGCGCTTGTGGCCGTCAACCGGCTCTGTTAACAGGGCTCGTCGTGCGATAGCGGGGCCTCGTGGCGGAGTGGTTACGCAGAGGACTGCAAATCCTTGCACCCCGGTTCGATTCCGGGCGAGGCCTCCATCGGCGATTGTTATGACGACCAGTTCGCGGCTATTGTGCGTGAACACAGGACGGATCTCTGATGACAGTTTTTGATTTCGCCAGCCTTCGGACAAAAATGGTCGACGGCCAGGTGCGGACGACCGACGTCACTTCGATCCCTTTGCTTGATGCTATGCTCGATGTGGAGCGCGAGAAGTTCGTTCCGTCTGCCAAGCGCAAACTCTCCTATATTGATGAGGATATCGAGATTGCGCCTGGCCGCTATCTTATGCAGCCGTCGCCGTTCGCGCGCCTCATCCAGCTGGCCGGAGTCAAATCGGGCGATTTTGTGCTCGATATTGGAACCGGCACCGGGTATTCGGCTGCAATCCTGTCAAAGCTTGCCGGCGCAGTTGTCGCGCTTGAAGAAGATGCGGCTCTTGCAGCTTCAGCTCAGGAAACGCTCGCCTCACTTGGCTATGACAATGTTGCCGTGGTCGAGGGACGTCTTGCCGAAGGCTATCCGGGCGAAGCTCCGTATGACGTTATCATTGTTGAGGGAGCCGTCGAAGAGCTTCCGGCTGCTCTGTTTGACCAGTTGAAGGAAGATGGACGGCTTGTGGTCGTCGAGGGGCTTGGCAACGCCGCTGTTGTCCGGCTCTACGTCAAGCAGGACGGTATCACCCGGTCGCGCCGGGCTTTCAATGCATCGGTGAAACCGTTGCCCGGTTTCCACACTGAGCCATCATTCGTGTTTTGAGCGCTTGATTTGGTTTTTCTTGGGAACCATGTTGCGCTAGCCGGTTCGGTAGGGATTCGTTAGTAAAATAATGACTTTCGAAGGCAGGGCCTGGGCAGCCTGATATTGCCTGGCGGCTGTTGCTGCGAACTGAAAAAATGACGGGTTGTCGCGTCGCTAAGAGGTTGGGTATGTCAATTGTTAGGCGCGTCATCTTTGCAACTGTTGCCGTCTCTGGTCTGATCGCTGCCTCGCCGTCGCTGGCCGAGACGATCTTTGGGGCGCTGGGCAAGGCCTATCAATTCAATTCCGAGCTGAATTCTGCGCGCGCCGGCGTTAGGGTCACCGATGAGGGGGTTGCGATCGCGAAGTCGGGCTATCGCCCGCAGATCGTCTCAACAAACACTTACAGTTATACGGACACGTTCAATCACGCTCGCCAGTCTGGCGTTGAGATATCCACGGGTTCATTCGGCGTGGGGATCTCGCAGACTTTGTTCGATGGTTTTCAGACCAAGAATAACGTGCGCGCCGCCGAAGCGCAGGTGCGCGCCTCTAATGAGGGATTGCGCAACACCGAGCAGAACATCCTGTTCAACGCGGCTGCGGCTTATATGGATGTAATCCGGGACCGTCAGATTGCTGCGCTCACTGAACGCAATGTCAAATCGCTGGCTGAGCAGCTGCGGGCCGCCCGGTCGCGCTTCGATGTCGGCGAGGGCACCCGGACCGACGTTGCGCAGGCCGATGCCGCACGCTCTGCGGCCGTCGCGCAGGCATCTGCTGCGCGTGCGCAGGCGGCCAGCAGCGAGGCTGTCTATCGCCAGATCGTCGGCGAAAATCCCGGCAAGCTGAAGGCGGCCGGGCCAGTGAAGGGATTGCCGAAGTCGCTTGAGGCCGCCTATTCGCAGGCATCGAACGAACATCCGGCCATCCGAGCCAATCAACATCTTGTTGATGCGTCAGGCTTTGCGGTCAAATCGGCTGAAGGCGCATTGCTGCCGCAACTGTCTGCCGAAATAGGCGTGTCTGCGACCAACTCGGGTGGTTATCCGCATGTTCTCAACCGATCCGGGAATCTGGTCCCGAATCCAAGCAATGGATGGGACGGCCGAGCTTCGATCGGCGCAACGTTGAGGATACCGATTTACCAAGGTGGCCGCGTCTCGGCGACAGTCCGCCGGAACAAGGAATCGCTCGGTCAAGCGCGTATCGAGGTTGACGTCAGTCGCGATCAGGTCCGCGCCGCCGTCGCATCTGCCTGGTCTCAGTATCATGCCGCATCGGAGCGTGTACAGGCCAATCGCGATCTCGTTGCGGCGGCCCAGCTCGCACTCAACGGCGTCGTCGAAGAGCGCAATGTCGGACAGCGCACCACGCTCGACGTGTTGAATGCGCAGGCGGATGTCATTTCTGCCCAAATCAACCAGGTTGGCACAGAGCGCGACCTTGTGGTGGCGAGCTACGCGATCCTGTCGGCAACCGGCCGCCTCAATGTTGGCCGCCTCGGTTTGAACGTCGCTCAATACAAGCCCGAAGAGCACTACGAAGCCGTCAAGGACAAGTGGTACGGGCTGCGCACCCCAGACGGCCGTTAACCAAGCTTTTCTGTGTGAAAGCCTGATCGACGCGCTCAGGGGATTCACCCTGCGTTCGGTCTCCGCTACGGTAAACTATGATTCGGAAGCAGGTGTGCGTTCCGGACTTGGCAGGAACGGGGATCCATCATCATGGCGGCACAGGCTGCGGAAAATCTCTCCAATCAGGTCGCCAATCCACGCGAACCCTCAATGGAAGAAATCCTGGCTTCCATTCGCCGTATTATTGAAGACAGCGACGGAAAGCCTGAGCAACCTTTTGAGAACGCTGCAAACGCGGCCGGGTCTCCGCATCGGCCGGCAAACAGTCAGACGCCACGCCATATTGAAACTGTGAAGCCTCAGGCTGCGGGGCCCGTGGTTCAGGCGGCTGTCGCTGCCGCCCAACCGGACCGTCAGGTCGAGCGCCAGGCGCAGCCTGCCCAAAGGCTTGAGCAGCCGTTGCGCCCTGCAGCGCCTGCCGTACCGGCCGACGTCGCCAAGAACTCAATCATTTCGGACGTTGCCGGCCGCCAGGTTGCAGCAGCGTTCGGTGAGCTGTCAGATGCATTTGCGGCGACGCGCCGCCGCTCATTTGACGAGATCGCCGAAGAGATGATGCGTCCGATGTTGCAGGAATGGCTGGACGACAATCTGCCAACGTTGGTCGAGAGGCTGGTGCGTGAAGAGATCGAGCGGATTGCCCGAGTCGGGTCACGGTAACGAGCGGCCCGGGGGCGATTTTGGGTTCTCCGTGAGACCAGAAGTCGCCTGAGCGGAATATTAACTGGCGTCCAGGCAATCTTGGCTCCTTGGGTAAGGAGCTTCAATTTGCAAGCCATCGCGACCGATCTGCCGGCTTCGTCAGTCGGGCAGGCCGCTGTTCGATACCCCGCAATTGCAATCATTGTTTGGGCACTTGCCCTGATGGCGCCTGCGATTGCGCTGGGACATATCAGCGGCCACAGCAGCTTCTTCAACGTCGTCTGGTCTGAAGGCTTTGCCAGCAGGCTTGTTGCGGGCGATTTCTATCCAAGGTGGTTGCCGGATGTCAGCCAGGGAGGGGGCAGCCCGGTCTTCTATTTCTACGGCCCGCTGCCGTTTTACCTGATTGCGCCATTCCATCTGGCCGTTGACCCGCGTTTGGCGGTTGTCCTCGGTTCAACGGTCATGCTCGCCCTTTCGGGTTTGGCGTTCTTTCAGATGGCGCGTACGTTTGTCAGCCGGCGGGCTGCGTTGATAGCGGCTGTGGTCTATATGGCGCTGCCGTATCACCTGCTGGCTGATGTCTGGGCGCGGACGGCCATTGGCGAGCAGGCCGCATTCATTTTCCTGCCACTATGTCTGTTCTTCGCTACCCGGCTTGGCGAGGGCGCCATGGCTGTCGCAGGTCTCGCGCTGAGCGTCGCCGGGCTTCTCTACTCTCATTTGCCGTCCACACTTGCCTTTGCGCCTTTCTTGTCCGGCTACTGCGTCTGGGTCGCCGTCAGGAAGCAATCCCTTCAAGTTCTGCTGCATGCGGGGGGAGCGGCGCTGCTGGCAGCAGCTCTTGCTGCTCCCTACGTCGCTCCAGCATTGACCCTGCAGAACATGATCGACCGGAATTTCTGGAGTGTATTTGTTCCCTCGGAACACTTTCTGTTCTCTGGCGATGGCGACAGTTTCAAGGGATTTCTCGAATATTGTTTCGCTGCGATCACGGTGGTGGTCGTTCTCCTCTTGTATCAGGCCGCAAAGGCCGGCCAATGGAGCAAGATGGCGCCGTGGGCGGTCATGGCGGCGCTGGTCGTATTTCTTGTGACGCCGGTTTCCTCGTTCTTCTGGAATGCTTTTCCAATTTTGGATCGGGTGCAGTTTCCCTGGAGAGCATTGAGCATTTTCGAGCTCTCGGCGGCCATGGTTCTGGCTGTCGCCATCGATGCGGGACGCGCAGGGCCCGCCGTTAGAATGTTTGGCGCAGCAGTTGCAGTTCTGACAGCGTTTTTCATATTTGCGCGGACGATTGCCGCCGACATTCCTCCAGTCGACCCTCACGTTGAGGAACAGTACATCACGGAACGGGCCGATGCTCCCGAATATCTTCCATCCTGCCGTCCGGCGGCCAAACTGGAGGGCATGGCTTCGGAAGCCACGTCGTTAAGAAGGGTTACAGAGGCTTTGGCGGTCAGTTCTCCCCGGCTGTTGCCCGTGTTCTACTATCCGTTCCTGGAAGTCTTTGTGGACGGCACTTCTGTCGCAACCTCTTGCGATCCCGCGACCGGGCGGATCAGAGTCGAGACAATCGCCGCCAGCTATGAGGTCCGCCGAAAGCCGTTGGCTATCGAGTATTGGGGCGGCGCTATCGCGCTTGGTGGCCTTGCCGTTGTGATTGCGATGATACTGCTTGACCGGCGGAGACGCGGCCGGTCTTCGCTTTGACGTTGAACATTTAACTGCCCGGCCTACATTTCTGATTGGCGAGCCGGAGCCGTGCGCAGCTGCCGGGGCGTCGGAGCACCTTGGTTGACTTGCTGCGCGTGCTCGGATTTACACGGTCGCTTCACAGACACGCCCGGACGCCGCCATGCTTGACAAGACATATGATTCCAAGACCATCGAACCGAGGATTGCCAAGGCATGGGAAGATGCCGGCGCGTTTGCCGCAGGCGCGGGCGCAGAACCTGACGCAGACCCGTTCTGTATCGTCATCCCGCCACCCAATGTCACCGGCTCGCTGCACATGGGCCATGCCCTCAACAACACGCTTCAGGACGTGCTGGTTCGTTTCGAACGCATGCGTGGCAAGAACGTGCTGTGGCAGCCGGGCATGGACCATGCCGGCATTGCGACGCAGATGGTGGTCGAGCGCAAGCTGGCGGAGCAGGGGATCGGTCGCCGCGACCTCGGACGGGAGGCCTTCATTGACAAGGTGTGGGAGTGGAAGGACGAATCCGGTGGACTGATCTTCAACCAGTTGAAGCGGCTCGGCGCGTCCTGTGACTGGTCGCGCGAACGTTTCACCATGGATGAGGGCCTGTCCCAGGCCGTGCTCGAAGTGTTTGTCACCTTGCACAAGCAGGGTTTGATCTATCGCGGCAAGCGATTGGTCAATTGGGACCCGAAATTCGAAACGGCGATTTCCGACCTCGAAGTCGAGAACAAGGAAGTCGACGGCCATATGTGGCATTTCAAATATCCGCTGGCCGGCGGCGAGACCTACACCTATGTCGAGAAGGACGCTGACGGCAACATTACGCTCGAAGAAGTGCGCGACTATATCTCGATCGCCACGACCCGGCCCGAAACGATGCTGGGCGACGGCGCGGTCGCGGTGCATCCGTCGGACGAACGTTACGCGCCAATCGTCGGCAAGCTTTGCGAGATCCCGGTCGGGCCAAAGGCGCATCGCCGCCTGATTCCGATCATCACGGACGAGTATCCTGATCCTAAGTTTGGCTCGGGCGCAGTGAAGATCACCGGCGCGCATGACTTCAACGACTATCAGGTGGCCAAGCGCAACAATATCCCGCTGTATCGGCTGATGGATACGCGCGCTGCCATGCGTGACGACGGCGAACCCTATGCGGACTATGCTGTGCGTGCACTTGAAATTGCCCGCTCCGGCGACGTGCCCAGTGAAGCGGAAGTCGACGACATCAATCTGGTGCCCGACGAATATCGCGGGCTCGACCGCTACGAGGCGCGCAAGCTGATTGTCGAGGCGATCACCTCCGAAGGCTTGGCGGTGATGACGACCGACGCTGAGGGCAATGCCGTCCCGCTGGTCGACAACAACAAGATGATGCAGCCGTTCGGCGACCGTTCCGGCGTTGTTATCGAGCCGATGCTGACAGACCAGTGGTTCCTGGATGCCGCAACCATGGCGAAACCCGCAATCGCGTCGGTGCGCGAAGGCCGTACCAATTTTGTGCCAAAAAACTGGGACAAGACCTACTTTGAGTGGATGGAGAACATCGAGCCCTGGTGCGTGTCGCGTCAGCTCTGGTGGGGCCACCAGATTCCGGCCTGGTATGGGCCGGACGGGCATATCTTTGTCGAGAAAACCGAGGCCGAAGCGCTTGACGCTGCAATCCAGCACTATCTGGCGCATGAAGGGCCGTGGAAGGCATGGGTCGAAGAAAAGCTGGAGAATTTTGAGCCCGGCGAAATCCTGACGCGCGACGAGGACGTGCTCGACACCTGGTTCTCGTCGGCGCTTTGGCCGTTCTCGACACTCGGCTGGCCCGACAAGACGCCGGAACTGGCGACCTATTACCCGACCAGCGTTCTGGTGACGGGTTTTGACATCATTTTCTTCTGGGTCGCCCGGATGATGATGATGGGCCTCCACTTCATGGACGAGGAGCCGTTCCACACGGTCTATGTGCACGCACTGGTCCGCGACAAGAGCGGCGCCAAGATGTCGAAGTCGAAGGGCAACGTCATCGATCCGCTCGAACTGATCGACGAATATGGCGCGGACGCTCTGCGGTTCACGCTTGCCATCATGGCGGCGCAGGGGCGTGACGTGAAACTCGACCCGGCGCGTGTTGCCGGCTACCGCAACTTTGGCACCAAGCTCTGGAACGCCACGCGCTTTGCCGAGATGAACGGCGTGGCGCGCAACGACGAGTTCTGGCTGACCGACGCGAAGCTGACGGTGAACCGCTGGATCCTGACCGAACTGACGCGGGCTGCGGGCGAGGTGACGGCTGCAATCGAATCCTACCGCTTCAACGATGCGGCCAGCGCCGCCTACCGGTTCGTCTGGAACACGTTCTGCGACTGGTATCTGGAACTGTTGAAGCCGGTGTTCATGGGCGACGATCAGGAGGCCAAAGCGGAAGCGCAGGCGGTTGCGGCATTTGTGCTCGACGAGATCTACAAGCTGCTGCACCCGATGATGCCGTTCATCACCGAGGAATTGTGGGCGCATACGGCTGGCGAAGGCCAAACACGTTCGACACTTCTGGCGCATGCCCGCTGGCCGCAACCGGCATTTGAGGACAAGGCGGCGGCGGATGAGATCAACTGGCTGCTCGATCTGGTGACTGGCATTCGCTCGTTGCGTTCCGAAATGAATGTCCCGGCGGCTGCGATTGCGCCGCTGGTGGTGGTCGGCGCTGGCGATGAAACAAAGTCGCGCCTTGCACGCCACGATTCTGCGATCAAGCGGCTGGCGCGCGCCGGCGATGTTTCATTTGCTGACCAGGCACCAAAATCGTCGGCTCAGTTTGTGGTCGGCGAGGCGACGTTCTGCCTGCCGCTTGGCGATCTTGTCGACCTTGCGGCTGAAGCTGCGCGGCTGAAAAAAGAAGTCGCCAAGGCCGAAGACGAGATTGCCCGCATCGACAAGAAGCTGAACAATCCGCAGTTCATCGCCAAGGCCGCTGAAGACGTGGTGGCTGGCGAGCGTGACAAGCGCGGCGAACTGACCATCGCGCGCGACCGGCTGGCAGTTGCCCTGAACCGGGTCACCGAACGCTGAGCCGTCTTGAGGCAGGCAAGTGTGACCCTGTCTGTCTGCATTTGTGCCGAATCCGCAACACTCCCTCAACATCCCTCTGGCAGCATGCCAGAGGGGATGAATTTGCCTACTTCCCGCCATAAACGGGGCGCACCCGATTAGCCGTTCAGGTTGCGTCCATTGGCGATCAGGGCATTTCAAGAGCCGCGCTCAAGCGGCAGGGACGAATATGCGTTTTGATTTAGTAGCATTTCAGCACATTTCGGTTTCCGGTCCGTCTCAGGGACGGGATGGGCGCGCTGGCGTCGTCATGCGCTCAACTGGACGCAGTGTTGCCGAAATGATCGCCCATCGTGTGGGAATGTCATTGGAAAATTCACGCCGTCGCGTTGCTGCAGCGGCGATCGTATCGCTTTCGCTTGCCGTATCCCCTGCGCTGGCGCTGGATCCGGCTGCCGGCGCCCCAACGTCCAACCCGTGGGCGTCGCTTGAGCGGGGCGAAGTTTTGCGCGAAGGGCTGATGGCCTATCGCAACGGCCACAAGGATCAGGCGGTCGAGGCCTACCGCTATGCCGCTGAGCAGGGCCAGCAGGGCGCACGTTGGGCGCTGGCGCGTATGTATGCGGTTGGCGATGGCGTCAAGCGGGACGACTATGAGGCGTTCAAATACTATTCGGCGATTGTCCAGAACGGCGTTGAACAAGGCAGCCAGGAAGAAGCCTATATGTCCGATGCGCTGGTCGCGGTTGGCACTTATCTGAAGACCGGCATCCCGGGAACGCCGGTTGCCGCCAATCCGCAGCTGGCGCAGGAGTATTTCCGCGACGCGGCGACCAATTTCCGCAACCCGAACGCACAATACGAGCTTGGCCGGATGTTCCTGTCGGGCGAGGGCGTCAAGGCGAGCGTAAAACATGCGGGACGCTGGCTGAAGCTGGCCGCCGAGAAGGGCCATGCAGGCGCTGAGGCGACGCTCGGGCAGCTCTATTTCCAGAGCGGCAAGATTGTGCGCGGGCTGGCAATGATGACTGCGGCACTCGAACGCGCCTCGCCGATTGACCGGCCGTGGATTGTCGGCATGCAGGAAGAGGCGTTTTCGCTGGCTAGCGAATCCGAGCGCCGCACCGCCTTTCAGCTCGCGCAGGACATGGCCAAGAAGAAGTAACGGCGCCGCGCACCGGCACCGCTCAATCAATCTCCAATCGAATGCGAAAGGCTGGTCTTGTCAGGCGGCCTGTGTCGACAATTGCACGGCCACCGGCACGTGATCGGACGGCTTTTCCCATGCGCGGACGTGCTTTTCGATCGATGCGGCGACAAATTTGTCCGCGGCTTCGGGCGACAGAAGCAGGTGATCGATACGGATGCCGTTATTTTTTTGCCAGGCGCCTGCCTGATAGTCCCAGAATGTGTAGACGCCCGCCTCATCGGTTGTCGCCCGCACGGCTTCGGTGAAACCCAGGTTGCACAATGCTTGAAACGCCCCGCGTGATTCGGGCTGGAATAGCGCGTCGTTTGTCCAATCCTGCCAGCGCTTCGCGTCATCTTTCTGCGGAATGACATTGTAGTCGCCTGCCAGAATCAGCGGCTCTTCGAGGAGGAGCCTGTCTTGCGCCCACTTTTCCAGCCGCGCCATCCAGCCCAGCTTGTAAGGGAATTTTTCGGTTCCGGTGGGATTGCCGTTGGGCAGATAGAGCGACACGACCCGCAACACGCCTTGGTCAGTCGAGAACACGCCTTCGATGAAACGCGCCTGTTCGTCGCTGTCGTCTCCGGGTAGGCCGCGATTGACCTCGTCAAACGGCAGTTTCGACAGGAGAGCGACGCCGTTAAAGCCCTTTTGGCCATGCGTTTCGACATTGTAGCCAAGCGCTTCGATCTCCGAGCGGGGAAAGCCCTCGTCAACCGTCTTGATTTCCTGGAGGCAGACAATATCCGGCTGACTTTCCTGCAGCCAGGCGACAAGGTTCCCGATGCGCGCGCGCACGCCGTTGATGTTGTAAGTGACGATCTTCATCGTGCGACACTGCACCATCGTTACGCAGATTGGAACCGCCCGATGGCAGTATCAAACGGTCTGGCTCAGACTGAAAAGCTGGTGCCGCAGCCGCAGGACGCCACTGCATTCGGGTTCCTGATCTGGAACGACTGGCCTATCAGGTCGTCGACGAAGTCGATCACCGAGCCACCCATATAGACCAGCGAGATTTCGTCAATCAGCACGGTTGCGCCGTTCTTTTCGATGGCGACGTCATCGTCGTTACGGGTGTCGGTCAGGTCCATCTTGTAGGAAAAGCCCGAGCAGCCGCCACCTTCAACGGACACGCGCAGCGCCGTCTTGCCCGGATCGGCAGCAACAACCTTTGCGATCCGCGCAGCGGCCGCTTCCGTCATTTCAACACCGTTCATAGTGGTCTTTGCGTCGGCGCCCATGGCATCACCTTGCTTTGCCCGTCAAGCCATAGGTATGAAGCAGCCTGGTGCAAGTCAACCGGCGGGCGGCATGGCGGACGGTCAACAAGGCAGCCTCGACGGCATAGGTTTCGGTTACCGGCCGCGTGCGGCCTATGCCTGCGACCCGGCCCAAAGCAGGGGGCGGCTGTGGCCGGAGCCCGAAAGCCGGACGCGTACGCCGTTTCAGCGCGACCGCGACCGGATCATCCATTCCACAGCGTTTCGGCGGCTGAAGCACAAGACGCAGGTGTTTATCGCCCATGAGGGCGACCACTACCGTACGAGGCTGACCCACACGATTGAAGTGGCGCAGATTGCGCGGGCGCTGGCCCGGGCCTTTCGCGCCGACGAGGATCTGTCTGAAGCCATCGCGCTCGTGCACGACTTCGGCCACACGCCCTTTGGCCACACAGGCGAAGACGCGCTTGCCGATTGCATGAAAACGTTTGGCGGGTTCGACCATAACGAGCAGGCTCTGCGTGTGGTGACGAAGCTTGAGCGGCGCTATGCGGAATTTGATGGCTTGAACCTGACCTGGGAGACGCTTGAGGGTCTCGTCAAGCACAATGGCCCGCTGGCCGATGCCGCAGGCAGGGGACTCAAGGGCGACGTTCCGCAATCGATCCGGAACTACAACCAGCTGCAGGACCTGCAGATTGACCAATACGCGAGTGTCGAGGCGCAATGCGCTGCATTGGCCGATGACATCGCCTATGACGCACACGATATCGATGACGGCCTGCGTTCGGGCCTGCTGACGCTCGACATGCTTGGCGATGCGCCACTCCCTGCTGACATCCTGCGGGAGGTCGCGGAGCGCTATCCCAACCTCGACTCGGTGCGCCGCAGCCATGAACTTGTTCGCCGCCAGATCACCCGTATGGTCGAGGACGTAATCGCCGCATCAAGCGCGCGTCTGGCCGAGGCCGCGCCGCAGTCAGCCGGCGATGTACGCATGGCCGGGCGGCCGATGGTGACGTTTTCGGCCGATATGGCGGATCAAGAGAAGACATTGAAGGCGTTTCTTTACCAGCGCCTCTATCGCAACCCGACTGTGATGAAGGTGAGGCAAGGGGCCGACCAGGTGGTGCGTGACCTGTTTACGCGTTTCATGGCTGATCCCGCAGAAATGGCCGAGGGTTGGCGCGAGGTGCTGGCCAATGCGGGCGAGGGCGTGCGCGCCCGCCATGTCGCCGATTATCTGGCCGGTATGACCGACCACTACGCGCTCAAGGAACACAGGCGCTTGTTTGACCGGACGCCGGATTTGGGCTAGGCGCAGCCAAATTCCGCTATTCTCCAATGATGCCTGCACGTGCAGGACGGACGTATCCATGAACATTTTTGCCGATTTCAACGCTCGTATCGCAAAGGTTGTTGAAGGCCTGTCACTGTCGCCGACCGATGGCTCGGCGCTTGACTTGTCGCGCCTGACAGTTTCGCCGCCGCGCGACGAGGCGCATGGCGACATCGCGTCGAATGCCGCGATGGTTCTGGCCAAGGCCGTCGGTGTCAACCCTCGCGCGTTGGCCGAGCAGATCGCCGAGGCGCTTCGGCAGGACCCCGACGTTGCCGCTGTGGAAGTTGCAGGCCCTGGTTTCGTCAATCTGAAGCTGTCCGACCGGTTCTGGCTGAGTGCACTCAGGACAATGCTGGCGGAAGGCGCAGACTATGGCCGCTCGACCATCGGCGGCGGCAAGAAAACCAATGTCGAATATGTTTCCGCCAATCCGACAGGCCCGATGCATGTCGGCCATTGCCGCGGCGCGGTCGTCGGCGATGTGCTGGCCAATCTGATGTCGTTTGCCGGGTATGACGTCACCAAGGAATACTACATCAATGATGCCGGCGCGCAGATCGACGTTCTGGGGCGCTCGGTCATGCTGCGTTATCGCGAGGCGCTTGGCGAAGATATCGGTGAAATTCCCGAGGGACTTTACCCTGGCGACTATCTTGTCCCGGTTGGACAGGCTCTCGCCGCCGAATTTGGCAATTCGCTCAATGAAATGCCCGACGACGAGGCGCTGGCCATCGTCAAGGACCGGACCATTGATGCGATGATGCAGCTGATCCGCGATGACCTGGCGGCACTCAAGGTCTACCATGAGGTGTTCTTTTCAGAGCGCACATTGCATGCCGACAACGCGCGAAAGATCCGTAGCCCAATCAACGACTTGACGATGAAAGGTCATGTGTACAAAGGCAAACTGCCGCCGCCAAAGGGGCAACTGCCGGAAGATTGGGAAGACCGCGAGCAGACATTGTTCCGCTCAACCGAAGTAGGTGATGATGTCGACCGGCCTCTGGTCAAGTCTGACGGGTCCTACACCTATTTTGCCGCTGACGTCGCTTACATGAACGACAAGTATGCGCGCGGATTTGAGGAGATGATCTTTGTTCTCGGCGCCGACCATGGCGGTTATGTGAAGCGGCTTGAGGCGCTTGGCAGGGCCATCGGCGGGGACAAGATCACGGTCACGGCGCTGCTGTGCCAGTTGGTGAAACTTTATCGCGATGGCGAACCGGTGCGTATGTCGAAGCGGGCGGGGACGTTCATCACCCTGCGCGACGTCGTCGATGAGGTCGGTCCCGATCCGATCCGCTTCATGATGCTCTACCGCAAGAATGACGCGCCACTGGATTTTGACTTTGCCAAGGTCACCGAGCAGTCGAAGGACAATCCGGTGTTCTATGTGCAGTATGCGTCGGCGCGTTGCCATTCGGTATTGCGGCAGGCAAAGGAACAGCTTGGAACGGACGTGCCTGGGACGGCGGAACTGGCCAAGCGCGCCGATCTGCTGGCCGACCCAAGTGAGATCGCGTTGATCCGCAAGCTGGCGGAGTATCCGCGGCTGATCGAGAGTGCTGCTCTGGCGCAGGAGCCACACCGTCTGGCGTTCTACCTGTATGATGTCGCCAACGCGTTCCATTCGCACTGGAACAAGGGCGATGTTGGCTTACGCTTTGTTAACGTTAACAATCCAGAATTGACCTATGCCAGACTGGGGCTGGTGCAGGCTGTGCTGGGCGTTATCGCCTCCGGTCTGGCGTTGATTGGAGCGGAAGCACCCGCCGAAATGCGCTAGATTCAGCACAAAAGCCTGTCACCTTTTGCCCACATTGCGCTGGTACGGCCACTTTTTCGCGGCGTTGTCTCCGTCCGAATGAGTACGAGTGTGTGGGAACAAGCAATGGCACGAAACACCGTCGTCAAGAACGAACAGTATCCTGTTGGATCAGAAAATGATCCCTTGGCAGAGTTGAGCCGCATCATGGGGCTCGACAGTCCAAGCACGCGCACCGCCGATGACGATGTCGATTTCGGCATTGATTTGGAGAAGGAGCTGCTCGGTGATTTCGATGGCGCCAATAGTCCGGTTCAGGCCAATGTGGAAGAGGCCGATGAAATTGATGCGCTGTTTGAAGAGCTTGCCCGCGTAAATCTCGACCCTGTAGCAGTTGACGCGACCGATCTCGACTTTTCGTTCGACGCTTCCGACCTGCAAGCAACCGATGAAGTTGACCTTCATGTTCAGGACCGGACCGCTCCAGCGACTGAATTCGCAGCGCCGGCACTCGACGCGCCTGCGTCTGCCGATCTGGTTCAGCACTCCACGGATAGCTTCGTGACCGAGGCCGATTGGGTGAGATCGAAGCCGGCTTCCGGATACGCCCTTGAAGAGACCGCGCCTGCTGTCGATTTCTCCGAGCAAGGATATTCGGACTCAGCTGCTGCGGTCGACCGGCTCAATGTCCCTGCAGCGTCAGATATTTCGTTTGAAGACGAACTGAGCGAATTGCTTGACAATGGCGCGCCCGAAGTAGCTGCTGTCGTGAGCTTTGAGGCGGAAACCGCTACAGCGGAAGAATTCGCGCCTGCCGGTCCAACATTTCCTGAGCAGGTTGACGAAATCGGCAACCAGTTTGCCAGCGAACCCATCGCCGAACCGGCATATGCGCAGGACCCTGCGCCGCAGTTCGAGTATGCTGCGGACAACGCCTCGTTGGTTGAAGACGAATTCTCATTCGATCTGAGCGAAGAACTTGTTGTCGAGGATCAGCCACAGGCGGTTTCTGCCGAGGCGTATTCGACGCGACTCTCTGTCGGCCGGTATGAAATTCCCGCCGATAACGACACCTATGCTGTGGCGGACGAGGCGGTTGTGGAACTGGATGAGGTTGAATTTGACCTGGCCCAGCCCGTTGACACGGTTCACGATGAACGGGATGCAGCGGTTGCCGGTCTTGGCGATGACACGACCTGGATCAGCCAAGCGGCAGACGAGCCAGCTGCAGCATTCGTTCCCGAGCCAGCGACTGAACCAGTTACGTCGCAGTCTCAGGCCGGTGTTGAGCCTGCCCGGCCACGCTTCACCTTTGTCGAGCCGCTTCAGCCTGCTGCTGCTTCTGCGCAGGACGAAGGTCTTAATGACGATCCATTCGAGGCGCTCGCCAGATTGGCGGCGGCCCCCCCGATCCTGCGTACTTTGAAACGTGGAAATCCGGTTGCAATCAACCCGGAGCCGTCAGCAGCTGCAAGATCATTCGCTCCGGCGGCAAATCATGGCCCGCCGCCAGCCTCTCCCATTGCGCCGGTTTCGCCAGCAGCGCCGGCAACGCGGGACCACGAGACCCTTGTTGCCCCGGTTGCAGCTTCTGTTTCGTCGTTCCGCAAGCCAGTCGAAGAGCCTGTGACGCACGCAGACACGAGCGTTGAGCCCGACTTCGAGATGGCAGACTTCGATCTCGAATTTGACGATCTTTCTGCCGGGAGCGATCAGTGGCAGTTGAAACCATCTATCGATGCCGCCGCACCTGTTTCGTCGAATCGCGAATTCGCTCGTGTTTCTGCCCCCGCCGCGGTTTCGGACGATCATGCGCCAGCGGCCAATACCTACGTTGAAGAGGAAATCGGTGCGATTGAGTTCGACGAAATGCTTGCAAACGAGTTCGCAAGTGATTTTGAGACGGTCGAGGTCCCGGATGGCGTCGTTGCGGTAGCTGACGATCTGGACCTGCCGGAACTGCAAGTGCACGAAGAGCACAAGGCTCCGGATTTCGATGATTTCGATACCGATTTCGCCGGAGCATTCCGCCAGCTTGGAGATGCAAAGCGGCCAGTCCCGGCAAGTGCGGCGGTCGCACCAGCGAACGACCCGGCGAAAACGCCGGAGCAGACCGTCGACCAGATGCTCGATGCTGATTTTGCCGCGTTCCAGCGTGATTTTGAAGAGAACTCCGGTGCATTCGAGATTTCGGACCAGTTCGATATCGACGCAGGCCTCGGTCCCCGCGACCCGAACCGCAGCCGGATCCCGCTGTATGGCGCGATCTTCGCCGGGCTGCTGCTTTTCGCAGGGGCTGGCGCCTACGCCTTCGGAATGTTCGGAGCGGACGACGCCGGTCCTCCGGCGCTGGTCCGTGCTGACGCTACGCCCGTCAAGGTGAAACCTGAGACGCCTGGCGGCGTGGTGGTGCCAAACCAGGATGGCAAGGTCTATGAGAGCGTTGCTGGAACCAGTCCAAAACCGCCTTCTCAGGAAAAGCTTGTTTCGACGGTCGAGGAACCTATCGCCCCGGCGGTCAAACCTGCCCGCGATCCACTGCCCGGAGTGGAAAGCACCGCACTCAAATCTGAAGAGCGCGTCGTTCCACAGGAAACGGCCCCTGCCGCCGCCAATGAGCAGGTGGGGATCGCGCCGCGCAAGGTGAGGACCATGGTGGTGCGGCCCGACGGCACGCTCGCCCCCCGGGCCGAGCCGGAGGCCACCGAAACGCCGGCGGCTGCCGCAGTCGAGCCTGTCGTGCCTGCGCCGAGGCCGGTTGAAGTGGCGGAAGCCAAGCCTGAGCCGGCAGCGCCTGCCGTCAAGGAGAAGGCTGCGGTGGAGCAGGTGCTTGCACCAAAGCCGGTCAAGACGACGACGATCAAGCCGAAGCCCGCGCCTGAACCGGAGCCGGCGCCACAGGTGGCGGCAGCGCCGCAGCCCGCACCTGTCGATATGGCCGGCGGCGCGGCAGTTGCAGCCTCGACCGGCCCGGTGTGGAGCGTCCAGATCGCATCGCAGCCGACCCGCGAGAGCGCGCAGGCTTCCTATGAATCGATGGCGCGCAAATATGGCGGTGTCATCGGCGGCAAGGGCGTCAACATTGTGCAAGCCAATATCGAAGGCAAGGGCACCATGTGGCGCGTGCGCATCCCGGCGGCAACCAGGAATGATGCGAACATCCTGTGCGCCAAGCTCAAGACCGCAGGCGGCAGCTGCTTCGTCTCGCGCTGACGCGGCAATCACTGAAATACGAGCAATTCGGGCGTCCTTCGGGGCGCCCGTTTCGTTTGCGGCGTAACGCTGCCGCTATCGCTTGAACGCCCGATTCCTTATCTTCCGTGCATGAGCGAATCAAAAGCAATGATCCTCGGCTGCGCCGGGCTGACCCTCTCGAAAGAGGAGCGCGCCTTCTATCGCGGCGAACGGCCCTGGGCGTTCATCCTGTTCAAGCGCAATGTCGAGGAAGCATCGCAGATACGTGATCTGGTCGCAGATCTTCGCGACTGTGCCGGACGCCCAGACGCGTTGGTGTTCATTGACCAGGAAGGGGGCAGGGTGCAGCGGCTACGGCCACCGCTCGCTCCGTTCTACCCGACAGGGGCGGCAATCGGCGCGCTCTACAAGCAGAGCAAGTCAAAGGGACGCCGTGCGGCCTGGTTGATGTCGCGCCTGCATGCATTCGACCTGCTGCGCTATGGCGTGACGGCAGACTGCCTGCCGGTGCTGGATGTGCCGGTTGAGGGGGCGCATGACGTGATCGGAGATCGCGCCTACGCCAAGGACCCCAAGACGGTCGCGATCCTGGGCAAAGCGGCGGCGAAGGGGCTTGTCGATGGTGGCGTTGCGCCCGTTATCAAACATATTCCAGGTCACGGGCGTGCATTTTCGGACTCACACATGGCTCTTCCCGTGGTTGAGACGCCTCTAAATGAACTTCGGGCACGTGACTTTGCGCCCTTTACGGCAAATTCCAAGGCTGGAATGGCGATGACCGCCCATGTCATCTACACCGCAATTGATCCCAACAACCCAGCCACGACCTCGCCCAAGGTCATCTCGGAATACATTCGCGGCGAGATCGGGTTTGGCGGGCTGCTGATGAGCGACGACCTGTCGATGAAGGCTCTTTCTGGGGATTACTCGGCGCGTGCGGCCGCAAGCCTTGCGGCGGGCTGCGATGTGGTTCTTCACTGCAATGGATTGATGGACGAAATGAGTGCTGTTGCCTCAGCGGTCGGTCCGATGTCGAAAACGGCAAAACAACGCGCAAGACGCGCCATGAAGCCGCTCGGCAGACAGGATGGCGCAAACGAGATGCAATTGCGCGAAGAATTCGCGGCTCTGATGGGGGTCGTTGCATAAGGAACGGATTTGGCGGACGAACGCACCGATAACGGCGCAAAACCGACACCGATGGATCGCCTTTGGGCGGTCAACGATGATCTGCGGCCCGACGATCAGGATGCACTTGTCGTCGATGTCGCCGGGTTCGAAGGTCCGCTTGATCTGTTGCTGCATCTCGCGCGCAATCAGAAGGTTGATCTGGCGCGCATTTCAGTGCTGGCTCTGGTCGAGCAATACCTGACCTTCATCGACCGGGTGCGGCAGCTGAAGCTGGAGGTAGCCGCGGACTATCTGGTGATGGCGGCCTGGCTGGCCTTCCTCAAGTCCAAGCTTTTGATCCCCAAGCAAGCTGGAGACACCGAGGAGTCTGGCGAGGAAATGGCGGCAGTGCTGCAATTTCGCCTGAAGAGGCTCGAAGCCATGCGCGATGCCGCAGCCCGGCTGGTCAACCGCAACCGGCTTGGCCGTGAAGTTTTTGCGCGCGGCATGCCGGAAACGGTGATCGTTGAGACAACCAGCAAGTTTTCCGCCTCGCTCTACGATTTGCTGAGTGCATACGCATCGCAGCGTCAGCGCCACGCGATCACCAATGTGCGGATCGCCAAGCGCGCCGTCTGGTCGCTCAAGGAAGCGCGCGACGTGCTGATGCGTCTGATTGGCCAGATCAAGGACTGGACGGCGCTAGACGCCTATCTCATCGAATATGTCGCGACGCCGCAGGAGCGGGCGACGGTGATTGCCAGCTCGTTTGCGGCCAGCCTGGAACTGGTGCGCGAGGGCAGCATTGAAGTTCGCCAGGCAGAGGCCTTTGCACCGATCTATATGAGGGCGGCGGTCAGACAAACGACAATGGCCAGGGTGGCGCATGACTGAGGGTTCACAAACGGCGGTGTCCTACATGGACGACGAAGACGACGGCCAGGCCGGCGGCTATGACAACCCGGCCATCCGGCTGCATCTGGCCGAAACGGTGCGCATGGCAGAAGCGATCGTATTCGCGTCCGCAGAACCGGTTTCGCTCAAGGCTATGACAGCGCGCCTGCCGCAGGGCGTCGACGTGCCTGCCGTAATGGCCGAATTGCAACGCATCTACGAGAAGCGCGGCGTCAATCTGGTCCAGGTTGGCGACGCCTGGGCTTTCCGCACTGCTGGCGATCTGGCATTCCTGATGAGCCGCGATGCCGTGCAGCAGAAGAAGCTGTCGCGCGCTGCGCTCGAAGTGCTGGCAATCGTTGCCTATCATCAGCCGGTGACCCGCGCCGAGATTGAAGATATTCGCGGTGTCGAGACGTCGAAGGGCACGCTCGATCTGTTGATGGAAACCGACTGGATCAGGATGCGCGGCCGCCGCCGCACGCCTGGCCGCCCGGTGACCTATGGCACGACTGCCGCCTTCCTTGACCATTTCGGCCTTGCCGAGATGCGTGACCTGCCCGGCATGGAAGAGTTGAAAGGTTCGGGGCTGCTGTCGGCGCGCATGCCGTCGAACTTTAATGTTCCGACGCCATTGGCCGATCTCGACGAGCTGACACCGGACGAGGATGAACTGACTGATATCGACCTTGAGGAACTAGGCCTGTTGACACCCGGTGGCGCGAGTGATTGACCGGCAGCGTTGAACAGGCTCCGCGAAATCCTCTGATGAACAGCAAGACAGCCGCTCCGGCGCGGGTCACCGCTGGCGTCACATTTGGCGCACGGCTGGTGTTTGAAAATCTGTGCCATGCGTTCGCAGGCAATGGCGAGACGCTGAGCGACATCAATTTGACGGCGCAACCGGGCGAAGTGCTTTGCTTGCTCGGCCCTTCCGGCTCTGGCAAGACGACGCTGCTGCGTATCGCTGCGGGCATCGAAAGCCAGACGTCGGGCCGCATCTTGATGAACGAGCGCGAAATCGCCGGACCGAGCGTGTTCCTCGCGCCTGAAAAACGTTCCATCGGCCTGGTGTTTCAAGATTTTGCGCTGTTTCCGCATCTGACGATTCTGGAAAACGTGCGCTTCGGGCTGAATGCCCTGTCGCAGGCTGAGTCGGTGAAGGAGGCGCGGATTGCCTTGGCGCGCGTCGGACTTGCCGACTACGAATCTGTCTATCCGCACACTTTGTCGGGTGGCGAACAGCAGCGTGTGGCGCTTGCCCGGGCGCTGGCGCCGCGTCCTTCGGTGCTTTTGATGGACGAACCCTTCTCCGGTCTTGATTCAAGGTTAAAAGACAGCGTGCGCGCTGAAACGCTGGCAATCCTGCGCGAAAGCCGGGCCACTGCCATCGTTGTCACGCACGACGCAGAGGAGGCGATGCGCATGGGCGACCGCATCGCGCTGCTGCGTGACGGCAGGCTGGTGCAGGCTGGCACTGCAGAAGAGCTGTACAAGCGTCCGGCGAGTTTGTTTGCAGCCGGTTTCTTCTCTGAAATCAATACGTTCGATAGTGTTGTTGCAAATGGCAAGGCTGCTACTCCTGTCGGAGTATTTGATGCGGACGGCCATGAAAATGGCGCACTTGTGACAGTTGCTGTGCGTCTTGGCGGTCTGCATGCAGGGGGCTTTGGCGTGCCGGCGAGACTGATTTCGCGGCGCTATCTGGGCGACGCCGAATTGGTAGAAGTGGCGATCGAGGGTGTGGATCAGAAGGTGCGGGCGCGCCTGAAAGCTGGCACATTACCCATCGGCAAGCGCGACCTGACGCTTTCTGTGCGCGAAAGTGATGTGCTGGTGTTTGAAAGAGACAGCAAAAGCGCCTAGATCATTGCAATGTTTCGTTTCGAAAGAGGATAGAAATGGGTTCCTTTTCAATTTGGCACTGGCTGATCGTTCTGGTCGTCGTGCTGCTGCTTTTTGGCCGTGGCAAGATTCCGGAGCTGATGGGCGACATGGCCAAGGGCATCAAGAGCTTCAAGAAGGGCATGGCTGACGAGGATACGGCGGATGCGACCAAGACGGTCGATCACCGTGCCGACGAAACCGTGACCGCTGGCAAGGAAAAGGTCTCGAAATCCTGATCGCTCACGCGACAGGACGCTGACCGGAGAACGAGCCATGCTTGAGATTGGCTGGAGCGAGATGCTCGTCATCGCGATCATTTTGATCGTGGTGGTGGGGCCAAAGGATTTGCCGCGCATGCTGCGCACCTTTGGCAATTTCACGTCAAAAATGCGCGGCATGGCTAACGACTTCCGTAAGCAGTTTGACGAGGCGATGAAAGAAGCCGACCTTCAGGATGTGAAGGCGGCTGTCGATCAGGTGCGCAATCTCAATCCGGCAGCAGATATCAAGAAGGCTCTCAATCCGATGGAGAAGGCCGCTGCCGACATAAGGGCAGGGGTGGACGCCGCATTGAAGCCATCGCCTCCGGCGCAGCCAGCGGCGACGCCTCAGCCGGCAGAACCGCTGAAGACCGGCCCGGCCGCCATGCCAGGCGAGACGGCCGCCGTTGCTGAGCCGGCCAAGCCGGCTACGCCAGCGGCTGTCGAAGCAAAGCCTGCTGCAGCTGAACTCAAGGCGAAAGCAGCTGCGCCGAAGAAGGCTGCCACGAAGGCCAAAACGCCCGCCAAGAAGACGAAAGCCGCGACGTGACCTCCGAGCAAGATGAGATCGACAAGTCATCGGCGCCGCTGATCGAACACCTGATCGAGCTGCGTTCACGCCTGATGTGGGCGATTGGCGGCTTTTTTGTCGCGTTTCTCGTCTGCTTCTTCTTCGCCAAGCAATTGTTCAATCTGCTGGTGATCCCGTTCCAGTGGGGTACAGCATGGGCCGGGCTCGACCCGACCAAGGTTGAGCTGATCTACACCGCGCCGCAGGAATTTTTCTTCACCCAGATCAAGCTCGGCATGTTTGGCGGCATGGTGCTGGCGTTCCCGCTGATTGCGACCCAGATATACAAGTTCGTTGCGCCCGGCCTCTACAAGAACGAGCGCGGCGCATTCCTGCCGTTCCTGATCGCCTCGCCGGTCCTGTTTCTGATTGGCGCAGCGCTGGTCTATTTCTTCTTCACGCCGATGGTGATGTGGTTCTTCCTGACCATGCAGCAGAGCGGTGCGGACAATGAGGTGCAGATTTCGCTTCTGCCCAAGGTCAGCGAATATCTGTCGCTGATCATGACGCTGATTTTCTCGTTCGGACTGGTGTTCCAGCTGCCGGTTGTCACGTCTTTGCTGGCGCGTGTCGGCTTGCTCACTGCTGACGGCCTGGCGGACAAGCGTAAATGGGCGATTGTCATTGCCTTTGTGGTTGCAGCCGTGCTGACGCCGCCCGATCCGGTAAGCCAGATCGGTCTGGCGCTGCCAACGATCATTCTCTACGAGATTTCGATCCTGCTGGCGCGCCGCATCGAGGCGACGCGCGCCAAGGAGGCCGGGAAGACGGCAGCCGCTGGCGAGACGGCTGAGCCGGACGCGGAGCCGAAACCTGCGGAATAGGGGATGTTTGGCGCGCACAAAGCCGTTACCCGGTTTGTGACTGGCAAGGTTAATGCCCATCCTGTATAGGACCGCTTCCGCTTGAAGCGGTTTTTTTGGCGTGCGGGTGAAGGACCCGCGAACGATCTAGGTGCAATCATGGCTAAATGGTCTCCCAATTCCTGGCGCGGCATGCCGATCCAGCAGGTTCCGGCTTATCCGGACATGGCTGCTCTCGCAGCTGTGGAGAAGAACCTGTTTAGCTATCCGCCGCTGGTTTTTGCAGGCGAGGCGCGCAAGCTGAAGAAGCAGCTTGCAACCGTCGCTGCCGGAGACGCTTTCTTGTTGCAGGGTGGAGATTGTGCGGAAGCCTTCGCCGAGCACGGCGCGGACAATATCCGCGACTTCTTCCGTGTGTTCCTCCAGATGTCGGTTGTGCTCACATTCGCCGGCTCGCAGCCGGTGGTGAAGGTTGGCCGCATTGCCGGTCAGTTCGCCAAGCCGCGTTCGTCTGACATTGAGAAAAAGGGCGACGTGTCGCTGCCGAGCTATCGCGGCGACATCATCAACGGCATCGACTTTGACGAGAAGAGCCGTATTCCAGATCCTGCCCGGCAGGAAATGGCCTATCGCCAGTCGGCGGCGACACTGAACCTGCTGCGCGCATTTGCACAGGGCGGTTACGCAAGTCTGGAGAATGTCCATCGCTGGATGCTCGGCTTTGTCGCCGACAGCCCGCAGTCGGACCGCTATGAGGCGCTGGCCAACCGCATCACCGAGACGGTGGATTTCATGCGCGCGGTCGGCATCACGTCGGAAACCAACTACACGCTGCGCGAGACCGATTTCTACACCAGCCATGAGGCGCTGCTGCTCGGCTATGAAGAGGCGCTGACCCGCGTCGATTCAACCTCGGGCGACTGGTATGCAACGTCTGGCCACATGATCTGGATCGGCGATCGCACGCGCCAGCCGGACCATGCGCATGTCGAATATTGCCGCGGCATCAGGAATCCGCTCGGCCTGAAATGCGGTCCGTCGCTGACGCCGGACGGGTTGTTGCAGCTGATCGACCTGCTCAATCCCGAGAACGAGCCGGGCCGGCTGACGCTGATCAACCGCTTTGGCTTCGACAAGGTGGGCGACCATCTGCCAAAGCTGATCCGTGCGGTGGAGAAGGAAGGCCGCAAGGTGGTGTGGTCGTGCGATCCGATGCATGGCAACACGATCACGGCGGCCGGCTACAAGACCCGTCCGTTCGACCGCATCCTCAAGGAAGTGCAGACCTTCTTCGAGGTGCATCGCGCAGAAGGCACGCATCCGGGCGGCATTCATGTCGAAATGACCGGCAAGAACGTCACCGAATGCACCGGCGGCGCGCGCGCCATCCGTGACGAAGAGCTGCAGGATCGCTACCACACGCATTGCGACCCGCGCCTTAATGCCGACCAGGCGATCGAACTGGCGTTCCTGGTGAGCGATCTGCTCAAGAAGGATCACCAGTCGCCGGCCAAGAAGGCCGTCAACAGCTGATTGATGCACGGCATGTGACAGGAAAGCCGGCGGCGATTCCGCCGGCTTTTTTGTGCGGATCAGGGGACGAAAATTTCGATCGCTGACGGCAGGATCTTGAAGTGGGCCGGTGTTGACGAGACGATCTCGCCATCGGCGTTGACCGGCATTTCATGGCCGGTCTCGATATCGAACTCGATGCAGCGCGCGGTGCGCACTTCGCTCCATGCACCATGTGTTCCGGTGCGGAACGACCGCATCATCATGCCAAGCTTCCAGACATTGCTGGTTTCGAGGCTGTAGAGGTCGAGATGGCCGTCATCGATGGCTGCGGATGCGGCGACCACGTTGCCACCACCATAGTGGCGGCCATTGCCGACGGCGATCTGGTAGGTCGAGGCGTCGATCGTCTGGCCTTTTTCGGTGATGTGTGCCTTGAATTTTTCTGCGCCCGACAGGACTTTTGCCGCCGCCAGCACATAGCCGAACCGGCCAAAGCGGCGCTTCAGCGCCGGATCGAGCTTTCGCGACAGTTCGGCGCTGAGTCCGATGGAGGCGACGTTGAAGAAGGCGTGGCCGTTGACTGTGCCTACGTCGATGCGCCGGGTTTTTCCCGCAGCAATGATGCCGGCAGCGCGTTCGAGGTTGTCTGGGATGTCGAGCGTGCGGGCGAGGTCGTTGGCTGTGCCCATCGGGATCACGCCGAGCGGCAGCCCGCTTTCGATTGCCGCCATGGCGGCTGATGACACCGAGCCGTCGCCGCCGCACACGATCACCAGATCGGCCTTTTCGCGCAGCCGCACAATGTCGCGCGCAATTTCGGGCAGGGCGGAGAAGGGTTCGATGGTGACGTCCAGGCCACCGGCCTTCAAGCGGGCGGTGACGGGGCCGATTGCCTCCTGGCCGCGCCTTGCCTTCGGGTTGACCAGCAGCAGGGCGCGTTTGGGTTTTGGTTGTGCGGGCTTGGCCAGGGTCGCCTCGGTTTGCGTCTGATTTGTCGGCATGATCACGCTGACATAGGGTGCGGCGCAGCATTTTTCGATGCTGTTGCGGTTCGGCCGGCCGTTTTCGGCATTAATTCTTGGTAATGTCGCTGCGCATCAAAGATACCAGTCATATTCCTTGCGGGAGATGGTCTCCATGAAGGCGGCGAATTCAGCTTCCTTCACGCTGGCGTAGATGGCCGGGTAGTCTCTACCCAGCCATGCCGGCAAGATGGTTGCCTCTCTCAAAGCTTTCAACGCGTCCCAGAGTGTTAGAGGCAGAGTTGCGTCGACTTCCGCGCCGGCATTGCCGGACGCCGCCGGCCCGGGGTCCAACTGGTTCTCGAGACCGTGCTGCATGCCGGCCAGCACCGCTGCGATCACCAGATAGGGGTTGGCTTCGGCGCCCGAAATACGGTGTTCAATGCGGCGGGCTGCGCCAGACGCGACCGGAATGCGGAAGGCGACGGATCGGTTGTTCTCGGCCCAGTCGCGCGTCACCGGCGTAAAATTGTTGGCGACAAACCGGCGGTAAACATTGAGGTTCGGCGCAAAGATCGCCATGCCTTCGGCCATTGTCGCCTGCAGGCCGGCAATCGCATGGCCGAGCATTTTTGGTCCGTCTTTTGACCTGTCGTCGAACAGGTTCGTGCCGTCCATGCCCAGAACTGACGCGTGGATGTGCATGCCGTTGCCCGCCTGATCGGGAAACGGCTTCGACATGAATGTCGCTTCCATGCCGAACTGGCGCGCCACGGCCTGAATGATCCGGCGCAGCAGAACCGCATCATCGGCAGCGCGAACCGGATCTTCGCGATGTTCCAGGTTCACTTCGAACTGGCCTGCGCCGTATTCGGAAATCATGGTGGAGGAGGGCACGTTCTGCGCCTTGCAGGCCGCTTCGACCGCGCTGATGAAAGGCTGGTATTCGTCTAGCTTTGCCAGCGACAGCACTTTTCCGGCGCTTTCGGCAATCCCGGTTGAAGGCGACATGGCGGGCAGGGGCTCGCCATTGGCGGCGCGATCCTGTGCAATCAGATAGAATTCGAGCTCTGCCGCCACGACCGGCCGCAACCCTGCTGCATGAATGCGCTCAACCGTGCGCGCCAGCACGGTGCGCGGGTCATACCAGAATGCGTCGCCATTCGCCGCGCGCGATGGCTCACACAAAACCTGCGAAATGCCGGGATTCCAGGGAACTGGCGCCAGCGTGCCCGGAATTGGCCGGACCGTGGCGTCCGGGTCGCCGTCTGAAAAGCCGTAGCCCATCGGGTCGGCTGTGTTGCCCAACACATCTACGAGCGACATCGCGGCGCAGACCGGCGAGCCTGTTTCGAAGAATTTCGCCATATGAGTGCGTGGCAGGCGCTTGCCATAGGCGTTGCCGGCGAGGTCGATCAATACTGTGTCGAGGTGCGTTGTGCCGGGATAGGCCGCCAGAAATTCAGCCAGCTCACGATTTTCCGCCATCAAATTCCCCCAATGCTTTTCGTAAGGCTATCCCGGTGTTAGACGCAGCCGCAAGCCAGCACGCGCCAGGGGAACAAATGGACCGCATCATCAAGGCTTTCTACAATTCGATGCGCGCTTTGAACCGACTGGCGCGCAGCGAAAAGGCGGTGCAGCAGGAACTCGTGCTGCTTGCCCTGTCGCTGCCTGTTGGCTGGTTTCTGGCGCAAAGCTGGGCTGGTTACGCGCTGCTGGTCGGGGCGGTGCTGTTCATGCTGCTGATCGAGGTATTGAATACGGCCGTCGAAGCCGCATGCAATGCGGTCAGCCGCGATTTCAACATCGACATTCAACTCGCCAAGGATTGCGGCTCGCTGGCAGTCCTGATCGCGGGGATCATGGCTGCTGCGGTCTGGCTATTGGCTATCGCCGGACGACTGTGGGGTGTCGCCTAGAATATTTTCCTGCTCCGCGCGGCGTCTGGTCAGGTAGCGGTGGCCCAGCCACAGACCCGCCGCTGCACAGACAACTGTCACACCAAGGCCGATCAGCAAACGTTCGTGTTTGACCAGTTCGTCGCCAATCAGCCGCTGCGCACCTTCTCCGAAGAAGTAGCCGAGCCCGACAAACAGGCAGGCCCAGACTGCTGCTGAAATCGCGTTCAGCGCCATGAAGCGGGCGACAGGAATCGTCGACAATCCAGCCGCCACACCGCCAATGGCGCGCAAGCCATAAATGAAACGGTTGGACAGAACGAACAGGTTCGGGTGGCGCTCGATCAGGTCGTGGGCGTGGCTGAAACCGGGACGGGCCCGGTAGGCCAGAATACGCCGATGGTCGGCAAAACGTCTGCCGGCAAGAAACAGCCCGGTGTCGCCCAGCCAGGCACCACAAAACGCCACCAGCAGGGTCATAGACGGATCGAAGACGCCCTGGTGGGCGAAGAAACCGCCAAAGACCGCCGCGCTTTCGCCTTCAGCGAGGCAGCCGGCAAAGACAGCGATCAGGCCGTATTGTTCGACCAGCGTGTGGAGAAAGTCGGTCATTGCGCAATCCGCATGCTTGGCAAACCTGGCCTCATCGCTGACATTAGCGTCATGATCGCCGCACCGGTTCATGGACACTGCAATGACCAGCTTTGACAAAATTCGCAAGCGCGCAGCAGAACGCAAAGGTGGTGAGGCGGTGTTAAAGCGCCTGCTTGGTCCCGATGCGAACAACGCTGATGTCGCAAAGACAGCGGACGACCGGATACTCTCAGCCATGGCCGCGCGGGTGTTTTCGGCGGGTTTTGTCTGGAGTGTGATCGAAAACAAATGGCCGGGTTTCGAGGAGGCGTTTCTTGGCTTCCAACCCAAGGCCTTGCTGTTCCAGCCTGACGAGTTCTGGCATGATCTCGCATCTGACAAGCGCATCGTGCGCAATCCGCAAAAGATCAAGTCGGTGCGTGACAACGCTGCCTTTGTCGAGCGCGTTGCAGGTGAGTGCGGCTCGTTTGGCAAATTTCTCGCCGAATGGCCGGCAAACGACCAGATCGGGCTGATGGCCTATCTGTCCAAGCATGGCGCGCGGCTGGGAGGTAATACCGGGCAGTATTTCCTGCGCTGGATCGGATGGGACGGTTTCGTCATCTCGCCTGATTTTGTACTCGCGCTGCGGGACGCCGGGCTCGACATTGCCGAACAGCCGAAGTCGAAGGGCGATCTTGCAAAGATACAAGCGCAATTGAATGCCTGGCATGGCGAGACAGGCCTGCCTTACCGGCATCTGTCACGCATCCTGTCGATGTCAATCGGCGTCAACCGTCCGGCAGACGAGCTTGCAGCCTATATGGGTGAGTAGGTCGTCGCTGTTCATCAGCAATCTGGACAAAACATCAGATTTGTTCTTTGAATATCTGATCCTTGTTGCTGAGGTATTTCGATGAAATCGCTGGCGACTTCCCTGGTTCTCCTGGCTGCCATGTCTGGAGCCAGCAGCGCCAGTTGCATTGACGATAGCTGTGTGCGGATTGGCACCTATAATATCAAGCTCTTCGGGGGCGAGAACGCGCCTGCCAATACCGGTCCTGAAATAGGCGAGCTTGCCCGCCGGATCGACAAGACCATGAAACTGGACGCCGTCGTTCTGACTGAGATCGACGTTGGCAGCCAATCCTGGGCCAAATTGCAAACAGAGCTGAAGTCACGTGGTTTCGAGGTCGCCGCAGAGGGTGCGTTTGGCGGTTCGGACCCCGGCCGCAAGCAGCATGTTGTTGTGATCTACAGAACAACGAGGGTGGCAATCTCAGGAAATTCCGGCGAGGTGCCAATTGCAACGACATATGATGACGGGTCTGGCTGCAAATATGACAGTGTCAGGCCGCCGTTGGCCGTTGGCTTGAAGGCGTCAGATTTTGAATTCACGCTGATTGGGGTTCATCTCAAGTCGGAGCAGGAAGTCGGAAATGGCGATCAGTGCGATGACGATATCCGGAAATATCAATCGAAAGAGATCGTTAGCTGGATTGATGCGCAACCTGATCCCAAGCGTAATATTATTGTCGCTGGAGACATAAACTCAGCCTTTGCCGAGGACGAGTTCGCTCCGTTTCGCAACGCGGGCTATACGACCGCGATCAGCAATTTGCCGAAATGGTCAGGCAAAGTGTCCTATCTTGGATCTTCGGCTTATCAGCCAGGGCTGATAGACCACGTGATCTACAAAAATGGCGCGGCCAAGTTTGTAGCCAACAGCGGGTTCGCCCTGAAGATCCGGCCGAAGGATCTGGCAGCATACAAAGAAACTCAGTCGGATCATGCACCTGTGGCAGCTGATTTCCGGACTGATGGTGGAACGAACTGAGTTTCGTCCGGGTCTTTGGGGCAGGCACACTTGCGAATTTGCCGGCAGACAACCGACTTGTGTTGCGGCGTTCCGGACACCACGCTAAGCCTCGCTGATGACCAAGGCTCCTGACGTTCTTCGCATCGCCGTCGCTCAGCTCAACCCGACCGTGGGCGACATCAAGGGCAATCTCGAAAAGGCGCGAGAGGCGCGGGCGGATGCGGCGCGGCAGGGCGCTGATCTGGTCCTCTACACAGAGCTGGTGATCTCCGGCTATCCGCCCGAAGATCTCGTCGTGCGTCCTGCCTTCCTGAAGGCTTGCGAAGACGCAGCGAAGGACATGGCGGCGGACACTGCCGATGGCGGCCCGGGCATCATTCTGGGCGTGCCGCTGAAACGCAAGAGCGGCGTGCATAATGCGGTCATCGTCGCTGATGGCGGCAAGATTGTCGCCGAGCGGTTCAAGGTCGACCTGCCAAACTATGGCGAGTTTGACGAAAAGCGGGTGTTCCAGGCTGGTCCCGACATGCCCGGCCCGGTCAATTTTCGCGGTGTGCGCATCGGCATTCCGATCTGCGAAGACATCTGGGGTGATCTGGGCGTCTGCGAAACGCTGGCTGAAAGCGGCGCCGAAATGCTGCTGGTGCCAAACGGTTCGCCCTACTACCGCGACAAGACCGAAATCCGTCAGCAAGTCGTCATCAAGCAGGTGGTCGAGACCGGCTTGCCGTTGCTCTACGCCAATCAGCTTGGCGGCCAGGACGAACTGGTGTTCGACGGCGCGTCGTTTGCCATCAATGCCGACCGGTCGCTTGCCTTTCAGATGAGCCAGTTCGAGGAGACGGTGATCGTCACCACCTGGAAAAGGGGCGGCGAGGACAAGAAAGGCAAGGCCAAGGGGGATATTTGGGTCTGCGTTGACGGGCCGATGGCGCAACTGCCGGGCGAGGAAGAGGCGGACTATCGCGCCTGCATGTTTGGCCTGCGCGACTACGTCAACAAAAACGGCTTCAAGAACGTCGTACTTGGCCTCTCAGGTGGCGTTGATTCCGCCATTTGTGCTGCCTCTCGGTCGATGCGCTTGGTGAAGAGCGCGTGCGCTGCGTGATGATGCCCTATACCTATACCTCAAAAGACAGTTTCACTGATGCTGAAGCCTGCGCCAAGGCGCTTGGCTGCCGCTATGACATCGTGCCGATCTTCAAGCCGGTTGATGGGTTCATGGACGCGCTGTCGGATCTGTTCGAGGGCACCAAGCAGGGGATCACCGAAGAAAACCTGCAGAGCCGTGCGCGCGGCACGATCCTGATGGCGATCTCCAACAAGTTTGGCTCGATGGTCGTCACGACCGGCAACAAGAGCGAAATGAGTGTCGGTTACGCAACGCTGTACGGCGACATGAATGGCGGCTTCAATCCGATCAAGGACATCTACAAGATGCAGGTCTATGCGCTGTCGAAATGGCGCAACACACACCTGCCGCCGGGCGCGCTTGGCCCAACCGGTGAGGTGATCCCGCAGAACATTCTCGACAAGGCGCCGTCTGCCGAACTTCGACCGAACCAGACCGACCAGGATTCGCTGCCGCCTTACCCTGTGCTCGACGCCATTCTGGAAGCTCTGGTCGAGGGTGAAAAGGGCGTCGACGACATTGTCGAGATGGGGTTCGAGCGCCCGACCGTCGAGCGGGTGGAGCACCTGCTTTATCTGGCCGAATACAAGCGCCGGCAGTCGGCGCCGGGCGTCAAGATCACCCGCAAACAGTTTGGCCGTGACCGGCGCTATCCGATCACCAACAAGTTCCGCGACCGGAACTGATTCTGCTCGCGAGAACGCTCCGATGGCCGACTTTCTCTGGCGCAATGCACGTTGGCTGGCGGCTGCCTTTACGCTGACCTTCTTCTCGACCATCGGCCAGACTTCGTTCATTGGCGGATCGGCTGGCCATATCCGCACCGAATATGGCCTGAGCAATGGCGAGTGGGGGTTGGTCTACATGATCGGCACGCTCGGCAGCGCGCTGACGCTGCCCTATCTGGGCGGGATCGTCGACCGGATGACCTTGCGCCGCGTCGTCGCCATTATCGCGCCAATGCTGGCGCTGGCGGCGCTTGCCATGGCGTTCTCGACCCATGTCGCCGGGCTGGTGGCCGCAATCTATCTGTTGCGCCTGTTCGGGCAGGGCATGTTCCCGCACGCAGCCTACACCTCAACAGCGCGCTGGTTCACCGCCCAGCGCGGCAAGGCTCTGTCGCTCGCCATCCTCGGCCACAATGCCGGCGAGGCAGTGCTGATTACCGGCTTTGTCGCGCTGTCGGCGGCGATCAGCTGGCGCATGGGCTGGGCGCTGCTGGGCGCAGTGGTGCTGGTTCTGGTGCTGCCGCTGGTGATGATCCTGGCGAAGGCCGAACGCACGCCAGCAGCCACCGAAGTCAATCCGCGCGTTGTCGATGCCCGCGACTGGACCCGTGGCGAGGTGCTGCGCGACCCGCTGTTCTACCTGTCGATGCTCGGTTTCATGGCCCCGGGTTTTATTGTCACAGTCGTCTTCTTTCATCAGGTCTATCTGGCTGAACTGCGCGGTTGGCCGGCCGGTCTGTTCGCCTCGGCCTTTGTCGTCTGGGCCGTGGTCAATACCTGCTTTACACTGCTGTCAGGCTATCTGATCGATCGCTTTTCCGGCCTGTCGATGATGCCGTATGTGCTGTTGCCGCTCGGCGTTGCGAGCATCCTGCTCGGCCTTGTCGATGCGCAATGGGCGCCGTTTGCCTTCATGGCGCTGATCGGCATGTCTGCGGGCCTGTCGACGACCATGTTTGGGGCGGTGCTGCCGGAGGTCTATGGACTGGCCAATCTGGGCTCCATCCGGGCGCTGGTTATTTCCGTCAGTGTGTTTGCATCCGCCGCCGGACCTGGGCTTACAGGCTATCTGATTGACGCAGGGGTCTCGTATCCGGCGCAATTGATCGTGATGGGCCTCTACTGCTTCCCTGTGTCGCTGCTGCTCTGGTTTGTTGTCATCCGTGTGCGTGCGCGCAACTTGCAAGCGGCAGCGGCCTCGGCTACGCCGCTGGCATGACCGTCACCGTCCGTTTCGCTCCTTCACCCACCGGCAACATCCATATCGGCAATGCGCGCACATTGCTGTTCAACTGGCTCTATGCGTTGCAAAACGGAGGCCGGCTGATCCAGCGGTTTGACGACACCGATGTGGCGCGCTCGAAGCAGGAATATGCCGATAACATTCTCGAGGACATAGGCTGGCTCGGCATTGCGCCGTCTGAAGTGCATTACCAGTCGCAGCGGTTTGACATTTACAATGACGCGGTTGAGCGGCTGAAGCGGGCGGGGCTGCTCTATGCCTGCTACGAGACTGCCGAAGAACTGGAACTGAAGCGCAAGATCCTGCTGTCGCGGCGGATGCCGCCGGTCTATGGCCGTGAAGCCTTGAAGCTGACGGATGCTGACCGTCTTCGACTTGAAGCCGAGGGCCGCCGCCCGCACTGGCGTTTTCTTCTGCCCAATTTCGAGAGCGACCCTTTCCAGACGCGGCGCACCGATGTGACCTGGACCGATCTGGTGCGGGGTGACGAGACGGTCGATCTGGCGTCCTTGTCAGACCCCGTTTTGGTGCGCGAGGACGGAACCTATCTCTACACGCTGCCGTCGGTTGTCGACGACATTGATCTCGGCGTCACGCATATCATTCGCGGCGACGATCATGTCACCAATACCGGCGTCCAGATCGCGCTGTTCAAGGCGCTTGGTGCGAGCCCACCGGGGTTCGGCCACCACAATCTGCTGACATCCGCGTCGGGTGAAGGGCTGTCAAAGCGCAGCGGCGCGCTGTCCATCCGCAGCTTGCGCGACGATGGCATAGAGCCGATGGCGGTTGCGTCGCTGGCGGTTCTGACCGGTACATCGGAAAACGTCGTTGCAGCAAAAGACATGGCGGAACTGTCCGTGCATTTTGATATTGGCGCGACCTCGCGTTCGGCGTCGAAATTTGATCCGGCAGATCTGGTCGTGCTCAATCGTTCATTGCTGCACCACGCCGGATTTGCCGACGTCTCCGGGCGGCTCGCAGAGTTGGGGATTTCAGGGGCCGACGCTGAACCGTTCTGGCTGGCGATCCGCGGCAACATTGACCGGCTATCGGATGTGAGGAACTGGTGGGGCATCGTCAAGAACGGCCCTGGCGCGGTGCCAGACCTGACCGGCGAGGATCTCGATTTCGTCCGTCACGCGTTTGATCTGCTACCGCCGGAGCCGTGGGATCACGCGACGTTCAAGACCTGGATGGACCTGACCAAGGCCGCGACCGGCAGAAAGGGCAAGCAACTGTTCCTGCCAATCCGGCTGGCGATCACTGGATTGCCGTCTGGACCGGAACTTGCCGAGCTTCTGCCTTTGGCGGGTCGGGCAGGTATGCTGGGCCGACGACCCTGACTTTGCGGTCGCTGACATCGGCAGACGGACTGGATTCGATCAGCCGTCTGACGACGTCCTGATCAAGCCCGCCGTTGCGATTTGCCTCAGTTTCCGCATCAGCGGCTGGGTCGGGCCGCGATTGCGGGCGCGCCGCAGGAATGGCGTCGTCACCTTGCTGTGCGCCGTTGCCAGCGATGACCGAATAGTTTTTTGGGGCCGACCGGCAGCTGCAATCGGCAGGACGCTGAAAATCGGCCTCGCGATATTTGAAAGCCGTCGACATGTTTGCGTAAGGCTCGCCAGCCAGTGACACCATTTCCTCCGACTCCTGCTCGGGGACGCGATGGGTGAACAGGCGCACTTCTGTGCCTGGGCACATCGTCTGGCAGTTCTGCTCGTCGCGCACAAAATCGCCGCGCGACGACGAGTAAGAGATCGGCCAATAATAGCCGTCGCAAGTTCTGACACACAGCGTACGATGACTGCCGCCATAGCCATCGTCCGGATTGACGACAATGTTTGAACGTACCCGTTCGCGCTCGGTGATCGGTGGGGCCTCTTCATCTTCGTAGCGGCGATCCCGGCGCTCGTTACCAAACAGGCGGTCGAAGAAATTGCGGTTGTCGCGCCTTGCGACCTGTTCCCGCGGCTGGTCGCTGCCAGACGCATCGCGGCAACCGTTTGCGTCCAGTGCTGCAAGGATGCGGGCGCGCTCCCGGCGCGGATTGCCGCCACCCGAAGCCAATTCATCACGCCGCGCTTCCAGGGACCTCAGATTGCGCTCCATCCGGCTGAGCTGGCTGGCCATGCCGGAGCAGGAATTGCGCCCGCGATCTGAGTCGTATGAGCCACAATTTGAACGCCGCTGTATGCGGCGTGCCTTCTGGAGCTGGTCGCGTTGCGCCTTGATCGCCAGGTTGTAGCGGCGCAACTGCGATGGCGAGCCGCCACTGCTACCGCGTCCGGCGTCAGCCAGTTGCGATTCAAGCTGACGGCAAAGCCTGGATGCAGCGTTTGCTTCAAGCGGCCACGCAAGCAGCGCCGCCAGGCACAACACGGCGGCGAGCCATGCGCGGCCTGGTAAGGCGTATTGCGCCGTTTGCGTCATCCAGAACATTCCCCGTCCATGCACTGTAGGCAGCACTAGTCCTGCGATCAGGCGCTTTGAAGGCAACTCAACGCAAAAAAGGTCTGTGAGATCCTTGCACGCGGGAGTTAACCTACGCTTTCATGGCCTGCCTCTGTGCGTGGCAAGTGTAGCGGCGCGTCCTGCGAGGCCTCCACAACAGCCAGGGCCGACATGTTGACGATGCCGCGCGACGTGACCGACTGAGTCAGGATGTGTGCCGGCCGCTCGGTTCCAAGTAACATCGGACCGACATGCAGCGCATCAGTCATCGCCTTGATGGTATTGAGCGCGATGTTGGCCGAGTCGAGGTTCGGGAACACCAGCAGGTTCGCTTCGCCCTTGAGGCGTGAATGCGGGTAGACCCGCTTACGGAAGTCTTCCCATATCGCCGAATCGCCGTGCATTTCGCCATCGCATTCGAGTTCAGGAGCGATTTTGTGCAGGATGGCGGTCGCCTCGCGCATCTTGATGGCGCTGGCGCTGTCGCGCGAGCCGAAGTTCGAATGTGATAGCAGCGCGGCCTTTGGCACGATGCCAAAGCGGCTGACCGTTTCGGCGGCCAGAACGGTCATTTCTGCGATCTCGTCGGCGCTCGGGTCGACGGTCACATAGGTGTCGGTGAAGAACGTGACGCCGCGCGTCGAGATCAGCATCGAAAGTGCCGAAAGGTCGCGATAGCGCACGTCGGAGCGTGCGCCGATGATCAGGCTGACATTGCGCAAGTGGCGTTCAAACCGGCCTTCCAGCCCGCAGATCATGGCGTCGGCGTCGCCGCGGCGCAGTGCAAGTGCTGCGATGACGGTCGTATTTGTGCGCACGATCGTTCGCGCTGCCTCCAGTGTCACGCCACGGCGGCCCGCCAGTTCGATGAACAGATCGACATATTCCCGATAGCGTGGATCGTCTTCGGGGTTCACGAGCTGAAAGTCGACGCCGGGGCGGATACGTAGCCCATAACGGCGCAGACGCCTGTCGACGACTTGCGGGCGGCCAATCAGGATGGGTTCGGCAATGCCTTCCTCGATCACCACCTGGGCAGCGCGCAAAACCCGTTCGTCTTCGCCATCGGCGTAGATAACGCGCTTGCGCGCAGCTGTGCGGGCTGCCGAAAAGATCGGTTTCATCACCAGGCCGGAGCGGAACACGAAGCGGTTCAGGCGGTCGACATATGCCGCCATGTCGGTGATCGGGCGAGCTGCGACACCGCTGTCGGCGGCGGCCTTGGCGACTGCTGGTGCAATGCGCAGGATGAGGCGCGGATCGAACGGCGACGGGATCAGGTAGTCGGGACCAAACGTTGGCGTTTCGCCCGAATAGGCGCGTGCGGCGACGTCAGACGGTTCTTCGCGGGCAAGCGCGGCGATGGCGCGCACCGCGGCCATCTTCATCTGCTCGTTGATGGCGGATGCGCCGGCGTCGAGCGCGCCGCGAAATATGTAAGGAAAACACAATACGTTGTTGACCTGGTTGGGAAAATCCGACCGGCCAGTGCAGATCATTGCGTCTGGCCGCGCTGCGCGCGCCACTTCCGGCATGATTTCGGGGTTCGGATTCGCCAGCGCCATAATCAGCGGTTTTTCGGCCATTTCGGCGAGCAGTTCAGGCTTTAGAACGCCTGCCGCCGACAAGCCCAGGAACACATCTGCTCCGCCTATGACATCCGCGAGGGTGCGCGCCTCCGTGTCCTTCACATAGGGGTCTTTCCAGCGGTCCATCTCGTCGACCCGGCCCTTGTAGGCGACGCCGAACCGGTCTGTGACCCAAATGTTATCGCGTTTTGCACCCAGCTCCACCAGTAGGTTGAGACAGGCAAGCGCGGCGGCGCCGGCGCCGGATGTGACGATCTTGACGTCCGGCAGTTTCTTGCCTGCGACTTCCAGCCCGTTCAGGACGGCTGCTGCGACAATGATTGCAGTGCCATGCTGGTCATCATGGAAGACTGGTATCGCCATCCTCGCCTTGAGCTGTTCCTCGACCTCAAAACATTCAGGGGCTTTGATGTCTTCGAGGTTGATGCCGCCAAAGGTCGGCTCCAGCGCGGAGATCGCCTCGACCATGCGCTCGATACCGGGCGCGTCGATCTCGATGTCGAACACGTCGATGCCGGCAAACTTTTTGAACAGGACGGCCTTGCCTTCCATCACCGGTTTTGAGGCCAGCGGGCCAATGTTGCCGAGGCCAAGCACGGCGGAGCCGTTTGACACCACACCCACCAGATTGGCGCGGCCGGTGTAATAGGCCGCCGTGCCCGGATCATCGCGGATTTCGAGGCAGGGCGCGGCAACACCTGGCGAATAGGCCAGCGCCAGGTCGCGCTGGTTGCCAAGCGGTTTCGTCGCCTGGATCTCCAGTTTTCCTGGCGTTGGATGACGATGAAAAAACAGCGCAGCCTCGTCGAGGTCGCTCAGCTTTCGTTTGGCGTCGCCGTCAGTCATAAGATTCCCCCGTGCTGCGCCTTCTTCGGACGCGGTGTTTTGTGGCTAGAAAGCGCTTGAGTAGAGGCCGCCGTCAACCTTGATGTTCTGGCCTGTCAGGTATCCAGCATGAACCGAGCACAGGAAGGCACAGATCTGGCCAAATTCCGCTGCGGTTCCAAGGCGGCCGGCCGGGATTTCTCCGGCCTGGCTGGCTGCATATTCCTCGACGCTCTTGCCCGCCTTTTTTGCGCCAAACTCCTGAGTGGTGCGAATACGGTCGGTGTCGAGCTTTCCGGGCAGCAAATTGTTGATGGTGACATTGCGGCCGACAACGGTGCGGGCCGGGCCGAAAATCATCGAAGTCAGGCCAGCGCGTGCGCCTGAAGACAGGTCAAGTCCGGGAATCGACTGGTAGACCGACAGCGACGTGATGTTGACGATGCGGCCAAAGCCGCGTTCGCTCATGCCGTCAATCACCGCCTGGATCAGCTCAACCGGCGTAATCATATTGCTGGTGACGCCGTCAATGATTGCCTGGCGGTCAAGTTCCTTGAAGGGGCGGGGCGGGGGGCCGCCATTGTTGTTGACCAAAATGTCGGTTGCGGGGCTGGCCGCGAGCAGGGCCTTCTGAACGCCGGGATCGCTGACGTCGCCATGAATCTCGCGGACATCGACGCCGAAGGAATCGCGGATTTCGGCGGCGGTGCGGGCAAGCACCTTCTCGTCGCGCCCGTTCAGCGTCAGATTGACTCCCGCCTCGGCCAGCGCCAGCGCACAGCCTTTGCCCAGTCCCCGGCTTGACGCGCAGACGATTGCGTTGCGGCCCTTGATGCCAAGATCCATGGCTTCCTCCCGTAGTTTTTTTCGAGAGGTAACGGTCCGCGTGGCAAAGCTCAACCGTCATCAGGTGATCCAACCCGCAAAGGCCGCCTGACCGCTGGTCCAACGCAGCCCGGCGTCTGGCCGCGACGGGGGCGTGCGCGCCGTGTTACGGGCGCACAATGCAGTCTCTCCCAGATCCAACCGCCAAACCGCGCCAGTTCGAACTGCGGGTGGCGCTGCTCTACATCTGCATCTTTTTGCCGAACGGAATTCACCTCCCGTATTTTCCGCTCTGGCTCGAATACCAGTCGTTTTCTCCGGCCCAGATTGGCGTCATTCTTGCGGTGCCGATGTTTGTGCGCATTTTTGCCGGCCCGCTTGTCTCCGCTTATGCCGACCGGGCCACGGACCGGGTGCCAGTGCTGATTGCGTCAGCGATTGCAGCGGTCGTTTTCTGCGCCGGTTATCTGCTGCCTGGGCAAACCTATCTGCTGGTCTTGATCGTCTCGGTGCTGCTGGCTGCGGCCTGGGGACCGCACACGCCTTTGTCTGATTCGATTGCGCTGTCGGGCGTGAGGCGATTCGGTGCTGACTATGCCTCAATGCGGGTCTGGGGTTCGGTATCGTTTCTGGTCGCCAGTTTTGCCGGTGGTTACATTCTGGCCTGGACCAGCGAGACGCTGATCCCGTGGCTCATCCTTGCCGGCCTTGCCAGCGTCGTTGTCTCCGCCTTCTTTGTGCCGCGCATTGGCCAGCCGCGCCAGCAGACGCCACTGCCGTCCGAAGCGATCCAGGGCGCTGCCTTTGCGCTGCGTCAGCCGTATTTTGTGCTGATCATCGCAGCGTCGGCGCTTGCCCAGGCTTCGCACGGATTTGCCTATGCATTCACCTCGATCTACTGGAAGGCGCTTGGTGTGTCCGACGGCGGCGTCGGCTTTCTGTGGGCGCTCGCCGTCGCGACCGAGATTGCAATGTTCTTTGCCTTCAACCGGCTGTTTGGACGGACCCGGGCCGGGATGGCGCTGGCGCTTGGAGCTGCGGTCGGCATCCTGCGCTGGGTGTTGATGCCATTGGTCTGGCCCGCCGGTGCGGGTTTTGCCGGCTTTGCTGCCCTGCAGGTGCTGCACGCTTTCTCGTTTTCGCTCGTATTCCTGGCGACACAAAAGATGTTCACAGAGACCGTGCCGGAAACCCGGCTAGGCACGGCTCAGGGCGCGGCGTTCTTCCTTAATATGACGTGCCTGGCCATCGTGACGCTGGTCAGCGGACCACTTTATGCGGCGCTTGGCGAATATGGCTTCTGGCCGATGGCGGCAGTTGCAGGCGTTGCCGCCCTGCTTGCGCTGTTGGCGCTGCGCTATCCCCAAAGCGCCGGTTCGGGTGGAAAGACGGTTGACCCGTCGTAGACCAGCCCCGGGGTTCGGTCGCGGGCGAGCAGCAGCGGGCCATCGAGGTCGACAAATTCGGCGCCTTGCGCAAGCAATACTGCAGGGGCCATGGCAAGCGACGAGCCGACCATGCAGCCAACCATGATCTGGAAGCCCAATTCACGGGCCCTGTCACGCAGGAGCAGGGCCTCGGTCAGGCCGCCCGTCTTGTCGAGCTTGATGTTGACTGCATCGTAGCGCCCGACCAGTTGGTCAAGATCAGCCGCCAGATGCAGGCTTTCGTCGGCGCAGACCGGGACAGGCCGCGTGATGTGGGCCAGCAATTCGTCGCGGCCCGCTGGCAAGGGCTGCTCGATCAGCGCGATGCCGCATTCTGCGGCAACGTCCATGTTGCGCACGATATTGTCGCTGTTCCAGCCTTCATTGGCATCGAGGATGATCCGGCTATCGGGTGCACCGGCCGTCACAGCACGGATCCGAGCCTCGTCATTGGCGCCGCCGACCTTGATCTTCAGAACCGGTCTGGCAGACGCGGCGCGCGCTGCCCTTTCCATTTCCTCAGGCGTGCCGAGCGACAATGTGTATGCAGTGACAAGCGGCGAGGGCCCACCGGGGCAAAGCCGCTCAGCCACCCGGATATCGCCCAGTTTCGCTTCAAGGTCCCACAAGGCGCAGTCGACCGCGTTGCGCGCTGCGCCCGCTGGCATCAATCCGAGGAGATCCTCACGTCCGCCGCCGGCCTGGATGACAACACGCGCGGCCTCAATCGTCTCACGTACGCCATCTAGCGATTCGCCATAGCGGCCATAGGGTACGCATTCGCCGCGGCCGGTTGAGTCACCCTGACGCAAGGTCACGGTGATGACGTTTGCCTCGGTCTTCGACCCGCGTGAAATGGTGAAACTGCCCGCAATCGGAAACTGCTCCAGGTCAATATGTAACGTCCGCGCCACGCTTGCTTCCTCTCTTGCATCGGAACTGATTGCACAAAGTGACAGGCCTTGCGCTAACCGCTATGACGGCTTGCATGTTGACGACCACGAATAAGGACGCAAGCCAGAAGATCGCGCCGCGCATCGATAATGATCGCGACGGCGACGTGCTTGTGTGCCGTCTGGGCGGTGTCTGGGATTCGCGGACTGTCGGTAATGTCGATTCCCGGATGCGCAAGCTCGACGCGGAAGAGGGTGTGCGCCGGCTGGAGATCGATCTTTCGCAAGCTGAACGATTTGATACTGCGGGCGCGTGGTTAGTAAAGCGGCTGATGACGGCGCATGAAAAGGCTGGCGCCGATATCATTGTGTCGGGTGCGAGCCCGGCGGTGCAGGAATTGCTCGGGGCGGTCGGCGAAGCGTCGCGCGAAGTCGTTGACATCCCAAAACCAAAAGGCCTGCGTTGGCCGATAAGTATGTTCGACGCCGTCGGGCGCGGAGTGTACAACGCCCGCGACGATTTTCTGATGAGCATGCACATTCTTGGGGCAACGATCCGTGGCGGCCAGTTGAAGATGGGGCGCGGCCACGCCGTCAATCCTGCTGCAATCGTCAGCCAAATGGACAAGATGGGCATCGGGGCTATCCCGGTGGTTCTGTTGATGTCTTCGATCATCGGCGCGATCATTGCTCAGCAGGGTGCATTCCAGCTGCGCTATTTCGGGGCCGAGATCTTTGTTGTCGATCTGGTTGGCATTCTCGTGCTGCGTGAAATCGGGGTGCTGCTGACTGCAATCATGATCGCGGGCCGCTCCGGTAGCGCCATCACAGCCGAGATCGGCTCGATGAAGATGCGAGAGGAGATCGACGCGCTCACTGTCATTGGCCTCAATCCAATTGGCGTTCTGGTGTTTCCACGTCTTGTGGCGCTGGTGATTGTGCTGCCGTTGCTGTCCATTGCAGCCAATTTTGCGGCAATTGGCGGCGCAATGCTGGTTTCGCTGATCTATTCCGGCATCTCGGTTCAAACATTTATTGACCGGATGGAAACAGCGATTGATCTGTCGACTATTCTGGCCGGCCTGATCAAAGCCCCGTTCATGGCGCTGATCATCGGCATCATTGCCTCTGTGGAGGGACTGAAAGTCGGCGGCAGCGCCGAATCGCTTGGCCAGCACGTCACCGCTTCTGTGGTGAAGGCGATCTTTGTGGTCATCGTCGTCGACGGCCTGTTTGCAATGTTTTATGCGGCGATCGAATTCTGATGACGGGCAATAGGCAGACTTTGAACGGCGCCGCTCATGATGACGACATCGTCATTTCGGCTCGGGATGTGACGGTCACGTTTGGTGACAAGCTGGTGCTGGACAAGCTGTCGCTCGACGTCCGCCGCGGCGAGATTCTCGGCTTTGTCGGCGCGTCTGGCGCAGGCAAGTCTGTCCTGTTGCGCACGATCCTCGGGCTCAACCGCAAACAGGGCGGCACGATCCAGGTCCTGGGCAAGGATCTCGACACCGTTTCAGAACGTGACCGCGTTGAAGTCGACATGCGCCTCGGCGTCCTGTTCCAGCACGGCGCACTCTTCTCGGCGCTGACTGTGCTCGAAAATATCCAGGTGCCGATGCGCGAATACCTCGACTTGCCGCAGAGCCTGATGAGCGAACTCGCGCGCCTGAAGATCGAAATGGTTGGCCTGCCTCAGGACGCTGCGTCGAAATTTCCGTCAGAATTGTCCGGTGGCATGATCAAGCGTGCGGCCCTGGCTCGTGCCCTGGCGCTCGATCCGGACATTGTATTCCTCGATGAGCCAACGTCAGGCCTCGATCCGATCGGCGCGGCAGCATTCGACGAACTGGTGGCGCAGTTGCGCGACACGCTAGGTCTGACGGTTTATATGGTGACCCATGATCTCGACAGTCTCTTCTCTGTTTGCGACCGCATTGCGGTGCTTGGCGAAAAGAGGGTGATGGTGCAGGGCACTGTCGATGACATGCTGAAAAGCGAAAACGCCTGGGTAAAGTCATATTTTCGAGGCAAACGGGCGCGACAGCTCGATCTATCGACGCGACAAGAGGCTGGGGCCTGATCATGGAAACCAAGGCAAACTACGTCTCCGTTGGCATTTTTACTGTCGCGTTGCTGCTTGCGATGTTCGGTTTTGTCTACTGGACAGCCGGTATTGGCGGCAACAGCGACACCACCACGCTGAGGATTCGCATTCCGGGCTCCGCTTCGGGGCTGGGACGCGGCAGCGCCGTGCTGTTCAATGGCGTCAAGGTCGGCGATGTCACGCGCATCTACATTGATGTGAACGACCCGACCGTTGCGCTGGCTGAGACGATCATCGATAGCGCCACGCCGATCACCGACACGACCAGTGCCGATGTCGGCATCGCCGGACTGACCGGGCAGGCCAGCATTGAACTCAAGGGGGGCACTGTCGGCGGCAAGAACATCCTCGAGGCTGCGGAAGAGGCTGGTGAAATCGCCGAAATGACCGCCAATCCATCCGCTCTGGGCAATATCCTGCAGCTCACCCAGAATTTCCTGACGCGCGCTGACGGCGTGTTGAGCAGCGTGGAGACATTTGTCGACGAGGTTCGTGTGCCTCTTACCGGAACTGTTACCAGCGCCCAGAAATTTGCAGATGCGCTTGGCAACAATGCCGACGCAATCGACAAGTTCCTCGCCAGCGTAGGCGATCTGTCCAAGACGTTTTCTGCTGTCTCTGGCAAGCTCGACAGTACGCTGACATCGGTCGAAAAGCTGCTGAATGCGGTAGATGAGAAGAAGATCGACACGATCGTATCGAACGTCGCCGCCGTGACCGACAATCTCAAGGGCGCGTCAGGCAATATCGACAAGGTGGTCAACAATGTCGATCAGGCGGTGAAGTCGATCACTGAATTGTCGCAAAACGCCACCGGCACGATCGGCAAGGTCGACCAGATTCTGGAAGGTGTCGACGCCAAGGCTATTCAAGCGACGATGGCCAATATTCAAGCTGCATCCGAGACTGCCAAAAAAGTGGCTGACGACGTCAACAAGGTGACTGCACCCCTCGGCGAGAAGTCGAAGGAAATAGAGCAGATGATCGCCGAAGCGACGCAGCTGACCCAGCGGCTTAACGCTGCTTCCGTGCGCGTCGACGGAATTCTTCTCAAGGTCGATAATCTGCTCGGTTCGGACGACGCTGGCGGCCTGATGGCAGATGCTGCAGAGACGCTGAAAGCCTACAAACAGGTTGCTGATACACTCAACGCGCGCATGGGCACGATCACCGACGGGCTGGCGCGCTTTAGCGGACAAGGGCTGCGCGATGTCGAGGCGCTTGTGCGCGATAGCCGGCGCTCTGTGACCCGCATTGAAGAAGCGATTACAGATCTTGGCCGCAACCCCCAGCGCATCCTGTCGGGTGGCGAAGGTGAGGTTCGTCAATATGATGGCAGGGCGCGGCGTTGACATTGCCGGCCTGCCAATACAAACAGACTCTAAGGGGTTTTGAGAAATGGGAGCCGGCGGGGTCATGCTGGCGGAGGCGTTGCGCGTGAATCTCGTCAAGCCAATACTGTCGGCTGCACTTGCTGCATCCTTTTTGTCGGGTTGTGCCGCACTTGGGGGCGGCTCGACGCCGCTTGATACCTATGAACTCAGCGCTGCGTCGCCATCTGAGGGCGGATCGCGCAAACGTGGCGTACAGATACTCATTGCCGAACCATCGGCGCTCAAGAGCCTCGACAGTGTCAATATTGTCATCAAGCCGGAAGCCGGCGAGGTGCAGTATCTCAAGGGTGCGCAATGGGCCGACCGTTTGCCAAAGGTCGTGCAGGCCAAGCTTGCGCAGTCCTTTCAATCGTCCGACAGGGTCGGCGGTGTTGGCAAGCCGGGCGAGGGGCTGGCGATCGACTATCAGGTCATCACCGAGATCCGCCGCTTCGGCATCCGGCTTGACGGCGGCGACCGCGCAGATGTGGAACTGTTTGTCCGGGTGCTTAATGACCGCAATGGCACTGTGCGCGCAGCAAGAACTTTTGCTGCCGTGGCTGCCGTCGCGGGCTCGGGCAACGCTGCCTATGCGGATGCACTAGACCGGGCGTTCAATCAGGCGTCGGTCGAGATTGTCGACTGGGCTGTCGGCCGTTTCTGATCTCAAAATCATCTTCGAGCAAATAGAAAAGCGGGCTCGAGAACCCGCCTTGTCTGCTGGTTCTGGCTCACCGCCAGATTATTTGCGGCGGCTGCGGCAGCGCCAATTCCAGTCGCGCTCAGGGCCTACGTCGATGTGGATCGAGTTAGTGTGGCAATAGGTGCCTACGCCGCCGCGACCAGGCATCGACCGGGCGAAGCGGGCAAGTTCCCACTTGCTGACGCCGTCCAGCTGGACGTCGACTGCGGCGCAAAACATGTGCATCGACTTGCGCGCGCCGCGAACCTTTCGGTTGTAGGAGGGGCTACGATAGCCCGACGTCACGACGAGACGCTTGCTGTAGTGGCCTTCGATCTTTTTCAGCATTCGAACAAGCGACGGCTTCAGACAGCTGACATCGACGCTGTCACGCTGTTTGAGCAAACCATTAGGCGCAAGGCGGCCCATGCCAGCAGCAGATGCAAACTGGACCGGCGTTTCTTCGTCTTCGTGCAGATCGACGTCGCTGTCATCGTCGATGCCGTTCTTGCGGGTGATCTCAAAGAGTGACGATTTGCGAACGCCGGGGAGGTCGCTTCCCAGCGATTCTGTTCCTACCTTGCCGATGTCTTCCGACGACCGGGGCATGGCGGACACTGCAGCTGCCTTGGGCTCGACTGACGCAAGTTGCAGAACCGGCTTTGGTGGCGCTGCCGGCGCTTTCGACATAACAGGCGCTGCCTGCGGTTTCTGTGCAAACAGGCCAGAGAGGAAGCCCTGCTTCTTGACGGCTGGCGTCGGCTCAACCGGACCAGCAAAGGCCGTCGCGACGCGCTGGCTGGCATTATCTCCATTTGCGGGGGGCGCTGCTGCAGCCGCTGTGGCTGTTGCCGGGGCGGCAGCTGTAGCTTGCGCCGCCGCGGCGGCGTTGGTTGCCGGCTTGGCGCCGCCGTCAGATATGTTGGCTGCATCGGCAGCGGCGGCTGATTCAGCGTTCGTTTGTGTGGCAGCCGTCGTCAAAGCTGCTGGTGCTGCCGCCCCGGCCGCGGTTCCCTGCGCGGTTGGGGCAGCTACTGCACCCGTTGCAGCAACTGCTGCATTTGCCGGACGCCCGGCGGGCACAAATGCGGCGTCGGAGCCAATCTGCTTTTCCTGTTCGTCTGTAAGCGGAATGATGTCAGGCCGGTCAGCGGCGACAACATTTGCGCCAGGAATGGAAGCTGACGGTGCTGCATAAGATGGATTGGTGGTGTCGATGCCTTCAAGGCCGCTGCCTGAACAACCAGCGAGGATGATCGCCATGCCGACTGTTAGGCACAGCGATCTAGCTACGCGTCCGGTGATGCTCGCCGGGCGAGGGTATGCTGCTCGCAATGGAAGTCCCCTTCATCAGTCCCTGCTTCACGATCAACACTCATGAAGCGGGCTCTTCTTACTCAGGTCACCAGAACCAGATCAGGCGGTGACTCATGGATCACACAACCGCCATCCTCGCGCTATCTGTCAAATGGGGCAAGAAGATGATCACAATTCGACGGCAGGCTGTCGCCTGCCGTCATGGACCTATACACGTACTTTGACATATTCACCAGGCGCGTCGCCAAGCGACGGGACGACCGGCGCAATAGCGCGCGCGGGCACGCGTTCATTGTCGAGACGCTCGATCCAGCGCTGCCAGTGAGGCCACCAGGAACCGGGGTTTTCGGTCGCTTCGGTTGTCCATTTCTCGAACTCGCCGACCGGTTTTGCACCGGTCCAGTGCTGATATTTGCCCAGCGACGGCGGATTGACGACGCCGGCAATGTGGCCGGAGCCCGCCATCACATATTCGACTTCGCCGCCAAAGCCTGCACACCCCACAAAAACTGATTTCGCAGGCGCGATGTGATCTTCCTTGGCGGCCAGATTGTAGACCGGGATCTTGATATCGGAGAGTTTTAGCGTTTCGCCGGCCAATTCCATCCGGCCTTGCGCCAACGTGTTGTCGAGATAGCAATTGCGTAGATAGTACGAGTGGTTAGCCGCGCTCATGCGCGTCGAATCCGAGTTCCAGTAGAGCAGGTCGAACGGAGCAGGGTTTTTGCCGCGCATGTAGTTGTTGATGACGTATGGCCAGATCAGGTCGCCCGAGCGAAGCATATTGAACGCAGTCGCCATGCGCGTGCCATCGAGATAACCCTTGCCGCTCATCGAGCGTTCCACGGCCTCGACCTGATCCTCGTCGACAAACACTTTTAGATCGCCGGCATAGGTGAAATCGACCTGCGTGGTGAAGAATGTCACCGAACGGATGCGGTTGTCCTTATGCTTGCCCATGCGGGCAAGAGCCGCCGCCATTAGTGTGCCGCCGACGCAATAGCCGATTGCGTTCACGCCGGTTTCGCCGGTCTGCGTCTTGACGGCGTCGAGCCCAAGCTCAATGCCGCCCTTGATATAGTCGTCCCAGCCGAGCTGCGCGTGGCGCTCGTCCGGATTGACCCAGGAAATGACAAAAACCGTGTGGCCCTGTGACACAGCCCAGCGGATGAAGGATTTTTCCTGATTGAGATCGAGAATGTAGAACTTGTTGATCCAAGGCGGGCAAATCAGGAGGGGCCGTTTCAACACATTGTCGGTCGCCGGTTGGTACTGAATGATCTCAGCGACCGCGCTGCGGGCGACCACCTTGCCTGGGGAGGTCGCGATGTTGCGGCCGACTTCAAATACCGAATAGTCGGCCTGGCGCAGCTTCAGTTCACCGTTCCCCGCCGCAATGTCCTCAGCCAGCATCTGCATGCCGCGCACCAGATTGGCGCCGTTTTGCGAAACGGTTTCCTTGAACAGTTCCGGATTGGTCAGGATGAAGTTAGACGGCGCGACCGCGTTGGAAATCTGCTTGAGGTAAAAACTCGCCTTGTGGCGTGTATGGTTGTCCAGTCCTTCGGCATTGGTCACCAGTTCGCCCGCCCAGCGCGAGGTCACCAGATATGTTTGTTTGAGAAAATCGAAAAAGGCGTTGTCGACCCAATCCGGATCATTGAAGCGTTTGTCGCCTTTTTCGGGCCGGACTTCGTCCTGAACCAGTCCTTCGGACGACATGCGCCGGACCGAATTCATCCACACAGACATGAAGCCGCCGAACAGTTTTGTCTGTGCTTCCAGAGCCCGTGCCGGTTCTGCCAGCCAATATTCGCTCACTTTTGAGAAGGTCTTGACCATATCGGCCATCGGATCAGACAGCGAGTCCGCTACTTCACCGCGTTCGCGGGGGCCTGACCATTCCGACGCAGCCTTGCCGGCGGCTTCGAGCATCTTGGCCACATTCAGGGCCATGCGATCCGGGTCCTTGACCAGAAACCGCTCGACATCAGTCGCTTTTGCGCCGGCTAATTCTCTTTCATGCGCCATTTTTGCCGCCTCCCAACGGCCTTGTGTTGACATATTATCGTGCGACCTGCATCGCGGTTCAATAGAACTTTGCTGTATTTCGGAGTTAAGACATGACACCGGTACGTCGAAATCGAGGCTTCATGGCGGTGGCGATGGTGGTGGCAGCCGCGCTTGCGGGGTGTCAGTCGTCTTCGATTGATGATTTCGCGCCCCAGCCCGGGGTCAAGAATACCGGCGCCTTTCCTGACCTGAATGTGCGCCGCCAGGCAGAAACGGCGCAGTTGACCGGCGCACAGGCTGACCAGAAGATTGCCGAACTGAAGGCTGCGCAAGCATCGAATGCCGCACAGAGCGGCGGACCTGCGCCAGCCAATCCCGCGGAATTCACCCAGGCCCAGAAGAATCAGCGAAAAACGCTCGAAGAGATCGAAGCCGAATAGTGAACCGCTATTTCGCCTCCGGGCGAATATGTGTATAGCGCCGCGCGACGACGCGTTTTGCGCCAGGAGCGCCCAATGGACGATTTTCACAAGACCCGCCGGCTTCCGCCTTACGTCTTTGAGCAGGTGAACCGTCTGAAAGCCAGCGCCCGGTCGCGTGGCGCCGACATCATTGATCTTGGCATGGGTAACCCCGACCTGCCGACCCCAAAGGCAATCGTCGACAAGCTGGTTGAGGTCGTGCGCGACCCGCGCACGCACCGCTACTCGTCGTCACGCGGCATTCCGGGGTTGCGCCGCGCCCAGGCTAATTATTATGCCCGCCGCTTTGGCGTAAAACTCAATCCTGACACCCAGGTCGTGGCGACGCTTGGCTCCAAGGAGGGCTTTGCAAACATGGCTCAGGCGATCACCGCGCCTGGTGATGTCATCATCTGCCCGAACCCGACCTATCCGATCCACGCTTTCGGCTTCATCATGTCAGGCGGTGTCATCCGCTCTGTGCAGGCCGAGCCCGATGACGGGTTTCTGGCTGCGCTCGACCGGGCTGTAAAGCACTCGATCCCGACGCCGCTGGCGCTGATCCTGAACTATCCGTCCAACCCGACAGCCTATGTCGCAACGCTCGATTTCTACAAGGAAGTTGTGGCCTTTGCGCGCAAACACAACATCATCGTGCTGTCGGATCTGGCCTACTCTGAAATCTACTTCAACGGCGAGCCGCCGCCATCGGTTCTTCAGGTGCCGGGCGCAATGGATGTTGCGGTCGAATTCACGTCGATGTCCAAGACGTTTTCGATGCCAGGCTGGCGCATGGGTTTTGCCGTCGGCAACGAGCGGCTGATTGCGGCGCTGACCCGCGTCAAATCCTATCTCGACTATGGCGCGTTCACGCCGATCCAGGTGGCGGCCACCGCTGCGCTCAATGGCGACGGCTCGGACATTGCCGAGGTGCGTCAGATCTACCATCGCCGGCGCGACGTGATGGTTGACGCTTTTGGCAAGGCTGGCTGGACCATACCGCCGCCGGCAGCAACCATGTTTGCCTGGGCGCCCATCCCGGAGCCTTTCAAGGCGCTCGGCTCGCTGGAATTTTCCAAGCTTCTGGTGGAAAAGGCCGACGTGGCTGTTGCGCCGGGCATTGGTTTTGGCGAACACGGCGACGACTATGTGCGTCTGGCGCTGGTCGAAAACGAACACCGCATCCGCCAGGCTGCGCGTTCGGTCAAAAAGTTCTTCTCAAGCGTTGGCGCAGCCGGCGCTTCCGGTAATGTGATCCCGCTCAGCGCGCGCCGCTGATCGGGGCCAGCAATATTCTCCGAAAGGGCGCGGCATATGGCTGATGGATTGCGTGTGGGGATTGCCGGGCTCGGCACAGTTGGCGGCGCGGTCGTCAGGGTGCTCGAAACCAAGGGGGCCGAACTGACCCGCCAGTGCGGCCGTTCCATCGCAGTCACCGCCGTCTCGGCGCGCGACCGCAAGCGCGACCGTGGCGTTGATCTCGCCAATATGGTCTGGTTCGACGATCCAGTCTCGCTCGCCCGCGACGGCGACATTGATGTGTTTGTCGAGCTGATAGGCGGCGACGAGGGGCCAGCGCGCGCCTCGGTCAAGGCAGCCCTTGAAGCTGGCCGTCATGTCGTCACCGCTAACAAGGCGCTGTTGGCCAAGCATGGCGTTGCGCTTGCCGAAATCGCCGAGAAAAAGGGCGTGTTGCTGAACTACGAAGCGGCGGTTGCCGGCGGGATCCCCGTCATCAAGACGATGCGTGAATCGATGGCCGGCAATTCCGTCAGCCGCGTCTTCGGCATTCTGAATGGCACCTGCAACTACATCCTGACCAGGATGGAACGGGAAGGCCTGTCGTTTGAAGCCTGTCTGAAGGACGCCCAGCGTCTCGGTTACGCGGAAGCTGATCCGACCTTCGACATTGAGGGCAATGACACGGCGCACAAGCTGTCGATCCTCACCAGTCTTGCTTTCGGCACAAAAATCGCTGCCGACGATATCTATCTTGAGGGCATTTCCAATATCAGCCAGGCCGACATCCGCGCCGCCAGCGAACTCGGCTACCGCATCAAGCTGCTTGGCGTTGCCCAGCGCACCGACAGCGGCATCGAGCAGCGCGTGCATCCGACAATGGTGCCGACGGCGTCTGTCATCGCCCAGGTGCACGGTGTGACGAATGCTGTGGCGATTGAGACCGACATTCTGGGGGAACTGCTGTTGTCTGGCCCTGGCGCTGGCGGCAACGCCACGGCGTCTGCCGTCATCGGCGACATTGCCGACATCGCCAAGAGCCGTCCCGGCTTCCAGCACGGTCCGGTGTTTGGCTGGCCGGCCAAGGAACTGAAACCCTATAAGAAAGCGCGCATGCGCAGCCATGCAGGCGGCTATTTCATTCGCCTGACCGTGCATGACCGAACCGGCGTGTTTGCTGGCGTCGCCAAGCGCATGGCCGACTCCGACATTTCGCTGGAATCAATCGTGCAGCGGGCCGCAGGCGATGAGCGTCCGAACGAGAAGACCGTTATCCTGGTGACACATGAGACAACGGAAGCGGCCGTGCGCAAGGCTGTTGACGGCATCACCAAGGATGGCCACCTGACGGACAAGCCGCAGGTTATTCGCATCGAGCGCGCCGAATGAGTGAACAGGGGCAGAACACGCCTGCCACGCTTGCTGCGTGGTATGAGCTGGCGCAGCAGAAAGATGCCGCAGCGCTTGAAAACCTGATCGCTGATGGCGCGGTGTTTTATTCGCCGGTTGTCCACAAACCACAGGAAGGCAAGGCCATGACCGTCAGATATCTGACGGCGGCGCTGAAGGTGCTCGGCAACGAGACGTTCCGCTATGTTGGTGAGTGGGTCGCGTCGAATTCGGCGGTGATTGAATTTAATACAACTGTCGACGGCATCGCTGTTGACGGGATTGATATGATCACCTGGAATGCGGACGGAAAAATCGTCGAGTTCAAAGTGATGATCCGGCCCTTGAAGGCCATTCAGATTGTAATGCAGAAAATGGGCGAAGAACTCGCCAAAGCGGAGGAATAACAGGTGTCTTTATCTTCTACAGGGCTTGACCGCATTCTGACGCTTGAACTGGTGCGCGTGTCCGAACGCGCCGCTGTGGCGGCCGCACGGCTGCGTGGACGCGGCGACGAAAAGGCCGCCGACCAGGTGGCCGTCGACGCGATGCGCTCCGAGCTGAACCGTCTCGACATCAAGGGCACCGTTGTCATTGGCGAAGGCGAGCGTGACGAAGCGCCGATGCTCTATATCGGGGAGGAAGTCGGCACGGGTGAGGGGCCGGTGGTCGACATCGCGCTTGATCCGCTGGAAGGCACTACAATTGCGGCCAAGAACCTGCCCAATTCACTTGCTGTCATCGCAATTGCCGAAAAAGGCACGCTGCTCAACGCACCTGACGTCTATATGGACAAGATCGCGATCGGTCCGGGCTATCCCGATGGCGTCATCTCGCTTGACCGCACGCCGACCGAAAACATCGCACGTGTCGCCAAGGCCAAGGGCGTCGATGTGTCGGAAATCACTGCCTGCATTCTTGACCGCCCGCGTCACCAGAAACTGATCGATGAAGTGCGCGCTACCGGCGCTGCGATCCGCCTGATCGGCGATGGCGACGTTGCAGCTGTCATCCATACGACCGATCCGCAGGAAACCGGCATCGACATCTATATGGGTACCGGCGGCGCGCCTGAAGGCGTGCTGGCTGCGGCTGCGCTGCGCTGCACCGGCGGCCAGATGCAGGGCCGCCTGATCCTCGATACGCCTGAAAAGGTCGAGCGCGCCAGAAAGATGGGCGTCAAGGATCCGAACGCGATCTACCGTGTCAACGATATGGCGAGCGGCGACGTGCTTTTTGCGGCGACTGGCGTCACCGATGGCAACATGCTGTCGGGCGTGCGCTTTACCAAGAACTTCATCGAGACGCATACGATTGTCATGCGCTCGTCGTCGCGGACGGTGCGGGAGATCATTGCCCGCCATCAGGATCTCGACAAGTTCTAGGAGAGCGCCATGTTCACTCACATCGTTGTCGGGTCAAATGACCTCGAAAAGTCACGCCAGTTCTATGATGCGATCTTTGCCGCCGCTGGCGGTACGGCTGGTGTCGTCGATCCCAAGGGCAGGCTGGTCTACCCAAAGGACGGCTTTCGCTTCATGGTGACGAAGCCGATCAATGGAGAGGCGGCGTCGCACGCCAATGGCGGCACCATCGGCATGCTGATGAAAAGCAGCGAAATGGTTCAGGCCTGGCACGATGCCGGCGTCGCCAATGGCGGAACAACGGCGGAAGGTGCCCCTGGGGTGCGCGATCTGGGTACGCGAAAAGTCTATCTCGCCTATTTGCGCGATCCTGACGGCCACAAGCTGTGCGCCAGTTTTCCGATCCCGAACCCGGCGTGAACTTGACACGGCGCTGGCGGTTCCCAATTTAGCGCCGTGCAGAACCGTCTTTTCCTCAACGTCAGGAACTCCGCCAACGGGCTTGCCTGGGAGCATCGTCTGAGCGAGCGCCAGGAGGCGATGGCGCTGGCGATTGCCCAGTCGCACGGCGTGTCAGACATCGTGTCGCGCATTCTGGCTGGCCGCGACGTTGCGCCTGAAAGCGCCGAGGCCTTCCTGGACCCGACCATCCGCGATCTGATGCCCGATCCGCTGACCATGACCGACATGGATGCGGCGGGCCAGCGTTTGGCAGATGCTATCCTGCGCAAGGAGCGGGTGGCGATCTTTGGCGACTATGACGTCGATGGCGCGTGTTCGTCGGCGCTGATGAAGAAGTTCCTCGATCATCTTGGAATTGAAAGCGAAATCTACATTCCGGACCGCGTGTTTGAAGGCTATGGGCCAAACCCTGCCGCCATGCGGGAACTGGTTGAGCGCGGAGCAAAATTGATCGTTACCGTCGATTGCGGCACCAACAGCCCGGCGGCCATCGCAGCGGCGCGTGAGGCTGGCGCTGATGTCGTGGTGCTTGACCACCATCAGGTGGGTGGCGCGCTGCCCGAGGTTACGCCGGTGGTCAATCCCAACCGTGAGGACGACCTTTCAGGTCTTGGTTATCTGTGCGCTGCCGGCGTCGTGTTCATGACGCTGGTGCATGTGGCACGGCTGCTTCGCACCCATGACCGCTTCGATCTGCCCGATCTTTTGTCGATGGTTGATCTGGTGGCGCTGGCGACCGTCTGCGATGTGGTTCCGCTTGCCGGTCTCAATCGCGCCTTTGTCGTCAAAGGATTGATCGCGGCCAGGCGCATGACCAATCCGGGCATTGCGACGCTGGCGCGCGCGTCGCGCATTGGCGAGCCGCTCAATCCCTATCATTTCGGCTTCATGATCGGGCCGCGCATCAATGCCGGCGGGCGTATTGGTGATGCTGCGCTGGGCAGCCGGCTGCTAACGCTCGACGATCCGGTCGAAGCCGCTCGCATCGCCGAACAGCTCGACCGTCTCAATACCGAGCGTCAGGCGATGGAGCAGGTCATGCTCGAACAGGCCAAGGCCGAAGCCGACGCCGAGCTGATCGCCGGGCAGGGGCCGGCCGTCATCGTCACCGCCAGCGACAGCTGGCATCCCGGTATCGTCGGGCTGCTGGCGTCGCGCCTGAAAGACCATGCACGGCGGCCAGCCTTTGCGATTGCCTTCAACGCCAACAATGTCGGCTCCGGTTCAGGGCGATCGATTCCGGGCTTTGACCTTGGCCGCATGGTGCGCCAAGCAGTCGATGACGGTCTCCTGGTCAAGGGCGGCGGCCACGCCATGGCGGCGGGCATCACGGTTGAACGGGCAAAACTTGGCGCTCTGCGCGCCTTCTTCGAGGACTACGCCTCAAAGACCGTGTTCGAACTGCGCGACGCCGAAAGCCTCAAGATCGACGCTGCCGTGGCGGCCGACGGCGCAAACCTGAAGCTGCTGGAAGAAATGGAAAAGGCCGGGCCTTACGGTTCCGGCCATTCGACGCCCATCCTGGCGCTGCCGCGTCATCGCATTGCCGACGCGCGCGAAGTCGGTAATGGCGGGCACATCCGTGTCGATCTGCAATCGGAGACCGGGCGGCGTCTGGGGGCTATTGCATTCCGCGCCGCCGGCAATCCGCTTGGCCGCTTTCTCATCGACAACCGCGGCTCGGCTGTGCACGTCGCCGGTACGCTGTCGGTCAACCACTGGAACGGCAACGCCACGCCGCAATTTCGGATCATCGATGCGGCGGCGGTGGAGCGCTAAACCATCACCCGCTGCAGGCGCTCGATCTCGTTCATATGCGCCATGGTGCCTTCGTAGCCGATGCGGATCAGCTCATCGGCGCGGTGGAATTCGGTCAGCCCGATATGGCCGAGTTTTGGCTGTAAGGACAGGTCGGGCGGATCACCCGCCAGACGGGCGCGCGAAATGCGGTCCTGAATGATGTTGAAGGCCTCAATCATCACGCCGGTGATGCCGAGCCGCGATTCAGCGGCGGTCGCGGGCTTGCTTTCTGCTGCCTCGTCCACGGCGCTGTGACGCAGCACCGCCGCGCGACCGAACAGGTCGTAATGCAGGTTGACCGCGATGACGAGCCGCTGCTCATGAGCCCGGCATACCGACACAGGCACCGGGTTGACCAGCGCGCCGTCAACCAGCGTGCGCTTGTTGCAGGTGACAGGCTCAAACACGCCCGGCAATGCGTATGATGCGCGCATGGCGGTAATCAGCGAGCCGCTCGACAGCCAGATTTCGTGGCCGGTGCGGATCTCAGACGCAACGCAGACAAATGGTTTTGGCAGGTCGTCAAAGGTCACGTCGCGCAGATGTTCCTGCATGCGGGCGGTGAGCTTCATGCCGCCAAACAGACCGTTGCCGCCCAGATGGAAGTCAAGCAGGCCGAACACACGGCGTTTAGTCAGCGAGCGGGCAAATTCTTCCAGTTCATCCAGTTTTCCGGCGAGGTAGCAGCCGCCGACCAGAGCGCCGATCGAAGTTCCGGCAATCATGTCGATGTCGATGCCGGCCTCATCAAGGGCTCTCAAGACCCCGATATGGGCCCAGCCGCGCGCCGCGCCGCCGCCAAGAGCCAGAGATACGCCGGATTTCTTTTGAGGCATTGGCGCAGGCTTTTCGACCGTAGCGGGCGGTTCGCCGCCGAAGTCTGCCTTTCTACGCAAAGATGCCCAATCGAGCATCGCCATGACACAACTACTCCTATGTCTGTCAGCATATATATAGGAAGGACGTTGCTGAACTGTGAATGAACCGCACGGTCTACTTTGAATAGACCAGTTCCGGATCGAATTGCTTTTCCGAACCATCGTCCATCAGACGCGCTTGGCCGTTCTCATCGACGACAATCCTGTAGAAGCAGGAATGCCGTCCGGTATGGCAGGTCGCGTCATGGCCGCCGACCCTGACCTTGAGCCATACAACGTCCTGGTCGCAGTCGGTGCGCATTTCGGTCACCTGTTGCAGGTTTCCCGATGTCTCGCCCTTCTTCCACAGTGCTTTGCGCGAGCGCGACCAGTAGTGGGCGATGCCGGTCTCCAGTGTCAGTGACAGGGCCTCGGCATTCATATGCGCGACCATCAGCAGACCGCTGCCGCCAGCCTCCGTCACGACCGCCGTCACCAGCCCGTCCGGGCCAAAGCGCGGCGTAAACACCGCGCCTTCCTCCAGTTCGTGCTTGTCGGTAGAGGGGGGCGCAAAACCGCCTGTTGTCATCACAGCTTGCCCGGATCGCGGATCATCGACATGAACCGCACCTGTTCCTCGGCATTGTCGCGGTAGGCGCCGGTAAAGGTCGAGGTCAGGGTCCTCGATCCTTGTTTCTTGATGCCGCGCATCGCCATACACATGTGCTCGGCTTCGATCACGATGGCAACACCGCGCGGATTAAGCACCTCCTGGATCGTGTTGGCGATTTGCGCCGTCAGCGCCTCCTGTGTCTGCAGGCGCTGGGCAAAGATGTCGACGACGCGCGCGATCTTCGACAGGCCGACCACCCGGCCATCGGGCAGGTAGCCGACATGGGCCTTGCCGATGATCGGCACCATGTGGTGTTCGCAATGCGAATAGAACTGGATGTCGCGCATCACCACCATGTCGTCGAAGCCGGCGACCTCCTCAAACGTCGTGCCAAGCTCCTCGACCGGCGACTGGGCATAACCGCCGAACATTTCGAGATAGGCCTTGGCAACCCGGCGCGGCGTATCGATCAGCCCTTCGCGCTCCGGATTCTCGCCGATCCAGCGCAGCAGCGTCGAGACGGCGGCCTCTGCTTCTGCTTGCGTCGGGCGGCCGGACGGGGTGGCGGCAGGGGGATTCGGCAGGCCGGCGGCCTTGCGGAAAATGGCGTCCATTACGGCGTCTCCAGTAGTCGCCCTCGGTGGAGCGACGGGTTGAACGGATCCGGCCGGTTTCCTCTTATGGGGGAAGCGGGTGCGGTTTCGAACCGGCAACGGGGAGCCAAAAGTGCTGCTTGCCGCCGCTGGTTCTGCTTCCCTATATATAGCGCAGCAAGCGAAGGGAAAAGGCATGCAACGACATGCTCCTGCCAAACTTGCCTGCCATGGCGAAAAATCATGATCGACGACGTCTACAATGCAAAAATTCTCGGTTTTGCCGGCAATATCGGCCGCGCGGGGCGGCTTGATGCGCCCGACGCCAGCTCGCGCCAGCATTCCAAACTGTGCGGCTCGACCGTGATTGTTGATCTGAAAATGGATGGCGATACGGTCACCGATTTCGCGCATGATGTCAAAGCCTGCGCGCTGGGACAGGCCTCGTCGGCGATCATGGCGGAGCATGTGGTCGGCGCCACCGCATCGGAATTGCGCGCTGTGCGTGAGACAATGCTCAAGATGCTGAAGGAAAACGGTGCCCCGCCCACTGGCCGATTTGATGATCTGAAATATCTCGAACCGGTACGCGACTACCGCGCCCGCCATGCTTCGACGATGCTGACCTTTGACGCTGTGGTCGACGCGATCGACCAGATCGAACGAAGAAGGGCAGGGCAGGCGGCCTGAATTATCCCGCGCGCGCTCGCGTGGTGCGTGGCGTTGACAATAGCAGGCTGGTTTCTGATCCCGACACGCCCGGCAGCAGCCTGATCCGGTGGATCACATCATCAAATTCGGTAAGTGAAGACGCACTGACTTCGATAACAATATCCCAGCGGCCATTGGTTGTATGCACGGCGGTCACCTGCGGATAACCGCCCAGCGCGCGCACGATCCGGTCTTTCGCAGGCCCTTCAATCGACACCATTGAAATGCCGCGGATCGACTGGTCAATTGCGTCAGCGCGCAGGATCACCGTGTAGCCGACAATGTCGCCCGCCTGTTCCAGCCGGTCGATATGCGACCGCACCGTGGCGCGTGACACCTTCAGATCAATCGCCAGATCAGAGATGGAGCGACGCGCGTCCTGACGCAGCAGCACAATCAGTTTTTGATCCAGTTCATCCATTTTGGCCGCCTCATTTGCCAGTATGATAAGCCGGATCGGCTGATTTGCCAATTTGTGTTGTTCAATCCGCCAGCGCCCGATGATCCAATACGAGGATTGAGGGAGGCCAAGTCATGTTATGTCGGATTGTTGGCGCGCCGGTTCAGGACGGGGCCGGGCGCATGGGCTGCGAGATGGGGCCGAGCGCTTTGCGCACCGCCGGTCTTGCCACCACATTGATGGAACTTGGCCATCAGGTCGAGGACTGGGGAGCGGTGCAGCCCCACATAGTCAACGTCGCTGCGCACGGCAATCTGGCGCTGAAGGCGCTGCCGGAAATTGCAGGCTGGACGCAAGCCATCGCTGACACCGCCTATGAAGCTGCCAAAGACGCCATGCCGATCTTTCTGGGTGGCGACCATTCCATTTCCGCCGGCACGCTGTCAGGCGTTGCGCGCCGCGCCAAAGAGACCGGCCGTCCGCTTTTTGTGCTCTGGCTCGACGCGCATCCCGATTTCCACACGCTCGATACCACCGCCAGTGGCAATCTGCATGGCGTGCCGCTTGCCTATGCCTCCGGCCGTAGCGGCTTTGCCGGTTACTACCCTGATCTTGCCGTTGCGGTTGATCCCTCCCGCGTCTGCACTCTCGGCCTGCGCAGCGTCGATCCGGCCGAGCGCCAGGCACTCAACGAAGCAGGCGTCACGGTGCACGACATGCGCGCCATCGACGAACACGGCATCGGCAAGCTGCTGCGCGCCTTCCTCAAGCGCGTCTCCGGCGAGAACGGCCTGCTGCACGTGTCGTTCGACGTCGATTTTCTCGACCCGTCGATAGCGCCCGCAGTTGGCACCACAGTGCCTGGCGGCGCGACGTTTCGCGAGGCGCATCTGGTGATGGAAATGCTGTCGGATTCGGGCCTCGTCACCAGCCTCGATCTGGTTGAACTTAACCCGTTCCTCGACGAGCGCGGCCGCACCGCCATCCTGATGGTCGACCTGACCGCCAGCCTGATGGGCCGCCGCATCATGGACCGTCCCACCCGCAACCATTCGGGAGAAATCTGATCATGACCGCTCCATCCAAACTCGCCATCGTGCCGTTTGTCTCGGTCGATTCGATGATGAAACTGGTGTTGACCATCGGCGTCGACACGTTTCTCACCGAACTTGCCGGCTACATCGAGGAAGACTTCAAGCGATGGGAGAGCTTTGACAAGACGCCGCGCATTGCCTCGCACAGCCATGACGGTGTCATCGAACTGATGCCGACGTCGGACGGCCAGATGTATGGCTTCAAATATGTCAACGGTCACCCAAAGAACATGCGTGAGGGCCGCCAGACAGTTACTGCCTTCGGCGTGCTCGCCGATGTTGGCTCCGGCTATCCGATGCTGTTGTCGGAAATGACTATCTTGACCGCGTTGCGCACCGCCGCCACATCGGCTGTCGCCGCCAAATATCTCGCGCCACAGCACGCACGCACCATGGCTATCATCGGCAATGGCGCGCAGTCCGAGTTCCAGGCGCTTGCCTTCAAGGCGCTGCTCGGAATCGATGAACTCAGGCTCTATGATCTCGACCGTTCGGCGTCGGAAAAATGCGCCCGCAATCTCGCCAACAAGGGATTTTCGATCACCATCTGCGACAATGGCCAGGGCGTGGTCGAAGGCGCGGAGATCATCACAACCGTCACCGCCGATAAACAATACGCGACGATCCTGACCGACAACATGGTCGGCTCCGGTGTGCACATCAACGCGGTTGGTGGCGATTGCCCCGGCAAGACCGAGCTGCACAAGGATATTCTCCTGCGCTCCGGCATCTTTGTTGAATACCCGCCTCAGACCCGTGTCGAAGGCGAGATCCAGCAGCTTCCCGCCGACTATCCGGTCACCGAGCTGTGGCAGGTGATGACCGGCAAGGCAGAGGGACGGACAGCCCCGCAGCAGATCACGCTGTTTGATTCAGTCGGCTTTGCCATCGAGGATTTTTCAGCGCTGCGCTATGTGCGCGACAAGCTGAAGTCGACCGGCCTCTACGAGGAACTGGACCTTCTGGCCGATCCCGACGAGCCGCGTGACCTGTTTGGCATGTTACTTCGCAAGGAGCAGGAGATGGCGGCCTAAGCCGCCTTGTCCGTCGCCAGCAGGTCCCGCACCATCGGGATCACCTTGGTGCCGTAGAGCTCGATCGAGCGCATCATCTTGTCATGGCCGAGCGGCCCGCTCGAATATTTCATGTCAAAACGGTCAGCGCCTAGCGCCTTCACGGTCGCGGCGATCTTCATCGCCACGGTTTCAGGCGAGCCGGTGTAGGACGAGCCAAGCTCGACCTCGTTGATGAAGTTCTGCTTCGTCGTCGGGCCCCAGCCGCGCTCGCCGCCAATGCGGTCGTGCATGATCTTGTAGGCCGGCCACAATTCCTCGCGCGCCTGTTCGTCGGTATCGGCGATATGGCCTGGCGAATGCACGCCCAGCGGCATCTTTTCGTTCACGCCGAGCTGGTCCTGCGCACGCTGGTAGAGATCAACAAATGGCCGGAAACGTTTCGGGTCGCCGCCGATGATCGCGAGCATCATCGGGATCTGATACTGCACCGAGCGCACGACTGACTCAGGGCTTCCGCCAACTCCTATCCAGGCTTTCAACCGACCGTTCTCGATCGGCGGATGAATGATGACATTCTCCAGCGCCGGGCGCAGCTTGCCGCTCCAGTTCACCGGGCCGTTTTTCAGAAGCTCTGCAAACAGGTCGAGCTTTTCGGAGAACAGAACTTCGTATTTCGATAGATCATAGCCGAACAGCGGGAAGGATTCGGTGAAGGAGCCGCGCCCCAAAATGACTTCAGCGCGGCCATTTGACAGGGCGTCTACCGTGGAAAATCGCTGAAACACCCGGATTGGATCGTCCGACGACAGCACAGTTACCGCCGAGCCCAGCCGGATGCGGTTGGTGCGCGTCGCAATGCCGGCCAGCATGGTTTCAGGCGATGAAATGGCGAAATCATCGCGGTGGTGTTCGCCAACGCCGATGAAGTCGACGCCGGTCTGGTCGGCCAGGATCGCTTCGTCGAGCAGGTTGCGGATCACCTGCGCGGCAGGCAGCATCTTGCCGTCTGCGCCTTTGGTCACGTCGCCAAACGTGTCGATGCCGAGTTCAACTGTCTTTGCCATGATGCCGTCGATGCCTGAATTGCTTGTCAAGCGTCACACATAGGCGCGCCCGGCTGCAACGCCAAGCGCCGAGCAATGACACACTGTTCACCGCCGATTGACAGCGTCTGACTGCAACACGTCCGCAGCCCAATCCCGGCGAACGTTCAGGCAATAGCCTCAATCATATTGAGATCGTGCGTCTCGGCGATGCTGACAATCTTCTATCAGATAAAAGTTTTTCGGCATTTCTTCTTGCAAGCGCAACTCGTGGTTGATTACAAATCTAATATTCCTTAGCGGAAAACTGATTCATTTCTAGCGCCGCTGATTAGTGGAGGGGGCATCTATGTCGAAAGCGCCAAGGTTCTTGCAGAGACTGGTAGGCGGTGGCGACGTCCAGCAGCTTTATCCCACACCGTCGGCCGAAGTGGCTGCAGCTAGCAGCGCCGACGGGCCGATGGCAAGGGAATTCGAGGCGCTCGAAAGCTCGTTGCAGGTCCTTTCAGGACTGCCTGGTTCGTTTCATCAACTCGTCAGCGGGTTTCAGAAAGCTTACAAGGATCTGGATGAGACCCGCGAGCGCTCTCGCACGCTCGATGCGGCGTTAAAGGAAGAGCGCAGCAAGGCGTTGGACCTGACAAACCAGCTTGAAATTCGCAATGCTGACCTTGAGCGTACAGAATACAGCTTGCAGCGCGCCCAAGCCAGTCTCTCGGCCAAATCGCAGAAGAACGTTCAGCTGGAAAGCGCGCTGTCCGATGCCCGGCTGGCCCATGCCGATGCAAATGCAAAGCTCGCCCGGCTTGAGCCGCTGGTGCGCGAATTCAAGACTGCCCGTGATGCATTGACTGCGCGTATCGAGACACTCGACGGCCAGAAGGATCTGGCAAACAAGGAAGTAGCGGAACTTCGCGGCGAACTTATCCGCAACAAGGAAGAGATTGCCAAGCTCAAGGAGCGGGCCAACACTCTGGCGGGCGAACGGCAGGGCCTCTCGGAGCGGCTGGATCAGTCCGTGAACACAATCCTTGATCTCAAGAATGCGATCGCTGCGGACAAGGAGCAGATCGCAACACTTGTCGCCACGGTCAAACGCGAGTCCGGCGTTGCGCGGGCGCTCAAGAAGGAAAATGATCAGGTCATCAAGGAGCGCGAGGATTTGCGCGCCGAGACGACGAACCAGATCGAAGGCGCGCGCAGCCGCTATCGGGTCCTTGAAAAGTTGCTGGAGGAATCGCGCATGCGGTTCCAGGGGGAGGCTCACTCGGTGTCGGCGCTCCGCCGCGAAAAGAACCAGCGCGACAATGACATTGTGCAGGTCAATCTGGCGCTGGCCACCGCGCGCGAAGAGATTGTCGATCTGCGCAGCCAGCTGCTGGCCAATTCGGAGACGATCACGCAGGCGCATTCGGAACTCACCATGGAGGCCGAGAAGCGCGGCAAGTTCGATGTGGAGCTGCAGATTTCCCAGGAAGAGAACGCAAAGCTGCTGGCAATGATCAAGTCGGACAAGATTGATCAGGAAAATATCAGCCAGATGCACCAGACGGTTACGACCGAACTGAAGGCGACCATTGACGCGCTGCGGGCCGAGAACGAGCGTATTCGCGAAGAACTGCAAGCCTATCGTTTTGCCGATCAGGCCTCTGTCGACGACGACGATAATGATGTTGACGCCAAGGGAGTTGTCGTCAGCCTGAAACGATAGGCAGGCCGGGCTCAGCCGCGCGCGCCCACAAGACGTCATTGCGCCATTCGTCTGAAATGATCATCTATGGCGCATGAACGACGAGGAACGCCCGGCCGCCGATTGTGGCCATCACGGCCACAACCATCACCCGCACCCGGCCCGGTCGCGCAACTGGGGCGGTCCCTGGCGCAAGACGCCGGGCAGGGTGCTTGGCACGTCGCTGGTGCGCCTTTACCAACTCACCCTGTCCGGTTTCATCGGCAATACCTGCCGTCACATGCCTACCTGCTCCGAATATGGCTATGAGGCCATCGCCCGCCATGGTCTTTGGCCGGGCAGCTGGATGGCGCTGTTCCGCTTCATGCGCTGCGGCCCCGGCGGCACGCACGGCATCGACAATGTCCCGGTCGAACTCAAACCGCGTTATCGCTGGTATCTGCCATGGCGCTATTGGGGGATAAGCAAGGCCGAACACTGAGGGCGCCTACACAAAATCTCCTGATGTGCGCCGCCAGCGTTTCTGCGCAAGCATTGGCCGCGCGGCAATCGCGTTCTTGAGCCCATCACGGCGCGTTTTCCATTTGGGCATGCCGATTTCGAGCAGACGGGTCAAAGGTTTGCTTGATTCCAGTGCATCTTGAATGAGCGGCCAGGTCATGCTGCCGCCGCGACCATGATGGAGAATGTCGGCAATGACACAGCAGATGTCTGCGCTTCTTCCGTCAATGCCGACGCGCGTGTCGGCTCGTTTCATGAATTTGCGATAGGTGTCTACCATTTGCCCGACCTGCACGGCTCTTGCGCTTTGGTGGTTAGCGCTCCAGTGAATGAGCTTCGCGGCGGCGATGACCTCCGAGTCTTCGACTTCGTTTGATGTCGGGTTTAGATATTTCATCAGTTTTCTGGTCGATTCCGCATCCTCAATCGGCAAAGGCGGCGTCGTATCGGTGCGGCATATCCGGCCACCGACAACGCCGAGATGGGGAAAATAGTCCTGCGCCTCCGGGAGCTTCAGCATCGCCCGGAAATATTCGACAAAGTCACCGTCCGGCACATGAGCGGCGAACTGACCGAAGCCGAAGGTGAATGCGGCCCTGTCATAGGTGTTGAGAGTCAGAAAGTTGCGGCCCTCGACAATGGCAGTCGGCTCCACAAAGAGTGACCAGAAGCCATATTGTTGAGCGTGGTCGCCGGCAGCATAGAGCAGTTTCTGCAGCTTGCTTCCGGCAAAGATGTTGTAGAGGCCGATCCGGCTTTCATACGGAACCCGCTTTCCGACGAAAAAGCGCGGGGCATTGTCAGCGGTGCAGCTGAAATTGTTGCCGTCTCGATAAATCTTGAAGAGGATTGGCATATTCTCGCCTCGGTCCGCTTCAAGAAGGCCAGCGATAGGCTTTGAGCTCATATTTGTATGAGCCCTTTTTGCCGTTCTTCGGATAATTCGCGATGTTGACAGAGTTGCTCGAGTTGCCGCTCAGCAGTCTGATTTGGCTTGAAGTTTCACCGAGCCAAAAGCCCACATGTCCGCCACTTTCGTTTGTGCTCTTGCGCGAGAAGACTGCAATTGCCCCGAGTTTGCCATCGCCAAGGGCTTTGCCCCAGTTTCGCCAATCAAGCGCCCACGCACTATCTGTGCCTTTCATTCCCGCCATACGGATGACCCAGTTGGTGAAGGCTGAGCACCACGGCGTCTCGTCTTTGCTCTTGTCGGCTTCGCTGAGCGTTGTTGTCGCCAGATATTCGAGAATGCGCGGATTGTTGCCAGGGTTCTTTTCGGCAACCCCGATTTCGTGCCGGGCAATCTTCAGCCATTTCGGTTCGTCACCCGGATAGGCGGCAATGGATGCGTCGACAATGAGCTTTTGCCGCGAGACGCTGCCGGGTAAGACCAGCGTGTCTCCCGGGTAGATCAGGTTGGGATTGCTGATCTGGGGATTCATTTGAATGAGGTCGGCATAGGCTACGCCGGTCAATGTCGCGATCTGCAAGAGTGTGTCGCCGGGGCGAACATTGTAGATCTTGTTTTCCAATACCTTGTCAGTCATCGCTCACTCCGTCGAGAACAATTGCCGGTTTGGATTACAAATTTGCCAGACTATACACATCCGAAAGTTGTATGGTCTGGCCATTCATACAATCTTAGGTGGCTATGTGAGTCAACAGTAATCGTAAGGTGTGTGTGGGTGGGAACGTCACTGCGACCTAGGTCCCGTGGTAACTGAAGTTGGGGCGGCGCTGGTGCTTGTCTTGCCGTCAGCGTGCTTACTCGCTAAATGCGTTTCCTCATTGAAAACCACCCGCGCTCGTTGGCGGGACTGGATAAAGGAAAGCACATGTCACGCTCCGTTTCCCTCACATTTCCCGATGGTTCCGTCCGCGATTATCCTGCGGCGCTGACCGGCCTTGAACTGGCCGAATCCATTTCCAAATCGCTGGCCAAGAAGGCGGTTGCGTATGCGATCGACGGCGTTGCGCGCGATCTGTCTGATCCGCTCGAAACCGACGGCCATGTCGAGATCCTGACCCGCGACCATCCGCTGGCGCTTGAGATGATCCGCCATGACGCGGCACATGTGCTTGCAGAAGCAGTGCAGGAATTGTGGCCTGGCACGCAGGTCACCATCGGTCCGGTGATCGAAAATGGCTTCTATTATGATTTTGCCCGCGACACGCCGTTCACGCCCGACGATTTTGCCACGATCGAAAAGAAAATGCGCGAGATCATCGGCCGCAACAAGCCGTTCACCAAGGAAGTCTGGTCGCGTGACAAGGCTCGAAAAGTGTTTGGCGACAAGGGCGAGACCTACAAGGTCCAACTCGTGGACGCCATTCCGGAAGGCCAGGATCTGAAGATTTACGGGCAGGGTGACTGGTTCGACCTTTGCCGTGGTCCGCATATGGCTTCCACTGGCCAGATCGGTAACGCCTTCAAGCTGATGAAGGTGGCCGGCGCCTATTGGCGTGGCGATTCCAACAATCCGATGCTGACGCGCATCTACGGCACGGCCTGGGCCAACCAGGAGCAGCTTGACGCCTATGTCAACATGCTGGCCGAAGCCGAGAAGCGCGACCATCGCCGCCTGGGCCGCGAGATGGACCTGTTCCATTTCCAGGAAGAGGGGCCGGGCGTCGTGTTCTGGCACGCCAAGGGCTGGAAGCTGTTCCAGACGCTGATCGCCTACATGCGCCGCCGGCTCGCCGAATCCTATCAGGAGGTCAACGCACCGCAGGTGCTCGACAAGTCGCTGTGGGAAACGTCAGGCCACTGGGGCTGGTATCAGGAGAACATGTTTGCGGTGAAGTCGGCACACGCCTTCACCCATCCCGACGATCCTGAAGCCGATCAGCGCGTCTTCGCGCTCAAGCCGATGAACTGCCCGGGCCACGTACAGATCTTCAAGCATGGCCTGAAATCCTACCGCGATCTGCCGATCCGGCTGGCCGAATTCGGCAATGTTCATCGCTATGAGGCATCCGGCGCGCTGCATGGGCTTCTGCGCGTTCGCGCCTTCACGCAGGACGACGCGCACATCTTCTGCACGGAGGAGCAGCTGGAGGCCGAGATCCTCAAGATCAACGATCTGATGATGTCGGTCTACAAGGACTTTGGCTTTGAGGAAGTGCTGGTCAAGCTTGCGACGCGCCCCGAGAAGCGCGTCGGAACCGATGCCGCCTGGGATCACGCCGAAGACATTCTGCGCCGGTCTCTGGAAAAAATGGCGCGCGATGACAATCGCATCAAGACGGGCGTCAACGAGGGCGAGGGCACGTTCTACGGTCCGAAATTCGAATACACGCTCAAGGACGCTATTGGCCGCGAATGGCAGTGCGGAACGACCCAGGTCGATTTCAACCTGCCGGAGCGGTTCGGTGCGTTCTACATCGCGTCCGATTCCGAAAAACGCCAGCCTGTGATGGTCCACCGCGCCATCTGCGGTTCGCTGGAGCGGTTCCTCGGCATTCTGATCGAGAACTATTCCGGCCATTTCCCGCTCTGGCTCGCCCCGGTGCAGGTTGTTGTCGCGACCATTACGTCGGAAGCTGACGGCTACGCTGCAAAAGTGCTGCAGCGCCTGCGCGACGCCGGCCTCAATGCCGAGCTCGACCTGCGCAACGAGAAGATCAACTACAAGGTCCGCGAACATTCGCTGGCCAAGGTTCCGGTCATGCTGGTCGTCGGCAAGCGCGAGGCCGATGAAGACACGGTCAACGTCCGGCGTCTCGGTTCGCGTGATCAGGTGTCGATGGGTCTCAATGAGTCCATTGCTGCGCTGGTCGACGAAGCCACTCCGCCAGACATCCGCCGCAAGCAGGAACGCATCGCTGCGGCCAACGCCGCATAAGACAAAGGCCGGGCAATGCCCGGCCTTTTCACTTCATGCCGGCTCAACCGTTACGTCTATTCATATCCCGGCGTTTCGATTTCCTGCCCGGGCTTTGCGACCGGTATCGCGTTTTCGGTCAGCACTTCAAAGTCACCATTTTGTCCGGCGTGGACTTCGATGTCCCGCTGGTAAATCCGGTCGCGGTTCTTGGCGATGACGGTGTAGCTGCCCTCGGCAAGCACCATCGACGAGAATGCGCCGACGCTTTCCTTCACCATGTCGCCGGTGTCGGTCAATACCGACCAGGACGTGTCGGCAATGGCTTCGCCGCCTTGCTCGCGCACCAGCTTCATCGTGACGCTGGCCGCTTTGTGTTCGACAGTTGCTTCTGTCAGCTTGCCGGCCTCGACGCGGATTTCTGAACGGATGACGGCGTTGACCTTGCCGTAGTCGGATACCACCTGATAGACGCCAGCATTGAGCCGCACGACTGTATTGGGAGTGACGTCGCGGATGATCAGGGCTCGCTCACCGCGAGAGTCCTCGTCGCGCTCGTAGATCGAAAATGTCAGCTGGTCAGGCGGAATCGGCATTCCGCCACCGGCTACGGCATCAAGCTTCAATCCGCCCGCGTCCAGCACAAGGCTTTCCACCTTTGCCGAACGGCTAACGGTGATGCGCTTGGTCGCACCCGCACGGCCAAAGGCTGCGTGGACCAGATAGCTGCCTGGTTCAAGATCCATCGAGGCCGTGCCGCCCTGTGCTGAGGCAACGAGCGGCAGCTTGCCGTCCTGCCCCGGCGTCTGGCCGAACACGCGCCAGGTCAGCCCGCGGGTGACGTCCGGTCCGTCCTTTACCAGCTTGGCCGACAGGGTCAGCGCGCCGACGCCGGAAATCTTCGGCAGGGTCGGCAGGTCGGGTTTGGGTGCGTAGGAATTGATGCCTTCAAGTGGAGCATTGGGCAAAGGCGATGCAACGCCACCACTGATTGCGGGGTCGACGAGTTGCTGCGCATGAACGATAGCTGGCGCAACGGCAAACAGAATCGCCATAATAGCCACGGTCAGCAGACGCAGGATCATCATCATGCTTGCGTTGAAACCCAGCCCGATGGCAAATTCAAGACCGTTTCGCCATGTCGCGCCCTCGCTGTGCCGGCAAAGCTCCCAAAATTGAGGATCAGACGTGAACCAAGCCGTTATCGACTTCCTGTTGGCGCGCAAGTCAGCACCCATTGACATGATGCACGGACCCGGTCCGGCGGATGACGAAATCGACCTGATGATCCGCATCGCATCACGCGTGCCCGACCACGGCCGGCTCGCGCCCTGGCGCTTCATTCTCTATCGTGGCGATGTACGGCGCGAGATCGGCGACAAGCTCGCAGCTCTTGCCGTCAAGCTTGAAGGCGACTTGCCTGAGGCACGGCTTGAAAAGGAGCGCACCCGCTTTTCTCGTGCGCCGCTGGTCATCGGCGTCGTGTCGATCACGCGCGACAACCCAAAAATCCCGCAATGGGAAATGTTCCTGTCGGGCGGGGCAGCCGCCATGAACCTGTCGCTCGCCGCGCAGGCGCTCGGCTATGGCTCGAACTGGATCACCAACTGGTATTCTGACAGTGACGAGGGCAGGGCGATCCTTGGCCTCAAGGCAAACGAGCGCGTTGTCGGTTTCGTTCATATCGGCAAGGTGGATGGCGATCTTCCCGAGCGTCCGCGCCCGGACTGGACGACGCTTGTCAGTGACTACGCCGGACCAGAGCAAGGCTGACCGATGTTTTATGAGCCAAGGATTGGCCACGGCCTGCCACACAACCCGTCCAAGGCGATTGTCTCGCCGCGCCCCATCGGCTGGATCTCGACGTGTGATGTGAATGGCAAGGTCAATCTCGCCCCCTATTCCTTCTTCAACATGCTGTCGGACGATCCCTTCCTTGTCTGGTTTTCATCCGAGGGTCCGAAGGACAGCGCCACCAATGCCGAACAGACCGGTGAGTTTGTCGCTAATCTGGCAACCGGCAATCTCGCCGAACAGGTCGTTGCTTCATCTGTCGACGCGCCTCACGGCGTCGACGAGTTCGACTATGCGGGCCTGACCCACGCGCCATCGAGGCTGGTGCGTCCGCCGCGCGTGGCGCAAGCCTCCGCTGCGCTCGAATGCAAGGTCACCGAGGTCATGCGTCCGCGCGGGCTTGGTGGGCGCGGCGGGTCTAGCATCGTTGTGATCGGTGAAGTGGTCGGCGTCCATATTGACGACGCTGCGCTTACCGGTGGCCTGTTCGATGTGGTCAAGGCCGGCAATCTCTCCCGCCTCGGCTATCTTGACTACGCCACTGTCGAAACTGTCTTTCCGCTGCGCCGTCCGCGCTGGAAGAAGGACTGATCTCAGGCGAGGCCCGCTGCTGCCGCGCGCACCAGCAGACGCTCGGCGCGCCTCAGGTGAGGCCGGTCATACATTTTGCCGCCAACGCCCACGACGCCCGGATTTCCCGCATCTTCAAACGCCTTGATGATCGCATGCGCCTGGGCAATCGAAGCGCCTGACGGCGTGAACGCATCATTGATCACGGCCACTTGCGCCGGATGGATCGCCATCTTTCCGGTAAACCCGTCCCGTTCCGCCTCTGCGCATTCGGCTGCCAGTGCATCGAGATCGCGGAAGTCGACAAACACTGTATCGATAGCAGCTGCCTGAACTGCATTGGCGGCAAGGATCGTCATTGCCCGGGCATGGCGGAAGACATCAGTGTAGCGTCCGCGCTGGTCGCGCGTCTCTCTCGCGCCGATGTCTGCCGAAAGGTCTTCTGCGCCCCAGGTCAGGCCGGTGATCCGCGGGAGTGGCTCTGCAAAGCTCGGAACCGCAAGCAGGGAGCGTGCGGTTTCGGTGATGAGCGGAATGACCGCCGTTGCGCCATCGGCAATGCCTGCTTCCGCCTCGGCTGCGCGCAGCTTCACCGACAGACGCACTGCGTCAGCAGCGCCGCAGCACTTTGGCAGCATGATCCCGTCGGGCGCCGCCGCCATCACTGCCGCAAGGTCTTCGTCGGTCATGCCGCTATCCAGCTCATTGACCCGGACGTAGAGCTTTGACCGGGTCTGACCGCGCGCGCTCCTGAGAAACTCTGCTGCAGTTCGTCTGGCGACCGGTTTGCGTTCCGGCGCAACCGAATCCTCCAGGTCGACGAGCAGCACGTCAGCCTCCGCCGTCAGGCCCTTCTCCAGCTTTTTCTCCGAATCGCCAGGAACAAACAGCAGTGAGCGCATCAGGCAGGTCTCCGCTTCATCATCGCCTGCCGCACCGTGCGCGCCACAAGCGTTCCGTGCTGGTTATAGGCGCGGTGCTCGAACTCGACCACGCCCCGGTCGTCCTTCGACTTTGACGGCCGCACCGACCGCACTTCGGTTTCAACGCGGATCGTGTCGCCATGGAAGACCGGCGCGGGGAAGGCGGTATCGGTCATGCCGAGATTGCCGATGGTCGTGCCAAGCGTCGTGTCATGCACCGAAATGCCGATCATCAGGCCAAGCGTGAACAGGGAGTTGACCAGCGGCTTGCCCCATTCGGACTTGGCGGCGAAGTCGAAGTCGATATGCAGCGGCTGCGGGTTCAGCGTCATCACCGAAAACATCATGTTGTCGCTCTCGGTAATGCTTTTGGTCAGTGGATGCCGGATGACCTGACCGGCCTCGAATTCTTCAAGCCATAGCCCTGACATCGTTTTCCTCCCGTTTGCGCTTCTTGGACCTGCTTAGCACTGCGTTCCCGGCAGGCAAGCCCGTTAAGAAATATGGTGAACAGTTCCTCAACCTTTTGCCGGTAGGCTCATCTTCGAGTGGGGTGTTTTGCGTCGATGATAGTTCATCAATTTTTGAAATGGATCGAGACTGCCAGGGTCTCGGAACGTTCCGCCGCAGCAAATGCGCTTGGCCGGGCTTATGCGGTCAGCGAATTGTCATTCGAAGATCGTTGCGCTGCTGAAGCTGCCCTGACCATGTTGCTCGACGACCCTTCGCCGAAGGTCCGTATGGCAATGGCCGAGTCGTTGTCGTTGTGCCACCGCGCTCCTGTCCAGATCATTTCCGCGCTTGCGAACGATCAGCCCGAGATCGCCGCAATCGTGCTGGCACGCTCGCCGGTGCTGACCGACGACTACCTCATTGACCTGGTGGCAGGGTCGACGGCTGAAACCTGCCGGCAGGTTGCAATGCGGCCACGCGTCAGCGCTCCACTTGCTGCGGCCATCGCAGAGGTGGGCGAGGCCTCTGCCTGTCTCGAACTGGTTCGCAATATCGGCGCCGAAATTGCTCCACTCAGCCTGAAGCGGATTGCAGAGCGTCACGGTGGCGAAGCTCCGGTGCGCGAGGCGCTGCTCGCCAACCGCCAACTTGCGCCCGATACCCATCATCTGCTGCTTGGCAAGCTCGGCGATGCGCTCAGCGCCTCGCCGTTGGTGCGTGCGCTGATGGGCCAGCCACGCGCCGAACGCATTGCAAAAGAGGCGTGTGTCAGCGCCAGCGTCAGCCTGCTCGACCATACGCCGGCGTCTGATTGCCCGGCGCTTGTCCAGCAATTGCGTTCGACCGGCCAGCTGACTACCAGCTTCCTCGTCCGCACGGTCGCCTTCGGCAAGATTGACTTCTTTGGCGCGGCGCTTGTCGCCTTGTCTGAACAGAAGGAAGCGCGGGTTCGTTCGCTGCTGGCTGACGGCCGCGACGTCGCGCTTGAGGCGCTGTTCCGCGCTGCCGGACTTGCGGCCAACACCTACTCCGTCTTTATCACGGCCATCCACGTGTGGCGCGACGTGGCGCGCGGCAAACGTGTCGCCGGGCCGCAGGAAGTCAGCTGGCTGATGTTGCGTGCCGCAGGCGACTGCGATCCAAAACTGTCGGCGTTGTTGTCCAATATCCACGTCCAGGTTCTGCGCGACAATGCGCGCCGCCATGCAGCCGACTTGCAGGCAGCTGAACAGGCGGCGCAGGCCGAAGCGAAGCGTCTCGCAGACGAGGCGGCAGAGATGGCGATGCTCGCGCCTCCATCGTCAGACGCAGACGAGGCGGCTCTCGAAATGCTCGACCTCAAGACTGAAGAGTTCCTGGCGATTGAACTCGATGCGATCGAACTCGACGTTGACGAGCTGTCGGAATTGCGCGCCGCCTGACAAGGCAAGCAATCGCGTTTCACTCAAGCAATGGTCAACGCAATTTGTTGGCAATCGCCGTCCGCGCGGCTTATCTGAATTGTTCAATTCTCTGAACGATTGGAGCGCCTGCAGATGACCGAAGCCTATACGCCACCCAAAGTCTGGACCTGGGATCAGGAAAATGGCGGGGCGTTCGCCTCGATCAATCGGCCGATTGCAGGCGCAACCCACGATAAGGAGCTGCCTGTTGGCAAGCATCCGCTGCAGCTCTATTCACTCGGCACGCCCAATGGCCAGAAGGTCACGATCATGCTGGAGGAGCTGCTGGCTGCCGGTCACAAGGGGGCGGAGTATGACGCCTGGCTGATCAATATCGGCAAGGGCGACCAGTTCAGCTCCGGCTTTGTCGAGGTCAATCCAAACTCAAAAATCCCGGCGCTGATGGACCGCAGCGGAGCGCAGCCGATCCGCGTTTTCGAATCTGGCGCGATCCTGATGTATCTGGCCGAAAAGTTCAGCAACGCCTTTGTGGCGACCGAACCAGCCAAGCGCGCCGAGATGCTGTCATGGCTGTTCTGGCAGATGGGCTCGGCCCCGTTCCTGGGTGGCGGCTTTGGCCATTTCTATGCCTACGCGCCGGAAAAGATCAGATACGCCATCGACCGTTATGCGATGGAAACCAAGCGCCAGCTTGACGTGCTCGACCGGCGTCTGGCCGACAATGAATATGTGTCGGGTTCAGACTACACGATTGCCGATATCGCGATCTGGCCCTGGTATGGCGGTGTAGTGCGTTCGAATTCCTACAACGCTGCCGAGTTCCTGTCTGTCCACGAATACAAGAACGTCATCCGGTGGGCTGACCAGATTGCAGCGCGTCCGGCGGTCAAGCGTGGCCGTATCGTCAACCGCACACAAGGCGAACCTGCCCAGCAGTTGCACGAGCGCCACGATGCGTCTGACTTTGACACCAAGACCCAGGACAAGATCGCAAAAGGGTAGCCGCATGGCCGATTGGAGTGTGCCGCGCGAAGGCGGCTGCCGCTGTGGCCGGGTGCGGCTCCGGGTCACCAAAGCGCCGGCGGTGACAATGGCCTGCCATTGTACCGGCTGCCAGCGGATGAGTTCGTCAGCCTATTCGCTGTCGGCCGCAATTCCGGCTGACGGGTTCGAGGTGATCGAGGGTGAACCAGTCATCGGCGGCCTGCATGGCGCAGACGCGCAGCACTATTTCTGCGGCTATTGCATGAGCTGGATGTTCACCCGGATCCGGGGCATCGAGTGGTTTGTCAATCTGCGCCCGACGATGCTCGACGACACATCGGAGATTGCGCCCTTCATCGAAACCTACGCCAGCGAAAGGCTGCCGTTTGCCGAAACCGGCGCACCGCACAGTTTTGAGCGGTTTCCGCCGATGGATCAGATGCAGGCCCTGATCGAGCAATATCAAGGGTGGTCACGCCGACAACCTGAAAAGCGGTAGCCCGCACGTGAATGCGGGCTACCGCGCCATGTCAGTCTGCTTTGAGTGTCAGCGAGGTGCCGGCGGCTGCAAGATTCAGTCCGAGCTGGCCAGTCACGCTCACTGTTTGCAAGCTGATCGAGCCGGACGTGCCGCCAACCAGGACGTTGGCGCCAATGCCTGCGCCGACGGTCGCCTCAACGGTTGCGCCGTCATAGACGCCGCCGAGCGAGCCTTTGTGATAGCCTGCAGTAGGTGCGAACACCGCCCAGACCAGCTTACCCTTGGTGGTGAAGCCCAGATCAACGCCGAGCTTCCTCATCGTACCCTTGTAGTGCTCGGTCAGGCCGCTGGTGGAACGGAATGTGCAGTCCATTTCCTTTGCTGAACCCAGCACGTAGCCGAAGCCACCGCCGATATCGCAGGACAGTGCGCCGATCTTGACGCCGCCGAAGTCATCGCCTTCCGGGCTGACGTCGCCCCTCATCTGGTCGGCCGCCTGAGCAAAGCCCGCGCCGAGCATGACTGGCGCCGCGATGAGCGCGGCAAAAAATGTCTTGTTCACTTGGTCTCTCCAATTTCGCCGGGCGGATCTCCGGCTCGCGGAGTGGTCGTCCCCGAAACGGGCGGAACATTGGAAGAGGTGTGGCGATCCTGTGGCGATTGCGTGGAGATTGCGTCGGGATTTCCGCTCGGCCCTCCGGTTCTGTCACGGCTTGGTTTCCGCTTCACCGACGCCGATCATGCGCTGCAGAACCTTGCCCATGGTCAATTCATGATCGAAACGGCCGGTTTTCAGAAATGCCAGAACCTCGGCGATCACCAGCGGGTTGTTCATCATGAATGTGTGGGTGGTGGGCAGCACAATGTGATCGGTCATGCCAGCAAGCCGGGTACTTTCGACCGAAACCTTCCCATCATTGGGGCCATCAAAGGCATAGGACAGAACCGGATCGGCGCTGCGGTTGCCCGCAATGACACCGACTTCGAAATCGACGGGGCCGAGCGTATTGGGAATGCTTGCAGCTCCGGTCCCAAGTTCCGGACCTGCCGGACCGGTTACGAAGCGGAATATTGCCAGATCACCGAAGACGTCCACCACTTCCGATCCATTGTTGGGTGGTCCGAGCATGACAACGCGTCCGAGATTGTCCGGTCTGTGGTCGCGCAGCCAGCCGCGGGTGAGTATGCCGCCCAGTGAGTGCGTGACGAAGTTCACCTTGTCAGACTGGCCGCATGCCTCAACCGAGCGGCCCACATAGTTGATCAGTGTTTCGATTGGTTCGCTGGACGAAGGGTAGGTCTCGTTGACGACCTTGTAGCCCGAAGCCTCCAGCGCCTCTGACATGATGAGCATGGACGCATCCGTGCGTCCAAGTCCATGCAGCAGCACGACGCATTCGGCGGCCATTGCGGCGGGCGCGGCCAGTGACATTATGAGGGCGAGGGTAAAGCGCATTTGGATCAGCTATTGTTCGTTGGTGCTGTGCGCAAGTGTGCGACAGCTGCTCGACTGCCGCAATGGACGGTTGCCGACTGAATGCAGCCGTAATATGCCAGCGGAATGCGGGCGTGGCGGAATTGGTATACGCACAAGACTTAAAATCTTGCGTCCTTGTGACATACGGGTTCGATCCCCGTCGCCCGCACCAGAATGGGCATTGATATGATCCGCAAACCTTCCACCATCGCACTGATCGCAATTCTGGCTGCTGGCTCCGCTCGCGCTGAGACGCTGGTGCTGGAGGTGAAAGAGGCTGCGCAAGGCTTTGACCCGGCCAGCGGGCAGCCAGTCGTCAGCTTCAAGCTGACGGGTGAGAGTGGCCGGGCATTTGGGAAGTTTACTGCTGATCGCGTCGGTGAACAGATTCAGTTGAAGGTTGGCGGCAGGGTCGTGACCGAACCGGTCATCCGTGACCCGATATACGGTGGTCAGCTTCAGATCTCCGGCAATCTGACTGTAGATGAGGCAACGGTCATGGCTGTCGAAATCGCGAGCGGCCAGAAGGCCGTCGAAGTGACCGGCTCGGAGAAGTAACGATTACGGATCCGCCAGTTCTGCGACATAGACCCTTTCAGGTTCAAATGGAAACGGTTCTGTTTCCCGCTGGCGGGCACCCGCTGCGTCAGCCGGACTTGGCCGGGCCACCAGCCCGTCCTTCGCCGCCTTCCTTGCGGTTCGCCTCGCCACCGAGGAAACAGAACCGTTTCCATTTGAACCTGAAAGGGTCTAGACGTCCGCCGCAAGAAGCGGCGGGCTGCCTTTGTCCGAATTGTGGAACTCAAACGCGACTTCCGGTTGAACCGAAAACTGCGGCTCGTCGACGCCCATACGAAACCAGCCGCCGGTGAAATAGAATGGCAGCCGGTTTGGAGGCGCGCCGGTCATTCGTCCTCGACGAAGACTTCTTCGCGCTTCTTGCGCACCGACGGCAGGAAGACGATCACAAGGACCAGAATGGCCAGCACCAGCAGACCGGCGCTGATCGGCCGGGTGATGAAGGTTGTCGGGTCGCCGCGCGACAGGATCATTGCCCTGCGCAGGTTTTCCTCCAGCAGCGGTCCGAGCACAAAGCCAAGCAGCAGGGGTGCCGGCTCGCAGCGCAGCTTCAGCAGGAAGTAGCCAAGCAGGCCGAAGAAGGCGACGGCGTAGAGGTCCCAGATGTTGGAATTGACCGAGTAAACGCCGATCGAACAGAAAGCCATGATCGTCGGGAACAGCACATAGTACGGCACCTTGAGCAGCTTCACCCACAGGCCGATCAGCGGCAGGTTGAGGATGACCAGCAGCAGGTTGCCGATCCACATCGATGCGATCAGCCCCCAGAACAGGGCAGGGCGTTCAGCCGCCACGTTCGGCCCGGGAACGATGCCCTGGATGATCATTGCGCCGATCATCAGCGCCATGACCGGATTGGCGGGAATGCCGAGTGTCAGCATCGGGATGAACGACGTCTGAGCACCCGCATTATTGGCTGATTCCGGCCCGGCAACGCCTTCGATGGCGCCATGGCCAAATTCAGCCGGGTCCTTCGCCATGCGTTTTTCGATCGTGTAGGAGGCAAATGCCGCCAGTACTGCGCCATTGCCGGGCAGGATGCCAAGAGCCGAGCCAAGTCCGGTGCCGCGCAGGATCGGCATCGCCATCCGCTTGAAGTCTTCCTTGGACGGCATCAGGCCGTTTACCTTCGACATCAGCACTTCGCGGGTGCGTTCGTCCTCGAGGTTCCGCAGGATTTCGGCAATGCCAAACAGGCCAACGGCCAGCGCGACAAAGTTCAACTGGTCGCCAAGTTGCGTCAGCCCGAAGTTGAGACGCGGCGCGCCGGAAATCACGTCCTGGCCGACCAGACCAAGCAGCAGGCCAAGTACCACCATGGCAATCGCTTTGACGACAGATCCGTGTGCGAGCGCCACCGACATGACCAGACCGACTACCATCAGCGAGCAATATTCGGCCGAGCCGAATTTCAGCGCGATGGTGGTGAGAGGCGGGGCAAACAGCGCAATCAGCACGGTTGCGATGGAACCGGCGACAAACGAGCCAATTGCAGCGGTGGCAAGTGCGACGCCGGCGCGGCCTTTCCTGGCCATCTGGTAGCCATCGATGGCGGTGACGGCGGATGATGATTCGCCCGGCATGTTGATCAGGATGGCGGTCGTCGACCCGCCATACTGTGCGCCGTAATAGATGCCGGCCAGCATGATCAGCGACGAGACCGGATCGCCGATCTGGAAGGTGATCGGCAGCAGCATGGCAATGGTGGCGGTCGCGCCAATGCCGGGCAAGACGCCGATCAGCGTGCCCAGCAGCACACCAATCAGGCAGAAGCCGATATTGTAGAGCGACGAGGCGGTAGAAAAGCCCAGTGCAAGATTGGAGAAGAGTTCCATGTGAAGCGCCTAGAATCTGAGCCAGGGGCCGAAGCGTTCGAACGGGAGACCCAGGCCGTAGCTGAAGACGATCAGCGAGAAGACGGCCAGCGCCGCAGCGAGGATCGGCGCCACCCACCACTTCATGCGGTAGGAGGCGAAGGACGCGAACAGGGACGTGATGAAAACAGCGCCGACAAAGCCAAGCCCGCGCACTGTCAGGCCAAAGATGATCGGAGCGAGCAGGATGAAGAACATGCCGCGCCAAGCGATCTTGCCCACCGGCTCGCCTTCGACGTTGATCGCTCCGGCAAAGATGATGACGCCCATAAGGATGAGGAGGCCGGACAGAACCAGCGGCATCCCGCCGGGACCGATCCGAAGCCACGAACCCAGATCAACCTGCAACGACTGATAACCAAAGACCAGGCCGCACAGAACAAAGAATGCGCCACAGATGGCGTTCTCCTTGTCGAAAGTCACATTGTTCATAACACCCCCCATAATCCGGCTTCATGGTCCGGCTCTTGGTCAAATCAAGCGGGGCGGCAATGCTGCCGCCCCGTTGATTTCAGTCAGTCGGCGTATTGACCGGCCGCTTCGATGATCGGCTTCCAGCGGGCGATTTCGCTGTCGAGTTTGGCCTTGAGGGCTGCCGGGGTGGCGTCGGCCTCTGGCGACGGTGAAGTTCCAAGTTCTGCGAAGCGAGCCTTGACGTTCTCGTCGGTCAGCGCCTTTTGCAGCGCCTTCGACAGCTTGTCAGTGACTTCGGCAGGCGTGCCCTTGGGTGCATAGAGACCGTGCCAGATGGCGACTTCCATGCCCGTCAATCCGCCTTCAGCGGTGGTCGGCACGTCTGGCAACACATCAAGGCGCGCCGGCGTCGTCACAGCGTAAGCCTTGATCGTGCCGGCCTGGATCTGCTTCGTCGTGTTTGTAGTCTGGTCGCACATGATGTCGACCTGGCCGCCAAGCAGGTCGGTCATCGCCGGCCCGGTGCCCTTGTACGGCACGGTGACAAGCGGCGTGCCGATGGCTGTCATGAACAGCATGCCGCACAGGTGCGATGCAGCGCCGATGCCGGCATTGGCCACGGTCACCGTATCCTTGTTGGCCTTGGCGTATTCGACCAGCGCCTTGATGTCTGCCGGCTCGAAATCTTTCTTGCCGACGATCGTCATAGGCACTTCGGTGACAAGGCCCACGGTCTCGAATGATTCGGCGGGATTGTATGGCAGCTTGCGATAGAGTGTGGCGCTGGTGGCCATGCCGATGTGGTGCAGCAACAGGGTGTAGCCATCCGGGTCAGCCTGCGCGACGCGCCCGGCGCCGAGGGTGCCGCCTGCGCCACCGACATTTTCAACCACGATCTGCTGGCCGAGGTCTTTTGACATGGCTTCCGCCACAAGACGGGTCACGGTATCGGTCGGGCCACCTGCCGAGAACGGCACGACCACGGTGATCGGGCGTTCCGGATAGCCCTGCGCAAAGGCGGCGCCTGTCATTGCAAGTGCAGCCGCTGTCGCAAATGTTGCGAATAGCTTCTTCATCGAACTCCTCCATTGGTCCGTCAATGTGGTTTGACGGTATTTTGCAATCGTGCCCTGAGAGGGCGTGATCCGGCAGCTTTGCCGCCGCTCTTCGTGATAAGAGTGCTAACAACAGGGGGGCGTCAAGACTTTGGTTCTACACAGTTTGTATTAGAGCTAGATAAGACGCTCAAACATTGGCCAACCGCAAAAGTCCTTCGCATTCACTGCGACTGGCAAACCTCTGCGGGACGCGGCAAGGTGTTGAAAATCGGAGATTCCAGCATGAATGCCACAGCCTTCCCACATCCGGCTCCCCGCGAAGCAGTGGCCCCGACACTTGTCGACGTGGCCATGGGCCGCCGTCACGCCGATCTGGTGGTGAAGAATGGCCGCTGGGTGAACGTTCATTCGGGTGAAATCATCGACGGAACGGATCTCGCGATCATATCAGGCCGCTTTGCCTATTGCGGCCCGGACGCTACCCACACGATTGGCCCGGACACCAGGATCGTCGATGCGGCCGGCCGCTATCTGGTTCCTGGCCTGTGCGACGCACACATGCATGTCGAGAGCGGCATGGTCACCGTCACCGAGTTCTGCCGCGCTGTGATCCCGCATGGAACAACCTCGATGTTCATCGATCCGCATGAGATCGCCAACGTCCTGGGACTGGAGGGCGTGCGGCTGATGCATGACGAGGCGGTCGCCGCCCCGGTCAATGTCCATGTTCAGATGCCGTCCTGCGTGCCATCGGCGCCGGGGCTGGAAAACAATGGTGCTGTCATCACCGAGCAGGACGTCGCCGAAGCAATGAAATGGCCCAACATTATCGGGCTCGGCGAGGTGATGAATTTCCCCGGCGTCGCCGCCAATGACGAGCTGATGGTGGCCGAGATCGCCGCCACCGTGCGGGCGGGCAAGACTGTCGGCGGACACTATGCGTCGCCCGATCTTGGCTTACCGTTCCACGGCTATGCAGCTGGCGGTCCCGAAGACGACCACGAAGGCACCCGCGCTGACGACGCAATTGCGCGTGTGCGTCAGGGCATGAAGGCGATGCTTCGCCTTGGCTCGGCCTGGTATGACGTCGCCACCCAGATCAAGGCGGTGACGGAGCAGGGGATCGATTCACGCAATTTCATCCTGTGCACGGACGACTGCAACGCAGGTACGCTTGTCCATGACGGCCACATGAACCGGGTCGTTCGCCATGCGATTGCCCAGGGGCTGAAGCCTATGACCGCGATCCAGATGGCGACCATCAACACTGCCCAGCATTTCAAGGTGGAGCGCGAGCTCGGTTCAATCACGCCGGGCCGGCTGGCGGACTTCCTGATCGTGTCGGACCTGCCGGCACTGGTCATCGACGAGGTCTACGGCCGCGGCATTCTGCTGGCCGCAGAAGGCAAGCTGGTCGCCGACATTCCGCCGTACGACTATCCGGCCAAGGCCAAGCAGACGGTCAATGTCGGACGTGACATCACGGCGTCCGATTTTGATATCAAGGCAAAGGCTGGTGCGAACTCCGCGCGGGTGCGCGTGATCGGCGTGGTCGAGAATCAGGCCCCGACGCGGGCGCTGGAGCACGACCTTGCCGTCAAGGACGGGCTGGTCGAGATGGATCGCAAGGCCGATGTCGCGCAGATCGCAGTTGTCGAGCGTCACAAGGGCACCGGAAAAGTGGTCAACGCGTTTGTTTCCGGTTTTCGTTACAACAAGGACTGTGCGATTGCTTCGACTGTCGCCCATGACAGCCATCAGATGATCGTTGTCGGCACCAACAAGACCGACATGGCGCTGGCCGCAAACCGTCTGGCAGAGGTCAATGGCGGTGTGGTGATCTTTTCCGGCGGCAAGGAACTGGCGATGATTGAACTGCGCATCGCCGGTCTGATGTCCGACGAGCGCGCCGAGATCGTTGCTGAGAAAGCTGAGAAACTCAAACAAGCGATGATCGATTGCGGTTGCACGCTCAACAACGCCTTCATGCAGCATTCGCTGCTGGCGCTTGTTGTCATTCCCGAACTGCGCATTTCCGACATAGGACTGGTCGATGTGCGCACGTTCGAGAAGGTGGACCTGTTCGTCTGACGCGTTTATGGCGGCGCGGCCTAGACCCTTTCAGGTTCAAATGGAAACGGTTCTGTTTCCCGCTGGCGGGCACCCGCTGCGTCAGCCGGACTTGGCCGGGCCACCAGCCCGTCCTTCGCCGTCTTCCTTGCGGTTCGCCTCGCCATCGAGGAAACAGAACCGTTTCCATTTGAACCTGAAAGGGTCTAGCGCCGCCAGAATGTCGGGGAGAAAACGACCAGCACTGCCAGCAGTTCCAGCCGTCCCATCAGCATCAGCAAGGTGAGGATCAGTAGCGCCGGATCGGACAGTTTTGAATAGTTGCCGGCCGGGCCGATGACGTCGCCGAGTCCGGGGCCGACATTGGTCAGGCAGGCGAGCGAGCCGGAAAGAGATGTCAGAAAGTCCAGTCCGGTCGCTGCCATCAGGATGGTGCCGCAGGCCCAGATGATAAAGAATGAGGCGACGAACAAGACGACCGCACGCTGCATGTCTTCGCTGACGCTGCGGTCGCCGTATCGCACCGGATAAATCGTGTTCGGATAGACAAGCCGCCTCACGCCATTGGCCAGCAGTTCGAACAGGACCAGGAACCGGTAGGCCTTGATCCCGCCCGAGGTGGAGCCTGAGCAGCCGCCAAGGAACGTGGCGACAAACATCGTCGAGACGATGAACGGCCCCCATCTCGTGTAGTCATCACTGGCAAACCCTGTCGTCGTGATGATTGAAACGAAATTGAACGTTGCATTGGCCAGCGCATAGCCGGCTGGTTCGCGGTTTACGACGATGAGGTAGATCGTCGCTGCAAATGAAAAGGCGGCGCAATAGGCGGCGTAGACCTTGATCTGCGGGTCGCCCAGCGATTCGAAACGGCCGCGCAACGCAATCAACATCATGATTGAAAACGGCAGCCCGCCCAGAAACATGAAAAATGATCCTGTCCAAAGGATCATCGGGCTGTTGGCGTATTGTGCAAAAGAGCTGTCGTGCGTCGAAAATCCACCGGTCGCCAATGTCGACATCGAATGATTGATGGCGTCAAAGCCGGTCATGCCGCCCGCCGCGTAGAGCAGCGTGCAGGCGACCGCGAGCATCAGGTAGATGGCGATCAGATTGATGGTGAATGTTGCGAGACGCTCGAATGGCCGGGCGTTGATGTCGGACGACTCGAGGCGGAAATAGGTTATTCCGCCAATGTTGAGGAATGGCAGCAGGAACAGGCCGATGGCAATGACGCCCAGGCCACCGATGAAGTTGAGGATGGATCGCCATAGCAGAATACCTGGCGGTGCGGCGTCAAGGCCGTTGATCACTGTGCCGCCGGTCGTTGTAATGCCCGAGACAGATTCGAACAGCGCGCCGGCAAGCGTCATGTTGATCGACGACGCCGCCAGCGGAAGCGCGCCGCCGATAGCGAGCGTCAGCCACAAGAGATTGAGCACGAGAAAGCCGAAGCGTGGTGTTGCCGGCGGTGGTTGCCCTTGCGTTGCTATTGCGACCGCCATCGCCAGCCCGCCCTGGAAGAACGCCGAAAGAGCGAAGACTTTCCAGTCTTCATTGCCGTAATAGAGATCAATGCCGGCCGGGATCAGCATCGCGAGCGACAGGTAAAGCGCAAAGATCGCCGAGATGTGAACGGCGGCGCGGATCGTATGGCCGTTCATTTATCTGCCCCAGAACGCCGGCGAAAAGATCACGAGGACAGCAAGAATTTCGAGGCGGCCGAGCAACATCAAACCCGACATGATCCACTTTCCGGCGTCGGGGAGGTTTGAATAGTTTTCGACGGGGCCGATGCCGGGGCTGATTCCGGGGCCGACATTGGTGATGTGCGACAGCGCGCTCGAAAGGGATGTCAGGAAATCGGCGCCAGTCGCGGCCAGAAGCAGCGTGCCGATTGCCCATATGACGAAGAATGAGGCGATAAACAGAACCACTGCCCGCTGCATGTCATCGGAAACGCTGCGGTCGCCATAGCGCACCGGATAGATCGTATTCGGATAGACCAGCCGGCGGACGCCATTGGCCATCAGTTCGAACAAGATCAGAAAGCGGTAAGCCTTGATGCCGCCAGACGTCGAACCCGAGCAGCCGCCGAGGAATGTTGCGACAAAGATGCAAGCGACGGCAAATGGTCCCCAGGCGGCAAAATTGTCGCTGGCCAGTCCGGTTGTGGTGATGATCGAGACAACGTTGAAGGCCGCGTGTGTCAGCGCAAAGGAAAACGGCAGGTCGTCAACGACCCGGAGGTAGATCGTGACGGCGGCGACAAGCAATACAACATAGCTGGCATAGACCCTGATCTGGGGGTCGCCGAACGATTCGAAACGCCCGCGAACGATGAACAGGATCATGATCGAGAACGGCAGTCCGCCGATAAACATGAACACTGTGCCGGTCCACAGAATGGCAGGATTGTCAGTGTAGCGTACAAACGAATCATCATGGGTCGACAGGCCGCCGGTCGCCACGGTCGACATTGCGTGATTGATCGCATCGAAGGTCGCCATGCCGTTTGCCGCATAGCTGAAGGCGCACAGCGCTACCAGCGACGTGTAGACGGCGATCAGTGTGGTGGTGAACGTCGCCAGCCGTTCGAACGGCCGCTCCTGAATGTCGGACGATTCGAGGCGGAAATAGGTGATGCCGCCGATATTTAGAAATGGCAGCAGGAACAGGCCGAGCGCGATGACGCCAAGGCCACCCATGAAGTGCAGCAGAGAACGCCACAGCAATATGCCTGGCGCGGCTTCGCCCAGTCCGTTGATGACAGTGGAACCGGTTGTCGTGATGCCAGAGACGGCTTCAAAAAAAGCGTCGGCAAGGTCCATCTCGATCGAAGATGAAGCCAAAAACGGGACTGCGCCGACAACGGCCATGGTAAGCCACAGAAGATTGATGAGCAGAAAGCCGAAGCGCGCGTTCGCTGGCGGCGGGCGGCCGCGCGTGGCGATCGCGATCGCCATGGTGAGGCCGCCGGTAAAGAAGCCGGAAAAGGCGAACGCACGCCAATCGTCGTTCATGTAATAAAGATCGACCGCTGCGGGGATCATCATCGCTGCCGAAAGATACATTCCGAAGACGGAAGCGACGTGGACCGCAGCGCGGATTGCCAGACTATGCACTCTGAAACCTCAATGGCGCGGCGCGACGGTGGCTTCGCGGCGCGGAATATGCAATAGCGCGCGGCCTGAGCCAACAGTTTTCGGTATTTGCCGGTGCCGTTGCGAACTTCGAGAGTTTTTTCAATGGCGGATGACTTTGTGCATGGGGTTCGGCAGTCGGCGGAAGCGTTGCGCAGCCTGTTTGCGCCAACGCCTTTGCAGGAAAACGCTCATTTGTCCCGCCGCTATGGCGCGCATGTCTATCTGAAGCGTGAAGACCTGACCCCGGTGCGCTCCTACAAGCTGCGCGGTGCGTTCAACTTCTTCCGCAAGGTGCTGGCCGGAAAGCACGTGCCTGACGTATTCGTTTGCGCGTCCGCCGGCAATCACGCGCAGGGCTTTGCCTTTGTCTGCCGTCACTTCGGCCGAAAGGGCGTGGTGTTCATGCCGGTGACAACGCCGCAGCAGAAAATCGACAAGACCCGCATCTTTGGCGGCGAGTTCATCGAGATCCGGCTGGTCGGCGACTTCTTTGACGATTGCTACCGCGCGGCGCTGGATTTTGCGGCTGCTTCTGGTGGCATGATGGTGCCGCCATTCGACCACCGCGACATTATAGAGGGCCAGGCGACCGTGGCGCTGGAGATCGAGGCGCAACTGCCCAAGGGCAGGGTGGCCGACATCGTCATCATGCCGGTTGGCGGCGGTGGGCTTGCTTCCGGCATGACGCAGTATTTTGCCCGTCAGAACTGGGGCGCACAGATGGTGTTTGTCGAGCCTGCTGGCGCGCCGAGCCTCAAGTCGTCGCTCGCCGCTGGCAAGCGGCTGAAGCTTGCACGGGTCGACAATTTTGTCGACGGCGCGGCAGTCGCGGAAATCGGCAAGGAGCCGTTGCGTCATCTGGCGGCCTTTGCCGCAGATGCAGTCCGCCTCATTCCGGAAAACCGGCTTTGTTCGACGATGCTGGAAATGCTCAACATCGAAGGCGTGGTGCTCGAACCCGCCGGCGCGTTGTCGATCGATGCACTGAAGGATTTCTCGAAGAAGGAACTGCGCGGCAAGACGATTGTCTGCATCGTATCAGGCGGCAATTTCGACTTCGAACGTCTGCCCGACGTCAAGGAGCGTTCGCTGCGCTACGAAGGCCTGAAGAAATATTTTGTCTTCCGCTTTCCGCAGCGCCCCGGCGCGCTGCGCTCTTTCCTCGACCTGATGGGACCTGACGACGACATTGCGCGGTTTGAATATCTGAAGAAGTCGGCGCGCAATTTCGGCTCGGTGCTGATCGGCATCGAGACCAGGGACCGGAAGAATTTTGCAGTGCTGGAAAAGCGGTTCGAGGAAGCCGGCTGGGCCTATGAGGACATTACCGAAAATGACACGCTTGCCGGCCTGCTGATTTGAGCGGAACCGTTCACGTCGTGCTGTTTCGTGGTGTCGGCGGCGCAACGCAATTGCCCACCGCACCATTGCGCGCCGCGCTCACCGGGGCAGGCTTCGACAATGTGGCGACCTATATCAACAGCGGCAACGCCGTGCTGCGCAGCCGCTGGGGCAGGGACAAGACGCATGCTGTGCTGACAGGTCTATGCGCCAAGGAATTCGGCTTTTCGAAGCAGATTTTTGTTCCGACGCTCGATGAATGGCGCGCCCTGATCGATCGGAACCCTTTTGCAATCGCCGAGGGCGGCGGCAAATTCCTCCACGCCGCCTGGTTCGACGAGCAGCCATCGCCAGGCAACATTGCCCGGCTGAAAGAGTTGGCGATCAATGGCGACGGGTTCGAAGTCATCGGCAATGCGGCCTATATCTCGACGCCGAACGGGTTCTCGAAGTCAAAGCTTGCCGAGCGTTTCGACAAGTGGATCGGGGTGCCCAATTCGGCCCGCAACTGGAACACGGTGCTGAAGTTATGCGAGCTGGCCGAGAAAGCTGCCGGATAGGTCTATTTTTGTGCGCTGCACAATTGACCTTGTAATTTTTCTCAAAACACGTCATATGCACCTGAGGCGCATGGGCTGGTCATCCGGCTTTCCATGATTTGGACTGGTTGCGTCGCCCCATCAACGTTGCGCATTTGCGCAGGCCGGATGGGAAGCCCCGAAGCGAAACGCTTTCGGGCACGACAGCGCAGCCGGCAGACCTTGCGAGGTCAGTCGCCTTGTCGTTTCCATTGTTGAGAATGCAGCGGGCAAGCGCGTCCGCTGTTTGACGCGCGGCGAAGACGCCGCCGAAAGAAGAGAGTTTTGACCACTGAAACCGATACCAGCCTGACGGGCTTTGAAGCCCTCGGCATCACCGGCCAGCTGTTGCGCGCTGCGAACGCGGCGGGCTTCGTTGAGCCCAAACCAATTCAGGACAAAGCGATTCCGGCGCAGTTGGCCGGCCGCGACATCCTCGGCATTGCCCAGACAGGTTCGGGCAAGACGGCGGCATTTGCGCTGCCGATCCTCAAGCGCATTCTGGCGCTGCACGACAAGCGCAAGCCGCGCACGGCGCGTGCTCTGGTGCTTGCCCCCACCCGCGAACTGGCTGTCCAGATCGAGGACACATTCAAGGCTCTCTCCAAGGGCACGCATGTGGCCACCGCCCTTGTGCTGGGCGGCGTGTCGCGCGGCACCCAGGTGAAGAAGCTGTCGCTCGGCGTCGACATTCTCGTCGCCACGCCCGGCCGCCTGACCGACCTCATTCGCGAGCGTGATCTGAACCTGTCGGAAACCACCTGGTTGGTCCTCGACGAGGCTGACCGCATGCTCGACATGGGCTTCATCAATGATGTGCGCCGCATTGCCAAGGCAACGCATCCGGCGCGCCAGACCGCGCTGTTCTCGGCAACCATGCCCGACGAGATCGCAGAACTCGCCGGTAGTCTGCTGCGCAATCCGGTTCGCGTCGACGTTGCCCCGCAGGGCACGCCGGCCGCCGAGATCAAGCAGAGCGTCATCATGGCGCGCACCAAGCAGAAGCGCGAGCTGCTGACCAAGATGCTGTCGGACCCGGCGATGAGCTCGGTGCTGATCTTTGCCCGCACCAAGCATGGCGCTGACCGCGTCGCCAAGGATCTTGACCGCGACGGCATCGAAGCCGCTGTCATTCACGGCAACAAGAGCCAGAACGCCCGTCAGAAGGCGCTCAACGGCTTTCGTGATGGCAGCATGCGCATTCTGGTGGCGACCGACATCGCGGCGCGCGGCATCGACGTGCCCGGCATCACACATGTGATCAATTTCGATCTGCCGGACGAAGCCGAGAGCTATGTCCACCGCATTGGCCGCACGGGCCGCAATGGCGCTGACGGCATCGCTATCACGCTGTGCGATCCGTCCGAGGCGTCCAAGCTGCGCGCGGTCGAACGGATCATGCGGGTGAAGCTGCCAGTGGTCGCCGACCATACCGGTGAGCCGCCGATTGCCGCTGAGAAACGCGCAGCGCAGGCTGCAAATGACCGCAACGAGCGTTCGCGTCCGGCCAACAACAATCGCGGCGGCCGCAATGGCCAAAACCGTCCTGCTGGCGATCGCAACTGGGTCGGCAAAGGCGGTCCGGGCAAAAAGCCCGATGCTGCCGCCAAGCCTGCCGGTAGTGCCGGCGCGGAAGGCGATCAGGGCGCGGCCAAGCCGAAGCGCCGCTTCAGGCCCAAGCGCAACTTCAACAATCGGGCAAAACGCGCTGCCTGATTGAATTGGCAAAGCGGCAATGCCCGCTTGGTCCATTGATTGCACAGGATTGATCTAGTAGGGGCGGCGAGCAATCGCTGCCCTTTCTCATTTCGGGACAGGGTTCGGGAGGACTGATGGCCGGCCTAGCATCTCTGATTTTCGCCTACATGCTGTCGCAGTTCTTCCGGTCGTTCCTGGCCGTCCTGACACCGGCGCTGAGTGTTGACCTGGGGGCGTCGAAGGCTGACTTGTCGCTGGCGTCTGGCGCATGGTTCGCTGCCTTTGCGGCCTCCCAGTTTGTCGTCGGTGTGGCGCTTGACCGGTTCGGGCCGCGTATCACCACCGGCATGTTGCTGGCTGTTGGCGGCGGCGGCGGCGCCATGTTGTTTGGCTTTGCAACCGCGCCCTGGATGCTGACGGTTGCGATGGCAATGATCGGAATCGGCTGCGCGCCGGTGTTGATGGCGTCGGTCTTCATCTTTTCCCATTCCTACTCGCCTGCGCGGCTCGCTGTGCTGATCTCGACGGTCATTGGCATTGGTTCGCTTGGCAATGTGGTTGGTGCCGCTCCGCTGGCTGCTGCTGCCGAGGCGTTCGGCTGGCGCGGCGTGATGATTGCACTCAGCCTCACCGGGCTGGCGACGGCAGCGGCCATCCTGCTTTTCGTAAGTGATCCCGAGATCGAGGATCACGGACCGAGCACCGGCTTTGCAGGCTATTTCGAGCTTCTGAAAATCCGGCAGCTCTGGCCGCTGATTCCGATTACTGCGATCAATTATGCGCCTGCCGCCGGTATTCGTGGTCTGTGGGCCGGGCCATATCTGGGTGAAGTCTATCAGGCGAGTGTGCTCGACATCGGCAATGTGACGCTCGTCATGGCGCTGGCGATGGTAGCCGGCAATTTCATCTACGGGCCACTTGATCAGGTTTTCCGCACCCGCAAATGGATCGCTCTTGTTGGAAACAGTCTGTCGATTGTGGCGCTTGCCGTTCTGGCGCTGCATGTCGGGCAGGGCATGCTGGGCGACACGATCCTGCTCGCCATGATCGGCATCTGCGGTGCGAGCTATGGCCTGTTGATGGCCCATGCGCGCGCCTTTCTGCCGCCGCACCTGACTGGCCGTGGTGTAACGCTGATGAATTTCTTCTCAATCGGCGGCGTCGGCCTGTTGCAGTTTGTGACAGGTGCGCTGGTCACACGTGCCGCAGTGCCTGGCGATCCGTCGGCCGCCTACCAGACGCTATTCTGGTTCTACGCTGCGATTCTGGCGGTCGCCGCGATCATTTACCTGTTTGCCAAGGATGCGCCGCCGCAGCGCGCAAACTGATTCAGGTTCTGGCCGCAACCCCTTTCAGCCATTCGAGAATTCCGGCTGCGCAGCAGATTCAAGATGAGAGAGCGTCCTGGCGCGTCCAGCTGGACAGGCGGCGCTCTATGGTAAGGAATTTGCGTATACATCAGCGTCGATAATAGCGCGTTGGAAGTCTGTCCTACGTTTGCCGTGTTTCTTGAAAAAATCTCCCTTGCCGGAAATCTCCGCTCTTCTTAGACCGGAAGGCTTCAAGATCATTGCAAAGCCGTCTAGCTTTGCCAGGCATATTCAGGACAGTTCCATGCTTCGTTCGGTCATCGACGCCATCGGCAATACGCCGCTCATCCGCCTTCGCCGCGCTTCCGAGGAGACTGGCAGCGAAATTCTTGGCAAGGCGGAGTTCATGAATCCCGGCCAGTCGGTGAAGGACCGCGCCGGCCTGTTCATCATCCGCGACGCGGAGAAGCGCGGCCTGCTGCGTCCCGGCGGCGTCATCGTTGAAGGCACTGCGGGCAATACCGGCATCGGCCTGACGGTCGTTGCCAAGGCGCTCGGCTATCGGACGGTGATTGTTATCCCCGACACCCAGAGCCAGGAGAAGAAGGACGCGCTGCGCCTGCTCGGCGCCGAACTGATCGAAGTGCCGGCGGTGCCTTACAAGAACCCGAACAATTATGTGAAGGTCTCTGGCCGTCTGGCAGCGCAGCTCGCTAAGACCGAGCCCAATGGCGCGATCTGGGCCAACCAGTTCGACAATGTCGCCAATCGCGACGGCCACATCGTCACCACGGCGCAGGAAATCTGGAACCAGACGCAGGGCAAGGTTGACGGCTTTGTGTCGGCTGTTGGCACCGGCGGGACGCTGGCCGGCATTGCAGCTGGTCTGAAAGAGAAGAACAAGGACATCAAGATCGGCCTTGCCGATCCGATGGGCGCTGCGCTTTATTCTTACTACACCGATGGCGTGCTGAAATCTGAAGGCGGTTCGATCACCGAAGGCATCGGGCAGGGCCGCATCACCGCAAATCTCGAAGGTTTTTCCCCCGATGCGGCGTTCCAGATCGCTGACGCCGAGGCGCTGCCGATTATTTTTGATCTGGTGCAGGAAGAAGGGCTATGCCTTGGCGGTTCGACCGGCGTCAACATCGCAGGCGCGATCCGTCTGGCCAAAGACCTCGGTCCTGGCCACACCATCGTGACTGTGCTTGCCGACTACGGCACGCGCTACCAGTCAAAGCTGTTCAATCCGGAATTCTTGCGCGCCAAGGACCTGCCAATACCGCAATGGATCGGCGAGACGCCGTCGATTTCCGTGCCGTTCGAGGACGCTGCCTGATGGCGACAGACGCGCTTTTTCGCGATGACGCGTATCTCAAGACAGCGCAAGCGACTGTCGTTGCTGTCGCAGACAGCGGCGGCATCGTGCTGGACCGGACAATCTTTTACGCCACATCCGGCGGACAGCCGGGCGACACCGGGCGGATTTTGCGGGCAAACGGGTCTGAAATCGCCATTGCCGGCACCGTGACCGGCGAGACGAAAGACGACATCGTTCACCTGCCGGAGCCCGGCCAGCAATCGCCCGATATTGGCGAGCTGGTGGCGCTTGAGGTCGACTGGGACCGGCGGTTGAAGCTGATGCGCATGCACACGGCCTGCCATCTTCTGTCGGTCGTATGCCCGTTTCCGATCACCGGCGCATCTGTGTCCGAAGATGACAGCCGCGTCGATTTCGACATTCCCGATCCGAAATATACCAAGGAATTTGTCACCGAGCGGCTGATGGAGCTGGTGCTGGGGGACCATCCGGTATTCATAAACTGGATCACCGACGATGAGTTTGCCGCCAATCCGGGGCTCGTGAAGTCCAAAAACGTTCGCCCGCCTGTTGGTCTGGGGCGCATCCGGCTGGTCAACATAGGCGATGGCGCTTCAATCGACAGCCAGCCCTGCGGCGGCACACATGTCGCCCGGACGCTTGAAGTTGGCGAGATCCACATCGGCAAGATCGACAAGAAGGGCCGCGAGAACCGGCGCTTCCGCATCAGGTTTGGGCCTGCGCCTGTGACGTAACGGCGCTTGCAGGCTCGCCTGCCGCCGCTATGTTGATGGCCGGAGGCGAACATGACATCAGGCATTACCGGATTCACCGTTTCGGCCGACTGGCTGGAAGCTCATCTGAACGACCCCGGCATGGCGATTGTCGATGCCTCCTGGTATCTGCCGGCTCAAGGCCGCGACGCCCGGGCCGAATATGACGCCGGCCACATCCCGCGCGCCGTCTTCTTTGATCATGACCAGGTCGTCGATCCGGCGTCGCGCCTGCCGCACACACTTCCATCTCCCGAATTGTTCGCCACCTTTGCGGGGTCGATGGGGATTGCGGTTGATGACACGATCATCGTCTATGACGGGCCGGGTCTGTTCTCTGCGCCGCGTGCCTGGTGGATGTTCCGTGTTATGGGCGCGAGCAAGGTTTACGTGCTGGAGGGCGGCATTGACGGCTGGAAGCGCGAAGGCCGTTTCGTTACCGGCAAGCCAACCAAGACGGCGTCTTCATTCTTCAAGGCCAAGCTGGACAAGTCCCGCGTGGCCAGCCTCGCCGACATGCGAACCATTGTCGACAGCGGCTCGCGCCAGATCGCCGACGCACGTCCGCCCGGGCGTTTTGCCGGAACCGATCCCGAGCCGCGCGCCGGTGTGCGCGGCGGGCATATGCCCGGCGCACGCAATGTGCCGGCTTCCGCTCTTGGCCGTGACGGCAAGCTGTTGCCGCCCGACGAATTGCGCAAGCTTATCTCTGACGCCGGCATCGACCTGTCGCAGCCGGTCGTCACGTCCTGCGGCTCCGGCGTGACGGCGGCGGTTATCACGCTGGCGCTCGAGACGCTCGGCCACAAGGACAACAAGCTCTATGACGGTTCGTGGACCGAATGGGGCGGAACGCCTGACACGCCTGTTGTCACTGGCCCATCGAAGTTCTGACGTGATAGGCGTGCCAGGATGACAGATTCAATCGATGTGACGGTGACGTTCCTCCAGATGGACGCGCCGCTCAGCCACACTCCGCCGCTGCCCTACAACCGCAACATCGCGCTTTTGCGGGTGCGCGACATGCCGGTTCACTACTACCGCTACCTGATGGATCGCATCGGCCGCAAATGGCACTGGGTCAACGCGCTGCGCCAAAGCGACGAGGTGCAGGCGGGCAAACTCGCCGAGGCGGATCGCGACATTCACGTGCTGCATCTTGAAGGCGTGCCGGTCGGCCTGTTCGAGATCGCACCGCATGAAGAAGGCACGGTCGAGCTGGTCTATTTCGGCATGACCGAACATGCGACAGGGCAGGGCATTGGCAAATGGTTTCTGGGCGCTGCCCTGCAAGCCGCCTGGGACAGAAAACCAACTGCCGTCCGAGTGCAGACCTGCACACTCGATCACCCCGCCGCGCTGCCGCTCTACCAGCGCATGGGGTTCGAGCCGGTTGGACAGGTGCGCGAGACGGTCTATCCTATGACGCTTGCTGAACGCGCTGAGGTACTGGCGCGCGAATAGGGCTGCTGCCTGAATAGGCCGTTCATCGCCGCTTCAGGCAGAATTGTTCATAGTCCATCCAACAGCGGCGGTTTGCGCCGTTCAGGAGACGAACATGCAGTTCCAGAAGTTCCTCGTCACAACCGCTGTCGCGGTGTCTGTCCTTGCCGGCGCTGCTCCAGCCTTCTCGCAGGCGTCGACGCCGAGCGCCGCCCAGATCGAGCGCCAGCTCGACGCCGCGCCCCAGCGCCGCCTTGCGCCTGAGCGCCGTGTGACGCGTGAGCAGCTGCGCCGCCGCCCCGAAATCCGCCGCATGGCCCCGTCGATTGACATCCAGTCGATCAATTTCGAGTTCGGGTCTGCCGAAATCCATCCGTCGCAATATGGCAAGATCGAAAACATCGCCGATGCGATGGAGCGCATTCTGCGCCGCAAGCGCGGAGCTGTGTTCCTGATCGAGGGCCACACGGATGCGGTTGGTTCGTTCGCGTCGAACCAGATCCTGTCGGAGCGCCGCGCCAATTCGCTGCGCCGGGTTCTGGTGCAGGAGTTTGGCATCCCGCGCCGCGCGCTCGACTCGGTCGGCTACGGCGAGGAATACCTGCTGGTTCCGACCGAAAACGAGAACTGGCGCAACCGCCGCGTCACGCTGCGCAACGTGACGGAGGTCATCCGTTACTAGGGAGGCGTCAGGAAACGGGTGGCGGTCAGCGCGATGGATGTCCTAATCCCGGGTTGCTCTGCAACTCGGGAAATCATCATGACAAAGCTTCGCTATCTCGCCATCCCAACATCCGAGGCTCGTGCGATCCAGGCGGGCGCAGCCGATGCGTACGGCAAGGCCGCGGAAACCAGAATCAGTGACGGCGACGGATTGCCGTGTCGCCATTGCTTGAAAATGATCGCGGCGGGCGAGCCGTATCTCGTCCTTGCCTATCGCCCGTTCTCGTCGATCCAGCCCTATGCCGAAACAGGTCCTATCTTTCTGCATGCCCAGCCATGCGAAGCTGCGTCATCCGAGCGAGCGCCCGACATGCTGATTTCGCCTGACTATATCGTTCGCGGTTACGGAGCTGACGAACGGATCGTCTATGGGACGGGCGGGGTCGTCCAGACGTCCGACATTGAAAGCCGCAGTATTGAACTGCTTGCCCGGGATGATGTCGCCTTTATCCACGTCAGGTCAGCTAGGAACAATTGCTACCAATGCAGGATCGAAAGCGCGTAAAAAGAGGCCCGCAGTTTGCGCTGCGGGCCGAGGCTTGGAGGAACTTTGTTGCGTCAGGCAGCTAGCACTGCCTTTGGCTCGACCATTTCGTAGCCGAGCGCTTCGGCCACCGCGCGATTGGTGATCCGCCCGCGATGCACGTTCAGCCCGTTACGCAGGTGGTGGTCGTCGGTCAGCGCCTTCAGGCCTTTGTCGGCCAGCTGCAAGCCATAATGCAGCGTCGCATTGTTCAGCGCATGAGCAGACGTTACCGGCACAGCGCCTGGCATATTCGCCACGCAGTAGTGGATGATCCCGTCGATCACATAGGTCGGGTCGGCATGGGTCGTTGCATGTGACGTTTCAAAACAACCGCCCTGGTCGATGGCGACATCCACCAGCACCGCGCCCTGTTTCATGCCTGACAGCATTTCGCGGCTGACCAGCTTTGGTGCCGCAGCGCCGGGGATCAGCACAGCGCCGATGATGGCGTCGGCGGAAAAACATTCTTCCTCGATTGCCTCGACGGTCGAATAGCGGGTGTGAACGCGGCCATTAAAGATATCGTCAAGCTGGCGCAGGCGCGGGATCGACCGGTCGATGATGGTGACATCAGCGCCAAGGCCGACCGCCATCTTTGCAGCCTGCAGGCCAACAACGCCGCCGCCGAGCACCGTCACTTTACCGGGCAGAACGCCCGGCACGCCGCCCAACAGCACGCCGCGGCCGCCATTGGCCTTTTGTAACGCCGTTGCACCAGCCTGGATGGCGAGACGGCCCGCGACTTCGGACATCGGCGCCAGCAGCGGCAGGCCGCCGCGGTCGTCGGTCACGGTTTCATAGGCGACAGCCGTCACGCCGGAATTCAGCAGACCCTTGGTCTGGTCCGGATCGGGCGCGAGGTGGAGATAGGTGTAGAGGATCTGGCCTTCGCGCAACTGCGCCCATTCGCCGGGCTGCGGTTCCTTGACCTTGACGATCATGTCGGAGCGTTCAAACACTTCCGATGCGGTCTTGGCGATCTTTGCGCCTGCGGCCTTGTAGGCGTTGTCGTCGGCGCCGATGCCAGCGCCCGCTCCGGTCTCGACCAGGACCTCATGTCCGTGGGCGACATATTCGCGAACTGACCCCGGCGTCAGTCCGACGCGATATTCATGGTTTTTGATTTCTCTTGGACAGCCGACGCGCATCCACCTCTCCCTTGATTGGGCTTTCGCCCGATTTCCTCAAGACAAGTGAACCACAAAAGCTGCCGAACGTCCTTGCGAAGATGGTTGCCGCTGGACCCATTCTTCGAATATTGTTGCGCATTGGTGACCAATATTCGCAGGATTGACGAAAAATGGAGCTGGATCGCATTGATCTGCTGCTTTTGCGGACATTGCAGCTGGAGGGTCGAATCTCCAACGCTGCGCTCGCTGACCGTGTCGGGCTGTCGCAGTCGGCCTGTTCGCGCCGGCTCGACGCACTGGAGAAAGGCGGGGCAATCAAGGGTTATCACGCACGCCTGTCAAATGCGGCCCTGGGGCATGGGCTGACCGCGATTGTACATATCTCCCTGTCTGGCCAGTTCGAAAAGTCGCTCGCAGACTTTGAGGCGGCGGTCACTCGCTGCCCCAACATCCTGTCCTGCCATTTGATGTCAGGCGAATATGACTATGTCCTTCGCATCGCGGCAAGGGATCTCGCCGACTATGAGCGCATCCACAAGCAATGGCTGACGGCGCTACCGCATGTGACCAAGATCAATTCCAGTTTCGCCCTGCGCGAGATTGTTGATCGTGTGGCGCTTGGGCTTGAAACGCACACCAACTGACCCGGTTGTAACGAAATTGGCCTAACTGTGATTGGACGTTGCGAGCGTGAGAAGGCATCACGCAGGCATGATACGTACGTTGTCTTGCTCTCTCGCCGGCCTGGCGCTTTGGTCTTCCGCAGCTTTTGCGCAGGCATTGCCAAGCGTTGACGCTGTTGTCGACAACGAAACCATTCCGGTCAGGGCAGATTGCACGACCCGATCGTTTGGCGATGGATTCGTGTCGCGCGCCGATGTGGACGGCAATGGAAGAGATGACATCGTTCTGAATTTTTCGCAGGTCAATTGCGATGGATCGGCGACGCGCTACTGCTCCGACGAAGGGTGCAGCGTCGTCATCTACCTGCAAGACGAACAGGGACGGTTCGAATATCTCGACAAATTTCCGGCCATGAATGTGGCGTTTGATCAGCCGAACGCCATGTGGCCGTCCTTCTCGGTCACTGTCGGCGGACCGGATTGCCGCAAGGGCGCATTCCAGTCGTGCTTGCGCCGCTATGAGATTCGCCACGGAAAACTCTGGTTGCGGCGTCAGGGCTGACGCCTGGCGCGTTTCGGTGCGGCCTTCCCGCCGAGTTCCCCGGCCAGCATATCCGGATTTGCATTCTTCAGAATGATTTCGCGGTGCGGGTAGGGGAAGCCAATGCCATTGGCCTTGAAGGCATCCCACAGCGCCAGAAGCACTTTTCCGCGCACGTTTGTCAGGCCTTGCTGCGGGTCATGAATCCAGAAGCGCAGCACAAAGTCGAGTGAACTGTCGCCAAAGCCGGTCAGCCAGCAAACCGGTCTGCGGTCTGCCTCTACTCGCGGCACCGACATCGCCGCCTCAATCGCCACCCGGCTCACCACGTGCGGGTCGCTGTCATATGAGACACCAAACTTGACATCGAGGCGCACCAGGTCATCGGAGAACGACCAGTTGATGACCCTCTGGGTGATAAAGTCCTCGTTCGGGATCAGGAATTCGCGGCCGTCGCGGGTCACCACCGAAACAAACCGGGCGCGCAGCTCGCGGATCCAGCCGAAGGTTTCGTCCAGCGAGATTGTGTCGCCGGGTTTGATCGACTTGTCGAGCAGGATGATAATGCCCGAGATGAAGTTCGAGACGACCTTTTGCAGGCCAAAGCCCAGACCGACGCCGACCGCGCCGGAAAACACGGTGAACGCCGTCAGGTCGACGCCCACACTTGTGAGGGCCGCGACGCCTGCGATCAACACCAGACCGATTTTGGCGACCTTGCCGAACAGTACCCTCAGCGATGGCGTCAGCTCTTCGGACGCCCTCACGCGCTCGTCGACATAGTTGCCAACGACGATGGCCAGCCAAACTGCTCCTACCAGCAGCAGCGCTGCTTTCAGCACCGTCAACGCCGAAAGCCGCAATGTGCCAAGCGGCAGCGCAAAGCGGTCAAGGAAAGCGGCTGCCTGCCCGTCTACGCCCAGAATAACAGCCGCTGCATAGGCCCATGCCAGCACCGCGATAGTCCGCGCCGCCAGGCGGCTGCGGATAATGCGCGACAGGACCGAAACGGCCAGCCAGACCGACGACAGGGACAAGGTGATCGAAATCAGCCGGCTACGGCTTGGCCAGGTCAGTTCACGCAGCAGCATCAAGACGACAAAGAGCAGTGCGCAGAAGATGATCCAGTCGATGCGGCGCAGCAGCGCCACCACCATGCGCAGCAGGCCCGGATGTCCTTTGATCTGTCTGGCGCGCCCCTCAAGATGGGGCTCAAGCCGCCGTCCGATCAGCTTGGCGGCGATGAACATCACGATGATCGCGGCAAGCTGGTACCAGAGCCACGGCCCGGCGCTGGTGGCCAACACGCTTTCGACCCATTTCAGGGCCGGCTCAGACAGTTGTTCGACATCAATTTCGATCAGTTGCGTGACCTTCGGCTGTATTCGGCATCAAGTCGCAAACGGTCCCGGCGCAAGGCTTCCTTGTCAAGACGAAACGTCATTGCAACGTCACGTCATTGTGCTGGACATGGAGCAAAATTGGCGCGACCCTTATCATTCAAAGAATTGCTCAGGAGGTTCACATGTCCGCCCTTTCTCTGTCCAGGCGTTCATTCCTTGCTTCGGGAACCGCTGCCGGGGCTTTCATTCTGCTGCATCCGTTTTCAGCCAATGCGCAGGCCAATCAGGCGCATCTGCGCATTATGGAAACCACAGATATCCATGTGAACGTGCTGCCCTACGACTACTATGCCGACAGGCCGAACGACACGATGGGGCTCGCGCGCACTGCCTCTCTGATTGACGCCGTGCGCAAGGAGGCGACAAATTCGATGCTCGTCGACAATGGCGACTTCCTGCAGGGCAACCCGATGGGCGACTACATCGCCTATGAGCGCGGCATGAAGGACGGCGACTACCATCCGGTCATCAAGGGCATGAATGTGCTCGGCTATGCCGCCTCGACGCTGGGCAACCACGAATTCAATTACGGCCTGTCCTTCATGGACAAGGTTCTTGCGGGCGCGACGTTCCCGTTTGTGTGCGCCAACCTGATCCGGGGTTCGGCGCTCGCCGCCAATCCGCGCGACGACAAGCTTTATCTGCGCCCCTATGTCATTCTCGACCAGTCGATCAAGGACGGTTCCGGCGCCGATCACCCGATCAAGATCGGCGTCATCGGCTTTGTGCCGCCGCAGATCATGATCTGGGATTCGAAGAACCTCGACGGTAATGTCGCGGTGCGTGACATCGTCGAAGCGGCAAAAGCCTGGGTGCCGCAAATCAAGGAGGAGGGGGCCGATATCGTCATCGCCCTGTCGCATTCCGGCATCGACACCGGTACCGGCGACATGATGGAAAACGCCTCGTTCCATGTCGCAGGCGTCGAAGGAATCGACGCGGTGTTCACCGGCCACCAGCATCTGGTCTTCCCCGGCAAGAAGGATTTTCAGGGGCTTGAGGGCGTCGACACCGACAAGGGCACACTTCAGGGCAAGCCCGCCGTGCAGGCCGGTTTCTGGGGCTCGCATATGGGTCTCATCGACCTGCTGCTGGAACGGGACGGCTCGAAATGGCGGATCGTCTCTGCAACCTCCGAAGCGCGGCCGATCTTTGAGCGCGTCGACAACAAGAACAAGGCGATTGTCGGCGACGTCAGCGCCGTTGTCGATGCCGTGAAGGAAGATCACGAGGCGACGCTGGCCTATGTGCGCCGCCCGGTCGGCAAGACGTCGGCACCGCTCTATTCCTATTTCGCGCTCGTTGCCGACGACCCGTCTGTCCAGATCGTCAGTCAGGCCCAGACCTGGTACATCAAGGACATGCTGAAAAGCACAAAGTGGAAGGATCTGTCCGTTCTGTCAGCGGCAGCGCCGTTCAAGTCGGGCGGCCGTGGCGGCCCCGAATATTACACAGACGTTCCGGCCGGCAATATTGCGATCAAGAACGTTGCCGACCTCTACCTCTATCCCAACACTGTGCGCGCGGTCGAAATCACCGGCGCGCAGGTCAAGGAATGGCTGGAAATGTCAGCAGGCATTTTTAACACGATCGAGGCCGGAAAGGCCGACCAGCCGCTGATCAATCCGGATTTCCCGGCTTTTAATTTCGACGTGATGGACGGTGTCACCTACAGAATAGACCTGTCGCAGCCGCCGAAATATGATCCAAAGGGCGTGGTTCTGAATGCGGGCTCTAATCGCATCAAGGATCTGATGTTCGACGGCAAAGCGATTGATCCGGCGCAGAAATTCGTGGTCGCCACCAACAATTACCGCGCCGGCGGCGGCGGCAATTTCCCGGAAATCAACGCGTCAAAAGTCATTTTTGAAGCGCCTGACACCAACCGCGACGTCATCGTGCGCTACATCGTCGACCAGGGCACCATCAACCCGTCGGCGGATGGCAATTGGTCGTTTTCTCCAATGCCCGGCACGAGCGTCCAGTTCGACACCGGTCCAAAAGCGTCCGCCTTTGTCGGCGACGTCAAGGGCGTCAAGATCGAGCCGGCAGGCGATGCAGAAGGCGGCTACGCCCGCTTCCGCATTACGCTGTAGGGGGACAAGACCGCGGCAAAATTCGCTGGCGGACAAAAATCTTCTACGCCGTCACCCTCGGGCTTGTCCCGAGGGTCTGCCGTCTGAATGGTCAAAAAGCACCACAATTCAACCATTTGCTGCCGCTTGCCAATCGCCAGCTACGAGCTTGCTCTGACGTCGCGGCGCAGCCCGCCAGAAAATCCGCACCGAATTCTGTTCATCACCCCAAAACCTCCCCGACAATGGCTCCAACGCACAAACGGAGGCACGGATGAAAAGGGAGGGCTGGCATTTTCGAAACACCAGGCTCACCCGGCTCGTCGCCATCCTGTTTGCGCTGGCCGCCGCTGCCGAATTTGCAGCGTTTGCGCCTCGTCCCGTCCGCCGGGTGATGCTCTATTTCCTGTTCCGGGCAGAGGCGATCGCCTATTCGCTTGTCTACTGGTCGGCCCGCGACAACGATCTGCCGTTCAGTTGGGCGTTGCCCGAGGGCGTGCGCGGCGAAACCGACGCCTCAGCAGCATTGTCGCTTGCTGACTGGTTCCGTGTTCTTGCGATTGCGCTTCGCAATCTGCCGCACCGGCTGCTGCTGGCCAGGCTGGCCAAGGCTCACCGGCTGCTCGAAGTGACCCGATTGGGGCTACAGACCGGGCTCGCCACCAACAGGCCGCCCATCGCCGACAGTTCCTGACCCGTTTCGCCGGACCGGGGCCCGGCATGACGCCCACTCTTCCAGATTTGTCCCATTCAGGCGCCGCACAATGTGCGATTTACGCCCGATTTGGCTTGAAATCTTTGTGTGCGCTGCACAAATTGGTGGTGCACACAGAGGGTGACGGCCATGACCGAACACGTTCCTCACATTGTGGTGGTTGGAGCCGGCTTTGGTGGGCTCGAATTCACCAGGGCCGCGGCCCGATTGCCGGTTCGCATTACCTTGATCGACCAGCGCAATCATCACCTTTTCCAGCCTCTGCTCTATCAGGTTGCCACAACTTCGCTGGCCACGTCCGAGATCGCCTGGCCGGTGCGCCACCTCGTCAAGCAGTTCCCCAATGTCCAGACCCTGCTCGGCACCGTGGCCGGTGTCGACAAGCCGGCGCGGCAGGTCGAGCTGGCTGACGGCACCCGCGTTGGCTACGACACGCTGGTCATCGCGACCGGGGCGCGGCACGCCTATTTCGGTCGTGACGAATGGGAGCCCTTTGCGCCGGGTCTCAAGACAATCGAAGACGCCATTTCGATCCGGCGGCGCATTCTGCTCGCCTTCGAACGGGCCGAACTTGAGACCGATCCGGCAAAACGCGAAGCGTTGATGACGCTCTCCATCATCGGCGGCGGCCCGACGGGTGTTGAGCTGGCGGGGACGATTGCAGAACTTGCGCATGTCACGCTGCGGGGCGAGTTCCGCTCCATCGACACACGCAAGGCGCGGGTGGTTCTGATCGAGGCTGGCCCTCGCGTGCTCGGCGGGTTTGCCGAAGACATGTCCTCCTATGCCAAAAAGGCGCTGGAGAAACTTCGCGTCGAGGTGAAGCTCGGCGCACCGGTCACTGACTGCAACGCGGACGGGGTCGTTGTCGGTGGCGAGCTTATGCCATCCAGGACAATCATCTGGGCAGCAGGCGTGGCCGCATCGCCTGCCGCCGAATGGCTGAACGCGGATGCTGACCGGGCAGGGCGGGTGAAGGTTGAACCCGACCTCACGATCCCCGGCTATCCCGGCATCTTTGTCATTGGCGACACCGCCGCAGTCGCGCGGCCGGACGGCAAGCTGGTTCCGGGCATCGCGCCAGCTGCCAAGCAGGCGGGCCAGTTCGTCGCCTCCGTCATCAAGGCGCGGCTTGCAGGCAAGACGCCTCCGGCGACGTTCGCCTATCGCCACGAAGGCGACCTTGCCACCATCGGCAAACGGGCGGCGGTGTTTGATCGCGGCTGGATGCGTTTCACCGGCTGGCTCGCATGGTGGCTGTGGGGCGTTGCCCACATCTTCTTCCTGATCGGCCTGCGCAACCGGCTGGCGGTTGCCCTGTCATGGCTGTGGATCTACTTCACCGGCCAGCGCAGCGCCCGGCTGATCACGCAGGGTGAAGAGGACGGTGCGGTGTCGGCAGACAAGAAATCTCTCCGCGACAAGGCGGCTTGAGCCGATCAGGCTTTGTAGACCACCTGACGCACGTCGATATATTCGGCGCGGAACCCTGCCTCGCAATAATAGAGGTAGAACTCCCAGAGCTTCTTGAAGCGTTCGTCAAAGCCGAGCGGGACAATCTTGTCCCACGACGCCCAGAAGCGAACCCGCCACTCGGCGAGCGTGCGGGCATAATCCTGTGGGAACACGCGCTCCTTGAGGAATGACAGGCCGTGCTCGGCGCCCAGCGACTTCAGGATGGCAGGTGTCGGTAGCATGCCGCCTGGGAACACATAGCGCTGAATGAAATCCGGCCGCTTGCGATAGGTGTCAAAACCTTCTTCCTCGATCGTGATGATCTGCATGCCTGCAGTGCCGCCGGGTTTCAGGCATTGCTTCACTTTCGAGAAGAAGGCCGGCCAGTGCTTTTCGCCGACTGCTTCGAACATTTCGATCGACGCGATCCGGTCATAGGTTCCGGTCTCGTCGCGGTAGTCCTGAAACTTCAGATCAACTTTGTCCGACAGACCCGCCTTGGCGATCCGCTCGCGGGCATAGGCGAGTTGTTCGCGGCTGATCGTGAGACCCGTCACCTTGCAGCCGATCTCTCGCGCAGCAAATTCGGCAAAGCCGCCCCAGCCGCAGCCGATCTCAAGCACATGGTCGCCCGGCCCAATGCCGATGTCGCGCGCCAGCGCCCGATACTTTGCAGCCTGCGCCGACTCGAGGTCATTCGCTCCGGTTTGATACAGCGCCGACGAGTAGGTCATGCTTGGATCGAGCCATTGCTTGTAGAACTCATTGCCGAGATCGTAGTGCGCCGAGATGTTTCGCTTCGATCCGGCTTTGGTGTTGTCATTGAACCAGTGGCGTATGCGCTGGATGGTCATTACCAGCCAGTTTGCGCCGCCGGCCACCCGTTCACCCGCCTCGCGGTTGATGACAAACAATTCCAGGAACGTCGTCACGTCCGGGCTTTCCCAATCACCGTCCATGTAGGACTCGGCAACACCGATCGTGCCACTGGCGAATGCCCGGCCAGGCAGGTTCCAGTTGTTCAAAACCAGCGTTGCATCGGGGCCGGGGCCATTGCCGCCCATGCGTATGGTGCGTCCGTCGGGCAGGCGCGCTGTCAATGTTCCGTGGGGCAAGGACATCGCAGCCTGGAGTACAAATTTTGCCCGCGCCGGCAGGCCGCGTGTGATTTCGGCAAAATTCGACGGCATCAGTGTCTTGATCGCCGTCACCGCGCCTGCGTCATGTGTGTTTTCGGCTGCCGCCATCTGAATGTCCTTAGCCTTGCAGATATATTGTTCCACGGCAGAGACGAATTTCAAGTGTTTCGAAGCCTTGGCCCAAATAGCTCTGCCAAGTCCGCCAAAGGAAAAGAGCGCCGGTTTGTCCCCGGCGCTCCCTGATCGATTACACTCTCAGCTTTGGATCAGGTCGCCTTGCGCACCAGCCTGATGAGGAACAGCAGAATGATTGCGCCGAGTGTTGCCCAGACAATTTGTGACACAAAGGTATTGTCGGCCCACAGGCCAAGCCGAGGCAGGATGATGCCTGCAAGGAATGCGCCGACGATGCCGACAACAATGTTGCCGATCAGACCGAAACCGTAGCCTTTGTAGATGACGCCTGCGAGCCAGCCCGCAATTGCGCCGATCAGAAGGTAGATGAGGAATGCCATTTCAGTTCTCCAGTTGTTGCACAAAACCAATCAGACAAATGCGGCTCTGTCGAGCAGTGTGGTTCGGGCGCCCGGAGACTCCTGTTGGCAACAATGTGGTGGTGCATCGCTGCTACCACCGGATAAGGTCGCATATGCGGACTTTTATTTTGATTGCATCGATTCTAGCGCTGATAGCGGACGCTGGCGCGTTGACGCTGGACGAGTACAAGGATGACCTGTTCGCCTACCCGGCAACGTTGTCTCAAGCCGATGGCGGCGCGTTCTTGACCGTCGACTACAATGAGATGCGCGATATCAATCAGCGTGACGACGTGCCGGAGCGGCGGGTCAAGAGCAAGTATGTGACGCTTGCTGTGCGAAGCGTGCAGAAAGATCTGGTCGCAGAGACCTCTGCCGGACCGATCCGCCACATGGCGGTTGGCGCGACATCAGGCGCAAGCGCCATCACGCTCTACATCCACGGGCAGGGCGGCAGCCGCCGCCAGGGGGTCGACGACTTCACGTTTGGCGGCAATTTCAATCGCATCAAGATGCTGATGTGGAAGAATGGGGGCCTCTACCTCACGCCAGACTTTTCAGAATTTGGTGCCAAGGGCGTGGCGCAAGTGGCTGCACTTATCGAGCACTACGCGGCGCTGTCTCCTGGCGCGCCAGTGTTCGTTGCCTGTGGCTCGGCGGGCGGGGCCATCTGCTGGGGTCTCGCCAAAGACGCGGCGATCGCACCTAAACTCGGCGGGCTCCTGCTGCTTGGTTCCTTTCCGTCCAACGAGTTTGCCACAAGTCTTGCGGCAAAGCGGAAGGTGCCGTTGTTCCTGGGGCAGGGCAGCAAGGACAAGGTGTTTCCCGCCGAGACGGTCGAGTCACTTTACAAGAAGCTTCGCGCCTCCAGCTATCCGGTTCGAATGGTGCGATTCGAGACCGGTACGCATGGAACGCCGATCCGGATGACCGACTGGCGCGCAACATTGAACTGGATGCTCGCCCGATGAGTTTTGCAGACCCGACGCGCTGGGCCTTTTGGCGAACAGGCGGGGTGCTTCAAGGTCCCGTGTCGTAATCGAGCACGTTCTGCATTTCGATCTTGCCGTCATAGGTCGGATCAACATCAAATTTCACCAAGGCGAAATCGCCGTGACGGAAGATCCATTTTCCTAACGACGACGCATCGCCCAGCCCACGCCACTGTGAGCTGGACGTCAGCGTCTGAGTTGGCGCGTCATATTCGGCATTGACCAGTTCTGAGACCGCATTGAATCCAATCACATTGATACCGCGGAGCTTGGTCTGCTCTGTGTCATCGTAGCGAATATCGAGTTCTGGCATGGCGAACTGCAAGGGTCGAACGATGCCGTCTTCGCTGTTGGCCAGATAGTAGCTGGTCCGCTCGTTGTAAGCGCCGCGATCACAAATGAAGCGGATCACAGTCGCGGTATGCTCTGGATCGCTGTCGGCTTCGTGGGCATAGCGATATTTGATCGAATAGCTCTGGGGCTGGTCATTTTCGGCCGCCGCCAGCCGGCAGTCGTCCGCGCGGCTGCGGACGAACATGGCGCGCGCACGCTCGACCAATGCATCTTGCGCCGGCAATGCGACGCCATCGCAGTTCTTCGGTAGCGACTTGTCGAGATCCTGATTGCTGGGCTGCAAAGCGCCGCGCTCAATCGCTAGCGGGCGGAAATCACTCTGCTGGATCTGTGGGTTGGCGAGCCGAAGTGTATAGCAGCCGGAAAACACCTGTTCAGCTCCTGACGTCTGGTAGGAGCGAATCGCAACCGGCAGAAGATAGATGCTGCTTCCCGCTGCGCCTTCAGTCAAAGGACGGCCAACCAGGACATCAACCGATTCTGTGGTTTCAAAACCCTGTGCATAGGCATCGAGGCTCGCCGCCGGCGGCACATTGAAATAGGCCCATGCTCGGGCATACTCCTTGCGGTTCACCGCATTGTAAAGCGAGCGCACCACAGATTCTGCCGACGACCTGTCGTCCAGATAGGGTGGTTGGTCCTGGGCTGCAGCGAGGTTTGTCCCCGCAACCGTCAGACACGATACAATAGCCGCCAACAACCGCATCACAACCTCCCGCTTATTTTGGGAAGTCTACTATGCGGTTTTTGTCAGCATGATGATCGCGCTCTAACGGATCGCCATTTGGCGAGCAATGCGCGGAAAGTCAGCAGGCTTGATGCCAATGTCGGCCCGGTCGGCATTGCTCATCGCTTCGAGCATGGTGAGCGCCGCGCGGTAGCGCTGGGTTTCATTCGAGCGCGGGCGGGTGAAGAGTTCAGTCAAAAAGCCCATTGTCTGGTTTCCTGTTCGTCCTCCCATTTCTACGGTAAGATAAGGATGTGACCGAAATGTTGCAGTGCAGCATATCGAATAGCAGCCATGCGCTGAACACGTAACGGATGGTTGAAGCTGCATTGCTAAAATTGGATGTGCTCGCGTAGAGCGATGTTAAAACGAGTCGGTTACGTTACGCTTCGTCATGCACCTGTTGGTGTGACGTGGATGGACAAGGGATGAGCGACTTCTCGACGACAGATTTTGCGACTTTGCTGGACGAGGTGATTGCTGCAGGCAACGCCCGCGAAGACGTTATTCGCCCGTCAATCCTGCTCGACCTGCTCAATCCAGCGCTCTCCGGTACGCCAATCAATCCTGCTGACGCGGCGGATTATCTGTTTGCCGAGACGACGAGGATCGTGCCCCCGCCGTTGCTCGCCGCCGAACCGCCACAGATCAGGTTGTCTGCAGACCCTGCCGACGTCGCGCGCGAGCTTGGATTGACGGGCAATGAAACTGTGGCCGCACTCGACCGGGTGCGCCGGGCGTTCGCATTCTCCAATCACCCTGACAGAGTGGAGGAGCGTAATCGTGATATCGCGATCATACGCATGCAGATCGCCAACCGCATGATTGACGAAGCCAAGGCCAAGCGCACGTAATCTTTGCCTTTTTCGCGTTGACCGCGTTTCATCATGCTGTAGCCTGATTGCAGCCACCGCATCAGGGAGCCAAAAGCATGCAAACGGCCGAAGGCAAGGACGTCACGATCACTTTTGACGGCAAGCGATGCATTCATTCGCGGCGCTGCGTCATGGGCCAGCCGGCGGTGTTTCGCGCCAATGTCGACGGCCCGTGGATCTTCCCTGACGAAGCGTCGGCTGAAGACCTGCTGCGAATTGCATATGCCTGTCCGTCGGGTGCGATCCACGTTGTGCCAAAGACTGGCGAGCAGGAAACAGCGCCGGCGGCCAATATTGCAACTGTGCGTGAGAACGGACCGCTGGCGTTTCACGCAGACCTGACGATCGAGGGGCAGGACGGTTCAATGACCCGCGCGACATTGTGCCGTTGCGGTCTGTCCAAGAACAAGCCGTTTTGCGACAATTCCCATATTGAAGGCGGGTTTGTCGCCAGTGGCGAGCCGCCATCGCGTGCCAGTACGCTGGCGATCACCGACCTGGTCGGGCCGGTCAAGGTAACGCCGACCGAGAACGGGCCGCTGATGGTTGAAGGCAAGATCGAGATCGAATCCGGCACCGGCCGCGCCGTCAACCGCGTCGGCAAGGCATTTCTGTGCCGCTGCGGTCACTCGGCCAACAAGCCTTATTGCGACGGCAGCCACAAGACGTTCGACTTCAAGGCGCCGTAAGAGGGACCAGTGCCGTCCAGCTTGTGTGACGCTAGGGTAGGTTGTGCTATCCTGCGAGCTGAAACCGTCAGGAGGGCTGTGGCATGGCACGTTCAGACCCAAGGATTCGCTATTCCGACTTGCGCGCCAAGGCGATGAGCGAGGGGCTCACCGACGAAGAGATCAGCCGCTATTTCGAAGTGGATCAGAAGGCGGCTGAGCGGCTCGAATTTTCAGTGAAGTTGAACCCGACAACCGTGCGGCAGGATGGAAAACGCCCGACGCGACTTGAGGTCAACGAACTATTGCGAAAAGTCGGCGAGGATCGGCAAACTCACGAGACTGAGATTGAGCCATCTGCCCCGTCAGCCGGGAATGGCGGAACCATTGCAAGATCGTCACCAACGGCAAGATCGCTTGGGCCGCCGGCACGTCCGAAAATTCTCAACGAGGGCGATTCCTGGTTCAATCTTCCGATCGTGCTGAAGCCGCAAGATGCGATGGACTATCTGCGCCGATGGTTCAACATCTACCCGTTGGCGAAATGGAGCGCCAAACTCGCGGATATCGTTCGAGACAAGCAATACGTTACGGTCCTCAATGCGGGTACCGGCTACGACATGTTCATGTTTTCGGCGGGCGGCAATGACGTGCTCGCCTCGCTGGCAAAATGTCTGAATCAACGGAAGCCGGGCGACACCGATCCCGCCAATGCTGCAAGCTATGTCAATTCCGAGTTTATCAAGGCGCTCAACCGGGCGATGACACTGTATGAGGAGATGGTAGCTGACATTCGGGCGACGCCAAGCGGGCCAGGCGTCACCATAATCCTGCACGGCTATTCGAACGCCGTCCCGCGCAAGAACGGTAAATATCTTGGCCGCCACCTGCAGGCCAAGGGATTTGATCCTGTCGCCCACAAGGCGCTATGCAAGGCTATCATCGCTCATATGATCGGCCAATTTAACGCGCGCCTGGAGACGCTGGCGATTGATAACATGCCCGCTGTCTTCGTGGATCTACGCTCTACCGTGACGGATGCCGACTGGAGCACGGACGAAATTCATCCAAGCTCAGCTGGAGCTGAAAAGGTCGCTAATAAGTTCCGCACCGAGATCAACGCAGGCTGGCCGAACGCCTGAGTCGGCGCCGCCTTCTACAGCGGAATGTTATCGTGTTTCTTCCAGGGGTTCGACAGGTCCTTGTTGCGCAGCATTTTTAGCGCACGCGCAACGCGTTTGCGGGTCGAATGGGGCATGATGACCTCGTCGACGTAACCGCGTTCGGCGGCGACAAACGGCGACAGGAAGCGATCCTCATAGGCCTTGGTGTGCGCGGCGATCTTGTCGGCGTCGCCAATGTCCTTGCGGTATATGATCTCGACCGCGCCCTTTGCGCCCATCACCGCAATCTGGGCTGACGGCCAGGCGTAGTTCATGTCGCCGCGCAGGTGCTTTGACGCCATGACGTCATACGCGCCGCCATAGGCCTTTCTGGTGATGATCGTGATCTTCGGCACGGTCGCTTCGGCATAGGCGAACAGCAGTTTTGCGCCATGCTTGATGAGGCCGCCATATTCCTGCGCGGTGCCCGGCAGGAAGCCCGGCACGTCGACAAATGTGACAATCGGGATGTTGAAGCAGTCGCAGAAGCGGATGAACCGCGCTGCCTTGCGGCTGGCGTCCGAATCGAGAACGCCAGCCAGCACCATCGGCTGATTGGCGACAAATCCGACGGTGCGGCCGTCGACGCGGCCAAAGCCCGTGACGATATTCTTGGCAAACGATGCCTGGATTTCGAAGAAATCGCCTTCGTCGGCGGTCTTCAGGATCAGTTCCTTGATGTCATAGGGCTTGTTGGCGTTGTCGGGGATCAACCGGTCGAGCGACATGTCGTGATCGGTGACCGACTGAAAGCTCTCGATCTCGGGAATATCAGACGTATTCGACTGAGGCAGAAAATCGATCAGACGGCGCATCTGCAGCAGCGCCTCGACGTCGTTGTCATAAGCGCCGTCGGCAATCGACGATTTTGTCGTGTGGATCGACGCGCCGCCAAGCTGTTCGGCAGTCACTGTTTCGTTGGTGACGGTCTTCACCACGTCCGGGCCGGTGACAAACATGTAGGACGTGTCGCGCACCATGAAGATGAAGTCGGTCATGGCCGGTGAATAAACATCACCGCCGGCACATGGGCCCATGATGACGGAAATTTGCGGGATGACGCCGGACGAAAGCACGTTGCGCTGGAAAATCTCAGCATAGCCGCCGAGCGCTGCCACGCCTTCCTGGATGCGCGCGCCGCCCGCGTCATAGATGCCGATAATCGGCGCGCGGTTGCGCAGAGCCATTTCCTGAACCTTGACCACTTTTTCGGCGTGCGCTTCAGACAGCGAACCGCCGAAGACGGTAAAGTCCTTGGCGAAGACAAAGACAGTGCGGCCGTTGACCGTGCCCCAGCCGGTCACCACGCCATCGCCGGCAATTTTGGATTTTTCCATGCCGAAGTCGGTCGAGCGGTGCTCGACGAACATGTCGAACTCTTCAAACGAGCCTTCGTCGAGAAAAATCTCGATGCGCTCGCGGGCGGTCAGCTTGCCACGGGCGTGCTGGGCGTCGATACGGGCCTGGCCGCCGCCGGCTCTCGCCACCTGACGCCGGCGTTCCAGTTCGACAAGCACATCCTTCATCGCAATCCCTCCGTCTTATGGTCTTGCTGTTAGCATGCCCGGGGCAGGGTGCAAGTACCGGAAAGACATAGGCGGGTTTGCGTTGATAGCCTCTCGGCGGCGCGCTACCAGTTTCCGGTGTTCTTCATCGACGCCCAGGGTTCTGCCGACGGCAGGGCATTGCCCTTCTGGAGGAGCTCGATCGAGATGTTATCCGGAGACTTGATAAAGGCCATGTAGCCGTCGCGCGGCGGGCGATTGATTGTCACCCCCGCGTCCATCAGGCGCTTGCAAGTGTCGTAGATATTGTCGACTTCATAAGCGAGGTGGCCAAAATTGCGGCCGCCTGAGTAGCTTTCCGGGTCCCAGTTGTAGGTTAGCTCGACCAATGGCGCCTTCTTTTCGGCTCCCGATCCTGCGTCGGCGTCTGCCGCCAGAAAGATCAGTGTAAAGCGGCCCTGTTCATTGTCGATGCGCCTGATTTCGCTCATTCCGAGCTTGTTGCAGAAGAAGTCGAGCGATTTGTCGACATCGGTGATGCGGATCATTGTGTGAAGATAGCGCATGGCGGGTCCCTGTATTTGAGCGACCGATATCGCGTGCCTGTCGAGGTCCGCAACCGCAAATCGGTGTCCAGCGTCGCGAAAGCTTCATAGTTAATATTTGGTTGAAATTAGTTGGGAAGACTTTGAACTGGTGCTGACAGGAAGTGACGCCATGTTATCCTTCCGCAGAATCAGTGGCATTGACTTCAGAAAGGGTGCGTTCTGATGGGGGAAAATTCCTCTTTGGAGGACCGCAAGGGCGGATGGGGAAGCCCGAACGGGGCTGGAGAAGGCGAAAGCCTGCTCGAGATTTCCGGTGCGATCAAATGGTTTGATGTTGCAAAGGGTTACGGCTTTATCCTGCCGGACGACCCTGCCGTTGGCGACGTCTTGATACATGTGACCGTGCTGCGCCGTGATGGTTTTCAGACCGCGCTCGAAGGGGCGCGGGTGCTGTGTATCGTGAAGACCGGTGATCGTGGTCTGCAAGCGTTCCGGGTGCTGTCCATGGACACATCGACGGCGCTGCATCCACTGGAGCAGCCGGGAGAGAGGACTCACGTACAGGTTGTCGCCGAAAGCGGTATCGAGCGCGCGATCGTCAAATGGTTCAACCGGACCAAGGGTTTTGGCTTCCTGACCCGGGGCGAGGGCACCGAAGACATTTTTGTCCATATGGAGACCTTGCGGCGGTTCGGCGTCACCGAACTGCGTCCAGGACAGGTCGTTCTGGTGCGCTATGGCCATGGTGACAAAGGCCTTATGGCTGCCGAAATTCATCCCGACAAAGGAACCCTGCCAGCTTCACACTAAAGGGCGGGGTTCGATGATCAATTTGTTGCGTTCGTTTGCTGCAATCATTCTGTTGATTCTTGCTACGAATCCATCTTTTGCCGACTCACGCGCGTTGGCGTTGCCGGTCGACAAGACGCCGCTGGTGGCAGACACCGCAAACGGCGCAGTGAATTTTTCAATCGAGATTGCCGATGAGGCTGGCGAACAGGCGCGCGGTCTGATGTTTCGCGAAGACATGCCAGATGATCGCGGCATGCTGTTTGAATTCGACGTCACCCGCAACGCTGCATTCTGGATGGAGAACACGCCAATGCCGCTCGACCTGCTGTTCGTTGGCGAGGACGGCAAGGTGAAAGCGATTCTCAAGGGCCAGCCCTATTCACGCGCCACTATTTCTCCCGGCATTCCGGTGCGTTTTGTGCTGGAGCTGAAAGAGGGAACATCCGTACGGTCTGGTATTGTGGCAGGTACCCGGCTGCGGCATCCAGTGATTGACGCCGTGGCCGGCAGCCAATAATCCGGCAGGCATGCAGTCATTTCGCAATCGCGGTTTTGAGTTTTCCTACATCGACCAGGCGCCGGACAGCGGGCAGGGCGACCCGATTCTGCTGATTCACGGCTTTGCCTCCAATATTGGCGTCAACTGGATCGGGCCGGGCTGGGTCGCCGAATTGCGCCGGGCGGGATATCGCGTGTTGGCGTTTGACCATCTGGGTCATGGCCGGTCTGAAGTGAGCTACGACGCAGGCGACTACACCCCGCAAAAGATGGTGAGTGACGCGATGGCGCTGCTTGATCATGCCGGGGCCGAGCGGGCGCATGTGTTTGGCTATTCGATGGGGGCGCGAGTCTCGGCCTTTGCTGCGCTGGAAGAGCCTGCCCGTGTCGCCACGCTCATTCTGGGCGGGCTCGGCATCGGGCTAGTCGAAGGCGTCGGCGATTGGGACCCGATTGCTGTGGCGCTTCGCGCCGACGACCCGGCGAGCGTGACCACCGAGCGCGGAAGAATGTTCCGGAAATTTGCCGATACGACCAAGAGCGACAGGCTGGCGTTAGCCGCCTGCATTGCAAATTCGCGCGTCGAATTGACCGAGGCTGAAGTCGCGCGGATTTCGCAGCCGACCTTGATCGGTGTCGGGACCAAGGACGACATTGCTGGATCGGCTGGAGAACTGGCCGCCCTCATGCCAAATGCAGAGGCGTTCGACATTGATGGCCGTGACCACATGCTTTCGGTCGGCGATCGCACCTTCAAGAAGCGGGTGACTGAGTTCCTCGCCGCCCACCCGCTCTGACTTGTTAGGGCTTACGCCTCAAATTTCGCCAGCGAGCGTGTCATGTTTGACCGGGCATCAGCCTCATGGGACGCGCGAAATAATGCGGTTTGAAAGATGAAAGGCCGCGCCAGAAAAAGGCGCAGGAATTCACCGCGCCGCTTTCGCCATATGGCTTCTTCTACCCATACGTATTCGCGCCTGATCGCCGCTTCGTAAGCATCGAAACGCTCGGGCGGGGAGGCGAGGATCGACAGATCCATGTCAAGAAAGAGCGCGGTGTCTGATGCCTCACCCGGCTCAACATCAGCGATTGCGCTGTGACCGGCGGTCGCCTCGATCATGCGCACGATGCGCAGCAGCCGTTCGGCTTCGACAGTCCTGCTCAGCCATTCAGCCGCCAGCGCAGCACTCTGCGCCTCATTGTCCCTGGCTGCGCTGTCATAGATTGCATCATGAAACCAGATCGCAGCTTCGACTGCTTCGGGGTCGTCAAAGGCGTCGTGGTGGCGCGCCAGAAGACCAAGTAGATCGGCGATGTGGGCGTTGTTATGATAGTGGCGCGACGGCTCGTTGTAGAGCTGGCGCAGCCGCTCGCGAGTGGCGCTGTCGACGAGTGTCATCTGCCGTAGAATACCGGTTTCCGGCGCTCGCGGAAAGCCGAACGGCCTTCTGTGTAATCTTTGCTTTCGAATGTTGCGTCACCTGCCGTCTTTGCCGTCGCGAGCAGTGTCGCGTCGTGGCTAACTGTGGCGCTGATTGCCAGCCTTGAAGCGCGGATCGATAGAGGCGCATTGGCGGCGATTGTTGTAGCGATCTCGGTCGCGCGGATGGCGAGCTGGTTTGTGCTCAACACTTCGAGCAAAAAACCCGCCCGCATTGCAGCTGCCGCGTCGATGGTCGCAGCTGTCATGGTGAGATATCTCGCCATCTGGTCGCCCGACGACGCAACGATGTCGATCATCGCATCTGCAGGATAGGCGAGGCCAAGTCTGGCCGCCGGTACGGCGAACCGGGCGTCTTCGCTGGCAATACGCAGATCGCAGGCTGCCGCGAGGCCGAAGCCGCCGCCGAAACAGACGCCGCCGATGGCGGCGATCACCGGAATCGCGCTGTCGCGCAACGCCCGAAATGCATCCGAGTTGGCCGCTTCATAGCTTCGTGCGGTGGCGGCGTCGCGCCTGACCGCGTCAAATTCGGAAATGTCGGCCCCGGCACAGAAATCTCCGCCAGCTCCGGAGAGGACGATCACTCGCGTCTCGCGGTCTTTGCCCAGCTCGCCCACGGTGTAGGCCAGATGCCGCCAGGTCGCCAGATTGACCGCATTCTTGCGGCCGGGATTGTCTATTGCGATATGCGCCACCGGTCCTTGTCGGGTCAGGGTCAAACAAATTTGTTCTGACAGGGCTTGATCGTCCGTCATGGAAGTCCACCTGAACTCGTGATAAGGAAAACTGAATTCCCTGGTTCTGTGAACGCCGATAAAGTGCGTTTGAACACAGGGCAAGCAGAACAAGGCTATCTGAACCATGACGAGCATTGCCAAAGCCAGGCTGCAGCCGGTTGATCCGATCTGGTCGCGGGTGCGTGACGAAGCTGCCGAAACGGTCGAGCGGGACCGCTTGTTGGCGGCCTTTATCTACGCAACGGTCATCAACCAGAATTCGCTTGAAGACGCAGTCATTCACCGGATTGCGTCGCGGCTCGATCATGCGGATGTCGGCGCAACCCTGATCGCGCAGACATTTCGCGAGATGGCAGATGCGGAGCCTGAATGGTCAAACATCGTGCGCACCGACATGCAGGCCTATTATGACCGCGATCCGGCTTGTGACCGGTTCTTGATGCCGCTGCTGTATTTTAAGGGGTTCCATGCTGTTCAGACTCATCGTCTGGCCAACTGGCTGTGGACCAATGGGCGGCGTGACTTTGCGCTCTATCTTCAGAGCCGCTCGTCGTCGGTGTTCCAGACCGACATTCATCCGGCGTCGAGATGGGGCAAGGGCATCTTCATCGACCACGCGACCGGGTTGGTGGTTGGCGAGACTGCCGTGGTGGAAGACAATGTTTCTATCCTGCATGGCGTGACGCTAGGCGGCACCGGCAAGGAAGGCGGAGACCGCCATCCAAAGATCCGCCATGGCGTGCTCATCGGTGCTGGCGCCAAGATCCTCGGCAATATCGAGATCGGCCACTGCACGAAGATCGCGTCCGGTTCGGTCGTGCTCAACTCCGTGCCCAACAACAAGACTGTCGCCGGGGTGCCGGCGCGGATCGTTGGTGAATCGGGCTGCGCTCAGCCGTCGCGGCAGATGGACCAGTTGCTGCCGTCCCAGTCGATGGATCACGTTCTGACGTTCGACATCTGAGGCTGTTGCGCCCGACAAATGCCGGTATTAGGCGCTTTGCTTGCTGGCGCGCGCTTTACAGCCGCTTTTGCGGCGTGGCAGAAGCGCAGCGATTGTGTTGATTTGAGAGAATTTTATGAAACCTGAAGAACTTCGCAAGCTCGACGCCTATTTCAAGAAAGTGTTCCAGAATCCCCGGCTTCAGGTGAAAGCGCGGCCGCGGAAGGATGACTCCTGCGAACTCTATCTCGATGACGAGTTTCTCGGCCTGATCTACAAGGACGAGGAAGACGGCGACTACAATTTCTCGATGGCCATCCTGGACATCGATCTGAACTGACCGGCTGTTTCAGCCGCCAGTGCGCAGTATCGAGCGAGCTTTCTTGATCATCGCTGCGTCGAGCGCGCTCCATTCGGCGAGTAGCTCGCGCGGGAAACGGTAGGACATCGTCAGGTCATCGCCGATCTGGATGTCCCGCTCGCAAGGCGCTAGCGATACGCCTGAATCAGCCGCCAGGCAGCGTACGACGTATGGATCTCTGCCTGGCCGCTCCGCCACATAGAGCGTCTCATTTTCATAGCCAGATCGTTCGGTGAACACGCGGGTTTTGAGCCCTGCAGGAGCGGGCTCATCTGTGGCCGCCGTCAATGACGAGTAGATCGGTGCAAAGCGCCCGCTCATGTCGCGTGAGGTCATGCGCTGTGAGAACGATACAAACAGGATATTGGGCTTGCCATTTGCGTGGTTGAAGTCTCCGCGCGCCGCGTCTGAATATCCGGCCAGATCAGGCCAGCGGAAGTAGAGATCAAGCTTTTGCGCGATGCCGTTGCGGCGGGCGTCGGCGAAGCGGATGGTGTTCTTCGGTGTCTCTATTACATTGTTGCCGATGACGATTTGGGCCATGGTCTTGTCGTCGGTATGCCCGGCCATCGCAATCGACCGGCCGACAATGCGGCCTGACACGCTGATCGCGACCGAGATAGCGGCAAGTGCGGCAAACACAAAGAATACCCGCCACATGAAGTTGGTGTCGAGCAACCTGACCGGCTGAATGTCGATCGTGTCGTTGCGCTGCATGGATTGTCTCCGCTTGCTGTGCCGCTGCGGCACACTTTTCCCGGCACGCCTCTTGCTGTGCCAAGACCGAGGGTCGTCACGTCAGACAGTGTGCGATCATGGTAAACGGGTGGTGAATATGGGCATTGCACAGGCCGTTCTCTTCGTTTTTCTGGCGGGTCTGACACTGTGCGGCCTGTCTGGAACCCTGCTGCAGATATGGACCGGCGAACGGCTCGGCTTTTCGCCGCCATTCCTGCGCCGCGACAGGCTGATTGCATCGCTGGCCATGACGGTTGTCGCGGGGCCGTTCATGCTGCTGAACGACGCGCTGCGGGCCCGGGAATATGGGCGCATGGGCAATAAGGAGCTGCTCGCGGCCGGCGCCGTCTGCATTGTCTGGCTGCTGTCGCTTGGCGTTCTTCTTGTCGAGTTTGTGCTATTGATCGGGCAAATCCAGTTTGCATGACGAGGAGGACACCCGATGCCGATCTACTCAATCGATGGAATCGAGCCGCAGTTTGAAGACCGCTCCAGCAATTTCGTTGCGCCAGACGCTGCGGTGATCGGCAATGTCCGTATCGCGAAAGACGTCTCGATCTGGTTCGGCACGGCCATTCGCGGCGACAATGAAGTGATCTCGATCGGCAGAGGATCGAATGTGCAGGAACACACAATCATGCATACCGATCCCGGCTATGCGCTGACCATTGGCGAGAACTGCACGATCGGCCATCGGGCCATGCTGCATGGCTGCACGATTGGCGACAATTCGCTTGTCGGAATGGGCGCGACAATCCTCAACGGCGCCAAGATCGGGCGCAATTGTCTCGTGGGGGCGGGGGCGCTTGTTACTGAAGGCAAGGAGTTTCCCGACAATTCACTCATTATCGGTCAGCCGGCCAAGGTGGCGCGGACGCTCGACGATGCAGCAGCGGCGCGGCTGGCAATGTCAGCTGCGCACTACGTTGCCAATGGCAAGCGATTCGCCAAGGGTCTTAAGGAGCTTTGAGGTTTCCGGACGCGGCCAGTTGCTCATTTCTGAGCGGTTGTGCTGCTCCTTGATTCCAGCCATGCACAAGGCTCACATCACATTTGCGCCACACGTATTGCTCGGGCGACTTTGAAATTGTTCTGGTATCTCCCTGATTTCGCGTGATGATTTTCTGCACTTGCCCCAAAAGGTAAATTTCTGTGCCGCTTTTCCGCCATTTTTTGCAATTGCGAAAGGATTATGAACCCACTATGTAGCCGTCTCAATTCCGGGGCGGCCGCGCCACTCCGGGCTACAGATTGCGGGTGAGCATGGACGACGGCGTTCAGAAATCGTGCTGGGGCATTACGGCGAAAGCCGTTGCTGGATTTGCATTTATCATTTTGCTGGCCTGGCTGATCGGCGGCGCCGAAAATGCAGCCGTCATAGCGGCCAGCTGATACTGTCTTTTGACTTTCTTTGCAGGCGCGCCTTGATGTCGCTTGCAGACCCGACTGTGTCGGCCTCAATCTAGTGCGGCAAGGCCGTTCCACCGAATAGTGGTGGCGACCATCCCCAGAGGCCGAACAAAATGTTCCTGTCGGTATTTGATCTGTTCAAGATCGGAATCGGACCGTCGAGCTCCCACACGATGGGGCCGATGACGGCGGCGGCGCGCTTTCTCGACGAAATTCTGGGAAACGACTGGCCGCGGCCGGCAGGGGCAAAAGTTGCGGCTTTGAAGGCAAGCCTGCACGGATCGCTTGCCTTTACCGGCATCGGCCATGGCACTGACAGGGCGGTGATCCTTGGTCTGAATGGTGCTACTCCCATCACTGTGGATCTGGACAAGGCAGATGACGACATCTCCGCCATTCAGACCAGCAAGACGGTGACGCCGCCCGGCCACCCGACCTACCATTTTGACCCAACTGTCGATCTCGTGCTGGACAAGAAGACGCCGCTGCCTGGCCATGCCAACGGTATGGCTTTTTCGGCGCATGATGCGGACGGACGGCAATTGCTGCGGCGCATCTATTATTCGATCGGCGGCGGCTTTGTCGTGTCCGAAGAGGAACTGCAACGGCTAAAGGCGAGGGGCCCGGAAGCTGCCGTCAACGACGTGCCTTATCCGTTCGCCAACGCCAAGGGCATGCTGGCAATGGCCAAGAAATCCGGCCTGTCGGTTGCTGACATGAAGCGCGCCAATGAAGAAACGCGACAATCACGCGACGAGCTTGACGCAGGCCTCGACCGGGTCTGGGACGCGATGCGCGGCTGCATCGAGCGCGGCCTGTCGCGTGAAGGCATCATGCCTGGCGGGCTCAAGGTCAAGCGTAGGGCGCGCCGCTTGCATGATACGTTGCAGGAGCAATGGCAGCAGAACCGCCCGAACCCGCTGCTCGCCAATGACTGGCTGTCTGTTTACGCCATGGCGGTAAACGAAGAAAATGCGGCTGGCGGCCGTGTTGTCACCGCCCCGACCAACGGCGCGGCTGGCGTCATACCTGCAGTCTTGCGCTACTGGCTGCATTTTCACCCGGAAGCCGATCAGAACAGCATCCGCGATTTCCTGCTCACCGCGGCTGCGATCGGGGGCATCATCAAGCATAATGCGTCGATTTCGGGCGCTGAAGTCGGCTGCCAGGGCGAGGTTGGTTCTGCTTCGGCGATGGCCGCCGCCGGTTTATGCGCTGTTATGGGCGGCACTGCGATGCAGGTTGAAAATGCCGCAGAAATCGCGCTTGAACATCATCTTGGCATGACATGCGATCCGGTCGCCGGGCTGGTTCAGGTGCCGTGCATTGAGCGTAATGCGCTTGGTGCGGTCAAAGCAGTCACTGCTGCATCGCTTGCGATCAAGGGCGATGGAACGCATTTCGTGCCGCTTGACGCGGCCGTCGAGACCATGCGCCAGACCGGCATCGACATGAACGAGAAATACAAGGAAACCAGCCTCGGTGGTCTCGCGGTCAATGTCGTTGAGTGCTGATTTGCATGTCGCTTGCCCTGTGGACAACCCAGCTGCGCGTTGACCGGGTAAGCCTTCAAGCCTAACTCTCGGCCATGTCGCTCAATTTGCTGAAACTGTGTGTCGGCGCTGACAGTGTCGAGGACCTTGAGGACTGGATCGCTGGGCGGCTGGCTGATGCGCGGGCCGCTGGCCGCGAGCCGGAACAGTTTCATACAACCCGCATGGTTCCAACCCGCGCCCCGGAGCTGATTGCCGGCGGCTCGCTTTACTGGGTCATCAAGGGCAATGTGCAATGCCGCCAACGGCTGCTTGATATTCGTCCCTTTGTCGACTCCGAGGGTATCTCACGCTGTCATCTGGTGCTTGATCCTGCCGTTGTGCGCACTCAATGGCAGCCGCGCCGCGCTTTCCAGGGCTGGCGATACCTGCCGCAGACGGACGCGCCGCTTGATCTGGATGCTGGCTCGGGCGGCTGGCAGGCCTTGCCGCCGGAGTTGCGGGTGGAACTGGCCAATCTAGGTCTGCTCTGATCTACCCGGGCAACATTATCCTGCCGCTGCAATTTACTGTTTTGCTTTACCACGCTGACACATGGTGCGCCGCGATTGCGTATATTCGTTGAATTTCCGGCGCTCCAAGCGCATGTTGTGTCCGGGTGTGGAGTTATAGTGGGCCATGTTTGTATCGGGGAAACTACCTCGGTCGGGCCGAAGCAGTGCGGCTGCGCATGTAATTGCGGTCGGCAATGAAAAGGGCGGGTCTGGAAAGTCCACAACCGCCATGCATCTTGCAGTAGCGCTGTTGAAGTCGGGCTATTCGGTCGCGACCGTCGATCTGGACGGGCGCCAATTGTCGCTGACGCGATATATCGAAAACCGTAAGCGATGGGCGCGCTCGTCGCGCATTTCGTTGCCGGTTCCCGATCACTTCCACGTGCCGCCGGCACGCAAGGAAACCATCACCGACGCCGAAAGCGAAGAGTTCCGCCAGTTGACCGATGGTCTTGCGGCGGTCGAGCAGACACATGATTTTGTCGTCATCGACACACCGGGGTCCGATACGTTTCTCAGCCGGCTGGCACATCGCATTGCCGATACGTTGGTCACGCCGATGAATGACAGTTTTATCGACTTCGACGTGCTTGGGCGTGTTGATCCTGTCTCGTTTGAAGTGCTCGAAATCTCGCAATATGCGTTGTCGGTACGCGATGCACGGCGCGAACGGCGGCAGACCGACAACCAGATTCTCGACTGGATCGTGGTGCGCAACCGCATGTCCAACATTACCTCACGCAATGAGCAGAAGGTTGCGTCCTGCCTGCGCAACCTGTCGATGCAGCTTGGCTTCCGGATGGCAGACGGGATTTCTGAGCGGGTCATTTTTCGGGAATTCTTTCCGATCGGGCTGACAGCTCTGGACGATTTTGAAGAGCACGTGCTGGGTTCGCGGCCAACACTGTCTCATCTCGCCGCGCGTCAGGAGATCAGGCAATTGCTCGCCGCACTTCGACTGCCTATCGACGAGGTCGGCCGCAAGCGGGCTGAAGCACGCCAACGTTATGCGCAGTCGATCGACCGGCCGATTGCCATGCCCGACATTTTTGCCAGCTGACGGTCTGCCAACGGTTGGTTGATCTTGCAACGCCGCCGCACACGCCACATGTTCTAGACATGAGCGAGGAGAAGCGGCCGGTTGCGGTCCAATCAGACAACAAGCCGAAGGTGAAGTCCGATACGGCAGCTATCGACGCATTCGTGCGTCAGGCGAGGGCAGTTGCGCCGCGCGCCGATGGTGCGCACGGCCGTGTCATTCTGGCGCTCGACGCCACCATGAGTCGCCAACCCACCTGGGACCTCGCCGCAGACATCCAGGCGCAAATGTTCGAGGCCGCCGGCCGTACAGGGCGTCTCGACATGCAGCTTGTCTATTTTCGTGGATTCGGCGAATCCCGCTCGTCAAGGTTTGTCTCGGCGGCCGACGATCTGAAACGTCTGATGAGCGCCATCCAGACCCATGCCGGGGCGACACAGATCGGCAAAGTGCTGGCTCATGCCCTGAAAGAGAACGCCAGGCAGCACGTCCACGCGCTCGTCTATATCGGTGACGCAATGGAGGAGAATATCGATCTGCTGGCGGCGCAGGCTGGTGAGCTTGGGGTTCGTGGTGTGCCGGTCTTTGTCTTTCAGGAGGGCAATGATGGCGCAGCCGAAGCCGCGTTCAAGTCGATTGCACGGTTGTCAAAGGGCGCATGGTTCCGCTTCGACAGATCTTCAGCGGACACGCTGTCGCGACTGCTGGCGTCTATCGCTATCTTTGCCACTGGTGGCCTCAAGGCGCTTGAGAGCAGGGGATCGCATAGCGACCGTCTGTTGATCAGCCGCATGGGCGGCAAGGAGACCTGACGGTTGCGCATTTTGTTTGCATTGATCGGAGTTGGCGCGCTGGCATCGCTTGCCGGTTGGGCCTTGCTGAGAGCGGATGCGGCGCGTTTGGCCAATGGCCTGCGCATTGCCGGGCCAGTCGTGCTGGTGCTTCTTGGCGTTGTGCTTCTGCTGATTGGCCGGGCGCAGATTGGCGGGTTTCTGATATCGGGCGGGCTTTATTGGCTCTTTGCGTCGCGGCGGCGCATCGCCGCTACGCCGTCAAAGGGAAAGCGCTCGACTGTGCGCTCTGCGGCGCTTGAGATGGAGCTTGATCACGACACAGGCGGGCTCGAAGGCCTGGTGCTGGCTGGCCGTTTTGAAGGCAGGGTGCTGGGCGAAATGGACCAGAATGAACTGCTCGCGTTGCGCCTGGATCTTGCGCCTGATCCAGAGAGCCTTCAGCTACTTGAGACGTATCTTGACGGCCGCTTTCCCGCCTGGCGACAGGACGCTGACGCGGACGTGGGCGACAGGCAGGCTGGCGCGCCAGCTTCTGGCCCCATGACTGAGAAGGAAGCCTATCAGATCCTTGGTCTTGAACCTGGCGCCGGAGCGGCCGACATCCGAAAGGCGCATCGCCGCCTTATGCAGCGCCTGCACCCCGACCTCGGAGGGTCGTCTTTCCTTGCCGCGCGGATCAACGAAGCCAAGGACTTTCTGCTCTCTTTGCACGGGTAGGAACTCCTTCGACACGACACTTACCGGAGTGGTCACAAGATCTACTGCTGAACGGCGTAGCACGAGATCGAGCGCTTCTTCAGCGAGGCGCAGGTCCTTGTCGCCTGCTGCTGTGAGGAGAAGCCGCCGAAACGTGCGCGGATATAGGTAGTGCCGCCTTTCACGAACTGTTCCGTGAAGGGTTCTGCCGACGCCAGCAAGCCGCTCGCCTTGCCGCTGGTCTTGTCGAGCAGGGCGCGGGCGTCCTTTTCAGATGCAACCGAGCCAACCTGGATGACCCAGCCGCTCTTTGAGACCGAAGAGGTATTGACTGGATCAGTCTCTGGTTCTTCCGTTGCTTTTGCGATGACTGCTTCGATCTTTGCCTGGGCTGCGAGTTTGCGCGACGGGCGAGGGACGGGAACAAGAGCCGCCACGACCGGGACTGTTGCCTCGATCTTGTCAGCTTTTGCAACGCCCTGTCCGGTGGCCATGCCGCGCTCGGCGATCAGCGGGTTGTCGCCACGGCCCTTGGCCTTTGGCATGTAGGCGGCGATCAATTTGGTCATCTGGGCGTCACGGCTGCGGCCTGATTTTCCGCCCATGACGACTGCTACCAGCTTGCGGTTGCCGTCCTTGACCGACGACACGAGATTGAAGCCGGAAGCGCGCGTGTAACCGGTCTTGATACCGTCGACGCCTTTGACGCGGCCGAGCAGCTTGTTGTGGTTGTTGATGCGGCTGCGGCCATGCTTGAACGAGCTGACGGCGAAGTAGCCATAATATTTTGGAAAATGTTCGCGCAGAGACATGCCGAGCACCGCCATGTCGCGGGCGGTCGTTGTCTGGCGTGGATCAGGCAGGCCCGAAGCGTTGCGGAATGTGGTTGAGCGCATGCCGAGCCGGCGCGCCTTTGCAGTCATCTGTCTGGCGAAATTTTCTTCCGAGCCGGCGAGCAATTCGCCCAGAGCAGCAGCAGAATCGTTTGCAGAGCGGGTGACGAGCGACAGGATCGCGGTTTCGACCGACACCGAGCCTCCGGCGCGAACGCCAAGCTTTGTGGGTGGGCGTGATGCCGCGTAGCGGGAATAGGGAACGGGCGTGTTCTTGCTGATGCGTCCGGCGTTCATCGCCTCGAACACCATATAGAGCGTCATCATCTTGGTGAGAGAAGCAGGATAGCGCGGCTCATCTGCATTCGACGAATAGAGGGTCTTGCCCGTTGTGGCGTCGATGACGATGGCTGCGCCTTTTGCAGCCTCTGCAACTGACGGGGCCGTCAAAACGGCCGCCGCCAGCGCAAGAGCCATCACCGAACTGATCGAACGGCGCAGGGAGCCGAAAACACTGGCTGACACGATACGCACTGAAACACCTATAGCTTTACTCAAATACACAAACGTGCACGAACAGTGCCCGTCGTGAGAGACGCTAGTCAGCCGACCTTACCAATCCGTTTATGGTAACCGGAATGTTGAGAAATTTATCTGCAATTGCCGGGTAATTGGAACATTCCGGCGGAATTGCCGCCGGGCCTTGCCGAAATTGAAGTCTATATCCATATCTGGGACAAGCTGGCGGGCAAACGGCGCCGGCGGCCGAAGGGACTTGTCTTTTTGGCGCTGAGAAGCTAATCGCCCGCATCCGTAACGAACTCCGTAAAGCCGCCGAGGAAAGTTGAGATGGCCAAGAGCAAATTCGAGCGTAACAAGCCGCACGTTAACATTGGAACGATTGGTCACGTTGACCATGGCAAGACGTCTCTGACGGCTGCGATCACCAAGTATTTTGGTGAGTTCAAGGCCTATGACCAGATCGACGCTGCGCCGGAAGAGAAGGCTCGCGGCATCACGATCTCGACGGCTCACGTTGAGTATGAGACGCCGAACCGCCACTACGCCCACGTCGACTGCCCCGGCCATGCTGACTATGTGAAGAACATGATCACGGGTGCTGCGCAGATGGACGGCGCGATCCTGGTTGTGTCGGCTGCTGACGGCCCGATGCCGCAGACCCGCGAGCACATCCTGCTGGCGCGTCAGGTTGGCGTTCCGGCCCTGGTTGTGTTCCTGAACAAGGTTGACCTGGTTGACGACGCCGAGCTGCTGGAGCTGGTCGAGCTGGAAGTTCGCGAACTTCTGTCGAAGTATGAGTTCCCCGGCGACGACATTCCGATGGTCAAGGGTTCGGCAGTTGCTGCGCTGCAGGACGGCGACAAGAAGATCGGCGAAGACGCGATCCGCGAGCTGATGGCTGCTGTCGACTCGTATATCCCGACGCCAGAGCGTCCGATTGACAAGCCGTTCCTGATGCCGATCGAAGACGTGTTCTCGATTTCTGGCCGTGGCACGGTTGTGACCGGCCGCGTCGAGCGTGGCATTGTCAAGGTTGGCGAGGAAGTCGAGATTGTCGGCATCCGTCCGACCTCGAAGACGACCGTCACCGGCGTTGAAATGTTCCGCAAGCTGCTCGATCAGGGCCAGGCTGGCGACAATATCGGTGCGCTGGTTCGCGGCGTTGACCGTGAGGGCGTCGAGCGCGGCCAGGTTCTGGCCAAGCCGGGCACTGTGAAGCCGCACAAGAAGTTTGTGGCTGAAGCCTACATTCTGACGAAGGAAGAGGGTGGCCGTCATACGCCGTTCTTCACCAACTATCGTCCGCAGTTCTACTTCCGCACGACGGACGTGACGGGCATCGTGACGCTGCCGGAAGGCACGGAAATGGTGATGCCTGGCGACAACATCACCGTTGACGTTGAACTGATCGTGCCGATCGCGATGGAAGAGAAGCTGCGCTTCGCTATCCGCGAAGGCGGCCGCACCGTTGGGGCAGGGATTGTTGCTTCGATCAAGGAGTGATTGAAGCCAATCCCGTAGCACCCAACGGAATCCAGGATTGCCAAACGCGCTTTGCGCGTTTGGTGGTGGGGCAGGGATTGTTGCTTCGATCAAGGAGTGATCGGGACCGGCATTTAGTGGTCTGAAACTTTCGAAGGCGCGCCTCCGGGCGCGCCTTTGTCGTTTTGCCTTCCTGGTGAAGCAGGCGCAGAAAGTGTCGCCGGGAAACAGCTTTCCGGCTTTACATCTCAAGTCGAAGCTTCTAGAAGCCGGAACCTGCCGGATGCGTAGGGGTATAGCTCAGTTGGTAGAGCGGCGGTCTCCAAAACCGCAGGTCGCGGGTTCGAGCCCTGCTGCCCCTGCCAGATCTTCCAGATAATGCGGCGGGTTTTCGGACCGGCGCAGCAACCGCACGCATCATTTGCTCAAACCTTCGAATTGTTAAGGGCAGCGGCCCGAGACCCTTTCAGATTCAAATGGAATCGTTCTGCCGGAGGGGATTTGGGTCAAATCCATCGCGCTTCGGACTTGCCCGGGCCACCAGCCCGTCCTTCGCCAAAGCCCTCGACCTTGGTCCAAATGCCCTCCGGCAGAACGATTCCATTTGGACCTGAAAGGGGCTAGGTCGTAGTGACGAATTAACGTTTGTCTGCGCCGCAGCGAAAATCCATCATTCCGGCGTCGCTCGTCGTCGAATATGCGCTGCATGTCCGTCCTCCTCGCTCCTGGGACTGACGGATTTTCGCTGCGGCGCAGACAAACGTTAATTCGTCACTACGACCTAGCCCCCTCGAGCCTGCCGGGTTTCGACAGGTTCCGGGCCGGTGATCGCCGTGTCGCCACGGCGGCCACCGGACGGGTTGCTCCTGTTCACTGCGTTCTGACGGCGACGCTGGTTGCGCCGCGGGTGACGCCGTCGGTGGTCTTGAAGCGCAGGAACAGGCGATTATTGGCCGGGTCGAACGGCACGGCTCCGGTCGCTGTCACAAACACGGCAATTGTCGCCGTTGCATTGTTGGCAAGCGTGAACGTTGCTGACACGGCAGGCGATGCCGGGTTGACGCATGCGCCGGTCGCCGGATTGGTGACGCAAAGGCGCGGGATCAGCGCCAGTCCCCGGCCATTGTCGTCGATTGTCGCGGTTATGCTGCCGCCCGTGCCAATATTGACAGCGGCGGCGGCGAACGCGTTGGCGCCACTGGTGCCGGGAATAGCGAGAATGCCGTTGTTGCTGGGTGTCGCACCTATCGAGATGAGGTCTGGAACGGGCGTCGGCGACGACGACAAGAGCAGCGTGTTGAGGCCGGACGTGGTCACTGTGACCGGCGTGTTGGCGCAGTCGAAGACGAGTGCCAGGTCGGCGCTGTTGAGTGCAATCAACGGCGTCACGGCGAAGACGAAGCCCTGTGCTGCGCCCGGGGCGATGGTCAACGGCGTATCGGGTGGGCCGACCGGTGCGTTGGCGGCGTTTGTCGCGCGGTAGCTGAACCCTGCCGGGAAACCTGGCGGCAGTGCGATAGAGCACCCGTTTGCTGCCGCCGCGCCGCCATTGATTATCGTGGCGAAGGCTGTCGCAGTATCAGCTGTGGTGATCGACCTGGCGGTGGGCAGCACAGCTGCAAAGGTTGTCGGCGCAGTGGCCGCCTGGGCGAAGTTCAGAACGTATGTGCCTGTTGAGCTCACGCCGTCGACGGCAACCCTGTAGGTGACCCCGGCGGTTGCGTTGAAGGACACGCGGCTATGCCTGTTGCTCGCCTGGATATTGTCATTGGCGGCAACCAAGGTTAGCGCATTGACCGCCGCGCCCCTGTAGACGGCCAGCGTCGTGTCGAAACTTGACCCTGTCGTGTCGAACGTGACCTGTCCGGCGACAGGTGCAGTCCACTTGCACCAGACCGAGTTCAACGCTCCCGAATTGCCGGCATGATTAGGTTCACCGGTTTCGCCGGTGGCGCTGGCCGTCGAGCCGAATACGCTGCCATTGCTGCCGGGAAGGGCACGTCCGCTGACAAAGGCGTCGGTGCAGGACGTATATGTCACGAGTGGCACGGTATTGGATGTCGAACCGGTGAACGATGTGTCGCCGGCATAGACCGCGCTGAGCGGCAGCGAGCCCTCAGTGGACGGGGTGAACGTGGTTGCCGCCTGGCCGTTGCTCAGAGCGACCGTGGCAATCGTCGCCGTACCGTTCCTGAAAGCCACGTTGCCGGTGACGCCTGCGCCGGAAACGGCCGCTCTCAGGGTCACGCTGCTGTTCACCGGCGCCGGGTTGGGCGTGGCGGTCAGTGATGCTGTTGTGGCAGCCTTGGTGATGATCTGGGTGATTGCGCCGGACACGCTGGCCGCATGGGTTGCACTGCCGCCATAGTCTGCGGTGATGCTATGCGACCCGCCGCCAAGCGCCGACGTCGAGAAGCTCGCAGTCCCGCCTGAAAGCGTGCGCACACCGAGCGCCGCAGTTCCATCCTTGAAGGTAACGCTGCCCGAGGGCGTTCCGCCTGCGGAGGCCGAGACAGTCGCGGTGAATGTCACGGAGGTTCCGAACACACTTGGGCTGCCGGAGGTGGCGACGGCGGTCGACGTTGCCGCGGGCGTCACGTTGAAGGCGCGGACAACGGGCGCGGCGGCGGCGTAGTTGGCGTTGCCCGCCTGAGACGCGGTGATCGAGCACGAGCCAACAGAGACAAGCGTGATGACGCCCGCGCTGGTGGCGGTGCAGACAGCCGCCGTCGTCGAGGCATAGCTGACAGCGAGGCCGGAGCTTGCAGTCGCGGCGGGCGCCGGCGGCGCGGCGCCGAAGACTGTGTTTGCCAGCGCCGGGAAGGTGATCGTATTGGTCCCTTTCGTCACGCTGAAGGACTGGCTCACCGGCGCGGCGGCGACGTAATTGGCGTTGCCGGCCTGCGAGGCTGTGATCGAACACGAGCCGACAGAGACGAGCGTGATGGCGCCGGCGCTGGTCGTGGTGCAGACCGACGTCGTCGTCGAAGCGTAGCTGATGGGGAAACGGGAGCTGGCCCTGGCGGCTGGCGTCGGCGGCGCGGCGCCGAAGACGGTGTTCGCCAATGCGGGGAAGGTGATGACGTTGGCCGCCTTGTTGACGGTGTATGTTTTAGTTGCAGACGACCCGAGGAAGTCACGAAAGCCCTCGTAGGTTACGCTGAAGGTGTGTTCTCCGGCGGACAGGCCGTATACCGTCATTTCCGCAACGCCGGCGCCGTGCAACACCGCAGAACCGAGATCGCCTTTCTCGCTGTCGGCCAAAGTCAAAAAGCCTCTGGGCGTGCCATTGGGGGATTCCACTTTTACTTTCAGCGTCACGGCCTCGCCAAACGTGCCCGACGATGCCGGAAGCGTGGTCAAGGTGGTTGTGGTGGGAGCCTTGTTGACTGTGTATGATTGGGATGTGCCCGACCCGAGGAAATTGTCATTGCCGTCGAAGGCTGCGCCGATTGTGCGTGTGCCGCCCAGCAGGGCCGATGTTGACAATGTGGCGACGCCGCTGCTGTTGAGCGGTGCGGTTCCGAGCGTGCCGCTGACGTCGGAGACGAAAGTCACCGAGCCGCCAGGCGTGCCGCCGGCGGACGTCACGGTCGCCGTCAACGTCACGGGCTCGCCAAAAGTGCTCGACGACGCCGGTGAAATGGCCATGGCGATGGTGGTCACGGCCTTGTTGACGACCTGCGTCAGAACTGGCGAGGTCGAGCCGGTGCGGCTGCCGTCGCCAGAATAGTTGGCTGTGATGCTGTGATTGCCGGCAGAAAGCGCTGAGGTGTTCAGGCTCGAATGTGCCCGCCCGCCGACCATACCGGAGACGTTGCCGGGTATCGGTCTGTCGTTGGTCCATCCGTCGCCAAGTCTGCCATCTTCATTCCTACCCCAGGATAATGCCCCCAGTCCCGTCGTAATCGCATATGTGCTGAAACTTCCTGCGACGATTGCCTTCACCGGGCTGCCGATTTTGGTCACATCCCCCGGTGTCAGACGCAGTGTCTGCGTTGTTGTGTCGACTCCGAGTTGGCCATATGCGTTTTGCCCCCAGCATTTGGCGCCGCCTGTCGCCATCACCGCGCATGTGTGAAGATAGCCCGCCGAAATGCTGCTGACACCGGAATCCAGGCCGCTGACCTGGGTCGGCACAAGGCGTCTTTCTAAAGATCCATCACCGAGTCGGCCAGTTGCGTTGCCTCCCCAGCACAAGGCCTCGCCTGTCGTCCTGACCGCGCATGTGTGATCAGGGCCGACTGAGATCATTGACACGCCGGAGGCCATGTTGGTGACATTCTGTGGCGAATTGGCGTCCACAATAGAATTGTTGCCCAATCCGCCGTCATTGTTACTGCCCCAGCATTTGGCGGCGCCCGTGGCAGCCATGATGGCGCAGGTGCGGCTTCCACCGGCGGAGATCGCGCGAACCCCGGAATCCAGCCCGCTGACATTGACCGGCGTCGCGCTCGGCATATTGTTGCCATTGCCGAGTTGGCCCTCTGAATTGTCTCCCCCCCAGCATTTGACCCCGCCTGAATTTGTAAGCGCACAAGCATGAATTGACCCGACCGCGATGGCGACGACGCCAGTAGTCAGGTCCACCACATCGACGGGCGTACTAGTGTTTTCCGTTCCACCATTGCCGAGCCGTCCTCCTGTGTTGCGGCCCCAGCATTTGACGCCGCCAGCTGTGGTGAGGGCGCAGCCAAAGTGGGCCCCGGCGCCGACCGCGACGACGCCGTTGTCGAGGCCGATGACATCGACCGGCGTCAAGCTGGGCGTGTTGTTGCCATTGCCGAGTTGGCCATAATTATTGGCGCCCCAGCACTTGACGCCGCCGGTGGTCGTAACTGCGCATGTGGGGGTGCCTTCAATGTAGAGGCTGCTTGCAATCGAGACTGCCCCCGGAGTGCTGCCTGCGTCGGTGAGACCGGGGGAGCGGAGCGATGTCGCGCCGTCCCTGAAATCGACCGAGCCCGATGGCGCATTCACGCCGCCGCTCACGGTTGCGGTGAAGGTCACATTGGAGCCAAAGGATGACGGGTTGGGCGCAGATGTAATGACAGTCGTCGTCGGGGGCACGGAAAACGCCACATTGCTGAGCGTGTGGGCATAGGAGCCGCTGTCGGTTTGCGCGACGAAGGAAAATTCCCCACCGTTCTGGAGCCGCACCGTTGTCGTGCAGGTTGCGAACGCGCCGTATTTGTACGCCGCCACATTGCCGGTCGTTTCCGCACTGGACGAGGTGCAGTCCGGGCCGGTCGTGAAACTGGTTGCGACGTTGACCCCAGACGTGAACGTGACCGTAGCTGAGCTGTCGTCGATATGCGCCGACATCAGCACGCCGGAGCCCGGATTGCCCGTCAAACAGGCGCTCGCGGTAAGATAGTAGGTCACTTTGATGGCATCATCCGAATTGCTGTCGGCGCCGGTCGCGCCCGGACAGGTCAACGCCTGCGCCGGCGCGGCGAAGATGGCGGCGACAAGCAACATGCCTGCACACAGGGCGACGCTCATGAGCGCGGCGCGCAGCCGCCGGGCGATGCCGGAAGCATTGGCAAAGCGGCGAACTGTTGCGCCAAACCTCATTTCCGCTGCAGCTGACTTGCCCATCCCGCCCCCCTTTTTCTCCCTAACGTAAGGTGAGGTAAGTTGCTGCAAGCCGTCAATATGATAGTTAGTATTCAACGGATTTTGAGACGGATACCGATCCATAGCCAAACTCCCCCGGTTCGAGATGGTCAGTGGAGCCGAAACAGGCCGTCCGGCCCATCAGGTGATCACCTGATATTGCGAGTGGCGCTTCAGGCAGGGTCTAGCGCGTGCATTTGGCCATTGCGCAGTGAGCCGGAAATCGGCTATTGGTATTGCGTCAGCGAAGACCGGAACGATTGGATGGTTCCGGGCGGCAAACATGGATGGTTGAGGCTCTTGCGAAGGAGCCGAATCCTCTCTATGTAGAGACAACAGACACGAGAGCGCGTGGGGCTGGTGGTTCAGCTTTACGTGCTTAATTGCATGAAGGGTGGACCGATTCGGGTTGCCTGCCATGCGGCTCCCCGCAAAGGAGCTCCCCGGAAACGGGTCATCCAGAGGTTTGCCTGTCTTTCAGGCATCTAGAATTGAGCGGCGCATGGCAACGAAGACCACCAATCCTTTTGTCTTCCTGCAACAGGTGCGCGCCGAAACGGCGAAGGTGACCTGGCCGACACGGCGCGAAACGCTGATTTCAACCATCATGGTGATCATTTTCGCATTCATCGCGGCGATCTTCTTTTTCGCCGCAGACCAGATCATGGCCTACGCCATTGAACTGATTTTCAGCATCGGCCGCTGACATAGGCGACTACGGAGATACCGATCACATGACCGCCCGGTGGTATATCGTCCACGCCTACTCGAATTTCGAGAAGAAGGTTGCCGAGGACATCGAACAGAAGGCCAAGCAGAAGGGTCTTTGGGATTCGTTCGAGAAGATTCTCGTGCCGACCGAAAAGGTTGTCGAAGTGCGGCGCGGCCGCAAGGTTGACGCCGAACGGAAGTTTTTCCCCGGCTATGTGCTGGTGCGCGCCAATTTGACTGACGCGGTGTTCTCGCTGATCAAGAACACGCCGCGGGTGACCGGTTTCCTCGGCGATTCCAAGCCTGTGCCGATCACGGATTCCGAGGCTGACCGCATCCTGCATCAGGTGCAGGAAGGCGTCGAGCGTCCAAAACCGTCGATCACGTTCGAGATCGGCGAGCAGGTTCGCGTTTCGGACGGTCCGTTCGCTTCGTTCAACGGCTCCGTTCAGGAAGTCGACGAGGAGCGGGCGCGGCTCAAGGTGGAAGTGTCGATTTTTGGCCGCGCCGTGCCGGTCGATCTCGATTTCGGTCAGGTCGAAAAGGCCTGATCAAAACGGCCCTGAAAGGGGCTGAACATTGGTGGGAGGTGAGGGCGGCTTAGCCGGCTTCCGGACCCGGACCACCAGACTGCAACCGCCGGAAACGCCACGATGAGCGGGTTCGGCACAGAAACAGAGGCAGACGAGAATGGCTAAAAAGATTGCAGGCCAGCTCAAGCTCCAGGTCGCAGCGGGATCGGCAACGCCGTCGCCGCCGATCGGTCCGGCGCTTGGTCAGCGTGGCATCAACATCATGGAATTCTGCAAGGCGTTCAACGCCCAGACGCAGGAGCTCGAGAAGGGATCGCCGATCCCGGTGGTCATCACCTATTATCAGGACAAGTCCTTCACGTTTGCGATGAAGACGCCGCCTGTGAGCTATTTTCTCAAGAAGGCCGCCAATTTGAAGTCCGGCTCCAAGGAGCCTGGCAAGGTGAAGGCCGGCACGATCGCCCGCGACAAGGTGCGTGAGATCGCCGAGAAGAAGATGAAGGATCTGAACGCCAACGACTTTGAAGCAGCAATGCGCATGGTCGAAGGCTCCGCCCGCTCGATGGGCCTGGAAGTGGTGGGCTGACGTCATGGCGAAGATTGCAAAACGAGTTGCCAAGTCCCGCGAGGGCATCGATCGCGACCACGCCTATCCGCTGGCAGACGCTGTGAAGCTGCTCAAGGATCGCGCGACCGCAAAGTTCGACGAGACCATCGAAGTTGCGATGAATCTCGGCGTTGACCCGCGCCACGCTGACCAGATGGTCCGCGGCGTCGTCAATCTGCCGAACGGCACCGGCCGCACCGTGCGCGTCGCCGTGTTCGCACGTGGCGCCAAGGCTGAGGAAGCAACTGCCGCCGGCGCAGATATTGTCGGCGCGGAAGATCTGGTCGAAGTTGTGCAGAAGGGCGAAATCAATTTCGACCGCTGCATCGCAACGCCGGACATGATGCCGCTGGTCGGCCGCCTCGGCAAGGTGCTCGGCCCCCGTGGCATGATGCCGAACCCGAAGGTTGGCACTGTGACCATGGACATCGCAGGCGCAGTGAAGGCTTCCAAGGGCGGGGCGGTCGAGTTCCGCGTCGAGAAGGCCGGCATCGTGCAGGGCGGCGTTGGCAAGGCGTCGTTCGATCAGAAGGCTCTGGAAGAGAACATTCGCGCTTTTGCTGACGCGGTGATCAAGGCCAAGCCGACAGGCGCCAAGGGCAACTACGTCAAGAAGGTGTCGCTCACCTCGACGATGGGCCCGGGCCTGAAGATCGATGTCGCAACCATCGCGGCGGTCTGATTGGTTTAGAGACGGGCTTTAACGGCCTGTTTCATCTAAGAATTCCGGTCTCCGAATATTTGGAGGCCGGATGCCGGAGGGAAACTTCCGGCTTCCTGTCCGAGATTGCAGGCGGATTTTGGCTTCGGCCTGGTCCTTAATTCATGCGGGCCTGCATGAGACGGGGTCGATCCAATTCGGAGCGAACGCTCCAGACTGGTTCGAACCGTGTTTGCCTTTTGTCAGCCAGGCGGCAACGTCCGGCGAAAAGGGGACAGGATCCTCGAGCGTCGTTCGGGGACCCTCATACCGGGGTGTTCCGCGCGACAAAAGGCAACCGGCCGTCATTTCACAAGAATGATGGCCAACTGGAGATAGGCAGTGGATAGAGCGGAAAAACGCGAGCTCGTCACGGAACTGAACGGCGCATTCAAGAGCGCTGGCTCGGTTGTCGTGGCCCACTATGCCGGTATCACCGTGGCGCAAATGAACGACCTCCGGTCGAAAATGCGCGCAGCGGGCGGCACCGTCAAAGTCGCGAAGAACCGTCTCGCCAAAATCGCCCTTCAGGGTACGGAATCGGAGAACATCGTCAACCTGTTCACAGGCCAGACGATCATCGCCTATTCCGACGATCCCGTTACGGCGCCGAAGATCGCTTCCGAGTTCGCTAAGACGAACGACAAGCTGGTCATCCTCGGCGGCGCAATGGGCGCTACAGCTCTCGATTCAGACGGCGTCAAGGCTCTTGCCACGCTGCCGTCGCTCGACGAACTGCGCGCCAAGCTTGTCGGCCTCATTTCGGCGCCGGCAACCCGGATCGCAACTGTCGTCAACGCACCGGCCAGCCAGCTGGCCCGCGTGTTTGGCGCATATGCCCGCAAGGACGAGGCGGCATAAGACCGTTCCTCGCTGTCACCAACACTAGTTCGAACATTCTAAGGAAACTGAAAAATGGCTGATCTCGCAAAGATCGTTGAAGACCTTTCGGCCCTGACCGTCCTCGAGGCGGCTGAGCTGTCGAAGCTTTTGGAAGAGAAGTGGGGCGTTTCGGCTGCCGCTGCAGTTGCAGTTGCTCCGGGCGCTGGCGGCGGCGCTCCTGCTGCTGCTGCTGAAGAGAAGACCGAATTCGACGTCGTTCTGGCTGCTGCCGGCGACAAGAAGATCGAGGTCATCAAGGAAGTCCGCGCCATCACCGGCCTGGGCCTCAAGGAAGCCAAGGACCTGGTCGAAGGCGCTCCGAAGGTCGTCAAGGAAGGTGCTGCCAAGGCAGACGCCGACAAGATCAAGGCTCAGCTCGAAGCAGCTGGCGCCAAGGTCGAACTGAAGTAATGCGCTGCCGGCGGGTGGTTTCCGCCCGCCGGCTTCTCACCGGGCTGTTTGTCCCGGTAATTGCGTAAGAACCCTATTTCCGAAGGCTGGGAAAACAGCCTTCTGAAATCGGGTTTTTCCCGTTTGAACTAGCCGCCGCCCGATCGCGGGATGAGACGGCCAAGACAAGCCCAGTGTGGCAGCAAGGAGCGACGATGGCCCAGACCCAAACGTTCAACGGTCGCAGGCGCGTTCGCAGCTTTTTCGGAAAGATCCCGGAAGTTGCGGAAATGCCTAACCTCATCGAGGTGCAGAAGGCGTCATATGACCAGTTTCTGATGGTCGACGAGCCGAAGGGCGGTCGTCCGGACGAAGGATTGCAGGCGGTTTTCCGGTCGGTGTTCCCGATTTCGGACTTTTCCGGCGCCTCCATGCTCGAATTCGTCAAATACGAGTTCGAAGCACCAAAGTTCGACGTTGACGAGTGCCGTCAGCGCGACCTGACCTATGCCGCGCCGCTGAAAGTGACGCTGCGCCTCATCGTGTTCGATATTGACGAGGATACCGGCGCCAAGTCGGTCAAGGACATCAAGGAGCAGGACGTCTACATGGGCGACATGCCGCTCATGACCTCGAACGGCACCTTCATCGTCAACGGCACCGAGCGCGTGATCGTCTCGCAGATGCACCGTTCGCCGGGCGTCTTCTTCGACCACGACAAGGGCAAGTCGCACTCGTCGGGCAAGCTGCTGTTTGCCGCGCGCGTCATCCCTTATCGCGGTTCGTGGCTCGACATCGAGTTCGACTCGAAGGACGTCGTGCACGCCCGTATCGACCGCCGCCGCAAGATTCCGGCGACAAGCCTGCTGATGGCGCTCGGCATGGACGGCGAAGAGATCCTGTCGACGTTCTACAACAAGATCACCTATGAGCGTGATGGCGACGACTGGCGCATTCCGTTCTCGCCGGAGCGCTTCCGCGGCCGCAAGGCTGTGACCGACCTGATCGACGCTGACACCGGCGAAGTTGTCGTTGAGGCTGGCAAGAAGATCACCGTCCGCCAGGCCAAGCAGCTTGCCGAGAAGGGCCTGAAGGCTATCAAGGCGACACTGGACGACCTGATCGGTTCCTACATCGCCGAAGACATCGTCAATCCGGAAACCGGCGAGATCTATCTTGAAGCCGGTGACGAGCTCGACATGACCGTCGACGCCAAGGGTGTGCGCAAGGGCAACCTGCTCGATCTGATCGAGTCGGGCGTCACCGAGATCGACGTGCTCGACATCGACCACGTCAATGTCGGCGCCTACATCCGCAACACGCTGGCTATCGACAAGAACGAGAGCCGCCAGGACGCGCTGTTCGACATCTATCGCGTCATGCGTCCCGGTGAGCCGCCAACGCTTGATACGGCGGAAGCCATGTTCAAGTCGCTGTTCTTCGATCCGGAGCGCTACGACCTGTCGGCTGTCGGCCGCGTCAAGATGAACATGCGCCTTGAGCTCAAGGCAGAAGACACCGTGCGCGTGCTGCGCAAGGAAGACATTCTGGCTGTGGTCAAGACGCTGGTCGAACTGCGTGACGGCAAGGGCGAGATCGACGACATCGACAATCTCGGCAACCGCCGTGTGCGTTCGGTGGGCGAACTGATGGAAAATCAGTATCGCGTCGGCCTGCTGCGCATGGAGCGCGCAATCAAGGAGCGCATGAGCTCGATCGAGATCGACACCGTCATGCCGCAGGATCTGATCAACGCCAAGCCGGCGGCTGCCGCCGTGCGCGAGTTCTTTGGTTCCTCGCAGCTGTCGCAGTTCATGGACCAGACGAACCCGCTGTCGGAGATCACCCACAAGCGCCGTCTCTCGGCGCTTGGCCCGGGCGGTCTGACCCGTGAGCGCGCCGGCTTTGAGGTGCGCGACGTTCACGTCACGCATTACGGCCGTATCTGCCCGATTGAGACGCCGGAAGGCCCGAACATCGGTCTGATCAACTCGCTGGCCACCTTTGCCCGTGTCAACAAATACGGCTTCATCGAAAGCCCGTATCGCAAGATCGTTGACGGCAAGCTGACCAACGACGTTGTCTATCTGTCGGCAATGGAAGAGGCCAAGCACTACGTCGCGCAGGCCAACGCCGAGCTCGACAAGGATGGTCATTTCGTCGAGGAATTCGTCATCTGCCGCCACTCCGGCGAAGTGATGATGACGCCGCGCGAAAACGTCGACCTGATGGACGTGTCGCCCAAGCAGATGGTGTCCGTTGCCGCGGCGCTCATTCCGTTCCTGGAAAACGACGACGCCAACCGCGCTCTGATGGGCTCGAACATGCAGCGTCAGGCCGTGCCGCTGGTGCGCGCTGAAGCGCCGTTTGTCGGCACCGGCATGGAGCCGGTCGTCGCCCGTGACTCGGGCGCGGCGATTGGTGCGCGCCGTGGCGGCATTGTCGACCAGGTGGACGCGACGCGTATCGTCATCCGCGCAACGGAAGGTCTCGAAGCCGGCAAGTCCGGTGTCGATATCTACCGGCTGATGAAGTTCCAGCGTTCGAACCAGAACACCTGCATCAACCAGCGTCCGCTGGTGCGCATGGGCGACCGCGTCAACAAGGGTGACATCATCGCTGACGGTCCGTCGACGGATCTGGGCGATCTGGCGCTTGGCCGCAACGTGCTCGTCGCGTTCATGCCGTGGAACGGCTACAACTACGAGGACTCGATCCTGCTCTCGGAGAAGATCGTCTCTGACGACGTCTTCACCTCGATTCATATCGAGGAATTCGAGGTCATGGCCCGCGATACGAAGCTTGGTCCTGAGGAGATCACGCGCGACATTCCGAACGTTTCGGAAGAAGCGCTGAAGAACCTCGACGAAGCCGGCATCGTCTATATCGGCGCTGAAGTGCAGCCGGGCGACATCCTCGTCGGCAAGATCACGCCGAAGGGCGAAAGCCCGATGACGCCGGAAGAAAAGCTCCTGCGCGCCATCTTCGGTGAGAAGGCTTCGGACGTTCGTGACACCTCGATGCGTATGCCTCCGGGCACGTTTGGCACCGTTGTTGAAGTTCGCGTTTTCAACCGCCACGGCGTTGAAAAGGACGAGCGTGCAATGGCGATCGAGCGCGAGGAAATCGAACGCCTGGCCAAGGACCGCGACGACGAGCAGGCGATCCTTGACCGCAACGTCTATGGCCGTCTGTCGGACATGCTGGCTGGCAAGGACGCAATTGCCGGACCGAAGAGCTTCAAGAAGGGCTCCAAGGTGACCAAGGAAACGCTGGCCGAGTTCCCGCGTTCGCAGTGGTGGCAGTTTGCGGTTGAGGACGAGAAGGGCCAGAGCGAGCTCGAAGCCCTGCGTGGCCAGTATGACGAGTCCAAGAAGGCGCTTGAACAGCGTTTCATGGACAAGGTCGAGAAGGTGCAGCGCGGCGACGAAATGCCTCCGGGCGTCATGAAGATGGTCAAGGTCTTCGTCGCGGTGAAGCGCAAGATTCAGCCAGGCGACAAGATGGCCGGCCGTCACGGCAACAAGGGTGTCGTGTCGCGTATTGTGCCGGTGGAAGACATGCCGTTCCTCGAAGATGGAACGCATGCCGACATCGTGCTCAATCCGCTGGGCGTGCCGTCGCGCATGAACGTTGGCCAGATTCTGGAAACGCATCTGGGCTGGGCTTGTGCCGGCATGGGCAAGAAGATCGGCCAGTTGATCGAGGCGTACAAGGCGGGCGGCGACATCAAGCCGTTGCGCGGCACGATCGAGACGCTGATCCCGGACAACAGCCGCAATGAGCCGGTTCGCCGTTACGACGATGAATCGCTGCTGCTGCTTGCCGACCAGATGAAGCGTGGCGTGTCGATTGCAACGCCGGTGTTTGACGGCGCCAACGAAGCCAACATCAACACGATGCTGGAAGAGGCGGGTCTGCACACGTCTGGTCAGTCGCAGCTCTATGACGGCCGCACCGGTGAACCGTTCGATCGCAAAGTGACGATGGGCTACATATATATGCTCAAGTTGCACCACCTGGTGGACGACAAGATCCACGCGCGTTCGATCGGTCCTTACTCGCTCGTGACCCAGCAGCCGCTGGGCGGCAAGGCGCAGTTCGGCGGACAGCGTTTCGGCGAAATGGAGGTCTGGGCGCTCGAAGCATACGGCGCGGCCTACACGCTGCAGGAAATGCTGACCGTGAAGTCGGACGACGTGGCCGGCCGCACCAAGGTCTACGAGGCGATCGTGCGCGGTGACGACACGTTCGAAGCGGGCATCCCGGAGAGCTTCAACGTTCTCGTCAAGGAAATGCGTTCGCTTGGCCTCAATGTGGAGCTCGAGGATACGCGGGTCGACGACGTCCCGGTCTCGCTGCCCGACGCAGCGGAATAATCAGGCAGCGCGCCGCAGCACCGGCTGTGGCGCGCGCCAGCTGAATTTGATGCGGCGGTTTGAACCGCCATTCCAGGGGCTATCCCGCCCCGAAGCATTCAGAGGGACCCAGGTCCCCAACAGGAGAACGGTATGAACCAAGAGGTCATGAATCTCTTCAATACCCAGGCCCCGACGCAGGTGTTCGATTCCATCCGGATTTCGCTCGCCAGCCCGGAAAAGATCCTTTCGTGGTCGTTCGGCGAGATCAAGAAGCCGGAGACCATCAATTACCGGACGTTCAAGCCAGAGCGTGACGGTCTCTTCTGCGCGCGTATTTTTGGCCCCATCAAGGACTATGAGTGCCTGTGCGGCAAGTACAAGCGCATGAAGTACAAGGGCATCATCTGCGAAAAGTGCGGCGTGGAAGTCACGCTGTCGCGCGTTCGCCGCGAGCGCATGGGCCACATTGAGCTGGCCGCTCCCGTCGCCCACATCTGGTTCCTGAAGTCGCTGCCGTCGCGTATCGGCACGCTGCTCGATATGACACTGAAGGACATCGAACGCGTTCTGTATTTCGAGAACTACATCGTCACTGAGCCTGGCCTCACCGATCTGAAGCTGCACCAGCTTCTGTCGGAAGAGGAATACATGACCGCCGTCGACAATTTCGGCGAGGATCAGTTCACGGCGATGATCGGCGCTGAAGCCATCCACGAACTTCTCTCCTCGATGGAGCTGGAGAAGATCGCGGTCGACCTGCGCGACGAGCTCGCCACCACGACGTCGGAACTGAAGCAGAAGAAGTTCCTCAAGCGGCTGAAGGTCGTCGAAAACTTCATGGAATCGGGCAACAAGCCTGAGTGGATGATCATGAAGACGATTCCCGTCATCCCGCCGGATCTGCGCCCGCTGGTTCCGCTGGACGGCGGCCGCTTTGCGACGTCTGACCTGAACGACCTCTATCGCCGCGTCATCAACCGCAACAACCGCCTGAAGCGGCTGATCGAATTGCGCGCACCTGGCATCATCATCCGCAACGAAAAGCGCATGCTGCAGGAAGCTGTTGACGCGCTGTTCGACAACGGCCGCCGTGGCCGCGTCATCACCGGCGCCAACAAGCGTCCGCTGAAGTCGCTGTCCGACATGCTCAAGGGCAAGCAGGGCCGCTTCCGCCAGAACCTGCTCGGCAAGCGCGTCGACTACTCCGGCCGTTCGGTCATCGTGACCGGTCCGGAGCTGAAGCTGCACCAGTGCGGCCTGCCGAAGAAGATGGCGCTCGAACTGTTCAAGCCGTTCATCTATGCGCGCCTTGACGCCAAGGGTTTTTCGTCCACCGTCAAGCAGGCCAAGAAGCTGGTCGAAAAGGAAAAGCCGGAAGTCTGGGATATCCTCGACGAGGTCATCCGCGAGCATCCGGTTCTGCTCAACCGCGCGCCGACGCTTCACCGCCTCGGCATCCAGGCGTTCGAGCCGATCCTGATCGAAGGCAAGGCGATCCAGCTTCACCCGCTGGTTTGCACGGCCTTCAACGCAGACTTCGACGGCGACCAGATGGCCGTGCACGTTCCGCTGTCGCTTGAAGCGCAGCTGGAAGCGCGCGTCCTGATGATGTCGACGAACAACATCCTGCACCCGGCTTCGGGCGCACCGATCATCGTTCCGTCGCAGGACATGGTTCTGGGGCTCTACTATCTCTCGATCGTCAACCAGAACGAGCCGGGCGAGGGCATGGTGTTTGCCGACATGGGCGAACTCCAGCACGCGCTTGAGACCAAGGCCGTTACGCTGCATTCGAAGATCAAGGGCCGCTTCAAGACGGTCGATGCCGAAGGCAATGTCGTGTCGGAAATTCACGACACCACGCCTGGCCGCATGATCATTGCCGAGTTGCTGCCGAAGAACGTCAACGTGCCGTTCTCGACCGCCAATCAGGAAATGACCAAGAAGAACATCTCCAAGATGATCGACACGGTCTATCGTCACTGCGGCCAGAAAGAGACGGTCATTTTCTGCGACCGCATCATGGCTCTTGGATTTGCCCATGCCTGCCGCGCCGGCATCTCGTTCGGCAAGGACGACATGCAGATTCCGGCCGCCAAGCACAAGCTCGTCACCGATACCGAGGCGCTCGCGAAGGAATACGAGCAGCAGTACAATGACGGCCTGATCACTCAGGGCGAGAAGTACAACAAGGTGGTCGACGCCTGGGCCAAGTGCTCGGAAAAGGTCGCCGAAGAGATGATGGCGCGCATTCGTGCGGTGGAGTTCGACGACAACGGCCGTCAGAAGCCGATGAACTCGATCTACATGATGAGCCATTCGGGTGCGCGTGGTTCGCCTACCCAGATGCGTCAGCTCGCCGGCATGCGCGGCCTGATGGCCAAGCCGTCGGGTGAAATCATCGAGACGCCGATCATCTCGAACTTCAAGGAAGGTCTGACCGTTCTTGAATACTTCAACTCGACCCACGGCGCCCGCAAAGGCCTGGCCGACACCGCGTTGAAGACGGCGAACTCGGGTTATCTCACCCGCCGTCTGGTGGACGTGGCGCAGGACTGCATCGTCAACATGAAGGACTGCGGTACCGACAAGGGCCTGACCATGCAGCCTATCGTCGACGCCGGTCAGGTTGTTGCGACGCTGGGCCAGCGCATTCTCGGCCGCACCGCGCTGGATGACATCCAGCATCCGGTGACGGGCGACGTGCTGGTGAAGGCAGGCACGCTCATTGACGAGCGCGACGTCGATCTGGTTGAAAAGGCTGGCATCCAGTCGGTTCGCATCCGTTCGGCCCTGACCTGCGAGGTCAAGGTTGGCGTTTGCGCGGTCTGCTACGGACGCGATCTGGCTCGCGGCACCCCGGTCAACCAGGGTGAAGCAGTCGGCGTCATCGCGGCGCAGTCGATCGGCGAGCCGGGCACCCAGCTCACCATGCGCACCTTCCACATGGGCGGCGCGGCACAGGTTGCCGACCAGTCCTTCCTGGAAGCGTCGTATGAAGGCACGGTGCAGATCCGCAACCGTTCCGTGGTGCGCAACTCGGACGGCCAGCTGGTCGTCATGGGCCGCAACATGGCGGTGCTGATCATGGATGAAGGCGGCAAGGAGCGTGCAACGCACCGCGTCACCTACGGTTCTCGCATCTATGTCGACGATGGCGACAAGGTGAAGCGCGGCCAGCGCATCGCCGAGTGGGATCCTTACACCCGTCCGATCATGACGGAAGTGGAAGGCCGCGTTGCGTTCGAGGACATGGTCGACGGCATTTCCGTGCAGGAAACGGCCGACGAATCCACCGGCATCACCAAGCGCGAAGTCATTGACTGGCGCTCGACGCCGCGTGGTTCTGACCTCAAGCCGGCGATCGCGATCCACGACGCCAAGGGCAAGGTGGCAAAGCTGTCCAAGGGCGGCGACGCTCGCTTCCAGCTCTCGGTCGAGGCCATTCTGTCGGTCGAGCCGGGCGCTCATGTGAAGCCGGGTGACGTGCTTGCACGTATTCCGATGGAAAGCGCGAAGACGAAGGACATCACCGGCGGTCTGCCGCGCGTTGCCGAACTCTTCGAAGCCCGCCGTCCAAAGGATCACGCCATCATCGCAGAAGTCGATGGCACGATCCGCTTTGGCCGCGACTACAAGAACAAGCGCCGCATCATCATCGAGCCGCATGACGGTTCGCTGGAGCCGGTCGAGTATCTCATCCCGAAGGGCAAGCCGTTCCATCTTCAGGACGGCGACGTCATCGAGAAGGGCGACTACATCCTCGACGGCAACCCGGCGCCGCACGACATCCTGGCGATCAAGGGCGTGGAAGCTCTGGCTTCCTACCTCGTCAACGAGATCCAGGAAGTTTACCGGTTGCAGGGCGTGGTGATCAACGACAAGCACATCGAGGTGATCGTTCGCCAGATGCTGCAGAAAATCGAGATCACCGACCAGGGAGACTCGGTCTACATCCCGGGCGATCATGTCGACGTGATCGAGTTCGATGAGATCAACGACAAGCTGATCGAGGCGGGCAAGAACCCCGCACAGGGCCAGCCGGTCCTGCTCGGCATCACCAAGGCCTCGCTGCAGACGCCGTCGTTCATCTCGGCAGCGTCGTTCCAGGAGACCACCCGCGTCCTCACGGAAGCGGCAGTTGCCGGCAAGACCGACACGCTGCAGGGTCTCAAGGAAAACGTCATCGTTGGCCGTCTGATCCCGGCCGGCACGGGTGGCACGATGAGCCAGATCCGGCGCATCGCCACCTCGCGCGACGAGCTGATCCTCGACGAGCGCCGCAAGCAGTCGGGAGCCGAAAAGGCCGACGCCATGCTGGCGGACATGACCAAGACGCCGGCCGAATAAGGGCAGGGCGCAGCAAGTTGGAAAAGGCCGCCGGAGGAAACTCCGGCGGCCTTTTTCATTCTTTCGATTTAGGATCTCGCGCTGTCATCGCAGAGGAAGGCGCAATGTTGGACCAACATACCGGCGGTTGCCTATGCGGAGCGGTTCGGGTTGTCGCGACCGGACGTCCGTATCGCGTTGGCGTGTGTCACTGTATGGATTGCCGCAAACATCATGGCGCGCTGTTTCACGCTTCGGCGATCTTTCCCGACATTCAGGTGACGGTGGACGGTGAAACGCGAGCTTATCATGGCAGGCACTTTTGCCCGGCGTGCGGATCAACCGTTTTCAGCAGGTCCGGCGACGAGTTCGAGCTGAACCTCGGCTCACTCGACGACATTGATCAGTTCACGCCCACCTACGAACTGTGGACGATCCGCCGTGAGTCATGGCTCCCGCCATTTCAACGAATGAGGCGCTATGAACACAATCGTACGAGCGATGACAGGGAAGAGGAAACAGGATGATCAACGACGCTGCCGCGTCAGTGGACGCCTATTTTGAGTCCGTCCTTCTTGAGCGAGGAGATCCTTGTGGAACAATCCTTGCCGCCAACCGCAAGGCCGGTCTTCCTGAGATCGACGTCTCGCCATTGCAGGGCAAATTCCTCAATTTGATTGCCAAAATGTCGGGCGCGCGGCGCATTTTGGAGATCGGCACGCTCGGCGGTTATTCAACCGTTTGGCTGGCGCGAGCGCTGCCTCATGACGGATTGGTCGTCACACTTGAATCCGAACCGCATCATGCGGCTGTCGCCCGGCGCAATTTCGCTGCGGCTGGCGTTGCGGACCAGGTGGATCTGCTGGAAGGGCTGGCGGCACAATCGCTGGGCGAATTGGTCAAGGCTGGAACGGCGCCGTTTGACCTCGTCTTCATCGACGCCGACAAGCCGAGCAATCCCGTCTATCTCGATTTTGCGTTGAAACTGTCACGCCCGGGCACTGTCGTCATCTGCGATAATGTCGTGCGGGGCGGAGCGGTCGCAGACGCTGAAAGTGAGGACCCGAGTGTCATCGGCAGCCGGTCAGCAATAGAGTTGCTCGGCTCCGACCGTTTTGAAGCGACTGCGCTTCAGACTGTCGGCCAAAAGTCCTGGGACGGGTTCGCCATAGCAATCGTCAAATAGGGCTGAGCCGCTCAAAACGGCTCATCAAACGTAACGATCGCGACCTCGCCTTCCATCGCGCCCTGATAGGCCGACGCATGCGGCTCTTCTTCGGGCATGCCTTCCATGTCGCCAATCCGGTCAAGTTCGGCCTCGACATATCCTTCCGACGTCAACGCCTGCAGCGCCATCTTCACCGCGCTGTCGTCGTCGGGCGCGACCAGCATCACATGAATACCTTCGCTCTCACCGTCCTTGTGACGCTTGGCGCGGCCGGTAATCAACGTCACCTGGCGGTCATTGTCGTTCATGGGGCGCTCCGGCTGTTGATGACGCCTGATTCCATGCAGGCGGGACTCGATTCGAAAGGTTGCGCCCTTCTACAGTGCCCTTGCGGGCGAGTCGCCCCCTGCGAATCTGTGGGGCCATTTACTGCCGAAACAAACGCAAACGATTGTGCTGCATTGCGACATAATCTTGCGCCTCGTTGCAAGACGCCCTGCCTGGGTGGCGTGGTGACCCTTCCTGCGGCGAAATTCCCGGCGATCAGGCTTGACGGACAGGGGTCTCCAGCGTATTAGCCGCGTTGTCTGAGCCGATGTGAGGCGTTCAGTCAGGGACGACGCGTCCTTGAAGACAGCCTCAAACAGGGTTCGTTCTTAGAGCGACTAGACATTTCCGGCGCACGAAGCGGCAACGCTTCCTCTGCCATGTTTCGGGCGGGACCGCGATAGAGCGGTTTTGAGCCCGAATTTGCGTATGGAAATGGCGCGCTCTCTGGGCTCTTCGGGGCAAAGCGGGCTTTCGGGCTCAGAACGCGTGATCGAGATTTAGAAGGAAGGCTCAATGCCTACAGTCAACCAGTTGATCCGCAAGCCGCGCCAGGTGCCGGCTGTGCGCAACAAGGTTCCCGCGATGCAGCAGAACCCGCAGAAGCGTGGCGTTTGCACTCGCGTCTACACAACGACGCCAAAGAAGCCTAACTCGGCTCTGCGCAAGGTTGCGAAGATCCGTCTGGTCAATGGCTTTGAGGTGATCGGTTACATTCCTGGTGAAGGTCACAACCTGCAGGAGCACTCGGTCGTCATGATCCGCGGTGGCCGCGTCAAGGATCTTCCGGGCGTCCGCTACCACATCATCCGTGGCGTGCTCGACACCCAGGGCGTGAAAAACCGCAAGCAGCGCCGTTCGAAATACGGTGCGAAGCGTCCGAAGTAAGGTTTTTCCGGCTTCGACGCTTCTCGTTTTTGAGGCGGCGGGTCGATGAAGAGAAGAGACAGAAGATATGTCCCGTCGTCATAGTGCAGACAAGCGCGAGATCAATCCGGACCCGAAGTTCGGCGACCTCGTTGTCACCAAGTTCATGAACGCCGTCATGTATGACGGCAAGAAGTCTGTTGCCGAGACCATCGTTTATGGAGCGCTGGACCAGATCCAGGCCAAGACGAAGCAGGAGCCGGTTGTGGTCTTCAAGCAGGCGCTCGACAATGTCGCGCCGCACGTTGAGGTCCGTTCCCGCCGCGTCGGTGGCGCCACCTACCAGGTGCCGGTCGACGTTCGCCCCGAGCGCCGTCAGGCGCTGGCGATCCGCTGGCTGATCACGGCTGCGCGCAATCGCAATGAAACCACGATGGTTGACCGTCTGTCGGGCGAGCTGCTCGATGCCGCCAACAACCGCGGCACCGCTGTGAAGAAGCGTGAAGACACCCATAAGATGGCAGAGGCCAACCGCGCCTTCGCCCATTACCGCTGGTAATCGGCGTCCGAGACGAAAGAGGCAAATAAGATGGCCCGCGAATATAAGATCGAAGACTATCGCAACTTCGGCATCATGGCTCACATCGATGCTGGCAAGACGACGACGACTGAACGCGTCCTCTATTACACCGGCAAGTCGCACAAGATCGGCGAAGTGCACGACGGCGCTGCGACCATGGACTGGATGGAGCAGGAGCAGGAGCGCGGCATCACTATTACTTCGGCTGCAACGACCACCTTCTGGGAAGGCCGTGACGGCAAGAAGCGCCGCTTCAACATCATCGACACGCCCGGCCACGTCGACTTCACCATTGAAGTTGAGCGCTCGCTGCGCGTTCTCGATGGTGCAATCGCACTGCTCGACGCAAACGCTGGTGTTGAGCCGCAGACCGAGACTGTCTGGCGTCAGGCCGACAAGTATCACGTTCCGCGCATGATCTTCTGCAACAAGATGGACAAGATCGGCGCCGACTTCTACCGCTCGGCCGAAATGGTTGGTTCGCGTCTTGGTGCGCAGGCTGTCGTCATGCAGCTGCCGATCGGCGCTGAAAACGAATTCGCCGGCGTTGTTGATCTGATCGAGATGAACGCTCTCGTCTGGCGCTCCGAAAATCTTGGCGCCGAGTGGGACATCGTCGAGATTCCGGCCGACCTCAAGGCTCGCGCTGAAGAATATCGCGAGAAGATGATCGAGGCTGCCGTCGAAATGGACGACGAGGCGATGAACAACTATCTCGAAGGCAAGATGCCAACGAACGATGAGATCCGTGCGCTGATCCGCAAGGGTACGATCGCTGTCAAGTTCTTCCCGATGTTCTGTGGCTCGGCCTTCAAGAACAAGGGCGTGCAGCCGCTGCTCGACGCCGTTGTCGACTTCCTGCCGTCGCCGGTCGAAGTTCCTGCGATCAAGGGCATTGACCCGAAGACTGAAGCCGAAGTTGTGCGCAAGTCGTCGGACGACGAGCCGCTGTCGATGCTGGCGTTCAAGATCATGAACGACCCCTTCGTCGGTTCGCTGACCTTCTGCCGTATCTATTCCGGCAAGATGACCAAGGGCGTTTCTCTCGACAACACCGTCAAGGGCAAGAAGGAACGCATCGGCCGCATGCTGCAGATGCACTCCAACTCGCGCGAAGACATCGAAGAAGCCTTTGCCGGCGACATCGTTGCGCTCGCAGGCCTCAAGGAAACCACCACGGGCGACACGCTGTGCGACCCGCTGAAGCCGGTTATCCTGGAGCGTATGGAATTCCCTGATCCGGTCATCCAGATCGCGATCGAGCCGAAGACCAAGGGCGACCAGGAAAAGATGGGCCAGGCGCTGTATCGTCTGGCGGCTGAAGATCCGTCGTTCCGCGTCAAGACCGACGAGGAATCGGGCCAGACCATCATTGCAGGCATGGGCGAGCTGCACCTCGACATCATCGTCGATCGCATGCGCCGCGAATTCAAGGTTGAAGCGACGGTTGGCGCACCTCAGGTTGCGTATCGCGAAACAATTACGCGTCGCGTCGAGGAAGACTACACCCACAAGAAGCAGACCGGCGGCACGGGCCAGTTCGCCCGCGTCAAGATCATCTTCGAGCCGAATCCCGATGGCGACGACTACGTGTTCGAGTCGAAGATCGTTGGCGGTGCGGTGCCCAAGGAATACATCCCGGGCGTCGAGAAGGGTATCGGTTCGGTCATGTCGTCGGGTCCGGTTGCGGGCTTCCCGATGCTGGGCGTCAAGGCGACCCTCATCGACGGTGCGTTCCACGATGTCGACTCTTCGGTTCTGGCGTTCGAAATCGCGTCCCGCGCCTGCTTCAAGGAAGCTGCCAAGAAGGCCGGCGCCCAGCTGCTTGAGCCGATCATGAAGGTCGAGGTCGTGACGCCTGAGGATTATGTCGGTTCGGTCATCGGCGATCTGAATGCTCGCCGTGGCCAGATCCAGGGTCAGGAAAGCCGTGGCGTGGCGGTTGTCGTCAACGCAATGGTGCCGCTGGCCAACATGTTCAAATACGTCGACAACCTGCGCTCGATGTCACAGGGCCGCGCCCAGTACACGATGCAGTTTGACCACTACGAGCCGGTTCCGACCGCGGTCGCTCAGGAAATTCAGAAGAAATACGCCTGATCAGGTCGTTAGAACCAATAATTAGACTGACGCCTTAATTGGCGAGACAAGATGGAGCCCTAAAATGGCCAAGAGCAAATTCGAGCGTAACAAGCCGCACGTTAACATTGGAACGATTGGTCACGTTGACCATGGCAAGACGTCTCTGACGGCTGCGATCACCAAGTATTTTGGTGAGTTCAAGGCCTATGACCAGATCGACGCTGCGCCGGAAGAGAAGGCTCGCGGCATCACGATCTCGACGGCTCACGTTGAGTATGAGACGCCGAACCGCCACTACGCCCACGTCGACTGCCCCGGCCATGCTGACTATGTGAAGAACATGATCACGGGTGCTGCGCAGATGGACGGCGCGATCCTGGTTGTGTCGGCTGCTGACGGCCCGATGCCGCAGACCCGCGAGCACATCCTGCTGGCGCGTCAGGTTGGCGTTCCGGCCCTGGTTGTGTTCCTGAACAAGGTTGACCTGGTTGACGACGCCGAGCTGCTGGAGCTGGTCGAGCTGGAAGTTCGCGAACTTCTGTCGAAGTATGAGTTCCCCGGCGACGACATTCCGATGGTCAAGGGTTCGGCAGTTGCTGCGCTGCAGGACGGCGACAAGAAGATCGGCGAAGACGCGATCCGCGAGCTGATGGCTGCTGTCGACTCGTATATCCCGACGCCAGAGCGTCCGATTGACAAGCCGTTCCTGATGCCGATCGAAGACGTGTTCTCGATTTCTGGCCGTGGCACGGTTGTGACCGGCCGCGTCGAGCGTGGCATTGTCAAGGTTGGCGAGGAAGTCGAGATTGTCGGCATCCGTCCGACCTCGAAGACGACCGTCACCGGCGTTGAAATGTTCCGCAAGCTGCTCGATCAGGGCCAGGCTGGCGACAATATCGGTGCGCTGGTTCGCGGCGTTGACCGTGAGGGCGTCGAGCGCGGCCAGGTTCTGGCCAAGCCGGGCACTGTGAAGCCGCACAAGAAGTTTGTGGCTGAAGCCTACATTCTGACGAAGGAAGAGGGTGGCCGTCATACGCCGTTCTTCACCAACTATCGTCCGCAGTTCTACTTCCGCACGACGGACGTGACGGGCATCGTGACGCTGCCGGAAGGCACGGAAATGGTGATGCCTGGCGACAACATCACCGTTGACGTTGAACTGATCGTGCCGATCGCAATGGAAGAGAAGCTGCGCTTCGCTATCCGCGAAGGCGGCCGGACGGTCGGCGCCGGCATCGTCGCATCGATCAAAGAATAAGACGGGATCAACTGGATCTGGCGGGCGCGGATACGCCGCGCCCAGCTGGACAAGGAAGTGACGCATGAACGGTCAAAACATACGCATTCGCCTCAAGGCGTTTGATCATCGAGTGCTTGACGCCTCGACCAAGGAAATCGTGTCGACCGCAAAGCGGACAGGCGCAAACGTTCGCGGCCCGATCCCTTTGCCGACGCGGATTGAGAAGTTCACTGTGAACCGCTCGCCGCACGTCGACAAGAAGAGCCGCGAGCAGTTCGAGATGCGCACTCACAAGCGCCTGCTCGACATCGTTGACCCGACCCCGCAGACCGTGGACGCGCTGATGAAGCTCGACCTCGCAGCCGGCGTCGACGTCGAGATCAAGCTCTAAAGACGAGACCCAGCGGGTTCCCCGCAGCGGTTTCGAAGAAGAACATGAGCCGGGCTCATACCCAGCTCCTCTGAAGGAAGAACGAGAAATGCGTTCAGGTGTAATTGCACAGAAGGTCGGCATGACCCGCATCTACAATGATGCGGGCGAGCACGTGCCCGTCACCGTTCTCAAGATGGAGAACTGTCAGGTCGTCGCACAGCGCACCCAGGAAAAGAATGGCTACACCGCTGTTCAGCTTGGCGTCGGCCTGTCGAAAGTCAAGAATACGTCGAAGGCTGAGCGTGGCCATTTCGCGACTGCCTCGGTTGAGCCGAAGGCCAAGGTCGCTGAATTTCGCGTCACTCCGGAGAACATGCTCGACGTTGGCGCCGAAATCACCGCGGATCACTTCGTTGCCGGCCAGAAGGTCGACGTGACGGGCACCTCGATCGGTAAGGGTTTCCAGGGCGTCATCAAGCGCCACAACTTTGGCGGTGGCCGCGCTACCCATGGTAACTCGGTGTCGCACCGCACGCACGGCTCGACCGGTCAGCGTCAGGACCCGGGCCGCGTGTTCAAGGGCAAGAAGATGGCCGGGCACATGGGTAATGTGCGCGTCACCACACAGAACGTAGAAGTCGTTTCGACCGATACCGATCGCGGCCTCATTTTGATCCGCGGCGCTGTCCCCGGTTCGAAGGGCGCGTGGATTATGGTTCGCGACGCCGTAAAGAATCCGCTCCCGGAAGCTGCGCCCAAGCCGGCTGGCATCCGTAAGGCGGCCGAGAAGGGGGCCGAATAATGGAACTGAAAGTACAGACCCTCGGCGGCGCTGCCGCTGGCAACGTGTCGCTCTCGGATGCGATTTTCGGCCTTGAGCCGCGCGAGGACATCCTCGCCCGGGTCGTCCGCTGGCAGCTTGCTGCTCGACAGCAGGGCACCCATCAGACAAAGGGCCGTTCGGAAATTAACCGTACCAAGTCCAAGATGTACAAGCAGAAGGGCACCGGCCGCGCTCGTCACCACGCAGCGTCTGCTCCGCAGTTCCGCGGCGGTGGCAAGGCTCACGGCCCGGTTGCACGCAGCCACGCTCACGATTTGCCCAAGAAGGTTCGTGCGCTTGGTCTGAAGCATGCCCTGTCGGCCAAGCTGAAGTCCGAAAGCCTGATCGTTGTCGACGATCTGGCTTTGAAGGATGCCAAGACCAAGGCGCTGGTCGCCAACTTCGCATCGCTTGGCCTGAGCAACGCTCTGGTCATCGGCGGCGCCGAGGTTGACCAGGGTTTTGCCCGCGCAGCGGCCAATATTCCGAACATCGACGTGCTGCCGGTTCAGGGCATCAACGTCTACGACATTCTGCGTCGCGGCACGCTGGTCCTGTCCAAGGCCGCTGTCGAGGCACTCGAGGAGCGCTTCAAATGACCGATCTGCGCCACTATGACGTGATCGTCTCGCCGGTGATCACCGAAAAGTCGACCATGGCTTCGGAAAACAACCAGGTCGTCTTCAACGTCGCCCGCAAGGCCACCAAGCCGCAGATCAAGGCAGCTGTTGAAGCCTTGTTCGGCGTCAAGGTGACGGGCGTCAACACTCTCGTTCGCAAAGGCAAGGTGAAGCGGTTCCGCGGCACCATTGGCACGCAGAGCGATGTGAAGAAGGCGGTCATCACGCTGAAAGACGGCGACTCGATCGACGTCGCAACCGGTCTGTAAGCGGACAGGGGAAGAAAATGGCACTTAAAAGCTACAAGCCGACGACGCCGTCCCAGCGCCAGCTGGTGATCGTCGACCGCTCGGGTCTCTACAAAGGCAAGCCCGTAAAGGGTTTGACCGAGGGTCTGAAAGCGTCGGGCGGCCGCAACAATACCGGTCGCGTCACCTCCCGCTTCATCGGCGGCGGTCACAAGCGCACTTACCGCGTTATCGACTTCAAGCGCCGGAAGCTTGATGTCGCGGCGACGGTCGAGCGCCTGGAATACGATCCGAACCGCACGGCGTTCATCGCTCTCATCAAGTATGAGGACGGCGAACTGTCCTACATCCTGGCTCCGCAGCGTCTGGCAGCAGGCGATCAGGTGATCGCAGCTCAGTCGGCCGACGTGAAGCCGGGCAATGCGATGCCGCTGCAGGCAATGCCGGTTGGCACGATCGTGCACAATGTCGAGCTGAAGCCGGGTAAGGGCGGTCAGGTCGCACGTTCCGCAGGTTCATATGCTCAGCTGGTCGGCCGCGACCAGGGCATGGCGATCCTGCGCCTGAACTCGGGTGAACAGCGTCTGGTGCATGGCTCGTGCTTTGCCACCGTCGGCGCCGTATCCAACCCCGACCACGGCAACATCAATCTCGGTAAGGCTGGCCGTTCGCGCTGGCTCGGCCGCCGCCCGCACAACCGCGGCGTCACCATGAACCCGGTCGACCACCCGCACGGCGGTGGTGAAGGCCGCACCTCTGGTGGCCGTCACCCGGTTACTCCGTGGGGCAAGCCGACCAAGGGCAAGAAGACACGGTCCAACAAGTCGACCGACAAGTTCATCATGCGCTCGCGCCACGCGCGCAAGAGCTAAGAGAGGTAAGACAAGTGACTCGTTCAGTCTGGAAAGGCCCGTTTGTCGACGGCTATCTGCTGAAAAAGGCAGACAAGGTCCGCGAAGGTGGCCGCAGCGAAGTGATCAAGATGTGGGCCCGCCGGTCCACCATCCTGCCACAGTTCGTCGGTCTTACCTTTGGCGTTTACAACGGCCAGAAGCACGTGCCGGTCTCGGTCAACGAGGACATGGTCGGCCACAAGTTCGGCGAGTTCGCCCCGACCCGTACCTATTACGGCCATGGCGCGGACAAGAAGGCGAAGAGGAAGTAACAATGGGCAAGGCCAAGGCTCCACGCGGACTTGCGGATAACGAAGCGCGCGCAGTGCTGCGCACGATCCGCATCTCGCCGCAGAAGCTCAATCTCGTCGCGGCGCTGATCCGCGGCAAGAAAGTCGCAACCGCGCTGAACGATCTCGAGTTCTCGACCAAGCGGATCTCGGGCACCGTCAAGAAGACGCTGGAAAGCGCCATCGCGAATGCCGAGAACAACCACAATCTCGACGTTGATGCTCTCATCGTCGCCGAGGCTTATGTCGGCAAGTCGATCGTGATGAAGCGTTTCCATACGCGTGGCCGTGGCCGCGCATCGCGCATCGAGAAGCCGTTCTCGCACCTGACAATCGTTGTGCGCGAAGTTGAAGAGAAAGTGGAGGCTGCCTGATGGGTCAGAAAGTCAATCCGATCGGTCTGCGTCTCGGCATCAACCGCACCTGGGATTCACGTTGGTTCGCCAATAGCGGTGAATATTCCAAGCTGCTGCATGAAGACATCGCGATCCGCAAATACCTGGAAAAGGAGCTCAAGCAGGCTGCCGTTTCCAAGATCGTCATCGAGCGTCCGCACAAGAAGTGCCGCGTCACGATCCACGCTGCCCGTCCTGGCCTGATCATCGGCAAGAAGGGTGCAGACATCGAGAAGCTGCGCCGCAAGCTGATGGAGATGACCAAGTCGGACACCAGCCTGAACATCGTTGAAGTCCGCAAGCCGGAAATCGACGCCAAGCTGGTTGCACAGTCGATCGCCCAGCAGCTGGAACGCCGTATCGCGTTCCGCCGCGCCATGAAGCGCGCTGTTCAGTCGGCGATGCGTCTCGGCGCAGAAGGCATCCGCATCAACTGCGGCGGCCGTCTCGGTGGGGCTGAAATCGCTCGCATGGAGTGGTATCGCGAAGGCCGCGTGCCGCTGCATACGCTGCGCGCCGACGTCGACTACGGCACGGCTGAAGCTCAGACCGCCTACGGTATCTGCGGCGTGAAGGTCTGGATCTTCAAGGGAGAAATCCTTGAACATGATCCGATGGCTTCCGAACGCCGCGCCACCGAAGGCGACAACCAGAACACCGGCGGCCAGCGCCGTCGCGAGACCGCGTAATCAACGCGGCAGGCAAGGATTTGGAGTAGAGAACGATGCTGCAGCCAAAGCGCACAAAGTTCCGCAAGCAGTTCAAGGGACGGATCCACGGTGTCGCCAAGGGCGGCACCAATCTGGATTTCGGCGGCTTTGGTCTGAAGGCGTTGGAACCTAACCGCGTCACTGCGCGTGAGATCGAGGCGGCCCGCCGCGCGATCACCCGCGCCATGAAGCGTCAGGGCCGTGTGTGGATCCGTGTGTTCCCGGACGTGCCGGTGACGTCGAAGCCGACCGAAGTCCGCATGGGCAAGGGCAAGGGCGCGATCGATTACTGGGCATGCCGCGTGAAGCCGGGCCGTGTGATGTTCGAGCTTGATGGCGTCAATGAAGAGACCGCACGCGAAGCCCTGCGTCTCGGCGCCGCCAAGCTGTCGGTCAAGACGCGCTTCATCCAGCGCATTGCAGAATAGGAAGGGCGAGTATCATGAAGACCGCCGATGTCCGGGGCATGAGCCCTGACCAGATGAACGACGAACTGGCCAAGCTGAAGAAAGAGCAGTTCAACCTGCGCTTTCAGAAGGCGACCGGCCAGATGGAAAAGACTTCGCGTGTGAAGCAGATTCGCCGCGACATCGCCCGCATCAAGACGATCGCTGCCGAAAAGGCCGCGGGCAACAAGGCTTAAGGAAGAAGACCATGCCGAAGCGCATCCTGCAGGGCGAAGTTGTCAGCGACAAGAACGACAAGACGGTTGTCGTGCGCGTCGAACGCCGCTTCACGCATCCTGTGATGAAGAAGACCGTGCGTATGTCGAAGAAGTACAAGGCGCACGACGAAAACAACGCCTGCAAGGTTGGCGATCAGGTGTTCATTCAGGAATCGAAGCCGATTTCGAAGGACAAGACCTGGGTTGTCGTCACTGAAGCGGCAGCCAAATAAGAACAGATTCCATCCGGCCGCTCCGCAAGCGGACGGACAAGAGATAAAGGCGGTCAGTTATGATTCAGATGCAAACTAACCTGGACGTTGCCGACAATTCCGGTGCGCGCCGCGTCATGTGCATCAAGGTGCTGGGCGGTTCCAAGAGGAAGTATGCTTCGGTCGGCGACATTATCGTCGTTTCGATCAAGGAAGCCATTCCGCGCGGCCGCGTCAAGAAGGGCGACGTGATGAAGGCGGTCGTGGTTCGCACGGCTAAGGACATCCGCCGCGCCGACGGCAGCGTCATTCGCTTCGACAAGAACGCAGCCGTTCTCGTCGACAACAAGAAAGAGCCGGTCGGCACGCGTATTTTTGGCCCAGTTCCGCGTGAACTGCGCGCCAAGAACCACATGAAGATCATCTCGCTCGCGCCTGAAGTGCTGTAAGGAACGCGTCCCATGAACAAGATCAAGAAAGGCGACAAGGTCGTCGTTCTCGCCGGCAAGGACAAGGGCCGTACCGGTGAAGTTATTCGTATGATGCCCAAGGACGACAAGGCTGTCGTGCGCGGGATCAACATCGTGCGCCGCCATCAGCGCCAGTCGCAGACCCAGGAAGGCGGCATCATTTCCAAGGAAGCGCCGATCCACCTCTCCAACATCGCAGTCGCCGACCCCAAGGACGGCAAGGCCACGCGTGTGAAGATCGAGGTCAAGGACGGCAAGAAGGTGCGCGTCGCCAAGCGCTCGGGAGCTACGATCGATGGCTAAGAAAGCTGAACAGGCCGGTAACCAGCCGCGCCTTAAGAAGGTCTACAACGAAACGATCCGCAAGGCTCTCAAGGAGCAGTTCGGCTACGACAACGATATGCAGATTCCGCGCATCGACAAGATTGTGCTGAACATGGGCGTTGGCGAGGCGACTGCCGATTCCAAGAAGCCTTCGGTTGCAGCCGAAGATCTGTCGCTGATCGCCGGCCAGCGCGCCGTTGTGACGCGGGCCCGCAATTCGATCGCTGGCTTCAAGGTCCGCGAAAACATGCCGATTGGCGCCAAGGTTACCCTTCGCCAGGACCGCATGTACGAATTCCTTGATCGTCTCATCAACATCGCGCTGCCGCGCGTTCGCGACTTCCGTGGCCTGAATGGCAAGAGCTTTGACGGCCGCGGAAATTATGCGATGGGCATCAAGGAACACATCGTGTTCCCGGAAATCAACTACGACAAGGTTGATCAGGTCTGGGGCATGGACATCATCGTCTGCACGACCGCCAAGACGGATGACGAAGCCCGGGCTCTGCTCAAGGCTTTCAACTTCCCTTTCCGGCAGTAACGGCAAGCGAACAAAGGACAAATTGAATGGCAAAGACCAGTTCAGTCGAAAAGAACAATCGCCGCCGCAAGATGGTTGCGAACGCTGCCGCCAAGCGCAAGGCGCTCAAGGCGGTCATCATGGACCAGAGCAAGCCGATGGATGAGCGTTTTCGCGCTCAGCTGAAGCTTTCAGCGATGCCGCGCAACACGGCCAAGACCCGTATTCGCAATCGTTGCGAAGTTACTGGCCGTCCGCGCGCATATTATCGCAAGCTCGGCATGTCGCGTATCGCACTGCGAGAGCTCGGTTCGCTCGGGCTCGTCCCGGGTCTGGTCAAGTCCAGCTGGTAAGGAGGCACGAGGATGTCTTTGAGTGATCCCCTCGGCGATATGCTGACCCGCATCCGCAACGCCTACGGCCGGCGCAAGACCTCGGTCTCGACGCCTGCTTCCAAGCTGCGCGCCCGCGTTCTCGAAGTGATGAAGTCGGAAGGCTACATCCGCGACTTCAGCCAGACCGATTTCGGTAATGGCAAGTCGGAGATCGAGATCGAGCTGAAATACGCAGAAGGTTCTCCGGTTATCCGTGAGATCGCCCGTGTGTCGAAGCCTGGCCGCCGCGTCTATGTTGCAGCCCGTTCCATCCCGCAGGTCGCCAACGGCCTCGGCATCTCGATTCTGTCGACGCCCAAGGGCGTGATGGCCGATCACGAGGCGCGCGAGCAGAACGTCGGCGGCGAAATCCTCTGCCAGATCTTCTGATCTGGCTGAGCACGAACAGAAAAGAACGAGGACAAGACAATGTCTCGTATTGGTAAGAAACCGGTCGCAGTGCCGGCAGGCGTTACGGCCCAGGTCAACGGTCAGACCGTGACCGCCAAGGGTCCGAAGGGCGAGCTGAAGTTCGTCGTCAACGACGAAGTCCTGGTCAAGATGGAAGAGGGCGCGATTTCGGTCGAGCCGCGCGACCAGACCAAGACTGCGCGTTCGCGCTGGGGCATGTCGCGCACGATGATCTCTAACATCCTTGCGGGTGTGAAGGACGGCTTCGAGAAGAAGCTTGAGATCAGCGGCGTCGGCTATCGTGCTGCTATGCAGGGCAAGAATGTCCAGCTGTCGCTTGGCTTCTCGCACGAAGCGGTCTATCAGACGCCTGAAGGCATCACCATTGCGACGCCCAAGCCGACGGAAATCGTCATCTCCGGCATCGACAAGCAGCAGGTTGGCCAGGTTGCGGCCGAGATCCGCGAGTATCGCGGTCCCGAGCCGTACAAGGGCAAGGGCGTGCGTTATGCCGGCGAGCGGATTGTCCGCAAGGAAGGCAAGAAGAAGTAATTCTGCGCGCCGCGTCGCGGCGATGCAGGCAAGTGGTGAATGGTGAATGGCAAAATGGCAGTCTGGTAGGTTCGGCGTCTAAGCCACTCATACCATTTACCATTTTTCCATTCACCATTCACTTTTACAACGCCACGGCATGTGGTTGCGGGCAGGGCAGATCGGCTGACCGCACAGAGCCACCGCCGTCTCACAAGGCAAGGAAGAACATCATGGCCAACAAGGCTGCCATCCAGAAGCGCGCGCAGCGCATCCGCCGTCAGATCAAGAAGGTTGCAAACGGCCGTCCGCGGCTGTCGGTTCACCGCACCTCGCTGCACATCTACGCCCAGATCATCGACGACGCGAAGGGTCACACCCTGGCCGCCGCCTCGACGCTTGAGAAGGACACCAAGGGCAAGTCGGGCGCAAACGTCGCTGCAGCTTCAGCTGTTGGCAAGCTGCTCGCTGAACGCGCCAAGAAGGCCGGTGTCACCGAAGTCGTGTTCGACCGCGGCGCCTATATCTATCACGGCCGCGTCAAGGCGCTGGCTGAGGCCGCCCGCGAGGGTGGTCTGAGCTTCTAAGTCATCGGTGAATGGTGAATCGTGAATTGGCAGTCTGGTAGTCGCGGCTTCTAAGCTGCTCAAACCATTCACCATTTTCTCATTCACCATTCACATTAGACTTTCCTCCGCGGATCGGCTAAAGGGCGACCGCAATTTCAACCCGTGCTTCCGGAAAAAAATAAGGAACAGGATATGGCACAAGAACGCAGGGAAGGCGGTCGCGATCGCGAGCGCTCCCGTGACAGAGAAGAAAAAGACAGCGAGTTTGTCGACAAGCTGGTTCACATCAACCGTGTCGCCAAAGTCGTGAAGGGTGGCCGCCGCTTCGGTTTTGCTGCTCTCGTCGTCGTCGGCGACCAGAAGGGCCGCGTTGGTTTTGGCCATGGCAAGGCGCGTGAAGTGCCTGAAGCCATCCGCAAGGCAACTGAAGCCGCCAAGCGCGAACTGATTTTTGTTCCGCTGCGCTCGGGCCGCACGCTGCACCATGACGTACACGGCCGCCACGGCGCTGGACGCGTCCTGCTTCGCGCTGCAAAGCCCGGCACCGGCATCATTGCAGGTGGTCCGATGCGCGCTGTGTTCGAGACGCTCGGCATGCATGACGTTGTCGCCAAGTCGATGGGTTCTTCGAACCCGTACAACATGGTGCGCGCCACGTTCGATGCGCTGAAGAATCAGCTGCATCCCAAGGACGTCGCAGCCCAGCGCGGCATCAAGTATTCCACCCTGCAGGCGCGCCGTGGCGCTGCTGCCGGCGAAGAATAAGGAGCGTCGTTATGGCAAAGAATGCAGCCAAGACGGCGGGCAAGACCCTGACCGTCAAGCAGATCGGTTCGCCGATCCGCCGACCCAAGGAACAGCGCGCGACTCTTGTCGGCCTGGGCCTCAACAAGATGCATCGCACCCGCACCCTGGAAGATACGCCTTCCGTGCGCGGCATGATCGCGTCCATCCCGCATCTCGTCGCAATCGTCGACGAGAAGTGAGCCGGCGCGAAGGAGCACAGTGATGAAACTCAACGATTTGCGCGATAACGAGGGTTCTTCCCACTCTCGCAAGCGTCTCGGACGCGGTATCGGCTCTGGCAAGGGCAAGACCGGCGGCCGCGGCGTCAAGGGTCAGAAGGCACGCTCCGGCGTCGCCATCAACGGCTTTGAAGGCGGCCAGATGCCGCTCTACCGCCGCCTGCCCAAGCGTGGCTTCAATCCGATCAACTCGAAGTCTTTTGCGACCGTTTCGCTTGGCCGCATTCAGACGGCGATTGACGCCAAGAAGCTCGACGCCAATGCCGTCATCGACGGCGAAGCGCTGGTCAAGGCTGGCGTGGTGCGCCGCGTCAAGGACGGTATCCGCGTTCTGTCGGATGGCGAACTGACAGCAAAGGTCTCGCTCAACGTCGCCGGCGCCTCAAAGGCTGCCGTCGAAAAGATCGAGAAGGCCGGCGCTTCGATCACTCTTCCTGCGCCAGCGGCTGAAAAGCCAGCCAAGGGCAAGAAGGCAAAAGCCGAATAAGGCAGTGCAGCGGCGATTGCCGCTGCTTGCAACTTAGCGCGCTGGAGCCTATCTCGGCTTCAGCGACATGCGCCGCCCGCCTCGTGCGGGCGATTGCGCGTGAAGAAGCGGAGCACCTCTGATGGCATCAGCAGCCGAACAGCTTGCGTCGAACCTCAATTTTGCGGCCTTTGCGAAAGCAGAGGACCTGAAGAAGCGTATCTGGTTCACGCTCGGCGCGTTGCTGGTCTATCGTCTCGGCACCTATATCCCGATCCCCGGCATTAATCCCGATGCATTCGCCCAGGCTTTTGAGGGCCAGGCGCGCGGCGTCCTCGGGATGTTCAATATGTTTGCCGGTGGCGCGGTTGAGCGTATGGCGATCTTTGCGCTCGGCATCATGCCCTACATCTCCGCCTCCATTATCATGCAGCTGATGACGTCGGTCATTCCGACGCTTGAGGCGCTGAAGAAGGAAGGCGAACAGGGCCGGAAGATCATTAACCAGTACACCCGCTACGGAACGGTGTTGCTGGCGACTGTGCAGGCCTATGGCATTGCGGTTGGCCTTGAGAGCGGCACCGGGATCGTCACCGATCCGGGCTGGTTCTTCCGCGTTTCGGCGGTTATCACGCTGGTTGGCGGCACCATGTTCCTGATGTGGCTGGGTGAGCAGATCACCGCGCGCGGCATCGGCAACGGCATTTCGCTCATCATTTTTGCTGGCATTGTCGCAGGGCTTCCCTCGGCGCTGTCGGGCACGCTGGAGCTTGGCAGGACCGGCGCGATATCGACCGGCCTGATTCTGGCCATTCTGGTCCTTGCTGTTGTGGTCATCGCGGTTATCGTGTTCTTCGAACGCGCCCAGCGGCGGCTTTTGATCCAGTATCCGAAGCGTCAGGTGGGCAATCGTATGTTCCAGGGCGATACGTCGCACCTGCCGCTCAAGCTCAACACTGCAGGTGTCATTCCGCCGATCTTTGCATCGTCGCTGCTGCTGCTGCCTGCAACGCTTGCCGGCTTCTCCAACTCGACGACGCTGCCGGGCTGGGCCAACACAATACTGGCGACACTTGGCCACGGCCAGCCGCTCTACATGTTCCTCTATGCAGCGATGATCGTGTTTTTTGCGTTTTTCTACACCGCTCTGGTGTTTAACCCGAAGGACACGGCTGACCAGCTCAAGAAGCATTCGGGCTTCATTCCGGGCTACCGTCCAGGTGAGCGCACCGCCGAGTATATCGACTACGTCCTGACCCGCATCACGGTTGTCGGCGCGATCTATCTGGTCATCATCTGTCTCATTCCGGAGTTCCTGATTTCGGCTACTGGCGTGCCTTTCTATCTTGGTGGCACTTCGCTTCTGATCGTTGTCAGTGTAACCCTTGATACGGTCGCCCAGATTCAGGGCCACCTGATCGCCCATCAGTATGAAGGGCTGATCAAGAAATCGAAGTTGCGTGGAGGCAAGAGGGGAAGATGAGGCTGATACTGCTTGGACCTCCGGGGGCGGGGAAGGGAACACAAGCAACAAGGCTCGTTGAAGCCCACAATATCCCGCAATTGTCGACCGGCGACATGCTGCGCGCAGCAGTCGCTGCTGGAACGCCGGTCGGGCTGAAAGCCAAGGCTGTGATGGATGCGGGCGAGCTTGTCTCGGATGCGATCGTCAACGCCATTGTCGCCGAGCGAATCGACCAGAAGGATTGCAAGAAGGGGTTCATCCTCGATGGCTATCCGAGAACGCTCGCTCAGGCTGATGCAGTCGGCAAGATGCTGGCCAAGCGCAAGCTTAAGCTTGACGGCGTGATTGAACTGGTCGTGGACGACAAGGCGCTGGTTGGCCGCATCGTCAAGCGCGCCGAGGAGACCAAAGCCGCCGGCAAGCCGGTGCGCAAGGACGACGATCCGGCGGTCTTCCCTGAGCGCTTGCGCGAATATTACAAGAAGACCGCGCCGCTGACTGGTTATTACTATGCCAAGAAGCAGCTTCACAATGTCGACGGCATGGCGCCCATCGACGATGTGACGGCTGAGATCGAGGCATTGCTGAAGTCGCTGAAGAAGGCGGCCAAGGCGAAAGCGGCAAAAGCCAAGAAGTAAGACCAAAAGCGAATGATCCTGACCGGAGTTGACTCCTGGTCAGGACTCGCCTATGTGCGCCTGACATTCCAATCGGCATTGGAGCTGGCCGCCTTTCGGGGCAGGGCCAGTTTTTTGATTGGAAGACCCCGCAAGGGCCGGCCTCCACCGGACGCGGGTAACCACAACCGCCGGATAACCGGCCTACATGGAGATGAAGATGGCCCGTATAGCAGGCGTCAACATACCGACAAACAAGCGCGTCGTCATTGCGCTTCAGTATATCCACGGCATTGGCGCCAAGTTCGCCAAGGAAATCGTCGAAAAGGTCGGCATTCCGGCCGAGCGCCGCGTCAATGAACTGACCGACGCCGAAGTGCTGCAGATCCGCGAAGCGATCGACCGCGACTATCGCGTCGAGGGTGACCTGCGCCGCGAGACATCGATGAACATCAAGCGTCTGATGGACCTGGGCTGCTATCGCGGTCTGCGTCACCGCCGCAACCTGCCGGTTCGCGGCCAGCGCACGCATACCAATGCCCGCACCCGCAAGGGCCCGGCAAAGGCGATTGCAGGCAAGAAGAAGTAATTTGAGGGAGTAGGGCAGTAAGGCAATAAGGCAGTAGGGCGAAAGAGTTGCGGGTTTCATCCCCTACTGCCCTATTCCCCTACTGCCTTACTCCCTCCCTCTGGTGTAGCCGCTGGAACTACGGCGGCGTTAAGATCGAAAGGTAAGACATGGCCAAGGAAGCCGCACGCGTCCGCCGTCGCGAACGCAAAAACATCTCGACAGGCGTTGCGCACGTCAACTCGACTTTCAATAATACGATGATCACCATCACCGACGCGCAGGGCAATGCGATTGCCTGGTCGTCGGCTGGCGCTCAGGGTTTTAAGGGCTCGCGCAAGTCGACCCCGTTTGCGGCCCAGATGGCTGCTGAAGATTGCGCCAAGAAGGCACAGGAACACGGCATGCGTACCCTCGAGGTCGAGGTTTGTGGTCCAGGTTCAGGCCGTGAATCGGCTCTGCGCGCCCTGCAGGCGGCTGGCTTCATGATCACCTCCATCCGTGACGTGACGCCGATCCCGCACAATGGTTGCCGCCCGCGCAAGCGCCGCCGCGTCTAACATTTTGAACTCCGTGCGAGCGCTGGCCAGTTTCGGCTTGCGCTCCTCCACGGTTTCCAGGCCGCCCGGTCACGATTGGATAGTGCCGGGCAAACGGAAGGAAACAATATGATCCAGAAGAACTGGCAAGAACTGATCAAGCCGAACAAGGTCGAGTTCTCCTCCAAGGGAAAGACCCTGACGACGCTGGTCGCCGAGCCGCTTGAGCGCGGTTATGGCCTGACGCTCGGCAACGCGCTGCGCCGCGTGCTGCTGTCGTCGCTGCGTGGCGCTGCCGTCACCGCAGTGCAGATCGACGGCGTCCTGCATGAATTCTCGTCGATCGCGGGTGTCCGCGAAGACGTGACCGACATCGTGCTCAACATCAAGGAAATCGCCATCAAGATGGAAGGCGACGGCCCCAAGCGCATGGTTGTGCGCAAGCAGGGACCGGGCGCTGTCACCGCCGGCGACATCCAGACGGTTGGCGACGTTGAGATCCTCAACCCCGACCACGTCATCTGCACCCTCGACGAGGGCGCGGAAATCCGCATGGAGTTCACCGTCGATACCGGCAAGGGCTACGTTCCTGCCGAGCGCAACCGCGCCGACGACGCTCCGATCGGCCTGATCCCGGTCGACTCGCTCTACTCGCCGGTCAAGAAAGTGTCCTACAAGATCGAGAACACCCGCCACGGCGAAGAGCTCGACAAGGACAAGCTGACCATGACGATCGAGACTGATGGCTCGATCACCGGCGAAGACGCCGTGGCGTTTGCTGCGCGCATTCTTCAGGACCAGCTCGGCCTGTTCGTCAATTTCGACGAGCCGCAGAAGGAAGTTGCGCAGGAAGTCGCAGCCGATCTCTCGTTCAACCCGGCGCTGCTCAAGAAGGTCGACGAACTGGAGCTTTCGGTCCGTTCGGCCAACTGCCTGAAGAACGACAACATCGTCTACATTGGCGACCTGATCCAGAAGACGGAAGCCGAAATGCTTCGGACCCCGAATTTTGGCCGCAAGTCGCTGAACGAGATCAAGGAAGTGCTCGCGGCAATGGGCCTGCACCTCGGCATGGAAGTGCCGGACTGGCCGCCGGAAAACATCGACGATCTCGCCAAACGCTACGAAGACCAATACTGAGCGGCATCCGCTCGATAAACCCCAAGGAGAATAGCCATGCGCCATGGACGTTCCGGCCGCCGGCTGAACCGCACCGCCAGCCACCGCAAGGCCCTGTTTTCGAACATGGCCGCGTCGCTCATCGAACATGAGCAGATCGTCACCACCTTGCCCAAGGCCAAGGAACTTCGCCCGATCGTGGAGAAGCTCGTGACGCTCGGCAAGCGCGGCGACCTGCATGCCCGCCGTCAGGCGATCTCGCAGATCGGCTCGGACAAGCTCGCAAAGCGCCTGTTCGAGACCATTGCTCCGCGTTACGCATCGCGTAACGGCGGTTATCTGCGCATCATGAAGGCCGGGTTCCGCCACGGCGACAATGCGGCCATGGCCGTCATCGAGTTCGTCGAGCGCGACGTTTCGGCCAAGGGCGCAGCAGACCGCGCCCGCACCGAGGCAGAAGCCGCCAACGCTGAAAACGAAGCAGCCTGATCGGGCGTTTTGTTCTGATCGGCCATTGAGGCCGGTCATCTGACTTGCTGAACCCCTGGCTCACGCCGGGGGTTTTTGTGTTTGGTCTTGAGGAAGGTCGATTCTGCGCGCGGAGTCTTTGGGTCCGACGCTATCCGCTATCTCCGCATACGCCGATCCGGGATTTCCACGCCCCTTTTCATGGTGCTGCCCGGCCCGGTGTCCAAGAAGCCAAACTTTTCGTAGAATCGAGCGGCTCCAAGGGCAGCCTTGATCGCGACGATCGGCGAACCGACAGCGCCGGCTTGCGCCATTGCAGCCTCTACGAGACGGGTTCCGAGGCCGAACCGCTGTGCGTCGGGATGAACGAACAGCGAAAGCAACTCTCCGCCAGCCCATGAGGTGAAGCCTACGACATGATCGCTCGCGACCGCGACGAGGAAATCCTCGCCGCCGTCACGCGCACGCAAGTAGCCCTCGGGAGCTCTTCCTGTCATCCATGCGACGATCTGGTGTTCTTCGTAGTGATTCCGCAGCGTTCTGCGAAGGCAGTCCGTATGGATGGCGTGGACCTCGGGAGCATCCGCGTCCTGCATGGCCCGAATTTCAACGCCACCGTTCACGATGCCTCCGCTTCATCTGCAAAGTAGTCATCATGGTGCCAGGAGTAGCAATCTGCAACTATTTGGCGAATCATGCGGTTGGTATCGCATCGGTTTTTTGCTGCCGGATGCCGCTTTCCTCCCGCTAAGGTGTTGATTTTGCTTTTTCTCCCGCAAGGGGAGATAGCCGGCGCAAGAATCTATCCCCACCCCAATTCCCACCCGCATACTTGCCTCATCAATCACGAGGACGCAAATGAGACGGAATGGCGAAGATGAACAGGAAAGGCAGGTGCTGTTGCGCATCGTCGCCGTCCTGTTTGCGCTCGCGCGTCTGATGGAGGGCGTCGCCTCGCTTCCGCATCCCGTTCGACAGGCGATCCTGTTTCTGCTGCGTCCCTGCGAATCCCGCGTGCGTCGTTTCATCATCGGCATCGAGCCGGAACTGTCAGCGGTCTATTCAAGGGGGCAGGGCGCTTCGGTTGACGATGCGCTGGAACTTGCCGCGCGCTTTGCCGAGCTAGGTCAGTGGCTGACCGACATGATCAACGACCCGGTTTTCGGCTGGGGCGGGCATGATCTTGCGGACCTGCCGGATATTCTTCTGGCGCTCTTGACCGGCGGCCCGCGCATGAAGGGTGCGGTTCGCCGCTATGCCCGATGGTCTGCGCCGGCTCCGGACACGTAGCCCGAAGCCATCAGCGAACAGTTATTTTCAGACCGGTCGCACCAGAACGTGCTTCTTCTTGCCGACTGACAATTTGACGACATCGGCCTTCAAATCCGATAAGCCGACGACACTTCGCTCGTCCGTCACTTGGCGGTCATTGATGCGTACGGCGCCGCCTTGTACGTGACGGCGGGCTTCGCCATTGGAACCGGCGAGACCAGCCGACACCAGCAGAGACAAGAGACCAATCCCTGCCTTCAGATCGCTCGCCGCGACATCAATCGACGGCAGGTCGTTGGCGAGCGCGCCTTCCTCAAACGTCTTGCGCGCAGTCTCCGCCGCCTGTTCCGCCGCTGTGCGGCCATGCAGCATCGCGGTCACTTCTGTGGCCAGAACCTTCTTTGCTTCGTTGATCTCCGAGCCGCCCAGCGCGCCGAGCTTGGCGATCTCCGCCAGCGGCAGCGTCGTGTAAAGCTTCAGGAAGCGTTCGACGTCGGCGTCTTCGGTGTTGCGCCAGTATTGCCAGAAATCATAGACCGGCAGCATGTCGGCGTTCAGCCACACCGCGCCATTCATCGACTTGCCCATCTTGGCGCCAGACGACGTGGTGAGCAGGGGCGAGGTCAGCGCAAACAATTGCGGCGTGCCCAGCCGGTGGCCGAGATCAATGCCGTTGATGATGTTGCCCCATTGATCCGACCCGCCCATCTGCAGCTTCACGCCGTAGCGCTTGTTCAGCTCGACGAAGTCGTAGGCCTGCAGGATCATGTAGTTGAATTCGAGGAAGGACAGCGACTGCTCGCGGTCCAGCCGCTGCTTGACTGAATCAAACGACAGCATGCGGTTGACCGAAAAATGCACGCCGACATCGCGCAGGAATTCGAGATAGTTCAGTGGCAGCAGCCATTCGGCATTGTTGACCATCAGCGCATCTGTCGGCCCGTCTCCGAACGTCAGGTATTTCGAGAACACCTGGCGGATGCCTTCGACATTGGCGTTGATCTGCTCGATCGTCATCAGCTTGCGCGCCTCGTCCTTGAAGGACGGATCGCCGACCATGCCGGTGCCGGCGCCCATCAGCGGAACCGGACGGTGACCGGTCTGCTGCATCCAGTAGAGCATCATGATCTGGATCAGGCCGCCCGCGTGCAGGCTCGACGCCGTCGGGTCGAAGCCGATATAGGCCGACACGGTTTCCGTTGCGAACAGCTTGTCGAGACCGGCATCATCGGAGGTTTGATGGATGAAGCCGCGCTCAGCGAGGATGCGCAGGAAATCGGACTTGAAGGCGGACATGGTCGGTTCTCTTCGGTTACAGGCATTCGCCCCGGTGGGCAGAAGGCTGCGCAGCCTCTAGCATCACCAATCGAAGAATCACAAGGCAAAGGGCGTTCATGCCGGTCGTTTCAGCAATCGGGTTGATGAGCGGTACGTCGATGGACGGTATTGATCTGGCGCTCGTGCGCTCCGACGGGGCGGATCTGGTCGAGCGCGGTCCGAGTCATTTCGTCGCCTATGATGCGGCGTTCCGCAAGCGGCTTGAATCAGGTCTCAGAGATGCGCTGGCCATTTCGAAACGCGACGGGCGTCCGGGAGATCTTGCCTCGCTCGAACGCGAGATCACCATTCGCCACGCCGACGCCGTGCGCGCCTTCCTCGCGATGCCGGAGGTCGCGGCGCTTAACCCGCAGCTGATCGGCTTTCACGGCCAGACAGTCCTGCACCGGCCCGATCAGGCGCTGACCGTGCAGCTTGGCGATGGCGCATTGCTCGCCCGCGAGACCGGCCTGCCTGTCGTGTTCGACATGCGCGCCGACGACATGCGTCATGGCGGGCAGGGCGCTCCTCTGGTCCCGGCCTATCACGCGGCGCTGGCGCGTTCGCTGCCTTCGGAATTTGCCGGCGAAACGCCGGTCTGCTTCGTCAACATCGGCGGGATTTCGAATGTCACCTGGATCGGGGCTGATGGCCCGCCAGTCGCATTTGATTCCGGTCCCGGCAATGCCCTCATCGACATGTGGGTGCAGCGCGAGGGCGGTTTGCCGTTTGACGAGAATGGTCAGGTTGCCAGCGAAGGCGGGATCATCACGCGTGTCGTCGATGCCTATCTCGCCAATCCGTTCTTCGAGCGCGCCGCGCCCAAATCGCTCGACCGGCTGGACTTTTCGCTTGACCAGGCCGCTGGTCTTGAACTTGCCGACGGCGCGCGCACTCTGGCCGCCGTCTCGGCTCAAGCCATTCTGGCCGCCGCGCGGCAAATGCCTGGACCGCCAAAACTCTGGATCCTGTGTGGCGGCGGGCGCAAGAACCCGCACATCGTTGCCGACATGGTGGCTGGCGCTGCGGCCGACGACGCTCGGGTGATCCTCGCAGAAGACGCGGGGTTGAACGGCGACTCGATGGAGGCGGAGGCCTGGGCCTATCTCGCGGTGCGATCGCGCCGCGGCCTGCCGCTAACTTTCCCGACCACAACCGGTTGCCGCGAGCCGGTCACCGGCGGGGTGCTGGTCAATCCCTGACTCCTGACCCAAAAAGCGTTCGGGCAGCCGAAGCCGCCCGATGCTGTATTCTTTGAAGCTTGTGCGATCAGGCCGGCGCTTTTGCTTTAGCGGCAGCCTTTGGCTTCGCGGCAGCTTTCGGTTTTGCAGCTGCCTTTGCCGCCGGCTTTGCGGCTGCCTTTGCCGCCGGCTTCGCAGCAGCCTTTGCCACTGGTTTCGTGGCAGGCTTTGCAGCGGCTTTCTTCGCCGCCGGCTTTGCTGCAGCTTTTGGCTCAGGCTTGGCGACTGTCTGGTCGTCGATGACCGCCGTCGGTGCATTCTTCATGATCGACTTGATCGCGCTCATGGCCGATGCTTTGGCGGCGTATCCTTCGGACGAGAACATGATCTCGTTGTTCTTGGCGCGATAGCGGAACCGCGTCTCGCCCTTCTTGTCCTTGTAGACTTCAAACTTGCTCATCAAACCCTCCCCTTGCTGCGCTGATTCGCGCATGACGCAGCGTGACATTGGGCTAGAGGTGAGTCGATAGAAGTCTGTGGACAGTATTGTCTAGCGCAGACGCTTCGGGCGTGCGTCTGCCAGTTCGCCTGCCAGCCGGCGGTCGAGATACTCCGAACATTCCTCGATCAGCAGGTCTTCCTGTCCGGAGAAGAAATGGTTGGCGCCAGGCATGATGTTCTGGGTGATGGTGATGCCTTTTTGCGTGTGCAGCTTGTCGACCAGACCCTGCACATCCTTCTGCGGCGCGACCTTGTCGGCGTCGCCATGAATGATCAGGCCGGATGACGGGCAAGGCGCCAGGAACGAGAAATCGTAGATGTTGGGCTGCGGCGCGATCGAGATGAAACCCTCGACCTCGGGGCGGCGCATCAAGAGCTGCATGCCGATCCACGCGCCAAACGAATAGCCAGCGACCCAGCAGCTCTTTGAGTCTGGATGCAACGACTGCACCCAGTCGAGCGCGGCAGCTGCGTCCGACAATTCCCCCGACCCGTGGTCGAACTCGCCCTGGCTGCGGCCGATGCCGCGGAAGTTGAAGCGCAGCGTGGTGAAGGCGCGCTTCTGGAACATGTAGAAAAGATCGTAGACGATCTTGTTGTTCATCGTTCCGCCGAACTGCGGATGCGGGTGCAACACGATTGCGATTGGAGCGTTCTTTTCGGTCGACGGCTGGTAGCGGCCTTCGAGGCGTCCTGCCGGACCGGTAAAGATGACTTCGGGCATATCTGCTCCACACTGCTTCCGTGGTAATGATGCCGTCAAACCACACCAGTGCCTTGACGGAGGCGCGGAGCCTGCCTAGAACCAGTTTAGAATTGTTCAAAACTGGGTATGGCCACCGCAACCAGAAGCGGGTTAATAGGCTGTCCGGTCCTTGAATTTCAAGGAAAATGCGCTGCGGGCCTTTGTGATTGTGGCGAAGCGAGATCAACAACTGTTCATGGCAGCAAGTCGTATCTATCTCGACCACAACGCCAGTGCGCCGCTCAAGCCGGTCGCGCGGGCGGCGATGCTTGCTGCGATGGAGAACAACGCTAACCCGTCTTCGGTGCACGCCGAGGGCCGGGCGGCCCGGCGTGTGATCGAAGACGCCAGGCGCGATGTCGCGGCGCTGGTCAATGCCGATCCCGCGAATGTGGTCTTTACGTCTGGGGCGACCGAAGCTGCATCATGGCTGTTGACGCCCAATTGGCGCATGGGGCGGGGTAAGGTCGCCTTCGGACGGCTTCTCGTGTGTGCTGCTGATCACCCGGCAACATTGAACGGCGGCCGGTTCGATCAGGAGAAAGTCACACGCATCGGTGTGGATCATGAAGGCGTCATCAAGCTCGACGAATTGGAGAGCGCGGTACGCGGCACCTATTTCACAGATGGCAGACCTCTGTTTGCGCTGCATCTTGCAAACAATGAAACGGGTGTCATTCAACCCGTTGCCGACGTTAGACGAGTCGCAGACGTGACCGGCGGTTCTGCGGTGCTGGTTCTCGATGCCGTACAGGCCGCCGGCAGAGTTCCACTCGATTTGTCGCAGGACGGCGCTGACTTCATGATCCTCTCCTCGCACAAGATCGGCGGCCCGAAAGGTGTCGGGGCTGTGATCGGGAAGGGGGCGATCTTTATGCCGGAGCCAATGGTCCGCGGCGGCGGGCAGGAGCACGGACATCGCGCCGGTACGGAAAATGTTGCGGCGATTGCTGGTTTTGGCGCTGCGGCGCGCGAGGCGCTGGCTCAGCTGGGCGAGATGCATAAGGTCGCCGCCTTGCGTGACCGTTTTGAAGTTGCCGTCAAGGCGGCCTTCAATGATGCAGTCATCTTTGGCGGGAATGCCAAGCGTCTCCCCAACACCAGTTTTTTCGCTATTCCAGGGATGAAGGCCGAGACCCTGCAGATCGCTTTTGACCTTGCGGGTATTGCGCTTTCTGCGGGTTCGGCCTGTTCGTCTGGAAAGGTTGGACCCAGCCATGTACTTGAAGCTATGGGCCATGGGCGTTATGGCGGCGCATTGCGCGTTTCGATCGGCCATGAAACGGACGAAGCAGATCTTGCCGCCTTTGAGGCGGCGTTGAGGGGAATTGCGGCGCGTCGCAGCAAGGCTAGCGCCGCCTGAGACAAAGCCGGAAAAACCCTCCTGGGGGCTGTCAATTCCGGCTCTGAATAACTAGATGGAGACTGCGCTCACAGCGTGGCTTCAGTTCGAAAACGGTCAGGCCTTGAACCTGACATGGATGGAGAATGCAGATGCCTGCAGTGCAGGATACCATTGATCAGGTCCGCAATATTGATGTGGATCAATACAAATACGGTTTCGAATCCAAGATCGAGATGGAGAAGGCCCCAAAAGGCCTGTCCGAGGATACGATCCGTTTCATCTCCAAGAAGAAGGGCGAGCCGGAATGGATGCTGGAGTGGCGTCTGGGCGCGTATCGCCGCTGGCTGACGCTTGAAGAGCCGACCTGGGCGCGTGTCCACTATCCCAAGATCGACTTCCAGGACATTTATTACTACGCCGCGCCAAAAAACCAGTCAGGCCCAAAATCGCTCGACGAGGTCGATCCGGAAATCCTGAAGGTCTATGAGAAGCTCGGCATCCCGCTCAAGGAGCAGGAGATCCTTGCCGGCGTGCAGAAGGGGGCTCCCGCTGAAGGCGAGGAAGGTCTCGACAATGTCTACAAATCGGGCCGCGTCGCGGTTGATGCCGTTCTCGATTCCGTCTCTGTTGTCACCACCTTCAAGGAGGAGCTGAAAAAGGCCGGCGTGCTGTTCATGTCGATCTCCGAAGCGATCCGCGAATATCCAGAGATCGTCAAAAAATATCTCGGCTCGGTCGTGCCTACGACCGACAACTATTATGCGACGTTGAACTCGGCCGTGTTCACCGACGGCTCGTTCGTCTTCGTGCCCAAGGGCGTTCGCTGCCCGATGGAGCTGTCGACCTATTTCCGCATCAACGAGAAGAATACCGGCCAGTTCGAGCGCACGCTGATCATCGCCGAGGAGGGGGCATACGTCTCCTATCTCGAAGGCTGCACAGCGCCGCAGCGCGACGAGAACCAGCTGCATGCGGCTGTTGTCGAACTGGTCGCGCTCGACGACGCGGAGATCAAATATTCGACGGTGCAGAACTGGTATCCGGGTGACGCGCAGGGCAAGGGCGGCATCTACAATTTCGTCACCAAGCGTGGCGACTGCCGCGGTGATCGTTCCAAGATTTCGTGGACGCAGGTTGAGACCGGTTCGGCGATCACCTGGAAATATCCGTCCTGCATCCTGCGCGGCGACGACAGCCAGGGCGAGTTTTATTCGATCGCTGTGTCGAACGGCTATCAGCAGGTCGACAGTGGCACGAAGATGATCCATCTCGGCAAGAACACCAAGAGCCGGATCATTTCGAAAGGCATTGCCGCTGGCTTCTCGCAGAACACCTATCGCGGCCAGGTCTCGGCCCACCGCAAGGCGACCTGCGCGCGCAATTTTACCAATTGCGACTCGCTTTTGATCGGCGACCAGTGCGGCGCACACACCGTGCCCTACATGGAAGCAAAGAACGCCACCGCCAAGTTCGAGCACGAGGCGACGACGTCGAAGATTTCCGAAGACCAGAAGTTCTACGTCATGCAGCGCGGGATTCCCGAAGAGGAAGCGATTGCGCTGATCGTCAACGGCTTCGTCAAGGACGTCATCCAGGAACTGCCGATGGAGTTCGCGGTCGAAGCGCAAAAGCTGATCGGGATTTCACTTGAGGGGAGCGTGGGTTGATTGATCCGCAGCTGGTGGTTGAGGCACACCGCTTCAGTCGATTCCAGCGGCAGCGATTCAAATCGAAGGATGTCTGCGGTTGCTTCTACTGTGAAGACCAATTTCAGGCGAGCGCGATTGAAGAATGGTGTGACGAAAGAGACGAAGAGAATGTGACGGCCCTTTGTCCGAGTTGCGGCATCGATAGTGTGATCAGCATCGCGGACGCAAATACTATCGGAATCGGCCTCGCCGACTTTGGTGAGCTGCTGAAAGAGATGAAGATACATTGGTTTTGATCGTGACCACAAAAGGACGCAAAGTGCTCTCGAAGAAGAGCATCGAATTTGAAATGGCGATCACCGGCGTGGCGCTGGCCGCGCTGTTCATCGGTCCAATGTGGATGGACTACCTGCACAATAACTGGCCCGGCAAATATGCCGGTGCTGAGGCCGTGATCGGCGGCGTCTGCACCGTTGTTTCACTTCTCATTCTGGGCCGGCTGCTCTGGATTTATCGGGACTAAGACAAGATGCTTGAAATCAGAAACCTGCACGCAAAGATCGCCGACACCGACACGGAAATCATTCGTGGCCTGAACCTCACCGTGAAGAATGGTGAGGTTGCCGCGATCATGGGGCCGAACGGCTCCGGCAAGTCGACGCTCTCCTACATTCTCGCGGGCCGTGAGGACTATGAGGTGACCGAGGGCGATATCCTGCTCAACGGCGAGTCAATCCTTGAGATGGATCCGGCTGAGCGTGCCGCAAAAGGATTGTTTCTCGCCTTCCAGTATCCGATGGAGATACCGGGCGTGGCCACAATGGAATTCCTCAAGGTGGCGATGAACTCGCTGCGCAAGGCGCGCGATGAAGAACCACTCAAGATTCCGGAGTTTCTCAAGCGGGTGAAGGATGCAGCGGGTTCGCTGCAGATGGACATGGCGATGCTTAAGCGTCCGCTCAATGTCGGCTTCTCGGGCGGTGAAAAGAAGCGCGCCGAGATTTTGCAAATGAAGCTGCTTGAGCCGTCGCTCTGCGTTCTGGACGAGACCGATTCCGGCCTCGACATCGACGCGTTGAAGGTCGTTGCTGAAGGTGTCAACGCATTGCGGTCGCCGGATCGGGCAATCGTTGTCATCACCCACTATCAGCGTCTGCTCGATCTGATCGTGCCCGATGCGGTGCATGTGCTCTACAAGGGCCAGATCATCCGCTCTGGCGAAAAGGATCTGGCGCTGGAACTCGAGAAGAACGGATATGCCGGCGTCATCGACGAGGCGGCGTAAGGGACGATCATGAATATGCACCCTACGGCCCAGCGGACTGCCGCCGAGACGGCGCTGATCGACGCGTTTGGCGAACGGTTTTCCGACTTGCCGGGCGATCCGGCGATAGCACGCGAACGCGACGATGCGGTTGAGCGGATCAAGGCGGGCTTGCCGACGCGTCATGTTGAAGCCTGGCACTACACCGATCTGCGCCGCCTGCTGACCTCCGTTCCGGCCCATGACGCGTCGGCGAAAGCCGTGCCGCTTTCGCCGCTACTGCACGGCTCATCGGTTCTGCCGGTCCTGAACGGCGTGGCCGCCAAGATGCCGTCCTTGCCTGCTGGCGTCACCGTGGAACCCATGCGTGACAAGCTCGGCGATGGCTCGTTTGCCGAAGCGTTCAAGCCGGTGTCGGACGATGATGCGGTTGGCGCCATCAATGTGGCGTTTGCCACGGATGGCTGGTTTGTCGATGTTGCCGACGAGACCGAACTGGCCACGGCAATCGAGTTGCAGAACGTTCATGCCGAAGGCCAGGCGCATGCCCGGTTTGCCGCGCGTTTCGGATCTGGCGTCAAGGCGACCTTTGTCGAGCGGCAGGGCGGCACTGGCGAGGCGTTGTCGTCGTCTGTCACCAATGTCACGGTCGGCGACGGTGCCGAAATCATCTGGCTGATCGTTCAGGAACAGCCGGACAGCACCTCATGGCTTGGCCAGTTCAATGCCTGGATCGGCAAGGATGCCAAGCTGACCGTGTTTGTGATGAACGCCGGCGGCAAACTGGTGCGCCAGGAAATCCGCGTCGCGGCAAAGGGCGAGGGCAGCGATTTCCAGCTGCGCGGCGTCAATCTCCTGTCCGGCTCGGTGCACAGCGATGTGACGATGGTGCTCGACCACGCCGTGGCAAACACAAGCTCACGCGAGCGGGTGCGCAATGTCGTCACCGGCAAGGCGCATGGCGTGTTCCAGGGCCGTATCAACGTGCACCAGATCGCCCAGAAGACCGACGCCAAGATGGCATGCAACACGCTGCTGCTGTCCGATGACGCCGAGTTCGACACCAAGCCGGAACTCGAAATCTTTGCTGACGATGTGGTGTGCGGCCACGGCGCGACTGTGACCGAGATTGACCGCAACCATCTGTTCTACCTGATGGCGCGCGGCATTGACGAGAAGTCGGCGCGGGGCCTGCTGATCAAGGCGTTCGTGGCTGAGATCATCGAGGACCTTGAAGTCGAGCCGGTCGTCGAGGCGCTCGAAGAAAAGCTCGAAGCCTGGTTTGCGGTGCATGGATAAGTCGAGCATGGATCAGCCCTACGACGTCGATGCGATCAGGCGCGATTTCCCGATCCTGTCGCGCGAGGTCTATGGCAAGCCGCTGGTCTATCTCGACAATGGCGCGTCGGCGCAGAAGCCGAAGGTGGTGCTTGATGCGATCCAGTACGCCTATGACAGCGAATACGCCAATGTGCATCGCGGGCTGCATTATCTTTCCAATGCCGCCACAGACGCCTACGAAAAATCGCGCGAGAGCGTGCGGCGCTTTCTGAATGCGCCGTCAGTCGACAATATCGTCTTCACCTCGAATTCGACAGCGGCGATCAATACGGTTGCTTACGGTTGGGGTATGCCGAATATCGGCGAGGGTGACGAGATCGTCGTTTCGATCCTTGAACACCACTCAAACATCGTTCCCTGGCATTTCATCCGCGAGAGGCAGGGCGCCAAGCTGGTCTGGGCGCCGGTGGACGATGAGGGCGCGTTCCAGATCGAAGCGTTTGAGAAGTGCCTGACGGATCGCACAAAGCTGGTTGCAATCACGCATATGTCGAATGCGCTCGGCACGGTCGTTCCGATCAAGCAGGTCGTCGAGATTGCGCATGCGCGCGGCATTCCGGTGCTGGTCGATGGCAGCCAGTCGGCGGTGCACATGCCGATCGACGTGCAGGATCTCGATTGCGACTGGTTTGTGATGACGGGCCATAAACTCTACGGCCCGTCAGGCATCGGCGTGCTTTATGGCAAGACCGATCGCCTCAAATCCATGCGGCCGTTCCAGGGCGGCGGCGAGATGATCGTCGATGTGACCGAGGAAAACGTCACCTACAACGATCCGCCGCACCGGTTCGAGGCCGGCACGCCACCCATCGTGCAGGCGATCGGCCTTGGCGTTGCGCTCGACTACATGGAGAGCATCGGCCGCGAGCGCATTGCTGCGCATGAGGTGCGACTGCGCGACTACGCCCATGAGCGGCTGTCGCGGATCAATTCGCTGCGTATTATCGGCAATGCGCCGGGCAAGGGCGCTATTGTCTCGTTTGAGCTGAACGGCATCCACGCGCACGACGTTTCGATGGTCATCGACCGGTCGGGCGTGGCGGTACGCGCCGGCACCCATTGCGCCCAGCCGCTGTTGAAGCGGTTTGGCGTCACCTCTACATGCAGGGCGTCGTTTGGCATGTATAATACGATGGCCGAAGTGGACGCATTGGCTGAGGCGCTGGAAAAGGCGCGAAAATTCTTCGGGTGAAGAGATGAACGAAAATGTAGCTCAGGACGAGATCTTGGCCGGTTCGGCGATTCCCGCCGATGAATTGGCGCGGCTGACCGATGACATCGTCTCGGCGCTGAAAACCGTCTACGATCCGGAAATCCCTGCCGACATTTACGAACTTGGCCTGATCTACCGGATCGACATCGAGGATGATCGCTCCGTTAAGATCGACATGACGCTGACTGCGCCCGGCTGTCCGGTTGCTGGCGAAATGCCTGGCTGGGTGGAAAACGCAGTTGGCGCTGTCGAAGGCGTGTCTGGCGTCGAAGTCAAGATGACCTTTGATCCGCCGTGGACACCTGACCGCATGTCGGAAGAGGCGCAGGTCGCTGTCGGCTGGTATTGAGGCGGGGCGGCGCGCTTGGTTGAACTCAAGATCACAGATGATTCGGCCTGGGCGATGCTTCAGGCATTTGATTTGTGGGGGGACGATTTTCAAGCGTCGTTGCATTTGGGCGAAGACTTTGCGGCGTGGAGAGCGGTGACGCCAGCAGACATTGTTGAAGCTCTCGCAGTCAGTTCGGTGACTGGCGATATCGCGAACGGCGGAGTGGAACAGTGCTTCTGGAATTCGTTTGGAACAGCTGCGCCCGAGGCCTTGGTCGTATTGCGCAAGCTTGAGCTGAATGACTATGCCGATCTACTGGAAAAGGCGATTGCCCGCTTTGGTCCGAATTTTCCTCGAGACAGAGAAAGGCGGATGAGTTTGCTGGATTCGGGTGAGGTCGAACTCTTGGATATTGATGAAGTGATTGTCCCACTCATCATTTCTTCCAACGACGAGTATGATCGCAAGATCAATGGATTTGTGGCCGAAGTGCTTGTTCGAAACTAGCTGGAAAGGCCGCGCCTAATCTTCTTCCGACAGTCCCCGGCGTTCGTTGAAGAATTCGATGAATGCCTTGGCCGAGATCGGCTTCGAATAGTACCATCCCTGACCGTATTCGATGCCGTAGCTCGCAAGACGTTGCGCCTGTTCTGCCGTCTCGACGCCTTCGGCGATGATCGACAGGCCAGGCACGCTGGCTATTGCTTGCAAGGTCTGGCTGACCTTTGGATCGACCCTGTCATGTCCGAGCAGGTCGGTTACCGCCTTGTCCAGCTTGATGATGTCGACCTTGATGCGGGCGAGAAGCACGGAGTTGATCTCTTTGAGTTGCACGTCATCAAGGGCGATCAGCGCCCGTTTGCCAAGCCGATCGTTCAGATCCTGAATGCCAAGCTGGTCAATGATGCCACGCTCCGACACTTCGAGCACAACCTTGCTCGCGACCTTGTCGAGATTGGCTTTCTTGCCTGCATATTCGAGTGCGCCGCGGCCGAACAGTTCCGGAGGTACATTGATGCCGATGTGTACGCTGTCGGTCTGCTTTTCCAGCCAGTGCAGCATCTCGCGGCCGATGGCTTCGATTACCCAGTATGTCAGCGGGCCAGACAGCGGCGTGCCTTCGACCAGCGGGATGAATTCCATCGGCGGGATGATCTTGCCGCCGTGACGCCAGCGGATCAAAGCTTCGGCACCAGCGCATCGTCCGTTCTTCAGCACAACAGTGGGCAGATATTCGACAAAGAACTCATTCTGATCGATTGCCTTTTCAATCAGCAGCAGCCGCTCTCGCCTGGTTCCATCCACGTGACTGCCTCCCTGACGCAAGTAAAGTTGAGTTCCACCTGGCGTCCTGAGCAATCAAAGCATATCTCTACCGCATTAGCGAGGATTGCCGTCGGGCATGGCAAGGGCTTGCAACGGCTGGGAATCTTCACCATTTCAGGATAGAATTCGAAACATTCTTCCGGGCCTTGAACCCGGAGCGAGTGGAGACTGAAGAAATGGGGCGTTTCACCGTCATCTCAATGACAGACAAGGCTGCTGATCGCGTGCGCGAGATCGTTGCTGCACGCGACAACGCGCAGGGCATCCGCGTCGGCATCAAGAAGGGCGGCTGCGCCGGCATGGAATATACCATCGATCTGGTGACCGAGCCCAAGGCGGCGGACGATCATATCGAGCGCGATGGCGCCCATGTCTGGGTCGCGCCCGAGGCTGCACTCTATTTGCTCGGCACCGAGATGGACTTTGAGGTGACGCAGCTCAGGACTGGTTTCACCTTCCGCAATCCGAACCAGAGTTCAGCGTGTGGCTGCGGCGAGTCGGTCGAACTCCAGGCAGCCGATCTGAAGGCTCTGGCCGAGGCGCGGGCAGGGACCGCCTGAAGTCAGGCTGAGTTTCGAGTCAGGATGAATGTGGCAACCGCAACAAGCGCAATCGCCTGAGCGGCGAGGATGCGTCCGTCGAAACCAATTGCCAGTGATATCCCGAAGGACGCCGCGAGCGCGACCATCGCCGCGATCTTGGCGCGCGGACGGATGGCGCCGCGCTGTTGCCAGTCAAGAATCTGCGGGCCTAAGCGTGGGTGGCTGAGAAGCCACGCATGGAAGCGCGGCGACGATTTTGCGAACGCAACCGCCGCCAGAAGCAAGAATGGCGTAGTGGGCAAGAGCGGCAGCGGAATGCCGGCGATGCCGAGCGCCACGCTGACCCAACCTATCGCCAGCCAGACGTAGCGCATCGCGATTGTATCAGACCTTTGCCGAGACTTTCATGAAGTCTGGCAGGTCATTGCCAAAGCCGACAGTTCCGTCGTTCAGATCGTCATCGCGGCGATGATTGCGGCGGTTGCGGTCGTCGCGTGGCTTTGCCGGCACATCACGCGGCTTTGGCTGTTCCTCACGTGCTGTGCGCTCACGCGGGGCATTTTCGTTTCGGACGGGGCGCTCAACAGGTTTGGCGGGCTGCGGGACCTCAGCAATTGCTGTGGTTTCGACTGTCTCGGCCTTTTCGATTGGCCGCCTGTCTCGCGACTTGCCGCGTTCGCGCCGCTCGCCGCGTTTTCCTTTGGCGTTGCGGTCGCGGCGGGGACGCTCTTCCTCTGTGCTTTCGACGACTGTCGACAGATCACCGTCGTGCCATTCGATGTTCTGGCCGATCAGCTTTTCGATCGCTTCGACATATTTGGTGTCGGCGCGGGTCGCAATCGTGAATGCCTTGCCGGTGCGGCCGGCGCGGCCGGTGCGGCCGATACGGTGGACATAGTCCTCCGAATGGATTGGAACGTCATAATTGAATACGTGGCTGACATCAGGAATGTCGAGACCACGCGCGGCGACGTCGGACGCCACCAGCAATTGCAGTTTGCCGTCACGGAAATTGGCCAGCATGGTCATGCGCGCGCGCTGATCCATGTCGCCATGCAGAGCGCCGGCATTGAAGTCGTGCTTGACCAGCGAGCGGAACAGTTCCGACACTTCGACCTTACGGTTGCAGAAGATGATCGCATTCTTGATCTCGTCACCCTCAGCGCGGATCAGGTCGCGCAGCACCTCGCGCTTGTCCCATGGCTTCTTGCCGGATTTGACCAAACGCTGGGTGACGGTCGATGCGGTCGAGGATGGTTTGGCCACTTCGATGCGCACAGGTGCATGCAGGAACTGTTCGGTCAGCTTGGTGATCTCTGGCGGCATCGTTGCCGAGAAGAACAGCGTCTGGCGGGTGAACGGGATCAGCTTGCAGATGCGTTCGATGTCGGGGATGAAGCCCATGTCGAGCATGCGATCCGCCTCGTCGATGACCAGAATGTCAACGCCGGTGAGCAGTAGCTTGCCGCGCTCAAAGTGATCGAGCAGGCGGCCGGGCGTCGCGATCAGCACGTCGGCGCCGCGTTCCAGCTTGCGCTCCTGGTCGTCAAACGACACGCCGCCGATGAGAAGCGCGACCGTCAGTTTGTGGTTCTTGCCGTATTTGACAAAGTTTTCCTCGACCTGGGCCGCCAGTTCGCGCGTCGGCTCAAGGATGAGCGTGCGAGGCATGCGGGCTCGCGCCCTGCCTTTTTCCAGCCGGGTAATCATTGGCAGCACAAAAGCGGCCGTCTTACCGGTGCCGGTCTGGGCAATGCCCAGCACATCCTTGCCCTGCAAGGCGTGCGGGATGGCGCCTGCCTGAATTGGCGTTGGCTTGGAGTAGCCAGCATCGGTTACGGCGGACAAGACTTTGTCCGAAAGGCCGAGCTCGGCGAACGATTGAGCTTCTTGCTTGGTCTGATCGTCAGATGACACTGTTTCGATGGTCTTCGACTTGGGGCGACCGTTTCGGGCTAAGGCCGGAAACGCGCCTGACGCCGGGTTTTCCGGGGTCTTAGGATGGTTTTGGGTTATGTCGTGCGGTGACGAATGTCAACCTTGCCGTGCGCAGATGATGACTGCTTCCATGACACATCCGGAAGATTCAAAGAGGTCCAGGACTCGCATAGGCAGATGCGCACGGAAAGCAGCGAACATTGGTGTGTCTTTTAGTAGCGGAATTGCTCGATCAATATCCGTTCGTCCCAGGTATGGCTGGCGTCGAACAGCACGGTAGCTGTCGTGTCAGGGGCTTCCCGAACGGTCACCGAGACCACCGACTTCACTTCGGCATTATCAGCGACGGCGTTGACCGGCCGCTTGTCCTGTTCGAGCACGTTGAACCGGACGGTGCATCGGTTAGGCAGCAGAGCGCCGCGCCAACGCCGCGGGCGGAACGGGCTGACCGGCGTCAGTGCCAGCAGCGGCGCGTCGAGAGGAAGGATCGGGCCATGGGCCGACAGATTATAGGCGGTGGAGCCAGCAGGCGTCGCGACCATGACGCCGTCGCAGATCAGGTCTTCCAATCTCAGCCGCTCATCGACGAAAATTGAGAACTTCGCAGCCTGATAGGATTGACGGAACAGAGACACTTCATTGATGGCCAGCGCCCGCGTCGTTTCGCCATTGATGTCGGTGGCGATCATCTCTAGCGGCCGGATGGTTTCCTCGTCAGCCTCTGCGATGCGCTGAAGCAGGCCGTCTTCAGAATATTCGTTCATCAGGAAGCCGACTGTGCCGCGGTTCATGCCGTAGACACGCTTGCCGGTGGTCATCGCATCGCGCAGCGTCTGTAGCATGAAGCCGTCACCGCCCAGCGCAACGATCACATCGGCTTCAGCAGGATCGGTCTGACCGTAGAGCGCGGCGAGAGTAGCAGCGGCTTCACGTGGGCCAGGCGCATCGGATGCCAGGAAGGACAGGGCAGGGAGTGCGGCTCGTTGCATGTGGTCGGGATCGTCTCCTCGTGTTTGGCGTAGCATGACAGGTCTGGGCTGCCTAGGACCAGCAGGTTCCCGGAGGTCTGGCAACCTGTCAGGCGCGCTGACAATTTCATTTACCCTGCAACTTCTTTTCAATCGGTGTTTTACAGACCATGCAAATGTGCTAACCCGCCGCCCGTGCCCTTGTAGCTCAGCGGTAGAGCAGCGGTTTTGTAAACCGAAGGTCGGGAGTTCAATCCTCTCCGGGGGCACCATTTTCTTTCAAATTTCGCTCTGGCGCTGATGGCGGCTTGGCTCTTTGGTCCAGCTTGCAACGTCGTGCATATGGGACAAGACTGAGCGTATCGCTTCTCTTTGGGCATTCGCAGGGCCGTCAGGACACGATATGCAAGCCGAACCGACATTTGCGGCCGATGCGGCCGCCAGATTCCTCATCATCGACGATCATCCTCTGTTTCGCGAGGCGCTGCACAGTGCTGTGCGGATGGCCTATCCGTCGGTCGAAACGATCGAGGCGACGACAGTTGCGGAAGGACTCGAGATCCTGGCCGGGAAGAGCGGATTCGATCTGGCGTTGCTCGATCTGAATGTGCCGGGGGTTCAAGGCTTTGAGGGCTTGTTGCAGATACGCACCCATCATCCCCGTCTGCCGGTGGTGATTGTTTCGGGCCATGAGGACAATCGGGTGATCTCGCAGGCTCTGTCTTATGGCGCGGCGGGCTTTATCCCGAAATCTCACCGCAAGGCTGACCTTGCTGCTGCGATTCGGGAAGTGATGGATGGGGCGATCTATGTGCCGGCGACCTATCAGCCGCAGCAACAGGCCCCGCAGGAAGACAAGTCTGAACTGATCCGGCGGCTGTCGACCTTGACGCCGCAACAGATGCGGGTGCTGAACATGTTGCGGCAGGGCCTGCTCAACAAGCAGATCGCCTTCGAGCTGCAGGTCGGAGAGACGACCGTGAAGGCGCATGTCTCGGAGATCCTGCGCAAGCTGCATGTCTACAGCCGGACCCAGGCGGTGATCGAAGTCTCGCGGCTCGATCAGACGGACTTGTTCAAGGAAAATGACGTTGTATGAATTCGTAGCTGAATGATGCGGTTTGTTGATGAATGTGAAACATTGATTTCTTAGTAATTTCAATATATTAGACCAAAGTCATAATCCGAAAGCAGCGATGTCGCTGCGCCCCGAAATCTGGCAATCCACGCTTTGATTGGCGACAGCGCCCACGGGGACGGTCTCCGGGCGAACACGCCGACGGGGAGGTATTCAAATGGCTTCGGTTACAACGGCCGGCGCGGCTTCGCGCGGCATGACCCGCGAGGAGAAGAAGGTCATCTTCGCCTCGTCGCTGGGCACCGTCTTCGAATGGTACGATTTCTATCTCTACGGGGCGCTCGCCGCTTTCATTGGCGCGACCTTCTTTGCTTCCTATCCGGAAGCCACCCGCAACATCTTTGCGCTGCTGGCGTTTGCCGCCGGCTTCCTGGTGCGGCCGTTTGGCGCGCTGGTATTTGGCCGTCTGGGCGACCTGGTCGGCCGCAAATACACATTCCTCGTCACCATCCTGATCATGGGCCTGTCGACCTTCCTGGTCGGCCTGCTGCCCGGCTCGGCCACCTGGGGCATCGCGGCTCCGATCATCCTGATCGGTCTGCGCATGCTGCAGGGTCTGGCGCTCGGTGGTGAATATGGCGGTGCTGCGACCTATGTCGCCGAACACGCGCCAAACGATCGCCGCGGCTTCTACACATCCTGGATTCAGACCACCGCAACGCTCGGCCTGTTCCTGTCGCTGATCATCATCCTGGTCATCCAGAACGTGATGAGCAAGGAAGATTTTGCGGCCTGGGGCTGGCGTATTCCGTTCCTGCTGTCGGCTGTGCTGCTCGGCATCTCGGTCTGGATTCGTCTGTCTCTGAGTGAATCGCCGACCTTCCAGCGCATGAAGGAAGAGGGCAAGACGTCCAAGGCTCCGCTCTCCGAAGCCTTCGGCCAGTGGAAGAACGCCAAGATCGCCATCCTGGCTCTGCTTGGTCTTACGGCAGGTCAGGCAGTGGTCTGGTATACCGGCCAGTTCTACGCCCTGTTCTTCCTCACCAACGTGCTGAAGGTCGACTCGGTCTCGGTCAATATCATGATTGCGATCTCGCTGGCTCTGGGCACGATCTTCTTCGTCGTGTTCGGCTGGCTGTCGGACAAGATTGGCCGCAAGCCGATCATCATGGCAGGCCTGCTGCTGGCAATCCTGACCTATTTCCCGCTGTTCAAGGCGCTGACCTGGGCAGCCAATCCGGCGCTGGCAACGGCTCAGGAAACCACTCGCGCAACCGTTACGGCTGCTCCTGGCGACTGCAAGTTCCAGTTCAACCCGGTCGGCACAGCGAAGTTCACGACGTCTTGCGATATCGCAACCGCCTTCCTGACCCGCAATTCCGTGCCTTACGATGTGGTGGACGGCGCTGCTGGTACTCCGGCCAGCGTCAAGATCGGCGATGCAACAATCGAGTCCTACGACGCGGTCGCTGCCGGCGATGGCGCCGCTGCCAAGGGCGCTGCCTTCAACAAGGCAGTCAACCTCGCTTTGCATGACGCCGGTTATCCGCTGGTTCGTGGCGCTGCGACCGTTGCCGACCAGAAGCTGGACGCCTTTGTTGCCGCCAATCCGGAAGTGAAGCTTGATGCGGCGGCCATCCGCGCCGGTGAAAAGAAGATGGTCCCGACCGAGAAGGCGATCAAGGACAAGCTGCTGACAGCTGAACAGGCTGCTGGTGCGACCGAGATCACAACCTATTCGATCCCGGCTGCAGGCGACTTCAAGATGGTTGCTGATCCGGCAAACGTGAACTGGACCAAGATCATCGCGATCCTGTTCATCCTCGTCATCTATGTGACGATGGTCTATGGCCCGATCGCTGCGATCCTGGTCGAAATGTTCCCGACCCGCATCCGCTACACCGGCATGTCGCTGCCTTATCACATCGGCAATGGCTGGTTCGGTGGTCTGCTGCCCGCAACCGTGTTCGCCATGAGCGCGGCTGCCGGTAACATCTACTATGGCCTGTGGTATCCGATTGTCATCGCGGCGATGTCGCTGATCGTCGGCACGCTGTTCGTCAAGGATACGCTGGGAACCGACCTGCACGCCAAGGACTAGACGCAAGTCTGATCTGAACAGGGAAAGGCCCGGCCAGCGCTGGGCCTTTTTCGTTGCTGCGAGCGCGCAAAGCGAAACGTACCGGCCAAAGGACAAACACGAATAGGGCCCGAAGGCCAAGTCGACAGGGATTTGAATGAGAGGCGCGGCCAGGTGACGGCTAGGGCGGAGCCCGGCTGAGGCAGGCGACGGCCGGAATTGCCATGAATGCGAGGTTGGCACGCGCTTGTGAACGCAAGCGGACGGCTGTTACGCCGGTCTTAGAAGACGCGACGATATCGCCGCGTTGCACTTCGGCGTCTCGACGTCTGTCGCGAAACGCACGTGGGTTCAAAGCCAGAATACACGCAAGCGATAGTGCAAGCTGCTGACAGGAAGCGGCAAGCCGCAAGAGTTCAGGCCGCGTTTCGCCCGGATGGGCAAGCGAATCTGCTGTGACGTGGACAGGCACGCGAAGCCGGCTCGTGTCGACATTGGCGAGAATGCCCCACAGTACAACCAGCATAAGCTGCTCGATGCGGTGAAACCGGTAGAGTTGCTCTTCGTTGACGCGCTCGCCGGAGGCGGCAAGCCGGACCATCTCGCCGGCAAGCGACAGCATCGCCGCCATGGTGGCGAGCATCGTGTTCCGGTTGATGAGATAGCTGTCCTGCCTTTGCATGCCCGTTTCCGTTCAAATATCGAACGGCAAGTATGCGGTCCGGTGCAGAGCAGGAGGACAGATTTTTTTGAGATGGCGCGTGCGCCATCAGGAACGGTCACAATTGACTGTTGCGCCCGGTCTCAAGGCTGGCGGGTGAAAATCAGCTTGATCCAGGCCGCAATGTCGCCTTCCAGCGGAAAAGACAGCATGCCCATGACCGAATAGCCGAGCAGCCAGGGCATGAAATAGAAGCGGAACATGTAGAAGAACCAGGCGACGTAGAGCGGAATGAGCGGCGGCGCGAGGAAGGACGGGGTGACCCAGGCAAAGATGCGAATGATCGGATCCGTCAGCTTGTTGAACATGCGGTTGAAGAAAAATGTGCTGTCTTCGGGCAAAAAGATGCGCATCGCGGAGCGTCCGATCAGCGTCCACATGACAAGGCCAGCGATGTAGTCAACGATCAGCACCCAGAGGGGGTGCACAGCAAGCCAGTCCTGCACGAAATAGTCCTTTCAAAAGGAGACAGGGGCGGGAAACCCGCCCCTGTCTGTTTTCTCAAGCTCTGGCTCAATGGGTGCCCTTGAGGATCGTTCCGCCCGTGGGCAGCCGGGTTTCGTCCACCATGTCCTGGATCTCCTTTGAAGGAGCCTTGGTCATCAGCGTGACGACAACCATCGCGATCAGGCTCGCCGGCATGCCGATCATGCCAAAACGGATGTGGTCGATGCCAAACCATGGTGTCATCAGGCCGTTAAAGACCATGTAGAGATACCAGGATCCGAAAAGGAAGCCCGCCAGCATACCTGCAATCGCTCCGGCGGCATTGGCTCGCTTCCACCACACGCCAAGGACGAGCGGGAAGAAGAGGCCGGAGCAGGCGAAGTCGAAGGCCCATGCCACTGCGCCCAGAATGCCTGTCAGCCTCATCGAAGCAACGAGAGCGGCCGCTGCACCGATGAAGATCAGCAGAACGCGTGCAACGATCAGACGCCTTCTCGTGTCAGCCTTGGGGTCGATGATCGAGTAGTAAAGATCATGCGACAGCGCGTTGGCGATGGCGAGCAGCAGACCGTCTGCTGTCGACATGGCCGCTGCAAGGCCGCCAGCTGCAACGAGACCGGAGATGACAGCCGGCAGGCCGGCGATTTCCGGGGTTGCAAGCACGACGATGTCGGGCCGCATGAAGAACTCGTTCAGCTGCAGGATGCCGTCGGTATTCTGGTCGGCGACCGCGAGCATGCCGACGCTAGACCAGTGCTTGATCCAGTCCAGATTGGCAACCTCGGCAAATGGCTTGCCGATGATGGCCGTAGGCAGGTTCGGATCGAGCAGGTTGAGCTTGGTCAGCGTGGCGAGCGCCGGCGCCGACAGGTAGAGCATCAGGATGAAGAACAGTGACCAGGCCACAGAGATACGCGCCGAACGCACCGAAGGCGTCGTGAAGTAACGCATCAGAATGTGGGGCAGGGACGCGGTTCCCGCCATCATGCAGATGGCCAGCGTAATCATGCTCCAGCCCTTGCCGTCAGGCGCGTTTGTCGGCGTTGTCAGGACTGCGACGCCCTTGATCGCCTCTGCGGCCGGCTGCAAGCCATACTGAGCCTCAAGCTCCTGAATGCGGGCAATGCCTTCACCGTAAGAGAAGTGCGGGATGAGGCCATAGCCGAGCTTGTTGGACATCCAGATGATTGGCAGGAGATAGGCGATGATCAGCACGATGTATTGCGCAACCTGGGTCCAGGTGACGCCGCGCATGCCGCCAAGCATCGAGCAGATGAAGATGCCGCTCAGTCCAAGCCATACGCCCCATTCAAAGGGAACGCCCAGCGTTTGGGCCGCAATCGTACCTGTGGCGTCAATCTGCGCCGTCACATAGGTGAAGGACGCAACGACGAGGATAACGACAGCTACAAACCGCGCCGTGTTGCCGCCATAACGCGTGCCAATGAAGTCTGGCACCGTGTAGCAACCAAACTTGCGCAGATATGGCGCCATCAGCGAATTGACGAGCACGTAGCCGCCTGTCCAGCCGACGATGAACCCGAGATAGGGGTAGCCGCCGAAATAGACGCCGCCGGCCAGCGCAACGAACGATGCGCCCGACATCCAGTCAGCCGCTGTCGCCATTCCGTTATACACCGCAGGCACTTCGCGGCCGGCAACGTAATATTCATCGACTTGCGTTGTGCGCGATAGATAGCCGATGAGTGCGTAGATGCCGATGGTGAAGATCAGGAAGCCGATGCCGATGTTCTCGGCGCTCATGCCCTGGCTTTCGAGAAACGCCATGAAGGCGAAGAAGACAAGGAAGCCCAGCGTGTAGAGGGCGTAGACCTTGCCCAGGTTCTGGGTGAATCCGGACCCGCCGGTTGTTGCGCTCATTGCTCAACCTCCCTGCCGGTTTGGGCCTCGAACTCAGCGTCGATCTTGTCCTGCTGCCAGTTCTGGTAGACGATCATCGCCAGGAATGCGAGCAGCGAGCCCTGGACGCAGAACCAGTAGCCCAGCGGAAAGCCCAGGAAACTGAATGCGTTAAGCGGACCGGCGAGATATGGAATGATGATCCCGAACAGCACCCAGAGAGCCAGAATGACATAGGTCAGATTTCTGGTTTTCTCCCAGTGGCGGTTGCGGGCAGACTCGAGCTTCGATGACATCGATTGTCCTCCCTTTGATGTCGGCCAACGGCTTTCGCCACAAGCCTTTCGGGGCCCATAAAGATTCCTCCCCCGATACAGAAAGAGGTAAATGCTGAGTGATCTAATGGATATACGGCGATGGTATTATATCCTCTAACAATAGCAGGGCTCACAAAGCGGCATGATTACAACGTCTTTGCTTCGTCGCGGATGGTCCTATCTGACCTCCGAATTTTTTCCGCGCATATCGATGAAGCGCGACGCCGGACCCATCGATTCAGTTGAGCGGGTGTGTGAATTTGCGCGAACGCGTGCGGCTTTTGTCGCCCAGAAAAAGCTGTTCGGTTATGTGAAAGAGCGCATGGGCATGACCTATGCCAAGGCGTTTCAGAACGACGAGATGGCGCAATCGCTGACGATTGCGACGTTTGAGATTTATGCTGCGTGTCTGTCGGACCTGTCGGTCTATTGCGTCGCCAACGCGGCTGCAGGCGACGCGTTTTCAAATGGTGACCGCGAAGCGATGGCGCGCCGTGCATTCCGTGAAGGGCTTGAGGCGAACACATCACCCGGGCGCGGGGCAGAAAAGCGTGAGGTCTGGACGGCTGCGTTTGACGACAGGCTGTCGAAGACATTCTGGACGCCGCCCGGAGAGGGCGAGAGCCGGTTCACCGAGAGCGGGCCGGCGCTGGTGCGCTGGGCGCCGATTGCCGAGCGCCTCAAGACACATGACGAGGAGATTGTGCTCAATTCGATCAAGTTTGCCTGGGTCGAGGTGCGCAAGGACTTTTTGGCGCGGCTGGACCGTGCCGGTGTGGCGCGCGACTGGCTGGCGTCGCGGCCGGGTTAGGCCGATGTGCTGCCTGATTTGCCGGTAAGGCGGGACCACAAGGACAAGGCTGCCAGGATCACCGCCAGAATGATGACGTTGGCGGCAAGGCCGGTGGCGATGACGATAGCCGTGGTGAAGTCTGCCGGTGGCGTTGCCAGCGTTGTTGGAATGAGCACGGCGACAAATACGGCTCCAAGCGCCAGCGGCAGCCAGATACCGGTATGCGCCGCCGTCTGACGGGTGGTCAGCATCAGAGCAATGAGCAGCCCGATCCGGAACGGGTCGAACAGCTGGCTGGTCAGAAGTTCAATAATGCTCATGGCGTTGGTGGCCGTTGCTGAGTGGGGCGTGGTCGTCACAGGATAGCCGAGCCGGACGGAAGCGATAGCCAGACTTTGGTTCCGGGGTGGGGCTTTGCCGCCGCCTCCGGCAAGGCAACAAAAAACCCCGGCGGAAACGCCGGGGTTTTGCATTTTCGCAATTACTAGAACGGCTTACACCGAATAGTACATGTCGTATTCGACCGGGTGCGGGGTCATTTCGAAGCGCATTACTTCGGCCATCTTCAGTTCGATGTAAGCGTCGATCTGGTCGTCGTCGAACACGCCGCCGGCCTTGAGGAAGCCGCGATCCTTGTCGAGCGACTGCAGCGCTTCGCGCAGCGAACCGCAGACGGTCGGGATCTTCTTCAGCTCTTTCGGCGGCAGGTCATAGAGATCCTTGTCCATCGGCTGGCCGGGGTGGATCTTGTTCTTGATGCCGTCGAGGCCGGCCATCAGCAGGGCCGCGAAGGCCAGATACGGGTTTGCGCCCGGATCGGGGAAGCGAACCTCAACGCGCTTCGACTTCGGCGACGAGCCGAACGGAATGCGGCAGGACGCCGAACGGTTGCGCGCCGAATAGGCGAGCAGAACCGGCGCTTCATAGCCCGGGACCAGACGCTTGTAGGAGTTGGTCAACGGGTTGGTGAAGGCGTTGATGGCCTTGGCGTGCTTGATGACGCCGCCGATGAAGAACAGGCAGTTTTCAGACAGACCGGCATATTCGTTGCCGGCAAAGGTCGGTTTGCCATTCTTCCAGATCGACATGTGCACGTGCATGCCCGAGCCGTTGTCGCCAAAGATTGGCTTCGGCATGAAGGTTGCCGTCTTGCCATAGGCGTTGGCGACCTGGTGCACGACATATTTGTAGAGCAGCATCTTGTCGGCGTTGCGGGTCAGCGCATCGAACTTGACGCCGAGCTCGTGCTGGGCAGCCGCCACTTCGTGGTGGTGCTTTTCAACGCGCACGCCCATTTCGGTGAGCACGGTCAGCATTTCGGAGCGCATGTCCTGCAGCGAGTCGATCGGCGGCACGGGGAAGTAGCCGCCCTTGACGCGCGGACGGTGGCCGAGGTTGCCGGTCTCGTAGTCGGTGTCGTCGTTGGATGGCAGTTCGGTCGAGTCGAGCCTGAAACCGGTATTGTAGGGGTCGGCCTTGTACTTGACGTCGTCGAACACGAAGAATTCAGCTTCCGGGCCAACAAAGATGGTGTCGCCGATGCCTTCCGACTTCATGTAGGCTTCCGCCTTCTTGGCGGTGCCGCGGGGGTCGCGGTTGTAGGCTTCACCCGAAACCGGGTCGAGAATGTCGCACAGGATGACCATGGTGGACTGGGCGAAGAACGGGTCCATGTGGACCGTCTCGGTGTCGGGCATCAGCACCATGTCGCTTTCGTTGATGGCTTTCCAGCCTCCAATCGAAGAACCATCGAACATCACGCCGTCGGCGAACATGTCTTCGTCAACTTCGGCGACGTCCATGGTGACGTGATGGAGCTTGCCCTTGGGATCGGTGAAGCGCAGGTCAACGAATTTTACGTCGTTGTCCTTGATCTGCTTCAGAATTTCATTTGCTGTCGTCATGATTTTTTCCTGATTGATGACGTTTGATTGGGAGAAGAACCGGGTCGCCGTGACGACCTAGATGGCGTCGTTACCGGTCTCGCCGGTGCGGATGCGGATGACTTCCTCGACTGACGAGACAAAAATCTTGCCGTCGCCGATGCGGCCTGTATGCGCGGCCTTGCGGATGGCGTCGATCGCCGGTTCGACGGAATCGTCGCCGACGACGATCTCGACTTTGACCTTTGGCAGGAAGTCCACGACGTATTCAGCGCCGCGGTAGAGTTCGGTGTGGCCCTTCTGGCGGCCAAAACCTTTCGCCTCTGTTACGGTGATGCCTTGCAGACCCACTTCCTGGAGCGCTTCCTTCACTTCATCGAGCTTGAACGGCTTGATGATCGCCTCGATCTTTTTCATGTCTGCTTTTGCCTCCGTAGCGACAAACGGGCAGGGCGCCCGCTTGCTGCCTGTTAAGCATGTTCCGTGCCAAGCCGCCGAAAAATGCTGCGTACGCGAGATAATTTCGTTTCGCTGCTGAATTTGATGGAAACTTGCGCGGATCGAAGCAGGATGTGGCGTGGAGAGGCCAAAACGGGTGCGTTGGACTGGATTGGCTTGCTTAGAAAATAGGCACTTTGCCTGAAATGCGGGCATGTGATGATTTTGCAGCCTCCTCAGGGCGGATGGATGATTGGCAGATGTTGATGCAGTGCACAGGACTTGAAGTGCTGACGCCAGACGAGATGGCGGCGGCCGAGCAGGCGGCGATCGCCGCCGGCGATGACAGTTTTCGGATGATGCAAGGCGCTGGCAAGGCTGTCGCGGCAGCTGTGATGGCGCGCTTCGGCGATGCGTCGCGCGCCGATGTGCTGTGCGGTCCCGGCAACAATGGCGGCGACGGATTTGTCGTGGCGCGTGTGCTTGCAGAGCAGGGTTTTGCGGTCGGCGTATGGGTACTGGGTGAACCGAACCCCGGTGGCGATGCTGCCTGGGCGCGTGCAGCCTGTCCGGTACCGGTTGGCAATCTGGCTGACTATCGGCCTGCACTAAAATCCGTCGTGGTCGACGCGCTGTTTGGCGGCGGGCTGTCGCGGCCGCTGAGCGGTGTCGCTGCGGATGCGGTGAAGCGGCTGGCGGACGCAAAAGTGCCGGTGGTCGCGGTCGATATCGCGTCGGGCATTTCCGGAGCGACCGGACTGGCAGATGGCCCGCATCTCAATGCCGACCTGACAGTCACCTTCATGCGTCCGCGCGCCGGACATTTGCTCTATCCGGGCAGGGCTGCGACGGGCGAATTGATCGTTGCAGGCATCGGCATTTCAGAGCGATTTCTGGCCGCGACAGATTTGAAATTGAACGTGCCGCCGCTTTGGCGTGGCGCACTGCCGCGTCCGGGCTCTGACAGCCACAAATACAGCCGCGGCCATGCGGCGGTGTTCAGTGGTGGGCCGTTTGCGACGGGCGCGGCACGGCTGGCCGCGATTGCTGCCGCGCGCGCAGGCGCAGGCGCCGTCACGGTTTTGTCGCCTGCAGACGCGATGACGATCAACGCGGCGCATCTGACGTCGATCATGCTGCGGCAGACGGAAACGATGGCTGATGTGAGCAGCTTTGTTGAAAGTCGCCGCGTGCGTGCGATGGTGTTTGGTCCCGGTCTTGAAGCGGATCAGGCGACGGCTGTGCGGTTGATCGACCTGCTGTATTTGGAGGCAAGCCAGCCACCTGCATTGGTGATCGACGCCAGCGCGATTACGGCGTCTGCCGCCGATTCGGATGCGTTGTGGGACGCGTGCAGGGCGACAAGGTCCAGTCTGGTGTTCACGCCGCACGACGGAGAGTTTTCGCGGTTGTTTCCGGACATCGGCGCACAGGAAAGCACGTCGAAGGTGGAGAAGGCGCGAGCCGCTGCGCGCCGCGCCAATGGCGTCGTTGTCTACAAGGGGCCGGATACGGTGATCGCCGCGCCTGACGGGCGTGCCGCGATCAATGTCAACGGCTCGTCCTGGCTGGCGACTGCCGGATCAGGCGATGTGCTGGCAGGAATGATTGCCGGACTGCAGGCGCAAGGCATGCCAGCCTTTGAGGCGGCGTGCGCAGGCGTCTGGATACATGCAGAGGCGGCCGGACGGTTCGGAGCAGGGCTGATTGCCGAGGACCTGCCCGGCCTGTTGCCGCCGATCCTTGGCGAATTACTCGATCAGTAGCTGCGGCGCGTCGACTTTGAGCGGGCCTTGCTGGAACGCTTGCGGCTCGTCTGCTTCTTCGCAGGCTTGACCATCTTTTCGATCTCCTTGGCGATCTTCTGTGACGGTGACAGCCTGCGGCGGCGGCGCTTTGTGCCGACGCCCAGCGACTTCTTGGTTTCGTTGACGACCGATTTGGTGACCTGTTCAACGAAGTCGGAGAGGATGCTCATGGTCGATCCTGAATTGCGGAAATTGGAGAAAGGCGGTCAGTCTGGCGCGCTGGTCTGCAAAGCGAGCGCGTGCAGCACGCCGCCCATATTTCCCTTCAAAGCCTGATAGACCATCTGGTGCTGCTGGACGCGGGTCTTGCCGCGAAAGGCTTCGGCTACGACCTCGGCGGCATAGTGGTCGCCGTCGCCGGCCAGATCGCGGATGGTCACCTGAGCGCCAGGAATGCCTTCCTTGATCAGCCTTTCAATGTCGCGCGCGTCCATTGCCATTGTCAGTCTCCGGTCAGGTCAGTCTATACAGCCATGAAGCGGGGGAACCAGCTTTCATGTGCGGCTTTCAATTCGCCGACCGGTATCGCACGGGCCCCGTCGAGTTTCAATTCAGCGCCGCCGGTCTCGCCGATCCACGGAGCCGAGATGCCGAGCTCGGCTGCCTCGTCCTGAATGTCGCGCACCAGACCAGGGTCTGCATGCGAAATGGTGACGACATAGCGGCCCTGATCCTCGCCGAACCAGACCGGGATCGGATCGGTCGCCGACGGCATCTGGGTGGTTGCGCCGATGCCCGATGCAATCGCCATTTCGGCGAGCGCGACGGCCAGGCCGCCATCGGACACGTCGTGCACGGCGGTGAGCGCGCCAGCGCGGATCATGGCGCGGACAAAGTCGCCGGTGATCTTTTCCCGGGCGAGGTCAACCGGCGGCGGCGGGCCGTCCTTGCGGCCAAAAATGTCGCGCATGTAGATCGACTGGCCGAGATGCGAACCCCAGTTGGCGGGCGCGCCGATCAAGAGGATGCGTTCGCCAGGCGCTGCAAAGCGGATGCGGGCCATCTTTGACCAGTCGTCGATCAGACCAACTCCACCGATCGTCGGCGTCGGCAAAATGCCCCGGCCATTGGTCTCGTTGTAGAGCGAGACGTTGCCCGAGACGATCGGAAAATCGAGCGCGCGGCAGGCCTCGCCAATGCCTTTGATGGCGTGGACGAACTGGCCCATGATTTCGGGGCGTTCAGGATTGCCGAAATTGAGATTGTCGGTTGCCGCCAGCGGCAGAGCGCCGGTCGCTGTCAGGTTGCGCCAGCATTCGGCGATTGCCTGCTTGCCGCCTTCGAACGGGTCGGCCTCGCAATAGCGCGGCGTGACGTCGGAGGAAAATGCGAGCGCCTTGGTTGGATGGCCTTCGACACGCACGACGCCGGCGTCGCCGCCCGGCAGTTGCAACGAATTGCCCTGGATCAGCGTGTCATACTGCTCCCACACCCAGCGGCGCGACGACAGGTCCGGCGAGGCGAGCATTTTCAGCAGAGAGTCGGCGATGTCGGACTGGGGCACGTCGGAGGCGGCGAGCGGCGCGGCGACCTTCGGCTCCACCCATGGCCGGTCATATTCCGGCGCTTCGTCGCCAAGCTCCTTGATCGGCAGGTTGGCGACTTCCTCGCCCTGATGCATGACACGGAAGCGCAGGTCGTCCGTGGTCCAGCCAACGATTGCGAAGTCGAGACCCCATTTGCGGAAGATCGCTTCGGCTTCCTGTTCCTGCTCGGGGCGCAGCACCATGAGCATGCGCTCCTGGCTCTCCGACAGCATCATTTCATAGGCGCTCATTCGCTCTTCGCGCACCGGCACCTTGTCGAGCTCGAGCAGAATGCCGAGATCGCCCTTGGCGCCCATTTCAACGGCCGAGCAGGTGAGGCCCGCCGCGCCCATGTCCTGGATAGCGATGACTGCGCCCGACGCCATCAGTTCGAGACAGGCTTCGAGCAGGCATTTTTCGGTAAACGGATCGCCGACCTGAACCGTCGGGCGCTTTTCGTCGATCTTGTCGTCAAATTCCGCTGACGCCATTGTCGCACCGCCGACGCCGTCGCGCCCGGTCTTTGCGCCGAGATAGACGACCGGCAGGCCGACACCCTTGGCCTGGCTCAGAAAGATGCCGTCCGCCTTGGCGATGCCAGCGGCAAAGGCGTTGACCAGACAATTGCCATTGTAGCGCTCGTCGAAATTGACTTCACCGCCGACTGTCGGGACGCCAAAGGCGTTGCCGTAGCCGCCGACGCCGGCGACGACGCCGTTGACCAGATGTCTGGTCTTGGGGTGGTCGGGTGCGCCAAAGCGCAGCGCGTTCATCGCCGCGACCGGGCGTGCGCCCATGGTGAAGACGTCGCGCAGGATGCCGCCGACACCTGTCGCTGCGCCCTGATAGGGCTCGATATAGGACGGGTGGTTGTGGCTCTCCATCTTGAAGACGACCACGTCGCCATCGCCGATGTCGACGACGCCGGCGTTTTCACCAGGACCCTGAATGACGCGCGGGCCGGAAGTCGGCAGGGTGCGCAGCCACTTCTTCGACGATTTGTAGGAGCAGTGCTCGTTCCACATCGCCGAAAAGATGCCGAGCTCGGTGAATGTCGGCTCGCGGCCAATCAGGTCGAGAATGCGCTGGTATTCGTCGGGCTTGAGGCCGTGCGAGGCGATCAGCTCGGGCGTGATGGGGATCGTATTGGAAATAGTCATCTCGGGTCGCGGAATCCCTGAGGGAGAATGGGGTCACATAAAGCGAATTTGGCTGGCAGTCACGCAGTCGCTGAGCAGGCGCTGTCGCCGCGCGACCAGCGGTCGATGTCGGAGCGGATGCGTGCGCCTTCTGCGCCGTTCAGCAGCGGGCCAAAAGCCTCGACCTGCGAAGAGCGGCCCTGCGCCTGCACCACCAGCAGCGGGCGGCCGCCGATGTTTCTGGCCGGCACCAGCAGGAAGCGCGGCTGGCCGGAGAACGAGTTCAGTTCATTGGACATACGATATGGCTTGAACGCCTTGTCGCCAGAGGCCAACCAGCACTTGTGGGCGGCGGTGGCGACCTGTTCCATGACGCGCAGCGAGGCGCTTTTGCCCGGCGGGACGGGAACAGCCTTGACCGGCTTGTTTGACTGGCAGCCGGCGAGCGCCAAGGCGGCGAGGCCCAGCCCGATGGCGATGCGCCTCATGCCGCGATCCCCAGTACGCCTTCAAACAGCGCGCGGCCGTCATCGCCGCCATGGGCCTTTTCAATCAGGTTTTCCGGGTGCGGCATCAGGCCGAGCACATTGCCCTTGGCGTTGACGATGCCGGCAATGTTGTTGACCGAGCCGTTCGGGTTGGTGCCTTCGGCGTAGCGGAAGACGACCTGGCCTGCGCCTTCGAGGCGGCGCAGCGTTTCTGGATCGGCAAAATAGTTGCCGTCGTGATGGGCGACCGGGCAGCGGATGATCTGGCCCTGCGTATAGTTGCGGGTGAAGGCCGTGTTGGCGTTGGCGATTTCGAGCTTCACTTCGCGGCAGACAAATTTGAGCGAGGCGTTGCGCATCAAAGCACCGGGCAGCAGGCCAGCCTCAAGCAGGATCTGGAACCCGTTGCACACGCCGATGACCATGACGCCCTTGGCAGCCTTTTCGGCGACCGCCTGCATCACCGGCATGCGCGCGGCAATTGCACCGCAGCGCAGATAGTCGCCATAGGAAAAACCGCCCGGAATGGCGATCAGGTCAACATCGGGGATGGTGGTGTCGGTCTGCCACACGGTGACCGGCGCCTGGCCGGAAATTTTTGTGAGCGCCGCGATCATGTCGCGGTCGCGATTGAGGCCGGGAAGCTGGACGACTGCGGTTTTCATGATTTCGGAACCGGCGTTGTGGGTAATTCAGAATTCCGTTTCGCCTCCAGCACGATGGCTAGAAGCGATGCGTTGTAACGATAGAAAGTAACTGCTTGATCAGCTGGTATTGGCCCATCAGCAGATTCAATCTTGCCGTTCAGTTCATCGATCATCTCCAGAGCCGAGAAGAAATCTCGGCCGTCTTGGTCCTGACGGAAGTCTTGGGTACACCATCCCGCGATGGTGCTGTCAGCAAGGAGTAGATCGGGAAGAAGCGCGTCAAGTTCAGGATGAAAATCACCGTCTGGAAATTCCAGTTCCATGTGATCGGCAAACGCTGCTGTTTCCACAAGTCGCATTGGTATCAAACGACCTGAATCTGATAGTTCTCAATCACCGTGTTGGCCAGCAACTGCTCGCACATCGACTTGAGTTCGGCCTCGGCTGCCTTCTTGTCCCTGGCGTCAATCTCGACGTCAAACACCTTGCCCTGGCGGACCTGGCCAACGCCGTCGAAGCCGAGCGTGGCCAGCGCGCCTTCAATCGCCTTGCCTTGCGGGTCGAGGACGCCGTTCTTGAGGGTGACGGTTACACGGGCCTTGATCACGCTGGTCGGTCCTTGGTCAACAACAGAATCTAGTGCTTGGTGCCCTTGGGGTCTTCGTTTGACGCCACAAGCACAGGGCCAGAGGGGCGGGGCGCTTCATTCTCGTTCATGATGCCGAGACGGCGCGCCACTTCCTGATAGGCCTCGACCAGACCGCCCATGTCGCGGCGGAACCGGTCCTTGTCGAGCTTGTCCTGCGTCGCCACGTCCCACAGACGGCAAGAGTCGGGCGAAATCTCGTCGGCGACGACGATACGCATCATGTCGCCTTCAAACAGGCGGCCGCATTCGATCTTGAAGTCGACCAGCTGGATGCCGACGCCCATGAACAGGCCGGAGAGGAAATCGTTGACGCGGATGGCCAGCGCCATGATGTCGTCGATCTCCTGGGGGCTGGCCCAGCCAAACGCGGTAATGTGCTCCTCGGAGACCATCGGGTCGTCGAGCGCGTCGGCCTTATAATAGAATTCAATGATCGAGCGCGGCAGAACTGTGCCTTCCTCGATGCCGAGGCGCTTCGCCAGCGAGCCGGCTGCGACGTTGCGCACCACGACTTCGAGCGGGATGATCTCCACTTCCTTGATCAGCTGCTCGCGCATGTTGAGCCGCTTGATGAAGTGGGTCGGGATGCCCATCCGGTTCAAATGGTTGAAGATGTGCTCGGAAATGCGGTTGTTGAGCACGCCCTTGCCGTCGACAACCTCGTGCTTCTTTTTGTTGAAGGCGGTAGCATCGTCCTTGAAGAACTGGATCAGCGTGCCCGGCTCAGGTCCTTCGTAGAGAATCTTGGCCTTGCCTTCATAAATGCGGCGGCGTCGGTTCATGTCGATTGTCTCTGCTGTGCGGGTCGGTTCCGGCCGAATCGGCGGCACGTCGTTGTCGACGAACGAATTTCAGCCGGTCTCTATCGCAACGGGCGTCAATCCTCAACGTCTAACATCGCTCCTCAACCGGGCAATTTTGCGCGGGCATTGACGCCGATATGTGTTGAATTGCCGTCGCAGCCCCCATATTGAGGCGCAGCAACGCCAGATAAAGCGGAGAACGACACATGGCCAGCATGGATGATCGCGAAAAGGGATTTGAGCGCAAGTTCGCCCTCGACGAAGAGCAGCGCTTCCGGGCCATGGCTCGCCGCAACAAGCTGCTGGGCCTGTGGGCGGCCGAAAAGCTCGGCAAGTCGGGCGCGGACGCCGAGGCGTACGCAAAGGAAGTGGTCGCAGCAGATTTCGCCGAAGCCGGCGACGAGGACGTGTTCCGCAAGGTGCGCGGCGATCTCGACAAGGCAGCGGCCAAGGTATCGGACTCCGATATCCGCGCTGCGATGAACGAACTGATGGCGAAGGCAGCTGAACAGATCGCCAACAGCTGACGTTCGATCTGCCGGGCGCAACGTAGCCGGGGAGGGCCGCCGCCATGGATCTTGCTGAACGCCTGAAATCGGGTAAGCCAGCCTTTACGTCATGGTCTGGTGTGCCTGACGCGCTGACGGTCGAGATGATGGCGCGGCTCGATTTCGATGCGGTGACGCTCGACATGCAGCATGGCGGCCATGATACGGCCAGCGTGCTTCGGTCGATCCCGGCGATCACGGGCGCTGGCAAGCATCCAATCGTGCGTATTCCGGTTGGCCGCTTCGATATGGCGAGCCGGGCGCTCGACTTCGGCGCTCAGGCGGTGATTGCGCCGATGATCAACACGATTGAAGACGCCAGGCGGTTTGCGGCAGCGATGAAATATCCGCCGGTGGGGGAACGCTCGTGGGGGCCGACCTTCGCCATGCCGCGCTCAGGTATCACAAGCGGGGCGGAATGGCTGGCGACGCAGAACGCCAGGACCGTCTCATTGGCGATGATCGAGACGCGCGAAGCCTATGCCATTGCAGGCGACATTCTGGAGCTGCCGGGCATAGATGGCGTGTTTGTCGGCCCGTCCGACTTTTCAATTGCCTGGAGCAATGGCCGCGAGGTCAATACCGGGCTTGAGGACATGATGGAGGCGATTGCCGACATTGCCGCAATTGCCCGCAAAGCGGGAAAATTCGCCGCTATCTATGCGATGGACCCGGCCTCGTCAGGGCGTTACGCCGCAATGGGTTACCAGCTCTTTGCATTCGGCAATGAGCAGGGTCTGATGCGTGCCGGCGCCGACAGCGTGCTGGCTGCGGCGCGCGGCTCGATTAAGCAGTAGGCTCGGGCAGATTGCGCAGGAACTGCGCGAAGGCCATCGTGCCTTCCGGCCACGGACCATAGCCAGACTCGGTGTTGATATGGCCAGCCTCACCGGCGTCGAGAATGAGCGCATTCCAGCTTTTGGCCAGGTCTTCTGACAGTTGATAGCTGCAATATGGGTCGTTCTGGCTGGCGATGACCAGCGACGGGAACGGCAAGGGCTTGCGCGGGTAGGGGCCAAACGCCAGCATCTGCGGCGACAGGAGTTCGGCATTGTCGAGATCAGGCGGGGCGACGAAGAAAGCGCCGGCCGGCTGCTTGTTCATCATGTCCAGCGCGTTCAGCACGGTCGGCACGCCAAGCGAGTGCGCCACCAGCACAACCGGCTTGTCGCAGCTGTTGACGAGGTCCGCCAACCGCTCGGCCCAGGGTTCCCTTTCAGGATCATCCCAGTCTTTCTGATCGACCCGGCGGGAGGTCGGCAGTTTTTCCTGCCAGCGGGTCTGCCAATGGAGGGGACCGGAGCCGGAAAAACCCGGAACCATGATGATGTCTGCGTCTTTCGATTTCATGGTCTTGATCTAGGCACGGCTGTCAATTTTGGCAACCGGGATCGAAAGGTGATCGTCCACTAAAAGTGAACGTCATGTCCAACATTTGTCGGCTTGCGCTGAACGGCGCAGCTGCCCATGTTGGCGATCAGCAGAAAGGCCATCCGGAGCGCAGCCATGCCGATCAATCGCAGAACCGTCCTGGCGGCAGGTGCATCAATATTAAGCGGCCCAACAGCCGCCCGATCGGAGAAGATCATGACTGAAATGCCATTCGCCGCCACGACGCCTAGCCATATCGGACGCATCGGCATCGTATCGCGCGACGCGCGCACCCTTGCCGATTTCTACAAGGGGGTCATGGGATTGAAGGAGCTGCGCAACGCTGGCGGCGTCATTACGCTCGGCGCAGGCGAACGCCCTCTGTTGGAAATCGAGCAGTCGGCGGCAATCCGGCCTGATGATCCGCGTGCAGCCGGTCTATACCACACGGCGTTCCTGATGCCGTCGCGCGCCGAGCTTGGCCGCTGGATCAGGCATGCGGTGAAGAACCGGGTGCAGCTGACAGGCGCTGCCGACCATCTGGTGTCGGAGGCGCTTTACCTGAACGATCCGGAAGGGAACGGCATCGAAATCTATGCCGACCGGGATCCAAAAGGATGGACGTGGGACGGTGACAAGGTGCGGATGGCCAACAGCGCACTCGACGGCGACGGCATCGTCTCCTCGTCGCAGGGCCTGCCAGATTGGACCGGCGCGCCGGACAATTCGATGATCGGCCACGTTCACCTGCGGGTGGGGGATGCGCGGGTTGCGCAGGAATTCTGGAACGACAAGATCGGCTTCGACACCGTGCTGGAATACGGACCGCAGGCAGTGTTCCTGTCGACTGGCGGCTATCACCACCACATCGGCGCGAACTCCTGGCAAAGCCGTGGGGCAGGCCCGCGCGACAAGGACCGCACCGGGTTGCAGTGGGTCGAGTTGTTGGAAAAGGGCCCAGCGCAAGCGCGCAGCTTCAGCGATCCGTGGGGCACGGAGATCCGTATCGCCCCTGCTGCCTGACGGCGGAAGCGAACAGCGACGTGCTTTAGACCCTTTCAGGTTCAAATGGAAACGGTTCTGTTTCCTCGATGGCGAGGCGAACCGCAAGGAAGGCGGCGAAGGACGGGCTGGTGGCCCGGCCAAGTCCGGCTGACGCAGCGGGTGCCCGCCAGCGGGAAACCCAGTTGGGTTGCCTTCGGCAAACCCAACCAGAATAGTCTGCCGGTCGGCCTTTCCCGCGTCGCAGACGCGGGGGCGACCGGTGGGCCGGGTGGATTTGGGTCAAATCCATCGGGCTTCGGACTTGGCCGGGCCACCAGCCCGTCCTTCGCCAAAGCCCTCGACCTTGGCCCAAATCCCCTCCGGCAGAACGATTCCATTTGGGCCTGAAAGGGTCTAGACCTGAAAGGGTCTAAGCCTTGCCGAACACCCGGCTGAAGATCGTGTCGACATGTTTGGTATGATAGCCGATGTCGAACTTTTCGCGGATGTCGGCTTCGCTGAGCGCGGCGCGAACCTCCTTGTCGGCAAGCAGCTCTTCGAGGAAGTCCGCGCCTTGTTCCCAGACCCGCATCGCATTGCGCTGGACAAGCCGGTAGGCATCTTCGCGGCTGGCTCCAGCCTGGGTCAGGGCGAGCAACACCCGCTGTGAATGAACCAGGCCTTTGAACTTGTTGAGGTTCTTGTCCATGTTGGCCGGGTAGACGACGAGCTTGTCGATGACGCCGGTGAGGCGGGCGAGCGCAAAGTCGAGCGTCACGGTCGCGTCGGGGCCGATCATGCGTTCAACTGACGAATGGGAAATGTCACGCTCGTGCCAGAGCGCCACATTCTCCAGCGCCGGCGTGACCATGCCGCGCACAAGACGGGCGAGTCCTGTAAGGTTCTCGGTAAGCACTGGGTTACGCTTGTGCGGCATGGCCGACGAGCCCTTTTGGCCCGGCGAGAAATATTCCTCGGCTTCCAGCACTTCGGTGCGCTGTAAATGCCGGATTTCTGTGGCAAGGCGCTCGATCGAGGATGCGACAACGCCGAGTGTGGCGAAGAACATGGCGTGGCGGTCGCGCGGGATGACCTGCGTCGAGACAGGCTCGGGCTTCAGGCCAAGTTTTTTCGCGACATATTCCTCAACGAACGGGTCAATGTTGGCAAAGGTGCCTACTGCGCCCGAAATGGCGCAGGTGGCGATCTCTTCACGCGCTGCAACAAGGCGGTCGCGGCAGCGGGAAAACTCGGCATAGGCTTGCGCCAGCTTGACGCCAAAGGTGGTCGGCTCGGCATGGATGCCATGCGAGCGGCCGATGGTGACGGTGTCCTTGTGCTCGAAGGCGCGCTTGCGGATCGCGGCCAGCAGCGAGTCGACATCGGCGATCAGCAGATCAGACGCGCGGCTCAACTGCACAGCAAGGCAGGTGTCGAGTACGTCCGACGAGGTCATGCCCTGGTGGATGAAGCGCGAGTCGGGGCCGACAAATTCTGCGAGATGCGTGAGGAACGCAATGACGTCGTGCTTGGTGACCCGTTCGATCTCGTCGATCTTGTCGACGTCGAACACGGCCGCATTGCCCTTTTCCCAGATCGTCTTTGCCGCGTCCTTGGGGATCACGCCAAGCTCGGCTAGTGCCTCGCAGGCATAGGCCTCAATCTCGAACCAGATGCGGAAGCGGGTTTCGGGCGACCAGATGGCGACCATTTCCGGGCGCGAATAGCGAGGGATCATCTGCCGCTTCTCCGATTGAGTGAGGCCGCGCTCTAACAGATGCGTGCGGCAGGCTCAACGCAAACGGGTCGCATTCCACCAGGATGCGGCAATCAGCGCGACAAAGGCGCAGGGAAAATAGGCGCGCAGACCCAGAACCAGAAACTGGTAGATGGCGGCGGCGGTGGTGAAGACAAACTGGAAGAACCATCTGACGGTCAAGGTGTGGTCATGCCATTCGGAATAATATTGGCGGTATTGCAGCGCGGTCAGTACAGCTGTGATGCCGACAGTCAGGACCGCCAAAGCCAGAAAGGTGGCGGCAAAGCCGACATCGGTCCGGCCGCGTGAAAACAGTCGTCCTAGCCAGATGGCTGGTGCAAAGGCCAGCAAACCGCCAGCGGCAAAGAACGCAGCCGCAAAGGCGATGCGATCAAGGTTTTGCCAGCCATTGAGGATGAGAGACAGCGCGGCGGCGATCCCCATCAGAAGAGCCCAGAGGACGGATCCAGCAATGGCCTCGATCCAGCCCGGAGCAGCAAGCCGGACGGATCGGCAAATCCGGTCCAGAAGCGATGGACGCGTGTCGCCTGTCTGTGCTCCGGGCAAAGCGAGCACGCTTACAGGCGTCCCGTCACGGCCAGCCAGCGATAGTCCGGGCCTTCGAAGCCGAACGACCGGACGGCGATCAGGACCGCCATGACTGGCGGGCCAGATTCGGGGTAGAAGGTCTGTATGCCGCCGATGCTGTAGCCAAGCGGACAATGCCGGCTGGCAGGAACCGAAGCGTCCTCGGCCAGAACAGACTCGGTTCCGTTGACAATTCGTGTCAGGCGAAACCCTTTGACGCCTTCGATGCCGTCACACTGGCCCGGACGCGGTGCGAGGGAAAATTCGGACAGTCTGATCTCAACCGGCTCGTCTATTGGAGGTTCGACCGGGCGCGGATTGACCTTCATGGAATATGGGTCAGCCGAAAGTTCAGTAACAGCGTTGAACCCCGCAAGATTGCCCCGGTTCTCAGATAATTCGGCGGCGGTGACGACGGTTTCGCCCCGGGCCGCTGCCTTCTGGCGCACCGCGCCAACGGTTGCCGCCTCATCGTCCAGCCGGACGCGGATCGGGGTGCCGGGGCTGAACATGTCGGTTTCGGTGTTGACGTAGAACCGGTTGGCATAGGGAAAGCCAGAACCATCCTGCACGCCATATTCTTCAAATGCGAAAATCTTTCCGTCAGGCGAAAAGCCCAGGATGTTGAGAGACGCCGTATCGCCTGCGATAGCCGGAACGGAGAACATCAGGCTGGCCAGCAGCACTGTTTTGTATCTCATCAAACCGCTCCTTTCTGCTTTTGTCTTGTCGGCAAGACAAGACCTCCAGTGCAGTATGGCGCAAAACCGTTTCGGGGGAGTAAGCTCAGCGGAATTTTTTCTGCCAGGCGGGAAACAGATCGTTTGGCGCGGGGGTGGCCGCATAGACGGCGCGCGCGATGGCGCGGGCCATGGTGAAGCCGGCGGCGGCGTAGAAATCGATCGAGCTTTCCAGATCGAGCACGACAGGGCTGCGGCCGGTTGCCAGACCAAAGATCAGGTCGCCATCGACTGGTGAATGGGCTGGCCAGATGGCGCGCGAAAACCCGTCATGGGCCGCAATTGCCATTCGCTTGGCGGCCGCCTTGGTAAGCTTTGCATCTGTGGCGATGATGCCGATTGTGGTGTTGGCCCCGGCACGGGCGAACTCCTTGCGCTTGGTGCGCGGTTCGGCGGCGTCTGCTGGCATGGGATGCGGCAGACCAAGACCGCCAAATTCGCTGCCGATCTCGAATGGCGCTGCCCAGAAGTGCGGTGTGCCGCTGACCGTGACCGCACCGGTCGGGTTGGCGACAACGAGGGCGGCGACCGTGACGCCGTTGTCGAGCACGGTCGAGGCCGAGCCAAGGCCACCTTTGAGACCAGCAGCGAGCGCGCCAATGCCCGCGCCATGGGTGCCGATGTCAAAATCGAGGCTGGCCAGCTCCGCCGCCTCATAGCCGAGCTCCCGATAGGGCGGATAGCGGTCCCAGCTCTTGTCGAGGCCGGGATAGAGATCGAAAATGATGGCCGCCGGAACAATTGGCACGACATTGTCGCCAAACTGGAAACCAATGCCGCGCTGGCGCAGTACGGCCTGGACGCCCGACGCTGCGTCGAGCCCGTAGGCCGAGCCGCCCGACAGAACCAGAGCGTTGACCCAGTCGACTGAATTGTGTGGCTCAAGCAGGTCTGTCTCGCGTGAGCCCGGCGCGCCGCCCAGCACCTGCACGGCCGCAACCGCCGGCTCGTCGCATAGCACGACGGTCGAGCCGGATGTCAGGCGCAGGTCGCCTGCATTGCCGACCCGCAAGCCGGCGACGTCGGTCAAAAGATTTCTGGGGCCGGTACGAAATGTCATGGCTGTGTCACTTCTTCAAAGCGGCCATCCTGGTAGCGGTAGAGCCGGTAGAGGTTGCCGGCGCGTTCACCGTGATCGGTGAAGCGGATGGAGCCCAGGATGGTCGGATAGGTCTGGCCAGCAAGAAGGTTCGAGGCGGGTTTGTTTTCAGCCGTGGCGCGCGCGGTGGCCTGGGCGGCGATCTGCACCGAGGCATAGGCGGGTAGAACGTAACCCTCCGGTTCGATACCGGCAGCGCGCAGGGCGGCGACCGCCTCGGGGTCGGCGATGTCGGCCCATTCGGGCAGGCCAACCATCAGCGTGCCATTGGTGAGATCGACCTCGTCGGGTGTGGCGCGCAGCACTTCGCCGCCGGCGATGGTCAGCGGATAGTTGAGCTGGGCGGCGTCGCGGCCGATGATTGCGATGTCTGCGCGGTCGCCGGCGATGAAGACATGTGTTGCGCCGGCCTTGCGCAGACGCCCGGCAAGCGCAATCTGGTTGTCGAGCTGCGGCCGGTAGGTGTCGATAAAGACCGGCTTCAGACCGGCCTGTTCGGCGGCGTTGCGAAACCCTTCCGCCAGTTCGCGCGAATAGATGGTGCCGTCGTCCACGATCGCAAAATGTTCGGTACGCCAGCGTTCGATCAGGATACTCGTTGCTGCTGCAAGCTCGGCGTCGGCGCGTGGCGCAAGACGGGCGACCAGCCAGCCGGTCTTCGTTCGCCGATCGGTCAGACTGTTGGTGCGCACACCGGTGACAAGCGCCGGGATGCCAGCATTCTTGAGCAAGGGGAGTGCGGCCTCGACAGCCTCGGTGCAGAGGAAGCCGGTGGCAATGGATACATTTGCGGCGATGAAGGCTTGTGCTGCGGCCGCGCCGCCTTCAGCCGTACAGGCGTCGTCGGCAATGGTCAGGTCCGCTCCTGCGGCGGTGGCGGCGGCTCGGGCACCCGCTTGCATCTGCTGACCAAGAATTGCCGAAGGGCCCGAGAGCGGAGCCGCCAGACCGATGCGCGTCTGCTGAGCCAGCACCGTTGGTGCGTGCAACACAAGCGTCAGAGACAGGATGAGGCCGGGCAGGCGCATAACGGGTCTTGTTCTCCTGCAAAAGTGATCGAGCGACGCAGACCTAACCGGTCGGCTTGACTGGCGCAACGACAGAGCTTGCTTGCGGGCGCAAACGCTGACCCTATATTCGGACAGGAACCGGAAGAGACCAGTGCTGAGCAAGTCTGAATTCAATCCGCAGCTTTATCGTGATGCGATGGCCCGTTTTGCCGGCGCCGTGCATGTGCTGACGACAGACGGGCCGGCCGGGCGGCGTGGCACGACCGTGATCGCCGCCTGCTCGGTATCCGACCGGCCGCCGATGATCCTGGTCTGCATCAACCGCGAGAACCATTCGAACGCGCTGTTTTCGGACAATGGCCGCTTTGCGTTGAACACGCTTGGCGAACAGCATCAGGAACTCGCTAACGGCTTCTCCGGCTTGACCGGGTTGTCGCAAGACGAACGGTTCGGGCTAGGCCAATGGACTACACTGACAACGGGCGCACCGGTGCTGACCGATTCGGTTGCGACATTTGATTGCGAAGTAGCCGAATGGGCCGACATGGCCACTCATCGTGTGCTTTATGGCAAGGTGACAGGGGTGCGCATCGGCGATAGTTTTTCGCCGCTGATGTATTTCAACCGGTCGTATCGCGTGTTGTGATCGGCCGCTTGCCGCCTGGAAACAAACCAATGGCTGAGCCGCGAGGCATTCCCACTTCGATCGACGCGACGCTCGACCTGCTGACCGGCGGCGACTATGTCGCCGACCGCTCGCTGGCGACCGTGCTTTATCTCGGGCTGAAGATGAACCGGCCGCTGTTTCTCGAAGGTGAGGCGGGCGTCGGCAAGACCGAGATTGCAAAGGTACTGGCCTCGTCGCTCGGCCGGAGGCTGATCCGCCTGCAATGCTACGAGGGGCTCGACGTGTCGTCCGCCGTCTATGAGTGGAATTATGCGGCGCAGATGATCGAAATCCGAATGGAGGAAGCCGCCGGCAAGGTTGACCGCAAGGACATGGAGCGCAATGTCTTCTCCGAGCGCTACCTGATCCGCCGGCCGGTGCTGGATGCGCTGACCGGCAAGCCGGGCGCGGCGCCTGTGTTCCTGATCGACGAGCTGGACCGCACCGACGAGGCGTTTGAAGCCTATCTGCTGGAGATATTGTCAGACTTCCAGGTGACGGTGCCGGAGCTTGGCACGATCAAGGCGGAGGAGCCGCCGATTGTCATCATCACCACCAACCGGACACGCGAGATCCATGACGCGCTGAAGCGGCGCTGCCTCTACCATTGGGTGGACTATCCAAATGCCGAGCGCGAACTGGAGATCGTGCGCAGAAAAGTGCCGCAAGCCAACCAGCGCCTGTCGGCGGAGGTCGTCGCCTTCATCCAGAAGCTGCGCCAGATCGACCTGTTCAAGCAACCGGGCGTAGCCGAGACGATTGACTGGGCAAGCGCCCTGACCGAACTCGACAAGGTGGCGCTCGATCCCGAGACCGTGTCCGACACGATCGGGGTGCTGCTGAAATACCAGGACGACATTGCCCGAATCGAGCAGGGTGAGGGCCGCCGCATCCTCAAGGAGGTGAAGGCGGAACTGTCGACGGCTGCCGAATGAGTGCTGCTGCCAACCCGGACGGCAGGATCGCCGATAATATCGTCTATTTTGCCCGTGCGTTGCGCAAGGCCGGAATGCGCGTCGGGCCGGCCTCGGTGGTGGACGCGATTGACGCGGTGCTGGCGGCGGGTATCGGTTCCCGCGATGATTTTTACTGGACGCTGCATGCGGTGCTGGTGACGCGGCACGAGGATCACGAGGTGTTTGACGAGGCCTTCCGGCTGTTCTGGAAATCGCGCGAGCTGATCGAAAAGATGATCGCGATGTTTTCGCCTGTCGCCATGGCCGAGCGCGAGAAGCAGAAGCCGCGCGCTGCCGAAAACCGCGTCAGCCAGGCCATGTTTGAAGGCCACCAGAAGCAGCAGAACGAAGACCCGACGCCGGAGATCGAGATCGATGCGCGGCTGACCGTGTCGGGCAATGAGTTGTTGCGCGCAAAGGACTTTGCCCAGATGTCGGCGGCGGAACTGGCCGAGGCGCGCAAGGCGATTGCGCAGCTGCGGCTGCCGCATGATCTGGTGCGCACCCGGCGCTTCAAGCCGGACCCGCGCGGCAGCCGCGTCGACCCGCGGGCAATGATGCGGGCGGCGGCGCGCACCGGCGGCGAGCTGATGCTGCCGCGCTTCCGTGAGCCGCGCGAAATCCATCCGCCGCTGGTGGTGCTGGCCGACATTTCCGGCTCGATGAGCCAGTACAGCCGCATCTTTCTGCATTTCCTGCATGCGCTGGCGGAGAACCGCCGGCGGGTGCATACGTTCGTCTTCGGCACGCGGCTGACCAACCTGACGCGGCAGATGCGCCATCGCGATCCCGATCTGGCGCTGGCGGATGCGGCGATTGCCGTGAAGGACTGGGCGGGCGGCACACGCATTGGCGAGACGCTGCATGAGTTCAACCGGCTGTGGTCGCGCAGGGTGCTGGGGCAGGGCGCGGTGGTGATGTTGATCACCGACGGGCTGGAGCGCGACGATGTGGCGGGCCTGTCGGAGGAAATGGAGAGGCTGCGCAAATCGTGCCGGCGGCTGATCTGGCTGAACCCGCTGCTGCGTTTCGACGGATTTGAGGCGCGGGCAAGAGGCGTGCGGGCGATGCTGCCGCATGTTGACGAGTTCAGGCCGGTGCATACGCTGAACGCGCTGACCGACCTGTGCGCCAGCCTTTCGGCGGCAAGGCCTGGCGGTGTGGATGTGAAGCGTTGGCTGGCGGAAGCCGGACAGCATGCGGCATAGGAGGCTAGGATGAACGACACCAATCTTGATCCGCTGGCAATCGCACAAGTCTGGAAGGGCGAAGGCAGAGGCGTGGCGCTGGCGACTGTGGTCGAGACATGGGGGTCTGCCCCGCGTCCAGTCGGCAGCCATCTGGTGATCGACGCCGATGGCAATTTTGAAGGCTCGGTGTCGGGCGGCTGTGTCGAGGGTGCGGTCGTGGCCGAAGCTGTCGACGTGATCGGCACCGGTGAGCCAAAGATGCTGGAGTTTGGCGTCGCGGACGAGACCGCGTGGCGAGTCGGCCTGTCATGCGGCGGACGCATCAAAGTTTTTGTGACGCCGGTGGCCTGATGGATCTTGCGACGATCAAAGCCGTCAATGACGAAAAGGCTGCGCGGCGCGCCGTCATTCTGCTGACCGATCTGACGACGGGAGCGGACAGGGTGATCCGCGAAGGCGATGGGGTGGACGGCGCGCTTGGCGAGGCGGTGGCGAAAGCCTTTCGCACCGGCGTGTCGGGTTCGGTTGAAGCAGAAGCAGGACCCGCCTTCATCAATGTGCATCTGCCGCCGCCGCGTATCGTGGCGATCGGCGCGGTGCATATCAGTCAGGCGCTCGCGCCAATGGCGAAGATCGCCGGGTTCGACATCGAGGTGATCGACCCGCGCACGGCGTTTGCGACCGAGGAACGGTTCACCGGTGTGACGCTGGCGGCGGACTGGCCGGAGACGGTGCTGGCAGGCCGGCCGCTCGACGCGTTCACGGCGGTTGCCGCGCTGACACATGATCCGAAGATCGACGACTATCCGCTGAAGGCCGCACTTGATGCCGGGTGCTTTTATGTCGGGGCGCTGGGCAGCCGCAAGACACATGCAAAGAGACTGGAGCGTTTGGCGGCAGAGGGCGCTGGTCCCGAACAGTTGGCGGCGATCCGCGCGCCGATCGGTCTCGACATCGGCGCGTCCAGCCCGGCCGAGATTGCAGTCGCAGTGCTGGCCGAGATCATCCGGGCGCTGCGCACGCGCGGGCTCGGAACAGGCAAGGGTCAGGCGGCATGAGGTTTGGTCCGGTCGCGACGGCGGATGCGCTCGGCGCAGTCCTGGCGCATGCGACGATGACAGGCGACAAGCGCCTGAAGAAGGGTCACCGGCTCACCGCTGATGATCTCGCAACGCTGGCCAGCGAAGGCGTGGGCGAAGTGATCGCTGCGGTTCTTGATGCCGGTGACGTGGACGAAGACGCGGCGGCGCAGCGGCTGGCCGACGCCTTGCAGGCCGACGGCGTGGAGCGGCGCGCGCCGGCGACCGGACGGGTGAACCTGCATGCGACCCATGCCGGGGTTTTTACCGTCGACCGGGCGCTGGTCGATTCGATCAACAGGGTCGATCCGGCGATCACACTGGCGACGCTGCCGGAACATGCGCCGGTGGCTGCCGGGCAGATGGTGGCGACGGTCAAGATCATTCCGTTTGCGGTTGCAGGCGCGGTGCTGGGCAAGACGCTGACGCTGGCGCGGGATCGCAAGGCGTTAGAGGTGCATGCGTTTGCGCCAAAGCGGGTCGGCGTGGTGCAGACGGTGCTGCCAAGCCTCAAAGCCAGTGTGATGGACAAGACGCTGCGGGTGACCGAGGCGCGGCTGGGCCGTTCGGGCTCACAGCTCACAGCCGAGCTGCGGGTCGGGCACCGGGCGGACGAAGTGACGGCGGCGATTGGCAAGATACTGCCCGCCAATGACATCGTGGTGGTGTTCGGGGCTTCCGCCATGAGTGACCGGGCTGATGTCATTCCAGCTGCAATCGAAGCAGCCGGCGGACGGGTCGTGCGGGTCGGCATGCCGGTTGATCCGGGCAATCTGATCATTGTCGGCGAGGTGGGCGGCAAGCCGGTGCTGGGCGCGCCGGGCTGCGCCCGCAGCCCCAAGGATAACGGGTTTGACTGGGTGCTGGACCGGCTGGTTGCCGGGATCCGCGTGACCGATGGCGACATTGCCGGTATGGGGGTCGGCGGACTGTTGATGGAAATCCCGACCCGGCCACAGCCGCGCGAGAACGAGATGAGCGCTCCGCGCATCCACACGATCATTTTGGCAGCAGGCAGATCGACCCGCATGGGCGGGCCGAACAAGCTGCTGTCGATCTTTGATGGCGAGCCGCTGGTGCGCCGCGTGGCCGAGCGGGCGCTGGCAAGCAAGAGCCGGGGCGTGACTGTGGTGACTGGCCACCAGGGCGTGGCGGTGGCGAAGGCGCTGGAAGGCCTGAACCTGATGCTGGCGGCAAATCCGGATTTTGCCGACGGGCTGTCGACCTCGCTGAAGGCGGGCATTGTGGCTGTGCCTCAAAGCGCCGACGCGGCACTGGTGGCGCTGGGCGATATGCCGGAGGTGACGGTGGCTGACATGAACCGGCTGATCAAGGAGTTTGGCCGAGCAGGGGGGCAGGCTATTGTGCGGGCGTCATCGGGCGGCAAGCGTGGCAATCCGGTGATCCTGCCGCGCGCGGCCTTCGCCGAACTGGCGTTGGTGGAAGGCGATGCGGGAGCGCGTGCGCTGATGGAGAGTGGGCGTTTCGAAGTTGTGGATGTCGATATCGGGCCAGGCGCGATGGTTGATGTCGATACGCCCGAGGCGCTGGCGAACGCAGGTGGCGTGCTGCCCGGATGATGCTCTACTCCGGCAAGGTCGGTACACGTTCGAGGAACGCGACATAGCCGGCCGGAAGGCCGTGATGACGGGCACCGGCGATCAATTGGCCGAGATAGGCGCGGCTTGTGAGGCCGGGCACGTCGTGCGGGGTGGCGTGGTAGGTCATGCAATCGAGCACGCCGCCAATGGCCGCAATGTTTATCTGGACGCGATTGTATTTGTTCAATGCCCGGTCGCGCGCAGGATCGAACCCTTCAAACGTGTCGAGATGGGCAAGGTCCGGGTCGGACACGTCGTAGACGACGCCCCAGACGGACTTTCCCGCCGCGGCGGCGTAACCGGCGACGGCGCATTGGCGGGCGGCCGAGAAGTGCGGGAACAGCAATTCGTGGCCGGGCAATTCTCCAATACTGACGGTGCGCGTGCTTGGGCAGCGCGCCGCCATCTGGGCAAAATCCATATTGGAGCCGAAGGCGAAATAGAGGGTCATATCCGGTCGATAAGCGTGGTCGATTCTTGTCAGGACAGCGCAGATGGATTCAGGTTTCCCCATCTCCGCCCCGCTGCGCTCCCCACCTCTCCCTCCTCAGGAGGGAGAGGATAAGTGCCGACACTCACGCTCTAAGCTGGCAGCGCGGTGCGTGGCGCTGGCCGGAACAGGATGGCGATGACCACCACAGTGCCAATCGCAATGGCGATCCAGTTGGGTGAAATCAACAATAGTCCTGCCAGTGTGAGCATGATCTTCTCCCACAACAGAATGGGCCGGTTGAACCAGCCGATATAGGCGGCCGACAACGCGACGATGCCAAGCATGCCCGACAGCAGCGCCGTGATGAACTCGACCCATGTGAAGTTCACGAACAGCAGGCTTGGCGCGTAGATGAACATGAACGGCACCAGCGCCTTGCCCATGGAGAGGCGGAACGCCGTGGTGCCTGTGGTCATAGGGTCGGAGCGGGCAAGACCTGCCGCCGCATAGGCGGCAAGCGCCACCGGTGGCGTAACGTCTGCCAAAACGCCGAAATAGAAGACGAAGAAGTGGGTGGCGATGAGTGGCACGTCGAACTGCAGCAGCGCGGGTGCGGCGATGGACGCCAGGATGATGTAGGTCGGCGTTGTGGGGATGCCGGCACCCATGATGATGCAGGCGGCGGCGACAAACACCAGGCCGAAGAACAGGGCGAGGCCCTTTTCGGTGAGCAGACCGGTGAAGTCGATGGCCATGACAAACTGGGCGACGTCGTTGGCCAGTTGCACCACGGCGGCGGAGAACTTGAAGCCCAGGCCCGTGAGCGTCGTCATGCCAAGCAGGAAGCCGACGCAGGCGCAGGCTGCGCCAATGGCCAGTGCAAACTTGGCGCCGTCTTCAAAGCCGCGGATCAGGCGGGGCGGGGTGAGCACGGTCGACTGGTCCATCGTGGTGTTGCCAAACAGGCGCATGACCAGCGGCACGTAGGAGAACACAATGGTGAGGATGATGCCCCAGAAGGCTGCCAGGAACGGCGTATATTGCATCAGGAGCAGAGTCACCATCGCAACGAGCGGGATGAACAGATGCCAGGAGCGGGCAAGCACGGCGCGAAACTGCGGGATCTTGTCTGCCGACATGCCGGCGAGCCCTAGCTTCTTGGCCTCCAGATGCACCATCAGCAGGATGGCTATGTAGTGAAAGATGGCCGGCACGATGGCGATGAGGATGATCTCGTTATAGGGCACGCCGAGCATTTCGGTCATGACGAAGGCGGACGCGCCCATGATCGGTGGCGTGATCTGGCCGCCACAGGACGCTGATGCCTCAACCGCGCCGGCAAACCGGCCGGAAAAGCCGGACTTTTTCATCATTGGAATGGTGAATGCGCCGGTGGTGACCGTGTTGGCGATGGGCGAGCCCGAAATCATGCCAAAGAAGCCCGACGAGACAACCGATACTTTTGCCGGACCGCCGGACGCACGGCCGGCGACAATTGTGGCGAGATCAATGAACAACTGACCAAGGCCGCTCATCTGCGCCAAAATGCCGAACAGCACGAAGTGGAAGACGTAGGTGGCGACGACGCCGACAGCGACGCCATAGATGCCTTCGGTGCCGACATAAAGATGATTGATGATGCGGGTGATGTTGTAGCCGCGATGGCCCATGATACCCGGCAGATACGGCCCGAAGAGGCCATAGAGCAGGCAGGCAATGCCGATATAGGCCAGCGTCGGGCCCATGGTGCGGCGGGTGGCCTCCAGCGTCATGATGATGGCGATGAGGCCCATCATGTAGACCGGGGTAGGCGGATTGCCAACGTTCTCGATGAAAATCCAGTCAAAGAAGATGGTGAGATAGGCCGAGAAACCGGCGCCGACGGCGGCAAAAATCCAGTCACGCAGCGCCACCTTTTCAGGGTCTGCGCCGCGCCGGTTGAACGGCATGGTCAGCCCGATCAATATCAGAATGGCGATGATGAAGGCGTATTTTGTGCCGCTCTCGGGCAGCGTTTTGGCAAAATCATAGAGGATGTAGAGATAAAACGCGGCGAAGATGAGCGACTGGCCCCAGATGCGCCGCGTCGGGTGGGCGCGCTTGCGCGGAAACACCAGAAAGATCAGACCGATCACGAAGGTGAGGTGGATGGTGCGGTGCGTCACCTCGTTCAGCAGGCCGAAACCGGCTGTGTAGACGTGAAACAGCGACAGCGACACCGAGGCGACTGTTACAAGCTTGGCAGTGAACCCGACCAGGTTGCGGAAATTGGATTCAGAATCATATTCGCGGACCAGCGCCTCGACTTCGTCGGCGGTGGGGGCGTCGTCGTCGCGGTCGGTCTGGTGCGGCGTCTGGCTCACGGAGTTATGTCCTTGTGGCAGGAGGCGAGGATCAGAACCTGCTGGCCAAGGCTGGCGAGTGGCAGGTTTGCCCCGTCAATGTGCAATGTGTTGCGATAGGCGGCCTGAACCCGCAGGCGAATCGGGCCCATGGGCCGGCGCATGTCGATGATGAAACGGCCGTCGTCATGCCGCCAGCCGGTGACGCCTGCGTCGGCCGTATTGGACGGCAGGCCTGCGCCGTGGGCCTGAAAAATCTCGGCCGTCTGGACGATCATGCCGCCATCAACCTTGTAGCTGTCGGTGACAGGGGTCTTTGAGACCGAATGAATGAAGGAAAGCGAAAAGGTATTGCCGGGGCCAAGCTCGCGGCGGGCAAGCTCGCGTCCGTCATCGCTGGCCAGAAGGCACAGCGATGCAGCCGCCGCCGGGAAAACGCCCGGCGACAGCGCAATGGCGGCCAAGACCGCCATTGCCATGATGCGAGACCGCGAATGCGGGCTCATTACTTCTTGATGCCCTTCTCGTCGTAATATTTCTGGGCGCCGGGATGAACCGGGATGGAGACGCTTTCGAGCGCGGTCTCAACCGAAATCTGCTTGCCCATCGGATGCACCTGCCCGAGCGTTTCGGTGTTTTCATAGAGCGCCTTGGTCACGGCGTAGATGATATCGTCCGACACTCCGGCATGCGTCGCCCAGATGGCACGGACAGCGAGCGTATCAACATCAGCTGCGACGCCCTTGTAGCTGCCCGCCGGAATCTTGGCGTTGGCGTAGTAGGGCTGGCTTTCCTGCAGCTTTGCAATCGCCGGGCCGGCGAGCGGAATGATGCGGATGTCGTGACCGTTAGCGAGATCGGTGACCGATGAGGTGGGCAGACCGGCGGTGATGAGCGAGGCGGCGAGGTTGCCGTCCTTGATCTTGTCGACCGACTGCGCAAACGAGGAATGGTCGTCTGTGACGTCTTCGCGCTTCATGCCGTGGGCGGTGAGCAGGTCGCCGAGCAGCTGATACTGACCCGAGCCCGGGGCGCCGGACGAGACCGACTTGCCTTTCAGGTCTTCGAATTTTTCGATGCCGCTGTCGGCGCGCACCACCAGCTGCACTGTTTCCGGATAAAGAGCGCCGATGGCGCGCAGGTTTTCCAGCTTGCCAGCGTCGAACTGGTTCACGCCCTTGTAGGCGGCGTCGAGAATATCGGCGGCGACAAAAGCCGATTCAATCTCGGACCTGCCGAGCAGCTGGGCGTTCGCCACCGAGGCGTTGCCGGTTTCAGCGGTGGCCGAAATTTTTCCGCCGTTCAGGTCAGCGGTGTTGGAGATGAGCTGCGCCAACATGCCACCCAGCGGATAATAGGTGCCGCCGGTGCCGCCGGTGGCGATGCCGAAGAAGGTGCGCTGGGCAAACGCCGGCGTGACGGCAAGCGCTGATATGGCTGCGGCCGAACCGAGAAGTGTGCGCCGTGTGATTGTCATGTTGATCTCCCGAATGAATTTCTGCCGCCCGCAGGGTTTTGGGCGGATGTTAAGAACTCTGAGGTAACAAAGCAGACTGGCATGTCCAAGCATTTTTGTGAAATTGCGCACAGGGAACAACTAACGACCTGTGCGATCAGGCGGCGAGAGAGGCATGGCCTTACAGCGCCTGTCGCGTGTTGGAACTGCTCGCTCATATGCTGGCTTGGCTGATCGCTGTAACGCCGCATGCAGTCGGACTTGTCCCTGCGTCAGGCCGGGTGATGAGCGCCGGCGCCGTGTAAGGCAGTCATTTCGGGCTATCGCAGCAAGATGACCCTGCATTCATCACCGGCTTTGGCGGCAGGGGCGAAAGGTACGCGGACAATCAGCGCGTTGGCGTCAGTCAGCGTGCGCAGCATGGACGAATCCTGGATTGTGAATGGTGTCGCGACGAGATCGCCGTTGTGCCATTCAGCCGCCGCGCGCACATAATCCTGACGCTGGTCGTTTTCGGTCATCGCCACGGCAAGGCGGGCAGTTCGCTCGTCCAGTCTATAGGGGCGGCCCGCCAGCTGCGCCACCAGCGGGGCCAAGAACAGATGCGAGCAAATGAGGCTCGCAACCGGATTGCCGGGCAGGCCCAGCACTCTAAGGGTTCCCAGCCTGCCGAACATCAGCGGCTTGCCGGGCCGCATCGCGATTTTCCAGAAGCCGAGCGCCATGCCGGCCTCAGTCATGACACCCCGAACCAGATCATGATCGCCAACGGAAGCGCCGCCGAGCGTCACGAGCACATCCGCTCCGCTCTCGATTGCCAACTGAAGCGCATTGGCGATCAGCGCGCGGTCATCAGGAACAATGCCGAGGTCAAGGATTTTTGCCCCGGCGCTCTGCGCAATGGCCGCAACGCCATAGAAATTAGAGGCGATGATCTTTCCGGGCTTCATAGTGCTGCCGGGAGGCAGCAATTCGTCACCCGTCGCCATGATCGCGACGACAGGCCGCCGCACCACCGGGAGTTCCGCGTGGTTTGCCGCTGCAGCCAGCGACAGCGCTGCCGGATCAAGCATGCGCCCGGCAGGCAGGATTGGCATACCTTCCTTGAAATCAAGCCCTTGCAGGCGAACGTTACGGCCTTTTGCCAAAGGCTCCATCGCCTCGATCACGTCGACAGAGACAACCCGGGCATTCTCCTGGATCAGCACCGAGTCTGCGCCATCTGGAATCGGTGCACCGGTAAAGATGCGCATCGCTTGGCCGGGGCCGACAGAGCCGTCAAATACCTGGCCAGCAGCCACCTGTCCGACCACTTTCAAGGTAGCAGGCGTCTCGGCGAGATCGGCCGCCCTCACGGCATAACCATCCATTGCAGAAGCGTCGAACGGAGGCTGGGTACGCAGTGCCTTCAAGTCAGATGCGAGCACGCGGCCAGCGGCTTCTCCGATCGGAACGATTTCTGCGGGCAGGGGAGCAGCGCCGTCGAGCAGCCGGGCGGTGGCATCGGCGACTGGCAACAGCGCCATGGTCAGCGGCCTTCCCGGCGATAATCGCCCGATTTGCCGCCTGATTTTTGCGTCAGGCGAATGCCGGCCAGTTCCATGTCGCGATCAACCGCCTTGGCCATGTCATAAATCGTCAGGCAGGCGACTGAAACGGCGGTCAATGCTTCCATCTCGACGCCTGTCTTGCCGGTAACCTTGGTGAGCGCGGTAACGCGCAAACCGGGCAGGGTGGTATCGGGCTCGATGTCGACCGACACCTTGGTCAGCATCAATGGATGGCAGAGCGGGATCAGTTCGTGGGTCCGCTTGGCCGCCATGATCGCCGCGATACGGGCCGTTGCGATCACGTCGCCCTTCTTGGCGTTACCGGCCAGAATCATGTCCAGCGTCGCAGGCTGCATGATGACAGCGCCTTCAGCGGTTGCGACGCGTTCGGTATCGGCCTTGCCGCCGACATCAACCATGTTGGCCGCGCCGTCAGCGCCGATATGCGTCAGCCCCGCCACGTTATTCGGCGGCCTCGGCGACAGCGCCGGTCAACAGCGCCCGCGTGGCAGCGGTGACATCGGGCTGACGCATCAGGCTTTCGCCGACCAAGAAAGTGCGAATGCCGGAATCCGCCAGCCGCAGGCAGTCGGCATGAGTGAAAACGCCACTTTCACCCACGAGCAGACGGTCATCAGGAATCAGTTTCGCAAGGCGCTCGGATATCGTTAGTGAAACCTCGAATGTGCGCAGGTTGCGATTGTTGACGCCGATCAGCGGCGAGGACAATTTCAGCGCCCGCTCGGTTTCCTCTTCATCGTGGACTTCGATCAGCGCGTCCATACCGAGTTCGAAGGCCGCATCCTGCAGCGCCTTTGCCGCGTCGTCATCGACGCTTGCCATGATAATCAGGATGGCGTCTGCGCCCCAGGCGCGCGCCTCAAACACCTGATAGGGCTCGAACAGGAAATCCTTTCGCAACGCCGGCAGCGGGCAGGCGGCGCGCGCCTGCGCCAGATATTCCGGCGCGCCCTGGAACGACGGCACATCAGTGAGCACCGACAGGCATGCTGCGCCGCCCTCTGCGTAAGCGCGCGCCAGCGCCGGCGGGTCAAAGTCCGGCCGGATGAGGCCCTTTGACGGGCTCGCCTTCTTGATTTCAGCGATCAGCCCGAACCGGCCTTCTGCTTCGGTGGAACGCAATGCATTGGCGAAGCCGCGTGGCGGTCCCTGCTCGGCGATGCGGGCCTTGAGGTCGGCGAGCGAAACCGACGCCTTAGCGGCTGCGATCTCGTCGCGCTTGTAGGCTTCGATCTTGCGCAGGATATCAGTCACCGGTTCGACACCTTTACCAGCCGCTCGAGCGCTGCTGTCGCGCTGCCGTTGTCGATGGATTGGGCGGCGCGCGCAATGCCTTCTGCCAAGTCGGGCGCTACACCGGCGACCACCAGACCGGCGCCGGCATTCATCAGCACCGTATCACGGTACGCGCCGGACTTGCCGTCCAGCACATTGCGCAGCGCGGCCGCGTTATAGGCTGCATCACCGCCTGCAAGGTCGGCCTTGGCGTAGCGACCCAGGCCAAACTGTTCGGGCGAGATTGTGAACTCGCTGACCTTCTCATCCTTCAGCTCGGCGACCTTGGTTTCGCCGGTCGCGGTGATCTCATCATAACCGTCGCCATGGACGACCCAGATATGTTCAGAGCCAAGGCCGTTCAGGGCGTGCGCAATCGGCACAACCCATTCGGGCGAAAACACGCCCACCATTTGCCGGCGAACGCCCGCCGGATTGGACAGGGGCCCGAGCAGATTGAAAATCGTGCGGGTGCCAAGTTCGACGCGTGAGGGGCCGACATATTTCATCGCCGGATGATGTGACGGGGCAAACATGAAACCGATGCCGGCATCGGCGATACAGGCTGCAATTGCTTCCGGCGTCAGCTCGATCTTGATTCCAAGTGCGGTCAGGACATCAGCTGCACCAGTCTGGGACGACAGGCCACGATTGCCGTGCTTCGCGACCGGCACGCCCGCGCCTGCGATAACGAATGCAGATGCAGTCGATATGTTGACGCTGTGCGAACCGTCGCCGCCGGTGCCGACGATGTCGACAGCATTCGGCGGCGCAACAACCCGGGTCATCTTGTCCCGCATCGTTGCGACTGCGCCGGATATTTCACCGACGGTCTCGCCGCGCACACGCATCGCCATCAGGAAGCCACCGATCTGAGACGGCGTGGCGTCGCCAGACATGACAATGTCGAACGCTTGCCGCGCCTCGTCAAAGGTGAGGGACGCTCCCGTTGCCACTTTGGCGATATAGGTTTTGAGTTCGCTCATCAGCCTGCCGTCAGAAACTCAAGGCTTGTTGAATGGCCGCCGGATTGGTGGTGACGCCATATTCGCCCTGTAGTTTGGAAACCAATTGATCGAGCAGGTCGTCAGCCAGTCCAGACGCAAACGCCTGCTGGTTTTCAGCGGGAACCGCATCTGGCCCGGCGCCTGTTGGCTCAAATACTTCCGTGACCTTGAACAGATTCCGCGATCTGTCATCGGGCGCGATCGCCGATCCAACACCCCCCTCAGCGACACCGAAGATGGCCGTTACGCCGGCCGTCCCAAGATCGGCATCGTCGGCGCCGCGCCTGAGGCCGCGCTTGGTTTCCTTGGTTAGATTGAGCTCGGACGCGATAGCGTCAAAATCATTTCGGTCACGCAGACGTTTCTCGAGTTCCGCCACCTTGGTCGAGAACAAACGTTCGGTTTCCTCGGTGATCCAGTCGGCAGCCGCCTTCTCCTTGACCTCGTCGAGGGTCCGGTCGCGCGCAGCTGTCACAGACTTGACCTCGTAGAAGACAAAGCCGGTCGAACCGATGTTGATCGGCGGGTTCTCAATGTTCTGTTCAGATTCAAATGCCGCCTTGAGCAGATCAGCTGACGCCGGGATAGTGTTGATAACGGAGCCATCCGGCGCCTGCGCCGCGCGATCCACCGCCTCGATGGTATCGACTTTCAGTTTCAGATTGGCCGCTGCTTCTTCAAGAGTTGATCCGCCGGCCCGCGCATCTTCGTAACGGTCGTGCACGTCGAGCAACTGATTGTTGGCCTGGAGAAGCGCCAGATCGTTGCGAATCTGCTCTTTCACTTCATCCAGCGTTTTGACAACTTCCGGCTTGATGTTTGTGACCCGCAAGATGACGGGGCCAAACGCACCGGTGACCACGCCGCTCGGCGTATTGAGTGCGAGGCCGAATGCGGCTTCCGCAATCGCTGGATCAACAACTTTGTCCTTTTCGAACGTGCCAAGCAGAACATCGGCCATGGTCTTGCCCTGGGCCGCAACAATCGAATCGAATGTTGATCCACTCAAAGTGGCGGCCACGGCGGCTTCTGCTTCCCCGGCATTTGCAAAAACCAGCTGTTCAATCGTCCGTGTTTCGGGCGTTGTGTAGCGCTTCTTGTTAGCCTCGTAGTCTTTAGCAACTTCTTCGTCAGAAATTGAAGCTGAGTCGGCAATGTCGGCAGGCTCGAGCTTGATATATGCGATCTTGCGATATTCCGGTGCGGCGTATTTCGCCTTGTTCTGCTCGAACCACGTCTTCAGAACGTCATCTGCCGGTGCTGCAACTGCAGGAATGATCGACACCGGCAAGGTCACATAGTCAACCGTGCGGTTTTCGCCCTGGTAGAGCGCCACGGCGCGCAGAAACGTATCAGGCGCTTTCATTCCATCGGAGACCGCTTCAACGATCTGCTGGCGCACGGCGACCTGTTCGCGGTTGCGGATGTAGTCCTCCGGGCGCATGCCGACCTGACGCAGGACATATTCGAACTGCATCCGGTCGAACTGACCCGAAGACCCGCGAAACGCAGGATCCTCGCGTGTCAGTTCGGCAATCTTGTCCTGAGATACGCCCAGACCAAGGCGGCTGGCCTGTTCGTCGAGAACAGCGCCTGCGGACAATTGTGCAATCACCTGATTGTCGATGCCAAGCATTGTCGCCTGCTCGCGCGTCAGCCGTTGGCCCACCTGCTGCGACATCACCTGCACCTGACGGTCATAGGCAAGACGGTAATCGGTGATCGAGACACTCGTGTCGCCAGCGGTCAAGACATTGTTGCCGCCGGTGCCTGTCAGCATCGTGCCCGAAATGCCCCAGACGGCGAAGCTCATAACCAGAAGACCAAGCAAGAGCTTTGCAACCCAGGTGCCAGCGGCTTTGCGCAATGTTTCGAGCATCTGAACTCCAAAAATTGATGTTTGCCGGGAATAGCGCCGTTCGCCACCAGTGTCGATTGCTTTATGGCCGCATTTTGGTAGTGACGCCGGGCAGATTGACCACAAGAGAACGGAGCGCCTTGCATGACGCCAGGAATCAGACCCCTTGTCGCCGGCAACTGGAAAATGAACGGCACCGCTGCTTCATTGCCCGAACTGCAATTGATCGGGCACTCTTTCCTGTCCGGGCTGGATGCCGAAACAGAAGCCCTGATTTGCGTTCCGGCAACCTTGTTGTCGCGAGCTGCAGCAATCCTGGACAAGACGCCGGTCAACACGGGCGGTGAGGACTGCCACCCCGCAGATCATGGAGCGCATACCGGCGACATCTCTGCGCTGATGCTCAAGGATGCTGGCGCCAGCCACGTGATTGTCGGTCATTCCGAGCGCCGGGCTGATCATGGCGAAACCGACGCCATTGTGAAGGCAAAGTGCGAAGCCGCATGGCGGGCAGGGCTCATTGCCATTGTTTGCATCGGCGAAACCCGGGAGCAGCGCGAAGCAGGCGAAACACTGGATGTGCTGTCGCGGCAGCTGGAAGGCTCGCTGCCGGCCGATGCAGGCGCAAGCTCCACGATCATTGCATATGAGCCTGTCTGGGCTATTGGAACCGGCCTGACGCCAACAGCCGGAGATGTCGCCAAGGCCCATGCCCATATCCGGTCAGAGTTGCGCAAGATTGTTGGCGATAGAGCCGCTTCCATGCGCATTCTCTATGGAGGGTCGGTCAAGCCGTCCAACGCGGTTGAACTGCTCGGCATCGTCAATGTTGACGGAGCGCTTGTCGGAGGGGCGAGTCTCAAGGCTGCCGATTTTGTCGGCATCGCGGAGGCTTACCGCTCAATCGGATAGAGTGCATCGAATGCCTTGCGCTGCAGCTTCACGTCCCCATATTGCAGGGAAGCGGGGTTGGAATTGTGCACAAAGGCGTGTATTGACCCGCGTCCTTTGGTTGGCGGCGCATTCGCCCTGACCCAAACTAGCCAGGTCCGTCCATGGAAACTGTTGTTATCGTCGTTCATCTCATGATCGTGCTCGCCCTCGTGGGCGTTGTGCTTTTGCAGCGGTCTGAAGGTGGTGGCCTTGGCATTGGCGGCGGGTCGGGCTTCATGACTGCCCGCGGCGCAGCCAACGCTTTGACGAGAACAACCGCGATCCTGGCGGCAGCGTTCTTCGCATCGTCGTTGACTCTGGGCATCATGGCTCGCTACGGCGACCGTCCGATTGACATTCTTGACCGCGCGCCGGTTACAGCGCCCGCTGGTCAACCAACTGTCCCGGGTGGCGGCGGTATCCTCAATCAGCTTGGCGGTTCAGGCGCACCACAACCGCCAGCCCCTGCAACGTCCGACGCGCCTCCTGCGCCTGCCGGTCAGAGTGTTCCGATTGCGCCGCTTGAGCCGGTTGCTCCGGCCACCGGTTCGGGCGAAGCGCCGGCGGCTCCTGTCGCGCCTGCTGCTCCGGCGACTGTTCCCAACAGCCAGTAAGACTGTGAGGGCGCGCTTGTTGCAAGCGCGCCACAGCAATTCGACATTGTTGTATCCGGGCGCCGGCTGACGCTTTTGTGTGCGGTGGAACAGGTTTGTGCCGCTTGAGCCCGGCCCGGCATTTTCGATATAACTCAATCAAATGAAGCAACGGCCCGCATCAGTCTGAGCGGTTGCTTCTGTCGTTCTGGAATCGCATGGGGGTGACACTATGAAACTGCGTAAACTCGTCCTGCTGGCATCCGCTTCCGCTCTGCTGGCGCTCGGCCCGGCATCCGCGCAAACGTCGAACGCTGACAACCGGACGCCGACGGTAAAGACGGACGTTCAGAAGAAGCCGGAGAAGAAAGCGCAGAAGAAGCCCACCAAAAAGGTGGCGAACAAGAACGAAAACAAGAAGAGCGACAAGAAAAACAAAAAAGAGGTCGTGAAGGCTGAGCCAGAACGCAAGCCAGGGCTGTTTTCAGTTCTGTTTGGTGGTCCGATCAAAGACAAGACCGACAAACCGGCCAAGGTCGATCCCAAGGCTAAGAAGGCCACCGCAAGTGTCGCCAAGCGCCAGCCGGCACAGCCTGTGGAAGAGGAAGTTACGCAAGCATCCCTGAACGACAATCGCCCGATCGAACTGCGCAGCGACGTGAAGCGTGAGCAGACATTGTTCAGCGGCCTTTTTGGCGGCAACCAGGCGCGCATGCTTCCAGAGACTGAACGGCGGGATCGATATCTGCGTCAGATAGAAGCAAAGAAAGGCGCAAAGCGATTTGTTCCCAAAGAAGAATTCATGCCGCGGGTGGTCGACTTTTCGGGCAGCTACAAGCGCGGTACGATTGTCGTGAACACGGCAGAGCGGCGTCTCTATCTGATCGAGTCAGGTGGAAAGGCGCGGCGCTACGCTATCGCTGTCGGCAAGGAGGGCCTTGAATTCAAGGGCGCCGGTACGGTTGGTGACAAACAGGAATGGCCACGCTGGATCCCCACTCAAGACATGCAAAAGCGTGATCCGAAAAAATACGGCCAGTACAAGGACGGGATGGACGGTGGTCCCAACAATCCACTGGGCGCGCGCGCGATCTATTTATACCAGGGCAAGAAGGACACGCATATCCGCATCCATGGCACGACCGAGCCCTGGACGATTGGCACCAATGCGTCGAACGGCTGCTTCCGGATGGTCAATGAGCACGTCATGGACCTGTACAATCGGGTCACGATGGGCGCGCAAATCGTCGTCCTCTAACGAAACAGCATATTCAGTTTGGAGGGCCGGCTTGTGCGCCGGCCCTTTTGCATGGCAGCCATGTCTGTTGATGGAGGATTTTTGACTGGCGGAATCAGGCGCCGGGCGTTATGCGGTGATTCCCATGGCGCGATATGTATTCATCACCGGCGGCGTGGTTTCCTCACTTGGTAAAGGCATTGCCGCAGCGGCTCTCGGGGCCCTGTTGCAGGCGCGCGGCTATCGATGCCGCATCAGGAAACTCGACCCCTATCTGAATGTTGATCCGGGTACGATGTCGCCCTATCAGCATGGCGAAGTTTTCGTGACTGATGACGGGGCCGAGACTGATCTCGACCTTGGTCACTATGAACGCTTCACCGGGCGGTCCGCCAACAAGCAGGACAACATCACCACCGGCCGCATCTATCAGAACATCATCGAGAAAGAGCGCCGTGGCGATTATCTCGGCGCGACCGTGCAGGTCATTCCGCACGTCACCGACGAGATCAAGAATTTCATCAAGAGCGGCAATGATGACTACGATTTCGTTCTCTGCGAGATCGGCGGCACGGTCGGCGACATCGAAGCGATGCCGTTTCTTGAAGCCATCCGCCAGCTTGGCAATGAATTGCCGCGCGGCCAGGCGGTCTACATTCACCTGACGCTCATGCCCTTCATTCCGGCCGCTGGCGAGTTGAAGACCAAGCCGACACAGCACTCGGTCAAGGAATTGCGCTCGATCGGCATCGCGCCCGACATTCTTCTGGTGCGCGCAGACCGGCCGATACCGAAGGAAGAGCGCCGCAAACTGTCGTTGTTCTGCAACGTGCGAGAAAGCGCCGTGATCCAGGCCCTCGACGTCGCGCACATCTACGACGTGCCGATGGCCTATCACAAGGAAGGTCTCGATTCGGAAGTGCTGGCGGCCTTTGGTATCGATCCCGCTCCGAAGCCGCGCATGGAGCGCTGGCAGGACGTATCGCGTCTGATTCACAATCCGGAAGGCGAGGTGACCATTGCGGTGGTCGGCAAATATACCGGCCTCAAGGATGCCTACAAATCGCTGATCGAAGCGCTGGCGCATGGCGGCATGGCCAACAAGGTGCGCGTCAAGCTCGACTGGATCGAGAGCGAGGTGTTTGAACACGAGGACCCCGCGCCGTTCCTCGAAAAGGTGCATGGCATCCTGGTACCGGGCGGTTTTGGCGAGCGCGGTTCAGAGGGCAAGATCTTGGCCGCCAAATTCGCACGCGAGCGCAAGGTGCCATATTTCGGCATCTGCTTCGGCATGCAGATGGCCTGTATCGAGGCTGCGCGGTCGCTGGCCGGCATCGAAAACGCCTCATCGACAGAATTTGGTCCGGCCAAGGAGCCGGTCGTCGGCCTGATGACGGAATGGCTCAAGGGCAACATGCTGGAAGAGCGCAAGGCGGCGGGCGATCTCGGCGGTACAATGCGGCTCGGAGCCTATGAGGCGACGTTGAAGGATGGCACGAAGATTGCCGACATCTATGGCGGCACCGACATTTCGGAGCGCCACCGCCACCGCTATGAAGTCAATATCGACTACAAGCAGCGGCTGGAGGATGCAGGCCTGATCTTCTCGGGCATGTCGCCGGACGGCGTGTTGCCGGAGACGGTCGAATATGCCGACCACCCCTGGTTCATCGGCGTGCAGTATCATCCGGAGCTGAAATCACGTCCGTTCGAACCACATCCACTATTTGCTAGTTTTATTTCGGCGGCAGTCGATCAGAGCCGGCTGGTGTGAGACCATGTCGTGATCTTTCGGAACCTGTTCGTGCCCAAGGCAAAACGTGCAGTTGAATCTCCGAATTTCGAACGCGGCGACATTGAAGGCTTCTGGCGTTGGTTCAAAGCCAATGCCGATGCACTGGCTGCACTGAACAATGAGGCGGATCGCGATCTAAAACTGGTCGATCTCCTGTTTGATGCCGTGGTCCGCTACTCCGAGGGTCTCGGAATACTAGTGGGCGTTGACGAGAACGGAGTGAACGAACTGATCCTGTCGGCAGATGGGGTTGTCAGCAAAATCCCTGCCGTCCTTGCATTCTTGCGTGACGCGCCTGCAATCCCGGGCTGGAAATTTACGCCGCTCAAGCAGCGTTCGCCAGGAACCGCAACAGGGTTCGGCGGACTGAAACGCTACCCGGAGCAAGTCTTCTACATAGGTGAGGTCTGGCCAGACGGCGACAAGATCGACATCAGCGTGGCGTTGCCGCACATACCGGATGTGAATGAGACAGATCAGAGGTTTCTGACCTACCTGCTGCTCGACAATCTGCTGGGTGAATATGACGTCGCCACTGCCATCGGCGGAATAGAGGTTCGCATGCTCAGCCCGGGCGAAGTCGCATCAGGCCGACCACTGACCGAACTCGTCAATGAAGTCGACAATCTGCCGGGCAGGGCGCGCATCCAGTAGCCGAAGGCGCACCTGGGCCAGTGCCGATCAGCCGGCGCTGACCTTCTTGTTGAACTCGGAAAAGAACTGGGCAGCCAGCTTCTTGGACGTCGACTGGATCAGACGGCTGCCGAGCTGGGCGATCTTGCCGCCGACATCGGCTTTCGCGACATAGACCAAAATCGTGGCATCCGGCCCGTCTTCTTTTAGCGTCACGTCAGCGCCGCCCTTGGCGAAGCCGGCAATGCCGCCCTTGCCTTCGCCCGCAATTGTGTAGGAGTGCGGCGGCTGCAGGTTCTGAAGTTCGACCTCGCCGTTGAAGCGCGCCTTGATCGGCCCGATCTTCAGCGCCACGGTGGCGGCCAACTCCTTGTCTGACTTCTTTTCCAGCGATTCGCAGCCAGGAATGCAGACCTTCAGCACAATAGGATCATTGAGCGCTTCCCAAACCTTGTCGATGGACGCGCCAATGCGCTCCTCGCCCTGCATATCGACTGCCATGACCGATCCTCCGATTGTCTTGTACAACTGGGTACAAAACAGTTGGACACTTGTCTATCGCACCAAAGTCCGCCCCGTACGAAGGTGCAATGCGGAGAGGCAATACGCCTTGCGGTGGTCAGGTCGATGCCTTAGCCCTTTGGGGTGAGACGCGGAGGATGAGATGACCGGCGGCAAGCAGACCACAAAACTCAGGTCGCAAATGTGGTTCGACAATCCTGCTGACCCCGGAATGACGGCGCTCTATCTCGAACGCTATCTGAACTACGGTCTGACGCGCGAGGAATTGCAGTCAGGCAAGCCGATCATCGGCATCGCCCAGACGGGCTCTGACTTGTCGCCATGCAACCGCCATCACATCGAATTGGCGAAGCGTGTGCGCGACGGAATTGTCGCCGCCGGCGGCATTGTGATGGAATTTCCAGTCCATCCGATCCAGGAGACCGGCAAACGCCCCACGGCTTCACTTGACCGCAATCTCGCTTATCTCGGGCTGGTCGAGGTATTGTACGGATATCCGCTCGACGGTGTGGTTCTCACAATCGGCTGCGACAAGACTACGCCTGCGCTGCTGATGGCTGCCGCCACCGTCAACATTCCCGCAATTGCCCTGTCTGTCGGACCGATGCTCAATGGCTGGCATCGTGGCGAACGCACCGGCTCCGGTACTGTTGTCTGGAAGTCGCGCGAGCGCTTGTCGGCTGGCGAGATCGATTATGACCAGTTCATGGAGCTTGTGGCGTCGTCTGCGCCGTCGGTCGGCTATTGCAACACGATGGGCACGGCCACCACGATGAACAGTCTGGCTGAGGCGCTTGGCATGCAGCTGCCGGGCTCGGCTGCGATTCCTGCCCCATACCGGGAGAGGGGGCAGATCGCCTATGAGACCGGGCGGCGCATCGTCGACATGGTGCGCGAGGACCTTCGACCGTCTGATATCATGACGCGGGAAGCGTTCGAAAACGCCATTGTGGTCAATTCGGCCATCGGCGGATCGACCAATGCGCCGATCCATCTGAACGCAATCGCGCGGCATCTGGGCGTCCAACTCGACAATGATGACTGGCAGAATATCGGTCATCATGTCCCTCTCTTGGTCAATTTGCAGCCTGCCGGCGAGTATCTGGGCGAAGACTATCACCATGCCGGCGGCGTGCCGGCCGTCGTGCATGAACTGATCGGGGGAGGGCTCTTGCCGCATCGAGGCGCGCTGACGGTCAACGGCAAGTCGATCGGCGACAATTGCGCCAACGCCGAGGTTCTCGACCGCAGTGTCATCAAAAGTGTCGCCGAACCGCTGCGCGAGAATGCCGGTTTCATCAACCTCAAGGGCAATCTGTTCGATTCAGCGATCATGAAAACCAGCGTGATCTCGGACGAGTTCAGAAAGCGCTATCTCTCAAATCCCAAGGATCCCGACGCGTTCGAAGGCGTGGCCTATGTCTTTGACGGACCTGAGGAATATCATACCCGGATCGACGATCCGGCGCTCGGCATCACCGAAAACACGATTCTATTCATGCGCGGCACAGGCCCCATCGGCTACCCTGGCGCCGCGGAAGTCGTGAACATGCAACCCCCGGCCTATCTGATCAAAAATGGCATCAAAGCTCTGCCTTGCATCGGTGACGGGCGACAGTCGGGCACGTCGGGCAGCCCGTCGATCCTCAATGCTTCGCCAGAAGCGGCAGCCGGTGGCGGACTGGCTTTGTTGCGCAATGGGGACAGGGTGCGTATCGATTTGCGCAAGGGCACCGCCGATATTCTGGTGACCGACGACGAGATCAAGCGGCGTCGCGCTGAACTGCTCAATCAGGGCGGCTACAAATATCCTGTGAGCCAGACCCCATGGCAGGAGATCCAGCGTGGATTGGTTGAGCAGCTGTCGGAAGGCATGGTGTTGGCGCCAGCGATCAAATATCGCGATGTCGCCCGAACCAATGGCGTGCCTCGGGACAATCACTGAGCCGGAAACAATTCGGAGCCGCCAATGACACGCCAGCTCGACCACCTCGTTTTGCCCGTTGAGAACCTTGCGGTTGCCAGGCACCGCCTCACTGAGCTCGGTTTCACGGTTGCGCCTGATGGGCAGCATCCGTTCGGCACCGGCAATTGCTGCGTCTATTTCTCCGACAATACATTTATCGAACCGTTGGCCATCACAGACGAGGAGCATGCGGCAGCTGCAATCAGGTCCGGCAACGTATTTGTCGCACGCGACCATGTGTTTCGATCGATCATCGGGCAAGAAGGCGTGTCGGCGATTGTGCTTGCAACCGAAGACGCTTCGGAAGATTTCCGTCAATTTGCCGATGCCGGCATTGGGCTCGGCGAGATGCTGACCTTTTCGCGTCCGTTTATTGACGCCGCTGGCAACAGCGATAATGCGACATTCCGGCTTGCCTTTGCAGGGTCGCCGGACATTGCCGACGCCTTTGTCTTCAGTTGCGAACGGACCAATGCGCCCAAAGTGGACCGTAGCGCCCTGACCGGACATGCCAATGGCGCGCTGTCATTGTCGAGGGTGCTGATTGCGCCGGGTGCAACCCACTACCTTGATCTTGTAGCCGTTGCTTCCAGCGCGGGCCGAGGCGCGGTCAAACTTGGAAATACGGCCGTGGCGGCCGATGAGTTGGCCCGTTCCGGGAATGCGGCGACCATCAATGCAATTGCATTCAGGGTTGCCGATCTCCATATCGTAGAAAACTTGCTCCAACGCACGGCGATTGATTTTCAACGCTGGCAGAACCAGATCATCGTGCCGCCAGCCAGAGGGCAGGGTGTAGATTTCATCTTCGAGGCCATTGAATGACAAAGCCAAGCCACACGGTCACTGTGGGCAATGTGACGTTTGCCAACGACGCGCCATTGGCGCTGATCGCAGGCCCTTGCCAGCTCGAATCGCGGCAACATGCGTTTGATATGGCTGGCGCATTGAAGGAAATGACCACCCGTCTCGGGATCGGCCTCGTCTACAAATCCAGCTACGACAAGGCCAACCGCACATCACTTGGAGCGACACGCGGAGCAGGGCTTGAGGCTTCGCTTCCGATATTCGCGGATCTGCGCAAGGAGTTTGGGCTGCCAATCCTGACCGATGTTCACACAGAGGAACAGTGTACGGTTGTGGCTGATGTTGTCGATGTGTTGCAAATTCCGGCCTTTCTGTCGCGTCAGACCGACATGCTTGTTGCCGCAGCGCGCACTGGCAAGGTTGTGAACGTCAAGAAGGGGCAGTTTCTGGCACCCTGGGACATGAAAAATGTCGTCGCCAAGATTACGGAATCGGGCAACCCCAATGTGCTGACGACCGAGCGCGGAGCATCATTCGGTTACAACACTTTGGTATCGGACATGCGCGCGCTTCCCGTTTTGGCTGATATCGGCGCGCCGGTGATTTTTGACGCAACGCACTCGGTGCAGCAGCCCGGCGGACTTGGTGGGTCGTCGGGTGGTGAACGGCGGTTCGTCAAGACGCTTGCGTCGGCCGCTGTTGCGGTCGGTGTCGCCGGAGTGTTCATCGAAACACACGAGGATCCGGACAATTCGACGTCTTCCGACGGCCCGAACATGGTTCCGCTGAAAGACATGCCCGAACTCATCGAGCGTTTGATGGCATTTGACCGCATTGCCAAGACTAAGGCCTGAGAGTCTGTCCGAAGAATGTAAGGTAACGGCGCTGGCTCGACGTTGCAGCGGCGGCGTTGCCGGCTACCGGATATTGGCCGCCGACGCCTCCGACTGATTGGCGTCTCAAGGTCTTCAGATCAAAGGAATGGACTGCTCCGGGGTAGGTCACAATTTGTGCGCCAAGAGCCGCGCATCGCGCCGCTGGCGTCCAGGTGTCATCGCGTCCCGTCATGATCAATGTTGGCGACCGCAGTCTCCCCATGCCATTGCGGCACCAGGGATAGTAGGCGACGATTGCCTTGAAGGGTGACTTGCGGGAGGCGATACGCAGCGCCACCGACCCGCCAAAACTCTGGCCGATGAAGCCGACGCGATCCCCATCGATGCGCTTGTCTTGAACCAGGTGATTGGCGGCAGCTATCACCGTTCGCGCAGCGGAGATTTCCATTGACCAGAGAGCCGCAGCGTCGGCGCAAATGGAACGTTTGCCAAGTACATTGATGACGCCAGCTGCGAAGCCTCCGGATGTCAGCCGCCGTGCATGATCCCGCAGCCCCGCGGCGACCGCGGGCGGCGAATTGCCCGAGCAACCCGGCATCACGATAACAACAGGGAAGGGGCCTTTGCCGGCCGGCAGCGACAAACTCATCGTCCAGCCGTTGCCGCGGATGGTCTCAGCCGAGGCTAATGAACCGGTCGGCAAAAGTGCCAACGTTGCAATCAGGACGGCCTTTGCGCTCCAGACCGTTGCACTGGCCAGCCTGAAGAGCTGCGAAAGCAAAATTGGAAAGTCCGCCGCAAAGACACTGATTTTTGAGCCGCTGAACACGCTCATGATGAGCGCAATGCTGGCGATGCCGAAACAATGCGGCAAGACGATTCGTTGTTCGATTTCATCGGCAAGATTGAGCATCTCCTGCGCTTTTTGCCAAACCGGGATTTCCTTGCTCGACGCCATTCGATATGAGCCTTGGCAACAGCGCCAATAGAGGAAAATCCCATGACAGCCATTATAGACGTCGTCGGCCGCGAAATTCTCGACAGCCGCGGCAATCCCACCGTCGAGGTGGATGTCATTCTGGAAGATGGGTCGTTTGGCCGTGCTGCCGTTCCGTCTGGAGCGTCAACCGGCGCGCACGAAGCAGTCGAACTGCGCGACGGCGGCGAGCGTTTTCTTGGCAAGGGCGTCTTGCGGGCGGTCGAAGCCGTTAATGGTGAAATCGTCGAAGCCATCGGCGGCATGGAGGCGGAAGACCAGATCCATATCGATCAGACCATGATCGAGTTGGACGGTACGCCGAACAAAAGCCGGCTCGGCGCGAACGCCATTCTCGGCGTGTCCCTGGCGGTTGCCAAGGCTGCGGCGGAAGCGTCTGGCCTGCCGCTCTACCGCTATGTTGGCGGCGCATCGGCGCGTCTGTTGCCCGTCCCGATGATGAACATCATCAATGGCGGCGCTCATGCCGACAATCCGATCGATTTTCAGGAATTTATGATCATGCCGGTCGGCGCGCCAAGCCTGAAGGAAGGCGTGCGCTGGGGCGCCGAAGTATTCCACACACTGAAGAAGCGCCTGAAGGATGCAGGCCACAACACCAATGTCGGCGATGAAGGCGGCTTTGCGCCAAACCTGAAGAGCGCCCAGGCGGCGCTGGACTTTGTCATGGAGTCGATAGAAAAGGCCGGCTTCAAGCCCGGCGAAGAGATCGCGCTGGCGCTCGACTGCGCCGCGACTGAATTCTTCAAGGACGGCAATTACGTCTATGAAGGCGAGAAAAAGACCCGCGACCCCAAGGCGCAGGCCAAATATCTGGCCAAGCTCGCCGCCGACTACCCGATCATCTCGATTGAGGACGGCATGTCGGAAGACGATTGGGAAGGCTGGAAGATGCTGACCGATCTGTGCGGCGACAAGGTGCAACTGGTCGGCGACGATCTGTTTGTTACCAACTCGGCGCGGCTGCGCGACGGCATCCGCATGGGCGTCGCCAACTCGATTCTGGTGAAGGTCAACCAGATTGGCTCACTGACCGAAACGCTCGACGCGGTCGAAACTGCCCACAAGGCGCACTACTCGGCAGTCATGTCACACCGCTCGGGCGAGACCGAGGATTCGACCATTGCGGATCTCGCGGTTGCGACCAATTGCGGGCAGATCAAGACCGGTTCGCTGGCGCGTTCTGACCGGCTCGCCAAATACAATCAGCTGATCCGTATCGAGGAAATGCTCGGAACTCAGGCTCGTTACGCAGGCCGTTCGATCCTGCGCGGATAAGGTCTGGCCATAGTTGCGATCCGGTTCAGCAAGCGTTTCAGGGCAGGCTGGGCCGGACGTTCGAAAAGCCTCCAGACAAGCCACGATATCAATGTGATCATCGCCATGGTGACAAGGACCGAGCCGGCCGATCCCAGCGCCGGCTCCAGATAAGGAATCGTGACATATCCAATGTTCTGATGCAGCAGGTAGAGCGGATAAGTCAGGCCGCCTATTGCCAGCGTCGCAGTTGACGAGCGGAGCGAAGGTCCAACCGCAAGGGCTGCGAGAAACAACCCAACGACCACACTATTTGCTACAAACAGCGCATCATTGGAGAGCGCGACGCCGTAGTGCGCCGCCATCCAGTCGCGTGTAATCGTCACATTGGCAAATGAAAGCACGAAGGCGGCGAACGCCAGCGTGACAGCTTCTGGCGAAACGCCACGCGAATGGATGATTTGTGCAATCATTCCCATGGCAAACAAAGGCGCAAACTCGGTCACAAACAGCATGCGAAGGGCGCTGCTGCCGATAAAACCTTCATTGATCGCGCTGATGATCAGCATCGCAGCGACAAACTCCAGCCGCCATGACTTGAAGATGCCGGTCATGACGGCGAGCGCCACCCATCCGTAGAACACGAGTTCGAGGACGATTGACCAGTATACGCCGTCGACAAACGGTTGGCCGAGGGCAGGCGCGAAAATGGTCAGATTGGCGAAATACTGGCTGAGCGTGACCGGCAGGGCAGGGGATTCCGCAAGCCAGAGCACGACAAACGAGATTGTGATGCAAATAACGAACCCTGGATAGATTCGTACCAGACGCGCGATCCCGAACTCGACCGCCGGCCGGCCTTCAGCTGACCAAGCAATGACGTAGCCGCTGATCAGGAAGAACAGATTGACCCCAAGATAGCCGTAGATGGCGTATGGGGCGAGGAAGGGATTGGCGACAGGCATCAGAGGCGCGCCGCCGGCCGCACCACGAAAGAAGTAGTGGAATGCGACAACGGACAACGCCGCAATCAGACGCAAGAAATCTAGCGATGCAAGACGCGGGATGGCATGTCCGGCCACTGGGCGCTCCGATATTGGTGCGCCACAATAGCGTATCGGTCTCCCAGCGTGCGGATTTCGTTAATTAAGTATTAATCGCAACCATGTCAGGCAGCTGTGCCGTGCAGATCGTAGGCGTCGGCACGGTCGATCTTGACGGTGACTATGTCGCCAACCCGCAGCGGTCGGCGCGATGCGACATGGACCACGCCGTCGATTTCCGGAGCGTCGTACTTGCTGCGGGCCTTGGCGGTCAGTCCGGTCGTTTCGTCAATGATGACAGGCAGGCGCTTGCCAACCTTCTTTTGCAATTGTGCAGCGGAGACCTTTTGCTGGCGTTCCATGAAACGCCGCCAGCGGCTTTCCTTGACCTCCGGCGGCACTTCCGGCAGGCCCAGATCATTGGAGCGGGCGCCACCGACCGGTTCATATTTGAAGCAGCCGGCGCGATCGATCCTTGCTTCCGTCAGCCAGTCGAGCAGCATTTCGAAATCTTCATCGGTCTCGCCCGGAAACCCGACGATGAAAGTCGAGCGAACCGCCAGATCGGGACAGATGTCGCGCCAGGCGCGGATGCGCTCCAGCGTTTTTTCCTGCTTTCCCGGGCGCCGCATGTTCTTCAGCACCGCCGGTGAAGCGTGCTGGAATGGGATGTCGAGATAAGGAAGGATCTTTCCGTCAGCCATCAACGGAATGACATCGTCGACATGCGGGTAGGGGTAGACATAGTGCATGCGCACCCACGGGCCGAGTTCGCCAAGTTCGCGTGACAGGTCGAGGAATTTTGCCCTCACCTCGCGGTCTTTCCACATCGACGTCTGATATTTGATGTCGACGCCATAGGCGCTGGTGTCTTGTGAGATGACCAGCAATTCCTTGACGCCCGCGTTCGCCAGTTTCTCCGCCTCGCGCAGCACGTCTGCGGCTGGGCGGGACACAAGATCACCGCGCAGCGCCGGAATGATGCAGAAGGTGCAGCGATTGTTGCAGCCTTCGGAAATCTTGACATAGGCGTAGTGGCGTGGCGTCAGCTTGACGCCCTGTGGCGGGATCAGGTCGATGAATGGTTCGTGGGCGGGGGGAGCCGCCTCGTGGACCGCCGCCATGACACTCTCATAGGCTTGTGGGCCCGTAATCGCGAGCACGTTCGGGTGCTTTTCGCGGATCAGCTCCGGGGTCGCGCCCATGCAACCGGTGACGATGACCTTGCCATTTTCTTTCATCGCCTCGCCGATCGCGGCAAGCGATTCGTCGCGGGCGGAATCAAGAAAGCCGCATGTGTTGACGACAACAAGGTCGGCGCCATCATGCTTGCGGGCGATCTCGTAGCCCTCGGCGCGCAGCCGCGTGATGATGCGTTCGGAATCGACCAATGCCTTGGGGCAGCCAAGACTGACGAAACTGACGCGGGGTGTTGCGTTCATGGCAGGTAACCTGTCGGACTATCGAAGCGGCGGCCTATGACACGAGATTGTGGCGTCGGCAACGGTTGGCAATGCCGCAATATCCGGGCAAGCGAATTATCCCGCAAAACCACCTTCAGCCAAAAACGCCAGCTCTTCGGGCGTAGAGGCCCGCCCAAGAATGGAATTCCGGTGCGGAAAGCGGCCAAACCGTTCGATGATGTCGCGATGGCCGATTGCATGTTTGAGGAAATCGCCTTCAAGCTTTTCGTTCTTGTCACAGGCGAGATCCTGGTCTGCCATGTCTTCCGAATGCGAGAAGGGCAGATAGAAGAACACCCGGACCGCCATTTCCACCTTCAGATCGAGTCCCCTGTCGACCGCGATGCGGGCGTAGTGCCGGGCAAGCGGGTCGGTCGCATACATGTGGCCGGTGTTGCGGAACGTGTTGCGCGGGAACTGGTCGAGCAGGATGAACAGCGCAAACGCGCCTTCGGGCGTATCAGCCCAGCGATCGAATTCCCGGCGCGCGGCGCGGAAATGCAAATCTTCGAAACGCTTGCGAAAATCGGCGTCGAAAGCGGCGTCCTTGCGAAACCAGGCTTCCGGACCTGCGTCGCGCCAGAAGCCGGTTACCTCACTGATCAAGTTATCGTCCTGAGTGGGCATTTTGATCAATCCTGCCGTTCGCTGTCGTTTGCAAGGGCATCAGCCGCTTCCGGATTGAGCGCCTGACCGGTGCGGCGCGGCTGCTGCACAGGTGCAGGCACTGGCGCATTGCCCCTAAACAGACTGCCGCCCGAGAACAGGTCTCCCGCAAGTTGCAGATCAAAACGTTCCTGATCGCGGCGGCGCGCCTCCGCCATCGTTTCAACGGTATCCTCGTAGGGCACGCCGAGATAGCGCAACACTTCGGCCGCAAATACGGCTGCAGATTCAAGCGTCTCACGCAGCTGGTAGTGAACGCCGGCATGCACGAGCTTGAGCGCGGTGCCGCGATCAAATGCGCGGGCGAAGACCGGGACCATCGGGAAATTGGACTTCATATGTTCGGCGATGAGCACCGCCTGCTCGTCCTTGTCGACGCAGATCAGCACGGCCTGGGCCTTTTCAGCGCCGGCAGCATGAAGAATGTCGAGACGGGTTCCGTCGCCGTAGTAAACCTTGAACCCGAATGTGCCCGCGACCTGGATCATCTCGACGTCATTGTCGATGATGGAAACTTCGACGCCGCGCAGGATCAAGGGTTGGCTGACGACCTGGCCAAACCGGCCGAAGCCAATGATGAGGATGCTTCCGCTCAAGCCATCAACCACTTCGACGCCATCCAGGGACACTTCCTCAGGCGGCAGGATGCGCGGCAGAAGCGCGATAATCAACGGCGTGATGGCCATAGAGATGATGATAATTGCTGTCAGCACTGCATTGATTTCGTTGGTGAAAATACCAACGGCAGTCGCGGCGGCATAGAGAACGAACGCAAATTCGCCGCCTTGCGCCATATAAGCGGCGCGCTTCAAGGCATCGCGGTTGGACGATTTGAGGAACCGGGCAACGCAGTAGATGCCTAGGCCCTTGAGGAACATGTACCCGGCAACGCTGATGCCGATCAGCTGCCAGTTGCTGACCACAACCGAGAGGTCGAGCGACATTCCAACGCCCATGAAGAACAGGCCGAGCAGCAGTCCACGGAATGGTTCGATGTCGGCCTCAAGCTGATGGCGGAACGTCGATTCGGACAGCAGTACGCCTGCAAGGAACGCACCCATCGCCATAGAGAGACCGCCAAGGTCCATCACCAGCGCCGCGCCAAAGACAACCAGCAGGGCGGCGCCCGTCATGACCTCGCGCGCATGGGAATTGGCGAGCAGGTTAAACATCGGATTGAGCAGATAGCGGCCAGCCAGAACCAGACCGCCCAGCGCAGCAACCGCGATGCCGACATCAGTCCAGACTGATCCTGCTGCTTCAGGGTCCGGATTGGGCGCAAGGAAAGCAACCAGCGCCAGCAGCGGCACGATCGCCAGATCCTCGAGCAGCAGGATTGAAACCATGCGCTGCCCGGCGGGCGTCGCCATCTCTCCCTTTTCCTCAAGCAATTGCATGACGATCGCTGTGGACGTCAGGACGAAACCAAGTCCCGCGATCAGCGAGTTTGACCACGGAAAGCCAAGCGCCATGCCAAACAGCATCAGCAGGACGCCGCAGACCGCCACCTGCAGCGCACCCAGCCCGAAAATCTCGCGGCGCAGCCCCCACAACCGCGACGGCTGCATTTCCAGCCCGATGATAAACAGGAACATCACAACGCCGAGTTCGGCGATGTGCAGGATCGACTGTGGATCATTGAAAAAGCCGAGCACATAAGGGCCGATCATCAATCCGGCAAATAGATAGCCGAGCACCGAGCCGAGACCGATGCGTTTGAAGATCGGCACGGCAATGACGCCTGCGCCAAGCAGGGTGACCACGCTGATCAACTGGTCGGTCAGGGTGACCGCGTGTTCGGCTGCTTCGGCTGCCATAATATCTCCATGCACTGTGACGGCCCGTCGGGCCAATTGCCATATGCCGGGCGAAGCTTCGACCGGTCAAGCGGGGGAGCACCAACTGACGGAAATCAGGATGTGGCGGAGGGAGTGGGATTCGAACCCACGGTGAGTTGCCCCACGCCGGTTTTCAAGACCGGTGCCTTAAACCGCTCGGCCATCCCTCCGTCGCAGGCCCTGTAGCGCAAAAGGGCAGGTTCGCACAAGCGAGCTGTTGGACTGTGTGGAAATGAGCCGAATCGGGGAGATTGTCACAAATTTGCCCGCTTCACGTCACAATCGCTTAAGCCGCCGCTAATGAGTTCCACGTTAGAAGGGAAGGCTGTGGCATCCGTGACGGGCCGGTTCGAAGCGCGGTCGACAGGAAAACAGGGCGAAAAGCTCGTGGGGACGTTCGAATGAAGTTGCAGATCGGCTGGTTGACAATACGGACAAGTGCGGCGGTGGCCGCGATTATCGCCACTTCTCTCATTGCCGGTTGCGCATCCCAACCGACGCCGCGGGCCAAGGTTGGCAACAGGCCGCAGGTTCAAAGCCAGCCGAAAGAATATTTCGCCGAGAAAGAATATGGCGTCAGAGCCAGTCCGCGGGTCACGAACAAGCGCTCAAATCTTCCACGTGGCGGCGGGCGCGACCAGATCGGCAAGCCTTACCAGGTTAGAGGCAAGTGGTACTACCCGAAGGAGCAGCCGGGTTATTCCAAATCAGGCAAGGCGTCCTGGTATGGTGACGCATTTCATGGCCGCCTGACGGCCAATGGCGAGGTCTACGACATGACACATCTGTCGGCGGCGCATCCGACAATGCCCTTGCCGAGCTATGCGCGCGTAACGAACCTCAAGAACGGATCATCGGTTCTCGTGCGCGTCAACGACCGCGGCCCTTATGCGCATGGCCGTGTCATAGATCTGTCAAAACGTGCGGCGGAAATGCTCGACTACACTCATAGCGGCATCGCTGATGTGCGGGTCGACTATGTTGGGCGTGCGCCGCTCGAAGGGGCTGACGATGAATATTTGCTGGCGTCCTACAAGCCCGGCAATCGTGGACCTGATCCATCTGATGGGCTGGCGACCGGCGTGATGATCGCAATGGCTGGTCCCACGCCAACCGGTCAAGTTGGCGCTGGTCCGGTTGCGGCAGCGGCCGCATTCCCCGGGACATTGACCAATAGCGGTTCCTTGCCCGCGCCGTCCGCGCCTGTGGCGGTGGCCGTATCGGGTCAGATCCCCGCGGCGGACGTGGATATGGCCGGCGGCCAGCCTATGGCGGGCGGCGTGGAGCTTCCCGAAACGGGCCCGCAGATCATCCGCCGTCCGGTTGACGGGGGCACCAGGGTGGCGCTGGCTCCATTATCCTATGCAGACGACCGGGTGGCGCGCGCTGCTGGCGCACTTGACCAGTTCGCAAATGGCAAGACGGCTGCTGATGCCGGCCGCGCCTACATCACCGCCGGAACGTTTGGCGACATCTCCAAAGCTGAAAAACTCGGCAAGGCGATCGCGCATCTCGGAAAGGCCGAGATCGAAACCGCGTTTGATGGCAAGAAGCCTGTACATTCGGTGATCCTGCGCCCCGACGGCCGACTGTCAGAAGACGCAATGTTGAAGCAGGCCTGGGCAGCGGGCGCAGCCGACGCCTTCATCGTGCGCAACTGACAGATATTGTCCGATTCCGCGATTTGATGGTTCAACGACCGAGCCGGTTCGGCTATTGATAGCCGCACTGGCCATGAAACCTTTCATTCTCAAATATTGCGCTGCATTTCTGGCAGTGTTGCTGCTCTTTGTTGCGCCGGTTGGCGCGCAGCAGGCTGAGGCATTTTCGACGCGCGCGCCGCGCGCGTTCCTGATCGACGGTGAAACAGGTGCTGTGCTGTTCGCCAAGGATGAAAACACAACATTCGCGCCGGCCTCGCTCGCCAAGATCATGACCGCCGAAGTTGTGTTCAGTGCGGTCCGCGATGGATCGGTCACCGAAGAAACACTCTACAAAGTGTCGGAACACGCCTGGCGCACGGGCGGCGCACCATCTCGCACGGCAACCATGTTTGCCGCACTCAATTCCGAAGTCTCGATCGGCAACCTGCTGCGCGGCCTGATGGTCATTTACGCCAATGATGCGGCGATCGTGCTTGCCGAAGGTCTGGCCGGTTCTGAGGCGGGCTTTGCTAAACTCATGAACGAGCGGGCAGGGCAGCTTGGACTGAGAAACTCCGTTTTCGTCAATCCGACCGGATTTCCTGCGCACGGTCAGAAGACATCGGTGCGGGATATGGCCATTCTGGCACACCATCTGTGGAAGACCTATCCGGTGATGTTTTCGCGTTTTGGGCTCGCCGAGTTCAACTGGAACAACATCAACCAGCAGAACAAGAACCCGCTGTTCAAGCTCGGACTGGGCTCGGACGGTCTCGTGGCTGGTTTTGCTGAAGGTGAGGGTTATTCAATCGTTGCGACCGCCGAACGCAATGGCCGCCGCCTGTTCCTGGCATTGCAGGGGCTTGAGCGCGACAGCCACCGGATCGATGAAGCCAGGGCGATGATCGAATGGGGCATGACCGCATTCGACAAGGTCGAACTGTTTGCACGTGACGAAACGGTTGGCGAAGCGAGCGTTTTCGGTGGCGATCGTCCAAGGGTCAAGCTGCAGGCGAAAGAGCCGATCTCTGTGCTCGTGCCAGTCGGCGGTGGCGATAAATATGTTGGCCGTATCGTCTATCAGGGACCGATCAGCGCACCGCTCGACAAGGGTGCACAGGTGGCGAGCCTGGTTGTCTATGATGACAAGCTCATGGTGCGCGAGGTTCCGCTCTATGCCGCTGAGCCCGTTGGTGTCGGCACAATGACCCAGCGCGCGCTAGGCGCGATTTATGAACTGGCGTTTGGCTGGTTTCGCGGCCTGATGGTGGACGCTCCGGCGCGGCCCAGCTAAACCTCGACGGACAATAAGCCGGAAAGAACCGGCCGGAGACATTCGGGCGTGGACCGCGGACTGTTCATTACATTCGAGGGAGGTGAGGGGGCCGGCAAATCATCACAGATGGCGCGGCTTGCCGAGCGTTTGCGCGCCGATGGCGGCGATATTTTGATTACCCGCGAACCTGGCGGGTCGTCAGGTGCCGAAGCGGTGCGTCATGTCCTGCTCTCCGGCGCGGCCGAAAGCATGGGCCCGGCAATGGAAGCCATCCTGTTTGCCGCGGCAAGATCAGATCATGTCGAACAGGTCATCCGTCCTGCGGTCAATGCGGGGAAGATTGTATTGTGTGACCGGTTTTTTGATTCAACCAGGGTCTATCAGGGCGTGACGGGCAATCTTGCGCCCGACTTCATTGCCGCGCTTGAAGACGTGACGGTGAACGGCATGGTGCCCGATCTGACGATCATACTTGATCTCGATCCTGAGATCGGGCTTGCGCGCGCGACAGCCAGGCGCGGCAAGGACGTGCCAGACCGGTTCGAAAAGGAGACGCTCGATATTCATCGCCGCCGCCGCCGGGGCTTTCTTGATATCGCAGCGGCTGAACCTGACCGTTGTGTCGTCGTCGACGCAAGCAAGCCGCCAGACGTCGTTGCAAAAGCAGTTTCGAGGGCGGTCGCCCGTCTGATGGAGCGAATCTACGCAACGACCGAGGAAACAAGCGAGCTTTCAACATGACGGAACGACTGGCGCCCGAACAATGCGACAGCCTTGAAGGCATCGCGGAGCCTGCTGAAAACCAACACCTGGTTGGCCACTCGGAAGCCGTTGAAAGCGTCATCGCCGCGTACCGATCCGGCAAGCTGCATCACGCTCTGCTGCTGACTGGGCCGCGGGGCATCGGCAAGGCAACTTTTGCATTCCAGCTGGCGCGATACCTGCTCGAAAATCCTGATGCTGGCGCCGAGCGCGTGCCATTTGGCGAATCCAATCCCGGTGGTTCGATCTTCCGCCAGGTCGCAAGCGGCGCGCATCCGGGCGTCTTGCATCTGACGCGGCCGTTCGATGAGAAGGGCAAAAAATTCAAGACGACGATCACTGTTGATGAAATGCGGAAAGTGTCGCGGTTTTTGTCGTTGAGGTCGCATGACGGCTCTTATCGGGTCATCATTGTCGATCCCGCTGACGACATGAATCGCAATGCCGCCAACGCACTGCTTAAGAATCTGGAGGAGCCGCCTTCCAGAGTGCTCTTTCTGCTGATTTCGCATGCGCCGGGCGGTCTTTTGCCGACGATTCGATCCCGATGCCAGGTGCTCAGGTTCCAGCCGCTTGTGCAGACCGAAGTCGAAACAGTGCTAGGCCACACGGCCATTTCGTTGCCGTCGAACCCGCAGGCAAGGCAAGCGCTGCTCGATGGCGCGGCCGGCAGCGCGCGGGCCGCAATCTTGCTGGCCGAACATGGTGGCGCCGACATTATCGCTGCTGCTGACGCTTATCTCGGAGCGCCGCGCAGGGACCCACTCGACGCCTATAAACTGGCCGACGCGGTAGCCGGGCGCGATCATGAAGTGCGCTTCGACATTCTGAACGCCCATCTACTTGACCGTATCACAGCTGAGTCGCGCGCTGCGGCAATGGCCGGCGATGCAAGACGGGCGGCAGTGCTTGCTGAACTTTGGGACGACGTTCGCGCGTCGATCACAGATACCGTGACTTATAATCTCGACAAGCGGCAACACGTTGTCGGTCTGCTCGACCGCATCTCGGATGGCATTGCCGGCTAATCCCCGGGATAGCCATGCAAGGACGGATGCGCTAATTGCAGCGCCTTGAGTGAAAGCAAATACGATGGCGACAGATAGATTCTACATCACCACTGCGATTTCGTATCCGAATGGCAAGCCCCATATCGGCCACGCCTACGAGATGATTGCGACCGATGCAATTGCCCGCTTTCAGCGTCTTGACGGCAAGGATGTCTATTTCCTGACCGGTACAGACGAGCATGGCATCAAGATGTTGCAGACCGCTCGCAAGGAAGGTGTTACGCCGCGCGCACTGGCTGACCGCAACTCTGCGGAATTCCGCCGTATGGCCGAGGTTCTGAACATCTCGAACGACGACTTCATCCGTACCACCGAAGAGCGCCACTACGAGTCGAGCCAGGCGATCTGGAAGGCGATGGAAGCCAATGGCGATATCTATAAGGGTGGCTACGCTGGCTGGTATTCGGTGCGTGACGAAGCCTATTACGGTGAGGAAGAAACCGAGCTGCGCGACGACGGTGTGCGCTACGGCCCGCAAGGAACGCCAGTCGAATGGGTCGAAGAGGAAAGCTATTTCTTCCGCCTCTCCAACTATGGCGAGAAGCTGCTGAAACTTTATGAGGATCAGCCAGAGTTCATTGGCCCGTCAGAGCGGCGCAATGAGGTGATTGCCTTCGTCAAGTCTGGTCTGAAGGATCTGTCGATCTCGCGCACGACCTTCGACTGGGGCGTGCCGGTGCCCGGTGACGAAAAGCATGTCATGTATGTCTGGGTCGACGCTCTGACCAACTACATCACTGGCGTTGGCTATCCTGACACGAATGCAAAACTGTGGCGCTTCTGGCCGGCCAATCTGCATGTCATTGGCAAGGACATTGTGCGCTTTCACGCCATCTATTGGCCAGCGTTTCTGTTGTCAGCCGGCATCGATCTGCCGCGCCGCGTATTCGGGCATGGCTTTGTGTTCAATCGCGGAGAAAAAATGTCGAAGTCGGTCGGCAACGTCGTCGATCCAATGGCGCTGGCCGAGCATTACGGCCTCGATCAGCTGCGCTATTTCCTGCTGCGCGAGATCCCGTTTGGTCAGGACGGAAATTACAGCCATGAGGCAATCGTCAACCGTACCAATGCTGATCTTGCCAATGGCATCGGCAATCTGGCGCAGCGTTCGTTGTCCATGATTGCCAAGAACTGCGGCGGCGTCGTGCCGCAGAATTCTGGGCTGACGGCCGACGACAAGGCGATACTGGCCGAGGCCGACGAGGCGCTATCGATCTGCCGCAAGGCTATGGGTGAACAAGCGATCCACAACGCGGTGGCAGCTGTCATTGCGGTTGTGTCGTCCGCTGACCGCTATTTTGCCGGACAGGCGCCGTGGGGGCTGAAAAAGACCGATCCGGCACGCATGGAAACGGTGCTCTGGACGACCGCCGAGGTTGTGCGCCGCATCGCGATTCTGATGTTGCCCTATATCCCAGGTTCGGCAGAAAAACTGCTCGATCTGCTTGCTGTCCCGGCGGACCGGAGAACCTTCGCGTTGGCAGGAGACGAGGGGGCCTTGACGCCTGGCGCACCGCTGCCGGCGCCCGTGGGCGTGTTTCCGCGCTATGTTGAAGCCGAGCAACCGGGCAGCTGATCATGCTCGTAGACAGCCATTGTCATCTCGACTTTCCGGATTTTGCCGAAGAACGCGACGCCATTGTCGCGCGCGCCGTCAGCGACGGTGTAAAGACGATGGTGACGATCTCGACCCGCGTCCGCCGCTTCGACGCCATCCGGTCGATTGCCGAAACCTACCCTGACGTCTGGTGTTCTGTCGGCGCCCATCCCCACAATGCCGGTGAAGAAGACGGTATCCCCGCAGATGAATTGGTAGCGCTGTCGCAGCACCCAAAATGCGTTGCGATTGGCGAGGCTGGGCTCGACTACTTTTATGACAAGGCGCCGCGCGACGCCCAGGCGCGCGGGTTGCGTGTGCATATCGACGCGGCGCGCCGCACCGGTCTGCCATTGGTGATCCATGCTCGCGATGCCGATGACGACATGGCCGCGATCCTGACCGAAGAAACAGGGAAGGGGGCCTTCCCTTTTGTCTTGCACTGTTTTTCGTCAGGCGCGGATCTGGCGCGGACCGGCATCAAGCTGGGCGGCTATGTGTCATTCTCCGGCATCCTGGCGTTCAAGAACTCCGATGCGCTGCGCGCAATCGCAGCAGAATTGCCGGCAGACCGCTTGCTGGTCGAGACGGATGCGCCCTACCTTGCGCCACCGCCATTTCGCGGCAAGCGCAATGAGCCGGCCTATGTGCGCCACACCGCGCGTGTCCTGGCAAGCACGATTGGTGTCACGGAAGCGGATGTCGAACGGCTGACGACCGACAATTTCTTCCGCCTGTTTTCCAAGGCGCAGCGGCCGGAATTTGCATGACGGACAAGATCCGTTTCACCATCGTCGGCTGTGGCTCGTCACCGGGGGTGCCAAGGATCACCGGCGACTGGGGCGCATGCGATCCAACAAATCCGCGCAATCGCAGACGCCGGGCTTCGGCGCTTGTTCAGCGGTTTGGGCCCAACGGCGTCACCAGTGTCGTCATCGATACGGGTCCTGACTTTCGCGAACAGATGCTGCTCGCCGGACTCAGCAATCTCGACGCTGTTCTCTATACGCATGCGCACGCAGACCACATCCACGGCATCGACGATCTGCGCGGCTTTGTCCTCGAGCAGCGAAAGTTGATGGATGTCCATGCCGATCTGCCGACGTCGGAGCGTTTGATTCAGGGATTTGGCTATTGTTTTGAGACGCCGCCAGGCAGCCAGTATCCGCCGATCCTGAATCTCAAGACCATCGATCACGATGCGCCGGTAAGGATCACGGGAGAGGGGGGTGAAATTGCATTTTTGCCCCTGCCCCAATTCCACGGTGATATCGTTTCGCTCGGCTTTCGGATCGGCAATCTGGCCTATTGCGCCGATGTCAGCGGCTTTCCGGCAACGACGCTGCCATTGCTGGAAGGCCTCGACATACTCGTTATCGATGCACTTCAATATCGGCCGCACCCAAGTCATTTTTCGCTGGCGCAGGCTCTGATGTGGATTGAGCGGTTGAGTCCGAAGCGCGCGGTGCTTACGCATATGCATACGCCGCTGGACTATGAGACGGTTCAGCGTGAGACGCCGGACCATGTCGACGCGGCGTTCGATGGCATGGCAATCGAGTTCAAGATCGTTTGACCAAGCCCGTGCATTCTCGCGATGGCGCAAATGTCCATGGAGAACCGCATTCGTTCAATCCGCGCGATGAAATGGCAGCAACGTATTGATGGGGCTGATCTTTCCAGCGTTCTGTGAACGCGTTCAATCGGACCAATAAGTTCCATAATATATCTTATGCGATTGATATATGTGGCTGGGGCAGATTCCATTTTCAAATGCAACGAGGACAATAATCGCCATGGTTTCAGATGCTATGAGGGCGGACACCGGCCGACCCTCGAGTCATAATGCGGCGTCCTCAATTAGGGTCAGGACCCATTGATTTGAACTGACGGCTGTGATTCAGATGGGCGTATAGGAGCCCGACTGATGAGTAATTTGTTTTGGCTGACGGACGAGCAAATGGCTCGTCTTCAGCCCTATTTCCCCAAGAGCCATGGCCGCCAGCGCGTTGATGATCGACGCGTTCTGAGCGGCATCATCTTCGTCAACCGCAACGGGCTGCGTTGGCGTGATGCGCCGAAGGAATATGGCCCGGCGAAGACGCTTTATAACCGCTGGAAACGCTGGGGCGACAAGGGCGTATTTATCCAGATGATGGAAGGTCTGGCCGTGCCTGAAGCCGCAGAGCACAAGACCATCATGATCGATGCGACCTATCTCAAGGCCCACCGCACGGCTTCCAGCTTGCGGGTAAAAAAGGGGGCGCGGGCCGCCTGATTGGACGCACGAAAGGCGGCATGAACACCAAGCTTCATGCCGTAACGGATGCGAGTGGTCGCCCGATCAGCTTCTTCATAACGGCAGGCCAGGTCAGCGATTACACCGGTGCTGCCGCCTTGCTTGATGAACTTCCCAAGGCCAAATGGTTGCTGGCCGACCGTGGCTATGATGCCGACTGGTATCGTGACGCTTTACAGGCGAAGGGGATCACTCCCTGCATTCCAGGTCGAAAATCCCGCAAGAAGACCATCAAATACGACAAACGCCGCTACAAACGGCGCAACCGGATCGAGATCATGTTCGGGCGTCTCAAAGACTGGCGGCGTGTCGCTACGCGTTACGACCGGTGCCCAATGGCCTTTCTCTCCGCCATCGCTCTCGCTGCGACCGTTATCTTCTGGCTATGAGCAATGAGTCCTGACCCTAGGGAGCCGATCATGTCATTTACTAGTGATACTATCCTTGTTGCGCTCGAACTCAGTAATTCTCTGTGGCTTGTCGGAACCCGACAGGCGGGTGCCCGGGTCAGCCAAATGCACCGTGTTAGTGCCGGCGATACAGCTATGCTGATGCGCTTACTGGATGAACTGCAGGCAAGCGGGCGAGGCCAAGGTACCCCGTCGCCCATTGCTGTTTGCTTCGAGGCGGGACGCGATGGGTTCTGGCTGCACCGTCTGCTGACAGCCCAAGGTATTACAGCGTATGTGGTGGAACCGACAAGCATTCTGGTGAACCGAAGGGCGAAACGGGCAAAGACCGATCGTCTCGATGCTGAAGGAATGTTGCGTGTTCTCGCCGCCTATATCGCCGGAGACACCCAGATATGCAGCATGGTGCAGGTGCCCACTCCCGATGAGGAGGATGGCAAAAGGGTGCACAGGGAGCGAGAATATCTTGTGCAGGAGCAAACGCGGATCGAAAATCGCATATCTGCTCTCCTTGTCACCCAAGGTATCCGTTCGCGGCCATCACTGCGTAGCTGGGAGCGAGACATGGCGCTCCTTGAGACCGGCGATGGACGCAAGCTTCCCCAACATCTTGCATCGGAGTTGAACCGATTGCGCCGCCGCCTGGTCCTTGTCCGAGAACTAATCAGCGAGCTGGATACCGAGCGCGATGAACATCTGATTGCCACATCAGGTGACGCGATCACCACGAAGGTCACCGCTCTCAGTGAGATTTATGGCGTTGGTGACAACTTCGCGGCGGTGCTGACGCGGGAGGTCTTTTACCGTCATTTTGTAAATCGAAAACAGTTGGCAAGTTATGTCGGCCTTGCGCCGATGCCGCATCAAAGTGGCAATGTTGATAAGGACCGACGTATCGGTCGGGCAGGCAATGCTCGAGCCCGCAAAACGTTGGTCCAAGCGGCATGGCTTTGGTTGCGATATCAGCCAAAGAGTGAGCTCGCTGCCTGGTTCCATAAGAGGGTTGGTGATTTGAAAGGGCGAGCCCGACGTATCGCGATCGTCGCAATGGCACGCAAGCTTTTGATCGCGCTCTGGCGCTATACCGAAAGCGGCGAAATCCCGGCAGGAGCCGTTTTCCGATCAGCATAAAAATCGCAGCCAGTATTTGCTGGACGTGCGAGGAACACGGCCGTCTTCCTCAATGGTCTAAAAACCGCGTTTCAGGTTGGTCGTGCTCATTGGGGCTTGCCTCGTGCATGAGGCATTATGGTCATGGGTTCCACGCTGAACCCGACCGCATGTAAGGTTACGCAGCCAAGGCTGCCGCACAGCGCCGCCCCAAACTCGCAATGATGTTCTGAAATTGAAGGAGATAAAATATGGCACGATGACGTTGACACATGAACCCTCATGTAAGGAGGATGGAATGGCCCGCTCTTTCGCGCAGTTGAGTTTGGACGAACGCCGCATCATTTCGCGGATGCATGAGAAGAAGATCAGTCAGGCGGAGATCGCGCGCGCCCTTCGCCGCGACCGATCGACGATCTGCCGAGAGCTGCGACGGAATTTCTGGCACGACCGCGAGGTCCCGATTGCTCAGGGATACTGGCACGTCACAGCGCACGGAATGGCGTCTGACCGGCGGCGTAAATACCGCAAGCTGTTGCGTGATCCCAGTCTGTGTGCGGCCGTTATCGATCGCCTCAAGGACGGATGGTCACCAGAACAGATTTCCGGTCGACTGCGGCTTGCCAGTGGCGCAACGGCGCGGCTGAGCCATGAGACAATCTATCAATACGTCTATTCCCGGGAAGGTCAGGATCAGCAACTGGGCCGGTACCTGCCTGAGCGACGCCGCAGGCGGCGACCGCGATATGCACGCAAACCCAAAAGCCTCGTCTTTCCAATGGAATGTGCGATCCGCAACAGGCCGGAAGCGATCAATTCGCGAAGCGAGTTCGGTCATTGGGAGGCGGATCTGATGATCTTCAGGAAGGAGCACGGTGCCGCCAACATCGCGACCGTCGTCGAGCGCAAGAGCCGCTATACCCTACTGTTTCGCAACAACGACAGGCGATCGAAGCCAATCATGAGCCAGTTAATCCGCCATCTGGCGCCCCTGCCCGCGCTGGCCCGGCAGAGCCTGACATTCGATCGAGGGCTGGAGTTCGTCTCATGGCGCGAGTTGAAGCAAGGCATGGGAACGGCAGCCTGGTTTTGCGATCCGCAGGCGCCTTGGCAGAAAGGGACGGTGGAGAACACCAACAAGCGCGTCCGCCGTTACCTGCCGCCGGAAACGATTGTGCTGGAGGTCAGCGATCAGGAGATCCGTTCTCTGTGTGACCGCCTGAACGACACGCCGCGTAAGTGCCTGGGGTTTCAGACGCCGAAAGAGATCTTCGGCCGACATCTATTGGCTCTCGAACGGTGATGCGTGTAGATTTCCGAGCAGCGTTGCATTCAAGCTGGAACCAGCACGGGTAAAAAAGGGGGCGCGGGCCGCCTGATTGGACGCACGAAAGGCGGCATGAACACCAAGCTTCATGCCGTAACGGATGCGAGTGGTCGCCCGATCAGCTTCTTCATAACGGCAGGCCAGGTCAGCGATTACACCGGTGCTGCCGCCTTGCTTGATGAACTTCCCAAGGCCAAATGGTTGCTGGCCGACCGTGGCTATGATGCCGACTGGTATCGTGACGCTTTACAGGCGAAGGGGATCACTCCCTGCATTCCAGGTCGAAAATCCCGCAAGAAGACCATCAAATACGACAAACGCCGCTACAAACGGCGCAACCGGATCGAGATCATGTTCGGGCGTCTCAAAGACTGGCGGCGTGTCGCTACGCGTTACGACCGGTGCCCAATGGCCTTTCTCTCCGCCATCGCTCTCGCTGCGACCGTTATCTTCTGGCTATGAGCAATGAGTCCTGACCCTAGGGAGCCGATCATGTCATTTACTAGTGATACTATCCTTGTTGCGCTCGAACTCAGTAATTCTCTGTGGCTTGTCGGAACCCGACAGGCGGGTGCCCGGGTCAGCCAAATGCACCGTGTTAGTGCCGGCGATACAGCTATGCTGATGCGCTTACTGGATGAACTGCAGGCAAGCGGGCGAGGCCAAGGTACCCCGTCGCCCATTGCTGTTTGCTTCGAGGCGGGACGCGATGGGTTCTGGCTGCACCGTCTGCTGACAGCCCAAGGTATTACAGCGTATGTGGTGGAACCGACAAGCATTCTGGTGAACCGAAGGGCGAAACGGGCAAAGACCGATCGTCTCGATGCTGAAGGAATGTTGCGTGTTCTCGCCGCCTATATCGCCGGAGACACCCAGATATGCAGCATGGTGCAGGTGCCCACTCCCGATGAGGAGGATGGCAAAAGGGTGCACAGGGAGCGAGAATATCTTGTGCAGGAGCAAACGCGGATCGAAAATCGCATATCTGCTCTCCTTGTCACCCAAGGTATCCGTTCGCGGCCATCACTGCGTAGCTGGGAGCGAGACATGGCGCTCCTTGAGACCGGCGATGGACGCAAGCTTCCCCAACATCTTGCATCGGAGTTGAACCGATTGCGCCGCCGCCTGGTCCTTGTCCGAGAACTAATCAGCGAGCTGGATACCGAGCGCGATGAACATCTGATTGCCACATCAGGTGACGCGATCACCACGAAGGTCACCGCTCTCAGTGAGATTTATGGCGTTGGTGACAACTTCGCGGCGGTGCTGACGCGGGAGGTCTTTTACCGTCATTTTGTAAATCGAAAACAGTTGGCAAGTTATGTCGGCCTTGCGCCGATGCCGCATCAAAGTGGCAATGTTGATAAGGACCGACGTATCGGTCGGGCAGGCAATGCTCGAGCCCGCAAAACGTTGGTCCAAGCGGCATGGCTTTGGTTGCGATATCAGCCAAAGAGTGAGCTCGCTGCCTGGTTCCATAAGAGGGTTGGTGATTTGAAAGGGCGAGCCCGACGTATCGCGATCGTCGCAATGGCACGCAAGCTTTTGATCGCGCTCTGGCGCTATACCGAAAGCGGCGAAATCCCGGCAGGAGCCGTTTTCCGATCAGCATAAAAATCGCAGCCAGTATTTGCTGGACGTGCGAGGAACACGGCCGTCTTCCTCAATGGTCTAAAAACCGCGTTTCAGGTTGGTCGTGCTCATTGGGGCTTGCCTCGTGCATGAGGCATTATGGTCATGGGTTCCACGCTGAACCCGACCGCATGTAAGGTTACGCAGCCAAGGCTGCCGCACAGCGCCGCCCCAAACTCGCAATGATGTTCTGAAATTGAAGGAGATAAAATATGGCACGATGACGTTGACACATGAACCCTCATGTAAGGAGGATGGAATGGCCCGCTCTTTCGCGCAGTTGAGTTTGGACGAACGCCGCATCATTTCGCGGATGCATGAGAAGAAGATCAGTCAGGCGGAGATCGCGCGCGCCCTTCGCCGCGACCGATCGACGATCTGCCGAGAGCTGCGACGGAATTTCTGGCACGACCGCGAGGTCCCGATTGCTCAGGGATACTGGCACGTCACAGCGCACGGAATGGCGTCTGACCGGCGGCGTAAATACCGCAAGCTGTTGCGTGATCCCAGTCTGTGTGCGGCCGTTATCGATCGCCTCAAGGACGGATGGTCACCAGAACAGATTTCCGGTCGACTGCGGCTTGCCAGTGGCGCAACGGCGCGGCTGAGCCATGAGACAATCTATCAATACGTCTATTCCCGGGAAGGTCAGGATCAGCAACTGGGCCGGTACCTGCCTGAGCGACGCCGCAGGCGGCGACCGCGATATGCACGCAAACCCAAAAGCCTCGTCTTTCCAATGGAATGTGCGATCCGCAACAGGCCGGAAGCGATCAATTCGCGAAGCGAGTTCGGTCATTGGGAGGCGGATCTGATGATCTTCAGGAAGGAGCACGGTGCCGCCAACATCGCGACCGTCGTCGAGCGCAAGAGCCGCTATACCCTACTGTTTCGCAACAACGACAGGCGATCGAAGCCAATCATGAGCCAGTTAATCCGCCATCTGGCGCCCCTGCCCGCGCTGGCCCGGCAGAGCCTGACATTCGATCGAGGGCTGGAGTTCGTCTCATGGCGCGAGTTGAAGCAAGGCATGGGAACGGCAGCCTGGTTTTGCGATCCGCAGGCGCCTTGGCAGAAAGGGACGGTGGAGAACACCAACAAGCGCGTCCGCCGTTACCTGCCGCCGGAAACGATTGTGCTGGAGGTCAGCGATCAGGAGATCCGTTCTCTGTGTGACCGCCTGAACGACACGCCGCGTAAGTGCCTGGGGTTTCAGACGCCGAAAGAGATCTTCGGCCGACATCTATTGGCTCTCGAACGGTGATGCGTGTAGATTTCCGAGCAGCGTTGCATTCAAGCTGGAACCAGCACTGGGATTGAAAGGTCATCGGCTGCGCGGTGTTGAAATGACGCATGGCCCGCTTTTGGAAAAGTGCTGCTCCCGGTCTGGCGTTTGCTCGCTCGACGGCTGCCCTTCCAACGCAGTCCCTGCGCCCAAAGTTCAATAGCCCCCTTCTCTCGTTCGACAAAACATGCATATTGAATGCATCTATTTAGGAATGCCATGCGTCTGACTATGCACACTGATTATGCCTTGCGCGTCTTGATGGCGCTGGCCGTCACTGGCGACAGGCTGATGACTATCGAGGAACTGGCGAAGCGGCATCGTGTGTCGCGCAATCATTTGATGAAGGTAGCGCAGCATCTGGTGTCGCTTGGCCTGGTCGCAGGCGTCAGAGGCCGCAATGGCGGCCTGTCGCTGGCTAAACCTGCCTCGGCGATTCAGATGGGATTTGTCGTACGTGTCCTGGAGACCGACCAGCAACTTGTTGCCTGCCTTGGTGACGACGCAGCATCCTGTGTCTTTAGCGGCGCGTGCCGCCTGACAAACATGTTCAGCAAGGCGCTGGAGGCGTTTTTCCGTGAGCTTGACACTTTGACGCTGGCCGATCTGGTCCAGAACCGGACAGCCATTCAGTCACGCTTGTCACTTGTCGCATAGACAGATCTGAGAGGACCCAAAGCAGTGACGACAAACAAAAACAAACCGGAACCGCAAAGCAACCAGCCCGACGGCGGCAGCACGCTTGTGCCAATGCTGATCGCCGGGCTGATCATGGTTGTTGTCGGCTATGCCGCCATCATGCTGTTCGTTTGACGTTCAGCTTCATTTTGCCTGAACGAGCGCCCTGTCATATTTGAACTGGCGCCCGCCATCTCCAAACCAGCTGGCGTCAAACGATTTCTGCTTGCGATCGTGCCAGGCGCGGGATTTACGTCCGAGTTCCCTCGCCTTGATTTCAAACCCGGCGCAGTTGCGGCGGGCGTCTCCCGTCATTGATTTGGCGCCTCGCTCCATCCGCTTGGCGTATTCGATGCCAATGTCGCGATGGCGATATTCGTGCCGCCACACATGATCGCTGAAATTCTTCCAGGCCCGCTTGAGCTGCGGGCTGCCGTTACCGGTCCACTTCGGAACCCGATAGACGACATTGACGACCAGATCATAATTGGTGATGACGCAACGTGTTCCCTTGACGCCACCCTTGATGTTGCGTGCGTCGAACGAAATTGTCGATGTTGCGACATGAGTGCCCTTCTTGCCTGGAAGTTTCGGTCCCTTTCGCACAATCTGCTCGTAGATTGCCTTGCCGGTCTTGCCGTTGACCGAATAATAGACGGTCCTTTCCTTGACGGTAATTTTGGCTTCTGATTGCTGTGTCCCCTGCCCGATCAAGATGAATGAAGCGACGACTGGAAGTAGGTATTGTCTCAATTGAACCCTCGTAACGCCGCTCTTCGGCTGGTGATTTCTTTCCGCAAATTATTGGTAGTTTGACGAAATGCAACCCTCCCGAGAACTCTCAAGATTAATTGAAATCATGGCCGCTCTTCGAACGCCCGGGAGTGGTTGTCCGTGGGATCTCGAACAGAATTTTGCATCGATCGCGCCTTACACAATCGAAGAGGCTTATGAGGTCTCCGACGCGATCGATCGCGGCGATATGATGGATCTGCGCGACGAACTGGGCGATCTGCTGTTGCAGGTCATCTACCATTCGCGCATGGCTGAGGAGGCTGGGTACTTTGAACTTGGCGACGTGATCGAGGCTATCACCGCAAAGATGATCCGCCGCCATCCGCATGTCTTTGGCGACGCGGTTGCTCGCGCAGCTGGCTCAGCAAAGGGCCAATGGGACCGGATCAAGGCTGAGGAAAAGGCGGCCAGGCGCCAGGAGCGGCTTGCCAGAGGGCTTGATCCAGAAGATCACGGGCGGGGTTTTCTGGATAGCGTGCCGGTCGCCCTGCCTGCTCTGGTACGTGCGCTCAAACTCCAGCAGAAAGCCGCAACGGTCGGGTTCGACTGGGGTGAGGCGGGACCGATCCTCGACAAGATGGAAGAAGAGATCGGAGAGTTACGCGCCGCGCTCAATGACGGCCGGCAGGAACGGATAAAGGACGAGTTTGGCGACATCCTGTTTGCCGCCGTCAATCTCGGCCGGCATCTGGGTGTCGAGGCCGAAGCCGCCTTGGCGGGAACCAACCACAAGTTCCTGACGCGATTTCATCATGTCGAAGAACGTCTATCAAATGCCGGTTCAAGTTTGAACGATGCCACGCTCGACCAGATGGAAGCATTGTGGCAAGAGGCAAAGACTTCCCGGAAGGACTGACCAACTATTCGGAAGCGCGCAGCCGCCGGCCAAGTTCGGTGATCGAGTTTTCTGGCCCCTCCACCGTCAGCGTCACCGAACCGTCATCATTGTCCTTGCGGTTTGATACGGTGGCGCGAGTGTAAATCCAGTCGAGCTGGCCAAGCAGCGCCGGCCCAATTGTGACCGTGACGCTGCGGATGTCTCCGCTCAATCGCCTTTCAACGGCTGACAGCAGCTCAGGCACGCCCTCGCCCGTGACAGCCGAAATGGTGATTGGTCTGCCCTGCCCGGCCAGCCTGTTTTCTTCCAGCAAACGCCCGCGGGTGTCAGCATCAATCAGGTCAACTTTGTTCCAGACCTCCAGCACCTTGCTGGAGGGGCCCGTTTCGACGCCAAGATCATGCAGGATTTGTTCGACGTCTGCCGCCTGAGCCGATGTGTCGGGGTCAGAAATATCACGCAGGTGCACGATCAGATCGGCCTCGATAACCTCTTCCAGCGTCGCGCGAAACGCCGCAACAAGATGGGTCGGAAGGTTGGAAATGAAACCAACCGTGTCTGAGAAGATCGCAATAGCGCCATGCGGCAGCTTCACCCGCCGCAAGGTCGGGTCCAACGTGGCAAATAGCATGTCTTCCGACAGCACCCCTGCTCCGGTCAGCCGGTTGAACAGTGTCGATTTGCCAGCATTAGTGTAGCCGACCACTGCAACGACTGGATATTGCGCCTTCTTGCGCTGCTTTCGATGCAGGTCGCGGGTGCGTTCAACCTCTCGAATTTCCCCGCGTAACTTAACGATCTTATCCTGTAGAATTCGGCGGTCAGATTCGATTTGCGTCTCGCCCGGACCACCTAGAAAGCCTGCACCACCTCTTTGGCGCTCAAGATGTGTCCAGCTTCGAACCAGACGGCCCTTCTGATAGCTCAGATGCGCAAGTTCGACCTGCAGCGAACCTTCCTTCGTTCTGGCCCGGCGTCCAAAAATCTCGAGAATAAGTCCAGTCCGGTCCAGAACCTTCGCCTTGGTTTCCTTTTCCAGATTGCGCTGCTGCACCGGCGTTAGAGGGTGGTCTACAATCACCAGCTCCAAATCATGTGCGGCGACGGCGTCCGCAATGTCCTTCACCTTGCCTGTGCCCAGCAAGGTTGCGGGACGCGGATCGGACACGTTGATGATCTCGGTAACGACCGGCGTCAGGTCAATTGCCCGTGCGAGTCCCACGGCTTCTTCGAGCCGTGCTTGCGCAGACCTGACCAGGCGCGGCCGTGACGCGTCTTCTTCGTCATCGGTTCGGAATTGACGGCCAAGGACAGGCACAACAATGGCAGCACGCCCAGTCGTCGCCTTGGCAGTTATATAACTGCGCCCGTCTTCCGCCGGGTCGATTCGATTGTCGGCCAATCAGACGCCTTCTTCACCTTCGAACATCTGCACCGGCTGGCTCGGCATGATGGTTGAGATCGCATGCTTGTAGACAAGTTGCGAATGGCCGTCGCGACGCAACAGCACGCAGAAATTGTCAAAGGACGTCACGACGCCCGTCAACTTTACGCCATTGATTAGAAAAATCGTGAGAGGATTCTTGCTCTTGCGAACGGAGTTCAGGAATAGGTCCTGAAGATTTTGCGAACGTTCCGCCATTTTGTTTTCTTCCGTGTCCCCGGTTTTGTCTGACAGTAGCACCGGACACGCGCCTTGTTGTCAAGGCGTTAGCGGGCCGTTGTTTGTCGAAAAAGAGCGGATGGTCCACCCTCCCCGGCTCTGTTCGTCCGCTATCAGGCAGGCGTCTTTTCCGCAATCTCGAAAAAAGCCGAACGCAGCGCAGTCGCGACCGAGCCAGGGTGCCCGTTGGCGATCGAATGGCCGTCAATGTCGACGACTGGCATTACAACTGTTGTCGCAGCTGTGATGAACGCTTCGCGCGCATCATAGGCTTCTTGAAGCGAAAAGTTGCGCTCCTCAACCTCAAGACCCAATTTTGCAGCAACTTTCATCACTGTGGTTCGAGTGATTCCACGCAGGATCCCGTGTTCGGCCGGCCGCGTCACCAGCTTGCCGTCCTTCGAAACGATCCAGGCATTGGTTGCGGCGCCTTCCTTGACACTCCCATCTGGATCGAAGAACCAGGCTTCCTGTGCTCCGGCCTCTTTCGCCTGCTGGCGCGCAAGTACATTTGGCAACAGCCCTACAGTTTTGATGTCGACGCGGTCCCAACGATTTTCTGGCACCGAAATCACCTTGATCCCGGTCTGGGCGCGCTTTGCAGCCGCATTCGGGTCGGTCTTCTTGGCAGTGACCACAATCGCCGGGCGGACCGGCTTGACTGGAAAGACGTGGTCGCGTGGCGCAACACCGCGCGTGACTTGCATGTAGACGAGCCCGTTCATGACGCCGTTGCGGCGCACGACTTCGCGCATGACAATCACGAGAGCAGCGCGAGCCATGGGCCAGGAGATACGCAATTCCCGCAGAGAACGATCGAGGCGGTCGAGATGTCCGGTCACATCCATCAGATTACCGCGTGCGACTTCACAAACCTCGTAGACGCCATCGGCGAACTGGTAGCCGCGATCCTCGACATGAACCGCTGCGTCGCGATGTGGAAGATAGAGGCCGTTGACATAAGCTGTTTTTGGCATTGAGCGTCCGGAAACTGGATCAGAAGAACTCGAGCGAAACACGGAACATCTGCTCTACCTGCCGCACGGTTGCTGACATAGCAAAGATGATGACCCGATCATGCGGGCGGATAACCAACGATCCATCCGGCTTGATAACTTTTCCGTCGCGATAGATTGCGCCAAACCGCATTCCCTGTGGCAGGTCAATGTCGCGCAATGGCGTTCCAACCAGTGGCGATGTCTCCAGCGCCTCGGCCTCAATCATTTCGGCAGCGCCGCGCTGGATAGAGTGGACGGCGCGTATGCGTCCGCGCCTCACATGTTGCAGAACCTTGGAAATCGTCACGTTTCGCGGGTTGATATAGGCGTCGATGCCCATCGTTGGCGTGATGTCGTGGTAGGCCGGGTTGTTCAGCAGCACCAAGCCAGACTTGCAGCCCAGCCGTTTGGCCATCACCGTTGTCAGCACGTTCACCTGGTCGCTGTTTGTCAGCGCGACCATCAGGTCCGCGTCTTCGATATCTGCTTCCTGCAGCAGCTTCTGGTCCAGCGCACTGCCGTGCAGCACGACTGTCTTGCGCAGCTGGTCAGCAATCGCAACGGCGCGCTCGCGGGTGTTCTCGATCAGCTTGACGCGAGCCCTGCTCTGGCGTTGCTCAAGTGCGCGCGCCACAAACAGGCCGATATTGCCGCCGCCTGCGATGACAATGCGCGTCGCTTCGGTCTCGTCGTGTCCAAATAGGCCGAGCGTTCGCCGGACCTGCTCCTTCGACGTCACCACATAGGCCAGGTCGCCCGCAAGCAGTTGGTCTCCCGAATGCGGCACAAACAATTTGCCTTTGCGGCTGATGCCGACAACCGTAGACGGCAGGTCCGGAAACAGTTCTGTCAACTGCGCCAACGGCGTGTTGATCACCGGGCACTCTTCCAGGCATTCGATGGCCAGCATTGCGACTTTCTGGTCAGCGAAACGAACGACGTCCTTGGCTCCCGGAAGCGCAATTCGCTGCAACACCATTTCGCCCACTTCCATCTCGGGCGAGATGATGACGTCAATCGGCAAATGCTCGCGGGCAAACAGGTCCTGATAATGCGGCTGGAGATATGATTGCGCGCGCACACGCGCGATCTTTGTTGGTACGTTGAACAGTGCGTGTGCTACCTGGCACGCCACCATATTCACTTCGTCGTAGAGCGTTACCGCGATGATCATGTCGGCTTCAGCAGCGCCCGCTGCTTCCAGCATGTCGGGATGCGCGCCGTGACCGACAATGCCGCGCACATCAAGCGAATCGCGAATGACACCGATCAGTTCCGGCGATGTATCGATGACCGAAACGTCGTTTCGTTCGGCGGCCAATCTCTCGGCAATGCCGTATCCAACCTGTCCCGCCCCGCAGATGATTACGCGCATTTGCTGCTCAATCGTTCCAGTCAGACGCCAAGCGACTTCAGCTTCCGGTGAAGCGCTGACCGTTCCATACCAATGAACTCGGCTGTACGCGAGATGTTGCCGCCGAAGCGGTTGATTTGTGCGATCAAATATTCCTTTTCGAACAATTCGCGCGCCTCGCGCAGCGGCAGCGCCATAATATGCTGGTCAGACTGGTTGGGCGCCTTGGGCATCGTGTCTCCGATTTCCGACGGCAGCAGATCAGCGGTGATTGGCGAATCACGGTCGTCGCCGCGCGCCAGGATCATCAGGCGCTCAACATTGTTCCGCAGCTGCCGTACATTGCCCGGCCAGTTATGCGCCTGCAGCACTGCGAGTGCGTCATCACCCATGCGTCGCGGCTTGATGCCTGCCTGGTTGCCGATCAGGTCCATGAAATGCCTCACCAGGTCCGGCACATCCTCACGGCGTTCAGACAACCCGGGCACATGGATCGGCACCACGGACAGGCGATGATAGAGGTCTTGGCGAAACTCGCCTTCGGCAATCATTGATTCGAGGTTTTGTGCGGTCGACGAAATGATCCGGACATCGACCTTGACGCGCTTCGTTCCGCCGACGCGTTCAAATTGTTGATCGACCAGTACGCGCAAAATCTTGTTTTGTGTCTCTTTCGGCATGTCGGCGATTTCGTCGAGGTAGAGAATACCGCGGTGAGCCTCTTCGAGTGCGCCGACCTTGCGTTCGGTGCCATTGGCTTCAGTGCCAAATAGCTCAATCTCCATGCGTTCTGGCGTTATGGTCGCCGCGTTCAGCGTGACGAAAGGCCCAGACGCGCGGCTGGACTGGGCATGAATGGAGCGCGCTACCATCTCCTTGCCGGAACCCGAAGGTCCGACAATCATCACCCGGCTGTTTGTCGGAGCAATTCGTTCGACTGCCTGGCGCAACTGGTTCATGGCAGGCGAATTGCCAATCAGTTCAAAAGTCTCGCCAGTCCGGCGCTTTATGTCGGAAACCTCCTTGCGCAGTTTCGAGGTTTCGAGCGCTCGTTCAGCAATCAGCACAAGGCGATCCGCCTTGAAAGGCTTTTCGATGAAATCATAAGCGCCGCGGCGGATTGCGGACACTGCAGTCTCGATATTGCCGTGACCGGAGATCATCACCACCGGCAGGTCGGGGTGCATAGTCTTGATCTGGTCTAGCAGTGCCAGCCCGTCCAGCCGCGATCCCTGCAACCATATGTCCAGAAATACCAGACGCGGCGCACGATTTGAAATTTCCGCCAACGCGCTGTCTGCATCGTGCGCAGTGCGTGTTTCATGACCTTCGTCGTCAAGAATGCCGGCGACCAGATCCCGGATATCACCTTCGTCGTCGACGATCAGAATATCAGACGCCATTTTGAGCCTTTGCTTCTTCTTGTTGTTGCGGTTTTGCGATCCCGTTCGCATCGGTCAGTTCCGGAAGAATGATCCGGATCATCGCGCCCCTTCCGCCGTGGAATTCAATTGGAGCATCGTGAAGCTCGAGTCTGCCGCCATGTTCCTCGACAATCTTCTTGACGATAGCGAGGCCAAGACCCGTCCCCTTCTCGCGGGTGGTCATGTAAGGCTCAAGCAGCCGCTGGCGGTTCTCGCGCGGCAAGCCTTTGCCATTGTCGATCACGTCGACAACGATAAAGCCCCGTGCTTTTCCTGCACGCACAAGGATTGCGCCTGCTTCGCGGTCTTTGAATTCGGCGCCTTCGATTGCCTCGGCAGCGTTCTTGATGACATTGCCGATCGCCTGGCCGATCATCCGGCTGTCAAACGTCCCCAGCAGCGGTTCCTTGTCGAAACGGCGTTCGAACTTGATGTCGGACTGACTGACCTCAACGAGGAAAGACGCTTCGCGCAGCGCATCACGCAGATCCATCTTCTGCATAGCTGGCTTGGGCATGCGCGCGAATGACGAAAATTCGTCAACCATTCGCCCGATGTCACCAACCTGCCGGATGATTGTGTCGGTGCACTGGTCGAAAATTTCGCGATCCTCGACAATCACCTTGCCAAACCGCCGTCGTATCCTCTCCGCCGAAAGCTGGATAGGCGTCAGCGGATTCTTGATCTCGTGGGCAATACGCCGGGCCACGTCCGCCCATGCCGTAGAGCGTTGCGCCTGAACCAAGTCGGTGATGTCGTCTACGGTGACCACATAGGATCGAGGCTCATCTCTCCGCTCGCTCTGCTCGATCGTCACCTGGACATTGAATGTGCGCTCTGCGCCGCCGGTAAAGAACGTTACCTGTTCCCGGTAAGCGGCGCGGCGCGAATCGCGGGCAATCTCAAACACCCGGCCGACTTGCGGGAGGATCGACATAATCTTCTTGCCCTGCGCAGCATTGCTATCGAGATTCAGCATCGTTTCAGCTGACCGGTTGATGACGGTAATGTCGCCGTCCTGGCCGACGCCGATGACGCCGGCGGTGACGCCCGCCAGCACGGCCTCAGAGAAGCGCCGCCGCTCGTCCATCATGTCGCGCGCCGCCACAACTTCGTTTCGCTGCGACTTCAGTTCACGGATCATGGTGTTGAACGTTTCGGCAAACGACGCCACATCGCCGTCTGACCTCCGCACTGGCACCTGGACATCCAGATTGCCCGTTGAGACAACATCCGCCGCGCCAATCAACTGCCGGATCGGGCGGACCAGCCGGTCGGCAACAGCAATTCCGGTCCAGATCGCCGCCATGACGATCACCAGCGCGAGACCGAGATAAGACAGCGCAAACGCGATCTGGGTGAACGTCCGGTTGCCTTCGAGTGTCCGATAGTCCTCGGCATTGGCGCGGACAAGCTGGCGAGCGCGAATGACTTCAGGGTCGACCAGCCGCAGTGTGTAGAGATAGATATCCGGGATCTGTCTCAGTTTGACGATGGCCCCGACAATGTTGCGGATGCGCGGTTCGATCAGTGCGGGCAGGCCATCGGCAGCGACTTCGATTGCTTCTGTCGGCGGGCTGGGAAATTCCACATCCCGCGCCGTGGTCGCCTGCATGACAACCGATCCATCAGCACGGATAAGCGCAGCGTGCGCAAGCGCCCTGCCCTGCGCCTGGTCGCGCAGCAGACGTTGAAAACCACCTGGATCGAGGTTGTAGACACTGCGATTGTTGTCCAGGTCATTGGCCATCGACAGAGTCGTTCCCTGCAGGTTGCGGGCATTTTCCTGAACGTAGGCTTCGGCAATCGACAATGATGAGTTGATGATCGTCTTGGTCCGGATTTCGAACCACCGGTCCAACCCGATCTCGAGCGTGATCGAGGCAATGATCGCGATCAGGATCGCCGGCACGGCGGCAACGATCGCAAACATCGCGACAATGCGCACGTGCAGGCGCGATGCGGCCTTGCCTACGCGACGAGCCGTGATGATCCGGTGTGCTTCGCGGGCGATTAACGCGATCAGTGCAAGGATGAAAACACTGTTGACGGCAATGACCGCCATCGTGACGTTTTCCGTCGGATCAATACCGGCCAGACCGATCAGGATTACGAAAGAAATGGCGGCCGAAATCAACGCGCCAACGATGGTGATTATGCCGGGCAAGGCCAGCAAACGCCGCTGATCGCGCAACTGAAAGACAGTTGCGGCGGGACGCTTACCAACGGTGCTGATGGCGGCGTCGGCGGTCTGGGTCATGGGTGGCGGGCGGTTCGCATATCCGTTGCAATCATGCAACGCATTGTGGCGATTCTGCAACAAATCGGACGGCCGCACGAATTATTGCATGTCTCAACAGAAGAATTTAGTTCGTCCGGGACGTCCGGTAGACATTCACGCCCAATTCGCGAATTTTCTTGCGCAACGTGTTCCGATTGAGGCCAAGCAGGTCCGCCGCCTTGATTTGGTTGCCACGAGTAGCGGTCATTGCGGCCAACACCAATGGATATTCGACCTCCGCCAGTATCCTGTCGTAAAGGCCGGACGGTGGGAGATCTTCGCCGTAACCGGCAAAATAGCGCTGCAAATAGTGCTCAACCGCATGGCTGATCGAAATGTCATCCGGCAAGGCGCCCGCCGCACCAGCCGGCACGCCTGGGTCGACGGTTCGAAGCTCCTGCTCGACCAGTTCGGCTGTGATCTCGTCTTGCGGGTAAAGAGCAGAAAAGCGCCGGACCAGATTTTCCAGCTCGCGGACGTTTCCGGGCCAGGGATAGCGTTTCATAAGATCGAGGCCAGCCGTTGAAATGCGCTTCGACTGCAGGCCTTCACTTTCGGCAAGTTTGAAGAAATGGCGCACCAGATCTGGCACATCCTCGGCGCGCTCGCGCAACGCTGGCAGCCGCAATGGAACGACATTGAGCCGGTAGAACAGGTCCTCACGGAACAGACCCTGATTGATCAGTGTATGTAGGTCCTTGTTGGTTGCGGCAACGATACGAACATCCGTTTTGATCGCGGTGCGCCCGCCCACGGTCGTATATTCGCCCTGCTGCAGCACCCGCAGCAATCGCGTTTGCGCCTCCATCGGCATGTCGCCGATTTCGTCGAGGAATAGCGTTCCCCCTTCTGCCTGCTCAAACCGGCCGATTGAGCGTGCTTGTGCTCCGGTGAACGCGCCCTTCTCGTGACCAAACAATTCTGACTCGATCAGGTCGCGCGGGATCGCCGCCATGTTGATCGCAACGAAAGGCCCGCTCCTGCGCCGGCCATACTCATGCAATGCGCGCGCAACGAGTTCTTTGCCGGTGCCTGACTCGCCCGTGACCATCACGGTCAGATCGGTCTGCATCATACGCGCCAGCATGCGGTAGATGTCCTGCATGGCCGGTGAACGGCCAACAAGCGGCATTGGTTCGCGCTGTTCGTCTGCCGCGTCCTTGATGACCGGGCGCCGGGGTTCCGACAGCGCCCGCTGTACAATCGTCAGCAATTCCGTCAGATCGAACGGCTTTGGCAGATAGTCATAGGCGCCTTTTTCGGATGCCCGGATGGCTGTCATGAAAGTGTTCTGCGCACTCATGACGATGACCGGCAGGTCCGGCCGCATCTTCTTCATGCGCGGAAGCAGATCGAACGCGTTCTCGTCTGGCATGACAACGTCGGTGATGACCAAATCGCCGTCGCCAGCCGAGACCCAGCGCCACAATGTCTGGGCATTGGAAGTCACCCTGACGTCATGGCCGACACGTGACAGCGCCTGGTTGAGCACAGTGCGGATCGCTGCGTCGTCATCAGCAACCAGAATACTGCCCCGGGTTGTCATCGCTCAAATCCTCCATCGGGGTCGTAACCGGGCGGAAAGTCGTCCTTCCACGCAGGCATCAGAATCCGGAATGTTGTCCCGCGCGCCGATGAATCACATTCGATCACTCCGCCATGCTCGCCAACGATTTTTGACACCAGTGCCAGCCCCAGTCCCGAGCCATTCGGTTTGGTCGTAATGAACGGATCGAAGAGGATTGGCTTGATGTCAGGCGACACGCCAGGACCATTGTCTTGTACGCAAAATTCCAGCGGCAGCGACACACGGTCGGTCGTGCCCGGCACAGCCAGGCGAATGCCCGGACGGAACGCCGTCGACAGCCTGATCTCCCCGCCGGGATTACCAGCGATCGCCTCGGCAGCGTTCTTCACCAGATTGAGAAGCACTTGAACCAGTTGATCCCGATTGCCAAAGACTGGAGGAAGTGATGGATCATATTCCTCTATAAATTTGATTTTGCTAGCAAAACCGTTCTTCGAGATTGCTTTAACCCGGTCCAGCACGACATGGATATTGACCGGCTGCCGCTCGATTGGCCGATCGTCGGAAAACACTTCCATGCGGTCGACCAGCTTCACGATCCGATCTGTCTCGTCCATGATCAGCTGTGTCAGCATGCGGTCCCCATCGGAGACAACGGTTTCAAGCAACTGCGCTGCGCCGCGAATGCCAGACAGCGGGTTCTTGATCTCGTGCGCCAGCATCGCCGCCAGGCCGGTCACCGAGCGTGCCGCGCCACGATGTGTCATCTGGCGGTCTATCTTGTCCGCCATAGACCGTTCCTGAAGCATCACAACGACCGAACCGGGCTCCTCGATGACGGGCGCCACATAGATATCGACTTCCTTGTCGGGGCCAATGCGTGGCGACGACACATCAACCCGGTATTCATTCACCGGCGCGCGCCGCTCGCGCACTTGATCAACCAGCGTCAGAAGCGGGCTGCCAAATGGCAGGAAGTGGCCGAGCATGTTGCGCGACATGAAGCTGGCGCTGGCCCGGAAAAAATCCTCTGCGTCGGCATTGGCGAAGCTTATGCGGTTGTCGGCGGCGACCATGATGACAGGGTGGCGGATAGAGTTCAGCACGATGCCGGCGGCGTCAAAAGCCGGTTTGCGCGGGATGTCGAAGTTCATGCTGCATAGTCCACTTGCCGTGCGGCCCTGTCGGGATCGAATGCTGCACGCAGCGCCGCTTTTACCAATGCCGGCTCACGAGACGTCATGATTGCCATGCGCAATTGCTCGCTGGTTTCGGGTGCATGGCGGTCGAGATACCAGCCACTGTGTTTGCGAGCGTGGCGCAGTCCCTGCCCGGTTCCATAGTGTGACAGCATCGCCTCATAGTGCTCGACCACATAGTCGCCCAACTCAGCCGCAGTGGGCGCGTTGTTGCGCGAGCCTTCGCCAGCGATGAGCCCACCAAGCCAGGGCATGCCGTAGTGCCCGCGACCGATCATCACCGCATCTGCTCCGGAACTTGCAAGCGCCGCCTTTGCATCATGAATGGACCGCACGTCGCCATTGACCACCAGCGGAACCGAAATGGCATCGCGAACCCGGGCAACCGCGTTCCAGTCAGCGCTACCGGTGTAGAACTGGCACCGGGTGCGGCCATGCACAGTTATCATCTGCGCGCCGGCGCCGACCGCTCGCCGCGCAACCTCTGGCGCATTGAGGGATTCGCCGTCCCATCCAAGCCGCATCTTCACCGTTACCGGCGCGCTGACAGCGCCGACGACCGCTTCGACCAGCCTGATGGCCTGATCTGGTTCGCGCATCAACGCCGAGCCGCAATAGCCGCCTGTCACCTTCTTGGCCGGGCAGCCCATGTTGATGTCGATAATGTCTGCACCTTCAGCTTCTGCAATGCGTGCGGCTTCAGCCATGAACAATGCGTCGCGGCCAGCCAGTTGCACCATGTGTACGCCGCTGCCGGTTCGTTCGATCCGTTTTGCCGAGCCAGCGTGGCCCTTGGCCAGTTCGCCACTGGCAACCATTTCGGAAATGACAAGCCCTGCCCCATGGGCATAGGCGCGCTCGCGCATGGGCTTGTCAGTCACGCCCGACATCGGCGCAAGGAAGACCCTGTTGCGAACTTCCACCTGCCCGATCTTCAGCGGCGTTGAAAGGATGTTGTCATCTGTCATGCACAAAAACGATGCACTACCTGCTTCTGCACATTCAATAGACAATGCTGCACTGCAATGCAACCGCGCAAGCACTTTGCGGTTGCATCATTTGCGTCCCACTGGTCAGCCCGCCTCCATTGTCCTATCCAGCGTAAAGTTATCGCAATCTGGACACCATGAACGCTTCTGACGAAACTGCCATTGTCATTGTTGCCGCCGGCCGCGGCGAGCGCGCCGGAAGTTCAGTTGCCGGGCCGAAGCAATATCGGCAGATCGGCGGTGAACCGGTGATCCGTCACACGATCCGCGCCTTTGCCGCCCATCCTGGGGTTGGACGAATTGTCGTTGCTATCCATGCCGACGACCACGGCCTGTTTGCTGAAGCTGTGAAAGGGTTCGAGGCACGCGTTGAGCCCGTCATTGGTGGCGCGACCCGGCAAGAATCAACACGGCTTGCGCTGGAAGCGTTGGCGCAAACCCCGCCTCGGACAGTCCTTATTCACGATGCTGTGCGTCCGTTCGTATCCGGCGGCCTTATCAGCCGCGTCATTGACGTCGCCCGTCTTGGCCATGGAGCGCTTGCCGCCACGCCTGTCTCAGACACGATCAAACGCAAGACGTCATCAGGTCTCGAAACAGTCGACAGGTCGACGCTTTTCGCCGCCCAGACGCCGCAGGGCTTTCCGTTCGACTTGATCCGCGGCGCGCATGATATGGCCAAGGCTTCGGGCCGCTCCGACTTTACCGACGACGCATCTATTGCCGAATGGGCTGGCATCAAAGTGGAGCTTGTGACGGGCTCCCCCGAAAATATCAAACTGACCTATCCGGAGGATCTTGCTATGGCAGAGCAGCGGTTGGCGCGCGCAATCGCGTTTCCAGATGTCCGGACCGGCAACGGTTATGACGTCCATTCCTTTGAAGCAGGCGACCACGTCGTTCTGTGTGGCGTCAAGATTGCCCATGACCAGAAGCTCTCCGGCCATTCGGATGCCGATGTCGGGCTGCACGCTTTGACCGATGCTCTGCTGGCGACATGTGGCGCAGGCGATATCGGGACACACTTCCCGCCGTCGGAGGCAAAATGGAAAGGCGCGGCATCGTCGCTTTTTGTGGAACATGCGGCAAAGATAGTCCGTGCACGCGGCGGCCGTATCGCAAATGCCGACGTCACCCTGATATGCGAAGCGCCAAAGGTCGGGCCGCATCGGGATGCCATGACGGCTTCGATCGCATCAATGCTGGCGATCACGCCGGACCGGGTGTCGATCAAGGCAACGACAAACGAGAAGCTTGGCTTTGTCGGACGCAAGGAAGGTATAGCGGCAATTGCCACCGCCAGCGTTGTGTTTCCTGGGAGCTTGCCCGAATGACGGGTCAATCTGCTCTCGCGGTCCAACTGCTCGACCTGTGCCGCAAACGCGGCGTCATGCTGACCACGGCTGAATCGTGCACCGGCGGTGGCATTATCGCCAGCCTGACCGACATTGCAGGCTCTTCCGATGTCGTTGACCGCGGCTTCATCACCTATTCGAACAACGCCAAGATCGACATGCTGGGCGTCCGCCCGCAGACGCTCGATGAGTTTGGCGCAGTGTCGCGGGAAACGGCTCTGGAAATGGCCGAGGGCGCTTTACACAAATCCTGCGCCGGCATTGCGCTGTCTGTTACCGGGATTGCCGGACCAGGTGGCGGCTCTGCGGAAAAGCCGGTCGGGCTGGTCTGGTTTGGTGTGGCGTTGAATGGTGCTGCTGTTCAGGCTGAGCGGCGGCTTTTTGAGAAACAGGGCCGAGAATTCATTCGCCGCGAAGCTGTCCGCACCGCGCTGGAGCTCGGTCTGACGGCACTGAGATAACTGCCGCTCAATTCAGTGCGGCTGACCCCTTCCCGTAGATTTCCTTGGCACGCGCTTCAAACGCGCCCGAAAACATCCGGAAGGCGCGGTCGAAAACAGCACCCATCATGACGCCAAGGATCCTGCTTTTGAACTCGTAGTCTATCTCGAACTTGACATCGCAGCCGCCAGAGGCCGGTTCGAAAGCCCAGCTGTTGCGTAGATATTTGAACGGTCCGTCGAGATATTTGACCTCAATCAGCAGATCTTCGGGCTTGAGCACGACCTGGCTGGTAAATGTCTCCCGGATCTGCTTGTAGCCAACCGACATATCAGCGACCAGCACAGCTATCTCATCACGCTCCTTGCGCGAGCGCACTGTCAGGCTTTCGCACATCGGCAGGAATTGCGGATACTTTTCAACATCCGCAACCAGTGCAAACATCTGTTCGGGCGTGAAATTGACGCGCCTGACCGTATCGAACTTCGGCATGTCAGGCTGGCTGCGCCGCCTTGGCCAGTTGCCTTTCACGTGCCGCTCGCAACCGGGCGAAATCGTCTCCGGCATGATGCGATGACCGCGTCAGCGGACTGGCCGATACGAGCAGAAATCCTTTGGTGAAACCAACCGTCGCATAGGATTTGAACTCTTCCGGCGTCACAAATGACTTGACCGGATGGTGCTTTTTCGTCGGCTGCAAATATTGCCCGATGGTCAGGAAATCGACATCTGCCGAGCGCAGATCGTCCATCAACTGTAGCACTTCGTTCCGCTCTTCGCCGAGGCCAACCATAATGCCCGACTTGGTGAAGATCGATGGGTCGAGCTCTTTGACCCGCTGCAGCAGCCGGATTGAGTGGAAATAGCGCGCACCCGGCCGAACCGTTAAATAATTCGACGGAACCGTCTCGAGATTGTGGTTGAACACGTCTGGCTTGGCCGCAACCACGACCTCCAGCGCACCTTCCTTGCGTAGAAAGTCAGGCGTCAGGATTTCGATCGTTGTGTCGGGCGTGCGCTCGCGGATTGCGCGGATCGTCTGGGCAAAATGCTCGGCGCCGCCATCAGCAAGATCGTCGCGGTCAACCGAGGTAATCACGACATGGGTCAGGCCCATCTGGGCGACTGCATCGGCGACGCTTTCCGGCTCGGCACGGTCAAGCGCATTCGGCTTGCCCGTCGCCACGTTGCAGAACGAGCAGGCGCGGGTACAAATCTCGCCCATGATCATGAACGTCGCGTGCTTCTTGTCCCAGCATTCGCCGATATTGGGGCAGCCCGCTTCTTCGCAGACGGTCACGAGACCGTGCGACTTCACGATCTCACGCGTCTCTTGATAGCCTTTCGACACAGGCGCTTTGACCCGGATCCATTCCGGCTTGCGCAAGACTTCCTGATCTGGCCGGTGAGCCTTTTCAGGATGCCGCGGGCGTGGCCGCGACAGTGTATCCAGGACAGTCACCATAGGTAGATCAACTCTTCTTTTCGGCCCGGCCAAAGACCCACAGAATGACGATAGCGCCGATCGTGGCGACGATCAGGCTGCCGATGAACCCGAAGAACTGGATGCCGACGAGATTGGCCAGTGTGCCACCGACAAACGAGCCGGCAATGCCGACGAGAATATTGGTCAGGAAGCCATGATCCCGATTCATCGTGCGCTCGGCGATCCAGCCTGCAAGGAAGCCTATCAGCAGCAGGCCGAAAAAGCCGATGCCCGGGCTGTAGAAGATAGCGTATGTTTCAGTCACAGTTCCCTGCATCAGCCGACAATCCTTGCAATGATAACGACGATGATTGCGCCAATGGTCGATGACACGATCTGTGACACAAGTTGATTGCCGATGCCCAGATTGATGTTGAAACCCCGCAACACGAACGGCCCGACAAAGGCGCCAAGCACGCCCCAGATCAGATATTTGATCAGGCCGCCGCCGCCAACGACAAAACTGGCCAGCCAGCCAGCTACGAGGCCGATCAGCAGAAATATGACAATTGCCTTCACGTCCATTTTCATAGCGTTATCCCCTGATTTCACCCACATATAGACTATGGATGCGGCGCATAACAGATGCGCCCGGACACTGCCCCTACGCGTTCAACACACGTCCATAGGCGTCGAGCACTGCTTCCTTCATGGTTTCCGAGAGCGTCGGGTGCGGGAAGATCGAATGCATCAGCTCTTCCTCTGTCGTTTCGAGGTTCATCGCCACGACAAAGCCCTGGATCAGCTCGGTGACTTCTGCGCCAACCATATGCGCGCCAAGCAGTTGACCGGTCTTCTTGTCGAAAATCGTCTTGACCAGCCCCTGATCCTCGCCAAGCGCCACCGCCTTACCATTGGCCAGGAACTGGAACCGGCCAACCCGGATATCCTTGCCCTGCTCCTTGGCCTTGGCTTCAGTCAGGCCAACCGACGCGACCTGCGGATTGCAATAGGTGCAACCAGGGATCATCAGGCGATCCATCGGATGCGGGTGCAGTCCAGCAATCCTTTCGACACAGATCACAGCTTCATGCTCGGCCTTGTGCGCCAGCATCGGCGGACCGGCGACATCACCGATAGCGTAGACGCCTGGCACATTTGTCCGGCCATATTCATCAATGCCAATCGCACCGCGTTCGGTCTTAACCCCCACAGCTTCAAGCCCGATATTCTCGATGTTGCACTGGACACCGACGGCCGAGATCATCCGGTCAGCGGTGATCTTTTGCGTCTTGCCGTCCTTGCCTTCGACAGTCGCGGTGATTGAGTTCGCGCCCTTCTCGACCTTTGTCACTTTCGTCTCGAGCATGATCTTCATGCCCTGCTTTTCCAGCTGTTTTTGCGCCCATTTCGAGATTTCGGTGTCCTCGACCGGCATGATCTGCGGCATGATCTCGACGACAGTCACGTCGACGCCCATCGAGCGGTAGAAAGAGGCGAATTCGATGCCGATGGCGCCAGAACCCATCACCAGCAACGATTTTGGCATTTCTGGCGGCACCATCGCCTCAAAATAGGTCCAGATCAGCTTGCCGTCCGGCTCTATGCCAGGAAGTGCCCGTGGCCGTGCTCCGGTCGCAATGATGATGTGCTTGGCAGTATAGGTCCCCTCGCCCTTGGTGTTTTTCGGGATCGGACCCATCGGCTCCATCGGCTTCTTGGTGGGCTTGGAGACAACAATCTCGTTGGCCTTGGTCAGCTTCGCCTCGCCCCAGATGACATCGACCTTGTTCTTCTTCATCAGGAAACCGACGCCGTTGTTCATACGGTGGGCAATGCCGCGCGCCCGATCAACCACGGCCTTGAGGTCAGGAACAATCTTGCCTTCAAGCTTCAGACCGTAATCCTTGGCGTGTTCGCCCAGGTGCAACACTTCCGCCGAGCGCAGCAGCGCCTTGGTCGGGATGCAGCCCCAGTTCGAGCAGATGCCGGCCAGATGTTCGCGCTCGACAATTGCTGTCTTGAGGCCAAGCTGGGCCGCACGAATGGCTGCAATATAACCACCCGGTCCCGAGCCGATGATGATGACGTCGTAACTGTCGGCCATGACTTTCTCCTCAAATTCCCAGCATCACACGCACAATGGGTTCCATGCCCCGGCCAATTGCGCGCGTGTTGGCGGCGTCAAGATGAACGCCGTCCAGCGGCGTGGTTTGCGCGGCGGAGCCGGCATCGAAAAATCCGCAGCTGATCTGGTCAGCAAGGTCGGAATAGAGACTGGCAAGCATATGCGATTGCTCGATGCCCCCCTCGAACATAGCTGCAAAATCCGGGTCGCCGGTTTCAACCAGCGGCGGTGGCGCAACGATCAGAATGTCGGGTGCATCCTCATTCAGCGGATAGACATGCTCACGAATGATATCGACCAGCCTGCCGATACCCTGCTTTGCCGAAATGGCTCGACCCGAGACCCATGGCTTCATGTCGTTGGAGCCAAGCATCAAGATGACCAGATCAATCGGCGAATGGGTGGTGAGCAAAACAGGCAGGATGCGCGCACCGTTGCGGTCGGCCGACCCCAGATGATCGTCAAAGGCCGTGGTGCGTCCGTTCAGACCCTCGGCGATGACGGCTACGTCTGCGCCCAGCGCCGCCTGGAGAACGTTCGGCCAGCGATCTTCGGGGGCATGCCGCCCCGGCCCCGCGGCATCGTAACCCCAGGTGAGTGAATCGCCGTAGCAGAGCACCGTGCGCATCGGCGCCGGCTCTAAACCAGCATCGACATCGGGTTTTCGATGTAGCGCTTGAATGCGCCGAGCAATTCAGCTCCGAGCGCCCCGTCGACAGCGCGATGGTCCGTCGACAAGGTCACTGACATGACATTGGCGATAGCGACCGCGCCATTCTTCACGACAGGGCGCTGCTCTCCTGCGCCAACCGCAAGGATCGTGGCGTGCGGCGGGTTGATGACGGCGGCAAAATCCTTGATCCCGAACATGCCGAGATTGGAGACGGCCGTCGTGCCGCCCTGATATTCCTCGGGCTTCAGTTTTCTGTTCTTGGCGCGGCCGGCGAGATCCTTCATTTCGTTCGAGATCGTCGACAGTGACTTTTCATCAGCGCGGCGGATGATCGGCGTGATCAGGCCGCCGGGGATCGACACGGCGACGCCCACATCGGCGTGTTTGTGCATGACCATGGCGCTGTCGGTCCAGGACGCGTTGGCCGCCGGCACATCGCGCAACGCCAGCGCCATCGCCTTGATGACCATGTCATTGACCGACAGTTTGAAGACAGGAACGTCGCCCTTGTCAGTCTTCTTGGTCGGCGCGCTATCGTTCAGCTGCTTGCGCAGCGCCAGCAGCGCGTCGAGTTCGCAGTCAAGCGTCAGATAGAAATGCGGGATCGTGCTCTTGGCCTCGACCAGACGCCGCGCGATGGTCTTGCGCATATTGTCATGCGGCACGAGCTCGTAGGAACCTTCCGCAAACATTTTCAGTACCGTCTCGTCTGACATCGCCTTTGGCGCGGGAGCCGCGGCCCCCGGAGCAGCAGCGGTGGCGGCAGGCGCAGCCTTCGGCGCAGCGCCGCCCTTCGCGGCAGCTTCCACGTCTGATTTCACGACCCGGCCATGCGGACCGGAGCCGTTGATCGCAGAGACATCAATGCCGGCGTCCTTGGCGATGCGGCGCGCCAGCGGCGAGGCAAATGTGCGTTTGCCACCACTCGAGGATTCGCCGCCTTTTGCGGCCGGTGCAGGCGCTGCCGCCGCCTGAGGCACCGGCGCGCTTGCGGCCGCCGGGGCTGGCGCTGCAGCAGCTTTCGGCGCTTCCGCTTTCGGCGCGGCGCTTGCGCTTGCTGCGGCTGATGTGTCTTCGCCTTCGCCAGCCAGCACGGCAATCAGCGAATTGACCTTGACGCCTTCGGTGCCGGCCGGAACGATGATCTTGGCGACAACGCCCTCGTCAACGGCCTCGACTTCCATCGTCGCCTTGTCGGTCTCGATCTCGGCGATCACGTCGCCGGGGGCAACCTTGTCGCCCTCCTTGACCAGCCATTTGGCGAGATTGCCCTCTTCCATCGTTGGCGAAAGGGCCGGCATGGTGATGTTGATCGGCATCTAGCGGTCTCCGGCGTAATAGGGCGTGGGGTCTTCGTTGAAGCCAAGCGGCTTGTCCAACGGCCACAATTCAGCGAGCGAAATCGAAATAATGTCAAACGGCGGCGCGCGGACAATATCGTCCGAATTCCAGTCGCCGACCTTCGTCCAGCGCCCGGCCGCGTTTTCAAACGCTTCAAGAATTTGCAGTCGCGGGTCGACGAGCCACATATGCGGAATGCCGGCGTGGCCATAAATGCGCATTTTCAGCGTGCGGTCGCGCTTCTCGGTCGAGCCGGACAGCACTTCACACACCCAGTCGGGCGCGATCTCGAAATAGTTATGCTCGGGCACACCAGGCAATCGCTCGCGCCGCCACGCCGCAATGTCGGGAACCAGAATGTCACTGCCGAACTTCACCTCGGGTTCGACAGCAAACACCCAGCCACCGGGTCCGCCTCGCCCCTTCTGAAACGGCCCCGTCAATTCATCAATGATGCTGTTCGCCGTCACCCCGTGCCGCGGGGATGGCCGCGGATGTGTCATCAAGTCGCCATCAATGATCTCGGCAACCAGATGCGCTGGCGCGGCTTTCAGATCCGCATAGGTCGCTGGCCTTTTCGGGACCTCAGCCATCGGCCTTCTCAGCCCTTGTAGGTCACAGCCTTCACGGCGGCGATCACTTCGCCAACGTTCGGCAGGGCCAGCTTTTCGAGATTGGCCGCGTAAGGCATCGGCACGTCCTTGCCGGCAATGGTGATGACCGGTGCGTCGAGATAATCAAAAGCGCGTTGCGACACCTGGTTGGCGATGTAGTCGCCGACTGACGACTGCGGGAAGCCTTCCTCGACGACTACGAGACGGTTGGTCTTCTTCACCGACTCGATCACCGTATCCAGGTCCATCGGACGTATGGTGCGCAGATCGATGATTTCGGCGTCGATGCCGAGCGCCCGAAGTTCCGGTTCTGCCTTTACGAGATAAGTCATGCCAATGCCGAACGAGACGAGCGTCACGTCACTGCCCTTCTTGTGGATGCGCGCCTTGCCGATTGGCAGCACAAAATCATCCATCTTCGGCACGTCAAAGGTCTGGCCATAGAGAATCTCGTTCTCGAGGAACACGACCGGGTTCGGATCGCGGATTGCAGCTTTCAGCAAACCCTTTGCGTCAGCGGCCGTGTAAGGCTGAATTACTTTCAGGCCCGGGATCTGGCTGTACCAGGCGGCATAGTCCTGGCTATGCTGTGCGCCAACGCGGGCGGCAGCGCCGTTGGGGCCTCGGAAGACAATCGGCGCGCCCATCTGACCGCCTGACATGTAAAGCGTCTTGGCGGCGGAATTGATGATGTGGTCGATCGCCTGCATGGCGAAGTTGAAGGTCATGAATTCGACGATCGGCTTCAGACCGCTCATCGCAGCGCCGACACCAACACCGGCAAAGCCATGCTCGGTAATCGGTGTGTCGACGACGCGCTGAGGCCCAAACTCCTGCAGCAGGCCCTGAGTAATCTTGTAGGCGCCCTGATATTCGGCGACTTCTTCGCCCATGACGAAGACGTCATTGTCGCGGCGCATTTCTTCCGCCATGGCATCACGCAGCGCTTCGCGCACAGTGGTCGGAACCATTTCGGTGCCGGCTGGAATGGCCGGATCAGCAGCTGTTTCCGCTCTTGGCGCGGCCGGCACGGGAGCAGATGCGGCGATTGGCGCTGGCGCTGCCGCGGGAGCGACATCGACAACTGGGGCCGACGCAGGCTTGGCCGAGGCGGCTGCATCGGCGCTCTCGCCCTCTTGCAGCAGAACCGCAATCGGCGTGTTGACCTTGACGCCTTCTGAGCCCGCCGGGATCAGAATTTTGCCAAGCGTGCCCTCGTCGACGGCCTCGACTTCCATCGTCGCCTTGTCAGTCTCGATCTCGGCGATCACATCGCCCGGCGCAACCTTGTCGCCCTCATTCTTCAACCATTTGGACAGATTGCCCTCTTCCATCGTTGGCGAAAGGGCGGGCATCAGGATATCGATCGGCATAGGCAGAAACTCCGATGAGGGTCGAGAGGTGCGCTGGCGTCAGGCCGCGCAATCAGCTTTCGACGTAGATGTCGGTGTAGAGCTCGGACACATCGGGCTCGGGATCGGACTGCGCGAACTCGGCTGAATCGGCGACAATGTCGCGGACCTCCTTGTCGATCGCCTTCAGCTCGTCCTCGCTCGCCCACTTTTTCTCAGCGAGGCGCGCCTTTACCTGTTCGATCGGATCGTGCTCGGAGCGCATTTTTTGCACTTCGTCCTTGGAGCGATATTTGGCCGGATCCGACATTGAGTGGCCGCGATAGCGGTAAGTCTGCATTTCGAGGATGATCGGCCCCTTGCCCGAGCGGCACCATTCAGTGGCAAGATCACCTGCTGCCTTCACGGCGCGCACATCCATTCCGTCGACCTGGATGCCAGGAATGCGGAATGACACGCCGCGCTGCGAGAAATCAGTCTCGGCTGACGAGCGCTGCACCGACGTGCCCATCGCATAACGGTTGTTCTCGATGACGTAGATGACCGGCAGCTTCCACAGCGAGGCCATGTTGAAGCTTTCATAGACCTGGCCCTGGTTTGCCGCCCCGTCGCCGAAGAAGGTCAACGAGACATTCTTGTTGCCGCGATATTTGTTGGCAAAAGCCAGACCGGTGCCGAGCGACACCTGCGCGCCGACAATGCCGTGGCCGCCGTAAAAATTCTTCTCCTTGGAGAACATGTGCATCGAGCCGCCCTTGCCTCGCGACAAGCCGCCACGACGTCCGGTCAACTCTGCCATGACGCCACGTGGCGACATGTCCATCGCCAGCATGTGGCCGTGGTCGCGATAGGCTGTAATCATCTGGTCGCCTTCGATCAGCGACATTTTCAGGCCGGTAACGACCGCCTCCTGGCCGATATAGAGATGGCAGAAACCGCCGATGAAACCCATGCCGTAGAGCTGTCCGGCCTTTTCCTCAAAGCGGCGGATCAGGAGCATGTCGCGATAGGCGCGAAGTTCCTGCTCCTTGTTGAACTCATCCGGCTTGGGTGTCTTGGGTGTCCCCGCTGCGGCTTCCGATTTTGCCTTTGCGGGCGACTTGCGTGCGGCAGTCGCCATCAATTCACTCCCTGGTCTGTCTCTTGGCGGACATAGCAGGCCTTGTTGGCCCGATTTCTGAAGGCTAGCATGGGCCAAACGAATGCGCTACGGCAATTTATGCTACCGCAGTGCAGCATTCGCAGGATTAAGTGGTTGAAATTGCATGCAGATCAATAATGAACTGCATTTTGGTTAATTGTCAATTTCAATCAGCGGATGATTGTAATCTCGTCCGGCTTTGTCAGGTTCAATGAACGCCGGGCCTGCTCGTCGAGCATGTCTTTCTCAATCGATCCATCCTGCAATAGCATGACGCGGCTTTCAAGCCGGTGGCGCTCGGCCTTGAGTTCGGCCAGCTTTGTCTCGAGGTGGGCTTTGCGTTCAACGAGCGCGTAGCTCGAGTAGATACCGAATTCACCGTGCCATGCATGAAATCCGAAATAGGTCAGGAAGGCAGCTGCCATCAGCGGCAAGATCGCCGCACCGGTGTTGCGCTTCTTGTATTGGCGGGTCAGCATGTTTGTACTCCGGACTTTGGCCCAGAGCTTTGGCCGAACAAGCTTAATGTCGGGTTACAGGCCGCACCGGAATTGCCGCAGGTCCTTGGGCCTTTCAGGTTCAAATGGAAACGGTTCTGCTTCCCCGATGGCGAGGCGATCCGCAAGGAAGGCAGCGAAGGACGGGCCGGTGGCCCAAATCCCTTCCGGCACAACGATTCCATTTGGACCTGAAAGGGTCTCGTGACAAATTAGTTGTGGCCCACGGCTGAAACGGCCTTGTTGACCCTGAAGTCTGGCCAGGCCGCCTCTGCGGCGCGCATCGCTTCTCCGACGACCAGCTTGGCGCCGTCTCGGCTCATATGGTCGTCGTCGACGTAGTAGAGCAAGTCGCCATCATGCGTTTCGCATCTGCCTGGCGTGCGGGTGTTACACAACACCTTGTCAGGATAGACACGCACCAGGTTCGGACTGTCAGGGATGGCATCGAAAGCCGCAAACACACCCGCGTTACGCTCCCGGTAGCGCTCGTAGGATGTGGTCAAAGGGGCGAAATCACCTTTCGACCGCCGATCAGCCAACTCGCGTGGAACACGCCAGCCAGCTTCGGGGATGGGATAGATCAAAACGACCCGCTTGCCCGCGGCAATCAGTTCCTCAACAGACTTCGTATACCCCGCGCTGACGGCTGCCTTCCTGTCATTTTCGCTGATCTTGTCCTTGTCGGCGCCAACGGGCACGTAGCCGGCGGTCTCGCCGCGCTCTACGCCGCCTTCCTTGTTGTCGAAAACGTGGCCATCGAGTTGCAGTGTGTAGCGGCCAGCAAGGAAAATGATGTCAAATGCAGGCGTCAGCAGGCGCGCGCGTGTGGCATCGACAAATATAGGGCATTTGGGTGTGCGATGGTCCCGCCGGGTGAAACCAGGCACATACGGGCACCCTGCCTGCGTGAATTCGACGCCTGAGCGTCCATCTTTGGCGAGCGCATCGCTGAATGAGCTGCCAAGCACTGCCGCGTGGCTGTCGCCCACAACAGCGACGCCAGGAACACCCGACGCAACACCAATCGGGCAGGCGTCTTCGGGATCCCGGCTCATACACACATAGCCGTCTACCTTGTGCTGGACAGCAGGGTTCAGCCTCTCATAAGCGAGCGCCCGCCAAACTTCATCGGGCTTGCGGAATGCAAATCCACGCGTTGCAATGCAGGCGACGGCAAAGATCAGGATGCCTGCCGTAACTGTTCCGCCAATCCGCAGCGCCCTTTGGCCAGGCATTGTCGTCCGGCTGCGGAATGGAGTCTCGACAAATTTCCAGGTCAGCCACGCGAGGAGGAAACTAACCAGCAAGGCCCCCGCATAGTATTCGGGCTGCATGCGTCCGTCCCGCAAATATGCAAGCATTGCGATCAGCGGCTGGTGCCAAAGATAGAGCGAATAGGAAATCAGCCCTACCCCGACGAGCAGGCGCAATGAAAGGAACCGGCTGCCAAGATCCTTTGCGCCGCCAAATGCGAGCACCAGCACCGCTCCGGTCACTGGCAACAAAGTCCAGAAACCCGGGTGGACGGTCTCGCGATCAAACGTCACGATAGATACACCTATCATGACCAGTCCAAGCGCCGGCAAAACGGCAGCAGCAAGGGTATCCCGCGACGCTTTGCCATAGCGCTGTTCGGCCAGCGCCACGATCGCACCTGCACCCAGTTCCCAGGTACGTGTCGGCAGAAGATAGAAGCTTATGGTTGGCGTCCACCGCGTCATCCATTCTGCAAGCAGAATGGATGCAATGGAAATCAACAAAACCACAGGCAACGCCCAATGCTTGCGTGTCTTCCAGATCACAATCATCAGAATCGGAAAGAGGATGTAATACTGTTCCTCAATCGCAAGAGACCAGGTGTGGAGAAATGGATTGGTCTCCGCTGCATCGTCAAAATAGTCGTCGTTCAACGCCAGGTGCATGTTCGACACGAAGAAGAGCACGGCCAGCGCCCGCTCCCCGAGCACCTGCAATTGATTTGGGTTGATCAGAAAGGTCGAGACCGACAATGTGGCGACTACCATCAGCAGCAGCGCTGGAAGGATCCTCCGGGCCCGCCGTTCATAGAATCGAAGCGACGAAAAGGTTCCATCTTCCAGTTCGCCTGCAATGATTGTGGTAATCAGATAGCCAGAGATCACGAAAAAGATGTCGACGCCGACATAGCCGCCCGAAAAGTATGGGGCATGGGCGTGAAACAACATTACAGGCAGGACTGCGATTGCCCGCAGTCCATCAATGTCGCGACGGTACTTCATTACTGGTCGACCATTTCCTTCACGACCGTCGCCAATTGTTTGAGCGAGAACGGTTTTGGCAGGAAGCCGAATTTTGCGTCGTCAGGAAGGTTTTTGGCAAACGCGTCTTCTGCATAGCCAGACACAAATATGAATTTTATGTCGGGATTACGCTTGTGCAGTTCGCCAAGCAATGTCGGCCCGTCCATCTCAGGCATTACGACGTCCGAGACAACGACATCAACCTTGCCCTCGAGTTCGTCGTAAATTTCAAGCGCTTCGACCCCTGACGATGCTTCATGCACAGTGTAGCCGCGCGAGGTCAGGGCCCTTACGCCGCCCATTCGCACTGAATCCTCGTCCTCAACCAGCAGAACCGTTGCCGATCCCGACAAATCACGCGCCGCGTCAGCCTTTGCGGCCTGCGGCTGTCGCACCTCTGTCTTCCCTGTATCGCCGGCCGACTGCTCGACCGGGGCAACGCCAGGAATATGCCGTGGCAGGAAGATATGGAACGTCGTTCCCTTGCCGATCTGTGAATCGCAGTAGATGAAGCCGCCGGTTTGCTTGATAATTCCGTAGACCATCGACAGTCCGAGGCCGGTCCCCTTTCCGACTTCCTTGGTCGTGAAAAAGGGTTCGAAAATCTTCTTCAGCACGTCTGGCGCAATGCCGGTTCCTGTATCTGACACCTCGACAACAACATAGTCGGCCGGCACGAGTTCGCGATATCCGTATTGCCTGGTCTCGTCGGCCGCGACGTTCTTTGTCCGGATTGAAAGGTCGCCGCCTTCCGGCATCGCGTCACGCGCATTGACCGCCAGGTTGACAACCACCTGCTCAAATTGTCCGAGATCTGCTCTGACCGGCCACAAATCCCGGCCATGATCGACGTGCAAACGGACATTTGTTCCAACAAGCCGCGTCAACAGCATGCGCACATCGGCCAGCACATCGGTCAGGTTGAGCACTTCGGGACGCAAGGTCTGACGGCGTGAGAACGCCAGCAACTGCCTGACCAAAGAGGCCGCGCGGTTTGCGTTCTGCTTGATGTTCATGATGTCGGGGAATGACGGATCAGATGGTCTGTGGTTGGTCAACAACAGGTCCGACGCCATGATGATGGCCGTCAGCACATTGTTGAAGTCGTGCGCGATGCCGCCTGCGAGCTGGCCAACAGCCTGCATCTTCTGGCCTTGCGCCATCTGCGCTTCGAGCGCCTTTTGCTCGGTGGTTTCCACCGCATAGACGATTGCAGCTTCCTCAGCGTCGCCGGCTCCGCTGTCTGCGACTGCGTTGACGTAGTAGCGCACATGACGTTCTTCATTGTCTGGCAAGACAGTGTCGATCGGCGCAATGTCAGCCTGGCGTTGCTTGGCCTTCTCGAGTGCGGCGGCAAAATTCACCCTGTCGCGCGGATGGATGACGACGTCGAAAGGCGAGCGCTTGTCGACGCCTGCCTGATCAACGACAGACGAAAACAGCATCAGGAATGGCGCATTTGTGCGCAGGATGCGACCTGCGCCGTCGACGCCTGCAATCGCCATCGGCGTCGAGTTGAAGAAGCGCGTGAAGCGAATTTCGGACGCGCGAAGTTCCGCAGACGAATCTTCGCCCTGGGTGCGGTTCAAGACGATGGTTCTGGTGGCGCCCTGGGCCCCGTCCCGCGTCGCGCTGACGCGATGCATGAACCTGACTGGCAGAACCCTGCCTTTGGCCGTCGCCAGATCGAGATCTATCACCGCATTGCGCGTCGCGCCTGGTTCTGCCTTGACGGCACGCACCAGCGCCATACCGTCGCCGGCAATTATTTCCGGCAGACTGATGGACCCGGGCAGGAAGCCGGCGAGATCAATTCCAAGCCATTCCGCCAGCGTCGCATTGAGATAGGTGAGCCGGCCTTCCGCGTCCGCCGCAAAGAACCCTGCAGGGGCATGATCAAGATGATCGATGGCGAGTTGCAGATCCTGGAAAAAGCGCTCCTGTTCGGCCCGCTCATGCGAAACATCGGACATCTGCCATGCAATCAGCAAGTCTTTGCGAGACGGCACTTCGAAGGTGCGTGAACGTACGCGATACCAGCGGGCACCCGGCTCATCACCCGGCTTGATTGACTGCGTCAGCCGAAATTCGCCCTCGCCATCCCGTCCGTCTTTTAGCTTGGCCGCCATGCCCGATAACACAGGCTCTGCCTCCGGGTTGTCGGCCAATATGCCTTCAACGGTTCTCACGTCACCCGAAGTCACAGCGCCAGTCAGATTGGCGAAAGACCGATTTGCATAGACAATGCGGTTCTTGGCGTCCGTAACCATTAGCCCTTGCGGCATCGAGTCGATGTAGGCTTTGGAAAGTTCATCACTGGTCGACCGCGGCGCGATCTGAACAAATCCGATTGCAGTGGCAAATAGATAACCTACGCCAATCATCGCCAGAATGCCTAGCATTCCAACCAGGAAAGGGTCGCCCAGGCGGCTGCGAAAAAGCGAAATAACGACACCCGTGACGATCAGCACAAGGCCGAAAACGATCAGGCGCGTGGCCGCACCCGGACGTGAACTTTGATCGATAACGGGCGCGGGATATGTGTCGCGGCTTTTGTCCTTGGCCATTCCTGCCTTGCCTTGACCGGGGGCCGCAACGGGCCGGGTTCGTGCCGCTTGAATCACATTCTGGGCAATGCGGAAAGGCCTAGCGCTCTTGATCGACGCATTTTTCGCCAAGACAGCGGGTTGCAGGCGATTAGTCCACATGTCTACACTGCCTAGGACAGATCAGGGAGAGTGACGTGTTGGACTGGCTTCGTGACAATCTGCCAGAAGGCTATGCCGACGCCATTCTTTGGGTCCTGTTGGCGCTCCTTCTGTTCTTCATTCTCTTGATTGTGATTCGCACCCTTCGCCGGTTTCGCGGAGGTACCTTCGTCCTCGGGGGGCGCAATCGGCGAACCCGTCTCGCGGTTATGGACGCAACTCCGGTCGACAGCAGACGTCGGCTGGTACTTGTGCGGCGTGACGATGTCGAACACCTGATTCTCATTGGCGGGCCGACGGATGTTGTCGTCGAGCAGGATATTCGTATCGTGCCCCGCATTGCGCGCCCGGCCGACAATCAAATTTCCGAACCCGCCAACCCGCAACAGGAGCCGCCGCGGGAACAGATTCGTCCTCAGCCCCCACAACCGCCGGTCAGAAGGAACGTCGAGCCGCCGCGGCCAATAGCGCAGGCTGCTCCGCCAGCGCCGCCCGCAGCCCCGCCGCACACACGTCTGCCGCCCGCATCAATCCCAATGTCGCCGCCGCCGGCTCCACCAGCCGCCCGCCCGCAACCCATGCCAGCCGCTCAGCCAGCGCCAGTCCTTTCGCCTTCCCCGCGCATCGTAACTGCGCCGGCCAAGACCGACGAGGAAGGTCTTCTCGACGATCTTGAGATTTCGTTCGACGAGGCGTCCCGGCCCAAAACCCCAAAAGCTTCGGCGGATGAAGAGATGACCCGTTTGTTGGGTGAGTTGGCGCAGCGCAAATAGCGCTTTGCGTGCCCGCCATTAGAGCCTCGTGCCGATATTGTGACCCAGTCGGGTTGTTGTTTGGTTAGACGAGTCAGAAGGAGGGCGGAGCAGCCTAGATATGGTGCATCGCGCAAGATGCCCGACGCAGTGTGCGTCCACCAAACACAAACCCAGTATGGTTGCCTTCGGCAAACCCAACCAAAAATAGTCCGCCGGTCGAACTTGTCCCCAACCTTCGCCGGCAGTTTGAACCAGAATGCCGGTGCGAAGCTCTAATCGTCGCGATAGACCTTTTCGCGGCGCTCATGCCGTTCCTGCGCTTCGATCGACAATGTTGCAATCGGGCGCGCGTCAAGCCGCTTGAGCGAGATCGGCTCGCCGGTTTCCTCGCAATAGCCATATGTTCCGTCGTCGAGACGGCTAAGCGCAGCGTCGATTTTTGCGATGAGCTTGCGTTGTCTGTCACGGGCCCGGAGCTCAATAGCACGGTCAGTTTCAGACGAGGCTCTGTCAGCAAGATCCGGATGATTCGCATTCTCTTGCTGGAGAACTTCGAGCGTTTCGCGCGCTTCCCGGAGAATGTCTCCCTTCCACGCAATAAGCTTAGAACGAAAATATGACTTCTGCCGATCATTCATGAACGGCTCATCATCCAGGGGAATGTATTTGTCGCTTGAATTCGAGCTCATCGATTCACCCCACGAATGCTAACCGGCGCCTATATATTCTCGGCTAAAGCATGGCACAAGCATAAAGGCAGTTGCCGTCACGCAATTGTCAGGCCAGTTCAGAAGTTCGATTCTGGAACCTCGAAATCCAGCAAAGCCGTTGAGTTGATTGAGGTTTGCCGCAAAATGCAGGAAATGAGCCCGCCACTACCGCATTCGTCGCACCGAAGTGCTTTTCAGATTGCGCACAGCTAATCCAATCACTAGATCGACGGAACGCGACCAACAGCTCAATCGTGCGCGCGACTGCGCCGGAGAATCATTGCATGGCAAGCCTGCTTCTGTTGAGACATGCGCGCGCAGCCTGGGCTGAACCCGGCATGCGCGATTTCGACCGTCCGCTCGACATGAGTGGGCGCGTCGATGCAGACGCAATGGGAGCAGTACTTGCCGTCAGCGGCATGGTGCCAGATCTGGTGATCTGCTCAGGCGCCAAACGGGCGAGAGACACCTGGGAAGCGGTTGCAAAGCACCTGCATCCCACCTGCCAGGCAATCTTTACTGACGAACTCTATGTGACGGACGCGACTGGCTATCTCAATCTGGTGCGCGATCATGGAGACTCGAAAGCCCTGATGCTGGTTGGACACAACCCGATGATCGAAGATGTCTGTTTTGCGATTGCGCCGGATGGCGATGCAGCGGCCAAAGATGCGCGGGCTGGCGGATTTCCGGCTTGCGGACTTGCTTTGATCGACATGCGCGGCCCACTCGCGGGCGCGGCGCCGGGTGCCGGCTTCCTGGAAGCTTTCCATTATCCGTCCGAAGTTTGATCCCTGAAAAGGAAGGGCCTTGGCATCCCCAACATCCATCACCGATGAAGCGCTGATTGCGCTGGATACGCTGACCGGTCGCATCACAGGTTTGGGTCAGCCGTCGGTGCGGCTGGGTGTTACGGGTCTATCACGCGCCGGCAAGACGGTTTTTATCTCGTCGCTGGTTCATAATCTGATCCATGGCGGGCGCCTGCCACTGTTCGAGGCACAAAAGGCGGGCCGCATCTCGAAAGCCTACCTTCAGCACCAGCCGGACGACGATGTGCCCCGGTTTCAGTATGAAGATCACATTTCTGCGCTGGTAGACCATCGGATCTGGCCAGAATCGACACGGGCGATATCGCAGTTGCGTATCGTGATTGATTTTCAGTCGGCGTCGGGCTGGGGACGGATGTTCTCGGCAGGCAGCCTTGCAGTCGACATTGTCGACTATCCCGGCGAATGGCTCCTGGATCTGCCGCTCCTGGGCAAAAACTACGACACATTTTCGCGCGAATCATTCGAGCTTGCGGATTTGAATTCCCGTGCCGACCTGTCAGCTGGATGGCGCGCCGCGAGCGCTGGCATCGAGCCCGATGCTGATGCTGACGAAATGTTGGCGCGTCGCCTCGCAGAGGAGTTCACAGCCTATCTGCGCGCCTGCAAAGCCGATTCGCGCGCACTTTCGACCCTGCCGCCCGGACGGTTCCTGATGCCGGGTGACATGGAGGGTTCGCCTGCCCTCACTTTTGCGCCATTGCCTGTACGTGGCGATGGCCACGCCAGACCGGGTTCGCTGAGGGCGATGATGGAACGTCGCTACGAATCTTACAAAACCCACGTGGTCAAACCGTTCTTCCGCGAACACGTCGCCCGCCTGGACCGGCAAATCGTGCTTGTCGACGCACTGCAGGCCATCAATGCCGGTGCGGCAGCCGTGGCAGACCTTGAACGGGCTTTGGCTGAAATCCTTGCATGCTTCCGGCCGGGTTCCACAAATTTCCTGACTGGCCTGTTCAGCCGCCGTATCGACCGGATCCTGGTCGCCGCAACCAAGGCTGATCATCTCCACCATGAAAGTCACGACCGGCTGCAGGCAATCGTCCGGCGCCTCACCCAAAGTGCAACCGCACGCGCGGATCTGACCGGGGCTGATGTCGAAGTTCTGGCAATGGCGGCAGTGCGCGCAACGCGCGAAGGCACAGTCAAACAGCGCGGCGAGACGCTGCCTGTCATCATTGGCACCCCGATCAAGGGCGAGACAATCGGTGGCGAGACTTTTGACGGCGAGACCGAGACCGCGATTTTCCCAGGCGATCTGCCCGCGAAGCCCGACGCTGTCCTCGAGCCGTCAAACAAGGGGCTGGATCTGAGGTTTGTCCGGTTTCGTCCGCCAAAGCTTGAAAGAGGCGCAGATGGCATCAAGCTGTCATTGCCCAATATCCGGCTCGACCGGGCGCTCCAGTTTCTGCTTGGAGACAGACTGTCATGACAGATCGCCGACAGCCGCAGGCCTTCAAGGTCAACGCTGGCGAAACGGAGCCGAAGTCCCGGACAACAACACCGCGCAAGCCCCAGGCAACGCGCGCAACTGAAGCTGTTATTGTCACTCCCACTGAAATTGACGTATTTGACAATGATGGACTCGATCCCCTCGCCCCGCCAAAACCGCTGAAACCGCGCACTGGCTCAGGCCTCGGTACGATCTTTTTTGGCGCCATCGGTTTGCTGTTTTCGCTAGCTGCCGGTCTTTGGACGGAGCGTCTGATCCGCGAACTGTTTTCGCGCACGGAATGGCTTGGATGGCTGGGTGCCGGGCTTGCCGTCACTGCACTTGTAGCGCTGCTGATCATTGTGGTGCGCGAAGGCTACGCCCTTGCCCGTCTTGCCTCGGTGGAGACGCTGCAAAAGCGTGCTGCCGACGCATTGGCAGCAAACAATACCAAGGACGCGCGCGCCGCAGTGGCTGACCTGGTGCTTCTCGTCGGAAAGATGCCTGCAACCGCCGCCGGCCGCAGGGCAGTCGTCGAGCTTAAGGGCGATGTGATCGACGGAGCGGACTTCATCCGCTACGCCGAGGCAGAAATCCTTGCTCCGCTCGACGAGAACGCAAAGGCACTCATTCTTGACGCGGCAAAGCGTGTTTCAGTTGTGACCGCGGTCAGCCCCCGCGCGATCGTCGACCTGGTCTATGTGTTCTGGGAATCAGCGCGCCTGATCCGCCGCATGTCCGAACTCTATGGTGGCCGGCCGGGCAATTTCGGCTTCTTTCGGCTTGCGCGAAGCGTTTTGTCCCATTTGGCTATCACAGGCTCCATCGCCGCTGGCGACAGCCTGGTACAGCAGCTAGTCGGTCATGGACTTGCAGCGCGCCTGTCGGCCAAACTTGGCGAAGGGGTCGTCAACGGCATGATGACAGTGCGAATCGGCATCGCGGCGATGGAAACGGTGCGCCCGTTCCCATTCAACGCGGTCAAACGGCCCGGCATTTCAGACTTCCTGGCTTCGCTCACTTCTTTCACAACCAGGAAAGCAACGCCGGACGCCAACAACACTGATTGACATTGCCCTTGTCGAACGCCCATCGCATGGTGCAAGGAAGTTTGGTGTGACGAAGCATTAACCATTCTTGGCCATTGTCGAACCACTCCAGATTAGCCAACAGATTGCCGGAAACAGCCTCATGAAACGTGCTTCGACGATCGCAGTGACCGCCCTGTCGCTGATGTCCGCCGGCTTGATCGCTACGCCGTCGCGCGCAGCCGACGGCGACGCCAAGTTCTTCCGGTCCGTTGAAGGCGTCTGGACAGGTCCAGGTGAAATTGTTGCTGGCAAATACAAGGGCACCAAATTTACGTGCAAGCTCAATGGAACGACGCCCGCCGGCAAAGTTGGCATGACGCTTGATGGCGCCTGCCGTGTCGGTGTGTTTTCGCAACGCATGGCTGCGACCATTGTGCGCTCGGGCGCAGGCTATCGCGGCAAATTTCTAGATGGCGCAGGCGGCGAAGGGCTCGACATCATCGCCGGCAATGTTGACGGCCAGAAGGTCGTTATGTCGATCTCGCGCAAGCAGTTGAACGGCGCGATGATGGCTCGAATCCAGGGCAACAACACAATGAATGTCAGTGTTGCGGTCAAGGTTGACAGCAAGATGGTCCGGGTCATTGCCATGGACCTGAAGCGCATCGATGACGGGGCTGTTGGCGCGATCGCATCCGAGTAGGTCGAAGCGGTCACTCTTGCGTCAAACCTGTTGCAGGCGCATGTTGTTGTGATGAACCGTGTGCCTTTTCTTGTGCTTGCAGCCGTTGGTTTTTCAACGTTTCTAGTCTGTGCCGCCTCTGCGGCGGCCGTATCGCGCAGCTACAGCTACTTCTCGTTACGCGGATCAACAATACAAGATTTGCAGGCAGAAATGGAGCGTCGAGGCCCTGAGGTCGAAGGCACGGGCAAGCGGCATCCGGGCGCGACCCGGCTCCAATTCAAGGATCGTGTTCGTTACCGGTCGGAAAACGGCAAATGCAGCGTTCTGTCGGTCGTGGTGACTGTCAAGGCGCGCATCATTTTGCCCCGCTGGGTTCGGCGCAGTTCCGGCAGCGCCGAGACACGCGAAATCTGGGACGCGCTGGCTTCAGACATCAAGCGCCATGAAGAAAGCCATGTCTCGATCGCAAAGAACCATGCCCGTGACATCGAACAGGCAATTTCCGGAATATCGCCGCAAAACAATTGCGACCTGGTCGCGGCGCGGGCGCGAAAAGCCCTTGTAACAGGCCTTGCCCGCCATGACGCCGAACAGGCCAGGTTTGATCTGATTGAAGGCAAGAATTTTTCAGCGCGGATCGAACGTTTGATCCGCTATCGTGCCGGGCAATAGCAGGCCTTTTCCGGTGCCGCTCAGCCCTGACGTTCTGGTATCGAGACAACCAGACCATCCAGCTCGTCACGAACCCTGATCTGGCAAGACAACCGCGACGTCGGACGCACATCATAGGCGAAATCGAGCATGTCCTCCTCCATCGCTTCGGGCGGCCCAACTTCAGCCGTCCAAGCTTCGTCGACATAGACATGACATGTCGCGCAGGCGCAGGCGCCGCCGCATTCAGCCTCAATGCCCGGAACGCCTTGCCGGATGGCATTCTCCATGACTGTGGACCCATTTGGGGCGTCCACGTCGAAGCGAGTGCCGTCGAAGGCGATATAAGTCAGCTTGGTCATGGGATCAGACAACGAGAGAGGAACAAAGCCAGCAGATAGTTATCCGGTCCCTGCCCTGTCAACCACACACGGCCTGCTCAACGGCTGATCGAAGCGACGAAGTCGTGCATCTCGTCAATGCGTTTGAGTAAAGCCGTCACCGTAGACTTTTCCTGCGGGTTACGTTCAACCGCAGCCGCTGCTTCGGCTACGGCGAATGCACCAACGCCGCCAGCCGAGCCACGCAAACCATGCGCCAGCATAACACGCTCTTCCCTGCCCGAATCTGCAAGGCGCTCACGCACGGCCTGAGTCTGCTGGACGAACATTCCGAGTATTTCCTGTTCCAGACTGCGGTCGCCAAATGTCTGCTTCCGCAGGTGAACGAGATCGATCGGGCGGGATTTGATCGGCTGGAGAGATTCCCCGCCAGGAGCGGCAAACGCAATGGTCGACAAACTCAAGGCACTCATAATACCACTTTCACACGACTGCGAATTTCGCCGAAACGTAGCGGCATTGCATGGAAATCCGGTTAATAACCCGGTCGCGGCAAATTTTCGGCATGGCCGCCGCAATTAACCCTATGTTTAAAGTTTTACGCACAGCCGGGATTGTCGGTTTCATTTGACCGGTCCCGGACCTAAAATACGACTATAGGAAGTTTTGCCTTGAGCGCGGGCTGACGGTGCCGAAGTCGGTGGGGACCGCGCTGAGTAAGAGGGTACCAACGCATGGCGCGCACACCGACATCGAAGAACGTGAATTCGTCCAATTTCGATCAGGAGCTTGAAAAGGCACTTGATTTCGATCTTTCGAGCGATTTCCGCACAAGTAGCGATATCGATTTCGCCGCTTCGATGGATGATCTGGAAGCACAGATTTCCCAGGCCGCTGACGAATTGGCACGCAATTCCGCACCTGCCCCGGTAGCTGGAGCAACGGTTTCCACGGCAAATTCCGAACCAGCGCCGTCGAAGACCGCCAGCCCGAAATCTGCCAAATCTGAACCAGTGAAGGCTGCCGCCCAGGAACCGCTGCGTCCGGTTGAAGACCCTGCCGCTGCCCCGATCACGTTTAAGCCGGCCAATGATGATCGCCAGAAGAACATCCGGCGGCCCTCGCAACTGGCGGCTTCTTCGTCGAATGCGACGGTCAACTGGACGATCGGTTTGCTCAGCGTGCTGTGGATCGCTGGCGGCATCGCCCTTGCCCACACGCTTTACGCACCCGGCATCTGGCAGATCCGCAGCTTCGCGGATCTTCTCGCAATGCCACAGGCAATCGGAATCGGGATCGGCATTGTGGTCCCCGTCCTGTTGTTCTGGGCATTTGCCGCCATGATCCGCCGTGCGCAGGAAATGCGCGCAGCCGCACAATCCATGACAGAAATGGCGTTCAAGCTTTCCGAGCCCGACTCGATGGCCCAGGAGCGTCTGATGACGGTCGGCCAGATCGTTCGCCGCGAGGTCCAGGCGATGGGCGAAGGCATCGAAAGAACCCTTGCCCGCGCCGTCGAATTGGAAACGCTCGTTCACACCGAGGTCAACGAACTCGAGCGCGCATACAACGAAAACGAGATGAGAATCAGATCGTTGGTAGATAGTCTTGGCACCGAGCGTGACGCCGTAATCAGCCACGCCGAACGTGTCCGCACTTCCATCTCCGGTGCTCATGACCAGTTGAAGGAACAGCTGTCCTCGTCAAGCGCGGTCATTCTCGACAGTGTGAAGGATGCGTCTGGGCAGATCAATTCGATGATCCTGCAGTCAGGCAATACGCTTGTCGACCGGATCAATGAATCCGGCCATTCGATCTATTCAGCCATCGATCAGCGGATGGAGAACATCTCAGATCGTATTGTTACGTCAGGAGAAGCATTTGCCAGTCTGCTCGACACTCGTATTGCGTCGCTGACTGACACCACCGATGAAGCATCGCGTTCGCTGGGCAACTTGCTTGATGAACGCGCGACCGGGATGGTCTCGCTGCTCAATGGTGCGTCTCAGTCGCTGACCGAGCAGTTCGACACGCGTCTGGCGGGCGTTGAAAGCGCGTTGATCGAGCGCGGCCAGACGCTGCTTGCGGAGTTTGAGAACCGTGCTGACGCCATAGACAAAGGCACGGAACGCCTCAACGCCGCCCTCGACGCCCGTCTCGCGGGCATTCAGAGTTCGCTCGCAGAGCGCGGCCAATCCATTCTGGCGGAATTTGAAACCCGCGCCCAGGCGCTCGACAACGGCACCGAGCGTCTTAATCTGGCGCTCGATACCCGCGCCCGCCAGATAAATGAGTCGCTGGTCGAACGCGCAAAGGAGATTTCCGGCGCATTCGGCGTTGGCCGCGACCAGCTCAACGCCCTGATTGACGAGACCAAGGCCCGTATCGGCACAGACATGGCAGATCTCGTCATGTCGACCTCGACGATGCTCGAAGCCCGCGCCAGCGATTTCAATTCGCGTCTGGAATCTGGCCGCCAGGTCATCGCAACGGCTCTCGACGCCGACTTGCTGCGCTTGACCGACGCCCGATCCGCCCTTGACGAAACGGTCAGCGCGCACGCCATGAAGCTCGCGGAAGGCCGCACCTATCTCGCCGGCATTCTGTCGGACGACATGGACAAGCTCGCCGCCATTCGCTCCGACATTGATCGCAGCGCTGAACGGCACGCGCAAATGCTGGCTGATGGCCGAGACACGCTGGCTGGAACGCTTGACGCGGACCTGCAGCGTCTGGCCGAAACACGTGCCGAGATCGACCGTCGCATCGAGGAGCACACCCAGGTGCTCGAACGCGGCCGTTCGATCCTTGGCGAGGCTCTCAAGGACGACATGCGCTCGATCGAAGTTGCGCGCGCCGAAATCGACCGCCGCATTGAGGAACACACCAACATCCTCTCCGAAGGCCGCGGCAAGATGTCGAAGGCTCTGGAAGACGATCTGGTTCGTCTCGACGAAGCTCGCGCGGCGATCGACGCATCAGTCGGGCGCCATGTCGACAAGCTGGCCGAAGGCCGCAACATCATGGCGCGTGCGCTCGAAGACGATCTCGAAAAGCTCGGCGCCACGCGCAACACGATCGACGACGCCATCATGGCCAATATCGACAGGCTGGCTGGCGGCAGGATCGAGATCAGTGAAGCCATCGCAGGCGAAGTTGCGCGTGTCGAAGAGGCATTCCGCAGCCAGATTGGGGCAATCGAAGATCGGACACGCGGTGTCGAGCTCGCAATCACTTCGGGTGTTGAAAATGTCCGGACCGCGCTGGAACGCAGCGCAGGTGCGCTTGCTGGCGCACTGCGTGATCGTGTTCTGGAAATCACAGCTGCTCTGACCGAAGACGCCAACCGCGCCTTTGTTGATGCCGATGCCAAGGTTGCAGAACGCATCGATCTGGCCAACGCCGCCTTTGCAGCCCGGGCATCTGAATTGTCGCGGACCTTCGAAAAGGCTGACGAGGTCATTGCCGACCGGATCGACTTTGCAAGCGCCTCAATATCGACGCGTGCCGGTGAACTCGGGTCTGTGTTCGAGCAGGTTGACCGCACGATTGCTGACCGGATTGAGCAGGCAAGCATTGCAATGGCCTCTCGCGCCAGCGAGCTTGGCAACACCTTCGATCAGGCTGACAGGGCAATGTCTGAACGCATTGAGCAGGCAAGTGCGGCCATGACTGCCCGCGCCGGCGAGTTCGGCGCAACATTTGATCAGGCCGACCAGACGATTTCCGGCCGCATTGACCAGGCAAGTGCAGCGATGTCTGCCCGCGCCGAAGAGTTTGGAGCGACCTTTGATCAGGCTGACCGGGTAATTGCAGCACGCATTGACCTGGCGAGCAGCGCCCTGTCGACCAAGGCCCGCGAGTTTGGAACAACTTTCGAGCAAATGGATCGCACGATCGCAGATCGCATCGAGCAGGCGAGCACTACAATCACTGCGCGAGCCAATGAGCTTGGACAGACCTTCGATCAAGCCGATCAAACGCTTAACAGCCGCATAGGCTCTGCGGCCAATATGCTGTCGACGCGCGCGGCCGAATTCGGAAACGCATTTGAAGTTGCAGAGCGCCGGATTGCCAGCCAAATCGAGGCCAGCGCAGATCAGTTGAACAGCCGTGTTGGCGACGTCGTTGGTGCGTTCGAGAATATCGACCGCCAACTTGCCGAGCGCACAAACCTCACGTCTGCCGAAATGGCGGACCGTGCGCGCTCAATCGAAGACGCTCTTCACAATCTCGAAAATCGCCTCGCCGACAGCGCCAATTCGGTCATCACCAATGTCGAGTCGCAAGTCGACGCCGTCGAGCGCCGTCTGGCGGAGGGCGCAGAAGTTGTCGGCCAAAAGCTGGTTGACCAGGTAGCCGTGTCCGAGGCGCAGCTCGCCTCGCGCGCAAATGTCATCGCCGAGACGTTCGCTGCAGTGAATACCCACATTGGCCAGCGCACCAACGAGGCCGCTGCCAGTTTTGACAAGCATACCCGCGATCTCAACGATATGCTCGCCGCCCGCACCGCCGAAATCGGCCGTGTTCTGGACGAACAGGCGCGGCCTCTGGTTGCGCGCTTCGCCGAAAGCGGTGGAGAACTGCAACAGAACCTTGAGGCTGCCACGCACGCTGCCTCCGAGCGTCTGCGCAGCGAAAATGCTGCACTTGTAAATGCGCTCGCCTCCCGCACCGCTGAAACGCTTTCGGCGGTCGAAGGTGCACGGGTCAGCCTGTCAGACAGCGTTGACGAACTGCTCAAGCGCCTCACCGCGTCAAGCTCGTCACTGGGCCAGTTGATCAATGTTGCCCAGTCGAACCTTGGCGATCTGGAAGACCGGCTCGCAGGCACGACACAGTCGTTTGCGGCGACGACTGAAAAGTCGGCCCAGACTTTCGCCAGCTCGGCACGTATTATCGACGTTAACGCGACACGTTTGACCGAATTGTCGTCCAAGACACTGAAGGACATCGCGTCGATTGCACACCGATTCGATGACCACAGCCGCGTGCTCAACAGCGCGTCCGACCTTCTCGGCTCTGCTCAGTCCAACCTCGCCTCGACACTCGACGAGCGTCAGGCGGCGCTGGAAACGCTGGCCGTCAATCTGGTCAAGAAGTCGGACGACATCGAAGGCGTCATGCGCGCCTTCGAGGAACTGATCGGAAAAACCTTCGAAAAGGCCGATGGCCGCACCCGCCAGGCCACCGAAAACATGCGCTCGGCAATCAGCGAAGTTGTGGAAGGCGCCACCCAGCGCTTTGCCGATGCGACGCAGGAAATTCGCCGCACCGCCAGCCTGATCCGCACCGAACTCGACGAAACACGTTCGGAACTGCGTAAGGGCGTGCTCGACCTGCCGGAAGAGACCAAGGAAACGACGACGGCGATGCGCCGGGCCGTTTCCGAGCAGATCAACGCGCTCAAAGAACTGTCGGATATTGTTGCTCGCTCCGGCCGCTCTGCCAGCGATCAGACCGGCCAGCCACGGCGTCCGGCACCTGCTCCGGCGCCTCGCCAGGCAGCGCCACAAGCCCCCCAGCGCGCCGTTGCACCACCGCCAGCACCTGAGCCAATTGTCGAGGCGCGCCCGGCGCCAGCCCCCGCGCCTCGCCAGGCAACGCCTGCGGCCAAGCAGCGGACGCCGGTCGAAACGCCTGCGCAGACAGGTGGTTGGGTCAGTGATCTGCTGCGCCGCGCCTCAGACGAGACACCTGCCCGCGCCGCGCCAGTTCAGCCAGCGCCGACGCAGCGTTCGCCATTGCATGTGGTGGAATCACTCAACTCGCTTTCGGTCGACATTGCCCGCGCCATCGACCACGACGCGTCTATTGAGCTCTGGGATCGCTATCGGCGCGGTGAACGCAACGTCTTCACCCGCCGGCTCTACACACTCAAAGGCCAGCAGACGTTTGATGACATCCGCCGCAAATACCAGACCGAGCCGGATTTTCGCTCGGCGGTCGACCGCTACTGCGACGATTTCGAGAAACTGATTGCAGACGTCACTCGCAACGACCGTGACTCGATGATGGCCCAGACCTACCTGTCGTCGGACACCGGCAAGGTCTACACGATGCTGGCCCACGCCAGCGGCCGTCTCAAATAGGGCGTTAGTCCAGCTACCGGTCAATGACCGAACGATCTTCAAGAACCCCGGCCTTTGCCGGGGTTTTTCGTTCGAACATGGTGCAGTCCCGCGCCTCAAGCCAATGTGGACGAATCTTTTGAAGTGTCCGCCGTCCTCACCTCACAAAGGCCCGCAACCCATCCGCACGGTGGCCAAAGAAAAGGCCCTGCCGGGAAACCGGCGAGGCCTTGTGTCTTGTCGATCGCGGGCTGCCGGCGCAGCCCGCAGTGCTCCGATCAGTTCTTCGGCAGCTGGTCGTCCACGCCATTGACGTAGAAGTTCAGACCGAGCAGTTCGCCGTCTGGCGCAACTGCGCCAGCGGCCAGCCATTCGGAGCCGTCCTGCTTCTTGATCGGGCCGGTGAACGGATTGAACGAGCCATCGGTGATCTTTGCCTGCACTTCTTCGGCAGCTTTCTTCACGTCATCGGGCATGTTCAGGTAGGGCGCCATCACGACATGGCCTTCCTTCATGCCACCCCAGATGTCGATTTGCTTGTAGGTGCCGTCCATCAGCGCCTTGACGCGCTCAGTGTAGTAAGGACCCCAATCGTCGACGATGGCCGTCAGCTGGGTTTCAGGACCGAACTTGATCATGTCCGACGCCTGCCCGAACGCCTTTACCTTGCGCTCTGCCGCAACCTGCATCGGCGCGGTGGAATCGGTGTGCTGGGTGATCACATCCACGCCCTGATCGAGCAGAGCTTTGGCAGCGTCAGCTTCCTTGCCCGGGTCGAACCAGGTGTTGGCCCACACGACCTTGACCTTGAAGTCAGGATTGACCGACTGCGCGCCCAGCACGAACGCGTTGATGCCCATCACGACTTCCGGGATTGGGAACGAAGCGATGTAACCTGCCACGCCCTTTTGCGACATCTTTGCAGCAATGACGCCCTGCACGTAGCGGCCTTCATGGAATTTTGAATTGTAGGTCGACACGTTCTCGGTGTCGCGCTTGAAGCCGGTCGCGTGCTCGAACTTGATATCCGGGAATTTGGCCGCCACGGCATTGGTGGCGTCCATATAGCCGAACGACGTTGTGAAGATGATCTTGCAGCCGGAGCGGGCGAAATTGGTGATCGCGCGTTCGGCGTCAGCGCCTTCCGGCACGCTTTCCAGATATGCGATCTCGACCTTTTCTTCGCCGCCGAGCGCCTTCTGCATCTCGAGCGCACCTTGATGATGCTGATATGACCAGCCGAAGTCGCCGATCGGGCCGACGTAGATGAAGCAGGCCTTCATCTTGTCCTGGGCCATCGCGCCGCTCGATGCGACGATAGCCGCCGCCGAGGCAGCCAATGCGATCAAGAGTTTTTTCATCTGTTCTTCCTCTGTGGTTTCAAGCCTTCCGGGCTTTCGGTCTGGCCGTCTCTTACCGATCCGGCACGAATGGTTTGCCCAAACTTGCGGGCGTATTGATCAGTGTCATGCGACGATTGCGTGAGATAAGCACAAGCACAACCACTGTCGCCAGATAGGGCAGCGAAGAAAGAAACTGTGCTGGCACGGATTTCAACAATCCGAGTAGCCAGCGTCCCGATTCTGAGACGATCCACATTGCGCCAGACGCTACCGGAATGTCGTTTACAGACAGCGCCTGCACATGCAACTGCGCAATGGTGATCGCACCGAACAGATAGGCTCCAAGCAAAACTCGCCATGGCCGCCACGAGGCGAACACGACGAGCGCCAGCGCAATCCAGCCGCGTCCGGCCGTCATGTTCTCGATCCATTGCGAGGTGTAGACCAGTGACATCTGCGCGCCAGCCAGGCCAGCGCATGCCCCACCAAACGCAACCGCTGCGTAACGGATCGGGATAACCTTGATGCCGAGCGCATGCGCAGCCGTATGGCTATCGCCAATGGAGCGAAGCGTGAGCCCGGCGCGCGTGCGGAACAGGAACCAACCGACAGCAGCGACCAGCAGGATCGATATGTAAAACAGTGGATCCTGGCCAAAAAAGAAGCGGCCCATTGGCAGATCGGTCAATCCCGGAATGTAGATCGCTGTCAGTTTGACACCGGGCTGGCCGATAAAGGCTGTGCCGATCATTCCTGACAGACCAATGCCAAGCAGGGTCAACGCAAGGCCGGTGGCCACCTGATTGGTCGCCAGCGTCAGCGCCAGGAAGCCAAACAGCAGCGAAAACAACGCTCCGACAACGATAGCAGCCAGAACGCCGATCCACGGATTGCCTGTGGCCAGCGCCGCACCAAAGCCGGTCACCGCTCCCATCAGCATCATGCCCTCAACGCCGAGATTGAGCACGCCTGAGCGTTCGACCACCAGTTCGCCGATCGCCGCGATCAACAATGGCGTGGCAGCAGTGGCAATTGTCAGCAGGATCGATTCAAACATTTGGCTTCACCTCCGCAACGTCGCGACCTGCCCCGACAAAACGGATGCGGTAGTGGATGAGCGTGTCGCAGGCGAGCACGAAGAACAGCAGCAGCCCTTGCAGAGCGCGCACAACCTTGTCTGACACGCCGACAGAAATCTGCGCCGCTTCACCGCCAAGATATGTCAATGCAAGCAGCAGCCCAGCGGCGATGATGCCGAGCGGGTTCAGGCGGCCGAGGAAGGCCACGATGATTGCCGCAAAACCGTAACCTGGAGAGATCGACGGCTGCAGCCGCCCGATTGCGCCGGCCACTTCCGATATTCCGGCAAGGCCGGCTAGCGCGCCAGACAGGAGGAACGAGAAAAAAATCATCTTGGTCGTGCTGAACCCTGCAAAACGTCCAGCGCGCGGGCTTATGCCGATGACCTTGACCTCAAAGCCCTTCAACATGCGGTTGAGCAGCACCCAAACAAGCACCGCAGCAAGCACGGCAAAGATGATGCCAGCATTTGCTCTGCCCTCCATCGGCATCATTTCCGGCAGCACAGCGTATCCGGTAAAGCGTGGCGCTTGCGGAAAGTTCATCGCTGCCGGGTCGCGCCAAGGCCCACGCACGAGCCAGTCAAGGAACAGCTGCGCCACATAAACCAGCATCAGGCTGGTCAGGATCTCGTTCGTGTTGAACCTTGCCTTCAGAAATGCCGGGATTGCCGCATAGGCCGCGCCGCCAAGCGCACCCATGATCAGCATCAGCGGCAGAGCCGCCATTGATTGCTGCAATCCTGGAAACACGATCGGCAGCATCGCGCCGGTCACGGCGCCGATGACAAATTGGCCCTCTGCCCCGATGTTCCAGTTGTTCGACAGAAAACACACCGAGAGACCGACCGCTATCAGGATAAGCGGGGCCGCCTTGATCGCCAACTCATGCAAGGACCAAACTTCGGTCAGCGGCGCTATGAAATAGGAATAGAGCGCCGCCGAAGGGCTCTTTCCGAGCAAGGCAAACAGTATGGCACCCGCAATCACCGTCAGCGCGAAAGCGATAAACGGCGACAGGGCGCTGAACAGTTTTGAATGTTGCGGGCGCTTGACCAGTTCCAGCCGCATCAATGTGCCCTCGCCGCTTCGTCTGCGCCGCCCATCAGCAGGCCGATCTTCTCACGCGTCGCGTCTGCTATCGGGATCGTTGCCGACATTTCGCCATGCGACATCACCGCAATCCGGTCCGATATCTCAAACAATTCATCCAGGTCCTGGCTGATGACGATCACCGCCGATCCGTTGCGCGTGAGATCAATCAGCGCCTGACGGATGCGTGCGGCGGCACCCGCATCAACGCCCCAGGTCGGTTGGTTGACAATCATGACCGACGGCGATCGATCGAGTTCCCGGCCAATGATGAATTTCTGCAGATTGCCACCAGAAAGCGCAGCTGCTTCAGGATCTTCTGCACTTTTCCTCACATCCATTTCCTTGATCACCCGCTGGGTTGTCGCCTCGACAGAACTACGGTCGACAAAGCCGAGCAGCCCACCGCGCAGAAAAGCCCGTGCGTCGGATCTGTGACGCGCCAGCAGCATATTTTCGGACAGTTTCATGCCGGGCACCGCCCCGTGACCCAGCCGCTCTTCCGGGACAAATCCTGCGCCCAGCAGTCGCCTTCCACTGATGCCGAGATGACCTGCGTCGATTCCACGAATGCGGACCGTGCCCGCGCTATTCTGGGTGACCTCACCGCTGATCGCGTCAAAGAACTCGCCCTGGCCATTGCCGGCGACGCCGGCAATGCCCACCACCTCGCCCGCGCGTACGGACAGTGAAATGTTCTTGAGCGGCATGGCGAACGGCGTCTTGGCCGGCTGCGACAGGCCGGCAATCTCGATCAGTGTGTCGCCGGTCGAAACGTCCGCCGCCTGGCGGTTCACTTCGTGAACACTGGTCCCCACCATCATCCGCGCCAGTGATGCCGGTGTCTCCTCACGGGGGTTGCAGTGGCCAACAACCTTGCCATGGCGCAGGACCGTCGCCCTGTCGCAGATGCGTTGCACCTCTTCCAGCCTGTGGCTGATGTAGAGGATCGATTTTCCTTCGTTGCGCAGCCGCTCCAGCGTCTCAAACAGCTTGTCGGCTTCTTGCGGCGTCAACACCGAAGTCGGCTCGTCCAGGATGATGAGCTGCGGTTCCTGCAACAGACAGCGTATGATCTCGATGCGTTGGCGCTCACCGACCGACAGATCGCCGACATGCGCGCCGGGATCAAGCGGCAGGCCATAATTGACAGACAACGTCCGCGCCCGTTCAGCAATCTGACTGATGGGTGTTTTTGCGTCCAGCGAAAGCGCAATGTTCTCGGCAGCCGTCAGAGCTTCAAACAGCGAAAAATGCTGGAACACCATGCCGATGCCCAGCCGCTTTGCTTCACCGGGCGATCGAATCATGACGGCCTTGCCGTTCCAGCGGATCTCGCCTGCATTTGGTGTCAGCGTGCCAAACAGCATTTTGACAAGCGTCGACTTGCCGGCGCCATTTTCACCCAAAAGGGCGTGGATCTCACCCTTGGCGACTTTCAGGTCGACATGGTCGCATGCGGTTAGCGCACCAAAAATCTTCGTCAGCCCCCTCACATCGAGAAGTAGGCCGGTTTCGTCGGACGTGACGCCCGGCGCAGAGTTCCCCATAGGCTGTTTTCCAGCTCAGTTAATGTTCCCAAGGCAGACTAGGCGCGCCATGCGCTGTGCGCAAAGCGTTTTGCACGTTGAAAGTGCTTCAATGAGTTCGTGCACTGTTTTGCACCACACAGCTTGGGAAAAGGCGGCATTTCGATCGATGTTATGCAGACATTACGCACCGCCAGCCTGGGCGGAGGCGGGCGTGTCCGTCAGCCTGCTCAGGGAATCAGAACCGTGGCGCCGGTGGTTTTGCGGCTCTCAAGATCAGCATGCGCCTTTGCCACATCGGCGAGCGCGTAGGTCTGGTTGATCTCGATCTTGACCGCCCCGCTCCGGACCACATCAAACAGTGCGCCTGCGGTCTTTTCCAAATCTTCGCGCCTGGCGATATAGTTGAACAGTGTTGGCCGGGTCGCATAGAGCGAGCCCTTCTGCGACAGAATCGCCAGGTTCAGCGGCGGTATTGGCCCGGATGACTGGCCAAACGTTACAAACATGCCAAGCGGCCGCAGGCAGTCCAGAGAACCAAGATAGGTGTCTGCGCCAACCGAGTCGTAGACCACATCACACTTCTTGCCGCCGGTGATCCGCGCCACCTCCTCGACGAAGTTTTGTTCACGGTAGTTGATGACATGGTCGTAGCCATGTGCGTTGGCCAGCGCCACCTTGTCTGCCGAGCCAGCCGTGCCGATTACCGTTGCGCCGAGATGTTTCGCCCACTGGCCAAAAATCAGCCCTACGCCACCGGCCGCAGCGTGATAGAGAACGGTGTCGCCCGGCTTCACCGCAAATGTTCGATGCAGCAGGTAGGATGCGGTCATGCCCTTGAGCATCATGGCCGCCGCCTGCTCGTCAGAAATCCCATCCGGAATCTTCAACAGCCGGTCCGCCGGTAGAGCCCGAACTTCCGCATAGGCGCCAAGTGGCGTTGAATAGGCGACTCGATCTCCAATCTTCAGACCCGTCACGCCCTGTCCGATTTCCGTCACAACGCCAGCGCCCTCACCGCCCGGCGTCAGTGGCAGTCCATTCGGCGCTGGATAAAGGCCGCTACGGAAATAGGTGTCGAGAAAATTCAAACCGATCGCTGTCTGCCTGATCACAACCTCGCCCGGCCCGGCTACCGGCGTCGCAACGTCCTCGAAGGCCATAACTTCGGGGCCGCCTGTCTGGTGGATAAGGATCGATCTGGGCATGAATATTCCTTGTCAGCCGCTGGCCGCGCCACTTGTTTTTGGCGCGCCAAGATTCGGGAAAAACTGCATCACAGCGCCGATGCAGAAAAGGTAGATGCTGGTGATTGCAATGCCGAACTTGGTGAACATGTCGACATGGTCGCCCAGTACGCCAATCTCCTGGTAGAAGGCAGCCATCGCGCCCTGCGCCAACGCCAGCATGCCAAATGCGCACCAGGCCAGCGTTACAGCCAGATTGAGCGAGCGCAGCCGCACCACGCGCACGGGGTGCAGGAAATTTACCGGCACAAAGGTCAGGATGCCGCAGATCAAGACCACCGCAAACGCCACCCATTCGCCAGGTTCAATGACGAAAAGGGCGAAGACCACCATATTCCAAGCGACAGGGAAGCCTTTGAAAAAATTCTCTTTTGTCTTCATTCCGGTGTCGGCGTAGTAGATTGCAGACGTGACGACGATGATCGCGGCCGACAGGAATGACAGCCCTTCTCCCATGAAGCCACGCTGGTAGAGCGCGAAAGCCGGAATAATCACATAGGTGACGTAATCAATGATGTTGTCGAGCGTTTCGCCCGACCATGTCGGCAGCACTTCTTTGACCTTCAGCTTTCGCGCGATAGGTCCGTCAATGCCGTCGACCAGAAGCGCAAGTCCCAGCCACCAGAACATGGCCGTCCATCGCTGTTCGCTTGCCGCAACGATCGACAGGAAGGCCAGAAATGACCCGGATGCCGTGAGAATATGTACAAAAAAGGCGCGAGTCTGTGGCCAGGTCGGCGCGACCGGCGGCTTCACATCCATCCGCTCGGCTATCTTGCGCAACGCCTCACGTGGCTGCCGGTTCTGCTTCTGCTTACCCTTTTGCCGCGACGGCATGGTCCTGATCTCCTGTCCGGTCTCGCCGTCAAGCGTTGCAATCATTATGCCGAAGCAGCGACCACGAACAAGCATCCAAGCAGCGATTTGCCGCGTTGAAACAAGTCTGTCCCCACTGCTATGACCGAAACACACAAATAGATGGACAGAACGGCGTGGCACATTCGTTTGACATCATCATTGCTGGCGCAGGGCCTGTCGGCCAGATCGCGGCCTTGTCACTTGCACGCACGGGCAAGTCGATTGCGCTTGTTGGGCCTGTAGCGCCCGGCGACCATCGCACGACCGCCCTTATGAGGCCATCACTTGATGTGCTTGAGGCTATTGGCGTCGATCGTTTCAGCGAAGACATTGCCGCACCGCTCAATTCAATGCGCATCATCGACGCTACCCGCCGGCTGGTCCGCTCGGCGCCCGTCACGTTCCATGCCAAAGAGATCGGCGAAGAAGAGTTTGGTCTTAATATTGCAAACACGTCACTTGCCGCACTTCTGTCCGATCGTGTTGCCGCCATTTCCGGAATTGCCCGTTTTGAACTGATGGTCAGCGAATGGCAAACCGGCCAGGGCGCCAACACGGCAACTCTGGAAAATGGCGAGGCGCTTTCAGCCCGTCTCGTGGTTGCAGCTGATGGGCGCAATTCGCCTGCCCGTGCTGCGGCTGGAATCACGGCCAGTTTCCGCGCTTACCCGCAATCGGCTTTGGTGCTCAATTTTGCCCATACCCGCCCGCACGGCTTTGTCTCGACCGAATTTCATACCGAAACCGGCCCTTTTACTGTCGTCCCGCTTCCCGGTCTTCGTTCGAGCCTTGTCTGGGTCGTCCGGCCAGAACAGGCACAGGAGCTGGCATTGCTTGATGACGCTGCCCTGTCCGCGCGCATCGAACAGCAGATGAAGTCAGTGCTCGGCGCAGTCAATATCGAGCCTGGCCGCCAGATCTTTCCGCTCAGCGCGATGTTGCCGTCGACACTGGCGGCAAGCCGTACAGCGCTGGTTGGCGAGGCCGCGCACATCCTGCCGCCGATTGGCGCCCAAGGCATGAATCTCGGCATCCGCGACGTTGCAGAACTGACGCGCATTGTCGGCTCGCATGGCGGCGACCCTGGCGCAGATAAAATATTGTCGGCCTATCGGTCCGCCCGGCGAGCAGATGTGCTGGCGCGATCGAGTGCAGTAGATCTGCTCAACCGGTCGCTCTTGTCTGACCTGCTGCCCGCGCAATTTGCGCGTAGCGCAGGTCTGGCGGCGCTCTCTGTTGCAGCTCCACTCCGTGCTTTTGTCATGCGCGAAGGGCTCTTGCCCGGCAGCGGCTGGGCGAGCCTCGGCTCAACTGCTTGGGAAAAGGTCCGGCGGTAGAAGGCCTGATTTGATGAGGTAAAGCAGCCCCGTCACGGTCGCGACAGAAAGCACCGTGGTAATCAAGATGCTTGCTGACGCCCGCTCCACCCACACCCCGTATTGCTGAGCGATCACAAACACATTGGTCGCTGTCGGCAGGGCCGCGAGCAGCACAGCAGCATATACCCAGATTGGATCGAAATCGCCGACGGCGCTCAATACGAGGTAGCACAAGACAGGGTGCACGATCAGTTTGAGAGCCGCGATATAGCCAAGCTCAGTCGGCACTCGCTTCAATGGCCGCAGCGCCAGTGTGACACCCATAGCAAACAGTGCACACGGCGCCGCCGCCCTTGCCAGCGTTTCGAGCAAGCGCTCCAGCGGCACGGGAGCGCTGAAATTCATCGCTGCTGCCCCCACGCCGACGACTGTTGCGATGATGAATGGATGCAGCAGGATCTTTTTCGCAACATCCCATGCCAGCGTCATGGGCGGCGTCTTTTCGCCGCCCGCCAGCGCCATCATCATCGGCGCGACCGCAAAGTGAATAACGTTTTCGAAACAGAAGATCAGCGCGACAGGCACAGCTGCCGCTTCGCCGAAGGACAAAAGAGCCAGGCCCGGACCCATATACCCGATATTGCCATAGGCTGACGCCAAGCCCTTGATGGTAGCTGATGCGATATCGCGATCGCGCAACCATGAGCCTATAAACATCAAGGCAAACACGACGTATGTCGCCGCAACTGCGCCGAAAATGTAACTCCATTCAGTCAGTTGCTCGATCGGGGTCTTGGACAGAAGCTGGAAAAACAGGGCCGGCAGCGCGACGTAGATGATGAACGTATTCATCCAGCCAAGCGCCTCCAGGGGCTGCCTGGTGATGCGCGCGACGACATATCCGAGGAAGATCAGTCCAAAGAACGGCAGTACAAGGCCGAAAACGTCATACATCTTGGCTGGTCAGATCCTGCTTGTCCGCTGCCGGGCTATCCCCGTCCAGGCATTGCCGTCAAGCCATTGCCATTGAATTGCCAAGGCCTTGTCGTCTAGTAAACGCTGAGGAAGAAGGCCATGATCGAATACAAGACAGCAAAATTCCAGATTGGCCAGGTGGTCAAGCACCGGATCTTTCCGTTCCGGGGCATCATTTATGATGTTGACCCCGAATTCGCCAACACGGAGGAATGGTATCAGGCCATTCCCGAACAAGTCCGTCCCCGCAAAGACCAGCCTTTCTACCATCTGCTGGCAGAAAATTCAGAAACCGAATACGTCGCCTACGTCTCGGAACAAAATCTGTTGCCCGACGATACTGGAACTCCGGTCCGCCATGCCCAGGTTAAAGACATGTTTGTCGCCCGAGCGGACGGATCCTATGTACGCAAGTCAGGTATCGCGCATTGATGCGCCAAGCCAACAACCTGATGTCCACAACGAAAAACGGGGCCCGAAAGGCCCCGTTCTCAATTCATCAGGCTGACCCGGGAATTAGTTGCCCGCGGCCTTGGCCTTTTCCTGTTCGGCCTTCAGCTTGTCGAGCAGCGGCTGGCGGTTACGCAGCACGTATTCTTCCGCCGCCTTCTTGCGCTCGGTAGACTGATCCTGATTCAGCGCCGGGCCGTCATAGACGCCGGTGAAACCGTCAAGCGATATCTTGATCGGGTTCGGCTGGTTCTGGAAATTGTAGCTCGTGAGGGTAATTGCAGTGCCCTTCTTCAACGATGCGACAATCGCGTCGGTCAACGGGGCGTCAGCAACGCAACGGTCCTGGAAACAGGTCGTGTATTCGATCTTGGACGGTTTGCTGCCGTCGATCTGCATCGTCACTCCTGCGGGCAGCAGACGGCCCACAGGCACGCTGATCTGCAGCGCGCGGCGGTTTACCTTGCCCTTGAATTCAGCGAGCTGCACAGCGGTCAACATCTGGCCAGTCTGGGCAATGACCTGATTCTGCACGTTGCAGATATCAAAGTCCTGCATCTTGCCGCATTCCTTGTACCAGCCCTGCGGCATCTGGGGGGCAGCGGCTGGCTGTTGCTGGGCGAAAGAAGAAGCAGCAGAAGCAGCAATGGCAGCGGCAGATGCGGCAACCAGCGCAAGAGTACGAGGGGCTTTGCTTGTCAGGCTCGGCATATGAAAAATCCTCTTTGCAATGAACCAGGCGCGCATCGGCGCGGTGTGATGCTCTTGTTGCTCAATTGAGGCAACAGCATGTCTTGGCTGGGCCTGTTACACTGCCGGGGGCGTCAAATCCAGAGCAAAAGCCGCGCAAAACAGGCGTTATGCCTCGCGACAGCCGGGCGTGGTAAACCTGACACGCCGATTCGACTTGCCAAGATTGTTAGACCATGACGCTCATCCGATTGTGCCGTGCTGCTGCTCCCTTTGCCCTTGCCGCCTGTCTTGCAGGCGCATTTGCGGTTGCCCTTGCTGCGGCAGAGCCCAAACACGGCATTGCCATGCGTGGAGAGCCTTTGCTTCCGGCCGATTTCACGCATTTTCCCTATGCCAATCCGGATGCGCCCAAAGGCGGCACGATCAACTATGCCCTCCAAGGCACATTCGACAGCCTCAACCCATTCATCGTCCAGGGCCAGGGCGTCAGCGCCCTTCTCGATCTCGTGCGCGGCTACAATCTGTTTGATTCGTTGATGCAGCGTTCGCAGGACGAACCTTTTACGCTCTATCCTCTCCTCGCCAAGACTGTTGAGACCGATGACGAACGTTCTTTTGTCGAGTTCCGTCTGGATCCGCGGGCACACTTTTCCGACGGCGAGCCTGTGAAGCCGGACGATGTAATTTTCACACTCGAACTTCTGCGCGACAAGGGTTGGCCGCGTTATCGCACGACGGTCAACAAAATCGAACGGATGGAAAAGGTTGGCGACGACGGCGTGCGCCTTGTCTTCAAAGAGCCGGATCGCGAACTGCCGTTGATTCTGGGTCTGATGCCGATCCTGCCCAAACACGCCACCGACGCAGAGAATTTTGCCAAATCCTCGCTCAAACCTCTAGTCGGCTCCGGCCCCTACAAAGTCGAGAATGTCCGCCCAGGCGAGATGATTTCCTTGCGCCGCGACCCCAATTACTGGGCCGCCGACATTCCCTCGCGCCGCGGCTTCAACAATTACGACGAGATCCGCCTCACCTATTTCCGCGATGAAAACGCCTTGTTCGAAGCCTTCAAAAAGGGGCTGGTCGACGTCCACATTGAAGGCGATTCCAACCGCTGGGCCAAGGATTACGGTTTTCCAGCCGTCGTCGACGGCAAGGTTATCAAGGACGTGTTTAGCGCTGGCTTGCCATCCGGCATGCTGGGGTTTGTCTTCAACACGCGAAATGAGTTGTTCCAGGACAAGGCCCTGCGCAAGGCGCTCGCCGGCATGTTTGATTTCGAATGGGCCAACGCCAATCTGTTCAACAACGCCTACGCCCGCACCAAGAGTTTTTACGACAACTCCGAACTCTCATCCTCCGGTCATCCGGCGAGCGACGGCGAAAAGGCCTTGCTCGAGCCCTTCCCTGACGCCGTTGACCCCGACATAATGGCAGGAACCTGGAAACCGCCGGTCTCCGACGGCTCGGGCCGCGATCGTGCATTCCTCAAACAGTCTTTCGATATCTTGACCGCTGCCGGATACACCCGTGAGGGCAATCAGTTGATGACGCCAAAGGGCCGGCCGGTCGCGTTCGAAATCATGTTGCGAGACAAATCGGGCGAGTCACTTGCCCTGTGGTGGCAACGCACACTCGGCCTGCTTGGCATCCGCCTCGACATCCGATCGGTCGACGCGGCGCAATATCAGCAGCGGCTGAATTCGCACGAGTTTGAGACGATCATGTTTTTCTTCTCGTCATCACTGTCCCCTGGTGTCGAGCAGGTCGGGCGCTGGGGCAGCGTGTCGCGCGATGCGCCGGGCTCGATGAACTATGCCGGCGTTGCCGATCCGGCGATTGATGCGGCCATCAACGCCATGCTCAACGCTCGCACGCAGGAGGCGTTTGTGGATGCTGTGCGCGCCTATGATCGCATTTTGTTGAGCGGTGCCTGGGTTGTGCCGCTCTATCACCAGCCGCAACAATGGGTGGCGCGCTGGAGCCATATCGGCAGGCCAGAAACGACACCGATTGGCGGATACCAGTTGCCGACATGGTGGCGCGAACCATCAAAGTAGGAGGCCTCTATGTCTGATGCAGCAAGCCCGGTTACGATCAAGGTTGATGTTGTCTCTGACGTTGTCTGCCCCTGGTGCTATATCGGTCAAAAACGTCTCGAAAAGGCGATTGCCTGGCAGTCGGATCTCGAAGTCGATCTGCGCTGGCGGCCCTATCAGCTGGATTCGTCCATTCCGCCGGAAGGGCTTGACCGCAAGGCGTATATGCTGGCCAAGTTCGGCTCTGAACAGAAGCTGCGCGATATCCATGACCATATAGTGCCGCTTGGCGAGGCCGAGGGCATCGACTTCCACTTCTCCGATATTCGCAAATCGCCGAATACGCTCGACGCGCACCGCGTCGTCCGGTGGGCCGCCTCACAGGGTGAAGTTATCCAGCACTCGGTCGTAAGGACGCTGTTTTCAGCATTTTTCGAGCAAGGTGAAGACATTTCTGACCACACGGTGCTCGCCCGCATTGCCGGCGAAAATGGCATGGATCAAGCGGTGGTAAGCACTTTGCTGGCCAGCGATGCCGACAAGGATGAAGTTCGCGCCGAGATCGAGCAGGCGCGGCAGATGGGGATCACCGGCGTACCGTGTTTCCTGCTCGAGGGGCGTTATGCAATCGTCGGCGCACAGGACGCCGACGTCCTGGCCAACGCGATCAGGCAAGTCGCCGACGCCAAACGCAATGGCACGCTCGACGCCCCGGCTTGACCCAATTGGCTGATCGCTATTTGACCTGACCCGCCAGACGCGCCAGTTGCGTGACAATCACCGCCGAGCCCTGCAGGCGCTTGTCAGGCGTTGGCCAGTCGCGGATGAACACAACGCTCTGGTCCGGCCTGATCTTGGCCAGAATACCCTGGTCGCCGATCATCTTCACCAGACCAACCGGGTCAGCAAACGTCTTGTCGCGGAACTGGATCACCACGCCCTTCGGCCCCGCATCAAGCTTCTCGATATTGGCGCGCCGGCACAGAACCTTGATGAAGACGATCTTCAACAGGTGCTGCACCTCTTCCGGCAACGGCCCGAAACGGTCGATCAGTTCTGCACCAAATGCGTCGATCTGCTCCGGCGTTTCGAGGTCCGCCAGACGGCGGTAGAGCGCCAGCCGCAATTGCAGATCCGGCACATAGCCTTCCGGGATCATCACAGCGGTACCGACGGTAATCTGCGGCGACCAGTTGCCGTCGCCGGCATCCGCATCGCCCTTCACCTCGGCCACCGCCTCCTCCAGCATCTGCTGGTAGAGTTCGTAGCCCACTTCCTTGATATGCCCCGACTGCTCTTCGCCCAGCAGATTGCCGCCGCCGCGCAAATCAAGGTCGTGGCTGGCTAACTGGAACCCGGCGCCGAGCGTATCTAGCGATTGCAGCACTTTCAGCCGCCGATCGGCCGTGTCTGTCAGCTTGCGATTCGCTGGCAGCGTGAACAGCGCATAGGCGCGCTGTTTCGAGCGCCCTACCCGCCCGCGCAACTGATACAGCTGCGCCAAACCGAACATGTCGGCCCGATGCACAATGAGCGTATTGGCCGACGGAATATCGAGGCCCGATTCAACAATCGTCGTCGACAGCAGCACATCATATTGGCCGTCGTAGAACGCGTTCATGACGTCGTCGAGTTCACCCGGCGGCATCTGGCCGTGCGCCAGTCCGACCTTCAGTTCCGGCACCGACGCACGCAAGAAGTCTTCGATTTCGGCAAGGTCGGAAATGCGCGGCACGACATAAAAACTCTGGCCGCCGCGATAGCGTTCACGCAGCAGCGTCTCGCGGATCACCAGTGCATCAAACGGCGAGATGAAGGTTCGCACCGCAAGGCGATCGACCGGTGGCGTGGTAATCAACGACAATTCGCGCACGCCTGTCAGCGCCAGTTGCAGCGTCCTCGGGATCGGCGTCGCCGAAAGTGTCAGCACGTGAACGTCCGACTTCAGCTCCTTCAGCCGCTCCTTGTGCTTCACGCCAAAGTGCTGTTCCTCGTCGATGATCAGCAGGCCGAGATTGCGGAATTTGATGCCTGACCCGAGCAGCGCATGCGTGCCGACAACGATGTCGATCGAGCCATCTGCCAACCCCGCCTTGGTTTCGGCCAGCTCTTTCGCCGGCACCATTCGCGACGCCTGCCGAACCTTGACCGGCAACCCGGAGAATCGCTGCGAAAACGTCTTGAAATGCTGCCGCGACAACAGGGTCGTCGGGACAACAACCGCAACCTGAAATCCTTCAAGCGCCGCGACAAAGGCTGCGCGCAACGCCACTTCTGTCTTGCCGAAGCCGACATCGCCACACACAAGCCGGTCCATCGGCTGACCTGCCGCCAGATCGCCAATGACAGATTCGATTGCGGTCAACTGGTCGTCCGTTTCGTCATAAGGGAAGCGCGCGGCGAACTCGCCATAGACGCCTTCTGGCGGCGCCATCACAGGCGCACCGCGCATCTTGCGCTCGGCGGCGATCCGGATGAGCTGCCCGGCCATTTCGAGCAGCTTCTTCTTCAGCTTTGCCTTACGTGATTGCCAGGCAACGCCACCCAGCCTGTCGAGTGGCACTTCGGCCGCATCCGAGCCGAAACGCGACAGAAGTTCGATATTCTCCACCGGCAGGAAAAGCCGCCCGTCGCCGGCGTAGTGAATTTCGAGGCAGTCATGCGGCGCACCGGCTGCTTCGATGGTGCGCAAGCCGATGAAACGGCCGATGCCGTGCTCCTGGTGCACAACCACATCGCCGGTCGCCAAAGACGAGGCCTCAGAAATGAAGTCGGAGTTTTTCTTGCGCTTCGAACGCCTGACAAGCCGGTCGCCCAGCAGGTCCTGTTCGGCGATCACCGCAAACTTGTCTGTCTCGAAACCGTGTTCGAGCGGCAGAACTGCAAGCGCCACCTTGCCCGCCGGCATGCCATCCGCTTGCGCCAGCGACGCGGCACGCTCCATCCCGTCCAGCCCATGGTCAGACAGGATTTGCGTCAACCGGTCGAGCGAGCCTTCCGTCCAGCCTGCAACGATTGCCCGCCGCCCGGCTGCCCGGATGGCGGCAATGTGGTTCACCGCATGGTCAAACACATTTTGCGACGGGTCGGCCCGCTCCTGGGCAAAGCTGCGCCCTGCCCGGCTCTTGGCATGATAGACTTTGCGGCCTGAAACATCCGGCTGGTCGAACGGCGACATATCGACTGCCAACCGCTCACCTGCAGCCGCGTCAAGCTTGTCCGGAGACAGATACATCGTATCCGGCGGCACCGGCTTGTAGGGCACGGCATCACCCAGGCCGCGCTCATCCAGCGCCCGTTTGCGCGCCTCGTAGTGGTCTTCAATCTGCGTCCGGCGCTCGGCAATCGCCTCATGCGCCAGCGGTTCAAAGATCACCGGCACGCCTGGAAGATAGTCAAACAATGTATCCAGCCGCTCGTAGAAGAACGGCAGCCAGTGCTCCATGCCGGCAAACCGGCGGCCTTCGGTCACGGCTGCATAAAGTCCATCATCACGGGATGGCGCGCCAAACGCCTCGATATAGGCGCGGCGGAAACGGCTGATCGTGTCAGCATTGAGCGAGACCTCGCTCATCGCTTGCAACTGGAACTGTTTTCGAGCGCCCGTCGTCATCTGTGTTGCCGGGTCAAACGCGCGGATCGATTCCAGCGTGTCGCCAAAGAAATCCAGCCGTAGCGGCTCGCTGGCGCCCGGCGCAAACACATCGAGAATGCCGCCACGCACTGCATATTCGCCAACATCGCGCACAGTACCGACCCGGTCGAAGCCACTGGTCTCCAGCCGTGCCACCAGCGCATTCATGTTGATCTGGTTGCCGGGTTTCGCGACAAGCCCCTGCTCCGCGATGGCGTCCGGCGGCGGCATTTTTTGCAGCACGGCGTTGGCGGTCGTCAGGATCACTGCCCGGTGCGGCTTGTCGCGCAGCGCGACAAGCTGGGCCATCGCGTCGAGCCGCCGCGCCGCCGTATCTGCACCTGGCGACACGCGGTCGTATGGCAGACAGTCCCAGGCAGGCAGTTCCAGCACCGGCAATGACGGGTCGGCGAAAGCCAGCCCGTCGGCCATGGCCGGCAGCCGCTGGCCGTCGCGCACCACCAGAACGATCGGCCCGTTCTTGGCCACTTCTGTCGCCATGCGGGCGACTGCAAACGGCTCAAAACCGTCCGCCACACCGTCAACAACGGCACGATGGCCAACAAACTGGTTCAAACCGATGGGATCAATGAGGGACATGAATTCAGAACTGCATGTGGCGCTTGTGGTCGACAATCCTGCGGAACAACGAAGTATTGAACTCGTCCGGCGTCGGGGCAATGCTGGTCACCCAGTCCAGAAGCAGCGGATCGAGCTGATCGAGCAGCGCCTCGAACTCGTCCATCTCAGTTTCACTCAATTCCGAAATATGCAGGTCGGCAAACCCGCCCAGAATGAGATCCATTTCGCGTGTGCCGCGGTGCCAGGCGCGGAAAAGCGCCTTGCGGCGGCGCGGATCAAGATCGGCGCTGGTTCTGGTTGTTCCGGTCATGGGAGTGTTCCTTGGGACTGCGCATATAGCGCCTGTTTGCATCATTGTCAGCCTTGCGCCACGCCGGGCAGCGACTAAGTTCTGGCGCCATGCGTCCTTCTCTTCTTGATCCCCTGTTCGCGCCAGTTACGACCATTGATGGCGTCGGTGATCGCACCGCCAAGCTGTTCGCCAACATTGTGGCCGCCGACACAACCGGCCGCGACGTGCGGATCGGCGACCTGCTTCTGACCCTGCCGACCGGCGTAATTGACCGGCGCAACCGCCCGGGCATCGCAAATTCGGCACAAGGCGCGATCGTCACGCTGGAGGTCCGCATTGACCGGCATCAGCCACCACCACGCGGCAACCGCTCCGTGCCCTACCGCGTCTTCGCACATGACGATAGCGGTGAAGTGGCGCTCACCTTCTTCCGCGGCCATCGCGAGTGGCTCGAAAAGCAGTTGCCCGTTGGCGAAACCGTCATCGTGTCCGGCAAGATGGATTGGTTCAATGGCCGCCCTTCGATGGTGCACCCTGATCACATGTCTGCGCTCGCTGACGCGGCAGACCTACCGCTGGTCGAACCTGTCTACCCTCTGACGGCGGGACTGTCCGGCAAGATCGTCCGACGCGCTGTCGACCGCTCGCTTGAACTGCTGCCGCTGCTGCCCGAATGGCAGGACCCGTCTGTCACATCCAGCTTGGATTTTTTCAGCTTCTCCGAAGCGCTGAAGCTGTTGCACCATCCGGCTGACCCACTCGACGTATCACCCGAACAGCCAGCCTGGCGGCGGCTCGCCTATGACGAGTTGCTGGCTGGCCAGATTTCACTGGCGCTGGTTCGTGCGCGCACACGCCGGGGCGCCGGCCGCGCACTTGTCGGCAATGGAGCGCTTGAGCGGGCAATCCGCGCTACATTGCCCTATTCGCTGACGAGCTCGCAGGAGACCGCGCTTGCTGAAATCACCGGAGATATGGCTAAGCCCGAACGCATGCTGCGCCTGCTGCAGGGCGATGTTGGTTCGGGCAAAACGGTTGTCGCTCTGCTCGCCATGGCGCGCGCTGCCGAAGCCGGCGGCCAGTCGGCCCTGATGGCGCCGACCGAAGTCCTCGCACGCCAGCACTTTTCCACCATCCAGCCGCTCGCCGAAAAAGCTGGCCTCAAGGCGCTCATTCTGACAGGCCGCGAAAAGGGCCGCGAGCGCGCGGAAATCCTGGCTGCCCTTGCAGACGGTTCGGCGTCCATCGTCATTGGCACCCATGCGCTGTTTCAGGATGCAGTCGACTATCACGACCTTGCGCTGGCAATTGTCGACGAACAGCACCGCTTTGGTGTCCACCAGCGCCTTGCCATCACCGCCAAGGGCGATGCGCCTGACATGCTGGTGATGACCGCAACGCCCATTCCACGCACCCTGGTACTTACCGCTTTCGGTGACATGGATGTATCAAAACTCACCGAAAAGCCCGCCGGGCGTCGTCCGATTACGACAGTCACTCTGCCCTTCGAGCGCATGGACGATTTGGTCAATCGCATCCGCAACGCTTTGCACGAGGGGCAGAAGGCCTACTGGATCTGCCCGCTTGTTGAAGAATCCGATGAAGTCGAGCTGACGTCGGTCGAGGAGCGTTTTGCAACGCTGTCAAAAGCTCTTGGCCCGGTCGTCGGCCTTGTTCATGGCCGCATGAAGGGGACTGAAAAAGACGCTGCGATGCGCGCGTTCAAGGACGGCGAAACACGTGTTCTGGTCGCCACAACGGTTGTCGAGGTCGGCGTTGACGTGCCCGACGCCACGATCATTGTCATCGAGCACGCGGAACGCTTCGGCCTCGCGCAATTGCACCAGTTGCGTGGACGCGTTGGACGTAGCGACAAATCCTCCAGCTGCGTGCTGCTGTTCAAAGGTCCACTCGGCGAAACCGCAACACGCCGCCTGCAGGTCATGCGCGAAACCGAAGATGGGTTCCGGATATCGGAGGAAGATCTGAAACTGCGTGGTGAAGGCGAACTGTTGGGTACGCGTCAATCCGGCACCCCCGGCTTTCAGGTGGCGCGGATCGAATTCCATTCGGACATGCTTGAAACGGCGCGTGATGATGCACGCCTCTTGCTGCACCGCGATCCCGATCTGGCATCCCAGCGGGGCCAGGCCATTCGCATCCTGCTCTACCTGTTCGGACGCGATGAGGCAGTTCGGCTATTGCGTGCCGGTTAGCCCGATTTCTTGAGGTTTGTGACGGCGGGATTGCCCAGCGCTACTTCGACCAGGCTGCCATCGGGCTTGGCCAGCTTCTGCTTGTATTCCGGCGCCACAAGACCCGCCGATACGATCAGCTTCGCACCGTCCTCGATTGTCATGTCCAGCATGACAATCTCAGAGCGGCGAACATACATCAGGAAGCCTGTTGTCGGGTTGGGCGTGCACGGCATGAACACGCCGACAAGCGGGTCGCCCGGCCGGTCAAGCACATGGTTGATTTCGCTCTGCTTTGCGCCACCCATGAACACCAGCGACCACATATCCTTGCGCGGATATTCGACCAGCGCCACCTTGTTGAAGGTCTCGCTCTTGTTGGACAGGACCGTCTCGAACAACTGCTTCAGCGTCTTGTAGATACCGCGCACCAGCGGCGTGCGGTTCAGGACTTTCTCGCCATACCGCACGATGGTCCTGCCGACAAAATTCGCCGTCAGAAACCCGATCAAGGTGATGCCCAGCAGCGCCACCAAAAGACCGAAGCCGGGCACCGCGAACGGCAGATAATTGTCGGGACTGTAGCCCAGCGGGATGTATGGCTTCACCCAGGAATCAACCCAATGGATGAATGACCAGACGAGATAGGCTGTGATCGCCAACGGAGCGCAAACGATCAAACCGGTGAGAAAATAGTTCCTGAGGCGTGTCATCAAAAATCCGTCACGGGCGACCAGCCGCCCGTCGAATCATCATTTAGTTCACCACTCGCCGAATTGAAACGTGCCGCTTGTCACTCAACCGTGACAGACTTGGCCAGATTGCGCGGCTGATCGACGTCTGTGCCCATGAACACGGCCGTAAAATAGGCCAGCATCTGGATTGGAAGCGCGTAAATGATCGGCGCAATGATCTCCGGCACGTCCGGAAGAACGATGGTCTCAAACGTCTTCAGGCTGGTTGCTGCTGCGCCCTTCTGGTCGGTGATGAGAATGATATTGCCGCCACGCGCCGCCACTTCCTGCATGTTTGAAACAGTCTTTTCAAAGATGCGATCATGCGGGGCAATCACAATCACCGGCATGTTTTCATCAATCAATGCAATCGGCCCATGCTTCAACTCGCCCGCCGCGTAACCTTCGGCGTGGATGTAGCTGATTTCCTTGAGTTTCAACGCACCTTCAAGTGCAAGCGGATAGTTGGTGTCGCGACCCAGGTAGAGCACATCCTTGGCATGCGACAGTTCACGCGCCACCTTCTCGATCTGATCCGACAGTTTTAGCACCTGGCTGGCGAGGCGCGGCGTTTCCGATAATTCGCGAACCAGGGACTGCTCACGTTCCGCCGATATTGTTCCGCGAGCCCTGGCGGCGCGAACCGCAAGCGAAGCAAGCACCGACAGTTGACAGGTGAAAGCCTTGGTGGAGGCAACGCCGATTTCGGGTCCGGCAAGTGTCGGGAAGATCGCATCGGATTCACGCGCCATGGTCGATTCACGCACGTTGACGATCGACGTGATCGGAATGCCTTCCTGCTTGCAGTAGCGCAGCGACGCCAGCGTATCAGCAGTTTCACCCGACTGGGACACAAAAAGTGCAGCGCTCTTTGGCGATAGTGGCACCTCGCGATAGCGGAATTCCGACGCGACATCGATGTCGACCGGCAACCGCGCCAGCCGTTCAAACCAGTATTTGGACACCAGTCCGGCCAGATAGGCCGTGCCGCAGGCAGAAATGTTCAACCTGTCGATCTCGGCGAAATCAAACGGCAGGTCGATATCCTTGGCGGTCAGCGTGGTGAAGTCGAGATAATTTGCCAGCGTGTGAGAAATCACTTCCGGCTGCTCATGGATCTCCTTTTCCATGAAATGCCGGTGATTGCCCTTGTCGACCAGGAATGCGGTGCCGATCGACTGCTGCTTCTTCCGCACGACACGCTTGCCATCCATGTCAAAGATTTCGATGGCCGAACGACGCACCGTCACCCAGTCGCCATCTTCAAGATATGTCACCGAATTGGTGAACGGAGCGAGCGCAATTGCATCCGAGCCCAGATACATTTCACCGTCGCCATGACCAACGGCAAGCGGCGGGCCATTGCGCGCACCAACAATCAGGTCCTCGTCACCCTTGAACATGATCGCCAGCGCGAATGCTCCCTGCAGGCGCTTCAAGGCGGCGAATGCTGCATCTTGCGGCTTCGCACCTTTTGCCAGTTCACGCGCAACGAGATGCGCTACCACCTCGGTATCTGTCTGTGACGTGAACTCATAGCCATCGGCGATGAGTTCCTTCTTCAGCTCGGCAAAATTCTCGATGATGCCATTGTGGACGATCGCGACGCCGTTTGAAAAGTGCGGATGTGCGTTAGATTCGTTCGGCACGCCGTGCGTTGCCCAGCGGGTGTGACCGATGCCGATGGTACCTTCCAGCGGCTCGTCTCTCAGCCGGCGCTCGAGATTGATGAGCTTGCCCTCCGCGCGACGCCGGGCCAGTTCGCCATGCTCGATCGTCGCAACGCCGGCGGAATCATAACCGCGATATTCAAGTCGCTTCAGAGCTTCAACGATGAGCGGAGCCACCTGGGAATGACCTACAACGCCAACGATACCACACATTGTCTCACCCCGCGATTTGCCCGGAATTGCCTTTATCGTCCTTCTAGGCAGGCCAGGGCCTGTCCGGAAGTCAAATAAGGTTTCAGTTCATTGCAGCGCAACATTGCCGAAACGCCACCCGTGCGTTTCTCATACAGCAAAGAAGTTCAGTCTTGCTTACCGGTTCGTCTCGCCTTTTCGGCAGCATACTGAGCGCGCAGGTCCTTGGCGCGACCCGGCTTCACGTCCTGACGCGCTCGCCCAAAGGCCAGCCCGTCGTCCGGTACATCGGCGGTGATGACTGAGCCAGAAGCTACATAGGCGTTCGCTCCAACCGAGACGGGAGCAACCAGTGACGAATTGGACCCGACGAAGGCACCAGCACCAACACGTGTCAGGTGTTTGTTGTAGCCATCATAGTTGCAGGTGATCGTTCCGGCACCGATATTAGCCCCAGCGCCAATCTCGGCGTCGCCAATATAGGTCAAGTGGTTGACCTTGGCCCCTTCGTCAATGTCCGCCTTCTTGATCTCAACGAAATTGCCGACCTTGGTCTTTTTGCCGAGCTTGGCGCCGGGCCGCAGCCGCGCATAAGGCCCGATCTCCGCCCCCTCACCGACAGTCGCGTCTTCTATATGCGAAAATGAATGCACCATCACATTGCCAGCGATGCTCGCGCCCGGGCCAAAAAACACGTGCGGTTCGACAATCGTGTCTGCCCCGATCTCGGTGTCGTACGACAAAAACACCGTCTTTGGCGCAACCATCGTCACACCGGCCAGCATTGCACGCCGCCTCGCCCGCTGTTGCCAGATCGCCTCTGCTTCAGATAGTTCGACGCGATTGTTGACGCCAAGGAGAGCCTCGAAAGACGCCTCGGTCGACGCCACCTTGTGGCCTTCGGCGTTGGCGATCTCGACAATGTCGGTCAGATAATACTCGCCCTTGGCGTTCTTGTTGCCGATCTTGTCCAGCAGACCGAGCGCCTTGCGCCCGTCGATCGCCATCAGGCCACCGTTGCAATAGGTGATCTTGCGCTCTTCATCGGTGCAGTCCTTGTCTTCGCGGATTGCAATGAGAGAGCCATTCTTCTCGATCAACCGGCCATATCCCGCGGGCTCTGGCGTCCGGAAGCCGACAACCGCAACAGCGTTGCCTTCCGCAATCAGTTCTCTTGCCCGCACAAGCGGCTCTGCTTCGATCAGAGGCGTGTCACCGAACATGATCAGCAAGTCATCAAAACCGCGCTCAATGGCGGCGCTTGCGGCTAGGACCGCGTGGGCTGTTCCCAGCCTCTCAGTCTGCAAATAGGTCTCAACCCCCGGCGCAAACGGCTTAATCGACGCCCTCACATCATCGGCACCGCGGCCGACCACAACCGCAACTTCGCCCCCGCCAGCGGATAGCGCAGCTTTGGCAACGTGGCCAACCATTGGCAGGCCTGCCACCTTGTGCAGCACCTTTGGCATCGCACTCTTCATGCGTGTGCCTTCGCCTGCGGCAAGGATAATGGTCAGGCAGGAGCGGCTGGTCATGGAAGCGGGCACCAATGCTGTTGATTTTGCTGTCTCTGTAACACCGGGACGCGTCGGGTCAAATATTGGCTCTATCCGAGCGATCCCAGACCCGGGAACGTTTCAAGCAGCCAATAAGACGTCCATTGCAGGCCACCGGTGACAAACAGCAGACCTGCAATCACCAGAAGGCCGCCCATCACTTTTTCGACGCGGCCAAGCTGCGGCCGGAATCTGGCTGCAAATCGCATGAACGCGCCCGAAAACAGCGCAGCAATGATGAATGGGACGCCAAGTCCCAAAGAATAGGCTGCAAGCAAAAGTGCGCCCTCGCCAACGGTCGAGCTGCCACCGGCCAATGTCAGGATCGGTCCAAGAACCGGCCCGATGCACGGCGTCCAGCCAAATGCGAAGGCCAAACCCATGACATAGGCCGCGAGCAGGCTGGCCGGCTTGCCCCCGCCACTGAACCGCGCCTCGCGCGACAGGAACGGTATCTTGACGACCCCAAGGAAATTCAAGCCCATGACTATGATCGCGATGCCTGCCACCATCGCCAGCGGCTGTTGCCAGGCTCTCAGCAACGATCCGACAGACGATGCGCCCGCGCCAAGCGCAACGAATACGGTCGAAAAACCAAATACGAACGCCAAGGACGAAAGGAACAATGCGCTTCGGGCGGGGGCTGCCTGAACGGTTCCTTCCTGACGGAAATCGTCAATCGACACACCGGCCATGTAACACAAGTAGGGTGGCACAAGAGGCAGGACGCACGGCGACAGAAAAGACAATGCGCCGCCACCAAACGCTGCTAGATATCCGATATCGAGGGCCAATTTCTTCCGTCCGCCTGTCAGCGCCCTATAACCGGGCCGAGGCAATGGCGCCAATCACCATTCCGTTTGGGTTACTAACAACTTTTGTGCAATTTTCTGCCCTAAAACGGCAACCTTTGGACCGAAAACTCCCGACGACCCGTCCAGACGACCAGTCGATCAGTAAAAAGACCATTCAAATCAATAAATTGAATGGTGAGCGCGATGGGACTCGAACCCATGACCTACAGATTAAAAGTCCGTTGCTCTACCAGCTGAGCTACGCGCCCCAAGGGCCCGGATGCCCTCAAAAGTGCGGCGGAACATAGGGATCGAGCTTCCGCCGGTCAACCGCTCAAATCAGCTTTTCCGCAACGATGCGTGGTCTGTCACATTCGTGATAATTTGTAGCTGTCGCAGCATGATTCCATATCGACAATTTGGAGGGAGGCCATGGCCAAAGCTACGAAAGCGACCACCAGTAAAGCGAGTACAAAACCCGCAGCAAAACCAGCAGCAGGAAAGAAGCAGACGGCGAAGGCGACCGCAACTGCTACTGCAACAGCCAAGTCTGCCGCCAAGGCACCTGCTAAGCCCACTGCAAAACCAAAAGCAACGCCGGCAAGCAATGCAGTCGCCAAACCAAAAGCAAGCGCCAAAGCCGAAACAAGTAATGCCGCGAAAGCATCTGCTTCTGCCAAGCAGGCTGCAAGAAGCGTTCGCAAGGCAATCACCAAGGGTGTCGTTGGCGTCGCTTCTGTGGCTGGCAGCGTCGCGGGAGCAGTTGCCGGAGCAGTCAGTTCAACGTCCAAGGCCGCGAAAAAGCCTACAGCCAAACCAGCAGCCGCAGCCAAGCCGAAAGCTTCTGCAAAGCCACCTGCCGCAAAAAAACCAGCTGCAAAAAAAACTTCGAAATAGTCAGTTTTTTCGAATGCGCCCGGAACCTTTTGGCTTTAGGCGCATTTTTGCTATTAGGACGGGCACGTCCCCCCCCCCCCGCTCGTCTCGCCCAAACTGTAAAGTCGGCCTGCCAGGCCGACTTTCTTTTTTGGTTCGGCCACTATTTCGCTTTATTGCCGGAACCTTGCCGCATTCTTGCCGTTACCTAAATTAGGGACATCCGTTACCCGGTTGAGGAGACGACCATGGGAAAACTTGCTTCAATCTTTGGTGCTGCGACGCTGGCGGTGTCGTTTGCCGTCAGTTCATTTGCTCCCGCTAATGCCGCGCCGCAATTTGCGCCTCGTGTCCCGGTCGAAACCCGGTCCGACATCATCAATGTGCAGAACGGCGGCCGAGATGTTCGTGATCATCGGCGGTTTAATCGCGGTGGCGAAAGATGGCGCAATGGCGGCTGGCGCCGCGGCGATTCGCGTTACTGGCGCGGACATCGTGGCTCTCGGCACTGGCGTCAGGGCTATCGCCGCCACAATGGCTGGTGGTATCCGGCCGGGGCGTTTTTCGCCGGCGCTATCATCGGCTCGGCCATCAGTGGCCCGCGATACTACGAACCACCGCGCCGCTATCGCAGTGCATCGAGCGCCCATGTGCGCTGGTGCTACAACCGCTATCGCTCGTATCGCGCGTGGGACAACACCTACCAGCCCTACAACGGCCCTCGCCGTGAATGCTACTCGCCTTACCGCTACTGAGACCGCGTCGATGAAATTGACAGTCCCGCGCCATCTGGCGCGGGATTTGTTTTGGGCACCCCTATCGCAAGGTGCGCGAAACCGCCCACTGCCAGCCGGCAAGTTTGCGTTTGCGCAACGTGTCGTCCATTAACGGTTCGAATCGCTGCTCCAGTGCCCAGCTTTTGGCGAATCTTTCGCGGTCCGGGAAAATTCCTGCGCGTGACCCTGCCAGCCAGGCTGCCCCAAGCGCTGTTGTTTCCCTGATCACCGGCCTGTCCACAGGCGCGTTCAGAATGTCTGCCAGCCGCTGCATCGTCCAGTTTGACGCGACCATGCCGCCATCAACACGCAATACCGTGCTCGTGTCTTTCGTTTTCCAGTCTTTTCGCATCGCTTCGAGCAGATCGCGGGTCTGGTACGCGACGGCCTCCAATGCAGCGCGCGCAAATTCTGCCGGCCCTGAACCACGCGTCAACCCGAACATCGCTCCGCGCGCGTCTGCGTCCCAATGCGGTGCGCCGAGACCGACAAACGCCGGCACAAGGTAGACGTCCTGATTCTCGTCCGCCTTCGCCGCCAGTTCGCCCGATTGATCCGCCTTGGACAGGACGCCAAGTCCGTCTCGCAGCCATTGCACAGCCGCACCTGCGACAAAGATCGAACCTTCGAGCGCATAACTGGTTTCGCCATTGAGCCGGTATGCGATCGTCGTCAGCAACCGATTGCGGGACTTCACCTTGTCTTTGCCGGTATTCAGCAGGGCAAAGCAGCCGGTGCCATATGTCGCCTTCATCATGCCAGGTTCAAAACAGGCTTGCCCGATCGTCGCCGCCTGCTGGTCGCCCGCCACGCCCAAGATCGGCACCGCGGCCCCAAATACCTTTGCATCAGTAGTGCCAAAATCGGCCGAGCAATCGTGCACCTGCGGCAACAGTTGCAGCGGCACGCGAATGATCTCGCACAGTTTCTCGTCCCAGGCGTTTGACCCGATGTCAAACAGCAGCGTTCGCGACGCGTTGGTGGCGTCGGTGGCATGCACCGCTCCTCCCGTCAGCCGTGACATCAAGAACGTGTCGATCGTACCGGCAAGCAGCTCGCCCTTTTCCGCCCGCCGGCGCGCACCTTTCACCTTGTCGAGGATCCAGGCGATCTTGGTGCCAGAAAAATAGGGATCGAGCAGCAGGCCGGTCTTCTTCGTCACATATGACTCGTGACCTGCCTTGCGCAGTTTTGCACACTGGTCTGCGGTGCGCCGGTCCTGCCAGACAATTGCATTGTGGATCGGTTTGCCGGTTGCCTTGTCCCAGATGACGACGGTCTCACGCTGATTGGTGATGCCTACAGCTCCAATGTCGGCAGCAGCCAATTCCGCCTTCTTCAGAGCCGTCCTGATTGACCACAAAACGGTGTCCCAGATCGCTTCCGGATCGTGCTCGACCCAGCCAGACGCCGGAAAAATCTGCGGAAATTCTTTTTGGCCAACAGCCACGACGCGCATCGAATCGTCGAAGACAATTGCACGGCTGGAGGTTGTGCCCTGATCAATCGCCAGCACATGCCGGGGTGCGGCAGACTTTGCCATGAGTTCCTCCAAACATTCGTGGCTGGCTACGCGCGCGCGGCCAGCTCGCGGATCACTTCAAACGCCGTATCGGCATCTTCCTCGCGCATGTCAAACTGCCCCGCCTGAAACCGTATTGCTAGCTTGCCGTCGACTCGTGTCTGGGTCAGGTATGTGCGCCCGTCATCATTGATGAGGTTGACCAGGTTCTGATTGTGTTGATCGAGGTCCACCACACCCGCCGGCGCATGCCGGAACGAAAACAGTGACAGCATCGGTTCGGTCACGATCTCAAAATCCGGCAATTGACGCAGCCGCTCGGCTACTTTGCGCGACCACGCGATATGATTGCGGATCATGCTGCGCAGATATTCCAGTCCGTAGGCGCGCAGCAGGAACCAGATTTTTAGAGCACGGAATCGCCGTCCAAGCGGCACTGACCATTCCGAATAATTGACGATGTGCTCCGCCCCATGCGTCTTCAAATATTCGGGCTGGGCTGCAAGCGTTTTGACCAGTTCGTCTGGCCGGGCGATGAACTGGATCGAGCAATCAAATTGTGCGCCAAGCCATTTGTGCGGATTGAAGACGATTGAATCCGCTCTCTCGACGCCCGCCCAGAGCTTCCTGAGTTCGGGGCAAATCATTGCCGATCCTGCCCACGCCGCATCGACATGCAGATATGGCCGGTGTTGCGTCTCGCGCTCCAGCCGGTCGAGCATGTTCACGATTGCGACCATGTCGTCTGTGCCGCCGACGCTGGTGCCGCCGACCGAAGCGATGATACCGGCGGGGATCATTCCGCTGGCAAGATCAGCCCGGATCGCCTTATCCAGCGCTCCAATATCCATCGAGCGGCTGGCGCCGGTGACCGGAATGCGGACCAGATTGTCCTGGCCAATGCCCGACACCCAGATGGCCCGGTCGACGGACGTATGCACCTCGCCGGAACAATAGACACGCAGCACCGGCTGTGCCGCCAGGCCTTTTGTATTCCCGGTAAACCCAAGCGCTTTTTCGCGCATCACCAGTGTCGCATTCAGCGTGGCCGATGAAGCCGAATCCTGGATTGCGCCCAAAAACCGCTCCGGCAGTCCAAGCGCCTGGCGGAACCAGTCGACCATTCTGGTCTCCAGTTCAGTTGCAGCCGGCGATGTCTGCCACAGCATGCATTGAGCAGCGACCGCCGTAACCAGATATTCAGCCACAACCGAGGCTGGCGCCGCATTGGCGGGAAAATAAGCAAAGAAGCGTGGGTGCTGCCAATGCGTCATTGCCGGCATGATGACGTCTTCGAAGTCCGCGAAGATCGTATCCATCGCCTCGCCTTGCTCAGGTGGCGTTTCCGCAATCTGGATGCCAACGCTGCCCGGCGTCAGAGGCGCGCGAACCGGCCTGTCCCGGACAGATGCGCGATAGTCCGCTCCCCATTGAGCTGCGATGGTCGACCAGTGGCGGAATTCCTCGTCGTTCATCGCTACCGCGCCTCAGGCCGGAAAGTCGGGCAGGTCTTCAAATGCCTTGCGCAACGCTGACGACCAGCCTTCAGAAACGGTGCGATAATACGGATCATCGCCAGCAATCCGCTTCTGGAGCGTCACGCCCAGCGAGTCCTTTTCATAAAACAGCATATCGAGCGGCAGGCCAACCGACAGGTTCGACTTGAGTGTGGAATCGAACGACACCATCAACAGCTTGGCTGTCTCGGCGAATGACATGTCCGGTTCATAGGCGCGCACGATGATCGGCTTGCCATATTTGGTCTCGCCGATCTGAAAAAATGGCGTGTCGCCGCCAGCCTCAATGAAATTGCCTTCCGGATAGATCATGAACAGGCGCGGCTCAGTGCCCTTGATCTGACCACCGAGGATAAATGACGCATTGAATGCATCCGCCCTCTGGCCCGACTGCGCCGACGTCTCGATCACCTCTCGCACGACCGATCCGACAACCCGCGCTGTCTGGAACATGGATGGCGTCTCAAGCAGCGTTTGCATCCGGTCGCCCGGCGCCTTCGAACGCTCGTCCAGAATGCTCACCACTGCCTGCGTTGTTGCCAGATTACCGGCCGACAGCAGAACGATCACCCGTTCGCCAGGCGTCTCCCAGACATTCATTTTCCGGAATGTCGATATGTTGTCGATACCCGCATTGGTGCGGGTATCGGACATGAACACCAGTCCGCGGTCTATTTTCAGGCCAACGCAATAAGTCATGGAATCGATCCAGCCGAATTTTGGCGACTACTGCTCGACTGTGATGCTGACCGCAAGTGTTTCCACCGCCTGGCCGATACGAATACCCGAAACAGGTGCTGCGTCTCGATAGTCGCGGCCAGTCGCCAGACTAACATAAGTCTCATCTGGCGACATTTTGTTGGATGGATCGAAGCCTACCCATCCCAATCCATCAATAAATGCTTCGGCCCAGGCATGCGCAGCCGCCTGGTCGCCTTCCTTCATCAGGTAGCCGCTGACGTAACGTGCCGGGAAGCCCGCGAGCCGCGCGGCGGCGACAAAAATATGCGCGTGGTCCTGACAGACCCCTGCCCCCAGCGCCAGAGCCTCTTCGGCTGTTGTCTGGGCATTGGTCACTCCGGTCTGATACGCAACCTTGGCCGCAACTAGCGCCATCAGCTGATGCATCCGGTCAAGCTGTTCGCCATCGCCGATTTCTTTTGCCAGCGCGTCGACGCCCTTTCCTGGCTCTGTCAACGGCGTCGGCTGGCTGAATATCCATAGCGGCATGAAACCACGCTGTGGTCCGGCCACGCCTGCCGTGTTGTTGGTCTCGACTTCACCGGTCGCAACAATCGTCACCGCCTCCGACGCGCCATCAATCGTCAGCAGTCTCGTGTCATTGCCGAAGCCATCATTGTATCTCAGTTCCTCGCGTGCGCCCTCGACTTCGATCGTCCAGTTGATCACGCTTTGGGTCCTGGCGTCTGATGGCGTCAGGCGCAGTCGCTGCAAACCGTATCCCATCGGCGCATCGTAACGGTATTCGGTGCGGTGTGTGATCCTCAATCGCATAGCCGCTCAACCCTCAAACAAACCGGTATTCTTCGGCGATCTCGCTTCCGAGCTTGTTATTGTCGCCAATGAATTCGACTAGGAACTCGTGCAGACCTCGGTCAAAAATATCCTTGATCGACCGCACCTTCAGCTTTCCAAGCGTTGCTGCGACCGTGTCATGGCACTTCTGCCGCTCGCCATAAGCTGTGGCAAGATAGTCCAGACTCTCGGAAAGATTGCGATAGCAGAAGGTCAGTGAGCGCGGCATGCGCGAGTTCAGGATCAGGAAATCCGCAATATTGGTCGGCTTGTATTCGACATCATAAGTCCATCGATAGGAGCGATGCGCTGATACCGAGCGAAGGATTGATTCCCACTGATAATTGTCGAGCGAAGAACCGACCCAGGATACGGACGGCAGCAGGACATAGTATTTGACGTCAAGGATGCGCGCCGTGTTGTCGGCACGTTCGATGTAAGTGCCGATCTGGCTGAAATCGAAGATTTCATTGCGCAATTGCGTGCCGTGCAGGGCGCCGCGGATCAGAGCCGTCTCACGTTTGATCCGGTCGAGGATGAGCGGCAGCTCGCGCTCGTCAATCGGCGCGCTCAGCATACGCTTCATAGCCATCCAGGCTTCGTTCAGGCTTTCCCATGTCTCCCGCGTCAGCGATGTGCGCACCATCCGGCCATTGTTGCGCGCGGTTTCGATCGCTGTCATCACGCTCGACGGATTGCTGGTATCGCGCAGCAGGAAATCCGACACGGTCCCGGCATTATATTGATCGTACTTCAGGCGGAAATGGTGATCGACGCCCGCCGACAGGACAACAGAAGTCCATTCATCGGCGGAATCGGTGGTGCGTGTCAGCGCCAGCCTGAGGCCGGCATCGACCAGGCGCGCCATGTTCTCCGCGCGCTCGATATAGCGGTTCATCCAGAACAGACCGTTGGCGTTACGTCCAAGCATGATCAGTCGTCCAGAACCCAGGTGTCTTTTGTGCCGCCGCCCTGCGAGGAGTTGACGACAAGTGATCCTTCCTTCAGCGCAACGCGCGTCAGGCCGCCCGGCACGATCTGGATTCGATCGGACACAAGCACATAAGGCCGCAGATCGACGTGGCGCGGCGCCAGCCCTGCCTTGGTCAGGATCGGGCAGGTCGACAGCGCAAGCGTCGGCTGGGCGATATAATTTGCAGGCCGCTTTGCCAGTTTGGCGGCAAAGGCCTCGCGCTCCTTCTTGGAAGCAGTTGGCCCCACCAGCATGCCGTAGCCGCCAGAGCCGTGAACTTCCTTCACCACCAGTTCGGCCAGGTGCTCCTGCACATATTTCAAACTGGCCGGTTCCGAGCAGCGCCATGTCGGGATATTGCCAAGGATCGCCTTGCGGCCAGTATAAAACTCAATGATTTCCGGCATATAGGAATAGATCGCCTTGTCGTCGGCGATCCCGGTGCCCGGCGCATTGGCAATGGTGATGCGACCGGCGCGGTAAACATCCATTATGCCCGGCACCCCAAGCGCCGAGTCAGCCTTGAATGTCAGCGGGTCGAGATAGTTGTCGTCGACACGCCGGTACAGCACATCGATCGGCTGATATCCCTGTGTCGTGCGCATCGCAATACGCCCGTCAACAACCCGCAGATCGCTTCCTTCCACCAGGTTCACGCCCATCTGATCGGCGAGGAAGGCGTGCTCGAAATAGGCGGAATTGTAGATGCCGGGCGTCAGCACTGCGATCGTCGGCGTACCGCTCGACACTTCTGGCCTGACATTGGCCAGCGACTGACGCAACAGCTGCGGATAGTTTTCGACCGGCCTGACCTTGATCTTCTGAAACAGCTCCGGAAAGAGCTGCATCATCGTCTCCCGGTTCTCCAGCATATAGGAAACACCAGACGGCGTGCGCGCATTGTCCTCGAGCACATAAAACTGGTCTTCGCCTGTGCGCACGATGTCGACGCCGATGATGTGCGTATAGACCCCGGCAGGCGGACGAACGCCGACCATTTCGGGAATGAACGCTTCGTTTCCGGCGATCAGCTGAGCCGGAATGCGCCCAGCCTTCAAGATTTCCTGCCGATGATAGATGTCGTCAAGAAAGGCATTCAGCGCCACAACTCGCTGCTCGATGCCCTGGGTCAACCGCCGCCATTCCTGACCGGACAGAATGCGGGGCACGATATCAAAAGGAATGATCCGTTCCGACGCCTCTTCCTCGCCATAGACAGCGAAGGTGATGCCCGTCTTCCGGAAAAAACGCTCCGCGTCGTCGGTCTTCTCCTTCAGGCGGGCAGGATCCTGACTGGCAAACCACTCATCATAGGTCGAATACGGTTTTCGAACCTGGCCGCTATCGGGCCTCATCTCGTCAAAGGCAACCAAAATTCTGCTCTCCTCAGCCAGGCCATTTCACTAAGTGGCCTTTGGAAATGCAAGCAGAATCGCGCAGTTAGCGAAAATCTTTGGAGCCGGGTCACGGGATGCCCATGATTTGGGCTACGAGGCGCAAAAACGCTCATAAACCCGCCGCTTTTTTGAGCGCCGGGTCACCTGAATCCGGGGAAATTGCCGGCGTAACTAGAACGCGCGGAAGGTCATCACCGTCAGCGTGTCTCTGATTCCCGGCACCGCATGAACTTGCTCGTTGACGAAATGGCCGATGTCGACGCCATCCTCCACGTAGAATTTGACCAGCAAATCCCATTGCCCGGCTGTCGAGTAAATCTCGGACGCAATCTCGCGGTCGGCAATCGCCCCTGCAACATCATATGACTTGCCGAGTTCGCATTTGATCTGGACAAAAAGCGCTTGCATGAGACAGTCCGCAACTTGGAATTTTGGATGACTCTGGCAATTCGAACTCGCCCATGCAAGCGCGCAGACCAAAATGCCGGTCCGAAAATGAAACTAGCTGTGCCTTTCAACCGTAACCATGTTGATGGATCGATGCGCTGTGCATCGAATGGAGGAAGCGATGCGGATCTTATATGCGGCCTTATTCAGCATTTGTCTTTCGTTCGCAGCCATTTCCGGCGAAGCAGAGGTTCGTGGCGCGCAGGCGGCAATAAACGGCCAAATGAAGGCGCTTCTCGCCGATGACGGGGCCGCCGCCTACAGCTTTGCCGCGCCAAACGTCAAACAGATATTTCCCTCCGTCGACGCATTCATGAACATGGTCACCAGTGGCTATGCGCCGGTCCGCCGCCCGCAAAGCTACGCTTTCGGCAAGGTTCAGGAAATGGGCGCAGGCAAGATCGTCCAGCAGGTACTGATCGTCGGCCCCGACGGCAAGGATTATGAAGCAGTCTACACGCTCGAACTGCAATCTGACGGCAAATATCTGATCACCGGCTGTTCGCTGCGCGCCTCAAGTTCGCTGTCGACCTAAAGAGCCGGCAAGTCCCCCCTCGCCCAGCCTTCATGCGTTTCCGCAGAATGGTCGGCGAACCTGCCCTTTTCGATTGCGCCGCGAATGCCGCGCGTCAGATCCTGGTAGTAAGACACATTGTTCCAGCTCAGCAGCATACCGCCAAGCGCTTCGCCTGAACGCACCAGATGGTGCAGATAGGCGCGGCTGTAGTCGCGCGCCGCCGGGCAACTGCTCTCTTCATCCAGTGGCCGATGATCGTCTGCATGGCGCGCATTACGCAGATTGATCTTTCCGCGCCGTGTGTAAGCCAGCCCATGCCGCCCGGCGCGGGTCGGCATCACGCAATCGAACATGTCGATGCCGCGCGCCACCGATTGCAGAATATCGTTCGGCGTGCCGACGCCCATCAGGTAGCGCGGCTTTTCTTCCGGCAGCACCGGGCATGTCGCCTCCAGCATTGCCAACATAACTGCCTGCGGCTCACCCACCGCAAGCCCGCCAACAGCATAGCCTTTCAGGTCAAGCGCCTTCAGAGCCTCGGCAGACCGCACCCGCAGCGCCTCGTTGTCGCCGCCCTGCACAATGCCAAACATCGCCTTGCCCGGCTGTTTGCCAAATGCCGCCTTGCAACGCTCGGCCCAGCGTAGCGACATTTCCATCGCCTTTTCGATTTCTTTGGGTTTGGCCGGCAGCGCCACGCATTCGTCGAGCTGCATCTGAATGTCCGAGTCCAGCAGTCCCTGGATTTCGATCGACCGCTCCGGGCTCATTTCCCACGACGACCCGTCAATGTGCGACCGGAAGGTCACTCCCTGTTCGGTGATCTTTCTCAGCGCCGACAGCGACATGACCTGAAATCCGCCGCTGTCGGTCAAGATCGGCCATGGCCAACGGGCAAACTCGTGTAGGCCGCCCAGCCGCGCCACACGTTCAGCGCCGGGGCGCAGCATCAGGTGATAGGTATTGCCCAGAATGATGTCGGCGCCCGCGCCCCTCACCTGATCCATATAAAGCGCCTTCACCGTGCCGCCAGTGCCCACCGGCATGAAGGCTGGCGTCTGGATCGTGCCGCGCGGCATCGAAATCGCGCCGCGCCGCGCCGCGCCATCGGTCGCGCTGACGTTGAAGGAAAACTTGTCGGTCATCAGAGATCGGCCCGGAACAGCAGGCTCGAATCCCCGTAGGAATAGAACCGGTAGCCATGAGAAATCGCATGTGCATATGCGCTGTGCATAACTTCGCGGCCGGCGAAAGCCGACACCAGCATGAAAAGTGTCGAGCGCGGCAGGTGAAAATTGGTCATCAACGCATCGACATATTTGAATCGATAGCCAGGCGTGATGAAAATATCGGTCGAGCCGGACCACTCGGCCAATGTTCCGTCATCGAGCGCCGCACTTTCCAGTAGCCTGAGCGACGTGGTGCCAACTGCAACGATGCGGCCACCACGAGCCTTCACCTTGTTCAACGCGCTTGCCGTCGCATAAGAAATTCGGCCCGTCTCGGCATGCATCTTGTGATCGGCCGTATCATCGGCCTTCACCGGCAGGAACGTCCCTGCCCCGACATGCAGCGTCACAAAATGCCGTTCAATGCCCGCCGCATCCAGCGCCTCGAACAGGGCTGGCGTGAAATGCAGGCCAGCGGTTGGCGCGGCCACCGCGCCTTCTTCATCGGCATAGATTGTCTGGTAGTCGCTGCGGTCCTGTTCGTCCTCGGGCCGTTTTGAGGCAATATAGGGCGGCAGTGGAATGTGGCCGACCTGGTGCAGCGCCTCGTCCAGCGCAGCACCGCCGAGTTCAAACCGCAACAGCGCTTCGCCTGCCTCGCCCTTTTCCTCGACCACGGCGTTCAACGTGCCCATCAGGCACAGATTGCCGGTATGGCCAAAGGCGATGCGGTCGCCGGCCTGCACGCGTTTGGCCGGCCGCAGAAACGCCTTCCAGCTGTCCTGTCCGACCCGCATGTGCAGCGTCGCGTCCACGCGCGACTGCGCGTCGCCGCGAAACCGCACGCCCTCAAGCTGCGCCGGGATCACCTTGGTATCGTTGAACACCAGCGCATCGCCGGGCGACAGCAGTCCCGGCAAATCGCTGACCCGCCAGTCTTCCAGCCGCCCGCCCGGCCGCACCGTCAGCAAGCGCGCACTGTCGCGCGGCACGGCAGGTCTCAGCGCAATGCTCGCCTCTGGCAGGTCGAAATCGAAAAGCTCGACTTTCATGGTCCAACACATGCAAACGGCCCCACGGTCCGCTACCGCCTTGGCGGTAGAATGGTCGTGGAGCCGGCGATTTGAGAGAAATCAGACGTCGGCGGCGACGCGCATCGTCACAATCGAGTCGGGATCCTTCACCGGCTCGCCGCGCTTGATCTTGTCAACATACTGCATGCCATCGATCACCTGGCCCCAAACCGTATACTGGCGGTTCAGGAACGGAGCATCGTCAAAGCAGATGAAGAACTGCGAGTTGGCCGAGTTCGGGTTCTGTGAACGCGCCATCGAGGCGGTGCCGCGCTTGTGCGGCACGTTCGAAAACTCAGCTGGCAGGTTCGGCTTCTGCGAACCGCCCATGCCGGTTCCGGTCGGGTCGCCGCCCTGCGCCATAAAGCCGTCGATCACGCGGTGAAACACCACGCCATCATAAAAGCCCTCGCGCGCCAGTTCCTTGATCCGCGCCACATGCTGCGGCGCTACGTCCGGCAGCAGCTGGATCACGACCTTACCTTTGGTCGTATCCATGATGATCGTGTTTTCCTTGTCTGTAATCTCGACCATGTCGGGTCCCTTCTTCTGATTGATTATTTGTCGCCAGCGATCCGCACCTTGACCATCCGGTCAGGGTCGCTCACTTCGCCATTGCCGCCAGCGCCGCGCTTGATCTTGTCGACCAGGTCCATGCCCTTCTCCACCTCGCCAACGACCGTATACTGGCCGTTCAGTGACGGGTATTGCGTGAACATGATGAAGAACTGCGAATTGGCGGAGTTCGGATCCTGTGACCGGGCCATACCCAGCACGCCGCGTTCGAATGGAACCTTGGAAAATTCGGCCGGCAGGTCCGGCTTGTCAGAACCGCCTGTGCCGGCGCGCTCCGGAGCGAACCCCTCCTTCATGTCGCCAAACTGGACGTCGCCTGTCTGCGCCATAAAGCCTTCGATGACGCGATGGAACGCTACATTGTCGTAAGCGCCTTCGCGCACCAGTTCCTTGATCCGCGCCACATGCTGCGGCGCCAGATCAGGCCGCAGCGCGATGGTCACGTCGCCGTCCTTCAGGGTAATAATCATTGTATTGTCGGGTTCGGCGGCCTGAGCCGAGAAGGTCGACGCTGAAAACGCCGTCAGGCCGGCGACAACAAGCGCCGTTGCAAATTTGATGCGCATATTTGAGGAACTCCGGATGTGTCAGTGCGGAAATTTCTTGGCAAGCGCCTTGGCGACCGCCTTGGGCACGAATTGACGAATGTCGCCACCCATTGATGCGATCTGCCGTACCAATGTGGCGGTAATGGTTCTGACTGACGGGCTGGCTGGAATAAATACGGTCTGCAGCTCCGGCGCCATCGATTCATTCATGCCCGCCATCTGCATTTCATAGTCTAGATCGGTGCCGTCACGCAGCCCGCGGATCATGATGTGGGCTCCGTGTTTGCGCGCCGCGTCAATCAGCAGCCCTTCGAAAGAGACCACCTCCAGTTTGGCCGCATCAGCGCCCATTTCGTCGCGTGTCGCTTTCTCGATGAGGATGCGGCGTTCATCCAGCGTAAACATCGGCGATTTGGATGCCTGGATGCCGATCGCAACATAGATGTGATCTGACACGGTCAACGCGCCCTTCAGCACGTCCATGTGTCCATTGGTCAAGGGATCAAACGAGCCGGCATATATGGCAATTGTCGATGACATGGCTCTGACGCAGCCTCCCGATCCTGCAAGCGCGTTGTGTTTCTTGGCTTGTAGCGGTCAACCGCGTGATTTTCCAGCGTTTATCGCGCGCAAAGACACATGAACGCCGGATGAACGGCGCACTCATGCTGGCTTCACGCCAAACGGCTACAGTGTAACACAACTTGACCGCAACCTTTTTGACGTTGCGACCGTTACGTTAATTGAAGGAGCCCGCAACATGATCATCTTGATGCTCGCAACCGCAATGACCATCGCAATGCTGATCGCGACCGCATTTGGCATGCATCAGGAAACGCGCCGCCTCAATCAGCAGGAGCAGATCAAAAACGCGCGCCGCGCTGGCTTGACCTGCTGATTTTTCAACTGACTATTCTCCAGCGCCGAAGCCTGTGTTCCCTCAGGCTTCGGCATTTTTTTGTTTTCAGGGCCTATTCGCCCTGAGGTTCTACCGGCCCGGCCGGTTCAGCAGGTCCTTCGCCTGCTTCTTCATCGCCTTCCGGCTCCGAAATACGCTCGACCGACACAACTTTTTCGCCTGCGGCCGTCTTAAAGATCGTCACGCCCTTGGTGGCGCGACTGGCGACCCGAATGCCGCTGACAGGCACACGGATCACCTGACCACCATCGGTTACAAGCATGATTTGATCGTCAGGCAACACCGGGAATGTCGCGATCAGCTGACCGATTTCACCAACTTTCGAGACATCAGTCGCGCGGATGCCTTTGCCGCCACGCCCGATAATCCGAAAATCGTAGGACGAGGAGCGTTTGCCGTAGCCGAATTCGGTTACCGTCAGCACAAATTGCTCGTGCTCTTGCATGAATGCGTAGCGTTCATCCGAAAGCTCGCCGCTTTCCTCGCCAACGTCCTCGTTCGTCAGCACGACCTCATCCTCGGCCTCGCCTTCTTCGGCGGACGCGGCCTTGCGTTCGGCCGTCGCCCGCTTCAGGAACGCCGCGCGCTCCCAAGGCTCTGCATCGACATGCTCGAGAATGGTCATTGAGATGGCGCGGTCGTCATCGCCCAGCCTGATCCCGCGCACGCCCTGCGAGCCCCGGCTCTGGAAGACTCTAACGTCAGCCACCGGGAAGCGGATGCACAGGCCCGAATTTGCGGTCAGCAACACATCGTCATGCTCGGTGCAGGTCTCGACCGCCAGAATGGCATCGCCTTCCTCGTCGAACTTCATCGCAATCTTGCCATTGCGTTTCACATCCGCGAAATCTGACAGCTTGTTACGGCGCACCGTGCCGCGCGTGGTAGCGAACATCACGTCCAGCTTGTCCCACTCGCTCTCGTCCGGAAGCGGCAGGATCGCAGTGATCCGGTCACCGTTTTCGAGCGGCAACATGTTGCGCAGGAATTTGCCCTTCGACTGCGGCGTGCCGATTGGCAGCCGCCAGACCTTCTCCTTGTAGACGATGCCTCGCGACGAGAAGAACAGGATCGGCGTATGCGTATTGGCCACAAACAGCCGCGTCAGGAAGTCGGTATCCTTGGTCGACATGCCCGAGCGGCCCTTGCCGCCACGCGCCTGCGCCCGGTAAATCGAAAGCGGCACCCGCTTGATATAGCCTTCATGCGTCACCGTGACGACCATGTCCTCGCGCTGGATGAGGTCCTCGTCATCCATGTCAGAACCGGCGTCCGAAATCTCGGTGCGCCGCGGCGTGCCAAACTCGTCGCGCACAGCAGCGAGTTCGTCTTTGACGATCTGCTGGATGCGTGCGCGCGACGCGAGAATATCAAGGAATTCAGTAATTTCCGCGCCGATCTCGTTCAATTCGTCGGCGATTTCGTCACGTCCCAGAGCCGTAAGGCGCGACAGCTGCAACGCCAGGATGGCGCGCGCCTGTTCTTCCGACAAGTTGTAGGTGCCGTCCTCATTGATCCGGTGGCGCGGATCATCGATCAGCAAAATCAGCGATTCCACGTCGCGCGCCGGCCAGTTGCGCGTCATCAGTTTTTCGCGCGCGTCCCCCGGATCCTTGGCGCCCCGGATCAGCCGGATCACCTCGTCAATATTGGCCACCGCAATCGCCAGGCCAACCAACACATGCGCCCGCTCGCGCGCCTTGCGCAGCAGATATTTGGTGCGGCGGCTGATGACCTCTTCGCGGAACTGATTGAACGCCTTCAGCATGTCGATCAGCGTCATCAGTTCCGGCTTGCCGCCGTTCAGCGCCACCATGTTGGCGCCAAACGAGGTCTGCAGCTGCGTGAAGCGATAGAGCTGGTTCAGCACCACATCGGCAACAGCGTCGCGCTTGAGCTCGATGACGACGCGATATCCCTGCCGGTCGCTTTCGTCGCGAATGTCGGAAATGCCCTCGATGCGCTTTTCGCGCACCAGTTCGGCCATTTTTTCGATCATTGATGCCTTGTTCACTTGGAACGGCACTTCGGTGACGACAATCGCCTCGCGGTCGCCACGGATCTGCTCGATATCGACCTTGCCGCGCATCAGGATCGAGCCGCGGCCGGTCGAATAGGCTGAATAGATACCCGAGCGCCCCATGATGAGGCCGCCGGTCGGAAAATCCGGCCCCGGAATGATCTCCATCAGGTCCGGCAGCTCCATCGCCGGATTATCCATCAGCGCAATCGCGGCGTTACAAACTTCAGCCAGATTGTGCGGCGGGATATTGGTCGCCATGCCGACCGCGATGCCGCCAGAACCATTGACCAGAAGATTAGGGAAACGTGCCGGCAGAACCTTTGGCTCGGTGTCGGTGCCGTCATAATTTTCCTGGAAATCGACCGTGTCCTTGTCGATGTCCTCGATCAGTTCATGCGCCACCTTGGTCAGGCGCGCTTCGGTATAACGCATTGCGGCAGGCGGATCGCCGTCGATCGAGCCGAAATTGCCCTGCCCGTCGATCAGCGGCACGCGCATCGACCAGTCCTGAGCCATACGCACCAAAGCGTCATAGATCGAGGCGTCGCCATGCGGGTGGTATTTACCCATCACGTCCGAAACCGGACGCGCCGATTTCACATGTTTACGGTTCCAGTGATAACCGCTCTCCTGCGACGCATAGACGATGCGCCGGTGAACCGGCTTCAGGCCGTCACGCACGTCTGGGAGCGCACGCGCCACGATCACGCTCATCGCGTAATCAAGGTAGGAACGCTGCATTTCATCAATGATGTTAATCGGCTCGATGCCGTCCGGGCCGTCTTCCGGCGGTCTCGTCTGGTCGCTCAAATCAGGTCACTCGATTCGGGAAAGTATCTACTTACTTATATAGGAAGCCCCGCCAATTCTCCAACTTCATTGCCGCCAGTCCACGGCATAAAGCCTCATTGTTTTCAGTATGTTAGGCTATCAGACGAATTGACGCGGAATAAGCATCGTCGACACCCTTGGCAATTGGCGTGGAATCCGGGCATTTTCGCGCCGCACAAAGCAGCGGCGCATCGGACGCAGGGCGGGGGAAAATGCACCTGAACAAACAATTCAGCGACTATGTCCGACTCGCCGGTCAGGGCCGCAACGGCATTCCTTCCATCCTGATCGGAACCATCGTCATCGTCGCGATCTGGCTGATGTCAACGGTTCTGGCGCTCGTCCTCGGCATGGGCATTGCCTGGTACATGGATCCGTCACTATCGGCCGGCGAAGCCACATCAGCGGCCACCCAAGGCCGGCTGGGCGCTTTTACCCTGCTGGGATCGGTCGCCTCGTTTTGGCCGGCGGTCTGGATCGGCCTGCGCCTTGTTCATCGCCGCGCCTTTGTGTCTGTGCTTGGCTCCACCCTGCGCATCAACCGGCCCGACATGTGGCGTGGCCTCACGGCAGCACTGATTGTCGCAATCGTGTCGATTTTGCCGGCGCTGCTGACGGGCGGCCTGCCCGCCGCCGCCAACATCAATCTCGGCCAATGGCTGCTATGGCTCTTGCCTATGCTGCTGCTTCTGTTCGTCCAGACGTCCGGCGAGGAACTGTTCTTTCGCGGCTACTTGCCTCAGGCGCTGGCGCATCGTTTCCGCTCACCGCTTGTCTGGGCGGGTCTGCCGATCATCTCCTTTGTCATGATGCACTGGTATGCCGACGCCACGGGCGCGATGAACGCCGCAGCCCTGTTCACCATCGCCACCATCGCCGCAACCGTCATGCTGCTGGTTTATGTGACCGGAAATCTTGGCGCTGCCTTTGGCCTGCACTGGGGCAACAACATAGCGGCGCTGCTGCTGATCTCGGCAGACGACCGCCTTGGCAATCTCGCCCTTGTCAGCACAAAATCTGTTTCCGATCCAACCTGGACCGCCGGCAGTTCCATTGTCATCGCTATTGTTGGCCTGATTGCGGGACTGGCGAAACTGGCGCTGCTGCTGCATCCGCGTTCACCGCTGGCGGTGGAATCCGTCCGCCGCCGTCCGCAGGCCTGATTGCCTCCAGGCAGCCACCTCCACATTGACGGACGGCCATGGCTGCGCCAAACCGGAACGTGCTCTTAACGAGCGGGCCTGCCATGAACATGACGCCCTTCAGGAATTATGTTTCGCTGGCTGGCTTCGGCCGCTACAGCCTGCGGTCGATCATTGCCGGCTTCATTCTGATCATGCTTCTCTGGCTTGCCGGATCAGGTGCCGTCCTGTTTGCGCTTATTCAATACGATTTTTGGACGACCGGCGATCCCGCATGGACCACCGAAACGATCTTGTCAGGCTATGCCGGATTGACAGCGCGACTGGCATCAGTCGCCATTCTCTGGCCGGGAGTCTTCATCGTGTTGCGCCTTGTCCATGGCCGTCACATCGTCACCGCCCTGGGCGTCGAACTCAGGATCGACAAGTCGGATTTTTGGCGCGCGACGGCCGCGGTTCTCGTCGCAGAAACCGTCATCACGATCATCTGGTTGGCCATTGGAGAAGACTTTGTCCGCACAGATGCATCGTTGCGCGATTGGCTCATCGCGCTCGCACCTTTGGCGCTACTGATCTTTCTCCAGTCATCTGGCGAGGAACTCTTCTTTCGCGGCTATCTTATGCAATTGCTCGCCCGGCGATTTGGCTCGCCATGGATCTGGGCCGGTGTACCCTCCCTGATCTTCACCGTGCTGCATTGGGATTCTGACCTAACCCTGACTGTAAACATCTGGGCCCTTGTCGCGGTCGGTGCGTTTACGGCGTCTGCCGCATTTCTGGTTGTCTACACCGGCAATCTCGGCGCAGCTTTCGGCATCCATTGGGGAAACAACCTGCTGGCCATGCTGGTCTATTCCGGCGACCGCGACACCGATACGCTAGCGCTCATCGCATTCGAAGACGTGTCCGGTGCGGACTGGACGTTCAGCGAATTGTTCAATGCCATCGGCAATGAACTGCTGTTCACCATGCTCACAATCTGGCTTCTCGTCCATCCGCGTTCGCCGCTGCGGCTGGTGGTGCGTAGTTAATCCTCAGGCTAATGTGCCTTGCGGCGGCGCAACATCGACCATCCAAGCCATCATTTTCGACCGCCAGCTGCTTTTTCGGAGACTTTTTTTGTAACCGGCCAGCCATCCATTTCGCGCGAAACGATCGCGCAAACCTTTGACCTGATCCGGCCGCATGTCAGGCGCACCCCTGTGATCGACGCCGACCTTGCCGATTTTGGCGCGCCGTCACACCCGGTCGCCTTCAAGCTGGAATATTTGCAGCATTCAGGCTCGTTCAAGGCGCGCGGCGCGTTCGCCAACCTGCTCACCCGCCAGCCCGGTCCTGCCGGCGTCGCCGCTGCGTCAGGCGGCAATCACGGCGCAGCGGTTGCCTACGCCGCCCAAAAGCTGGGCATACCAACCTCCATCTTCATTCCGGAAATCGCGCCGCAGGCCAAGCGAAAGAAGATCGCCGGCTATGGCGCGCAGCTGGTGGTCGGCGGCGATCGCTACGCCGATGCACTCGCGGCCTGCAACACCTTTGTCGAACAGTCGGGCGCGCTTTCGGTCCACGCCTATGACATGCCCGAAACCCTGATCGGCCAGGGCAGCGTCGGCCTTGAACTGGAGGAGCAGCGGTCAGCCATCGACACCTTGCTTGTCGCCGTTGGCGGCGGTGGCCTGATCGGCGGCATTGCCGCCTGGTATGGTGGCCGGGTCAAGGTGGTTGCGGTTGAGCCTGAGGCAGCGCCCACGCTTCACATGGCGCTTGAGGCCGGTCATCCGGTTGATGCGCCGGCCGGCGGCATTGCCGCAGATTCGCTTGCGCCGCGCCAGATCGGCGCGCTGATGCTGCCGATCGCCCAACAACACGTCGTGGCCTCCATTCTGGTCGAAGACGACGCCATCCGTGCAGCCCAGCAGGCGCTGTGGGACCGGATGCGTATCGTCACCGAACCCGGCGGGGCCGCTGCATTTGCCGCATTTCTGTCGGGCGTCTACCGCCCCGAAAGAGACGAACGCGTCGCCGTCCTGCTCTGCGGCGCAAACACCGACGCTGTCAGTTTCACCTAGAGCCATTCAGGCAAAGATTGAATCACTCTGCCGGAATTGCTCCAGCAGGTGCTGGCAAGCGCATTGCAGCCGGGATAGTCTCAGCGGTAAGGGGGCCGCATGCCAAGCTTCGACAGTCTGCTGAATGCGTTCATCACCTTGCTGGTCACCATTGACCCGCCGGGCCTTGCGCCGCTGTTCCTGGCCGTAACGCGCGGCATGAGCCGCAACCAACGCCGCCAGGTCGGCCTGCGTGCGTCGATCATTGCCTATGTCATTCTCGCGATCTTTGCCGTCGCAGGCGCTGGCATCCTGTCGGTGCTCGGCATCACGCTACCGGCGTTCCGGGTTGCAGGCGGCTTGCTGTTGTTCTTCATCGCCTTCGAGATGGTTTTTGAAAAACGCAATGATCGCAAGGAAAAGACTGCCGACGTCGCCATCACCCGCGACCACATTCTTAATGTCGCCGCCTTCCCGCTGGCGATCCCTTTGATCGCCGGTCCCGGCGCTATCTCGGCAACCGTGCTGCTGTCCGGTTCGTTTCCGACTCTCATCGGCCAGATCGCTCTGCTGGTGATCCTGGTGCTAGCTGTCTTCAGCGCCTGGCTCGTGTTCATCCTCGCCGAACCGCTCGACCGCTGGCTTGGCCAGACCGGCCGCTCGATCCTCACCCGCCTGCTCGGCGTCATTCTGGCCGCACTTGCCGTGCAATTCGTTGCCGACGGGATCAAGGCACTGATGGCGGCGTGAAGAATCAAGACGCCACCGCCATCACAATCATTCATACCCGGGTCACAACACTCCGCTCAGAACGGGATATCGTCGTCCATGTCGCGGTTGCCGCCGCCACCACGCGAACCGCCGCCACCACCACGCGAATAATCACCGCCCGGACCTGACTGGCCGAAATCTGATCCGCCGGAACGGCCTCCGCGATCGCCGCCACGGTCATAGGACACCTGGCCGCCGCCGTCGCCCGAATTGCGCGAATCCAGCATCTGCAACTCGCCACGGAATTTTTGCAGCACCACTTCGGTCGTATATTTGTCCTGACCCTGCTGGTCCTGCCATTTGCGGGTCTGCAACTGGCCCTCGATATAAACCTTCATGCCTTTTTTCAGATATTGCTCGGCAACCTTGGCCAGGCTGTCGTTAAAGATCACGACATTGTGCCATTCGGTCTTTTCCTTGCGGTCGCCCGTGTTTTTGTCGCGCCAGCTTTCCGAGGTCGCGATCCTGAGATTGACGACCGGATCGCCCGAATTGAGCCGGCGGATTTCCGGGTCTGCGCCCAGATTGCCGACCAGAATGACCTTATTGACGCTGCCCGCCATCACACTTCTCCACGCTTGTCCGAAACCAATCCGTCACTAGCCGCACGCGCCCGCTTGCCGGGCCCGGCAGTGCCCTTCTCTACCACCAATTCCCGCCCAGGCGGCACAAAGCCGGCCAAACTTTGCCGCTATCCACAAGCTTGAGGTTCCTTTTTTGTTCTATTCGTTCTGACAGGCAGATGCAAGGGGCAAAACAACCGAAACCGTGGAGTTTCAACCCGTGCAGATGCGTGCACCCAGTTGTGAACGGTCGGAACTTGGCACAGAAGCGTCAGCAGACTAGATATCAGTGTAGCCGCAAGGTCGGCCACACCCACGGAACAAGCCGATGTCGAGATACGTCCCCCACGCCGTCACAGCCGCATTTCTCCTGCTCGGCGGATCGTTCGCCGCCCTTGGCGCGGAGGAGAAGAAGGCCGAAGCTGAAGGCTTGCCCGGCGTCGACGCCGGATACAGCATCGTCAAGCCAGCACCTGAGCCCGAAGAGATCCAGGCCGAAAGCACCGACGGCAAGAAGCGGTTCAAGGCTGGCAACTGGGACGTCGAAGTGTCGGGCTACATCTGGTATCAGGTCGGCGCATCGTCGAACGGACGCTGAATAGCCGCGCCGCGCGACCAATCTGTAAACATGCTTGAAGGATTGCAGCCGTCAACTCAACCTGAGATGGTTACTTGATGTTCCTTCAACATTCCTCGCCGTGGCCACTGCTCCTGTCCAAGGCCGAACCGAAAACAGCGGCTGACAGCATTCGATTGCAGCGGGCAATGACCACATTGGCCGGCCAGGATCCAGCATTCTGGTTCGCGGACGCCAACGGACGAAGACAAATGTTCATCGGCGGGATGACCGAACAATATTTGGACTACGCCGTCCAACGGTTCGCCGTTGAAGCAACATTCCAAGCGCCACAGGTCGCTTACCGTGAAACGATCACCCGCTCGCATAGGCTTGACCACACATACAGCGCGCAATTCGGAGTCGGGCATTTCGCACGCGTCACCTTGTTATTCGAGCCTGACTTGGCAGCCGAAGAACTTGTCTTTGCATCGTGCCTTGCGCAAGGCGCGCTTCCCGACGAATACGTAGCGGGCGTTAAACACGGCATCTTGAGTGTTATGGCGCTCAATTTCCCGGCAAACAGGCCAATCATTGGCGTCAAGGCAACACTGATTGATGCTGCCTTCCATCCAACAGACTCATCGTATCTCGCTTTCAAGACTGCCGGGCGGGCCGCATTCACTGAGGCCATTCCCAAGCTGGGGGTGCAACTGCTTGAACCGTTGATGAAAATTGAGTTCGTAGCGCCAGAGAACTTCGTCCGTCTGATCAGCAACTGCCTTACGGATCGCCGCGGCCAAGTTCAGAGTCAACGACGGGATCGCGCCCGCGTCATCATCGGCGCAGTGACGCCACTCGCAACAATGTTCAAACTTGAGGAAGAATTGTTGAGGCTGAGTGCAGGGCAGGCCGCACTGAATGCACATTATTCGCACTACGCCCCTGTTCCCACGGCCCGTGCGCCAGAACCGCCTCCATCACCGATATCCGCAGCGCGACACATCACCCGATGAGCCAGCACATGTCAGCACCCGTTGATTTGTTCCTGGTTCTCTAAGCACGCGAAAACCCCGGTGCCTGTTCAGCACACGGGGTTTTCTTGCTGATGAGCCTTCAAGCTCGCACTGCCGGTGCAAACAACCGGCATATCTCTCGGATGCCAAGATGAACCTGTCATCGATCCGACTGTGGTCTCTGTTTGTGGGGTCATGACGCCAGCCGTGGTTCGGCGAACTTTACGCGCCGCCTGTGACTGTCGCGGCCCTGCTCACTGGCAGAGCCAGACGGGACTATCAGGTGGGGTCATTGCCTCCTCCGTGGTCCGTTGCGCTTCATCGCGGAAAGGTCTCATTCGCTTCGGGCGTCGCGCCTGCGGCGTCTCGCAGACGTCCCCTCGCGAAGAGCAGCCACGTCAGGTCTTTTGATTTGATCCGGGCGCTCAACCTTCCAACAATAAAAGTTTGCGCCTGCCGTGCCCCAGGGTCAAGCCAAATCGGGCCCTGTTGCAAAATGTGAACGCCGCAATCGCGCCACCTCCTGACAATGTCCTGTCAGGATCACTGTTCCTGCTCCGTTCTTTTTGCTTGCCGCTGCCCGCCAGCGCAGATATTCGTTAGCCCAAAAGGCCGGACTCGATTTCGCAACACAAATTCCTACATTGGCTGGTGGCGGCCGGTCCGCCGTTCCAGACAATCAGATACGAGGCGGCGTGCGGCTATGGCCGACCAGAAATTCATCTCCATTCGCGGCGCGCGCGAGCACAATCTCAAGAACATCGACATTGACCTGCCGCGCGACAGTCTGACGGTCATCACCGGCCTGTCGGGCTCGGGAAAATCGTCACTCGCTTTCGACACGATCTATGCCGAGGGCCAGCGGCGCTATGTCGAGTCGCTCTCGGCCTACGCCCGCCAGTTCCTCGAAATGATGCAAAAACCGGACGTCGACCAGATCGACGGCCTGTCGCCCGCCATTTCCATCGAGCAGAAAACCACCTCGCGCAATCCGCGCTCCACCGTCGGCACGGTGACCGAAATCTACGACTACATGCGCCTGCTGTTTGCGCGTGTCGGCGTGCCCTATTCGCCCGCGACGGGCCTGCCTATCGAGAGCCAGACCGTGTCGCAGATGGTCGACCGGGTGCTGGCGATGGAGGAAGGCACCCGCCTGTTCATCCTCGCCCCCATCGTGCGGGGCCGAAAGGGCGAATACCGCAAGGAAATCGCCGAACTGCAGAAAAAGGGTTTTCAGCGCCTCAAGGTCGACGGCCAGTTTTACGAGATCGCCGAGGTCCCGGCACTCGACAAGAAATACAAGCACGACATCGACGTCGTGGTCGACCGCGTCGTGGTGCGGCCCGATCTCGCGGCGCGGCTGGCCGATTCCATCGAGACGGCGCTTAAACTGGCCGATGGGCTGGCGATTGCCGAATATGCCGACAAGCCGCTGCCGCCGGAGGAAACTGCGGCCCAATCAGCCAACAAGAGCGCCAACGAGACGCATGAGCGCGTCATGTTCTCGGAAAAGTTTGCCTGCCCGGTCTCCGGTTTCACCATTGCCGAGATCGAGCCGCGGCTGTTTTCGTTCAACAATCCCGCCGGCGCCTGCCCCACTTGCGACGGGCTCGGCTCGCAGCGCGCGATTGACCGCAATCTCATCATTCCCGATGAGAACGAGACATTGCGCGGCGGCGCGGTTGCGCCTTGGGCGCGCTCCACTTCGCCCTATTACAACCAAACGCTTGAGGCGCTGGGGGCTGAATATGGCTTCAAACTTGGCGACAAATGGTCAGCGCTGACGCATGAAGCGCAAGAGGCCATCCTGCAAGGCACTGGTAAGCGACAAGTTACGTTCGCCTATGATGACGGATTGCGCTCCTACAAGACGACAAAAACCTTCGAGGGCGTCATTCCCAACCTGGAGCGCCGCTGGAAAGAAACCGACTCTGCCTGGTCGCGCGAAGACATCGAGCGTTACATGTCCGAGACCCCCTGCCCGGCCTGCGATGGCTATCGCCTCAAGCCTGAGGCGCTGGCGGTCAAGATCGCCGGCCGCCACATTGGCGAGGTCACGGCGCTGTCCATCCGCAAGGCTGGCGCCTGGTTTGAGGATCTGCCGGGGCAGCTCACCGAAAAGCAGAACGAGATCGCCGTTCGCGTCCTGAAGGAAATCCGCGAGCGCCTGCGCTTCTTGAACGATGTCGGCCTCGACTATCTCGCTTTGTCGCGCAATTCCGGCACCCTGTCGGGCGGCGAGAGCCAGCGCATCCGCCTCGCCTCACAGATCGGCTCCGGCCTCACCGGCGTGCTCTATGTGCTCGACGAACCGTCCATCGGCCTGCACCAGCGCGACAATGCCCGCCTGCTCGACACGCTCAAGCACCTGCGCGACATCGGCAACACTGTCATCGTTGTCGAACATGACGAGGACGCCATCCTGCAGGCCGACCATGTCGTCGACATCGGCCCCGCCGCCGGCATTCACGGCGGCCGCGTCATCGCCGAGGGCAAGCCCGCCGAGATCATGGCCAATCCGCGCTCTGTCACCGGACAATATCTGTCGGGCGAGCTGGAGGTCGCCGTGCCGTCAGACCGGCGCAAGGGCAAGAAGGGCAAGCGCATCAAGGTGGTTGGCGCGCGTGGCAACAACCTGAAAGATGTCACCGCCGAAATCCCGCTTGGCACCTTCACCGCAGTCACCGGCGTTTCGGGCGGCGGCAAGTCGACCCTGCTCATCGAGACCCTGTTCAAGGCAGCCTCGCGCCGCATCATGGGTGCTCGCGAACACGCCGCCGAGCACGACCGCATCGAAGGCCTGGAGTTCATCGACAAGGTCATCGACATCGACCAGTCGCCGATTGGCCGCACCCCGCGCTCCAATCCCGCCACCTATACCGGCGCGTTCACCCCGATCCGCGACTGGTTTGCCGGCCTGCCGGAAGCCAAAGCCCGCGGCTATCAGCCCGGCCGCTTCTCCTTCAACGTCAAGGGCGGCCGCTGCGAGGCCTGCCAGGGCGACGGCGTCATCAAGATTGAGATGCACTTTTTGCCCGACGTCTACGTCACCTGCGATGTCTGCCACGGCAAGCGTTACAACCGCGAAACACTCGAAGTCACGTTTAAGGGCAAGTCGATCGCCGACGTGCTCGATATGACGGTCGAGGAAGGCGCAGAATTCTTCTCCGCTGTGCCGGCAGTGCGCGACAAGCTCGAAACACTCGCCAAAGTCGGCCTCGGCTACATCCATGTCGGCCAGCAGGCCAACACATTGTCGGGCGGCGAGGCCCAGCGCATCAAGCTCGCCAAGGAATTGTCACGCAAGGCCACCGGCAAGACGCTCTACATTCTCGACGAGCCGACCACCGGCCTGCATTTCCACGACGTCGCCAAACTGCTCGAAGTGCTGCACGAACTGGTCGACCAGGGCAACACGGTGGCGGTCATCGAGCACAATCTCGAAGTCATCAAGACGGCCGACTGGGTGCTCGATCTTGGCCCCGAAGGTGGTGACGGCGGCGGCGAACTGGTCGCGTCCGGCACGCCGGAAGATATCGTCGCCGAACCACGCAGCTACACCGGCCAATTTTTGAAGGAACTGCTGGAAAGGCGGCCGGGTGGACGAAAGAAAGAGGCGGCGGAGTAGCGCTCAAGGCCAGAAGCGGTCAAATGCGTCCGTTCCTTGCTTACCGTCATATGAGGAGCGGTAGTCGTCAGGCACGCTCATCCTCTCCCCAGCTCAGAGGTTTCTCTTGGGGCAACATTGAACGAACAGGTGAGAGCAGTCGATAGGCGCGTAGACAATTTGATCTCCGCAATCGGTTCTCATTCTGAGCCGTATTCGTTCATGGTCCGCAAAACAACAACGAAAACAACGGTCTATAAATCTTTGTCGTTGAGCCCTATTGCGGACATATGCCACAGCCGATTGAGCATCCAGCCACAGGCGAAATTAACCATAAAAATCAATGCGAGTGAGCGTCCGTCAGCGACAGATAATTCTGGATTGCGGACGCTCCTCAACGCCAAATAATTTCGGCGTCCTTAACGAATTCATTAAACTTTAATCAGTTGCGGAACACATATCGAACAGATAGTGTTCGTTCTGGGTTTGTTTTCTGATGATTCCCCGGAGGCAATATGCTGACGCGCAAGCAACATGAGCTGCTGATGTTCATTCACGAGCGGATGAAGGAATCCGGCATTCCTCCGTCGTTCGATGAAATGAAAGACGCGCTCGATCTGGCGTCGAAATCGGGTATTCACCGGTTGATTACGGCGCTTGAAGAGCGCGGTTTCATTCGCCGCCTGCCGAACCGGGCGCGCGCGCTTGAGGTCATCAAACTGCCTGAATCGCTGTCACCGTCGATTAATGCACCAAGGAAATTCTCGCCAAGCGTTATTCAAGGCAGTCTTGGCCGCCGGCCAGAGCCGGCTCCTGCGCCGGCGCCGAGCAATGATGCGGGCAGCGCCGTGTCAATTCCCGTGATGGGCCGCATCGCTGCTGGCGTGCCGATCGACGCAATCCAGAACCAGACCCATTCGATCTCGGTTCCGCCGGAAATGCTGTCGGGCGGCGAGCACTATGCGCTTGAAGTCAAAGGCGACTCGATGATCGACGCCGGGATTTTTGATGGCGACACGGTCATCATCCGCAACGCCAACAATGCGACGCCCGGTGATATTGTCGTGGCGCTGGTCGATGACGAAGAAGCAACGTTGAAGCGGTTCCGGCGCAAGGGCGCGTCGATTGCGCTTGAGGCGGCTAACCCCGCCTATGAGACACGTATCTTTGGGCCAGACCGCATCAAGGTTCAGGGTAAGCTGGTCGGACTGATCCGGCGCTATTGAGCGTCTGTGTCGAGTGTATCAGGCGGCACGGCAGGTTGTTGGCCGCTTGAGGCTGGAGCCGGCTGCACTGGCCGTTTTGATTTCGGCACGTATGGCGGCATGCCGCGTGCGGCGCGCGAGAAGCGGCGATGGTCGTGCCAAGGTCTCGCTGTTTCGGAGCGCGCAGTTTCAGGCAGCGCGAATACGATCTCCCCTCCTCGTTTGATCTCGGCGCTGCCACGCAGCGCAAAGGTTTTGGCCGTCACGACTTTGGTCGTTGAATGCGGACATGGGTTTGCCGCCGTCGCATCTTCAATCACGATGACCTCGACCCGGCTGCATGCAGGTTCAGCACGGACCATGTCGCGGGCATGCGCCAATGACAGGCCGGGTTGGATGATGACACACAGGCCGTCGCGGCAGGCGAACGCGCCTCTGGCGGCAAACAGCGCGTCATCGACTGACTCTTCAGCCGGCTTGGTCACAGCTCCGCCCATCATCGCGCGCCGCCAATCCTTCATCACGAAAGAGTTCGGACGGCTTCGATTGACTGCGACGCGTCCATCGTCTTGCCGGACCGCCACAAGACGGGCGTCTTCGCTAACAAAAACGGTTGGTAGATCTCGCATCAACAAGCTCGCGATGCCGAGCATGACGAGAGGAACGGCGGTGGCTCTCCATGCTGTCGTCGTTGCCAGCGTCAGTGGTATCAGCGCCAGCGACAGAAGGATCACCGCCGACAGAGGAATAACGCCAATGGCATCAAGGGGCGTGCGGGCAGCGAGCCAGACCGCGATGGCAATCATCCATTCCAGTCCCTTGCCCATGACCCAGAAAGCAGGCCCATCAAGCTGGAACGGGATCAGGAGCACCCCCAACACAGCAAATGGCATGACCATGACTGACACGATGGGCATGGTGAGCAGGTTTGCAGGGATGCCGAGCGGCGAAACACGCTGGAAATGCCATGTGCCAAAAATTCCGGTTGCCGAACCGGCGATGAGCGCGGTGGCGATGAGCCCCACAGCATAGAGGGCCGCCCTGCTTGTCAGGTGGCTCACAAGGTTGCTTCTGACGCGTTGTTGCGGCGTTGATCGATCATCCCGATGTTGCCACCATCCGTAGGCTGCGATTAGAGCCGCAGTGGCGGCAAATGACATCTGAAAGCTTGGCCCGGCCGCCTCATGTGGGGCAATCGCCAGAATGACAAGCGCCGCAATCGCCAGATTGCGCATCGTCAGGGCTACGCGATCAAACAGCAACGCCACCAGCATGACGGCGATCATGAGAAAGCTGCGCTGGGCGGCAATCGCCGCGCCCGAAATCAGCAGATAGATCGCGACTGCCACCAACGCGCCTGCGGCGGCGAATTTCCGCACCGGGTATCTGGACGCAAAGGCAGGAAACAGCGCGAATACAAAACGCATCGCTCCGATAACCACGCCGGCAACCAGCGCCATGTGCAATCCGGAGATCGACAGCACATGCGCCAGGCCAGTGATACGCAGCACTTCGTTAGTCTTTTCGGGGATGCCAGCCCGCACGCCGGCAATCAATGCAGCGGCGATCTCGCCCTCGTCGCCGCCGATGTGGCGGCGCACCCGCTGCGCCAGCTCATTGCGCAGGTCCTCGATCATGTATGCCGCTTTCTCGATCAGCCTCGGACCATTGGCGCCTCCAATCTCTACGAGGACCGGGTCTCGCAGAAAGAAGCCGGTTGCGCCTATGCCATCAAAGTAGTTCTCAAACGCAAAATCATAGGCGCCAGGCCGCAATGGTCCAAGCGGCTGGGTCAGCCTGGCAACGCCTGTCACGGTAGAACCCGGACGGACAGCACTTGGGGTCTTGCGCGCCGTCAGCCGTACCCGGTCCGGTTGGTAGCGGAGCTTGGGACGTGCCGTATCCAGCACCGAGAGCGTCAGACGAATACGGCCGTTTTCACGCTCTTCGACGAGTTCGACGCGTCCCGTCACTTTGGTCGTGATTTCACCACCGATGACGCGCGTGGACGCACGCCACGTTTCAACCTTCGCAGCAAGAAGACCGGCACACAAAAGCGTGACACACAGGGCGGCCGCGCCTGCCGCCTCCCGATGTCTTGCGGCCCATGCGACCGACAGCGCAATCAATCCGGGTGCAAGTGCAACTGGCCAGCCGGGCTCGAAGGGAACTGCGAAATAAACCAGGCAGCCGACGCAGATCATGACCGGCGCAAGCAGGAAGATCGCGCCGCGGTCCGCTTCCAAAACGGCAGATTGACCGAATCTTCGGGTCAACCGGGAAACGGCTGTCAGCTGCCATGGGACAAGTGGCCGTTTGCTCTTTTGCGATGGCCGCGGGTCGGCTGTCGTGGCAGGAACGCCGCCCGTTTCGATCAGGCCGTCGTCAGCCGGGTCCGCCAGCAAAAGGCGTTCCTGCACGTCCTCCTGAGACGGCATTCCTCTCATGGTGACCCCAAAACTTGCACCACCTGTAGGGCATGCTACATGAACGCCGACAAAAGACCATCGGCGCGTCCTGCGCCCTTCCGGAAGCTGCAATGACAAAACCAATCATCACCCGGTTTGCGCCCTCGCCGACGGGCTATCTCCATATCGGCGGCGCGCGAACCGCCTTGTTCAACTGGCTCTATTCAAAGAACCGCGACGGCAAGATGTTGCTGCGCATCGAGGACACCGACCGCGAACGGTCAACCGATGCGGCGACCGCCGCCATCCTCGAAGGCCTGACCTGGCTTGGTCTGAGCTGGGACGGCGACGCTATTTCGCAGTACGGCCGTGTCGAACGGCACCGCGAGGTTGCCGAGGAGCTGGTTCGCCTTGGCAAGGCCTACTACGCCTACGAAACCGCTGAAGAACTGACCGAGATGCGCGAGAAGGCAAAGGCCGAGGGCCGTCCGCCACGTTATGACGGCGCGTGGCGCGACCGCGATCCGTCTCAAGCACCGGCGGGCGTCAAGGGCGCGATCCGCATCAAGGCCCCGCGTGATGGCGAGACGCTGGTGCAGGATCGGGTGCAGGGCGACGTGCGCTTTCCCAACAAGGATCTCGACGATTTCATCATCCTGCGCTCCGACGGAAATCCAACCTACATGCACGCTGTCGTCGTCGACGATCACGACATGGGCGTTACCAATGTCATTCGTGGCGATGATCACCTGACCAACACGGCGCGCCAGATGGTCATCTACAACGCCATGGGATGGGACGTGCCGGTCTGGGCGCATATCCCGCTCATTCATGGCTCGGATGGCGCAAAGCTTTCCAAACGCCATGGCGCGCTTGGCGTCGAGGCATATCGCGCCATGGGATATCTGCCGAACGCACTGCTCAACTATCTCGCCCGTCTCGGCTGGAGCCATGGCGACGACGAGGTGATGTCGATCGAAGACATGATCGCCTGGTTCGACATTGACGATGTCAACAAGGGCGCGGCGCGTTTCGATTTCGCCAAGCTGGAAGCATTGAACGGCGTGTGGATGCGCCGCACCGATGATGATGAACTGACCGAGACGCTGATCAAGACTCTGCCCTATCTGGAAGGCGGCCCGAAAATGCTCGAGGCGCTTGACGCTGACAAGCGTGCCCAATTGCGCGCCGCCATGCCGGGCCTCAAGGAACGCGCCAAGACGCTTGTCGAACTGGCGGACAGTGCCGGCTACCTGTTTGCGATCCGGCCCATCGTTGCGGACGAGAAGGCCGCCGCCCTGCTCGACGCATACGGAAAGGCCGTGCTGGCAAAGGCGCATGCCGCGCTTTCGCAGGTTTCAGACTGGTCGGCGGCTTCAACTGAGGCAGCAATCCGGCAGGTATCCGAAGAAGCCGGCGTCAAGCTCGGCAAGGTGGCACAGCCGCTGCGTGCTGCGTTGACGGGACGCTCGACCTCACCTGGCGTCTTTGATGTTCTGGCGGTTCTCGGCAAAGATGAATCGCTCGGCCGCATCGGCGATCAGACTGATTGAGCACACGCAAATGTTGCACCTGCTCAGAGCTTTGGATACAGTTGCAATAACCTTGGGCAAGGCAATCTTTTGCGCGTTTCCAGCTTGTCCGCGCTTTTCGCTGGACCGTGCGTCTTCGGCAGTGCAGCATCGACGATAGTCAGCTTGGCACCTACCCCCAAATGCGTTAGCAAGTGCCGGGCTTATGTTGGGGTGCACGAGGTTACGCCTTGTGCCGGATAGGCGGTTCCGCCAGAACTTTTGATTGGAGTGGCTATGACGAACAAGACTGCGAAGCTCGATTTTGGCGGAAAATCAATTGATTTGAACGTTCGCAGCGGCACGCTGGGTCCGGACGTTATCGATATTGGCTCACTCTACAAGGAAACCGGTGCGTTCACATATGACCCCGGCTTCACGTCAACGGCCTCGTGTGATTCTGAAATCACCTTCATCGACGGCGACGAAGGCGTTTTGCTGCACCGCGGTTACCCGATTGAACAACTGGCCGAACACGGCGACTTTCTCGAAGTCTGCTACCTGCTGCTCTACGGCGAACTGCCGACCAAGGCGCAGAAGGAAGATTTCGACCAGCGCGTGACGCGCCACACCATGGTCCACGAACAGATGGCGTGGTTCTTCCGCGGCTTCCGGCGCGATGCTCACCCGATGGCCGTGATGTGTGGCGTTGTTGGTGCGCTGTCAGCGTTCTATCATGACTCGACTGACATTTCGGACCCGCAGCAGCGGATGGTCGCTTCGATCCGCCTGATCGCCAAGATGCCGACGATCGCAGCCATGGCCTACAAATATCACATCGGCCAACCGTTCGTTTACCCGAAGAACGATCTGAATTACGCGGCCAACTTCCTGCATATGTGCTTTGCCGTGCCCTGCGAAGATTACAAGGTAAATCCGGTCCTGGCGCGCGCCATGGAGCGCATTTTCATCCTCCACGCTGACCACGAGCAGAATGCCTCGACGTCGACCGTGCGTCTTGCCGGCTCGTCGGGCGCCAATCCATTCGCATGTATCGCAGCCGGCATTGCCTGCCTGTGGGGCCCGGCGCATGGCGGCGCAAACGAAGCAGCGCTCAACATGCTGAACGAAATTGGCTCGGTTGACCGCATCCCTGAATTCATTGCACGCGCCAAGGACAAGAACGATCCGTTCCGCCTGATGGGCTTCGGCCACCGCGTCTACAAGAACTACGATCCGCGCGCGCGCATCATGCAGAAGACGACGCACGAGGTTCTGGCCGAACTCGGCATCAAGGACGATCCGATCCTCGATGTGGCGATGGAACTGGAGCGCATTGCGCTTCACGACCAGTATTTCATCGACAAGAAGCTCTATCCGAACATCGACTTCTATTCCGGCATCACCCTGAAGGCGCTCGGCTTCCCCACCACCATGTTCACGGTGCTGTTTGCCGTTGCACGTACGGTCGGCTGGATCGCGCAGTGGAAAGAGATGATCGAAGATCCGATGCAGAAGATCGGCCGCCCGCGCCAGCTCTACACGGGCGCGACCGAGCGCGATTACGTGCCGATCGCCAAGCGCTAAGTTTCAGAAATCAAACGCAAACGGGTGCTTCAGGTGCCCGTTTTCTTTTGTCGATCAGGTCAAGCACGACCTCGGCGGCAATGTCGCCGGCCGGTCTGTCGGTCGCCATAAGCTGACGCACCAGGTCGTAGCCATCGAGCTGCGCATTGCGTGCGCTGCCGTCAGCCATCAAACCTTCGAGATAGCGCAGCAGCATCGGTGGCCGGATCATAAAATTATAGAACTCCGGCACAATCGCCCTGTCTGCGATAATATTCGGGAGAGCCGCCGACCAGGTTGTGATCAGCCGTTGCAATGCGTTCGTAATGACGTCGCCTTTGTAGCAGGATATCGCCGGAACGCCTGTGAGCGCCAGCTCAAGCAGCACCGTGCCAGACGCGGCAAGTGCTGCATCAGCAGTCGCGAATGCCTGCCATTTTGGGTCTGCGCCTTCGACAATTCGAGGTTGAACGGGCCAGGACGCGACGAGTTCGCGAACCAGGCCGGCTACATGGGGAACAGTCGGCAGTACCAACTCGAGATCGGGATTGCGGGTAGCTAGCCCTTTGACTGTTTCACCAAATGGACCGGCGAGCGACTTCACCTCTGCCCTGCGCGAACCCGGCAGAACCAGAAGGGTGCGTGCGCCAGTGCGTTGTGACGCCCTGCGTTCGGCCTGATCTCTGGCCGCCGTGAGCAGACCTGTATCATGCGTCATGCGATGGCCGACATAGGTGCCCGGCGGACCGCCAAGTTCGCTCAGCACCTTTGGTTCAAACGGCAAAATACACAGGACGTGATCGACGTAGGCTTTCATTGCCGGGGCGCGTGACGGTGCCCAGGCCCAGACACTGGGGCTTACATATTTGACAATCGGGATCGAAGCATCGAGTGCTCTCACCTTTTTCGAGACGCGTAAATTGAAGGCCGGGCTGTCGATGGTGATCAAACAATCGGGCTTTGCGGCAGCGATGGCGCGGGCCGTCGAACCGATCATCGACAGGAGACCGGGCAAGTCGCGGATCACCGCCGTGACGCCCATGATCGCGAGCCGGCGCGGATCGTGCAGGGACATAAGCCCCTCCGCAGCGAGATGGCTACCGCCGATACCGACCAACTCGATGTCGCGCCCCGATGCACCGCGCAATGAGCGGACCAGATCTGCGCCGAGCTGGTCACCCGATTCTTCACCTGCGATGATAGCGATGCGCAGCGGCTTCATGCGGCGAGATCCGCCTTGATACCGACGATAAACACGCCCAACTCGTCCGCACGCCGAACCGCCTGATCGTAGTCGACGATCAATGTCCGGCCGGCCTCGACCGCTATGCCTGCCAGTCCGGCTGCGTGGGCATCCTCTACCGTCCTCGTCCCCATTCCAGGCAAATCGGCGCGCAGTTCCTGTCCTGGCTTGGTGCATTTGACCAAAACGCCACCCTGTCTGCCTGCCAAACGTCCGTGACTGCGCAGATCTCTGACCCGTTCCAGCAACCCGTCAGTGCCCTCAATGCCTTCCAGTGCAATGACGCGGCCGCCGATAGAAACTGCACCCTGCCCGATATCGAGCGCACCGATCGCCAAGGCCGCCTTGAGGCCAGCCTCTATGTCGTGCTGCGCCTGGCTGTCTGGCTTCTTCAACGTCATCGCACCAAGGCGTGCAACCAGATCGGGGACAAACTCATGCGGCCCGACAACGCGGAGACCACTCTTTTCGAGTATGCCGACACTTGTCTTCAACAGGCTGTCGTCACCCTTGGCCAATGCCGGAACAACGGCAACAAGAACACGCGCCAGATCCCAGCTCCATTCGACGGCCGACCATTTTGGCCGCCGTGTGATAGATCCCGCCATGACAAGATGCGTCACGCCGTTTGCAATCATGATCGAAGGGAAGCGCGCGAATTTTTCGATTGGCACATCTTGGTGCGAAAACTCGGAGAGGCCTGTCTCAAGCCCAGGCTCGCCCTCGATGATAAGAATGAATGGCTTGTGGCCCTCTCCGGCAATGCTGCGCGCGACTTGCAATGGCAGCAGTCCGCCACCGGCAATGATGCCGACACGCTCGCCTGGCTTCAGTGCGAGCGCCATGGCGTCAATCCGCGTCGTCAACAGATGCGGATGTGGCGTCAAGAGGCGGAACGCAGAAGTGACGTTTGCCGCGTTCTGTCATAAAGCCGATGACGTCCTGGACGACCGGAGAGACAGCGTATTGAAGCTTTGCCGCTGACAGATTGTCGGCCATCGGGCGGGCCGGATCAAAAATCATCCGGAACGCGTTGCGCAAAGCGTGGATGTCGCTGCGGGCGATGCCGGATCGCTTCATGCCGATGATGTTCAGCCCACGCAACCTGCCCCGGTCACCTGTGACGATACCATACGGAATGACGTCGCCCTCGACGCCGGACAGACCGCCGATAAAGGCGTGGTGGCCGATTCGCGTGAACTGATGGACCGCCGAAAGACCGCCAAAAATGACATGGTCGCCGATCTCGCAATGGCCAGCCAGCACCGCGCCATTGGCCATGGTCACATTGTTTCCAACGATGCAATCATGCGCGACATGGGTGAAGGCAAGGAAATTGCCATTGTCGCCGATGCGCGTTTCTCCACGGCTTGTGTCAGTGCCGAGGTGGAAAGTTACCCCCTCGCGGATGACGCAGTTGCGACCGACCACGAGTGTCGTGCGTCCGCCCTTGTGCGCCCGGTTCTGTGGCGGCTGTCCCAAGACGGCCTGCGGGTGGACCTGACATCCCTCGCCCAGCGTTGTCGCGCCAGTGATCGACACATGGCTTACGATGATGACATTGTCACCCAGCACAACATCGGACCCGATGTGACAAAACGGACCAATCTGAACGTTCGCGCCAAGTTGCGCGCCCTGCTCGACATAGGAACTTGGGTGGATCGATACACCCTGGCTCACGCGGATGTTTCCGGCACCGGCGTCATCATGGCCTGGATGACGGCTTCCGCAACCTTGCCACCGTCGACTGTTGCTTCGCAGGCAAAGCGCCAGATATTGCCGCGCTGCTTTTCCTTCTTGACGTGAAGCTCGAGACGATCCCCTGGAACGACTGGCTTTCTGAATTTGGCATCATCGATGGTCATGAAATAAACCAGAGACGGCTTTCCTGATCTGGCTGCGTGCAGGCAAATGGCCCCCGCTGTCTGGGCCATAGCTTCAATGATCAGGACGCCCGGCATGACCGGCATTTCGGGAAAATGTCCCTGAAAGTGCGGCTCATTGATTGTCACATTCTTGATGCCGATCGCTGACCGGTCGCCGTCAATCTCAATAATTCTGTCAACCAGCAGCAACGGATAGCGGTGTGGCAGCAGTTTGAGGATTCTGAGAATGTCGACGGAATCGAGTGCGTTCGCCTGATCGGACATTTCCTATTTCCTGTTCCTCGACTTTGACATGTCGCGCAGCAAAGCAACTTCACGCAACCAGCCTTTTACCGGCTGGGCGGGCGTGCCGCCCCACTTCTCCCCCGCAGGGATGTCATGCATGACGCCGCTGCGAGCTGCAAGCTGAACGCCATCGCCAATCGTCACGTGATCGGCAAGGCCAGCGCCGCCTCCGATCATCACAAAATCCCCGATATGAACCGAGCCGCTGATGCCAGTAGCGGCCGCAATTGCACAACTGCGCCCGATCGTGACACCGTGACCGATCTGCACCAGATTGTCGATCTTTGTGCCGTCGCCAATGATCGTGTCGCTCAGCGCGCCTCTGTCAATCGTCGTGTTGGCGCCGATTTCGACATTGTCCTGAATGATGACGCGGCCGATCTGCGGTATTTTTTCAAGCCCTGAACGCCCGGCAACGAAGCCGAAACCGTCGCAGCCGATGCGGACACCGGCATGGATGACGACGCGATCGCCGATAAACGCTGCCTGTATGCTGGCGCCAGGACCAATATAGGTCTTGCGACCGATCTGGCAGCTGCGGCCAATCACGGCATTTGCAGAAATGACTGCGCCAGCACCGATTGTCGCCTTGGGGCCGATTGCCGCTCCCGGTTCAACGACAGCACCGTCTTCGATAAACGCGTCGGGCGCAATATGAGCTGCTGGCGAAACGCCCCTGCGATCGAACAAGGGTTGTGGGACATTTGCCTCGGGATAGAGCACGCGGGTCAGCAGTGCGAAGGCCTGTTGCGGGCGTCCTGTGACCAGTCTGGCAACCTGCTGCGGGATCTTGTCAGCGATCTCGGAGCTACAAAATACTGCAGACGCCCGCAGCCGCTCTGCCAGCTTTGCCGCGCCTTTGCCATCAAGGTAGCAAATCTGCCCAAGACGGGCGTCAGACGCCGACGCCACGCTGGAAATTTCCATTGCGCCTTGAGTTGTGTCAGCCAATGCAGAGCCAGTCAGCTCTGCAATCTCAGCCAGACTGATCCGGCGCGCAGGTGGGAAAAAGACCGGATCGGTCATCAATAGCCTCTCTTCCGGGCATACCGGCCCGGAAGATAGATACAGCACAAACTAGAAGCGCGTTGAAACGCCGAAGTTCAGGTTCTGGACGATATCTGTGCGCTCCTTGAGCACAGGCACAGCGTAGTCGAAGCGGATCGGACCAAATGGCGAAGCCCAGATGATACCGACGCCAACCGACGCACGCCAGTTCATGTCGAAGGAGGCAGTATTAGCTGCGCCAGATGTTGCAATGCCCCGGTCAACGCCAAACAGAGTCGCTGCATCGGCAAAGATCGCACCCTTCATGCCAAGGCTTGGCGGCACTGCCGGCAGCGGGAACTGCGCTTCAGCCGAAGCATGGAAATAGGTCTTGCCGCCGAGGTGATACCAATCCTTCCTAGCAGCGGAACCGTTGGTATCTACAGGTCCGAAGCCATTGTAGGCAAAGCCGCGGATCATCTTGTCCGAGCCCTGGAACTGGTCGAACACACGGATACCATTGTCAAACGTCTGCAGGTGGCCTGCACCAGCGTTCAGGACCCCCACGATGTCAAGTTCATCAGACAGGGTCTTGTAATATGTGCCGCGCGTGGTGAATTTCGCCCATTTTGCATCGCCACCAAGGCCAGCCACTTCCGTCGTGAAATTGGCATAGATGCCCTCACGCGGATTCTTCATGTCATCGATCGAGTTGTACTGCAGGCTACCACTGACAGACGACTTGATCCAAGGACTTGTCAAAATGCCGGCCATAATTGACGGCGCAACAACGCAAGTGCCGCTTGGCAAGTTGTCGTTGTAGCCGGGCTGCCCCTTCAGCAGTCCGTTATTGTCGCAAGAGTCGCTGATCTCATACTCTTCCTTCGTCAGATTGTATGCTAGCGACGCTGACAAATTATCCGTAATCGGCAGGCCCAGCCGGAGCGACCCGCCAACCAGATCAGTGTCATAATTGTTGAAGTTTCGGGTCTGCCGATAAATGTCAAAGCCAGCCGACATGCGGCGGCCAAGGAAATACGGCTCCGTGAACGACAGCTGGAAGTCGCGCGAATTCTTGCCGCCACCGGCTGAAATACGGATGAACTGGCCGCGACCGAGGAAATTCCTCTCGCTGATCGAACCTTCGACCGAAACGCCGCCGGTCTGCGAACCGGTAGAATAGCCAGCGCCGATCGAGAACTCACCCGTCGACTTCTCCACAACGTCCACCACCAGAACGATCTGGTCCGGCTCGGATCCGGGAGCCGTCGAAATGTTCACAGTCTCAAAATAATCCAGCCGTTCCAGCCGGCGCTTGGCCCGCTGAACCAGAACCTGATTGAACGCATCACCTTCGGACAGATCGAACTCGCGGCGGATGACATAATCACGCGTGCGCGCATTGCCGCGAATTTCAATGCGTTCGATATAGGTGCGAGGGCCCTGATCGATCGTATAGACGACCGAAATCGTACGGGTTTCGAAATTGCGGTCGCCGCGCGGCGTTACCTGCGCAAACGCATAGCCATTGCCTGCCACGCGCTCGGTCAGGCCAATGATCGTGTCTTCGACCTTCTTGGCATTGTAGACATCGCCAGCGTGCGTCTCGACCTCGCCGTTCAACGAATTGCTATCAACGCCGTCGATAGAGCTTTCAACCGAAATCTCTCCAAATGTGTATTTCTCACCCTCTTCGACCGTGAAGGTAACCATGTATTCATTGGTCGCTTCGTTGAGCTCGGCAGAGGACGAAATGACCTGGAAGTCAGCATAACCACGACTGTAGTAGAAACGGCGAAGAGCCTCTTCGTCAGCGCGCAGACGTTGCTCATCATAGATGTCGTCACGGAAAAGGAACGACAGGATATTCGACTTTTTGGTCGACACCACGTCGGCAAGCCGACGATCACCAAAAGCGTTGTTACCAACAAAATTGATTGTCGCGATCTTGGTGCGGCCGCCTTCCTGAACAGTGAAGACGACGTTGACGCGATTGCCGCCCAGATCCATCACCTGCGTCGTCACGGTCGCGTCATCGCGCCCGATGCGGCTGTATGCCTGACGGATGGCTTCAGCATCTGCTTCCATCTGCGACTGGGAAAAAGTGCCGCGTGGCTTTAGCTGAACGACCCCCAGAAGAACGGCGTCCTTGTGCTTCTTATTGCCCTGGAAGAGCACCTGATTGACGACAGGATATTCGTCGACCTCAACCACCAGCGTCGAACCGCGCTGCGTCACACGAACGTCCGAAAAGAGACCAGTGCCGAAAAGGGTCTTCACCGCCTGATCGATGTCGGCAGGTGAGAAAGAACGGCCAGGCTGAATGCCCACATAGCTGCGAATCGTCTGTTCATCGATGCGCTGGTTGCCGCTTACCGAGATGCTGCTGACGACAGCGGCCTGCGCTGCCGAAACTGTTGCCAATTGCACAGCGAGTTGGCCGGATACAACGAACCCGGCTGAAAGGGCTACCGCGGATGCAGCACCCATCATTTTCTTCATTGCCTTCATCGGGCTTAATTACCTTGCTCTCGTAGTCCCCACGGCGAGATACCGGACGATGCGGTCATGACCGCTACCGTAATAGCCGGATTTTCCCTACACGCAAGGCTTCTGGTTAATTTGAATTTACGTTGGCCTGGCGGCGTGGCTTTCGGGCCACGCCATTGAGCGCCATGGTAAATGATCGCTGAATTTTCAGCATTTTTCAGCATGCAAAGACATCGTTGTAGACAACGAACCCCATGAAGGCGAGCACTGCAAACATGCCGACCCGGTAGACCGCGTCCATCAGCCGCTCCGTCACCGGCCTGCGCATGACAGCCTCGATTCCATAGAACAGCAAATGCCCTCCATCGAGAGGTGGAATCGGCAGCAGATTGAGAAAACCGATGCCAACCGACAAGAAGGCAATCAGCTGAATCAGCCAGAGTGGCCCCATCTGGGCCGCTTGCCCCGACATTTTGGCAATCTTTACCGGTCCACCAAGCTGGCATTTATCTTCGCGGCCGAATGCAAAGCGTTTCAGAAACTGGCCGGTACGCTGGATGATCGAGCCTGTCTCAAGAACAGCCTGCCACACCGATTCGACCGGGCCGTATTCAATGACCTTGCGCTGGGCGAATTGCTCGGTGTTGACGACGCCGATGACACCAACCTTGACGGTGTTGCCCAGTCCATCTTTCTGCTCAGTCAGGCGCGGCGTAGCGGTCAGTGTGACTTCCTTGCCGTCGCGGAGCATGACGAAAACGAGCGGATCATCGGTTCTGCCTGAAACATGCGCCTGCACATCGGCAAAAGTCTCTACGGGATCGCCATCAACGCTGACAAAACGGTCGCCCGGCTTGAAACCTGCAGCTTCCGCTGAGCTGCCAACGACCACCTCGGCGACAACGGGCTCCGCCACAGGCCTGCCATAGACACCGAACAACACGGCAAAGACTGCGATCGTCAGCAAAAAATTGAACAGCGGGCCGGCAACCACCGTCGCCGCGCGCTTCCAGACCGGCTGGGTATGGAACGCGACCTTGCGCTCTTCTTCGGACAGAGACGCTATTTCATCAGGGTCTGGCGTGCTTGTAGCGTTCATATCGCCGGCGAACTTGACATAGCCGCCCAGCGGGATCGCCGACAGCTTCCAGCGTGTGCCGTGACGGTCGTTGAAGCCAACCAGTTCCGGTCCGAAACCGATGGAAAACGCCTGAACTCCGATGCCGCACCAGCGCCCAACCAGATAATGACCCATTTCATGCACGAACACGACAACGGTCAGGACGAGCAGGAATGGAACGATGGTGCCGAGGATGAGCCCGTCTGTTCCGACGATTGAATTGATCAGATCCAAAAGATTCCCCTGAGATGCGGCCGGAACATCGCGCCCGATGCTTGCCCGAAGCCGACCTTGGCCGCCCAATGCTGGCGAAAGCGTGACAAGCCAGCCATCAGGCGGGCTAAGAAAACAGTCCTTGAGCCGCGCCGACCGCGCCGAATGCGACCAGGCCGCCGAGATACAGTGCGACAGCGGCCGCGACAAGCCCGTCGACGCGGTCCATCACACCTCCATGTCCTGGAATGAGGTTACTTGAGTCCTTTGCGCCAAAGCGACGCTTGAAGCGCGACTCATAGAGGTCGCCAATCTGGGAAATGGCCGAAAGGGGCAAAGCGATGGCCGCGAGCAGAACCGGGCTGGCGCTGCCATGCGCAAACGCCACTGCAACGGCTGCAAGCAGTGCAAATACGGCGCCGCCAATTGCACCGCTCCAGGTTTTGCCCGGTGAAATGGACGGCGCAAGTTTTGGGCCGCCCACGGCGCGGCCGACAAAATAGGCAAAGATGTCGGTCGCCCACACAACGGCGAACAGATAAATAATCGCCCATAGGCCGGGCATGGAGTCTCCGCGCAAACCAGCAAGTGCGATTGCCGGAAGCAACGCATAGAGCATACCGCGGCCGGTCAGGCCGCCCTGCCCGCGCATAACGCCGAAAAGGATGATGGCAATCGAAACGCCGCCGCTCGCAACAAGTATCCAGTCGCCAAAACCGCCCCAGACAAGTGCGGCAAGCGCCAGCGCCACCAGTATCCAGGCAGCCATCCACAGCGGCCTGTCTTTTGCGGCAGCGTCCGACATGGTTGTCCACTCATAGAAGACCAAAGCGCCGATTGCCGCGGCAAGCAACCTGAACGGCATGCCGCCGACCCAGGTCAGTGCGAGCACGATTGCAGCGAGGATGATGGCCGAAATCACGCGTTGCTGCAGGTTACTCATGTGCCAGCGCCTACAGCTGTGACGCCGCCAAAGCGGCGTTCGCGCGACCCGAACGCGGCAATCGCATCCTCAAGCTGGGCGCGGGAAAAGTCCGGCCACAGACACCGGAGGAAGACAAACTCGGTGTAGGCGGACTGCCACATCAGGAAATTGGATAACCGCATATCGCCGCCGGTGCGGATCAATAGATCAGGATCGGGGATATCGGCGGTATCAAGCAAAGCGCCGAAATCGACTGTCGTCAGCTGATCCGGCTCAGCCTTTCCGGCAAGCACATCTCGCGCAAACTGTTGTGCGGCACGCACGATCTCGTCACGGCCGCCATAGTTGAAGGCGATTATGAGGGTCAGGGTGCGATTGTTGAGGGTGAGGTTTTCGGCCTCTTCGAGCAGTTTGCGGATGTCGGGCTGCAAATTGTTGCGGGCGCCGATGATTTTGACCCGGACGTCATTCTTGTGAAGGTCGGCGAGGTCGCGGCGGATGAACAGTTTCAACAACCCCATCAGGTCACTGACCTCGGATTGCGGACGCGACCAGTTCTCCGAGGAAAATGCGTAGACGGTCAGCCATTTGACGCCGAGCTCGCCGGCATTACGCACGGTCGCCCTCAGAGCCTCGACGCCGGCGCGATGCCCGGCTGATCTCGGCTTGCCCTTAGCCTTGGCCCAGCGGCCATTGCCGTCCATGATAATCGCCACATGGACCGGTCCAGGCTGCGGACTGTCGGCGAGGTCTCTCATGTCGACCGATCTAGACTTGCATGATCTCGCCTTCCTTTTCGGAAAGCGCGCTTTCGATGATCGATATTGTATCGTCGGTCATTTTCTGCACCCGGTCGGACGAATTCCGCTGGTCATCCTGGCTGATCTGGCCGTCCTTTTCCGCCTTCTTGAGCGAATCGATACCGTCGCGGCGGACATGGCGCGCGGCGACCTTGGCCGATTCCGCATAGGTGTGGGCGACCTTGACCAGCTCCTTGCGGCGCTGCTCGTTCAGTTCCGGCAGAGGAATGCGGAGCGTCGTGCCGTCCATGATCGGGTTGAAGCCGAGATTGGCTTCGCGGATCGCGCGATCAACTGCGCCGACGAGCGACTTGTCCCAAACGCTGACCGAGATCATGCGCGCTTCGGGTACCGTCACCGACGCAACCTGATTGATCGGGGTTGGCGCGCCATAGGCCTGGACGATGATCGGATCGAGCAGGTTTGCCGACGCGCGGCCAGTGCGCAGCGAAGCGAGATCGTGCCGGAATGAGCTGACCGCGCCGTCCATGCGGCGCTGAATGTCCTTGAAATCGATCCCGTCGGCCATGTTTGTCGTCTCCGTCCGTTCGTCCTGTCTGGTCTACGCGTCCGCCACAACCGTGCAACGGCCTTCCCCGCGCAAGATCGCGCCGAATCCACCTTGTTCGTGAATGGAGTAGACGATTATCGGAATGTTGTTCTCACGCGCAAGCGCAATTGCCGCTGTGTCCATCACCGCGAGGCCCTGATCCAGCACCTCCTTGTGGGTGATGCGCTCATAGCGTTCGGCGCCCGGGTCCTTCTTCGGGTCGGCTGAATAGACGCCATCGACCTGGGTACCCTTGAACAGTGCGCCGGCGCCAATTTCAGCAGCCCGCAGGGCGGCAGCCGAATCGGTCGTGAAAAACGGATTGCCGGTGCCGCCGGCAAAAATAACCACCTTGCCTTCGTTCATGTATGCGGTTGCCTGGCGCTGGGAAAAGCTCTCGCACAGTTCCGGCATGGCAATAGCTGACAGAACCACCGCGTCGACGCCGATCTTGATGAGAGAGGTGCGCAGGGCCAGCGAGTTGATGACGGTCGCCAACATGCCCATGTGGTCGCCGGTCACCCGGTCGCCGCCCTTGGATGCGACAGCAACGCCACGGAAAATGTTACCACCGCCAATGACGACGCCAACCTCCACCCCCATTGCGCGCGCTTCGGCAATGTCTGACGCGATCCGATCGACAACCGACACATCAATGCCAAAATGCTGTTCGCCCATCAGGGCTTCGCCAGACGCTTTGAGCAGCACACGTTTGTAGAGCGGCTTTGCAGCCATAGGGACCTCGCTCATGTCGGCGTTTGGTGGGCGAAAACCGCATCTCGCCCCGGATTCTTGTCTTGCCAAGCCGGATACACGATGGCCGATGCGATGTCATCACCGGACAAACAATGTAACCAGCAATGAACCCGGCAAAGAAAAAAGCCGGGCGCTTGGCCCGGCTTTTGAAAGCAGTTCGAAGAGTCCAATCAGCCTTTTGCAGCGGCTGCGACTTCGGCTGCGAAATCGCTCTCTTCCTTTTCGATGCCGTCGCCAACCGCATAGCGGATAAAGCCAGAAATCCTGGCGGGCGCGCCAATGTCCTTTTCGGCAAGCTTCAGCGCGGCTTCGACGGTAATGTCAGGATTGACGACAAATGCCTGCTTCACGAGGACGACTTCCTCGTAGAATTTGCGAATGCGGCCCTCAATCATCTTTTCGATGACGTTTTCCGGCTTGCCGGATTCACGCGCCTGCTCGGTCAGTACAGCGCGCTCGCGCTCAACTGCGGCCGGATCAAGTGCGTCGACGTCGAGCGACAGCGGATTGATCGCTGCGACATGCATGGCGACCTGGCGGGCAAATGCTTTTGCAGCTTCCTTATTGCCGTCGGTCTCGATCGCAACGAGCACGCCGATCTTGCCGAGGCCTTCCGACGACGCATTATGGACATAGGACGCGACGGCGCCCTTCGACACCGAAAGCTTGGCCGAGCGGCGGAAGCTCATGTTTTCGCCGATCGTGGCGACAGCGTCGGTGAGCGTATCAGCGACGGTCTTGCCGGAATGCGGGTACTGCGCCGCCAGCGACTTGGCGTGATCGCCATCATAGGCGAGCGCCACCTTGGCGATGTTGCGGACCAGTTCCTGGAAGGCTTCGTTGCGTGCGGCAAAGTCGGTTTCGCAGTTTACTTCGACAATCGAAGCTTCTGCCACGCCGGAATCGACGCCGATCAGGCCTTCAGCCGCGGTGCGGCCTGACTTCTTGTCGGCCTTGGCAATGCCCTTCTTGCGCAGCCAGTCGACCGCAGCGTCCATGTCGCCATTGGTCTCGGCCAAAGCAGCCTTGCAATCCATCATGCCTGCGCCAGTCAGCTCGCGCAGTTCTTTCACCTGTGCAGCGGAAATGCTCATCTCATACCTCTAAGTGCGTGTCAGCGGCCGGCGCAAAACCAATTCGGTCAGCTTCCGGTCCGCGAAAATGCGCCGTCGGCGCCTTCAGATTGTCCGCGGCGGACTTTTGAGATCCGCCGCGAGAATGGATTACCGGTTTTCCGGCGTGCCGCCTTCCTGAACTTCGTTCAGGGCAGGCTCGATCGGAGCCTGCGCGGAAGCACCGATGTCAACGCCAAGCGAACCCTGCTGACGCGCGATGCCGTCAATGGCAGCACGGGCAACAAGATCGCAATAGAGCGAGATCGCGCGCTGGGCGTCGTCATTGCCCGGGATCGGATAGTCGACAACGTCCGGATCGCAATTCGAGTCGATGATCGCGACAACCGGAATGCCAAGACGCTTGGCTTCCTGGATGGCGATTGCTTCCTTGTTAGTATCGATCACGAACATCAGGTCAGGCGTGGAGCCCATGTCCTTGATGCCGCCGAGAGCCTTGTTCAGCTTCTCACGTTCACGGTCGAGGTTGAGGCGCTCCTTCTTGGTGAAGCCATGTGCTTCGCCGGCGAGCAGCTCGTCCAGCTTGCGCAGACGGGAGATCGAGTTGGAAATGGTCTTCCAGTTGGTCAGCATGCCGCCGAGCCAGCGGGAGTTGACGTAGTACTGGGCCGAGCGCTGCGCGGCGTCTGCAACGATGTCAGAAGCCTGGCGCTTGGTGCCGACGAACAGAACGCGGCCACCGGCGGCAACCGTGTCCGACACGACTTTCAAAGCCTGATGGAGCAGCGGAACCGTCTGCGACAGGTCCATGATGTGGATGTTGTTGCGGGCGCCGAAGATGTACGGAGCCATCTTGGGGTTCCAGCGGTGGGTCTGGTGTCCGAAGTGAACACCTGCATCCAGCAACTGGCGCATGCTGAAGTCTGGCAATGCCATGGTCTTTTTCCTTTCCGGTTGGCCTCCACGGACAAACGACGTTTCGGGACTTCCCTTGACGCCACCGGAGGTATCAGCCGGATTTCTCCCGGTCAGACACCAAAGTCCGTGTGTGGAATGGGCGGCTACATAGTTGTTGCGACGCAAAAAGGCAAGCGCTGCATCCAAAACTTCAATTGCCGAAAAAGGCAGCCCATCCCATCATGGCTATGAAGACGAGCAGCAAAGCGGTGGCGATCCATTGGAACCAGGCATATCGCCACAGCGGACGCCACACGTAGGCCAAGAACAGATCGGCTACTGCATAGACGAGCGGCTGAACAAAACCTCCCGCCAGCGCCGCAAAGCCCAGAAAAGCCAAGGCAACGGATTCCGTGTGATGCGCGCCCCACAGCAAGGCAATTCCGGCAGCAAAAATGAGCAACCCGAAGGGAAAGGACCAGAAAAGGCCACGCCAGGCGTCCTTCTTGCCGTGAGGATCGTTGACGGGATCGCTCATTGTATCGCCTTCGGGCGCTGCGCCCTCACCCGCCGCAGGATTTCGACGATCTCATGGCGCGTGACTGGCACCGCGCCCAGGCGAATCGCAAGATCGCGTTCATAGGCGGTCAGGTCGTAGTGCGGGTTCTTGGTGACCGGCGGCCCCTGATAGGATGAACGCTTGATGCCCAAACGCGCCGCAAAACGGTGCAGTTCGTCTTCATCGTCGGCCAGCATGTGGCACCATTTGCGACCGGCATGCCACCAGATCGCCGCGTCTACATAGACAGCCATTCAGGGTTGGCGGCTACTGCGCAGCCGGGCAGGTCTGCTTCTGGTCGATAACGTCCAGCCCGACCAGCTTCGCCTTGATCGAGAATTCGCCATAACCCATTACCAGATCGCGGGTGAATCCGTTGTCGTAGAGCTTGAATGAAATCGAATAGTCGGGAACCTCTTCACCATCCTCCTGGCTGAGGTCGAAATATGCGATCGACACAGGCCAGTAGCTGTCGTCTTTCAACGATTTCAACGCCGCAAATTCCGGATCGGTTTCGGTGGTCCTGGTCTTCTTGCCGATAATGACAGTGGTCGTCATCACCTTGTCGGCATCGTCCGAGCCGTCATAGATCGTCGTCTCGTAGAAATTCTCGCCAGCCTTGGCCTTGGCGATCAATTCGATCATGTGCTGGGTCGGGAACTGGGTTTTTGGCAGTTCGATCAATTCTTCGGACGGTTTCTGAAGTTTGACGTCGATCCCCTGCCCGTCGATCTGGGCCGAGCCCTTGGTCTCCTTGTCGAGCTGGTCGTCAATGAAAAACTTGGTCACGAAGTTGAACGCCTTGCCGTCACCTTCCTCAAAAGTGGTGATCTGGTAGTCATTGATCTTCTCGGCTTCCTGCAGCGTCATCTGCGAAACAAACCGGTAGTTGGTGGAATAGCCTTCGCACGGCGAGCCCTTGAACTCATAGACGATCCGCCCGGCGATCCCGACAACGCCAGATTTTTCCGTCGCTTCGCCAAGATCCAGATCGTAGACGGCACGATGCGCAAGCAAATTGGCCGATGCCGCCTGCGGGAAAATGGCAAGGGCGATGATTGCAGGCATCAAGAGGCGCGATACGCGCATGGGCAAAGTTCTCCTGCGGATTGTGGCCGATGCGGCCCCCGCGATGTTGACTTGGCCAGAACCTCGACAATAGTCGTGGCCAAACAGAGGCAAATTGTCAGCGCGTCACTCATACGCTGTTTGCGTTCTGGCACGGTTCCGGCAGCAAAGGAAGAATTATGACATCGACAATTGAACAGCGCCTGGCCGAACAAGGCATCGTGCTGCCCCAGGCAGCAGCTCCTGCGGCCAACTACCTGCCTTTCATGATCAGCGGCAACCTGCTGTTTACCGCCGGCCAGTTGCCATTGGTGGGCGGAAAGCTGGTGGCCACAGGCGTGCTTGGCCGCGACCTTGATGTCGCGGCTGGCAAGGATGCCGCGCGTGCGTGCGCGATCAACATTCTGGCGCAGGCCAAGGCGGCGCTTGGCGATCTCGAGCGGATCACCACGCTGGTGAAGATCAACGTGTTTGTGGCATCTACACCCGATTTCACCGAGCAGCATCTGGTCGCCAATGGCGCATCTGACCTGCTGGCAACGGTGCTGGGCGATAAGGGCAAGCACGCCCGTGCGGCAGTCGGCATGGCGGCGCTGCCCCTCAATGCCGCTGTCGAGATCGACGCGGTGATCGAGTTTGCCGCATGAGCCATGACCTGTCCTGGCTAACCAGCCAGCCGATCGCCCACCGCGGCTATCACGACATGAACCGCGCTTGCTGGGAGAACACGCTGTCAGCGTTTGAGGCTGCGGCACAGAAGGGTTTTGCCATCGAATGCGATGTCATGCTGACGGCTGATGGCGTGCCGGTGGTGTTTCACGACCATGACCTGCAGCGGCTCGCAGGCCAGGATGGGCTGGTGTGGCAAAAGACGGCGGCCGAGATGGGCGCGCTCAGGATCGGCGGCACCGACGATCATGCGCCAACGCTGAAGGAAGCGCTTCATTTGGTGGACGGCCGTGTGCCGATGGTGATCGAGCTCAAGGGCATTCCCGGCCATGATGACGGGCTGGTGGAGGGGGTGGCTGACCTGCTGCGCTCTTACAATGGCCAAGCGGCAATCATGTCGTTTGACCACTGGATCATCCGCCAGATGCCTGAGAAGGCCGCAGGCATTCCGGCGGGGTTGACCGCCTGGGGCGAGAACACACGAGACATCGAACAGCATTTTTCCATGCTCGCCAACGGGCTGTCATTCACCTCCTATCACTATGGCCACCTGCCAAATCGTTTTGTCTCCTTCGTCCGCGACGAACTGAACTGGCCGGTGATTACCTGGACGGTGCGCGATCAGGATGCCGTGCGGCGGACGTTTGAATATGCCGACCAAATGACATTCGAGGGATTTGATCCGCTCGCCGTGTCGTGAACGCGGCCCGGGCTTGCCGAGGCGGGCCCGGGACCACACATTGAGCCGATGCAATCCACCCCAGACCCCGCAAAATCACTGACCCTGAAGGCCGTTTCGTCGATGGACGAGTTTGACGCGGCGGATTGGAGTCGTTTCTCAGGCGCCTCACAATCAGAGTCTGGAACGTCATATAACCCATTCATTTCGCATGTTTTTTTAGACATTCTGGAAAAGTCCGGAACGGTGTCTCCGAAGTCTGGCTGGCAGCCACATCATCTTCGACTGGAAGATCAGGAGGGGCGGCTGGTGGGCGCTGTGCCGTGTTACGCGAAGTCGCACAGCCAGGGCGAATATGTCTTCGACCACGGCTGGGCGGATGCGTTCGAGCGCGCAGGGGGTCGCTATTACCCCAAGCTGCAGGCGTCGGTGCCTTTCACGCCGGCGACCGGCCCTCGGCTGCTGGTGCGCGAGGGCGAGGATGCAAACCGTGACCTGTTGGCCGCCGGGTTGCGCAACCTGACAGACAGGCTGGGCGTCTCGTCGGCGCACGTGACATTTGCAGACGACAAGGACATCGCGGCGCTGGAGCGCGCAGGCTACCTGATGCGCACCGACCAGCAATTTCACTGGGCCAATGATGGCTATGCGACCTACGACGATTTCCTCGGCAGCCTGGCGTCACGCAAACGCAAGGCGCTGCGCAAGGAGCGCGCTGCGGCTGTGGAACATGGCATCATCATTGACCGGCTGACCGGCAAGGATCTGACGGAATCAGTCTGGGACGATTTTTTCAGCTTCTATATGGACACCGGCAGCCGCAAATGGGGCCGCCCCTATCTCAACCGCACCTTCTTCTCGATGGTAGGCGAGCGGATGGCCGATGACGTGCTGCTGGTGATGGCGCGGCGCAACGGGCGCTACATCGCAGGCGCGATCAACTTCATAGGCGGCGACCGCCTATTTGGCCGCAACTGGGGCTGTATCGAGGACCATCCTTTCCTGCATTTCGAGGTTTGTTACCATCAGGCGATCGACTTTGCGATCGAGCGCGGACTGAGCGTTGTGGAGGCCGGAGCGCAGGGCGAGCACAAGCTGGCGCGCGGCTACATGCCGGTGACGACACATTCGGCGCACTACATCGCCCATCCCGGCTTGCGGCGAGCGGTATCGGACTACCTTGATCAGGAACGGCGCGAGGTGGCCGAAATCGGTGACTATCTGGAAGAGCATGGGCCGTTCAGGAAAGCTGATCCGCCCGCTGGCTGATTGACGATAGGCAGGCCAAGGACTTATGCCGGGTTAGCACGCCTGAAGTTGAGGAACAGACATGTCCGACGCCTATGATCCCAACAATGTCTTCGCAAAAATTCTGCGCGGCGAACTGCCTGCGCAAAAGCTCTATGAAGATGACGACACGCTGGCGATCATGGACATCATGCCGCGTGGCGATGGCCATTGCCTGGTGATCCCCAAGAAGCCGTCACGGAACATTCTGGATGTCGACGACAAGAGCCTCGAGGCCGTGGCCCGAACGGCCAAAAAGCTGGCGATTGCGGTGAAGAAGGCGTTTGACGCTGACGGCGTGACGATCCAGCAATTTAACGAGACCGCGGGCGGTCAGGTTGTGTTTCACCTGCATGTGCATGTGATTCCACGTTTCGAGGGTGTCCTTTTGAAGCGGCACTCCGGCGACATGGAAAAGCCTGAGGTGCTGGCTGCGAATGCCGGCAAGATCCGCGCGGCGTTAGCTTTGTCCAAGTAAAAGGAAGCCGCCAATCAACACAATCTCGGCGGCCAGAATGCCGATAATCATGCTCTTGCGCGCGGCCAGATAGGCGGCGAAGCCGGCAATTGCCGAACCCGCGCGCAACCAGACAGGCGTCAGCGCCAATGCGCCGCCGGGAAAGATGATCAGATTGGCGATGACCGCCGCGACAAGAGCGGTTGCGACACATCGCACCAGTACCATCGCAGGCGATTCTTCGCTGACCCGGCCACCAACCAGCACGCCGAGAAAACGCCACATGTCGGTGGCGAGCCAACCGGCGATGAGGATGAACAGATAGGGCCACCACCAGGCGTCGATACTGTGGAAGGTCATGGCTTTGCCCGCCGCTGGAACATGTAGAGGGCAAACGCGCCTCCGCCGCCGATCAGGCCAGCCAGCAGCAGATCAAAGGCCGGGACAAAAATGTGCATCAAAGGGCCCAGTCCAAGGCCAAGCAGCATGGCATAGTGACCCGCGCGCTCCCGCGCTGACCCCCAAAGCGATGTCAGAAAATACATCGGCGTCAGCATCAGGAGCGCAGCCGACGCCACCGGCGGCAAGCGGCCGGCGATCAGGAACACGATCGCAACCAGGATCATGTTGACGACGACGAGGGTCGGTCCAAGGCCAAGATACCAGGCGGTGCGCATCTCTCGCGGCACGGTCTTCAACTGATCCATCGCCAACACCCAGGAGGTGACGGCGACAAAGTGTGATGAGAGGTAAAGCACCCAGGGCCGCGTCGCCTTGCCGCGCATTTCCGGCATCAGGGAAACGACCATCGGCATCAGCCGGATGGATGACAGCGCAACGGCAAAGGCGGCCGCAGGCAGGCTCGCACCCGCAATAATCGCACCGATGAGCACGACCTTGGCGGGCAAGGCCCACACTATGCCAGTCATGAACACCGCCTGATAGACGGTGAGGCCGGCCTCGCGCGCCAGCCCGGCAAAACCGATGAACGCGGATGAGAGGATCAGTCCCGGCAGACTAAATGACGCCCTGACCCCTTTCAGATACCAGTCCAGCGGACGGTCGTTGGTCTCGGGCCTGCCCATGCTCAGCCCTGATCGAGCGCCTTCAGGAGGACAACAGCGCCGTCGAACTCGGCTTTTCTGTAGTCCCGGCGCTTCATCGCCTCGGCGTCAGAGCCCCAGAATTCGGCCTGCCAGTCCTCGTCGACATGGGCGGCGGCCCACGCCTGATCAGCGTCCACGGCGCCCGCCTCGACCGCCAGCGCCAAGAGCGCCGAACCGGTCAATGTCGTGACGACATGTATGGCGGCGAGCCGGAACGGCTCTGCACGCTGGCCGATATGGCTGTTGACGGCGGCAAGCGTCGCTGGCGGCTGGGCGACATGCATCACGCCCTCACCCAGAACAAACTTTTCACCCAGCGCCTTGCTCGCCCAGTCGATGACCGGATCCCAGGCATCTGCCTGCCGCTGGACGAGGCCCTGCGGGCTGTCAGCCCGATAGAACAAAAGGTCGGTGCCCGAGAAGCGGGCGATCTCGTCGGCGACCGGACCCGGATCATTGGCAACGCCATCGACCACGGAATTGGCCAGCCGCATCACCGGCATGGTCATCGGGTTGATTTCGTCCTTCTGGGCTGCGAATTCGTCAGCGACAAGCTGTGCAGCTGCACGGCCCGGCAATGCCAGCACTGCCCTGCCCGGCGTGCGCACGGGTCTGCCGTCGAGCAGGATCGCATACGCGCCGTCACGCTTGTCGATCGACACGTCTTTGTAAAACCGTTTCGGCAGCTGGATTTTTGACTGCAGCTGGGCACGGCGCACCGGGTCTGGATCAGAAAGGAGTTGTCCGGCTTCAAGATCGGCTAGGAGTTCACGCATGGTCAATGTTCACATTCAGGCAGATGGCGGCACGGTACGCCGGGGGCGGTTCACGATATAGATGCCGGCGCCGATCATCGCCAGCGACAGGGCGAGCCGCCAGCTTACAGGCTCAGACAGGATCAGCCAGCCTCCGAAAACCGAAAAGGCAGGGGTCAGGAAAGTGAAACTCGACAGTGCCGAGGCCGGATATTGGCGCATCAGCCAGAACCAGAGCACATAGGTGAACGCGACAATGAAGACGGCCTGCGTCAGCAGCGCGGCTGTCGAGGTCCAATCTGGATCGCGGATCGGATTGTCGATGGTTAGCAGCATTGGCGCGATCACGATGGCCGAGACGACCAGCTGATACATCAGCACCTTTTCGGCGCTCGCCGTGGTCAGGCGCGTGCCCTTGATCACCAGCGTTGTCGCGGCCCAAAGCACTGCCGCCGCGAGACCGAGCAGATCACCGATCCAGACCTGATCGCCGGCAACCGGCATCTTGTCGGAAAAGATGATGGCGACGCCGATGAACGCCAGCACCAGTCCAGCCACCTTTGCCGGCGTCATGCGCTCGCCAAGAAAATAATGGGCGCAGACGAGCACAAAGAACGGCATGGTGTTGACCAGCAGTGATATGCGCCCGACGCTCGAATATTCAAAACCGATGAACATCGCGAGAAATTCGAGGCCAAAGAAAATTCCTGCAGCAATGCCGGGGATCAGCGTGCCGTCGTGCTCGAACAGATTGATGCGACGATAGAGGCACCAGGCATAGACGGCGGCAGCGGCAATCGCCGAGCGCGCGACTGTGAGGAAGACCGGGTCGTAGCCGGTGGTCGAAATCTTGGCGAGCACACTGTTCAGCCCCCAGGACAGGGTCAAGAACAGCATCAGCGCGACAGCCTTGCCGTCGAGGGCATTTTGTGACGGCGTCACGCCGCGCTGTCCTCGTCAAATCCGAGCAGGTTCCAGGCCTGAACCATGTGCGGCGGCAGCGGCGCAGTAACGTCGATGACACCGCGCTCGGGGTGTGGAATAACAATACGGCGGGCGTGAAGATGCAGCCGGTTCTGCAGACCGCCTGGAAAATCCCAATTGGTGTCGGCCTCGAAGTATTTTGGGTCGCCGATGATCGGATTGCCGATGGCGGCGGCGTGGACGCGCAGCTGGTGGGTGCGGCCGGTATAGGGCTCCATCTCCAGCCATGTGAGCGCCTGCGCGGCCTGCTCGATCACCCGGTAGAACGATACTGCATGGTCCGCGCCCTTCTCGCCGTGTTTGGCGACACGCATCCGGTCGCCATCTGGCGTCTGCTCCTTGACCAGCCAGGACGACACCTTGTCTTCGCGCTTGGGCGGCACGCCCTTGACCAGCGCCCAATAGGTTTTTTGGGTTTCGCGCGCCCGGAATGCTTCGGCCAGCTTCATCGCAGCCAGACGGCTGCGGGCGACCACCAGAACGCCGGAGGTGTCGCGGTCGAGCCGGTGCACAAGGCGCGGCTTCTCGCCCTTCTTGTTGCGCCAGGCTTCCAGCATGTCGTCGACGTGGCGGGTGACGCCCGAACCGCCCTGCACGGCCAGACCGGCCGGCTTGTTGAAGACAAACACCTTGTCGTCTTCATAAAGCAGCATCTTTGACAGCACGTCGCCGTCGTCCTGACCCCGGATGGTTTTCGCTGTGAGAGGCGCGCCGCCTATCTTGTCGATCTCCAGCGGTGGAATGCGGACCGTCTGGCCGGGCTCGACACGCGTGTCAGCCTTGACGCGGCCGCCATCGACACGCACCTGGCCCGAGCGCAGCAGCTTTTGCAGATGACCGAATCCGAGGCCCGGATAGTGTGCCTTGAACCAGCGGTCGAGCCGCATTCCGGCTTCGCCCGCATCTACCTTGATCTGTTCGACGCCAGCCATGTCAGTGATTGTTTCTTCTCATCTCGGCTCGCGGCTTAGCATCAGGCAATCGCCCTTGCGAGCCACAATCCGGCAAAAACTGCGAGGGTTGCGCCCAAGACACTGGCAAGCACATAGGCCAGAGCAGCCGTTGACGCGCCTTTTTCCCACAAAACAGCCACGTCGAGCGAGAAGGCCGAGAAGGTGGTGAAGCCGCCGAGAATGCCTGTCGCCATGAACAGGCGCAGTTCGTTCGAGGCATTGAACCGCCGGGCCAGCACTTCAACCAGAACGCCCATGGCAAAGCACCCGGCGATATTGACGATGAGCGTCCCCCAGGGAAACGAAGGACCCCAGACGCGCAGCGAAGCGACATTCACCAGATGCCGCAGCGACGCGCCGATGGCGCCGCCGGCAGCGACGAGGAGCAGGTTGTTCATCGGGGCGTCTTGCGCCTGACGGCATTCATCGTCAACTGCCGCGTTCGCGGCGCAGTTTTGACCAGAATTCGAGGCGCTTCTTCAACTCCCGCTCAAAACCGCGCTCAGGCGGATCGTAGAATGTCTGACGTCCCATCTTTTCGGGAAAATAGTCCTGACCCGAAAAAGCGTCCGGCTGGTCGTGGTCGTAGCGATAGCCTGCGCCATAGTCTTCTTCCTTCATCAGCTTGGTCGGCGCGTTCAGAATGTGCTTTGGCGGCAGAAGCGACCCGTTTTCCCTGGCGGCGCGCATGGCTGCCTTGAAGGCGACGTAGACGCCATTCGACTTGGGTGCGGTGGCGAGATAGACGCAGGCTTCAGCAAAGGCGAGTTCACCCTCGGGCGAACCCAGATAGTCGTAAGCGTCTTTGGCGGCGATGGCGATGACGAGCGCTTGTGGGTCGGCCAGGCCAATGTCCTCGCTCGCCATCCGGACAAGGCGGCGGCCAATATAGAGCGGGTCCTCGCCAGCGTCGAACATGCGCGCCAGATAATAGAGCGCGGCATCCGGGTCAGACCCACGCACCGACTTGTGCAGCGCCGAGATCAGATTGTAGTGGCCGTCCTGCCCCTTGTCGTAGACCGGAGCGCGGCGCTGGACGACGTCCTGCAGGCCATCAGCGTCAAACACTTCCCCGGGCTTTGCAGTGCGCCACACTTCTTCGGCAAGCGTCAGCGCCGCGCGTCCGTCACCATCTGCCATGCGCACCAGCACCGCGCGCGCCAGCGCATCGAGCGGCAGGGGTTTGCCCTCCTCGGCTTCCGCCTTTGCGAGCAATTGTTCAATGCTCTCTTCGGAGTGCGACTTGAACACCAGCACGCGGGCGCGGGACAAAAGAGCGGCGTTGAGTTCAAACGACGGGTTCTCTGTCGTCGCTCCGACCAGCACGACCGTACCGTCTTCCATGACAGGCAGAAAACTGTCCTGCTGAGCACGGTTGAAGCGATGGATCTCGTCGACAAACAGAAGTGTCTGGCGGCCGTTTGAACGGCGCAGGCGAGCCGAATCAAATACTTTCTTGAGGTCCGCCACGCCGGAAAACACCGCTGAAATCTGTTCGAAAGCCAGCGATGTCTGTCCCGCAAGCAGCCGTGCTACGGTTGTCTTGCCGGTGCCGGGCGGCCCCCAAAAAATCATTGATCCGAGCGTGCCCGACCGGATCATGCGCGTGAGTACGCCGTCCTCACCGGTCAGGTGCTCCTGGCCGACAACATCTACGAGCTTCGCCGGGCGCAAACGGTCGGCAAGCGGCCGGCCCGCCGGGGCCGGCGGCGCTGTTTCAGACTGGAAAAGGTCAGCCATTCAGAGCGAACCAATCGTCAAAAGGGCTGCATCAATAGAACAATGACTGGTTCAGGATGCGGCCATTGCGTTCGATTGCGAAGCGCCAGCGGCGTGTGCGTTCAGCAGTAACCGCCTGAAGCGTCTCAGTCGTCTCTATGGTCCGGCCATTGATCGCGCGCACAATGTCGCCTGGCCGCAGGCCGACCTGGGCGGCCATCGAGCCCGGCGCAACATCTGTCGTCACCACACCCTTGATATTTGTCGGCAAGCCAAACCGGTCCGCTGTACGCGGCGACAGGCCGACCACTTTTGCGCCCGAAAACGGGCTTCGGCCCTCGATAACGACTTCCGGCCCGGATTGGCCTTCGGGAGCACGTTCGAGCGTCAGGCGCACATTGCGTTCACGTCCCTGACGCAGAATCAGGAAGTTGACAGTCGCACCTATCTGTTGTGTCGCCAGACGGTAGCCAAGAGCGTCAACATGCTCGATCAACCCTCCATTCATTCTGAGCACAACGTCTCCCGGACGCATCCCGGCGCGCGAAGCGGGGCTGTTTTCGTCGACTGAGGAGACAATGGCGCCCGACGGGCGGGCAAGGCCGAGCGCCTCGGCCATCTGGGCGGTAACCGGGTCGAATCCTGCGCCGACATAGGGCCGCTCGAACACGTCACTGCCCTGCTCGGCCGACGTCACAACGGCGCGCACCATGTTCGATGGGATGGCGAACCCAATGCCGTTGGAGCCACCGCCACGTGAATAGATCGCCGTGTTGATGCCGATCAGCCGGCCTGACATATCGATCAGAGCGCCGCCGGAATTGCCGGGATTGATGGCAGCGTCCGTCTGGATGAAGAAGCCGAAATCGGTGATGCCAATCTTGCTGCGGGCAAGCGCCGACACGATGCCGCTCGTCGTGGTCTGGCCAACGCCAAACGGATTGCCCATCGCCAGTACAAGATCACCGACTTCCAGAGCATCACTATCGCCGAATGGAAGCGTCGGAAACTCCTCGTCAGAGTCGATCTTGAGAACTGCCAGATCGACTCGCTCATCCTTCAGCAGAACCTTGCTTTCAAACTCGCGGCCGTCCGGCAGAGCCACTTTGACCTCGTCTGCACCACGGATGACGTGGAAATTGGTGACAACAATGCCAGACGGATCAACAATGACGCCGGAGCCCAGCGACGACTGCTGGCGTGGCGGCATTGCGCGGCCGCCAAAGAATTTTTCGAAGAAAGGGTCGCTGGCAAATGGCGACTGCTGGACGACCGTGGCGGACGCGTAAACATTTACAACCGCCGGAGCGGTCTGCTTGACCAAGGGGGCGAACGAAAGCTGGATCTCGCTGCGGCCAAAGGGCACGCGTTTGCCGCCAGTTTCAACCGGAAGGTCAGGATCGCCACGCCGCGGAGGCGACGGCGTCTGATCCAGTTCACGCAGCAGATCACGCAGCAGATTGGTGTCCGCCGGCCGTTCTTGCGCCTGTAACTGGGGGACCATCAGCATCGACAGCGCAATGATGATCGGCAGCAACTTCTTCATAAGCTATTCTCCGGCGGACCTGAATGATCGGACGCACAATGTGCCGGGAGGCGTATCAGCCACCGGCTTTTGCTGCAATCATGGCTGCGATGGCATCGAAATTGTGACGCTGGGCGTGTTCCAACGGCGTGACGCCGTCCTTGTCGGCGATGCGCCAGTTTGCACCAGCGGCAAGCAGGTCGCCAACGATTTCCTGATAGGTCTTTCCGCCATCGCCAAGAATGACCGCCTCGATGAGCGCCGTCCAACCGAGCTTGTTGACGTGGTCGAGCGCCACACCTGCCTTGATCAGCATGCGCACAACTTCGACATGGCCATGGTGACAAGCGGGGATGAGAGCCGTTCCACCGTAGCGATTGGTATCATCGAGCTTTGCCCGGCCAGTGGCCAGGATCTCAGCCAGAATAGCGGTGCGCCCTTCGGACGCCGCATAGAGAAACGGCGTGTCGCGAATGCTGTCTTTGGCGTTAACATCGGCACCGGCCTCAATGAGCAGGCGGGCAATGTCTGAAGCGCCATTGCGTGTCGCTACCAGCAGCGCCGTGCGATTTGCGCTGTCGCGGGCATCAACTGGCGCGCCAGCGCGAAGATGCTGAGCAACGGCGCTTGCGTCGCCAGCTGACACCGCGACGATCAAGTGTTCAGCCATATTCCCTCCCTGCGCATGCAATCGAATGATCGGGACCGCAGATATAGGCGTAGCAACGCCAGCTGCGAGTCCAAACAGAAATATTCGCCGGCCTATCAAGGACACGGATTTCCTGTGCGTTGGTGGATTGCGTTGACCGCATGTTCCATCTCTTCCGTCCATTTAACTGCCGCAGAGGAAAGAGCAACATCAAGTTGGGCGATTGTTGTTGCGCCAATGATGTTGGACGCGACAAAGGGCCGGGAGCAGACAAAGGCGTTGGCAAACAGAGCGGGCTCCATGCCGAACGACCGAGCGAGTTCATTGTACTGGAGTTGCACTTCGGCGGCGTTGGCCGTCTCGTAGCGCTGGCCGCGGTTGAAGAGAGCGGTTCGTGAACCAGGCGGGCGCTGACCATGATCGTATTTGCCGGTGAGATAGCCCTGCGCCAGCGGCGAATAGGCCAGCAGGCCGACTTCCTCGCGGTCGCAGACTTCGGCCAGGTTCACTTCAAACGTGCGGTTGACGAGGTTGTAGGCGTTTTGAAGCGAGACGATCCGGGCGGCATTTTGCATGTCGCTTTCGGCGATGAAACGCATGACGCCCCAGGAACTTTCGTTCGAAAGCCCGTAGTGGCGAATCTTTCCCGCCTTGACCAGATCGTCAAAGATCGCAACGATTTCGCCAATCGGCGTCTCGTCTGCGGCCCGTTCCATCGGCCATTTGCCAGCGCGGGTCGGATTGGACCCCCAAGGCACGATCCGTTCGGGGAAATGCAGTTGATAAAGATCGATGTAGTCGGTCTGCAGACGCTTGAGCGACCGCTCGATAGCGAAATTGACGTCTTTGCGCGTGACATGGGCGGGACGGCCATCACGGAACCAATCCATGGCCGTGCGGCCAACGACCTTGCTGGCGACGATGATGTCGCTGCGATTGCCGCGCGCCTTCATCCAGTTGCCGATGATCTCCTCGGTCCGCCCCTGCGTCTCTGGCTTTGGCGGAATCGGGTAGAGTTCGGCCGCGTCGAGAAAATTGACGCCGCGCTCAACCGCAAAATCCATCTGGGCATGGCCTTCGGATTCGGTGTTCTGCTCCCCCCAGGTCATGGTGCCGAGGCAGATTTGAGGCACCAGAAGTCCGGTGCGGCCGAGGCGGCGCTTTTGCATGATTGGCTCCAGATTGATTTGGGGGCGGCTACGTACCCTGCAAAGCCGCACTAGCACGCGATTGCAACACCGCCAAACGTCCTGGCGATCTTCTGGCCAACAGGATCGCGTCAAGGAAATCGACCAGGCACGACTGACAATCTGAAGTGAACCATCTTGGTTTGCCATCGAACGGCATGATACGAGACGGCAATGGTTTACCTTGAACTTCTATTTGTCCTCGTTCTCACGCTTATCAACGGGTCGCTCGCAATGTCGGAGCTGGCCGTCGTGTCGGCGCGTCCGGCGCGCCTCAAAGGTATGGCTGACAGAGGCGTCAGCGGCGCCCGCAGCGCATTGACGCTCGCCGCCGATCCGGGGCGATTTCTGTCATCAGTGCAGATTGGCATCACACTGGTCGGCATTCTTGCTGGCGCAGTGTCCGGCGCGACGCTTGGCGACCGGCTGTCCGGGGTGCTGGTTGAATATGGCGCGACGCGTCAATTGGCCAGCGTGGTTGGGGTCGCGATTGTGGTGACCGGCATTACGTATCTCTCGCTCGTCGTCGGCGAACTGGTGCCCAAGCAACTGGCGCTGAAGAATCCAGAACGGATTGCTTGTGCGGTTGCTCCCGCAATGATGGTGATCGCAAAGGTCGCCGCACCGCTTGTCTGGGTGCTCGACAAGTCCGGCAAACTGGTTCTGGCCTTGCTTGGCCAGTCTGCAGAGAACGAGCAACGAGTTACGGACGAAGAGATACGGACGATCGTCGCCGAAGCCGAGACCGCCGGAGTGCTGGAGCCTGGCGAACGCGACATGATCGCAGGCGTGATGCGGCTTGGCGACCGGCCGGTGCGGCAGGTGATGACGCCGCGCTTCGAGATCGAAACCGTCGATCTGACCGACAGTCCGAGCAAGATCATGACATTGATCCGCGAGAGCCAGCATTCACGCTTTCCGGTTCACGAAGGCAATCCTGACGAAGTGATTGGCGTAATCTGGGTCAAGGACGTGCTTGATCTCGGCCGCAACCCGAAGACCAACGAGTTGAAGGAGATGGTTCGACAAGCCCCGGTCATTCCCGAGACGATGGATGCGCTTGATGTTGTCGAGACGTTGAAACGCTCCAAAGTTCACATGGGTCTGGTGCATGACGAGTACGGTCATTTTCAGGGTATCGTCACATCATCTGACATTCTCGAGGCGATCGTCGGCAGCTTTGCGACCGATGAGGGCGCTCCAGAGCCTGCAATCATAAAGCGCGAAGACGGCTCCATGCTGATCGCTGGCTGGATGCAGGCGGACGAGATGGCGGAAGCGCTCGGTTTGATTCTGCCAGAGCCGCGCAGCTATGACACGGTGGCCGGCTTCCTGATCGACGGGTTTGGGCGGCTGCCGGAAGTCGCCGATCAGATAGTGATCCAGAACTGGCGCTTTGAGGTGATGGATCTGGACGGACGGCGCATCGACAAGGTGCTGGCTTCCAAGCCGCCGGTGACGACGCGTGGCAAGAAGGCAAAACACTGACGCTGATCAGGCTGGACAGCCCACCAACAAGGAGTGGCGCATGACTGCGCAACAGGCCAAGCCATCGTCGCGTATCGGCTGGATAGACGTTGCACGGGGCATCGCACTTGTTGCGATGGCGGTCTACCATTTTGCCTGGGATCTTGAGTTTTTCGGCTACGCGACGCCCGGCATGACGGCGGTTGGCGGATGGAAGCTGTTTGCGCGCTCGATTGCATCGAGCTTCCTGCTGCTCGTCGGTGTCAGCCTGTATCTTGCACATATTGGCGGCATTCGCTGGCCGTCCTACTGGCGCAGGCTGGCGATGGTGGCGGCTGCGGCTGCGGCGATCACGCTGGCCACATGGTTTGCGACACCGGGTAACTATATCTTCTTCGGCATCCTGCATCAGATCGCGTTTGCGACAGTAGCCGGCCTGCTGTTCCTGCGCCTGCCGCCATTGTTGACGCTGGCAATCGGCGCCGCAATCGTTGTTGTTGGCAATTTCTGGTCAACGCCGCTGTTTAACCACCCTGCCCTGGCGTGGATCGGGCTGGCTGAAGCAAGACCCCGTTCAAGTGATTTCGTGCCGGTGTTTCCCTGGTTTGGCGTCGTGCTGGCCGGAATGGCGCTCGCGGCATTTGCTGCGCGCTTCGGCCTGTTTGAGCGCTTGCGTAACGCGGCGCCCGGCGCATGGTCCAACCCGCTCGCCTTCATCGGACGGCATAGCCTCGCCTTCTACCTGATCCACCAGCCAGCGCTGATCTCGATCGTCTGGCTGGCGTCTCAGGTAATCGGACCGCCGCCACAAGACCGGAAGCCGGCCTTCATGCAGGCGTGCGAAACAAGCTGTCTGACCGAGCAGCCACAAGCGTTCTGTACGGCCTATTGTGGATGTGTTGCTGACGGACTTCAGTCGGACGGCAAGCTTGATGAGGCATTTGCCGCCAGCCAGAGCGAGGAATTTCGTGACAGGCTGCAGGAAAATGTGCTGGTCTGTACTGAAGCCGCAGAGACCATGACCAATACCGGAAGCCAATGACAGACCGCAGCGACAGACCGGCCCACATCCCATGGCCGCCGCTTGTTTTCATCGTGGCAGCGGCGTTGGCTGCCGGGCTTGGTCAATGGATCGCTTTGCCTTGGCTGCCACCTCCCTTTTCTGATGTGGTTTTTGCCATAGGCTGGCTTCTTGCCGCTGGAGCGATTGTCATTGCGGTGCTTTCGGTGCGAACGATGATCCGCCACAAGACGACCGTGATGCCGACGCGCGCGTCCGAACATCTGGTGTCAGACGGTCCATTTGCGATCAGCCGGAACCCCATTTACCTCGCTTATGTGACGCTGTTGTTCGGCATCGGGCTGATCACATCAAACCTCTGGTTCCTGCCGGTCGCGCTGGCCGCTGCGTTTGCAATCCGGAAACTGGCGATAGAACCCGAAGAAGCACATCTGGCGCTGCGCTTCGGCAAACGGTATCGGGACTACTCAAAGAAAGTTCGAAGGTGGATTTAGAGCCTTTCAGGTCCAAATGGAATCGTTCTGCCGGCGGGCATTCGGGCGAAGGTCGAGGGGTCCGGCAAAGGGCGGGCTGGTGGCCCGGCCAAGTCCGGAGCCCGAAGGATTGGGCCCGAATGCGCCCGGCCCGAAGGGTTTCTCGCTGGCGGGCATCCGCAACGTCAGCCGGACTTGGCCGGGCCACCAGCCCGTCCTTCGCCGACTTCCTTGCGGTTCGCCTCGCCATCGAAGAAACAGAACCGTTTCAATTTGAACCTGAAAGGCTCTAGCATGACGCCGCACAATCACGCAGCCAAGGATGACTATGCAGAGGCAGTTCTTCTGCCAGGAGACCCGCTGCGCGCCAAATGGATTGCCGAGACCTTTCTCGACAAACCAAAGCTGGTCAACAGCGTTCGTAACTGCCTCGGCTACACCGGTGAATTCAACGGCAAGCGCGTGTCGGTTCAGGCGACAGGCATGGGACAGCCATCGCTTGGCATCTATGCGCACGAGCTTATCAATGTTTACGGCGTGAAGACGCTGATCCGCGTCGGCACATGCGGCGGTCTGACGACAAAAGTGAAAGTGCGCGATCTGGTGATGGCGCAGGCGGCGACGACCGACTCGTCAATCATCCGCGACGCCTTCCCCGGCTTTTCCTACGCACCCGTCGCGGACTACGGACTGCTGTCAGCGGCAGCGTCAAAGGCCGCCGCGGCCGGCATGCCCTGCCATGTCGGCAACATGCTCTCCAGCGACATTTTTTACCGCCCGAACGGTTTCGCTGACTATCAGGCGCTGGCGGCAGCCGGCGTGTTGGGTGTCGAGATGGAATGCGCCACGCTCTATCTGCTTGCGGCCCGATTCAACGCCCGTGCGCTGACAGTGTGCACGATGACCGATTGCCTTGTAACGCATGAGGAAATCGACGCTGCGGCGCGCCAAAGTTCACTGGTCGACATGGCCAAGCTGGCGTTGGAAGTGGCGATCGAAGCCTGACTGCAGCATCCGACAAGATAATTGCGCGCCGGGTATCGGGTGTCCGGCGCGACGCGCTGTAGTGAGGTCAGGTTTTCACGCCAAGTTCGGCGAGGCGCTCGACGCAGCCTTCTTCGGCCTGATCGAGTTCGGCCAGAGTCTCTTCAAGGTCACGGCGCTTCTGGCGAAGGTCGCCGCGCTTTTCCTCAATGCGCTTGATGAGAAGTTTAAGCTGGCCGGCTTCCCCCGGCGGCTCATTGTACATCTGAATGATTTCGCGGATCTCGTTGATCGAGAAACCGAGGCGCTTCCCGCGCATGATCTGTTTGACCAGATGACGATCAGACGGGCGGAACAGCCGGGTGCGGCCACGGCGGATCGGCTGGATCAGCCCTTCATCCTCGTAGAACCGCAGGGTTCGCGTCGAGATGTCAAACTCACGCGTCAGTTCGGTGATGGTGTAGTGTTCCCGCGCCATTTGTTCCGGTCGTTTTCAGGATTCGCAGAGAACGTTGGCACGGCATTTACGTAAAAGTCAATTGCGCCGGCTGTCGTCCATGTTTTCAACAAGCCTTCGTCAATGCGGGCCGATACCGAACCACCAGGCCGCCAGACCGAGGAAGGCAAAGAATCCGACCACATCCGTCACAGTCGTGACAAATACGGAGGATGCCACCGCCGGATCAATGTCAAAACGGTCGAGCAGCAATGGGATGAGGATACCGGCGAGTGCTGCTGCAAACATGTTGATTATCATCGCCACGGCGATGATGCCGCCCAGATTGATATCACTGAACCACAGCGCAGCGACAATGCCGATCAGAATGGCGAATATCAATCCGTTGATGATGCCGATAGCCGTTTCACGCCTTATGACACGGCCGGCATTGTAGATATCGATCTCCTTTGTTGCGAGCGCACGAACGGTCACCGTCATCGTCTGTGTTGCTGCATTGCCGCCCATCGACGCGACGATAGGCATCAGCACGGCGAGCGCCACCATCTGTTCGATCGTTGCGTCGAAGAGACCGATCACAAGCGATGCGAGAATTGCAGTCGCCAGATTGACGATGAGCCAGGGAACGCGCGAGCGCGAGATGGCGAGCACGGAATCGGACAGTTCTTCGTCACCGACACCGCCCATGCGAAGCAAGTCTTCTTCTGCTTCCTGCTGGATGACGTCGACAACGTCGTCGATGGTCAATACGCCGACAAGCCGGTCGTTCTCGTCAACGACGGCGGCGGAGAGCAGATCGTATTGCTCAAACTCGCGCGCGGCCTCTTCCTGATCCATGGTGGCAGGGATCGCATGACGCGTCTCGTGCATGATCTCTTCGATCTTGGTCGGACGCTGGGTGCGCAACAGGCGATCAAGGTCAATTGCGCCAAGCAGCTTGAAGGTCGGGTCGATGACAAAAATCTGGCTGAAATCGTCGGGCAGATTCTGGTCTTCGCGCAGGTAGTCGATGGTCTGCCCGACCGACCAGAACGGCGGCACGGCGACAAACTCGGTCTGCATGCGCCGGCCGGCGGTCTCTTCCGGATAGTCCAGAGCGCGGCGCAGCCTGATGCGTTCGGTAAACGGAAGTTTGGACAGGATCTCGTCCTGGTCTTCCTGATCCAGGTCTTCGAGAATGTAGACCGCGTCGTCGGAATCGAGGTCCTGGACGGCTTCGGCGATCTGCTCGTTGGGTATGGAATCGACGATGTCTTCGCGAATCGAATCATCGATCTCGGTCAAAGCCGCAAAGTCGAAGTCGCGCCCGAGCAGATTAACCAGCGTCATTCGCTGATCGGGCTGCAGTGCCTCGATCAGGTCGCCCAGTTCGGACTGGTGTAGGTCATCGATATCGTTCTTGAGCGCGGACACATCGCGGGCGGCAATCGCCGCGCCGATATGCGCCAGATAGGACGCCCGGATAGCGCCATCCTCGCCGTAGATGTCGGCCTGGCTGTCAGCCTTCTGGGGCCTATTGTCGTCCATCTCCGCCAAGGACGCCTCCGCGACAAATCAATACTGAATTATGGTGACTTAGCCCGGTTTGGACAGCAAAGCCAAACCAAATACGCCGCAAAAACGCAATCGTTTGCGGCGGCGTTTAAGCATGCCGCGTCACCTGCGGGCCGAAGCCGCAAATGACGAATTCTTACATCAAGGGAGAAGAGAATGGTGCGGTCGAGAAGCACCCGCACGTTTGACGACACTAGTGTTCGCAACAAGTTAGCCGCAAACGAATTTTGTAGGTATCTCATTTGGTATCAAAATAGGACTCGCAAAAAGGTGCGGGCTGGCTCGACTAGTCAGCGTCCGCGCGCCGACAGATACGGATCACTGAAATGCGCGCCGGTCGAGACAGTCATGGACGCACCACGCTTGCCGCACTTGGCACAAGTGAATCGCGAACCGATCACCTTGTCATTTTCGTTGTCCCACAAACGCAAAATAGCCCCGCCAGCCTTTCGGCTAGCGGGGCAGGTTGTCGACGCCGGGAGGATTTTTGGCCGGGGTCTCGAAGACGTGCTCGGCTAAGTTGTCGGCGATGCGTCCGGAACAGGAGTGAAATCGACGTAGTAGCTCTTGCCGATCACAAGCTGTTCGGCAGCCTTCGGATTGTCGATCTGAAATTCGGCATGGCCGGACGGCGTTGCCTTCTGAAATGAAATGTCTTCGGCGACCTTCTGGTCATATTCGCAACGAAAGATGGCTTTTGCGCCGCCCCACGCCTGCGCGAACACGTTTTCTAGTCGCATTTTTGCACGAATTCCCATCTCGTCATCTCCATGAAACGGGAGCCGGACGCCGTCCGGCGCGGATCGCCGCCACAAGGCGGGATACTTGCGAATGATAAACTCGATCGAGACGCTATCGCAGCTCGTGCGGTGGCCCGCCTTCCGGCAAGCGGCTGCGGCTGTTCAATTCGCTTACCTGACTCTTGATGATACCGACATCGGTCAGCAGAGTGGTCAGTTTTTCGTCAGTTCGTGCCGCCGCTACATTCCGGTCAACAATCGTTCGCTCGGCCACATCGAGGCGAAATTTGTGATTGTCGCGGTCGGCCGTCAGCTGGTCGACACGGCCAGTCAGTGCCACCAAATGGTTTTCGAGCCGGTCGACGCTCTTCTTGTTATCGGCAATGTTGCGCTGCGTTTCAGCGTAGAGAATCGAGCCGCTGACCAGCAGCGTCACCAGGGAGAACAGGCTGACAGCAAAATTGACCATCGAGCCGAACTGCTGGAAAAACGTCTTTGTCGGTTCCGGCACCAGCGTCATCGTCACACCCCGCGATCAATGATCGATTTCGCGCCGGCGGCGACGATGCAACCGGTTTCGCCAATCACCCGCACCAGCGTCCAACTGCCGTCGTCGGCCCGAGTCAGGACAAATTCGCCTTGCCCGCCGCCAAACCGCACGATCTGGTGCTCGGCAAATTCTTGCCGCAGCCTCTCCAGCATGTCGGGCAGCGGCGCACAGGCAATATGCGTCTGCGCCCGCGCCAGTTGCGCCATCATCAGCAGGCAGAACAATGCGAACGCAATTAGGATTGCTCCCACGACCGCAGGTCGCAAGGCCGACCGGCCGCCGGGCCGCGTGGCCCGCCCTGCCGGAGCGCCAGGCGGCGCCGCCGCCGACGCGGCGCGTGAGGCAAAACTGAATGGCAGAACCATGCGATGTTTCATGTCGGTCCCCTTCTCCCTGCTTTCACATCATCGTAAAATCCGGCGCAGCGGGTGACCCGCGCATTGGCGCGGCGGCGCGCCGCGTCGACGGTCAGCACCGCGACATCGAGCCGCTGGCCGAGCCGGACGCCAGCGGGTTCCTGCTTGCGGCAGTCAGCCGGCAGGTCCGGCAGCGGCGTGACATTCAGCGCCTCGCCGACCAGCCCAGCCTCGACCTTTGTCTTTTCGGCTTCGGCCAGCCGCCGCTCAATTCGCCGGTCGGCGCACGCGCCCACGGCAAGGACGGCAACGAGGCAAAGGGTTCGAGCAATCATGGACGTGTCACCCTGTCGAACAGCGGTTGATCGATCTCGCAGCGTGGATTGACGGGCGACCGCTCCAATCGGTCGATGTAGTCGGCCTGGGCCTGGCTTTCGTCATCAGCATTGGCGAGAAGTTCGGCAAAGCTGCGCAGCGCGGCGCGGTCGGCTGCGGCCTCTGCGTCGCGGCGTTCATTGATCGCGCGCATGGCCGCGAGTTCGGCCCGCGCAGCTTCAAGTTCGGCGCCGTCGACCAGTTTGACGACAGCGGTGTCGACGGCCTGACGCACAGCACTGGTCTTGTCCCACCACAGCCAGACGCCTGCGGCCATAAACAGCCAGACCGGCAGCGTCACGCCAAAGGTCAGGATCGGGCGCAGCACGCGCCAGACGGCCAGCGCGGCGGTCATTTCAGATCCGCCAGACAGATGGTGCGCTCTTCGGCGCGCCGCCGCGCCAGCCCCTTGATGACGCGGCCACCGGCCTTGTTCCACATCAGGAAAGCTTCGCAGGCCCCGCGCAGGTCGCCCGCATTGGCGCGGCGCGCAACGGTCGAGCGGCAGAACGCGCCGATGCCGATATTGTAACTGAGCGACAACATGGCGACATAGGTCTTGGCCGGGATCAGATCCGGCGAGACAAGACATTTGCGTATGCTGGTCTCAAACTCGACCAGCCCGTCACCCAGCATTTCGCGGCATTCGTCGACCGTGTAGCGGTCGCCCATCTTGACGCCGCGCGTCTCACCAAAACACACGGTCGGCACGCCGACAATATCGCGATAGGCCGTCAGCCGCAGACCTTCATAGCCGCCAACCAGACCGACCGCAAAAATGCCGGCGACCGTCAACGCGCCTTTTGCGCCGACGCGCAACCTGCTCCTGGACTTGCTCATGAATTATTGTCTCCGACATCGTTTTGCGCGACGAGGCGCGCGACAAACGCGCCGGCGGTGGCGAGCCCGGTCAGCACCGCAAAGGTGCCGGGCGGGATCGGCAGCAGACCATCGAGCAGCGGCAGCGCCACTTCGGCGACGGTCAAGGCAAAGGCGAGCGCCATCAGGCGCACGCTCCAGGCGCGCGTCAGCACGCGCCGCCAGTTGGCGACAAGTTTCATGTCCGTCCTTTCAAGATTGTGCGGAGCAGTCCGCGTTCGCTCTGGCCGCTAGGCCGCGTTCATCGTCGCAATGAGCATCCAGGCTCAACTTTCACCCGCGCGGCAATAGCCGCCACGGCCGCAACCGTTGCGTTGTCAAACATCAGATTTTTCCTTTGAGATTGTCTGAGCGTGGGTAAAGCTTACTGGCGAAGCTTTTGGCCTAGCTTGATCAGCCTTCAGGCGGATCGTCGTCTTTTGTCTCGGTTATCATCCAGTCTGGCACCGGTTGCAGCGCCAGCGTCTCCCCCGACATGTCATGACTGCAATATTGGCCGTAGGTGATCAGCCCGTCTGCGATCTGGTAGCGGCATACTTTCTGTATTGGTGGTTCACCGGCGCTGAACTGGACGGTCTGCTGGCCGCGATAGGTTGGCCGGTCGAGACCGCCGGAAAAGTAGACGCCAGCGCCCGCTTTGTCTGGCGCGCCGTCCGTCACATGGATCTGATGCGACCGGCGGCAGGCCGGGCAGAAGAACCTGTGCAGCCGTACGGTGAACATGTAGTCGGTGCCGGGAGCCACTGTCTCCAGCCGCTCGACAATAATCGGTTTTGGGATCGCAGCTGCGATTTCAGCCAAACTGGGCCGCGGCGAACCGGTCTCTGGCACGAGAGCCGTTTCAGCTTCGTCAGGCGTCTTCATTCTGCACCTGCCTTGGCCTTAAAATCTGGAAGCTTGCCGCCCTCAAGCAAAATCGAGGCAGGGCCGCAGACGTCAGGTCCCCAGAACAACGGCAACCGTTTTTTGATCAGCGTGATCTGGTCTGACTTGACCTCAAGATTGACTGGCGTGTGGTGGATGCGGTTGTAGAGCACCCAGCGATCGTGCTGTTTTTCGATCCCGGCCGTCTGATCCTGTTCATCGGCCGGGTGCAGATTGCGCAGAGCCGTGACGCAGACAAATCCGAGCGTCACGGCCGTCGTCCCAGACTTTGTATCTCCGCCCTGCATTTTCAGCGGATTGCCGTCCATGTCCAACAGCAGTTGTGAAAAATCGATCTTCATACTGGTTCCTTTCTAAGCAGTGATAAGGCCGTGACCGGCCGTTGAGTGGAGATCATCAATCAGCGCTTTCACGCGCTCTGCGAGCTGGGGCAGCG